>Ga0268266_10000018_pt1 | contig 569141 bp, 473 predicted proteins | sample KBSS13metaG_FD_190356 | JGI IMG/M metagenome (GOLD analysis project Ga0268266, IMG submission 190356) | Switchgrass rhizosphere microbial communities from Kellogg Biological Station, Michigan, USA - KBS S1-3 metaG (SPAdes) (version 2) | ecosystem: Host-associated > Plants > Roots >... | reverse complement strand
TCATTTCGATGAGCAGGAACAAAGCATGACCGCCATCTAATGCCGGAATCGGCAGCAAGTTCATTAATGCCAACACCATCGACAATAAGCCTACCAGGTTCCAGAAACGCAGCCAATCCACATGGCTGCCAAACATTACCGCGATACCGATAGGGCTTGAAATGGCTTTACGTGCCTTCACCTGTCCTGTAAATATCTTGCTCAGAGCTTTGGACTGATCAGTGAAAGTGCCCCATGCTTTTGATGCGCCAACAGGTAGCGAACCAAAGAAACCAAAATGAATTGTGGTCTCTGCCGGTAAAGTTGGGTTAGGAATGAATCCCAGCGTGCCCTCTTTTGTTATCTGCGCCGGTTGCTGGCGTGTCGCGTTATTATGCCAAATAGTTAGTTCTACCTGTTTGTTCTTATTATTCTGCAACGCTGTTTGCACCTCATCAAAAAATGTAGTCTTCTGTCCATTGATAGCTAAAATACTGTCTCCCTTAGCCAAGCCTGCTTTTTGAGCACCGCTATTGGGTGATATACCATCAATGGCAAATTTTACCCTCGGTTTAACAAATTCGGCGATACCGTAATCGGAAAGGTCGTTCAGGATAGTGCCTGGTACGGTTATCAGAACTTCCTTACCTCCGCGGTCAACAGTTAATACACTATTGCCAAGTAATACTTTTGAACTTACCAGTTCATCGAAGTATTCTATATGTTTTCCATTTACTGAAACGATCTTATCACCCGCTTGCAGACCTATCTTTTTACCAACAATGCCTGGTGCAATACCATATTTCAGGTTGTCATTTGGCGTTTGGGTCTCGCCATACTTCAACGTAATTACCCAGAATATCAGGATACCTAGTAAGATATTTACCGTGATACCGCCAAGCATTACGATCAAACGCTGCCAGGCCGGTTTTGAGCGGAATTCCCAGGGCTGCGGCGGACCGGCCATCTGCTCGGTATCCATCGATTCGTCGATCATGCCGGCAATTTTTACATAACCGCCCAAAGGCAGCCAGCCGACACCATACTCAACGCCCTTATAATTGAATTTGAAAAGACTTACGCCCCAGGCATCAAAAAACAGGTAGAATTTTTCCACCTTAATGCCAAAGGCACGCGCCGCTATAAAGTGGCCAAACTCATGCAATATTACCAGAATAGAAAGGCCCAGCAATAACTGGCCCACCATGATCACTATGCTCATTCCTTATTTATATCAATTTGTAAACGTCTTTAACGGAATTTGTTTAATTAAATTTTGCGCAAAAATGCGTGTTTCTTTGTCAGTATTCAAATAATCTTCCAGCGTTGGTTTGGCCTGATAGCCAACTTTTAGCATGCATTCTTCAATTACATCGCTCATCGCCAAAAAGCTAAGGCCGTTGTTCAAAAAGCCTGCCACGGCAATTTCATTGGCCGCATTGATGATGCATGGCATGTTTCCGCCTTGTTTTAAAGCCTCAAACGCGAATGCAAGATTACGAAATGTCTTTATGTCAGGTTTCTCAAAAGTAAGACTGGGGTAATTGGTAAAGTCGAACCGTTTGAAATTGTTTTCAATTCTGCCGGGATAAGTGAGCGCATATTGTATCGGCAGCTTCATGTCGGGCAATCCCATTTGTGCTTTAAGCGAGCCGTCCCTAAACTGCACCATCGAATGTACAATCGATTGGGGATGAACGATGACATCGATCTGCTCGATATCCAGATCAAACAGCCATTTGGATTCAATCACTTCCAAACCTTTGTTCATCAACGAAGCGGAATCAATAGTGATCTTAGCGCCCATTACCCAGTTTGGATGTTTCAATGCGTCTTCACGGGTTACGCCTGCCAGGTAGTCCAGAGTTTTCCCCCTGAACGGTCCGCCTGAAGCAGTAATAATAACTTTTTCAATAGTATGATGCTCTTCCCCAACAAGGCACTGAAAAATAGCCGAGTGCTCGGAATCAACAGGAAGAATGTTAATATTATGTTGTTTAGCAAGCTCGGTTATCAGTTCACCGGCCACCACCAAAGTTTCTTTATTTGCTAACGCGATGTCTTTCCCTGCTTTTATGGCATTGATAGTAGGCTCCAACCCTGCAAAACCAACCATTGCCGTAAGCACCATATCAATAGCCGGATCGGTAACAATATCCTTTATCGCATCAATACCTGCTAATACTTTCACCTCGGTTGAAGCAAGTGCTTCCTTTACCCGATCATAATATTTTTCATTGCAGATGATCGCGTAAGCAGGCTTAAACTTTAATGATTGTTGTATGAGTAGTTCGGCGTTATTCTGGGCGGTTAACACGTATGCATTGAACAAGGCCGGGTTCTCACTGACAACCTCAAGCGCCTGTGTTCCTATGCTTCCCGTAGAACCTAGTATGGCAATATTTTTAATACTTCTTTGTATATCCATTTTTATCCGCCCGTCATTGCGAGGTACGAAGCAATCCCCGATTAGCATATCCGCCCTGTATAGTTTGGGATTGCTTCGTACCTCGCAATGACGTTATCTTACTATATATTCTTCTAATTCATTCGCGATTTTCCGGTCATTAGATAATCGCGGTACCTTATTCTGCCCACCCAATTTGCCTTGCGAACGCATGTAATTGATAAATGCATCTTTCGCGAGGCTTTGGATGATCAAAGGTTGTAAAATGTTACCTTCAATCAGGTCAAAATAGTAAATATTTTTCTTTTGTAGGGCCTTGTCTACTTTTAACGCAAAGACCTTTACATCGATTGGCTTCTTACCAAACTCGATGAACCATTCGTGATAAGGCAATTCGCCTTTAGTTGGATTAACCTGTGGTGCCACAGTGAATTCAACAATATCGACGCCTTCTTCATTGGCAATGCTCATCAAGGCTTGCTCAACTTCTTCGCCTATTACATGCTCACCAAAAGCGGATATATAGTGTTTGATACGACCTGTTACGACGATACGATATGGGTCTTTCGATACAAATTTTATGGTATCACCAATACTATACCCCCATAAACCGGCAGTCGTGTTCAGTATCAGCGCGTAGTTTTTATCCAACTCCACATCTTGTAAACTTAACCGGGTCGGGTTCTCATTGAAAAACTCTTCAGCGGGGATAAACTCATAGAACATCCCGGAGTCAGTCAGCAACAGCAACCCTTTTTCTTTCTGCGAATCCTGGAAGGCGATAAAGCCTTCAGAAGCAGGGTAAGTTTCTATCGAATCGATCTTAAAACCAATGCTTTCTTCTATCCGTGCCCGGTAAGGTTCAAAATTTACCCCGCCGTATACAAACAGCTTGAAGTTCGGGAAGATGTCCTTTATTTTCTTACCATCCGTTTTTGCCGTAAGCCTGTCAAAATACATTTGGCACCAGGGCGGTATGCCTGATATCAGGCGCATATCCGCATGAAGCGTTTCTTCTACTATTGCATCTACCTTTTGCTCCCAGTCCTCAATGCAATTTACGTCGTAACTTGGTAAACGGTTCTTTTGTAAGTAGGCGGGCACCAAATTGGCAACAATGCCCGATAAACGACCCACAGAAATGCCAGCCTTTTTACTCAAAACCGGGCTGCCTTGCAGGAATATCATTTTGCCATCCACGAATTCAGCTTTCCCGGTTTCGTGAATATAGCTTAGTAGTGCATTGCGGGCAGCTTTAATATGCTCCGGCATGCTCTCTTTTGAGATAGGGATGTATTTTATACCCGATGTAGTACCTGAGGTTTTAGCTAAATATTCAGGTTTACCCGGCCAAAGTATGTCCGGATCGCCATGGGTTACGCGATCAATGTATGGTCGCAGGTCTTCGTAATCACGAACTGGAACCTGCTTTTTAAAATCTTCATAAGAATTGATCGTATCAAACCGATGGTCCTTTCCGAAAGCCGTATTTTTTGCGGTTGAAATTAAATGCTGAAAGGTTTTTTGCTGCAGTGCGACAGAGTTTTTCCGGATCTTATCCAAATCCTTATTTACCCGGGCAGCGAATATTTTGCTCAATGCAGCCTTTAATCCCATCGCTCAATTCGTTTCGTTAAGGTCGTCATCTACATCTTTGTGACTGAAAATAAGGTTCCGGTAAGCCACAACGAGTATAATATTCACTAATGGTATAACAAATAATATACCGATTATGATAGCTGAGCCTATAAAAACCATCGCTTCAATGATAAGGAAAAGCGTAAAATATTTGATAAAATTGCCTCTTATCAATTTGAAGCTCTGTATAACTGATTCAAATGGGCCCGATGAATCGTCGACAATAAAGCAGGCACATATTGGGAAATAGAATAGAAAAAAGATCTGGAAAAATGCCCAAACAATTATTCCAAGAATATTCTGGGTCAGGCCTTCATTTAGTTCCTTAATTGCGTTGGTCAACAAAACCGAAAGGGTGCAAACCAGGATGAGAAGCAATAAATAACTGTAAAGCATTTTGATCGTGGGAGCGATATCCTTAAAATCAAAGTCGTAATATTCCCGGTCAATCAATTGAAAAATAAGTTTTATAAATCCCAGAAAGGTGAAGCTGATCGCTATGAGAAGAATAATTACTCCAACCGATGTAGCAAGATTACCGGGTATAAAATGGACACCTACTGCTATTAAGGCAACTGCGATGAATGAAATTAAAGAGTATACCGATAATACTACAAAGTTTTTCTTTATTAAGAACCAAGAAGTCTTTATAGTCTCCAGGACGGAAAAAGGGTGGTACATACTCTGCTTACGATATTTTTAATACGACGCGCTTCCAAAAGTCCTGCATAAATCCAAACCCATAGGCGATTAGTTGTGTGAAGGCGGCAATAACGCTCAAAAATGCAACTTTTACCGACTTGTTTTTCCACCAGGCATGGAAAAATATCAACAAAACGAACAGGGCGTATGCAAAGTTACATAACATAGCGATAGGCCATGCCAAAATGTTGGCTATCAGGGAAAAGAAAATTCCTAACGTAAAAACAGCGGGGAAGAAATGCACGGCTTTCAACTCCGAAGGGAAGAATTTGTACACGTTGATGCGTGCACGGCCAAAAAAATGCAGCTGCTTATAGAATTGCATAAAGCTTGTACGGCGCTTATGATACACCTTTGCATCAGGTATCAATCCGATCTTAAAGCCTGCTGAATGGATACGAATGCTGTACTCAATGTCCTCGCCCGAACGGGTAATAATAAAACCCCCAACCGTTTCCCAAACCTTACGCGAAACGCCCATATTAAAGCTGCGCGGATGGAATTGCCCAATGGCTTTTTTATTACCGCGGATACCGCCCGTTGTAAAAGGGGAGGTCATGGAATAGCTGATAGCCTTTTGCACTGGGGTAAACGATGGGTGCGCATCATCCGGACCGCCATAGGCATCAAGCCAGTTGGTTTTTAAGTAATCATTTACTATTTGCAGGTAATCGGCAGGTATGAGGCAGTCCGAATCAAAAATGACGAAGTAATCGCCATTGGCACGTTCAAAACCATAGTTTCGGGTAAAGCCCTGGCCCTCGTTCTTTTTTACAAAGTAGCGGACGTTCAGTTTGTTTTCGAAAGTTTTAACAATATCCGCTGCATCATTCACCGAACCATCTTCCAAAACCAGGACTTCGAAATTCCTGTAAGTTTGAAGCGTAAGCGACTCCAGTAACTCTTTTATTTCCTGCGGACGATTGTATAAAGGGATGATAATGGAAAAAAGCATTCTTTCTTTTTAGATGTGAGACGTGAGATTTGAGATATGAGACAAAGAAAACCAGTGGAAATTCAATTTTGCTGAATGACTTTCTAAAATTTTTAGAGTCTCAAATCTCATATCTAATATCTCAAATCTCGTTAAATTGTTTCCTCTACCTGGTAATTATTGCGGTCGTGCGAGCTGCGTGATACCAGTTCGGCAACAAACCCGGTTAAAAACATTTGTGAGCCAACTATGATGGCAACAAGCGCAATATAAAACAATGGTTGCGTGGTTATATCGCGGTAATGCTGGTTGTGTGCTATAGAATAAAGTTTTTCGCAGATCATCCAGATAGCGATAATGAGACCAGTAAGGAAGCTGAGTACGCCAAAAACACCAAAAAAATGCATCGGGCGTTTGCCAAATTTGCCTACGAAGAATATGGAGAGCAGATCCAAGAATCCATTCACAAAACGACTCATCCCGAACTTGGTCTTGCCATATTTACGGGCACGGTGCTCCACAATTTGCTCGCCGATCTTTGTAAAACCTGCCCATTTAGCTATCACCGGGATATACCGATGCATCTCGCCATATACCTCGATGTTTTTAACCACCGTGCTGCGATAAGCTTTTAAACCGCAATTAAAATCATGTAAGTTGCTTATCCCTGACATGCGGCGGGTAACAGCGTTGAACAATTTTGTTGGAATGGTCTTTGTTATCGGGTCGTAGCGTTTAGCTTTCCAGCCGGATATCAAATCGTAATTATCTTCAGTGATACGACGGTAAAGAGCTGGTATTTCATCCGGGCTATCCTGAAGATCGGCATCCATAGTAATAACCACGTGGCCTTTTGTAGAAGCAAAACCAACATTCAGCGCAGCTGATTTACCGTAGTTACGCCTGAATTTAATACCCCGGATAAATGGATTGCTTTGTTGCAGCTTAAGGATCATATCCCAGGAGCCGTCGTTGCTGCCATCGTCAACCAGGATGATTTCATAAGTGAAACGGTTTTCAAGCATTACACGGCTTATCCACGATGTAAGTTCCGGCAACGATTCTACTTCATTAAACAGAGGTACTACTACTGATATATCCATTGATCGGGCATGCGATTGGATGTGTATTGAATCAAGATTTTCCAAACGAGTGCAAAAATACAAAAAAACCGCTACCGTTTTGATACGTAAAAAGCGTTAGAAAATTGCAGCCAATTTTTAATATCTTGCATCTTTTATCTATAACCATGAGATTCACAAAAGTTGTTATTTCCCTATTAGCGCTGGGCATTGCAGGCCAGGTAAAGGCACAAACCACCGAAGAGACTACGCCACCAAAGTACGATCAGCACAAGGTATTCGATCCGCTTTTCTATCCGCCAAAGAACGGAGATGAACGCGCACAAAGCGGTGCACCCGGACCGAAATACTGGCAAAATCGCGCAGATTACAAATTAAGCGTCACCCTTGATACCGCTAAGCATAGCGTGAGCGGTACAGATATTATTACTTATACCAATAATAGTCCGGGGCCGCTGCCATTTTTGTGGCTGCAGGTTGATCAGAATATTTATAAAGCTGATTCGCGCGGAGCTGCAACCAGCACCGTAGATGGCGGCAGAAATGGTATAAAAGAATTCACTAATGGTGATGAGATCAAATCGATCACCCTAATTGGTAAAGACGGCAAAGAAGAAAAAGCGGATTATATCGTAACCGATACCCGTTTGCAGATCAAGCTTAAAAATTCATTAGGCGGCAATGGCCAGCAGATCAAAATAAAAATTGACTATGCTTTTGATATCCCGCAATATGGCACCGACCGTATGGGAAGAATGAATAGCAAAAACGGTTGGATATATGCGATTGCCCAATGGTATCCGCGTATGGAGGTTTATGACGATGTCACCGGCTGGAATGTGATCCCGTATATGGGCGCAGGAGAATTTTACCTGGAATATGGTGACTTCGATTTTACTGTTACAGCACCTTCTGATTTGGTTGTAGTAGGTTCTGGTGAGTTAGTTAATCCTAATGAAGTTTTAGCTCCTAAAATTATCAGCAGACTGGCAACCGCCAAAGGCAGTGATAAAACTGTCATGATAAAAGATTCAAGCGAAATTGGGAATAAAGATTTTTATCCTAAAAAAGCCAACCTAACCTGGCATTTTTTCTGCAAAAACTCCCGAGATGTGTCGTGGGCAGCTTCCAGGGCATTTATATGGGATGCTGCTCGCATTAATTTACCGAGCGGCAAAAAGGTATTAGCACAATCTGTATATCCTGTTGAAAGTGCCGGTAATGAAGCCTGGGGGAGATCGACGGAATATGTAAAAGGTTGTATTGAGCTTTACTCCAACGAGTGGTTTGAATATACCTACCCGGTTGCAACAAATGTTTCCTGCAACGTAGGTGGTATGGAATATCCCGGTATAGTGTTCTGCGGATCGAATAATAAAGGCGGTGCTTTATGGGAAGTTACCAACCACGAGTTCGGTCACAATTGGTTCCCAATGATCGTGGGCTCAAATGAACGTAAATATGCCTGGATGGATGAAGGTTTTAACACTTTTATTAACCAGGTAGATACTAAAGTATTTAATAATGGCGAGTATTACGAACCGCGTGATGAGCAAAAAGGTGCGCCGGGCATGTTCCCGCAGGATGCAGATGCCATCATGAATATCCCCGATGTAATTCAGGCTGATTTTTTGGGTTATGCCGCTTATGATAAACCGGCGTTGGGACTAACCATTTTGCGTGAGCAGATATTGGGTAAAGAAGGCTTCGATTATGCATTCCGCACCTACATCAAACGCTGGGCCTTTAAACACCCAACGCCATGGGACTTTTTCCATACCATGGATAATGCAGCAGGTGAGGACCTGGGCTGGTTTTGGAAAGAATGGTTTACCACAACATGGAAACTGGATCAATCGGTAAAAAGCATTGAATATGTAAATAATAGCCCTGAAAAAGGATCACTGATCACACTGGAAAATCAGGAAGAAATGGCTCTGCCGGTTACGGTATTTGTAAAAGAGGAGAACGGCAAAACCGGCACTGTGAAATTGCCGGCTGAAATCTGGCAGCGTGGGGGCACATGGACATTCCTTTATAAATCGACCTCAAAAGTGCTTTATGCGATTATCGATCCTGAACATAAATTGCCGGATATCGATCCTGATAATAACTCGTTTAGCAGTGTATTAGTTGAACCGGGTACAACTGCCAGTACAGTTGTACATAAATATTTTGATGCGATAGGTGGTGAGAGCAAAGTAAAAGGTGTGGATGATCTGACTATTACCTCTGAAGGGGATATCCAAGGTGTTCCTATCAAAAAGATCGGTCGCTATAAGTCATCAGGCAAAGTTTATCTGGATATGGTCGCTCCATCTTATAATAATCTTGTGGTAAACCGAATTGTGGTTAACGGTGATAGCGTAAACCTGAGACAAATGAATAATAAAGTTCCGCTGGATACATTGAGCAGAAAATACCTAAAAGCGCGTACTCATCTTTTCCCTGAGCTTGATTTTGGTAAGAAAGGTTATACCGTTCAGCTGGACCCAAGATTACAGGTAGTAAATGGCGAATTGGTTTACCTACTGTACGTTACACAGCCGGATGGGGTGAAGATGCGTTATTATTATGATGCGCAGACAAATTTAAAAGTTAGACAATATATCGACATTCCGGGTGGAAGTACTGTTTATGATTGGTCGGATTACCGTGATGTAAATGGCTTGAAAATACCATACTCTGAAAAGACTACGGTAGTTGGTCAGCCGATAGAATTTAAAGTAAAAGAAGCTACAGTGAATAGCGGGATAGCGGATGATACTTTTAAGGACGAGTAATTTCCACTCCGCGTCATTGCGAGGAACGAAGCAATCCCAAACTATACAGAGCGAATAGAAAGGTGTACAGCTTGCATAGCCGCCCTTCTAATCGAGGATTGCTTCGTCGCACACTCCTCGCAATGACGTTTTAAAATAACACACCACTCACTACTGACTATTCGTATCGCAATGCTTCAATAGGATCGAGGCGGGAAGCTTTTTGTGCAGGGTAGTATCCGAAGAATATCCCTGTCATTGCGCAGACTACAAATGATAGCATTACCGACGATTCAGAAATGATCGTCGGCCATTTCAGCGTAAGGGTGACTATCTGGGTAGATAGAAAACCTACCAGTACACCGATGATGCCGCCGGTTACGCTGATCAGGACCGCTTCCATCAGGAATTGCATCATGATATCTTTTCCGCGCGCACCAATGGACATACGCAAGCCAATTTCTTTCGTCCGTTCGGTTACTGAAACGTACATGATGTTCATAATACCTATACCTCCGATAACCAACGAAATACCCGCTACAACCGTAAGCAGAACGGTAAGCAAACCGCTGGTCGAGCTTAATGTGGCAATCAGTTCTTGTTGAGTTCTTACTGTAAAATCATTGTCTTCACTTGAGCGCAGGCGGTGAGAATCACGCAGGATATTAGTCATTTCAGCAACGGCCGCATCGGTTACCTGTTCATTTGTCGCCGAGGCATAAATATTGCCGTAGTAAATACTAGCTAATATCCTTTTTTGAACCGTTGTATAAGGAGCAATCAGTATATCGTCCTGATCCTGTCCGAAGGCATTAAATCCTTTAGGGGTAAGTACACCAATCACCTGGAAAGGGATATTGCCGAAACGGATAACCTTACCGATCGGGTTTTCACCACCGGGGAAAAGATTATCGATAACAGTTTGACCGATCAAACAAACTTTGGCTGATGTCCGCACATCGTTTTCGGTAAATGCAATACCATCTTTTAATGTCATTTTACGAATATCCAAATACTCCGGAGCTACGCCTTGCATTTGGGTTGGCCAGTTAAGTGCTCCGTTGATGGCCTGTCCCCGCGAACTTACTGCCGGTGATATTTCGGAAATGTATTGGGCACTGGCTTTTAAGGCGACGATATCTTTCGCTGTGAGCGTCTGGAAGCTGGTACCTGCTATACGCACACCACCATTCAGATTACTGGCAGGCTGAACGGTGATCATGTTGCTACCCATATTGGATAGCGCATCATGGATACTTTGTTTCGATCCCTGCCCGATTGCCACCATAGCGATAACCGAACCTACACCGATAATAATACCAAGCATGGTCAGAAATGCCCGCAATTTGTTACGTTGCAGCGCCTTTAATGCTATTCGTATCAGGTTAAGAAAGCTCATTATCTTATTTCAATTTTTGTCATTCTGAACGTAGTGAAGAATCTATTCCGTGTACAACTCAATATGGCGTATACCACTTGAAGAAGATTCTTCGCTCTCGCTCAGAATGACAATCTATTAATAATCATCCGTTACCGGCAAATTATCCAATACCTCTTTTGCCGACCGTGCATTCTCGTTTTTAGTGTCCTTTTGAATATGCCCGTCGCGAAGTTGTATGGTACGACTGCTGAACGATGCAATATCCGGCTCATGCGTCACAAACACTATTGTTTTACCTTGCTGCGAATTCAAATCCTGCATCAACGCCATGATCTCGTAAGATGTACGACTATCCAGGTTACCTGTAGCCTCATCCGCCAAAATCATCACAGGTTCGTTCACCAATGCCCTTGCTATGGCAACACGTTGTTGCTGTCCGCCGGATAATTGGCTTGGAGTATGATCCAAACGTTCGGCTAATTTTACTGCTTCCAGGGCATGAATTGCCCGGTCGCGTCGTTCGGAAGCGCTGATGTCTTTATTATAAAGCAATGGCAGCTCCACATTTTCCAAAGCCGTTGTTCGGGGTAACAGGTTATAAGCCTGAAACACAAAGCCTATTTTATGATTGCGCAATTGGGCAAGCTCATCGCGCGACAATTGCTTAACATCAACGCCATCCAGAAAGTAATTACCTATAGATGGTTTATCCAAACAACCCAGTATGTTCAATAAAGTAGTTTTTCCGGAGCCGCTACTTCCCATAATGGTCACGAATTCGCCGGCCTCTACATCAAATGAAATTCCCCTGAGGGCATGCACCGTCTCGCTGCCCATCACAAAATCGCGGCGCAATTCCTTTATTTCTAATGTTTTTTTGCTCATCGGCCACGGCCTCCTCCGCCACCGCCACCACCACCGCCTCTTCTTTGAGGCAGGAACGGACTTGCACTATTTGGACTGGTAGATATAGCACCTGCAGGCCCTCCGGTAATGCCTGTGGCTACCATGTCATCTGCACTTAAACCGCCAAGCACCTCCACATGGGTATTATCATTAAGCCCGATCTGTATTCTTTTTTGGATCAGTTTTTTCCCCTGCAACACCCATACCGATGCATGTTGTTTAGTTACTCCAGATGAATCTGAACGGCTTTTGGCTGTATGCGATACCTGGTTAGCAGCAGGATTGCCGCCAGCCGCCTGTGCATTTCCTGCAGCCCCGCGGTTGCGGTTACCCTTTTTATGCGGTACTTTACCTTCTATCTGGTAATCCTTCATCAGGGCCGAGTCCGGCGTGAATGCTAATGCTTTGGCTGGTATCAGCATGGCATTATTTACCTCTTTGGTGTAAATAACAATATTGGCAGTCATACCCGGTTTCAGTTTCATATCATCATTTGGTGCGTTGATGATGGTCGTATAGGTTACTACATTGGACGATACAGTAGGGTGCAGACGTATATCTTCCACAGTACCGCTAAACTGATCGTTTATGAATGCATCTACTGTAAAAGCAGAACGATCACCTGCTTTCACATCACCAATATCCGCTTCATCTACGTTGGCTTGCACTTCCATTTTGGTAATGTCTTTAGCTATCACAAATAGGGTAGGTGTACTGAAACTTGCTGCTACCGTTTGACCAATACTGACGTTACGGTTCAGCACCACACCATCAATTGGCGAATAAATTTCAGCAAAAGATAAATTCTTTTCGGCCGACCGTATCTGTGCCTGCACGCTCGCCACCGCGCCTTTGGCCGAATTGAGTGTGTTCAACGCATTGTCGTAATCAGCTTTGCTGATAGCATCTGTTTTATACAGTAAATTTTGCCTGTCGAAATTGTTTTTTGCGTATTGTAGCTGGCTCTGTGCATTTACCAGGTTGCCCTTATATTGATCGAGTGTGGCCTGGAGTAATGATTTATCCAGTTCGGCAAGTAACTGTCCCTTTTTTACTTTTGAATTGAAGTCGGCATTCAATGTTTGAATGATGCCTGATATCTGCGTACCTACCGTTACGGTATCCACAGGTTCAATTTTGCCCGTAGCAGTAACGCTTTGTGCGATATACCCTTTGGTTGGTTTTTCTGCTTGCACAGTAACCGGCTGTTCCTTTTTGCGGAAGAACAGAAGCCAGATAAGCACCGCGGCTATCAGTATAGAAAGTATAATTATGATTCTTTTTATGCCAGGTTTCATAATAGCTTGCTTTACAATTTAATGGGGACACCCCGGTAAAAATCATATATCTTCAAGGTCAGTAACTCGTTGTATTTGGCCTGTATAAACTGTTGCTGCGCCTGTACAAACAACGTTTTTTGCAACAGGAAGTCGACGGTATTAGCTACACCAACTTTTAATTGCTCATTGGCAATACGGTAGCTTTCTTTGTTAAAGTTGTATTGCTGCAGGGCAGCATCGTATTGACTTTTTGCGTTCTGCACATTGATGTAGGCACGCTCCACAGACTGAGATAGTGTCACTTTAGTATTCTTAAGATCTAACTGCGCCTGGTCAACCTGTATTTTTGCCTCTTCAACCTGTGTTTTTACCTGGCGTTTGGTAAAAATGGGAACCGACAAGGTAAGGCCAACCTGCTGATTGAAATTGTTGTTTAGCTGTGACGGGAAGCTGCCATTGCTGGTAACATAACTGGAATTAAGAGAAGCTCCTGCCGTGAGCGTAGGCTTATAACCAGCCCGTGCCTTCTCCACATCATATTGCGCAATCTTTACACCCAGTTCACCACTTTTTACTTCAGGACGCGTGCTTAAGGCGATCTGCTCCGTTTCTCGAAATGCTTTTACACTGTCGGCGCGAGTTATTGTATCAGGCCTTACGATATCGAAATCCATATCGCTGGGAAGAACTAACAGCTCTTTGAGCGTAAGCAGATCGCCCCGTTCGGAATTTTTGGAATTGACGAGTGTATATTCATCAGTAGCCTGCTGGGCCTGTATTTGGATCAGGGCGCTACGGGCCACGCTTCCTACATCAAAACGCTGTTGTTCCAGTTTAGTCTGTGCTTTGGCGGTGTTTACCTGGTCGGTATCAAAAATGATGTTTTCCTTATCTTGCAAAACGGCAAGGTAAGCTTGTGTGACCTGCAGTGTTATATCATTTTCCTGCTGAATAATGTTCAGGTTGGCCGATTGTACGGCCAGGTTCTTTTGCGAGATGGTATTGTTAATGTAATTACCATTATATAAAGTAATCTGCGAGTTTAGCCCATATGAGCCATAGGCCGAAAATCCTGAACCGCCGCCACCAATTACATTTCCATTCGCGTCAACTTTGCTGTTGCGGCTTTTAGCATGCTCAAAGTTTTGTGTTGCTGAACCCGAAAGGCTCGGCAATCGGGCAGCCTTTGCCAGCAAATATTCCTGCTGACTGGTTTGCTGCGATAGCCGGAGCGTGTTGATCTGAATGTTGTTCTTTTTGGCGTAGTCAATACATTGCTCCAGGTTCCATCTTATTGATTTTCCGACAAGGGTACTATCCTGTGCTGCGGCATGTAAATAACAGAAAAGAGATAATACGAATAATATCCTTTTATAAAACATGGTTATCCGGTTTTGGCAGATATGTCAAATATTATGTATGACTTAAAGCTAAAAACGGAAAAAATGTTTGTGAAATCATTGATTATGAATGTAATATTTTAATTACGATTTCATATATGAGCGCCTTATTATTCTGCTTTTCTGATATTTTTTGATAGATAAAACGCCAATCAGGCCTTTACAAGCACAATATTAACTCCATTCGGTTCCGCCTGGTAAAGCACATAACTACCTTTATCATCACCCTTCATCTGTAGTTGATGTGTGTTCTTGCCTTGTGTTGCCTTCACATTTTTCCAACTGGCTGGCACATAAGTTTTAAGTGTTAGCGGTAAATAATATTGGCTTTTATCCAATGTGTGATTAATAGATACCATTATCTTCCCGTCTTTATTAGTGCTCATGACTTTTGCAACTTCACGTTCGCGCATGTAACGGGTCACGTCACCAAATGTGGCCACCCATAGTTTATCTTCTTTGCTTTTGATGTAATGGAAATATTCATCAAGCATGGTGCTTGGCAATGCTTCATAACCCATGCCATCAATGCCGTGAAATACCAGCACTAGCCAGGTGTCTTTTCGTTCGGCCGCAGTGTCAACCCACGATTTCATTAATGGCATAGGGGTTTTAGTAGTACCGCCGCGTTGCCACTGTACGTAATCTTTCGTGTTTGGCCCCGGTGTTACTTTGCTGGCGCGATCGATCTCTTTTAACCATGGCTCGGGCATACGGTTTCTGAAAGCAGGGTATATCGGATATGCGATCTGCATTACCCTTTCATTCTCGTAACCATAAGGCACCTCACAAGAGAATGTATATTTTGACCCGAGGTGGGTTAATATTTCTTCTTTACTTTTCTCCAGTTCGTACTTAATATTGGCTTCATCCAAGCCTGGCATAGTCGCGTGGGTGATAGAGTGACTCGCTATTTCATAACCTTTTGCAGCATCTTTTTTGAAATCCTCCCATGTTGAGCCCTCTGCCTGCAAGTATTCCGGGCAAGGTTCATATCCTTTTGGAAAATCTCCATGGCGGACTTTTGCATACAACGAGTCCATTAATTTAAAGGCTTTATCTTTTTTCCCGGAATCGTACATACCACCGGCTTTGGTATGAAAGCCGATAGTGCCTTTATAACCCAGGTAACCCGCAGCAGAGCATCGCTCCAGAAAGTTCTGATCATTGGTCGGAGTGGTGGCCGATTCTTTGATGATATCCTCAACTGGCCTGCCTACAAATTTGCCATGATACTTGGAGCCGGTGATCGGCCCGGTTATCACGAAAAAAGTAGCCGGCATTTTTATTTTCTCCATTACCGGCAACGCTTTTAAGAATTGGTTTCTTGAAGCATCATCGTAAGTAATGGATACAGCACCGCCTTTACCATATTGCCATTTGGTAATAGTAGTTGAACCTGTTTGAGCAAAACAAAATATCGCCTGGCAGCTAAAGAGGGGAGCAAGAAGCAGGCATTTTAGGTTTATTGGTTTGATAAAATGCATACCCAAATATAACAATCGGCAGGTATGCATAAAATTATGCACAGGATTGTTACTTAGAAAATTAATCAAAAATTACATCGTGATCACGGTACCTACGCGGTGACCGTCAAAAGAGATCGGGTGTTTTTCGAGGAAATTTCTCAACCTGGTGCCGTTTCTTTTTTCGACATGATACATCAATCCGTCGAAGATCAAAAGAAAACCGCCCTGTATTAATATGGATTCGCCATAACCTTTCATGATCGGCGATTTTCTTGAATCACCGGCAAGTTTAAGGTAAGTACCCACGCCTAAATAACCAATATCAAGCGCACCATTAACTAAAAATATTTTTTCAAGTTTCTTTTGTTGTTCCAGTGTTTCGGCTGCGTTAAGGTTTTTCTTTCTGTATTTTTGAATATTGGCATATCCCAGTAAAGCAGTTCCAAAGTCAACTGCACCCCAAATGGTATTCATCTGGAAGAAATATTGCCCTTCACGACTGATCCCTTTCGAGGAAACAACCTGCGAACCGCCTAAGCCTGCATAAACACCGGTGTTTTTACTATTCCAACCCCAAATAGCGCCTGTGCCTAAATTTAAAATACCCCAACCGCCCAGTATTTTCATTCCAGACGATGTCGTATTAATACGCAGATTATTATAATATTTCAGCGAGTCCTGCGCAAAAGCAGAAGTGCAAAACAAGATCAGAATTATGACAAGGGCTTTTTTCATCGGCGTGGTGTCCGTTCTTTTTAAAATTAAGTAAAAATAATAAATAAGAGTTAATGGTTGGGGGTTAAACGGTACTTAGTTCAAAAGGGTTTTGATAAACGATGAATAACATCGTCTTCAGTGCCTCTAAATGGTCCGGGAGACTCCATTTTCAGGCTCGCTATTGCCGCAGCAAACTCTCCTGACTCTTGTATGCCTTTACCTTTGACCCGCTGGTATAAATAACCACCCATATAAGTATCACCACAGCCCGTTGCGTCAACGATTACTTTGGGCCTGAAAGCAGGGATATCATAAAGTGTCCCTTCATTATAAATGGTTGAGCCCAAGCTGCCATTGGTAACTACTATTTCTTTCACACCCCAGTCGGCCAATAATTTTGTACCATCAATTACATTTTCATACCCGGTTAAAACCGTCATTTCGGCTTCGTCTACCTTTAAAATATCCACGTATTGTAAAGCTTCTTTTTTATCGGCCCAGTCAACCGCCAATACCTTTTGATTTTCAACTTTACGCAGATATCCCTGCGCGTCCAATGATACTTTGCCTTTTTTGGATATCGCCTTAATAAAATCTGTCGACATATCATCAGCCAGCAGCGGACCCAGGTGGAATATTTGGGCCGCTATATCTTGCAGTGGTTCAATAGCGAATGGATCAGCTTTTGCCAAAACGTTTTGTGTACGAATATCCGGGTTGTCACCATAAATATTTTCAAAAAATACCGTGTGGGTGCTTGGCTGTACTTTTACCTCCAGTCCTTTATCGCGTAGGCGCTCTACATATTGCATTTCGTCCTTAGCCAATGCAGTCATCAGCAGATACTTCACGTCCAGGTTGCAAACGGCATAAGAAAAATAAAAGGCTGTACCTCCGGCCATGTAGATGGTCGTTTTTGGCGTAACAATTTTATCAGATGTAAGGTGGCCTACGCAGCAGATGTCGTACATAAGAAGATTTAAAGTGAGCAAGATAGCAATTTGCTCAAATACCACAATCATTTGCCAAAGTGCTATAAAAGGATAGGGGAATATGTTCTTATATTATCCCACAGTTCTGCTGAAGTAGCAAAAGCGAACGGTGTTGTATCGAAAGCGAACGATTTGAATTTTATAGAATATTTTTAAGTATTTGATATTCAATTTTTTAAATTATTGGCAATCGATTTGCCTAGTACCTTGTATAAAATAGTACAGACAAATTTTAATTTATAAATCACGTTGTTATGTTAACGAACTATCTGAAAATTGCCTGGCGCAACATGGTAAAGAATAAAACTTTCTCGATGATCAATATTATCGGGTTGTCGCTGGGTATATCTGTATGCTTTATCATTCTGATGTATGTTCAGCATGAATTAAGCTATGATAAGTACAATAAAAATGCCGACCGCATGGCACGCATCGAGTTCAAAGCCGTTATGAATGGCGGACAGATACACGAAGCGTCTGTAATGGCACCGGTCGCACAAGCTGTAAAAAGTGATTTCCCTGAAGTAGAAGACGCTACCCGCCTGCTTAATATAGGGGGCCAGAAGGTTACTTACGGTACAAAGACTTACAAGAATGACGCAGTCGCATTGGTAGATTCTAACTTCTTCTCGGTTTTTACATTGCCGCTGACCGAAGGTGACATGAAGACCGCGTTGTCAAAGCCGGGTACGATCGTCATCTCTAAAGCTACTGCCGAAAAGTATTTTGGTAATGAAAGCGCGATCGGCAAAACGCTGGGCTTTAATAACAATACAGATTTGTATAAAGTGACTGGCGTATATGACAAGATACCCGACAACGCACATTTCCATTTTGATATGCTGGGAACAATGTTAGGCTTCAAACCCGCAGAATCTTCCTCATGGATGGAAGGCGCATTCTTTACTTATTTAGTACTCAGACCAGGGGCAAACCAGGCAGCATTGCAAGCCAAATTTCCGTTGATGGTAGAAAAATACATGGGCCCGCAGATAAAACAGGCAATGGGACTAACCCTTGATCAGTTCCGCACCAAAGGCAACCAATTGGGCTTTATATTGCAACCGCTCACTGATATTCACCTGCATCCACAGGCAACTAATGAACTTGAACCGGCAGGCAACGCCAGTTATGTTTACATTTTTGGTGTTATCGGCATTTTTATGTTGTTGATAGCCTGTATAAACTTTGTGAACATGGCAACTGCCAGTGCATCTAAACGAGCCAAAGAAATAGGTGTGCGTAAAGTTATCGGTTCCGATCGTTCGCAATTGATTGCCCAATTTTTAATGGAATCAGCACTACTGGTGTTCGCTGCACTGGCAATAGCTTTTGCACTGATCATCATATTCCTGCCCATATTTAACCAGATTTCGGGCAAAACACTGGCGTTTGATTTAAATTTCAGACTGATAGCGGCATTGCTGGCTCTCGGCGTTATCGTCGTAGTTGCTGCAGGTATTTACCCGGCTTTCTACCTCTCTTCATTCAACCCGATCTCGGTTTTAAAAGGAAAAATGTCCACCGTAAATAAAGGCTTCAGCCTGCGCAGCGGGTTAGTAGTGTTCCAGTTTTTTATCTCTGTATCGCTTATAGTGGGGACTATTGTGGTGTACCAGCAAATGCGGTATATCCAAAACAAAGATCTTGGTTACACCAAGGACCAGGTAGTAACTATTCCCAACTCTTATTTCCTTGGCAGGAATGAAAAGTTATTTAAGGACATCATGTTAAATGATCCGCGCGTGTTAAACGGCAGCCTGTCATGGTATAAGCCGGCAGGTCCAACCAACAGTAATAATGCGATGATCTATCCGGCCGGGCATAGCAATGTGGCCATGAAGAGTGTAAATTTTTATGTAGACGAGCAATATATCCCAACGCTGGGCATCCAAATGGCTATGGGCCGTAATTTTTCGCCTGCTATAAAAACAGACTCATTTGCTATGATCCTGAACCAGGCAGCTGTAAAAGCACTCGGCTTTACTAATAGTAACGTGATCGGGCAATACGTTGTGCAGAATAACAGTAATAAAGGAAAAGATACCAGGTATCATGTAATAGGCGTGGTAAAGGATTTTAATTACAAGTCATTGCATGAGGCTATTTCGCCAATGCTTTTAACCCTTCAACCTGAAGGTGGGGTGATGTTTAAGATCAATACAAAAGATGTTGCGGGCGTGCTTGCGGCGATGAAAAAGCAATGGGATTCTTTTAACACCGGCGAACCGTTTACTTACGCTTTCCTGGACGACCTTTATAACAAAACCTATGCGGCTGAGCAAAAGACAGCAGTGCTGCTGGATATTTTTTCGTTATTAACCGTTATCGTGGCTTGCCTGGGTTTATTTGGCCTGGTGACTTACTCTGCCGAACAACGGGTGAAAGAAATTGGCATCAGAAAAGTACTTGGTGCCAGTGTAGGGCAGATCATACGTATGCTGTCAACCGATTTCCTGCGCTTGGTGTTGATCGCATGTTTAATAGCTTTCCCATTATCTTATTGGGGCGTTAGCAAATGGCTGCAAAGCTTTGCCTACCACGTAGGCGTTCAATGGTGGATATTTGGCCTGGCAACTATGTGTGCATTATCAATTGCACTCGTAACGCTGAGCTTCCGCTCGATAAAGGCAGCACTAGCTAATCCTGTAAAGAGTTTGAGAACCGAATAAATTAACCATTAGCCATAAATATTATGATCCAGAAAGCCATTCCTGAATTTGGCTTTCGGATCATATTTGGCTACCAGCTTTTTGAAATCGGCCAGTTTTTCATAACGCGATTCCAGAACTTTCGGCTCCATAGTAAATATTTTACCCCAATGCGGGCGCGGGTTAAAAGGCGACAACTCTTTTTCGATAAGCGGGAGCAGTTTCATTACGGCTTCCGTTTCCTGTTTCCAGGTAAAATGGATAGTGACCGAAGTTTGGTTATGACATGGACTCATCCATAAATTATCTGCTGAAATAGTGCGTATCTCGGTAATAAATAAATGCGGACCGATCTGCTTACCTAATTTAGATACCGCTTCAATGGCCTCAACGGCATGTTTTAGCGGAACAAAGTATTCGGATTGCAGTTCCTTACCGCTGCTTGGGGTAAAGCCCATTTTAAAGTGGGGTAAACGTTCATACCATGGTCCGGGAACGCCCATCTGGTCGGTACAGCTTTCGGCAGAGTGGTCTATGATAGGATGCAGGTTTTTGGTTGCTGCCTTTGCACCATAAAATTCTGGCTGATTATGATCCTTCTCGTCCATCCGGCTCTTTATCCAAACCTCGTTGATGCTGTCGCTTTGCCAATCAGTAAATAAGCTCACACTATACCCGGCGGACATGATCTCTTCAAAATGTGTCTTTAACTGCGACATGGGCAATTTTAAAAACACCCGCTGGCGCATATTGTAAGTGGGCTGGATTTGTAAAGTCACTTTGGTGATAATGCCCAGAGCACCCAGGCCAACCACAGCAGCATTCAATTTTTCGGGATCTGTAGCTTTTGACAGGTGAACAACACTGCCATCTGCTATCACAATTTCTAACCCCGTAACTGCCGATGCAAGGTTCCCATTTTTAATACCCGAACCATGTGTGGCCGTAGTAATTGATCCCGCAACTGAAATATGTGGCAGCGATGCCAGGTTGTGCAGCGCATAACCATGCTGATGCAGATACGGAGCAAGTTCTCCGTATTTGATGCCACCTTCCACCGTAACCTTATGATTTTTGGCATCAATAGAAATCACTTTATTCAAGTCGCGTGTTGAAACCAGTTCGTCCTTACTATCGGCAATCGTATTGAAACAGTGCCGGGTGCCTAACGCACGCAGCTTGGGCAGCTTCTTTATCAATTGCTGAACTTCGGCAACCGATTTTGGGTATTGAACATGATCGGTACTGTAAGTCAGATTTCCGGCCCAGTTTTTTAAGCGGGGCTGCGCGGCCATACTTTCAAACTTCGATAAAAGGGGAGTAGCCATTAAGGTAGTGCTTAGTTGGATAAAGGTCTTTCTTTTCATGGTCAAATTGGTTATTACAAGGTAATATTAATTTGACGATTGTGGAAGGGTGTCAAAATGAACAATCTTTCCAGCTTTGTATTTTGAAGGTATAATTCAGTATAGGTTTTAGGTTGATACTTTCAATAACTTTCCAGGTTTTCAGCTTATGAAGAAACTGTGGAGCTTCATAACCACCTTTTAACGCAGCATTTTTATAAAAACCCTCCTTTACAGGATGATCTGGTGAGCAGGCATTAAATAGATATCCAAAAGCATCCTGTTCGATAATCACAGAACCGATACCAACGCAATCATCCAGGTGGATCATATTGACAGGTGCCAATCCATTCGGCACATCCTTTTTACCTGCAAAGAAACGTCCCGGATGACGGTCAGGGCCAACCAGACCTGCGAAGCGGATAATAGTTGTTTTGAAATCACTTTCACTCTTGAAAAGGGTTTCTGCTTCCAATAGTATTTTTCCTGATTCACTATCGGGATTGGGATCATCATTCTCGTTTACTGTTTTATTATGATCGCCATAAACACCTGTGGAACTGATGTTGATCACTTTTTGAATATTATTATCCCGAGCAGCCTGGATGATGTGATTGAGTTTAGGAAGGTAGGAGGAACCCTCACCTTTCTTCAACCCGGGAGGTATGCTGATAACAAGAACATCGCATTTAAAGAAATCTGCATCATAGTTTACCCGATCGGCATTTACTTGAACAATGAAAGGTGAAATACCGAGGTCACTCAATACATCCAGCTTTTCTGCTGACGTTGCCGAACCTTTGACGATAATGCCTTTTTGCAGCAACTCTTTCGCCAGTGCTTTGCCATACCAGCCGCAACCTAAAATGCTAACGATCATTCTTTTTAAACAATAAAACTGATTCGCGGTAAACCTAACGCGTTTTTTCCTATTTTTCGCAATTAAAATCTGATGTTATCCATGAAATACTTTTTCATCACAATAGGCTTGGCCTTTTTGACTTCTTTGAATGTTTTCGCGCAGAAAAACCCGGTGATCGATGGCTGGTACGCCGATCCGGAAGGGATAAAATATGGCGATACCTACTGGATATTCCCAACTTATTCGGCCAAATATAACGAGCAGATATTCTTCGACGGCTTTTCGTCAAAAGACCTGGTTCATTGGGAAAAGCATCATGATATATTGGACACTGCTGCCGTTAAATGGGCTAAGCGTGCTATGTGGGCACCCGCTGTGTTGGAAAAAGGCGGTAAATATTATTTCTTCTTCGGTGCCAATGATGTGCACAAAGGTGAGGTTGGCGGAATAGGCGTAGCGGTAGCAGATAAACCGGAAGGCCCTTATAAAGACCTGCTGGGTAAACCGCTCATCAATGATATTGTAAATGGCGCGCAACCTATCGATCAATATGTATTTAAGGATAAAGATGGTTCATACTATATGTATTACGGCGGCTGGGGACATTGTAACATCGTAAAATTGAAGGATGATTTCAGCGGCATTACTCCTTTTCCTGACGGAACTTTATATAAGGAGATAACGCCTGAAGGTTATGTAGAAGGGCCTTATATGATGTACCGCAATGGCTATTACTACTTCATGTGGTCGGAAGGCGGCTGGACCGGGCCGGACTATAAAGTAGCTTACGCAATGTCAAAATCGCCGCTTGGCCCATTCAAACGCCTGGCTACTGTCTTGCAGCAGGATCCTAACGTGGCTACAGGAGCCGGGCATCACTCTGTAATTCACTCTGTGAAAGATGATAAGTATTACATTGTTTACCATCGTCGTCCGCTTGGCGAAACAGATGGCAACCACCGGGTAGTATGTGTAGATGAATTGTTTTTTGATAAAGAGGGCCACATCCTGCCAGTGAAAATGACCAAGTAGGTCAGTTTTGCAGAAATGACGAACGGAAAGCAACCGGTGACTGGTTGGTTTTCTGTTTAAACAGTTTATTAAAGGATTGTGGGTGTTCAAATCCTAATTGGTAAGCAATCTCAGCTACGGAAAGATTACTGGAGCTGAGCAGTATTTCCTTAGCCTTTTCGATGAGTTTATTGTGAATATGTTGTTGTGCGTTCTGGCCCGTGAGTGAGCGAAGCATATCGCTCAGGTAACGTTGAGATACCTGTAATTGTGCGGCAACATCCTGTACAGTGGGTAAGCCGTTCTCCATTGCTTTCTGTGTGTCGAAATGTTCCGTCAGCAATAAATCCAAACGTGTTAACAAATCATGATTAGCAGCTTTTCGTGTGATGAATTGCCGATTATAATAGCGGTTGCTGTAATGCAGCAGCAATTCGATCTGTGAGACTATTACATCCTGGCTGAACTGGTCAATAGGCAAAGCCAATTCATCCTCGATCATTTTAATCACGCCGAAAAGGCTTTCCTTTTCTTTTTCGGAAAGATGCAGAGCCTCTGCGGATGTATAAGAAAAGAAACCGTAGTTTTTGATCTGCTTGCCCAATGGATAATTCCTCAGAAAATCAGGGTGGATCATTAAGGAGAAACCGCCGTAATCCCGTTCTTCTTCATCAACCAAAATAACCTGGTTGGGAGAGATGAAGCACATGCCTCCCTCATTAAAATCATAAAAGTGCTGACCGTACTTAAACCTGCCCGTAAAATTGGTTTTATAAGATATCTTATACAGGTTCATGATCATGCCGCCGTCAATGCTGTTCCATTCGGGCCTCATGTCCTTATAATAATTCAGACTGATGAGCGGGTGCAGCGGCTTGGGCAAACCAAGCGCATGGTTCAACTCCGAAACGGAATTGAACACACGCGGCTGTTTGGTTTCTTTTTTCATTTAATGATGAATGATTACGCTTATTTCAAAGTCGCCATATCGATCACGAAACGGTAACGCACATCGCCTTTTTCCATACGCTCGTAAGCCGTGCTGATATCTTTGATGTCGATCAGTTCGATGTCTGATACAATGTTATGTTCAGCACAGAAATCCAGCATTTCCTGGGTTTCTTTTATACCACCAATACCCGAACCGGCAACGCTTTTACGGCCAGCCAGTAAACTGAATGCTGAAATCTCAGCAGGATCAGAAGGCGCACCTACGCACATCATAGTACCGTCAGTTTTTAATAATGACAGGTACATATTGAAATCGTGCTTAGCAGAAACAGTATCCAGGATAAAATCGAATGTGCCTTGAGCAGCTTTAATTTGCTCCGGATCAGAAGTAACAACAAAGTGATGAGCGCCTAATTTTTTGGCATCAGCTTCTTTTTTAGGCGAAGTACTCAATACCGTAACCTCAGCACCGAAAGCAACACCGAATTTAACACCCATGTGGCCCAATCCACCAAGACCTAACACGGCCAGTTTGTGACCTTTGCCCACTTTCCAGTGACTCAATGGTGAAAAGGTAGTGATACCTGCACACAAAAGCGGTGCAGTAGCTGCAAGATCAAGTTTGTCAGATAGGTGAAGAACGAATTCTTCTTTTACAACAATAGTGTTAGAGTAACCACCATAAGTTGGCATTGAGTTATCGCGCTCCATACCATTATAGGTATAGGTACAGCCTTCCAGGCAGTATTGCTCGAGGTCGTGCTGGCAATTTTCACAATGGCCGCATGAATCAACCATACAACCGGTTGCCGCAAGGTCGCCTACTTTAAATTTAGTAACGTGTGCACCTACTTTTACTACACGGCCAACGATCTCGTGACCCGGTACCATTGGGAAAATACCCGGGAACCAGTCGTCTTTGATCTGGTGTAGGTCGGAGTGACAAACGCCACAGTATTGAATATCAAATTGTACATCATGAGGACCCACCTCGCGGCGCTCGAAGTTCCACGGAGCTAAGTCAGATTTGTTGGTTTGGGCTGCATAGCCTTTGGTCTGTATCATAAGTTTCCTGTTTTTTTGTGGATACAAATATTGGGTAATAAAAGTAAAACACCATTAGCCAGAATGGTTTTTATTGTAGCCAAACCGGATCAAAATATCATGCGAATGTCACAAAGGCGTTAAGGCAAAGTTAGCATAAAGATGGGTTGAATGGATGAGCGTTTTAACAAAGCAATTTGAGCGTTTCAACAAAACGGACAGACTGGATTTGATAGAACTTTGTCTTATCAAAAAATTTAAGACAATGACAAAGATTTGGTTTATAACAGGCAGCTCCCGCGGATTGGGACGCAGCTTAACAGCAGCCGTATTGGCTAAAGGTGATAAAGTGGCCGCAACAGCCCGTACGCCAGAACAATTGAATGAGCTGGTTGAACAATATCCTGATCAGATACTTCCTTTACAATTGGATGTGACTGATAATGAGCAGATACAACAGGCGGTACAACAAACGGTTGATCATTTCGGCAGAATTGATGTATTGGTAAACAACGCCGGTTTCGGAACTATTGGCGCAACTGAAGCTTATACCGAAGAACAGGTACGCAGCCAATTGGAAACAAACTTGTACGCTCCGATTGCTATTACCAGGGCGATATTGCCCACCATGCGTCAACAACGCTCCGGCCGTATATTGCAGATCAGTTCAGTAGGCGGCAGGGTTGGCAATGCAGGGCTAACCATTTACCAGGCAGCAAAATTTGGTGTTGGTGGTTTTACCGAAGCACTTGCCAAAGAAGTGGCTCCGCTAGGTATTAAAGTAACCAGTGTAGAACCCGGTGGCTTTCGTACGGACTGGGTGTCTACTGCCTCTACAGTTGATGTCCCTGAGGTAGAAGGTTACGAGCAAACTGTCGGTGCCAGAAAAGCATTATTTTTCAGCGATAAATTTGTGCCAATGGGCGACCCGGCTAAAGCCGCGCAGGTAATGATCGGGCTGGTAGATCATCCTGAGCCTCCTGTACATTTAGTATTGGGAAGCGAAGCTGTAGCACTAATAAAACAAGCTGATGCCAATAGAAGTGTGGAAATGGAGAAATGGGTTTCCGTTAGTCATTCAACAAATCATGACGATGCGGTAAATCCTCTTGAAACTGAAGCAGGCAAAGCGTTATTTGCTTCCAAAAAATAACTTGAAATTTCTTTGTTCCCTTTATGATAAAAATAAATCATAAAGGGAACAGAGATTTATAGATTTGACAATGCTTTCATCAATGGATAAAAAATTACCTTCTATTGCTTATTCCTGCTATGTAAACCGCAGTCGGGAAGGTGAACAGTTTGTTCCTGAACACGGCTTTACCTACCAGGTTACCGGCACTATGATAATGAATGACGGTAATAAGGAATATGTTTTCAACGAAGGCAGCTTCCGGTTTGGTAAAAGAAACCACCTGATGAAGTTTTTGAAAGTTCCCCCCGAAGGAGGTGAGTTTAAATCACTTTCCGTGCGGTTGGATCAACAAACTCTTCGGAACTTCAGTATGGAATTTGGTTATGCATCGGAAAATCACGCGGATGGAGATGCGGTTTTGAAACTGAAATCAGACGCTTTGTATAAAAATTATATGGATTCGCTGTTGCCTTATCTAGAGCTTAACGGCCTAGATAATCAGAAGCTATTGGCTAACAAATTGAACGAAGCGATCTTATTGCTGCTCAAAGTAAATCCAGAGTTGAAAGATATACTTTTCGATTTTAGCGAACCTGGCAAGATCGACCTGGAAGCCTTTATGAGCAAGAACTTCCATTTCAATGTAGAGTTGAATCGGTTTGCATATCTGACAGGTCGCAGCCTGGCAACTTTCAAGCGCGATTTTGAAAAGATATTCCACCTGTCACCTAGTCGCTGGCTTTTGCAGCGCAGATTACAGGAAGCTCATTATATGATCAAGGAAAAGGGAAAAGCTGCTTCTGATGTTTACCTGGAGCTGGGCTTTGAGGACCTGTCGCATTTTTCCTTTGCATTTAAGAAAGCGTATGGGGTTGCTCCGTCAAGGGTTTAATCGCCTTCTTTCTTTATACCTTTAAGTAATGCGTAGATAGCCATCGCATGACCGTGCCCCAATTCGAAATCATCTTTGAGCCATTTTACTACATCGCCAGCCTTAACATTTGATTTCAGCTTGCCGTTTTGGGTAAAGCCTTTTTGCTCCGCCATCGCTTTAAAATCATCCGGACTTTTGCCTGTCTTGGTTTGAATGTTATCTAAATAAGCTTGAAATGACATAATTATTGTTGAATTGGTAACTAAAGATTGCAAATTCTGCTAACATTAAAAAATAATTTAACACTGTTAAATTTAATGACAATCAGATGGTACTGTCTTTCTGAAACGTATTTATCTTTGCCTAACACTGTTAAATAAATTTACAGTCGTAACAAAAAATGGGAAGCAAGGATAGAATATTGCGATTAAAAGAAGAAACCAGGGTAAATATACTGGACGCTTCGCTGGATATCGTGAAGGAGGAAGGATGGCAGGCGCTGAGCATGCGCAAAATTGCCGACAAGATTGAATATACTGCACCGATCATATACGAATACTTCGCTAATAAGGAAGCGATATTAATGGAATTAACCCGCAAGGGTTTTTTACTGCTGGCGAAGGAAATGAAAGAGGCGAAAGAAAAACACCGCCTGCCTGCTAAACAGATTGAAGGCATGTGGCTGGCCTACTGGAATTTTGCATTCGCGCAAAAAGAATTCTACCAGTTAATGTTCGGAGTGGATGTAAACTGTTGCGAAATGGCGCAAATAATGCCTGAGGCAGAAGAGCCATTTAATATAGTTACCGATGTAATCCAGGAGATTATGGCATCACAAAAGCCGAGCGAAGATGATATCTGTGTTAAATATTACACTTATTGGTCGGTGATACATGGTTTGATCTCTATCAACCTGACACGACGTACCACATCAGACGATATCAATCGAGAGATATTAAAAACAGCCATCAGCGGCATCACGCGGTCATTATCTGCGTAATTTTTTCACCAATATTTAACGCTGTTAAATAATTAAACAACGTTAATTTAACAAAAGTTTAATACTACATATAAATAAATACAATGGAAAATCGATCACTGTCACACTTATCAAGCAATGCTAAATACTTTAACATTGCAATGGCTATTCTTTTAGGCTTGATTATACTCTTCATATATAGCTGTTCGTCAAGCCCTGCGGCTCCGCCACCGCCACCGCCGCCAACATTGCCTGTTGCAACTATAGCTGCGGGTACTGATACTACTTACCAGGAATATCCTGCATCGGTAGAAGGCACAGTTAATGTTGAAGTCCGCCCGCAGGTAAGCGGCACGTTAGACAAGGTATTTGTTGATGAAGGCGCTTATGTAACCGCTGGTCAGCCAATATTTAAAATCAACGAACAGCCTTACCGCGCTGCTTTAAATAACACGGTAGCAAGTTTACATGCCGCGGAAAGTGCCGCTGCTAACGCACAATTGGAAGTAGATAAACTGACTCCACTGGTTCAAAACAAAGTGGTTTCTGAATATCAGTTGAAAACCGCAAAAGCAGCCCTTGATGTTGCTAAAGCAAATATCGAACAGGCAAAAGCCAATGTTTCAACAGCGCAAATCAACCTGGGATATACTTTAATTAAGGCTCCTGTAAATGGTTACATCGGCAGGCTGGAAAGAAAACAAGGTAGTTTAGTTGGTCCAACTGATACACAGGCTTTGACCCAATTATCAGATGTACACGACGTGCATGTTTACTTCTCATTGAGCGAAAAGGATTTTGTCAATTTTAAAGAACAATACCCTGGTCAAACCTTGAAGGATAAACTGAAACAATTGCCATCAGTATCATTATTACTGGCCGATAACAGCGTATATGCTAAACAAGGCAAGGTAGATATGATAGACGGTCAGTTTGATAAAACTACGGGCGCTATCACTTTGAGAGCAAATTTTGAGAATCCTCAAGGACTATTACGTTCAGGTAATACAGGTAAAGTTCGTTTAAGCCTGCAACACAAAGACGCTTTAATAGTGCCTGAATCGGCAACTGTTGATATGCAGGATAAAGTATTCGTATTTACCGTAGGCGATAGCAGCAAGGTGAAAAAGCAGGCTATCACAATTATCGGCAAAACCGGTACCAACTACTTGGTTAAAGACGGTGTAAAAGTTGGCGACCAGATTGTTTTAAGCGGCATCGATCACTTACAGGAAGGTATGGTGATCCACCCGGAAAAGGCAGCAGACAAAGCAGCTGTTGTAGCAAAAAATTAAGTCCCTTCCCAAGCCTCTCCAAAAGGGAGGGGCTTACTAAAATTTCTATTTAAAATTTAAAGCCATGTTTCAAAAATTTATAGAAAGGCCGGTACTCTCAACAGTTATCTCCATTTTATTGGTGATAGTGGGTGTGCTTGGTCTGACAAAACTGCCCTTAGAGCGGTTTCCAAATATCGCCCCTCCGTCGGTATTGGTTTCTGCCGTATATCCGGGCGCTAATGCCGAAACTATCTTGCGTTCCGTAACGCCGTCATTGGAAGAAGCAATCAACGGTGTGGAAAATATGACCTATATGACCTCCACCGCCAGTAATGACGGTACTTTAGGCATCACCGTTTATTTTAAACAAGGTACTAACCCGGATCAGGCAGCTGTGAACGTTCAGAACCGCGTATCACAGGCGACCAGCCAGTTACCTGCAGAGGTTGTACAATATGGTATAACCACTACCAAACAGCAAAATAGCTTTATCGGTGCTATCGGCCTTTACTCAGAAGATACAAAAAAATACGATGCGACCTTTGTAAATAATTATGCACAAATCAACATCATCCCCGAACTTAAACGTATCACAGGTGTAGGTTCTGCACAAGTATTTGGTGGTATCAAGGATTACTCCATGCGTGTTTGGCTAAATCCTGGCCAACTGGCCGCATACAAAATTACGCCTGCCGAAGTAATGGCCGCTATACAGGATAAAAACCTGGAAGCAGCGCCCGGTAAATTTGGCGAGCAAAGCCCTGTAGCGTTTGAGTATGTAATTAAATATAAAGGTAAGCTTACAACACCGGAAGAATATCAGAATATTGCTATCCGTGCCAATGCGGACGGTTCAGTGTTGCGTTTAAAAGATGTGGCACGTGTTGAACTGGGTGCTTACAGCTATGGTAGTGTGAACCGTTTGAACGGGCACGATGGTATTACGATTGGTGTAATACAATTATCGGGTTCAAACGCTAACGAGATACAGATCGCTATTGATAAACTGATGGTGAAACTATCAAAGGATTTCCCTTCTGGCATCAAATACAATCAGTTTTATCGTACCAAAACAGACCTTGATGAATCAATTGACCAGGTTGAACATACACTGATAGAAGCATTCGTGCTGGTATTTATCGTGGTGTTGATATTCCTGCAGGATTTCCGGTCGACATTGATCCCGGCTATAGCAGTTCCGGTTGCTATTATCGGTACCTTCTTCTTCATGAGCCTCTTTGGGTTCTCTGTTAATCTTTTAACCCTGTTCGCTCTCGTATTGGCTATAGGTATTGTGGTGGATGACGCGATTGTGGTGGTAGAGGCGGTACATGCTAAAATGGAAAGTGATCCGAGCCTGACCCCTAAGGCGGCCACCACCGGGGCTATGCACGAAATAAGCGGAGCAATTATATCTATCACGCTGGTTATGGCGGCGGTGTTCCTGCCGGTTAGTTTTATGACAGGTTCAACAGGGATATTTTACAGGCAGTTTGCGTTGACAATGTCTATAGCAATTATTATATCAGCCGTGAACGCCTTGACGTTAAGCCCTGCTTTAGCTGCATTATTTTTAAAGAACAAGCACACCGAAGGCGGGCATAATGCACCTAAGAAGAGCTTTGTTGAGAAATTCTATGCAGGCTTTAATGGCAGCTTTAACTATATGACCAACAGGTACATTGGGGGTCTGAAAGTTCTTATCCGCAATAAATGGATCAGTATGGCCGGGCTTGCATTGGTTGTTGCTGTTACAGTTTTCCTGGTAAACAGAACAAAAACGGGCTTTATTCCTACCGAGGACCAGGGATTTGTGGCTATTGCAGTTTCAACACCATCCGGAACTTCTTTAAGCAATACCAATAAAATATTAAAACAGGCCGAAGCACAGCTGAATACCTTACCATCACAAAGATTTGTGATGTCCCTGGCCGGGTTTAACTTCTTAACGTTATCCAACAGCCCGTCAGCAGGGCAGATATTCCTGTTATTAAAACCTAGTAAGGATAGGGGCGCCGTTAAGAATATCGATGATATTCAAAATATAATAAGAGGAAAATTAGCCGGTATACCAGGCGGTACTTTCTTTGTGTTCAGTTTCCCAACTGTTCCGGGATTCAGTAACGTTGAGGCGCTGGACGTAATGCTACAGGATAAAACGAATGGCCGGTTGGATAAATTTAGCGGCGTAGCCAATAATTTTATCGGTAAACTGATGCAAAAACCAGCGATTGCCTTTGCTTTTACATCTTATAAAGCCGATTATCCGCAATATCAACTAGAAATTGATGATGAAAAGGCTAATCAATTGGGTGTAAATGTCAAAGATATCCTGTCAACTATGCAGGCTTACTTCGGTACTGCACAAGCGTCGGATTTTAACCGCTTTGGTAAATATTACCGTGTGATTGTGGAAGCTGACATTGCCGACAGGACAGACCCTTCGGCTATTGACCGTGTATTCGTTAAGAATAAATCAGGCGAGACGGTCCCTATCAATAGCATGGTTAAACTGACCCGCGTTTATGGTTCAGAAACTGCCTCACGTTACAACCTGTTTAACTCTATCGAAGTAAACGCTATTCCGAAACCCGGCTACAGCTCAGGCGATGCGATCAAGGCAATAGAGGAGACCGCAAAAGAGCAGCTGCCAAATGGTTTTGCTTATGAGTTCTCTGGTCAAACACGTGAGGAGATTTCCTCAGGCGGACAATCAGGTATCATATTTATGCTGTGTCTGGTATTTGTTTACTTCCTGCTGGCTGCACAATACGAAAGCTATATCCTGCCTTTGGCCGTAATATTGTCAATACCTACAGGTATACTGGGTGTGTTTGTGGTATTAGGTTTAACCGGTATCGAAAACAACATCTATGTGCAGGTAGCACTGATCATGCTTATTGGTCTGCTGGCTAAAAACGCCATCCTGATTGTTGAGTTTGCCGTGCAACGCCGCAGGGCGGGTCTTAGTTTGGTGCAATCGGCGCTTGAGGCTGCAAGGCTCAGGATACGTCCTATTATCATGACATCACTGGCATTCGTATTCGGTTTATTCCCGATGAGTATAGCAACGGGCCCATCTGCACAGGGTAACCACTCTATCAGTATTGGTGCCGCAGGCGGGATGGTTTCAGGGGTAATACTCGGTTTGTTCATCATACCTGTATTGTTCGTGATTTTCCAGCATTTGCAGGAAAGAGTAAGCGGCGTACCAGTAGCTGTATTGAACGGTGGAGCAATTGACAAACACCAGGATATGAACGGTAATCATGTGCCTGCCATCGAAGAAGCAGAAACTGTATAATTTAAATAGATTAAGACAATGAAAACATATATAAGCGGGTTGGCTTTGGCTCTGGTAGTACTGAGCGCCTGTACAGTTTCGAAAAATGTCGAAACACCAAAACCCGCATTGCCCGAAAGTTTTGGCAATGTTGCTGCAACAACTGACACCAGCAGTGTTGCAGATATACCCTGGAAAAATTTCTTTACCGATGCTACCCTTCAAAAACTGATCGATAGCGCGATTATAAAGAACTATGATATGCAAATCGCTATCAAAAACCTGGAAGCTTCTGATCTGCTGGTGAAACAGGTGAAATGGAATAATGTACCACAGATCGATCTTGGTGTAACTGCAAATACGCAACGCCCGTCAGACAATAGCCTGAATGGCTTGAGCCTGTCGCAGGCAGGTATAAAAACCAAGCATATCGAAGATTATTCTGCCAATGCTTCCCTGTCATGGGAAGCTGACATCTGGGGTAAGATTAAGAACCAGAATAAAACCGCAGTAGCAACGTACCTGCAAACTGCCGAGGCTAAGAAGCTGGTGCAAACCAATATTGTAGCCAGCGTATCGCAAGGATATTATAACCTGCTAATGCTGGACGATCAGTTAGGCATCGCCAAAAAGAACGTCAACCTGAATGACAGCACCCTTCGCATTATCAAATTGCAGTTTGATGCTGGACAAGTGACTTCATTAGCAGTGCAACAAGCCGAAGCTCAACGCCAGGCTGCCGCTGAGTTGGTACCACAGTTTGAGCGTGATATTACTCTGCAGGAAAATGCTTTGCATATATTAGCAGGCTCATTGCCTGGGAAGATCGATAGGTCAGCTTCGTTGAATGATATTCATTTTGGAGATAATTTGTCAGCCGGCGTTCCTTCAGCTATCCTGAGCCGCAGACCTGATGTAAGGAGCCAGGAGCTGGCTTTGACAATCGCCAATGCTAATGTAGGCATCAACAAAGCCGAAATGTACCCTGCTTTAAGGATTACTGCAGAAGGTGGTGTTAACTCTTTCAAGGCAAGCAACTGGTTCAATATTCCGGCATCATTATTTGGTATAGTAGGAGGAAGCCTGGTGCAACCACTGCTGGATCATAAAGTGTTAAAAACCAACTATGAGGTAGCTAAAGTAAACCGCGAAAAAACCGTGATCCAATTCAGGCAGACTGTATTGGTAGCTGTTGGCGAAGTATCGGATGCTATGGTGAAAATAGAAAAGTTAAAAGTACAGCAAACTATCGCTGAAGATCGTTTAAAGACACTTCAGAAAGCCATTAGCAACTCTAATTTACTGTTCCAGAACGGTATGGCTAACTATTTAGAAGTAATTACAGCGCAAGGTAATGTTTTGCAAAGCGAGCTGGAATTAGCTTCTATTAAAAGGTCAGAATTAAGCGCTGTATCCGAGCTTTATAAGGCTCTTGGTGGCGGCTGGAAATAAAATACGATTAACAACTATCGAAAGAGCTCTTTAATAAGCATTAAAGAGCTCTTTTTTTGTTATTCCTTGTATTTGATCTTGATCACTACTTTTCTCAAACTATCAACGCCGTCTACCTTAATATCCGGTCTGTGGGCGTCTTGCGGGAAGAACAAGAAGAATTCTTTTGGAGTAGCAGTTAGAAACTTGCCATCGACATTATAATTGGCAGCGTCGCGGGTTTCGCTGTATGGTTCCGTTACCGTAGCTTTCGAAATAGGAGCGACACCAATTTTAACTTTACCAGAGATCACATAGTGTAGGTCAATATATTTCTTGTGCGACTCCCATTTCACATCTTCCAGTTTTTTTGAAAGTCCTGAAGTGACTATTGCGTAGGCATTATCGCCATCAATCGAGTATTTTCCGGGAGCCATGGTTGCCAGTTTGCTGTCGCCTAAAAAACTGAAAACTTTATCCCATAACGCCTTGTCGCTTTCATATTGTTTCATGAATTCTACGCTGTTAATAGAAGCGTCTGGCTTAATTTTCAGGTCCTTAGCCCAGTCGTGGCTTTTTACCCATTTATTGGCTGCTTTAACTTTTGCAGCTGAATCAGTTTGTGCGTTGACCGCTGTTGCGGCAGAAAATAAGAGTAATAGAGCAGCGATTTTTAAGGTTTTCATAGATTATTAATTGGCAATGCCAATATACATGTAAAAAAATTATGTCGTTAGTATGACATTGTTTTTTGCTTATTTGTTTGAATTTTGTAATTTTGTTTGTATGTCAATAGAGACTATCGAAGATTTTTATAAGAACAAATTCGACTGGATGCCGGATAATGTTCAGCAGAATATAGGGCATTTCAACGTGTTCAAAATGGATAAATATACGGTACCTACAGGTAAACAAATGACCTACAGCCGCCGAAATTATTATAAGATCAGCCTGACGCGTGGTGAGGGGATATTGCACTATGCTGATAGGAGCATTCAACTGAAAGGCACTTCGCTAATGTTCTTTAACCCCCAGGTGCCGTATACTTTTGAGTCGCTGGTTGATCACCGTTCTGGCTTCTTTTGCATTTTTACGGATGAGTTTTTCACTGGCCGGTTTCGTGGAGGATTGAGCGATTTGCCTGTTTTTGCGATAGCGGGAAAACCCATTTATGCATTGAATGAAGAGCAGGAGGATTATGTCGCCACACTATTTATGAAGATGCTCGACGAATTGAATTCAGATTTCGATTTCAAATACGAGCTGATCAAGAATTATATCACTGAATTGGCTTATTATGCGCTAAAAACCAAGCCATCTGAAAATTTATATAAGCATATTGATGCAAAATCCCGGATAACTTCGGTATTTACAGAACTGCTTGAACGTCAGTTTCCTATTGAGGCGCCTTCGCAACGTTTTGAAATGCGGTCGGCCAATGATTTTGCTCAAAAGCTTTCTGTTCATGTGAATCATTTGAACCGGGCCATACGTGAAACCACCGGTAAAACTACTACTGATCATATAGCTGAACGCCTGCTGCGTGAGGCTAAATCTTTGCTCAAGCACACCGATTGGAATGTATCCGAGATTGGCTATTGCCTGGGTTTTGAAGAACCTACCCACTTCAATAACTTCTTCAAAAAACAGACCCAGCTGACACCGACTACTTTCAGAAATGTTTGAATTTCGTAACCATTGGTTTGAATAATGTAATGCTTTGCCTTCGCTGTTGATTTAATTTTGTTCTTATGAGGACAAGAACAGAAACAGACAGTAAGAAAAAAGTATGGTTCATCACCGGTGCATCAAAAGGCTTCGGACTAAGCATTGTGAAACAGTTGCTTTGTGCCGGTCATTTTGTGGCTGCTACTTCCCGCGATAAGGAAGCATTGGCCAAAGCAGTAAACCGTGATGAAAGTAACTTTTTACCATTGCAGGTCGATCTGGCTAATGAAAGCAGCGTATCGCTGGCGCTTCAACATACCTATGAAGAATTTGGCCGGATAGATGTAGTGATCAACAACGCAGGTTATGGCATCGGTGGTACTATTGAAGAACTAACCGACGAAGAAACCCGCCAGGCATTTGATGTCAATGTATTTGCTACCTTAAACGTAATCAGGAGCGTAATGCCTTACCTTCGTGAGCATCGCTCCGGACATATCATCAACATATCGTCCTCGGGTGGCTTTGCTCCGGGCATCGGCTGGTCAATTTATTGTGCAGCAAAATCTGCGGTAATTACGCTGAGTGAGGTATTGGCAGAGGATGTAAAACATTTGGGCATTAAGGTTACCTGCGTGTCACCGGGCTCATTCCGTACCAACTTCCTGAATGGAGAGTCAATTGCAGTCGCCCAAAATACAATTGACGACTACAGGGACATTACCGAGGCCCGCAGGCAATACATGAAAAGGGATGGCCAGCAACCCGGCGACCCTGAGAAAGCTGCCGCGGCTATCATAAAAGTGGCAGGACAAGAGGATGCACCTGTACATATGTTGTTGGGCGGTGATGCTTATAATCGCGTGTTAACAAGATTGGATAACCTGCACAGTGGTATACGCGCTATGGGTGAGGTAACCTGCTCAACCGACTTATAATTTATTATTCTACCTTGTTTTAAATCTACTCTGAGTACTTTGTGCTCTTTCTCAGTGTTCTTTGTGGTAAAATTAACCACTGAGAGCACAGAGTTTTCCACAGAGTTCACAAAGAACACCTAACTCTTTTATGGCAATCTGCTATTTCAATGAAGTACCGTAGAACTTAAGCCCAAGTATACCCATCATAATCAGCGTAATGAAAAATAGTTCGAGCAATGAAAAACGCTGTTGAAAGAAAGCAATCTCGGCAATTTTTATCATAACGAGTGTGGCAGCCGTCCATACGGCATAAGCTGTGGCTGTCGGTAATTGCTTGATAGCGAGTGAGAAGAAATAAATATTACATACCCCGAAAACGATATAACCTACTAAAGGTAAAATGACAGGCAATCCACCACTGGCCTTATAAAAAGTAGCAAACTGCAGATTTTTGATCTCGTTGAATTTCATGTACTTGACCGAAAAGGTCCACGCAGCTTCGAATGCGGCAGCGATGACAATATATAACCAGGCCAATGTGTCGAATTATTTGTCGTAAAGTATATAATCTTCTTGTATGGGTTTCAACTCAATGAGCTCACGAGGTTGATCATCAGAACTCTTATATTCCACCTTATCAGTAGCCGGATTAAGTTTTCGGAATACCTTCGATCTGTTGCTCAGCCAATTCATAATTCGTGGCCTCAGGTTATAATACCAACTAAACCCGCGGTAGCGGAGTAATTTCTGCTCATCAAAACGTTTTACAGAAAAAGCATTCTGTAGAAAATAATCCTTTGGATAGTCGTAATACAGGCCCCAGTTCTCGCGGTTATTGCCGGGTTTGTGACCGGGATCGTAGGCCGTTCCGAACAGATGATCCCACAGTGAAAATTTGGTCGAAAAATTAACATGAAATACTTCGCGATAATTTGCATGGTGCCACAAGTGCAATTCGGGTGAGTTGAGAAAGTACTTCAGTTTACCAAGCTTTACATTAATATTCGCATGGATAAACATACCAAACATCGCATCCAATAAAGCTTTGATCGGAATTACCATCGGGTTAGCACCCAGAATAACAATAGGCGCAAACTCGATGGTTTGATTAATAACGATCTCCACTATATGTGAACGCGATCCTGCAAGGAAATCAATCTCTTTACCTGAATGGTGCGCTTCATGGGTTCGCCATAAAACTTTATTGGCATGCTGCAAGCGATGGAACAGGTATATGTACAGATCGTGAGTTACCAGGAAAAACAAAACCTGCTCCGTTACCGACCAGCTTTTGATAAACTGAAAGCCCGACCAATCGAAATGATGCTGCAAGGGAGCAATGATGTAATCGAATATCAGGATCTTCAGAAAATAGCTTTGGATAATTGTATACCAAACCAAATCCACCCAAAAACCTTCTCTGAAGAAAGGCAATCCCTTTCTGTAAGGAGATATCCGCTCCCAGGCGATAATGAACATCAACCAGCAGATCAGTATAGTGGTTGTTATGACTAATAAATTCGATTGATCCATCCGCTAGTTATTGTCCCTGCTTATACTCGTCGCTGATATACACTCGCAGTCTTTTCATCGGGCCAAGTTCCGATTCGTAAACTTTTTTAACGCCATCACCGGCGGCTGTTTCCACATCCCTGATGTCGCGAACCAAACGCTGGAAACCTTGTGGCTCAACCGATGCAGCATGATCGGATCCCCACATCGCACGATCTAATGTAAAGTGTCTTTCCACAAAAGTGGCACCCAGAGAGACGGCAGCAACGGTTGTCGCCAACCCAGTTTCGTGACCAGAATAACCGATCGGTATGCCCGGAAATTTCTTGGCCAGGGTTTGTATCATTTTCAGGTTCAACTCTTCCGGTTTGCATGGATACGCTGACGTTGAGTGAGCAATGAAAAGCGGATAATCCTCATCAAAATCCCTTACCAGTTTTACAGCTTCTCCAATTTCGCGCATGTTGGACATGCCGGTTGAAAGCATTAACGGTTTGCCGGTAAATAAAATGCGTTTGATCAGTGGAAAATCAGTCAGCGATGCAGAGGCCAATTTATAGATCGGTGTATCAAACTGTTCCATAAAGTCGACAGCTTCTACGTCCCAGGTAGATACAAACCAATCGATGCCTGATTCACGGCAGTATTGATCGATGGCAGCGTATTCCACTACACCGAACTCGGTTTTGCGTTTATAGTCGATGTACGACATACGGCCCCAGGGGGTATCGCGCATTACTTCCCATTGATCTTTCGGTACACAAATTTCAGGAGTACGCTTCTGGAATTTCACTGCATTCGCTTTTGCTGCAACTGCTTCGTCTATCAATTTTTTAGCTATTTCAAGTGATCCATTATGATTAATGCCAATCTCTGCAATCACATAACAAGCCTCACCCGGACCTATACGCTGACCGGTGCTTAACTTATAAGTTTTATCCACCATTTGCGGATGCTGGCCAACCTCGTCATAACTTTCCTTAATGGTTAATTGTGGCTCTGCAACTTCCTGCCTTGTACGGGCTTCGATAAGCATTTCGGCCAATTCCCTGAACGCACCTTCACCTCCTTTTGCTGAACATATATAGTCAACCTTTTCTTTTACGAATGGCAGAGCATCCGATGGTGACGCGGTAAAGCCAACCATATCCATAATGCCCAGATCGTTACAATCGTCGCCGATGTAAGCGATTTCCGAAGCTTGCAGACCCTTGCGCTCCATTATTTCTCTGAGCACGGCCGGTTTATCTTTTGAACCTAAATGCAATTCGGTGATCTTTAGCTTTTCTGCTCTTTTAGCAACCGAAGGAGATAGTTCGCCGGTAATTATGCCGGTATCGATATTGGCAAGGTTGCGCATCCGTTCAACGGCCATGCCGTCGCGCATATTAAATTTTTTAAGTTCTTCACCTGATTCGCCATAGTAAACTCCGGCATCAGTCAGTACTCCGTCGCAATCTGTCAGTAATAATTTAATGCTTAATGTTTTTTGTGATATCATGGCTCTCAAATATTAGGGGTTATCTTTTAAATTGCCGTCCAGCCGCCATCCACTACCAGGTTGGCGCCGGTCATATAAGCTGATGCATCGCTGGCCAGGAATATCAATGCGCCCTGGTAATCAGAAGCGCTCGCCATGCGGCCCAGCAATGTTTTAGCTGAATAATTTTGTACAAAAAATTCGTCCTGGTTATTTTCTACTCCTCCGGGCGAAAGGGTATTTACCCGTACACCTTTGTTGCCCCAGTAGGCTGCCAAAAAACGGGTGAAATTGATCACCGCGCCTTTGGTTACCGGGTATACCGCTGATTTAAAGTAGGTCTGATTGCCTTCCTTATCGCGATAGATGCTTTGATCGGGCCCAACCATACCGTAAGTAGATGCCAGGTTGATGATACTGCCGCTGCCATTTTTGGCCATTACGGTTCCAAAAACCTGCGATGCCAGGAAAACACCCGTTACATTCACATCCAGTGATTTACGGAACGAACTCAGTGGATAATTTTCAAATGCGGATTGTTCTTTGGCTAATTCGGGGTTCTCGAACATATCATTTATGGCGGCATTATTTACCAACACATCAATTGAACCGTATCGGGCTAATATTTTATCACGAGCTTCTTTCAGTGAAGTCTCGTTTGTTACGTCGATCCCGATCCCAAGGTGTTGTTCGCCTAGTTTAGAGGCAAAGGTCTTGCAGGCTGCTTCATCTATATCAGCAACTACCACATTGGCCTCGGCTGACGCCAGCGCCTCGCAATGCTTTTTACCGATAAGACCAACTGCACCGGTAACAATCGTCGTTTTATTTTTTAACGAAAACAGATCCATTATCTCAGACTGTTTTAGGTTTGATGTTGTAGTTATTTACCTTTCGAAATACTGCTTCCAGTACTTCACCTTTCAGATATTGCTTCACATTTCCGCTGGTGATAGCTTCTTTCATGATCGGCATTACTTCGCGATAGGCTGATAGAGTGTATTCAATATCCTCATCGGTATGGCTATAGCACATATTATGGAACCCTGCCCAAAGCACGCCGCGTTTTATCATTTCCTGCTGCATCAGGGCTTTTACTTCAAGTCCGTTACCGGCCTCAGGGGGAAAGGTTACCATCGAACGGCAGTTGTAGCCGGCACAACGGGTATAAATGTCCATGCCTGTTTCAATGGCTATTTGGTTATAGCCGTCTTTTAGTAATGCGCCTTTTTCGTTCAGGTATTGAGGGACGTTTTTATCTCGAAGCTCATTAATCGTAGCGATGCAGGCTGCCAGTGACAAAGCCTCACCACCGAAAGTAGTATAGCTGAACACCTGCGAGTTAAACAACTCCATCACATCCGCACGACCGGTCAAGAAGGCTATCGGCATACCGTTTGCGCAAGCTTTTGAGTAAACAGCCAGGTCGGGTTTTACATCAAAATATTCCTGTGCGCCACCTATTGCAATGCGGAAGCCGGTCCACATTTCGTCGAATATCAACAATGTGCCATTTGCCTTGCATGCTTCCGCCAACTCTTTCAGGAAACCAGCTTTTGGGGCTTCGAAGATGAAAGGCTCTAGAATCAATGCAGCCACAGTTTCATCAAGCGACGCTTTGATTGAGTCGATATCATTATATTCGAAAGTATAGGTCATGTTCTGGATAGCTTCGGGTATACCCGCGTTGCGGCTGGTGATGCCGATATACCAATCGTGCCAGCCGTGATAACCACAGCAATACACTTTTTCACGACCAGTAAATGCGCGAGCGACACGAATGGCCGCCGAACATACATCAGCTCCGGTTTTTGATATTTTAACAGCCTCGGCGTTTGGAATAACCTGTTGAAGCAATTCTGATACTTCCACTTCGAGCGGGTGCATCATTGAAAAAGTAATGCCGTATTCCAGTTGCTTTTTGATTGCTTCATCTACAGCCGGATAAGCATAGCCCAAGGAAACAGGGCCGATGGCAGCATTGAAGTCGATGTATTCATTGCCATCCACATCCCACACGTGAGAACCTTTACCGCGTTGTATATATTTTGGCGCGACACCTTTGGTAAATTGTCCCGGTCCCTTGGCTAAAGTTTGAGTAACGGGTTTCTGCACTTTCAGCGCCCGCTCATATAACTCATCCGATTTAGTGATCACCGGATAATCTTCATTAAACTTTACTGTGTTTGGCATAATATTATTCTTTTATTATTCTGAAAACTGCGGTACGGCGATATTTTGCTGAACCGTGTTGGTGGTATATCCTAATATTTTTTCGGCGATTTGTTTTCCTGTAAATCCTTCGTGCTGCAATACGTTTGGCAGCAGTGATGGCTTGAACCATTTCTCATTCAGCGCAAATGGCAATACTTTGGCTGTGGTTTGGTGCTTTAGTAGTGTTTCAGCAACGATGCTGTATAAACCGCCAGTCAGGAAATGGTCTTCTACTGTTACCAGCAGATTGCTATTGGCAGCTTTTAATATCGCCAGTTCGTCAACCGGTTTTAAGCTGCGCATGTTGATCAGCCCGACTGACAAGCCTTCATTTTTCAATATCTCAACAGCGACTAAAGTTTGGTCGAAGAGCAGGCCGTAGGTTAATATGGTGACATCTGTTCCTTCGGCTATAATCTCTGCCTTACCGAACTCAAATGGAGCGTGCTCATAACCCGATTTTTGCGTATTAATGCGTACATAAGAAGGAGTGGGGTAGTTCCAGATCTCAGGCAGCATTTTTAACAGATCGTCCTCATCAGCAGGTGCGAAAACAGTCATATTTGGTATGCCGCGCATCAGGGAAATATCTTCAATAGCCTGGTGAGTTGGACCGTTGCCATCAGACAAAAATCCGGGTATAAAGCTGCTGAGCTTAACAGGCAGATTAGGAATGCCCGCCTCGGTACGCACAAACTCAAAAGCGCGCATGGTAAGGAACGATGCGAGGGCATGCACTACAGGTATGCGTCCGCGCAGGGCCAAACCTGCGGCTGCACCGATCATGGTTTGTTCGGTAATACCAGTATCGATAAAACGGTTGCCCAGGTGGGTATGTATATTTCGTACCAGGGCGCGGTTCTCAGCCGTCATCACTATAAAGCGTTCGTCTACTATTGCCTGTCTCGTTAAAAGTTCTTCGTAGGTCATGTTATCGTACCACTAAAGTTTCTGATGTTAATTGTGATAAATGCTCGCCATGTAATTCTTTCAAAAGGCTATCGATCTCAGGCGCGGTGAAATTGCAGAACCATCTATCAGCACGCCGCTCAATACTTGGTAAGCCTTTACCACGAACTGTGTCGGCTATCACCACATTGAGTTTGCCTGTTTCAAAAGGGAAGGCTGAGAAAGCATTATGCAATGCATCGAAATCATGTCCATCGATACGTTTTACTGCCGCGCCGAAGGCAGTGAATTTATCGTGCAGTGGTTCCAGAGGAATCAATTCTTCAGTAGGCATATTCGCCTGGAACTGGTTGCGGTCGATCACAAAAATTAAATTATCCAGCTTGTAGGCGTTCGCCACTAAAACCGCTTCCCAGCAAGTGCCTTCGTTCAGTTCGCCATCCCCCAGGATACACACCACGCGGTTTTTACCACCGCGTATTTTTATATCCATCGCAACACCTATAGCAACTGAAGGCAGATGTCCCAAAGAGCCAGAATGAAATTCGATACCCGGAATCTTGGTGTTGGGATGCCAGTAGATATTATCATCAATAGACAAATGATTTTTCAGGCGGTCTTTTTCCATCAGCCCCAACTCCACAAAAGTTCCATACAATGCTGGCACATCGTGACCTTTTGATAGGAAAAGGTAGTCGCGGTCAGGATCATCGAGATTATGGTTGCCAATGTTCAGCCATTCAGAGTATAAGTATAAGATCAGGTCGGCAGCAGAAAGCGAGGCCCCCACAAAGCAACCTCCGTCTGTAGCCATCCTCACAACATGCTCGCGTACTTTTAGCGCGGTTTCCAGTAGCTTTTGCTTATCTATAGTGGATTTATTAGTCATATCAACTCATTAAAGTTTTGGTTTGATCCGGCTTAATTGTCTTCAATTCGCCCAGATGATTGCGGTACCAGTTTACCCCTGAGTATTCAGCATTGATCTGGTAAATGCCGGGACATTTTTCGAGCAGATACAAGATGTCCTCACAGGAAAAGCCAGGGTTAGTTAGATATAACTCTTCGAAGACGGCCTCAATAAAATCATAATCAGGCTGATAATCGATGGTAAACCGGTGCGACATGGAATAATCTTTTCCAGTCTCCCATGCCACATTACCAATTCTGAATTTTTCGGGGTTCTCCCAGATGTATGGTGTGGTATGTTCCAGCTCTAATGGCCGCGTGGCTTCTTTCCAGGCCTTTTCAATGCAGGCCATGGTCATGATCTCCACATCGTTGCCGTCGGGGAATGTAGCCGGGTGCAGATTGCTTACAAAATCGTATTGATTAGGGTTCTCGAAATAGAAATCCAAAACGTGGTCTATAATTCTTGGGTCGATCAGCGGGCAATCAGATGGAATTTTTAATACGATATCAGCATTGTATTGCTTCGCCACCTGGTAGTGCCTGTCGAGCAGGTTATTCAGGCTGCCACGGAAACAGAAAATGCCAATTTTTGATGCTTCCTGCTCGATAATATCATCGCTGGACTCTTCTGAAGTAGCAATCACGATCTGCGCCTCATGGCGTATCATTTTTAGTCGTTCGATCATCCTGTAAAGCAAGCTTTCACCCAAAAGAGGTAGCATTACCTTGCCGGGTAAGCGACTCGACGACATCCTGGCCTGTACCACTATTACTATCTTCTCTGTCCTATTATCAGGCATACACCTCTTCTTCTTGCGTAATTTTTTCTGGTTGGTAATTGAATTGGTTCAGGAAATCTTTGCGGCATCCTTCAAATTCGACATAGGCGCGGCAAATGTTTGCTATGTTTTTTGCTGATGTGCCATTGTTCTGTATCGGCATCCTGCTCTTCAACTCGTTCAGATCAAAATAGGAGTGAACCTTTTTGCCCAAAGCAAGACCGGTATATACAACTGTAGACCACTGCGTGATCAACTCGCAGCAATTGGCGATCATCTCATCCGTATTGCCGGTCTGATAGATCAAAGTATCCAGCGGCGTATATTTTTTAATCTCGGCCTCGGCACGATCAAATTTTTCGTTTGGATGCAGCTTGAAGAGTAACCGTCTGCCATGGGCTATTTGTACAGTTTGCCTTATAAAAGCTTCGCGATCCTCATATTTATAAGTTTCGCGCATATCGCTGGTTGCCACCATTACATAATCGCGATACGGGAAGTTGTTATCCAAAAACCTGGCGCAGTTATCGTAATTGGGTATACCTGTGAGAAACAGCTTATCCCTGTCAGTTCCGCCTTGTGCAAATAGTTCTTTATAGCCTCTGGACGCGGCACAATAAATATCAAACTGGTTGGTTGATCCATTGAGCGCCGTGTTACCACTTAACCAGGCAGGTAAGCCCAATCGCTTGACAGCATTACTCAGGAATGAAGGTTTGTCAATCATACCTTCCTGCACCCAGATGGTTTTATACTGGTGCAGACTGCTTGCAACCATCAAATCAGAACAGTACACCACCAGGTCGTAACGGTTTCTCTTTGCACCGTAATCGATATTTAACCCATGACCTCGCAGGTAATCCTCCGAGCGTGCTTTGAACTGACCAGCCAGGATCGTATTATCCCCCAGTGAAGTATACTTCTTTAAAAACTTTAAAATTTTTGAGTCGGTGAATATCTGGCTGAACCAGCAGTCGTACCCGGGCAACTGCAGCGCTATCTGGTGCATCTGCGTGGTTTGGTTGATCGAGCCTGTGATAAATAGTATCTTTTTCCTCATAGAACCACTTTTATCTCCCAATGTTAGGTTCCTATAAAGTCAAATGTAACTACCGTTTTTTACTGAAATATTAGGATGAATTAAACTTAATGGAGTGATAATATTAGCTTAACTGCCAGGCAGATTATGCCTTTTTGGGGTAAAGTTTATATTAACAAAAAAGGAGACTTGTATAGTCTCCTTTTTGAAATATGATGCTGTATTGTTCAGAATAAAATTACCAGAATTTCCACCAGGGTTTATTATTTTTTGGATTAACAGGGGCTTCACCTGGAACATTCTCGTCATTCGTTTTTTTAGGTTTAAGATCTTTTTCTGCAACCCAGGTTAAAAATGATGTATCGGCGCCACCAATTTCTATCACCCTGTCTTGATGTGTCATCACGCCAAGGCCATGCTCATCATCCCAACTACAACCAAATTCATAGCCGACGTAAGCTACATCTTCTTTGCTGACATTCATCAGATGGATACTGGAAAGTCCGATCGAAGATTTAAACTGCGAAACATTGTTGACGTTCGGCATGATATCCGCCGCAGTTTCCGGATCGTAATCGTAAAGTTTCTGCAGCTCCGGGTATTTCGTCAGTAACGAGTTTAGTATTGAATCCCTTATCTTCTCCTGGTTTTTAACAAAAAAGTTGTATGCATTAACGTGTTCCTGAGTAACTATAGGCTCTTCAACAACCATGTCTCCACCAATATCCAATTTTACCTTTCCGTCGGAAGGAGTGGTTTGGTCAACCGAAGCGTAAAGCCCCTGCCGGCTTTGAAAACCACTCCATGCTGAAAGTGTAACAAACCCTTTTATTCTTTTAATACTAGATTTAGAACTACCAAATATTTCAATTTCAAGATTAGGGATCTTATCGATTAAGTTGTCCATAAAATAAATTAGCTCCGCTAAGCTAACAGGTTATCGTTAAGCATATGTTAATTATTCGATGGAATAATAATTATACATTTTCCAAACCATATTGCTTTAGCACATCAGCAGGCACACCTTCCCATTTTCCGGGTGCATTTCCTTTATATCCCAGATCGGTTATGCCCATTTTACTGGTGAAAAATCCAACCGCCGTCAGATTGCGAATTTTGTTGAAAAAGTTGACACCGGGCTGCATTTCAGGCTTAGCCATCATTGGGAAGGCGATCAGATTTAACATCTCTGTTTGTTGTTGAGGCGTACAGCTTTTAAAATCCTTATCGTAACGATCCAGGCATTGTATATCCAGCCATTTTATGCCGCCGCGCATAGGGAGCTGATGTTCAGGTTCATCCTTTACAATAAACTCAATGAAATCGGGCACACCGGCGTCAGAGGCATTGCCGCTGCGGGAATCCTTTGGAATGATGAGATTAGCAAGGATAGTGATCGTTGCCATCTCATGCTCATCAAAGAACTTTTCTTTCATTAATGCTTTATCGCGGGCAACTTCAAAATCCTGCCTGCCGATGGTGTCGGTTGTGGTATTGTCGGCAGCAGCGCCTTCTGTAGCAGAGGGTTTACAACCTGCCAGCAATGCTGAAGCTGACATGGCCCCAATGCCTAATGTCTTTAAACTGTCTCTTCTATTCATGTTTAGAATGGTGAAGGTTAAACATTTTGTTTTTTATGCTGATCGATCAAATATTCAGCAGTTCGCATGGCCAATGCAAGGATGGTCCATGTAGGATTCTTTTCAGATTGCTGTGTGAAAACTGAACCATCGGTTACAAACAGGTTTTTACAATCATGTGCCTGTCCCCATTTGTTTAGCGGTGCTTTCTTAGCATCATCGCCCATACGTACGGTTCCTACTTCGTGGATACCTTTACCGGGCTTATCCAATCCGTAATTGGTTTCTGGTCCGGCTGGTTGGATCAGTGGGATACCACCTAATTGTTTCAATATAGCCTGGGAAGTTTCCTGCATGTGCTTGGCTTGCGCCACGTCGTCTGAACTCCACTTGTACCGGAAACGCAATACCGGGATGCCATATTTGTCTACTACAGTCGGGTCGATCTCACAATAATTATCCTCACGCGCGGTTGAAGCACCATGACAACCAAAGCCAACCATACTGCCGTAAAAACGGCGGTAATCATCCTTCAATGATAGGCCAAACCCGCCGCCTGGTTTCATTTTGCCATCACGGCCCGGCAGATAACCATTAAGGAATGGAACTATAGCGCCTTCAAAACCAAAATAACCACCGTATCCCGGCATAAACATACCACCAAATATTTCGAGATGGTAGCCACGCGAGAACGGCAGTTTTTTATTATCCAGCCACCATGGAGCGTACAGGTGCAGGCTGCCTACACCATCCTCGTTGAACCGTTTGCGATCGAACAGTTGTGGTAAAATTGCCGCGCCGCCGCCCTGGGTGGAATCGTGCAGGTATTTGCCAACTACACCGCTGCTGTTAGCCAACCCATTAGGGTGTTTGTCAGATTTGGAATTCAGCAATATCCTCGCTGATTCACACGTACTTGCCGCCAGGATCACCGTTTTGGCATTCACGCGATATTCCTGCATGTCATCTTTATTGATGTAGGATACGCCGTTTGCCTGTCCTTCTTTGTCGGTCAATATCTCGCGGACTATTGCGCCGGTGATTACTTTCAGGTTTCCTGTTTTTATAGCCGGAATAACGAGGCAGGAAGATGATGAAAAATCACCGTAAATTTTACAACTGCGGTTACATTGTCCGCAATAAAAACACTCTTTGCGATCGCTGTTGCCGGGCAGGGGAGCGGTTAGTATCGATCCTCGGCCTGCGATTACTTTAATTCCTAAACCTGTAGCTGCTTTCTTTACAAACAACTCGCCTAAGCGTGGTTTGGGTGGAGGCAGGAATATGCCGTCCGGGTCGTTCTCCATTCCTTCCATTGAGCCATAAACACCGATAAGCCGGTCGACTTTATCGTAGTATGGCTTGATCTCATCATAGGTTATCGGCCAGTCGTCGCCTACGCCATAAGCGGTTTTACCTTTGAAATCCTTTGGCCCCATCCGCAAGGAAATACGTGCCCAGTGATTGGTACGCCCACCGAGCATCCTGGATCGAAACCATTGAAATTCTGAGCCGTCTTTTTGTGTGTAAGGCTCGCCTTCAATTTGCCAGCCACCATAAGCTGCATCAAAATCGCCCATTGGTCGCGTAGCATTGCCTCCGCGCCGGGGTGATTCGTACGACCACTTTAATTGCTGTGAATCTTTTGCCGGATCGAAAAAAGGTCCTGCCTCTAACATTAATACTTTGACGCCTGCATTGGCCAGCACATAACCCGCCATACCGCCACCCGCACCCGAGCCAATAACAACCACATCATATACGGTTGATGATCTTTTTATCTCCATAGTTGTAAGGTTTTAAGGTTAAGCCATGCGTCCTGCTTTTTCAACCAGGCTTTTGGTTGCCGAAGTGCCCGCATAATCATCAAGATATTTACTGTCTTTGGTATACATCTTAAACAATCCACCCTCGTATTCTATACTTACCCAACCTTTAAACCCGGAGTCTTTGATGATCTTGAACATGCGCACAAAGTCCGTTTCGGTATCATTTCCTCCCGAATCAAAGACGTGTGTTTTGGCATGAACACCCTTGGCAAATGGCATCAGCTCGGTAATACCTTTGTAGCGATCATATTCATCCAGGCATTTGGTTTTCATGTATCCGGCGATATCATTGGTCTCTGGTTTGGTTCTGTTAACACAGAAGTTACCGAAATCAGCCAACGTGCCACAATGCGGACTATTTACCTGTTTCATCACACCAGCCAGCCAGGCTGCATTACACGAAATGCCCACATGGTTCTCTACAATTACATCGATATTCTGTGCTTTACCATATTCTATCAATCTCCCCAAGCTATCAACCGCCGCCTTGGCCAGATCTTTTGGATCGCCTTCGCCTTCTACATTCACGCGGATCATCGGGCAACCTAAAGCCGATGCTGCATCAATCCATTTGTGGTGATTGTCGACAGCTTTCAAACGTGTTGCTTCATTCAAATCACCCAATACACCTTCGCCATCTATCATGATGCGCAGATTGTAGCTGCCTGCATCGGCGGCGCGTTGTTTAAGGTCTTTCAGGAATTGAGCGTCTTTAGCCTTGTCCGCAAAGAACATGGAGCAATAATCCAAGCCAGGTATACCCAGCTCTTTCGCTTTTGCAGGAAAATCCAGCGCTTTTAATTGCTGCGTCCAAAACTGGCTGGCGAAGGAGAATTGCGAAACGGCAATTTTGAAGAACAAATCCTTGTTTGTTTCGGCAAATAAATAATCGGGGAGGGTACTTGCCAGGCCCACACCTGCCGCACCGATTGCTGCCTTTTTAATAAAATCTCTTCTCGTGGTTTTCATTGAAATTGGTTTGATGAAAAACTTATTTAGTAAATCTTACAAAATGAAGGTATAAAGAATAATTTATTATTTAGTAAAATTTACTAAATAATATTTTTACACATTTATTTATTCCTTACTTTTAGCGAATGAATTCGGATGAAGAGTTAAAAGACTTTGTTCTTAATGGGTACCGTCATTACGTACCGCACGTATCGCTGGATTGCGCCATATTTGGTTACCACGAACAGCAATTAAAACTATTGCTCATCCGTCACAAGTTTATGGATGGCTGGTGCCTGCCGGGTGGTTATATCAAACGTACGGAGACTTTGGTAGAGGCAGCCAACCGTAACGTAAAAGAACGCACCGGAATCGGCAACCTGTTCTTGCAGCAATTCAAAACCTTCGGCGATCCTGACCGGGCCCGCACCAGCGAGTTTGATGCTGAAAAATGGTTTGAAGTAACAGGGGTAAGGATTACTAATGACAACTGGCTAATCGATCAAACCATTTCAGTAGGTTTTTATGCGATAACAGATTTTTCATTGTCTGTGCCCAACCCGGATATGATGTCGGTTGAATGTGCCTGGTTTGATATCGATAGCCTGCCGCGACTGGAATTTGACCATGACGAAATGGTGAAAGAGGCGCTGCATGTGATGCGCATCCAATTGTATCATTACCCTATAGGTTATAATATGCTGCCGGAGAAGTTTACTCTTTCAGAGATTCATGCACTATATGAAACTTTGCTCGGCAAAAAGCTCGATATCAGCAATTTCCCTAAAAAGCTTCTAACACTTGGTCTGCTAAAAAAATTGGATGAGAAACGGAGCATCGGGGCGCACCGGTCGCCGCATTTATATATGTTTGATAAGGAGCGGTATGATAATGCGCTAAAAGAAGGGTTGGTGCTGAGCTGATTGTGAATTATTTGTTAAGTAACTCAAAAAATGCAATCGTAGGCAAAAAATTCCCGTACTTTATTCGAAATTTCGAACTATGAAACTCCAGAGCGAACTCCTTTCCCATTTAGGCTGGTCGGATAATATCATTAATAAAGAAGCTAAAGAAAGATTGGCACAGCAGATTGCCGACAAAGTGCAGGATGGCCAAATCGTTGGTGCAGGATCAGGTTCTACTGTTTATATGGCTTTGTTTGCTATTTCTGAACGAATTAAAAAGGAAAAGCTGAATGTAAAGGTGATCCCGTCATCCATAGAAATAACGATGGCCTGCAGCAGCTTGGGAATACCCGTTACAGGATTGTTTGAGGATAAACCCGATTGGGCATTTGATGGTGCGGATGAGGTCGATCCAAAGAATAGCCTGATCAAGGGAAGGGGCGGGGCGTTGTTTAAAGAGAAGCTATTGATCAAATCGAGCCAAAAGAATTATATCCTGGTAGATGAGAGTAAGATCGTAACAAGGCTTGGGATGAATTTCCCGGTTCCTATTGAGGTGTTTCCGGGTGCTTTACTTTATGTGGAATTGGCTTTGCGTGGGATGGGGATTAATGATATTACCCTGCGTGCTGCTAAAGGGAAGGACGGGCCAATCATTACCGAAAACAACAACTGCATTTTGGATGTGCGTTTTGATCATATCCCTGATGATACGGAGCAAAGGATTAAATCCATCACCGGGGTGATCGATAGCGGTTTGTTTATCGGCTACGATGTGGAGGTGCTTATAGCGAAATAACGTTATTTCAGGTTAGCCCCCAGCTTCGACCAAAGGTGAATTGATAAACCTTTACTAAAGGCACTGTAGGACGTCATCAATATGCCTTTCAGGTCGTTATGCATCGACCTGATGGCATAGATCACATAATTATCCCTTTGTCTTTTGGCTCCGTCAAACCTGTAAGCTTCAATCACTTCGAAATCGTCCGGACTGATCAGCTCGCTGTCCTGAACATACAGGATGTGTTCATTTTTTATGACAAAGTCCTGGTCGTACCCCCGGTTCTGCAAATCAATGATGGCTTCGGCTCTGTTGTTGTAGTTTTCCATTCCCGTTACATTTAAACAGATGTATAATAAACTGGTGATTTTAGTGGCAGGCGCTTCTAAATGAATGTTTTACGGATAGGAAATTAAAAGCATTCCTTGATAAAACAATATTCAAATCAGATGCCAAAAAGTTAAAATGTTAATAATCAGGTCATTTTGTGGAATTATTTAAAGAAGCGTTCACTTTAATTCGTTAAAGCGCGATATGGTTAACGAAATATGGTGGTGAAGTGGTGAAGTGGTGAATGGTGAATAGTGAATAGTGAGTTGACCTCTCACATATATTACTCACCATTGACTATTCACCATTGACCGGAAGCGTCCCCAAAAATTTCCTATATTTGCATTCTGCTTTACTGCTACTGCCACTGGTAACTGCAACTTAAAACGGGGTCGACCGGAATTGACAGGATGGAGATAAGTAGGTAAGCATGCAGCGCGTTGGGTGAATTAGCGCTAAAATCTGAACGCTCAAACTTACAAATGGCGAAAATAACTACGCCTTGGCTGCCTAATTTAGAATTAGCATAGCCTTTGTCCCGCCGGTGTTCCGTTTCATTGGACCGGCAACCGGGGCATCGAAAAATGAAACTGGCTTGCTTAGGGTGTGATAAGCGGGCGAGATAAAGCACCTACGGAAGACGGTACAGGTAAGCGGCTGACCTTCCCCTTCCCGACAATCTAACAGCAGATAAGCATGTAGAAAGCTTACCTTATACCATGTTTGGACGAGGGTTCGAATCCCTCCGGCTCCACCGAAAATTAAACGGGCTATCCTTAATAAGGAAGCCCGTTTAATTTTAAACAGAGCATCGAATACGATAGCAAGCGATGCTTGCACTAGAATCAAGATTGCCTTTTCCTCTCAACCGTTCTACCGCCAACCCAACGCAGGTGCCACATGCTCTAAAATACTGGATAGTACATGTACATTGTATTCAACTCCGAGCGTATTGGGTATGGTCAGCAATAAAGTGTCCGCTTCCTGGATTGCTTCGTCCTGGGCGAGCTCTTTGATAAGCTGGTCTGGTTCGGCTGCGTAGCTTTTCCCGAATACGGCGCGTTGTTTGGGTTCGATATAACCGAAACTGTCTGAACTTTTACCTTGTTGCCCGAAATAGTAACGGTCCTGGTCGGTTACCAAAGCGAATATGGAGCGACTAACCGAAACGCGTGGTTCGCGGGTATGACCTGCTTTTTTCCAGGCTTCCCTGTAAAGTCTGATCTGTTTTGCCTGCTGAATATGAAGCGGTTCACCGCTTTCGTCAAATTTTAGTGTAGAGCTTTGCAGGTTCATGCCCTGTTCAGCTGCCCAAATGGCTGTGGCATTGGATGCGGCGCCCCACCAGATACGTTCTCTTAGTCCATCCGAATGCGGTTCGAGCCGTAATAAACCGGGAGGGTTAGGAAACATCGGGTATGGATTGGGCTGTGCAAACCCTTCGCCTTTTAACTTATCCAGGAATTCCAAAGCTTTTCTTCGTCCCATGTCTGAATCAGTTTCGCCTTCTTCAGGTTGATATCCGAAATAACGCCAGCCTTCAATCACTTGTTCTGGTGAACCTCTACTGATGCCCAATTGTAAACGTCCGCCAGAGATCAGATCGGCAGCGCCGGCATCTTCCACCATATACAGCGGGTTCTCATAGCGCATGTCGATTACGCCTGTACCTATTTCAATTTTGCTGGTCCTGGCGCCAATAGCCGAAAGCAGGGGAAAAGGGGAGGCCAGTTGACGGGCAAAATGATGAACCCTGAAGTAGGCACCATCTAAGCCGATCTCTTCAGCAGCAACAGCCAGATCAATCGATTGCAGCAATGTGTCGCCTGCTGTGCGTGTGCTATATGAGGGATGATCTGACCAATGCCCGAATGATAGAAATCCAATTTTCTTCATCCTTCAAAAGTATGAATCTTTGAAATGCCAAATCATCATCGTTTTGTCGAAATCCTTTAACAATATCTTTTTGAGCCTATGCAGCTTTCGCGTGAACTTGACCAACGCCTAATAAAGTATCCTTTAATAATTTAGATATGCAGAATCTAACCAAAATTGTACATATTTATGTGCTGGCATCATGCTACTGGCAACCTATCCAAACCGTCATTCCATGAGTAAACACTTCCTCTTTTTCCTTTTAAGTTTTTTGATCGGTCAATTTGCTTCGGCTCAATCGCCTGATGTTCTGGCAATCAGAAAATACGCAAATAAAAACGCAGGCGATATTGTTAAAGAATTCACAGGACTTCTTGCTTTACCTAATGTCGCCGCAGATCCTGCCGGCCAGCAAAAGACTGCTGATTTCATTATGACAATGATGACCAAAAGAGGCATTCAAAAGGTGCAGCTATTAAATACCTCCACGGCGGGAGCGCCGCCGGCTGTATATGGTGAGGTTATGGTTCCGGGTGCAAAACAAACTCTTATTTTCTACGCACATTACGATGGGCAGCCTGTTAACCCTGCTCAATGGGCAAAGGAACTTAACCCGTTTCAGCCTAAGCTATTTTCGGGTGCAATAGACAAAGGGGGGATCAGTATGCCATTCCCCGCAGATAGCCACTACAATAACGAATGGAGGATATATGCCCGCAGCGCTTCTGATGACAAGGCAGGCGTCGATGCTATTTTAAACGCTTATGATGCAATCGTGAAAAATGGGTTGACACCCGGCTGTAATTTGAAGTTCTTCTTCGAAGGCGAGGAGGAAGCAGGTTCTCCGCATTTAAATGAAATACTTGAAAAGTACCGGACGTTGCTCCAATCCGACTTGTGGATCATTTGCGACGGACCTGTTCATCAATCCGGGAAAAAACAAATTGTATTTGGAGTCCGTGGTGACACGCACCTGGATATTACTGTGTATGGTCCAAAGCGGCCTTTGCATAGCGGTCATTATGGTAACTGGGCGCCTAACCCGGCCATGATGCTGGCAAAGTTGCTGGCATCCATGAAAGACGATAACGGGCGGGTGACCATAAAGGGATTTTATGATGATGTGACTCCTTTAACTCCCATTGAAGCAAAAGCCCTGAATGAAGTACCCGCGGTGGACGAACAAATGAAAGATGAATTAGGACTAAGCGCCACCGAAATGCAAGGGTTAACATTGAGCGAGGCTATTAATCAGCCTTCGTTAAATATCAATGGCATGCAAAGCGGTAACGTAGGCAAGGTGGCTTCTAACCAAATCCCGACGTATGCTACCGCAGTTATTGATCTGAGGTTGGTACTAGGCAACGATTGGAAGCGACAACAACAAAAAGTAATTGATCACATAAAAGCCCAGGGCTATTACGTGACGGGTAATGAGCCCACCGATGAGGAAAGAAAAAAATATGCAAAGATCATAAAGGTTATGCCCGACCGGGATGGCTACAATGCCCAGCGCACATCCATGGATCTGCCCATTATCCAAAAAGTCATCACGGCAGTCAAAACCACAACTAAAGACCAAATTGTGTTGCAGCCAACGATGGGTGGTAGTCTTCCTCTTTTTTTATTTGAAAAGTACCTGGATGCCAAAACCGTTACGGTTCCTATAGCCAATCATGATAACAACCAGCATGCCGAAAATGAAAATATCCGTATTGGCAACTTATTTGAAGGAATAGAAACCGTGGGAGCGCTGATGATGATCAAATAAAACCATATGCGCAGCAATTAATTGGCAGCGTTGATCTGCCCCATCACATTGTCCACTATCCGATCGCATCGAACCAGGTTAAATTCATAAATATCACGCGGGTTCCATAAATTCTGAAGGCTTTCGCGGAGCATTTCTTTTGCACGGATGAGCCGCATTTTTACATTCGATTCGCCCAGGTCCAACGCTTCCATTGTTTCATCGGTACTCATGCCCTGTACTTCGCGCATCACAAATACGACGCGGTATTTCTCGGGTAACCGGGCTACAGCTTTTTCCAGGATGTCTTTTAGTTCTTTATTTAATAGTCCGCTTAATGGCGTTTCATCGTGCTCGTCGGTAAATGTTGTTTCCATCACTAATTGCTGTGTTCTCTGTTCCCTTTTTTTGTACAATAAACTTTCGTTGATCAGTATACGCGTAAGCCAGGTGCCGAAGCTTGATCGTCCCTCAAAATTAGCCAGCTGGCGATAGGCATTGATATAGGCTGTTTGCATAATATCTTCAGCCGCATCTCCATCGTTAACAATAGACAGGCTGATGCGGTAAAGTCGCTCGTTGTATTTACGCATCAGCACCTCGAACAAAGCAGTTTCGCCGCATAATATTTTATTTACTATTTCTTCGTCGCTCAATTGAATCATGCTTTTATAAGAATATTACTCTATTGGAGTATCGCCGTTTGAAAAGGTCACAAAATGTACAAAACTATTTTTTGTGACCCTTTTTTACCGATAAAACTCTAACGGGTAAATAAAAAGAAGATCATGGAAATTAAAGTTAAGCATTTACAAACCTTACTAAAATTCACTTACGGATTGGTGCCCATAGTAGCTGGTGCCGATAAATTTACCAATATCCTGACCAACTGGGAACAATATCTAAACCCGGGGCTGGCAAAAATATTGCCTTTTGGCGAGCATGCTTTTATGATGGTAGTAGGCGTGATTGAAATTGTGGCCGGTATTATTGTTTTAGCCAAGCCGCAGATAGGTGCCTGGATAGTGAGCGCCTGGCTGGTGCTCATAGCGTTAACCCTCATCTTTAGCGGTCATTACCTCGATGTGGCTGTTCGCGATATTGTGATGGCGATTGGTGCATTTGTATTAGCCAGGTTATCTGTAAGCGATCGGGTAGTTGCTTAATTGGAAATAACATCGCCATAAGTCCCTCAAAAGAGGGACTTATGATTTTTGAGTATTAGTTAGATTATATCGGCAGGGTAAACCAAAAAGATGATCCTTTTCCCTGTTCACTTTCTACCCCGATATCGCCGACGTGTTCTTTGACTATCTCGGCACAGATATATAATCCAAGGCCCAACCCTGTTTGCACAAAGCTTTGTTCCGGTCGGAAATAACGCCTGAATATATGCGGCAAAATATCTGAAGCGATGCCCGGTCCTTTATCAGTGACGCGGATACGCACATAGCTTGGCAACCTTTCTATCGATATGGTTATCACGGGAGATTCCGGGGCATATCTCATAGCGTTTTCAACCAGGTTTACCAATACCTGCTCTATCTTCCTGGCATCTGCATATAATTGGATATTTGTGTCACCTTCTATCTTTATTTCATATTTCCCAGCTGCTTTTACAAAATAAAGGCAATCATCCATCAGTTTACTCATCTCAAACTGCTTCCGTTCCAAATCAAATGTTTTTTGATTCATCCGGCTGGCTTCAAACAGGTCATCGACAAGATAAGCCAGTTTATTAACGCTTTTACTCGCCTGATCCAGCATACGATCGGGCAATGATTGTTTTTCACCAGTATTCTGATGTTGCAAAATCTGTATTGATCCCTTCAATGCAGTTAGCGGCGTTCGCATTTCATGGCTGGCAATTGCAATAAATTCGTCCCGTTGCTGCAGCAAACTAATATTGTTATATCTCAATTCGGTTTGCTCCATTACTACCCGGGCTAATTTTTGTAAAAGCTGTTTTTCTTGCTCGGTCATGGTGCGGGGTTTGGTATCTATCAGGCACATAGTTCCAATAATAAAACCATCTGGCGTAACAACCGGCGCCGCTGCATAAAAGCGGATACGAAGCTTATCAGTTACATAAGGGTGCCGGGCAAATAGATCGTTATTCAGCGTGTCTTCAACAAGCATGATTTCTGGCTGAAGGATAGCTATCGTGCAAAAGCCTATCCCGCGGCTAACCTTATCCATCCCATTTAATCCAATTTCAGCCTTAATATGCTCCGTATCCTCGTCGAGGAATGATATATGGCTTATAGGGCAGGAGAAAAGCTCGCAAGCCAGTTCGCAAATGCTGTCGAACGCTGTTTCCCGGTGTGAGTTAATTATTTGGTAACGCCGCAATGCGGCTACACGCGCCGGGTCGTTTTCAGGTATGATATTTATACCGTACACATTGTCCATAGGTAATAATATAAGGTTTAAAATGGCAAAAATAAGATAACAAAGAATGCTATCCTGATTGTTTTCAATTTTAGTTTATTTTTCTAAAGTTTTAATAGCTTGCGATTTACCTTATTCTGGCAAGGATTTATAAACAAATAGTTTCCCAGGCTTGTATTCTATTAATACTAAATCAATAATTCTTATGGATAGGATCGTATCGATTAAAATTTACGGAAACCCTACCAATGTGATCATCATACCCGAACATTGGAACAACGGACAGAGCGGATTTGAAAATGCAGATATTTACCTCGTGATGGACGCCGTAAGGGAAAAACGAATTGCAACGATAGCTTTCACAGAAGATAAAACAGAGTGGAAGATCAACTGCGACCTTGACCGCGAGGCCGAAATAGGGATCATTGATTTTATTAAATCGCGATCACCACTTACGGCTTTGTAGCAGTAAATGTATTACATATTAAACTGCTTATAATTTAACGCGGGTTTTCTATCCAGTGATGAAATTTTACAAAAGTATCATTGGCCGATTCTACCAATATGGATGCTTCATTTTCAGGAAAAGATGTAATAACCTTCTTGAATTCCATCCATTTGGCCATAGTCTGGTCACCGTATCCGGTGAAATAGGTAATGCAATTATCGTTGTCAAGGTTTAGCTGTTTGCGGATCATGCCGCTTATGATCTGTCCGCCTAATGTCGATCCTTCGATCACATATAAGGCGCCCATAGCCCGGGCTATGTTGCTGATTTCAGGAAGCACGTCTTTGCTTGCTTTAGGAGGCAGAGTTGCGCCACAGTTCAGCAAGTCTTTCTCCAGGATAGCTGATTTTCGCCGCGATGAATAATCGTGTAAATAAGGCGCAACCAGGCTAACAGGAATGATGTCTTCCAGTCCGCCATAAAATGTATAGAAATGATTGAGCAGATGTATATAGGCGGGCAGGCTGTCAATAGCTTTAATCCTGCTGATTATAAGTTTTTCAAGTTGCTGATGCTGGCTTAGTGTCTCTTGTTTCAGCCGCTCGGCGGTATTTAAATTTTTCAAGTTGAATGCAATATTAGATCATCAAAATTAGACCAGGTTTTCGCATTAATGCAATATCAGATCAATCAATTTAGCGGGAATTCAACAAAAAACCTCGTTCCCTGGTGGCGTTCGCTTTCAAGCCAGATTTTCCCCTGGTGTTTTTCAATAATTCTTTTAACGATGGATAAGCCAACGCCCGAGCCTTCAAATTCCTTGCCGGCATCCGCTCTCGAAAACAGATCAAATATTTTACCGAAGTCTTTCTGGTCTATGCCGATGCCGTTATCAGTTATGGTATACATCACCTTTTGGCCGATACGCTGACCTTCAACTTTTACTTTTGGTTGTTCGGCTTTGCTGGAATATTTAACAGCATTTCCGATCAGGTTAGAGAATACCTGCTGAATCATCAGCTGATCACCTTCTAATTCAGGCGCATTGCCGATTTCAATCTGAATTTCCGGTTGGTTAAAGGCGATGAGCAGATCATGACGGAGCTCATCCAAGAGATGCTGCATGTTGATAGCTTTACGTTCTACCCGCGCCTGGCCAACCCGGGAGTATTGCAGTACTTCTTCAATCATTGCCTGCATTTTGACGGCACCATCGTTAATGCGCCCGGCCATGTTACGCATTCTTTCCTGATCCGTTGCCCTGACAATCAGTTGCGCATAACTTTTAATTGTCGTCAGAGGATGCTTCAGGTCATGCGAAATGGTGTAACTGAATGTATCCAACTCATTGTATGCTTCTCTCAGTTTCTCATTAAGCACACGCAACTCAGTGGCCCGGCGGCTTATGGCGAAGTTGATCTCCTCGCGTAACTGATTTGCCGCAGCATGATCGCCAGGTTCCCAGGGTAACGAATGCTGGTGAACTTCCTGCGACCAAACCTTGAATGATTCACGAGGGGAAATAGTCATTAACCCACTCTCTGTATTTGAAGTTGGTTTTTCAGGATTACCGGCCCAGTTAACGTAGGCAATACGCTCCGGGCGGAACCAGATTATGAATTCGTTCAGCTCTTTAGACAGACGGCAGGTCAGCAGGCCGCTTACAGTATCTTGCTGCTCTTTTGCAGCAGGATACTCTGCGACGAGATTACTGTTGGCATAACAATCGTCTACGTGTATACTCAGCCACTCGCATAGTTCGTTTAAGAACTTTTCGCCAGGAACCTGTCCCATAGTGTAGGTCTTTTTTTCAAATACGAATGCTGCGCCTGTAGCGCCGACTACTTTAAGCAACTCGCCCTCTGCGGCAAATAATGCATCAGGTATGCTGCTGCCGTGCAAGAGAGAACGTGTAAGGGTGGAAATACTTTCGCGTGATTTTGAAAGAAGGTTCTGATCTTCTTCTTGTTGCCGAAAACTGATGGCAGAGGATAAAACCTGGCCGACCAATTTAGCAGATTCACGCTGGTTAAAATTGATGAACCTTGGCGTATAATTATGACAGGCGATTAATCCCCAGAGTTTATCGCGGTCAAGGATAGATACGCTAAAACTGGAAGCTACACCCATGTTCTTAAGGTACTGGATATGAATTGGCGACACCGCACGAAGCCCACTATTAGTCAGGTCCAGCGGCTGCTCTTCATGCGTTAGCAGGGCGGCGGGTTCGGTATGAACGTCAGCGATCAGCCTTACCAGGTTGAGTTTATAAAGTTCGCGCGCCTGTTGAGGGATATCTGACGCCGGGTAATGCAGGCCGAGCCATGGCTCCAACTCTTCGTTTTTCGTTTCAGCTACAACCTCTCCGTGACCATCGTTATGAAACTTGTAGATCATTACACGATCATAGTGAATGATCTTCTTAATCTGAACTGCCACGTTGTTCAGCAACTCAGATAACTCCTTATATGCCAGCATTTCGGATAGGGAACGACCCACTTTGTGTTGCAACTCCGATTCAAGGTCAGTTCGCTCGGGTTCAAACTCGAACAGATAATGGTCAGGCGACTGGTTGATAATCAGATTCCAGGGATTGCCGGCAATGGTAACACGGTAGGGATTATTTGGACGAAAGCCATCCGGGTGTTGCCCCAGAGATATTAATTGGCTCAGAAAACCTGTGGGCTTTTTACCCAGTACTTCGTCCAGGATGCTGCTTTTCTTTCCGGGCATCGACGTTGCGTCTATACCGGTAAAGGCTGTTATGTTGGCACTAACATGAGTTATTTGGTCATCTTCTCCGGTCACTACAATAAAACCGTGAGACTGCACTCGCCCCGGGATATGAATGGGTTCCCGGTCACAATTGGTCAAATCTGGTTGAAACATTCGATAAAGGTATTTACAACAAATGAAATTTTGCTGAAAATTTACAATTTAGTTAATGTATTTTCATTCTAAAAGAATTTATAGGCTTATCCGGCAATATATGGCGCAAATCAAATTTCGGAAAGCTTACAATCCGGCACACTTTAAAGTTTATGCCTGGCTAATAATTCTTCAAGCTTTGATTTAGGTATTATGAGCGCTCACAAAATCGGCTTGTAATAAGCAAATATCCTAATTTAAACTATTTATCCTTTCGTCCGTTAATGAATTGATATGCTACCTGACCACGATCTGTTACATATTCTCACGCAATCAAAGGACGCTACTGCAGTTTATGATAGCGCCGATCTTCACATCCGTTTTGCCAACCAGGCAATGCTGAATTTATGGGGAAAAGGTAATGGTATTATAGGGAAAACCATGGAAAGTGGGTTGCCAGAAATTGTGGGTCAGCCTTTTATTGGAATGCTCAAAAAAGTTTGGCATACAGGAGAAACATGTACCGGCACAGATACACCGGCAACATTAATGGTAAACGGCGTCCTGAAAACTTCTTTTTTCGATTTTGAATATCGTGCCATCAGAAATGATAAAGGCGAAACGGTGGCTATACTGCACACAGCCACCGATATCTCTAGCCGTGTGTTAGCCTGGGAAAAGGTGGCCGAAAAACAACAACGTGAGCAGCAACTGATCGAGGAACTATCGCAGAGCAATGATAATATCAGGGCGACAAATGAGCACCTATCTGCTATCAACAGCGATCTGATGACCTCGAACGAGAATATCACTAAACTGAATGATCGCTTGCAGGAATCCCAGACTGATTTTAAACGATTGGTTGCGCAGGCACCTGTGGCTATACTTGTGTTAAGAGGAAAAGATCTGATCATTGATCTTGCAAATGCTCCGATGCTGGAAATACTGGACAAAGACAGCAGCATTATCGGGCATCCAATACTAGATGGCATGCCAGAATTGAAAGGCGAACCAGCTGTGCAGCTGTTGTTCGAGATATTTGAGAGCGGTAAGGAATCGAACGGGAGCGAGGTGCCCGTACGGATGATGCGCAATGGACAATTGGAAACCAGGTACTTTAATTTCAGTTACCGCCCTCTGCGGGACGGCAGGAATATTATTGGTGTAATGGACCTTGCAGTAGAAGTAACCGACCAGGTGATGGCCCGCAAGCGCCTCGAAGCGATTTTATCTGAGAAAACGGTATTGGAACAAAATCTTCGTTCAAATGAACGCCGTTTGCAGGGTATTTTGGACACTATGGCCGAGGGTGTAGTGATAGCCAATGCAGATGGAAAATTGATTTATGCCAACGCCATGGCCCAAACTATAATGGGTATTAATGAACAAGAATACCTTAACCGCGATTACAACGATGCTAAATGGCGGAATGAACGAATTGACGGCACTGTGTTGTCGCAAGAAGACCATCCTTTGTATGTTACTTTGCGGACGGGGTTGCCGGTATTTGACCAGGAAATTGGTATTGCAATTGACGGCCGCGATAAAACATATATATCGGTGAATGCTGCGCCACTGCTGGATGATGAGAACCGGGTATCGGGCGGTATTGTCACCTTTACGGATGTCACTAACCGGCGGAAGATATTGCAGGAGAAAGATGATTTTATAAGCGTTGCGAGTCACGAATTGAAAACACCGATTGCCTCGTTGAAAGGTGCATTACAGCTTTTGGATCGTATACAGGCCAATATTTCACCCGATATGCTGGCCAAATTGATAGCACAATCCAACAAAAGCCTGAACAAACTGACAGATCTCGTTAATTCGCTGTTGAATAGCAACCGCATTAGCCAAGGGCGGTTCCCTATACATAAAATTAAATTTAAAATCGCCGATCTGATCAATGAATGCTGCCAGCATATACGAAATGCCGGCAATCACAATATAAGGTTTGAGGGTAACCTGCAGTTGGAGGTAGACGCCGATCCGCAGCTTATTGACCAGGTGATCGTCAACCTGGTGAACAATGCAGTTAAGTATGCACCTTTATCTAAAGACATTATCATCTCGGTGCAGCCCGAACAAGGATTCGCGAAGGTCTCGGTTATCGATTTTGGCCCGGGTATATCGCAAGACAAGTTGCCTTATATTTTTGATCGTTATTATCGTATCGACACCGGCACGGCACAGTTCTCTGGCTTGGGACTGGGCTTATACATCTGCGCCGAGATCATTTACAAACAAGGAGGGAAAGTGGGTGTTGAAAGCAAGCGTGGTGAAGGAAGCACTTTTTGGTTTACCCTGCCGTTGACCGTCTCCTGATGAAGATAAAAACCATAGCTGGTTTCCACTAGGCACTGACCTTTCTTGAATCTGTCATAAAATAACTACCTTTGATAGGCCTAAGCCGTCACAAATGCGTCTTTCAAAACTCCTGCTTGTTGTTCTGTTATTATTTGCCATGAGGGCTTATGGCCAGCAGGACGTGGATTTTCACTTAAATGCTCACTTACTTTCAGGGAAAAAAGTATTAAAAGTAAAACGTGATTTTAATGACCCTTATCTATGGGCACTGACTGCCGGCAACGGCGTGTACCGCATTAATAGTCTCAATCTGCAGATTGATGATTACACACCTGTGTTTAGCGGTTATAGCAATCTTCAATTTGTGGATATTGCAGGGAGAAGTCAGGACACGGTGTTCATTGCTACCAATTCAACCAATGTAATTGAATATAGGAAAGGTGTGTTGCGAACCATCGGTGCATCTGATGGACTTGAAGGTACGGTTAATGAAATAGGTATTGATCATACTCTTGAACACTTTATCCAGACCTATTATGGCCTTCCTCTACTTTTGATCTCTACAACCACAAATATTTTTTTATATGATGCAAGGAACGAAGTCATCATTCCACTAGCAATGGATCCCGGTAATAATCATTTGTACGAGACAACTTACCGTACAGAGGCTTACAGTGATGTTGGTTGGAAAAGCTCATATGATCCGGCCAGGCAATCAAGTATAATTATCAGGATAGGTCCAACCGTATACCAGGGCAGTTTGTGGATCAATACCCCGGAGATCGGTTATAACATTTATACGGCATTTTACACGACAGGAAGTTACCTGGATGGTTCGCAGCCGTATAATGACGTGCTTTATATGGACCAGCTGTGGGGTACTGAGAATGGCTTGTTCGAGACGAACTGGAACAACTCTTATACGCTGGCATCAGCTTACCACCACTATCTTACGGGAATCAAAGTTAATAAAGTAACGTCTATTTTTGGGTTGGTCAATTTTGGCAGCGAAACCCCGGATGGCCTGACCAAAGAAAATTTACTAGTGGGTACAGATAAAGGGTTTTATTTCAGCAGTTCGGGTTATCTGAAGTATGTTGGAGCTCCAATCAGGGATTACAATACTTTTACCTTTGACACAGACATAGGGAACCAGGTTATTAATGATGTTTGCGTTAATGCTACATCGTACACTACCCCTGTATGTGAGGATGGCGTTTGGGTGGCGGCGACTGATGGCCTTTATTACATTAAACCGGATTGGGGTAAGTATATCGACCCAAAACTGGCGCAAGCTGCTACATTTAAGGATATGGATAATACCATAACTTCTGTCAATATATGCTCCGGTTCATCAGTTACTGCTCAGATCAACATTGACATTTACAATGGAAATAATATTCAATGGTATAAAAACGGCGCGGAATTAACCGGACAACAAAGCAGTTCGCTTTCAATTAATTCGGATGGAGAGTATTACGCTGTATTGTATGATCCGTGTTCAATTGTACACGTGGAGACCAATCACCTGACTGTAAAAGTTATTTCGGCCCCCGTTTTCAGCTTTAACTATCCTGATAAAATAGAATTTTGCGATGGTACTACATCAACAATTCTAAAAACAGACAATGATCCGGGCTATAAATACAGGTGGTATACCGATGGTGTGCTAAACGGGGGCACAGATTATCAGTACACCGTAACCCAAACCGGCAAATACAAAGTAGAAGTAAGCGCTTGTACCGATAGCTGGGTGCCTTCCAAAGAAGTGGAAGTAGACCTGGTAAATCTTCCGGTACCTATTATTACTGCCGATAAGTCGAAGTATTGCGCGGGTGATAATGCCATGCTTACCGTAAGCACTCCTGCAGATCCGGGCTATACGATCAACTGGTATCAGGATGGTAATTTGATACCTGCGGATCAGAATCAAACCAGTATTACTGCAACAACTGACGGAAGTTATAGTGTGACCATCAAAAGTAATATCGCGTCCTGCACGCAGACATCAGTCCCGCAACTGATTACTTTTACCCCGGCCCCGGTTTTTACTTTTAATTATCCTGATGAACTAAGGTATTGCACCGGCGTTCTCGTCACTTTAAAGGCCGAAGGTAGTGCCGCATACCAGTACCGATGGTATAAGGATGGCACATTGACAGGGGATACGGGCCCGTCCTTATCCATCACACAAACGGGCAAATATAAAGTAGAGGTGAGTGCGTGCGATGGCTCATGGGTGCCGTCAAAAGAAGTACAGGTAGATATGATCAGCATACCGGCGCCTGTCATTGTTGCCGATAAGCAGGCATATTGTATCGGTGATATTGCTGCACTTTCATTATCGGTTGATGTCGATCTGAGCTATACCATCACCTGGTATAAAGATAATGTGGCCTTGCCTGCCTATGCCAATCAAACAGCCATCAATACCACCGATGCAGGTAATTATACGGTTGCCATAACAGACGGCCAGCAAAACAGTGATGGGAGTGTATGTGCTTATATTTCCGCTGTTCAATCCATTATCTTTAATCCGCCGCCCACAATCAGCATACAAAAAATAGTAAGGACAACCCTTTGCAGTGGGCAAACCGTTGACCTGAAAGCGACTTACAACACGGGAGCGGTCAGCTGGTCCAATGGAGCCGGCGGCGAACAGATCAGCGTAACGCAATCCGGCACTTATAAGGCAACTGTAACCTCAGATGCCGGCTGTACTTCAGATGCCAGCGTCGACGTGCAATTTTTCCCGAACCCAATATTGAACATTCCGGATGCGACAGTATGTGTACCTTCGCATAAAACAGTAACCTTGACCGCTCCGCCTGGATTAGCCACCTATAGCTGGAACGGGCAAGCCGGAACAAATACTTATGTTGCTGATCATCCCCAGAAAGTGACGCTAACCGTAACCGATGCCAATGGCTGCCAGGCAACACAGGACATACAAATAGCCGACGAATGTCCCGATGTTAAGATACCCAATGCGTTTACCCCCAATGGCGACGGCATCAATGATACCTGGACCATAATCGGCCTGGAATATGACCAAACCGCCCTGGTACGCGTATTTACCCGTTACGGCCAGCAAGTATTCCAGAGCAAGGGCTACGGTATACCGTGGGGCGGCGACTACCAGGGCAAGAAACTGCCCACAGGCGCTTACTATTACATTATTAATGCTAAAAACGGATCGCTGACTTATAGCGGGGAGGTGACTATTATTTATTAAAGCTGTCCGATAAGATGTGGACAGAAAAGCTTAACGCCCAAATACACTTTTTCGCCCACGGCCCAGGTCTTCAAACAAATCGATCAGTTTTTTCTGTAACCGCATCACTTCTGCTTCTTTATGCGAAAGTTCATTTTCTGCTTCGCATAATGTTTTGTCTGTCCTGATGGTCCATTCGTCATCTTTCATCAGTTCCCCAAGAGATAAACCAAATGCCCACGAGATCTGCTCAAGGCGTGAGAGGTTGATGTCTGTTATTCCCGTTTCTATCTTAGAAAGTGCGGTAACTGTGATATTCAATTTACCGGCCAAAAACTCTTGTGTCCATCCCCTTTGCTGCCTTTGAGCGCGGATTTTCTTTCCTGCACTATTCATTTCTAATTTAAAAAATTAATCAATAATTTAATTTTTAAAATTAGAGAAATAAATTAAATAACAAAAAAGAAAAAAATTACTTTAAATAATGCATAAAACTAATTGCAAGCCATAATGTTGACTTAGTAAAATAAAGCACATGGCGCAAAATTACGAATCAAGCATTCATGAAATACTACAGATTCTTCATGACGGTGGACGAATAGACCAATTCCTGAACGGAAATGCATTCCTGTCTGACAGATTCGGGACGCCGGTGTCATTTAATTCGGAAAATTTTAAGTTACTGCTTGAAGAACAACTGGTACAGCCTGTGCACTTGCTTGTGCCAAGCGGCAGTTGCTATAAGATCAGTCCTTTTGGACTGGACCGAATTAATCAGCACCGGTTGGAAAATCTATTTTCAGGGCAGGAGAGTGGTTGTTTGGGTTGATGATTTTCTATTTAAAACAACATGTCGTATTGGTTTAAGTGGGTCGCCTAAATTATCATCTGTCCAAGAGGAAATTTGGTTTATAGTGTATTATGTACGTTAACTGACAATCTGTCCGCTGAGGGTTAATTTAATTATTACTTTCTTGACTTTTGTCATTTCATGACAAAAGTGCTAATTTTTTTGGCAGTGTTTTTTTAAATAAATTTAATCTTATCCTAAACTGAAAGTTTATTTAATTGACTTTTATATGCGTTTATTTTGCTTATAGTTACATATTGTGGAAAAGTTAAATGATGTGGAAAATATACGCATTACCTTGGCATGACAATGGCAAATTTATTGTTCAAAAAGAAAGAAAGCTTGCAGGATTAAGCCCCAAAACAAGCCTTCAATTTTTGTCATGCATTGGGAACTGCTGTAACAGTCCGACAAAACAAGATGACAGTTTTTTATTTTAAGGCGCAAATCTATAAAATGTTTGTATATCACAAACTTTTATTTCTCCTTTAAATATCATCTTTTTTTCCTAATGCCGTAGATGTCTTCCTGACACGTGATAGAAATGGAAGGATTTAACGACAGAGCATTGCTTTGACGTAAGAGATTTTATTGATTATTTGTTTTATTATGGCAACAAACAGCAAGTCAGGAGAAGGTAGACGCTATGGTGCAGTTAGAGATCGTTCGCAAGTGTTTAACCCGAAAACAGGACATTGGATTAAAAGGGATGCAGTTACAGGTCAATTTATGGCTGTAAAACAGGATGGTGGTACATTCAAAAGTATAAGAAAGGAAAGCAGTAGATGAAAAGAGTACTAAATCCTTCCAAATACTTATCGAGAGTCATTGAGCCCGGCAAAACTTTTTATATAGGATTCGGCATAAAAAATCTTACCGAGTTAGGAAAATCTCACCCCGGTTTAATGGAACTTATTTCAGGTAATAGAACATCAATTATCGTCACAGGTAAAAAGGGCTCTTTGAAGGAAAATACAAGTGGCAAGTGGGTGAGAAAACAACCAGAACAAAAGGAAAGTATCTGGAAGCATATTCATTACTACAGCAAAAGATTTGAGAAAGAAATAGACTATGATAGGGAATTTCATATTTGGGAAAAAACCATACTTCACAAGTATAATTTAGCTCTCGAAGCTGCAAAAACACCCCAAAATGAGATCTGTGAGCGTGAACGCATGAAAAATATTTTCAAATAAATTTGCGTAACTCAGAAGTTACTTATACATTTGAGTAACTTAAAAGTTACCTATTATGAAGAAATCAATCATTCACAAAGTATTTTATGCCCACGCACCCGAAATAGTATGGGATTACCTAACCAAAGCCGAGCTGATGGAGCAATGGCTGATGAAAAGCAATTTCGAGCTGAAACTGGGCCACGATTTCCAGTTCGCCACAGGTCCGGTGCCAAGCCTCGATTTTGACGGCATAGTTTATTGCAAGGTGTTGGAGATTGAGCCGTTGAAAAAACTGACCTACTCATGGAAGTGCGGACCGGGCAACGGGCAGATCACCATTGATTCCATTGTTACCTGGACTCTTGAGGCTAAAGACAACGGAACAGAAGTTTTGCTGGTAAATGACGGATTTAAAGAGGCCAACTTCAATCTTGTCATCTTCAACGCAATGAATCAGGGATGGCTGGCTAACATGAATAAAATTAACAAGATACTAAACGAAAAAGAAAATGGCAGTACCAGCGCTTGACGTATTCCAGGTAATAGCTGATCCGAGCAGGAGGGAGATGATGAGGATGTTGTCGGAAAAAAGCCTGCCAATTAATTCGCTGGCCGAGCATTTTGATATGAGCCGGCCGGCTGTGTCTAAGCATATAAAGATCATGTACAATGCGGGCTTTATCTCGATAGAGGATATCGGCAGAGAGCGCTACTGCACCCTGAAAAAGGACGGTTTTGACGAACTGCAAAAATGGATCAACTACTTCGATAACTTCTGGAAGACAAAACTGAAGGATTTGGAAACACTATTAAACAATAAAATAAAGAAGTCATGAAAACAGCAACATTAACAGACCAAAGCTACCACAGCAGCATTGTGGTAAATGAAAACGCCATAGAAGCGTACGACAAGATCAGTCGCGTAAACGAATGGTGGGCAGCCAATTTTGAAGGCAGCGCCAAAAATTTAGGCGACGCTTTTAAAGTAACGTTTGGCGAAACCTTTGTCACCTTTAAAATTACCGAAGCTATTCCCGGCAAAAAGATTACCTGGCTGGTTACTGACAGCTGGCTACCATGGCAGAACGACAAAACAGAGTGGACAGGTACCGAAGTGGTATTTGAAATTTTGGAAGAAGGTGATTCAACCAAAATTGATATGACGCATGTCGGTTTAACTCCCGAGGTGGAGTGCTTTGAAAACTGCCAAACCGGCTGGAATCATTTTATCAACAGAAGCCTGGTCAAATTTATGAATGAAGGGCAAGGAGTGTTACAAAAGGGGCAATAACTATGCGGATCTATAAATAAAAAGACCAACCTTACAGGCTGGTCTTTTTTATAATAATTATTTACCGGTTGCAAACTGCCAACCGCTAACTGTTATTTACCGCCAACTGTGAACTGTCTACTGTTCTTCCCGGGTAAACTTTAAGGGCTTCTTCAAGGCAGATCATCGCTTTTTCAATGTCCTGGTTATTCAGCACATAAGCTAAGCGGACTTCATTCGCACCAGCGCCTGGTGTACTGTAAAATCCTGTTGCCGGGGCCATCATAACCGTTTGGTTTTCATAACTAAACTCTTGCAAAATCCACTGGCAGAATTTATCGGCATTGTCAATCGGTAGTCGTGCCACTACATAAAACGCGCCACCCGGATTAGGGCAATAAACGCCTTCCATATTGTTCAGGGCATTAACCAATGTATCACGGCGGTGAGTGTACTCTTTATTAACTGCTTCAAAATAGCTGTCAGGAGTATCAACAGCAGCTTCACCAGCGATCTGCTCCACCATTCCCGGACTTAAACGCGCCTGCGCAAATTTCAACCCTGTCTGCCACACCGATTTGTTTTTGGTGATCAGACAGCCTAAACGCGCACCACACGCACTGTAACGTTTGCTCACCGTATCCATCACGATCACGTTATCCTCCAGTCCGCTTAAATGCATTGGCGAAAGGAAAGTACGGCCGTCATAGCAGAATTCGCGGTATGCTTCATCTGAAAACAGGTACAAATCATATTTCAATGCCAGCTCCTTTAAAGCTTCCATTTCTTCCCTTGAATAGAGGTAGCCAGTCGGGTTATTTGGGTTGCAAATAATGATCGCTTTGGTCTTTTCTGTGATCAGTTTTTCGAATTCACTTATAGGAGGAAGAGCGAAACCGTTATCTATATAGGATAATATAGGTTTCACCACAATATCACTTTGGCAGGCAAAGCCATTATAGTTAGCATAGAATGGTTCGGGAATGATCACCTCGTCACCTGGATTAAGGCAGGTCATCATGGCAATGGTGATGGCTTCTGATCCGCCTGTAGTAACCAGGATATTGTCAGGAGTGATATTATACCCTAGTTTGTTATAGTACGCTGTCAGTTTCTTGCGGTACGATAAAGTACCTTCCGATGCAGTGTACGCCCACACCTTAAAGTCAATTTTTTTAATGGCGTTAAGCATTCCTTCGGGCGTTTCTATATCTGGTTGACCGATATTAAGATGATAGACTTTCTTACCGTCCAGTTTTGCTTTGTCCGCAAAGGGGGTAAGTTTACGTATGGGAGAGGCCGGCATCAGCTGTCCCTTTTCTGATATTTTTGGCATGGTGCAAAATTAGCAAAAGATAGTGTAAGGAACCCAAATAAAAATTTCTGTAAAATTTTCGTTATAGTAAAAAGACTAAAACAAGAAAGCCTTCTGAGAATGTCAGAAGGCTTTCGAATGTTTTTCTGTAATCTCTTATTTGCTGCTGCTGGTTGGCGGCGCTTTCGCCATAACTTCACCCACAATATTTAAATATTTGGTAGGGGTTTTAGCATTTGATGTAACTACAATAGTTTTATTAAAAGGTGATACCGCCTGTGCATTATAAGTGATCTTAATGGTGCCTTTTTCGCCGCTTTTTACAGGTGTCTTAGTGTAATCAGCAATGGTACAGCCACATGTAGGTTTCACTTCTGTCAAAATCAAGGGCTCTTTACCGATATTGGTAAATTCAAAAACAGTAGTAACAGGAGTTCCCTGCGGAATTTTGCCGAAGTCGTGTTTTTCCTCGTTAAACTTAAATTCGGCTTTTTCGCTATCTTGCGCCGAAGCGGTAAAGGCGAAGCCTAAAATAACCGCACATACTAACAGTAATCGTTTCATATTTTCTTTTTGATTAATACAAATATAAAAGGTTTAAAATGATTTAAAAACTATTAAACGTACAATGTGTTTTGTGTGTTACGTATGACGAATACAAAATAGAATTTTATACTTTTGTCCCTTAAACAAAATATTATTATGCCTGAAACCATAATAAGTGCTACAAGTAAATTCAGTGCATCAGAACTCAGTTTTGAAGACTTCAAAAAGATAGTCATAAATGATTATCGGATAGCTTTCGAAAGTCGCCAGGCCAGTTTGATCGGCAGGCGTGAGGTACTGACAGGGAAGGCCAAATTCGGAATTTTTGGCGATGGTAAGGAAGTGGCGCAACTGGCTATGGCGAAAGCGTTTAAAGCGGGCGACTGGCGCGCGGGTTACTACCGCGATCAGACATTTATGTTCGCCACAGGAATGAGTAACCTGAAGGAGTTTTTTGCGCAGTTATATGCTAATCCGGATATAGAAAAAGACCCGGCGTCGGCTGGAAGGCAAATGAATTGTCACTTTGCTACGCGTTTTGTAAATGCTGATGGTACCTGGGCCAACCAGGCTGAATCGATGAATTGTGCTGCGGATATTTCTACAACCGCTGGTCATATGCCACGTTTATTAGGCCTGGCGTATGCGTCAAAATTATATCGTCAAAATAAAGAACTGGAATACCTGGAACAGTTCTCTGTTAATGGTAACGAGGTGGCTTTTGGAACGATTGGTAACGGTTCTACTTCGGAAGGGCTGTTTTTTGAGACATTTAATGCTGCCGGGGTATTGCAGGTGCCAATGGCTATTTCCATTTGGGATGATGCTTACGCCATTTCAGTTCCGGCTAAATTGCAGACTACCAAAGAAGATATTTCCGAAATACTAAAAGGCTTTCAGCGTGAAGACGGCACTAACGGCTACGAGATATTTAAAGTACGCGGATGGGACTATGTGGCCCTATGCGAAACTTATGAGCGCGCCATTGAGGTTTGCCGCCGGGAACATGTGCCAGTGCTGATCCATGTGACCGAAATGACCCAACCGCAGGGGCACTCTACCTCAGGTTCGCACGAGCGTTATAAATCAAAAGAGCGCCTGGCATGGGAAAATGACCATGATTGCCTGGTGCAAATGCGCAAATGGATGCTTGAATCGGCTATTGCGACAGAGGAGGAGATGGACGGGCTGGAAGCAACTGCCAAGAAATATGTACGCGAAATTCAGCGTGAAGCGTGGAATGAATTGGCAGGGGAGATCAATGAAGAGATCGGGCAGGTTTCGGCTTTGATAGAACAGGTTGCTGCACAAAGCCAGAATAGCGCTAAGCTTAAAGATGTCATTGCTGAATTGAAAGCCACCGTTGACCCTGGTCGTAAAGACGCGATATCGGCAGGCCGGAAAACCTTGCGTATCACCGTGAAAGAGAAACTAAGCAGCAGGCAAGACCTGGTGAACTGGTTAAATGCTGAGAGGGTAAAAAACGATGAACGCTTCAGTTCTAAATTATTTACCGAAACGGCTACATCGCCATTAAACGTGCCGGTTGTAAAGGCAAACTACGACGATGATGCTAAATTATTAGATGGTCGCGAAATATTAAATGCCTGCTTCGACAGCAATTTTGACCGTGATAAATCGATTGTTGCATTTGGAGAAGATGTTGGTGCGATTGGTGACGTAAACCAGGGCTTTGCAGGGTTGCAGAATAAATACTCAGACCTGCGTATTTCTGATACTGGTATCCGCGAAGCGACAATCATAGGGCAGGGTATGGGTTTGGCTATGCGTGGTATTAAACCTATCGCTGAGATACAATATCTGGATTACCTGATTTATGCTACTACCGTTTTAAGCGACGACCTGGCTTCATTGAGCTACCGCACACGTGGTGGTCAAAAAGCACCGGTAATCGTTCGTACGCGTGGACATCGATTGGAAGGTATATGGCATTCTGGCTCTCCATTAGGTTTGATCTTGAACGCTATGCGTGGCTTGCATATCTGCGTACCGCGTGATATGACACAAGCTGCCGGTATGTATAATACCTTACTGCGTGGTGATGAGCCTGCATTAGTAATTGAATGTTTGAATGGCTACCGACTGAAAGAGCGTTTACCATCCAACATTGGAGAATTCACTGTTCCGTTAGGTAAAGCTGAGGTTTTGAGAGAAGGTACCGATATGACGGTGGTATCGTATGGCTCAACTTTACGCATCGTAATAGAAGCAGCTGAGGAGCTGGAAAAAATGGGAATTTATATTGAAGTGATCGACCCACAAACTTTATATCCTTTTGATACAGAGAATGTTTGTGGTGATTCGTTAAAGAAAACTAACAAGTTGTTGGTGGTGGACGAAGATATGCCGGGTGGCGGTTCAGCATATATCCTGCAAAAGATCCTGGAAACTCAGAACGGTTATTATAGCCTGGATTCTCAGCCTAAAACATTACCTGCCCGCGAGCACCGCCCGCCGTATGGAACGGATGGTGATTACTTCAGCAAACCATCTATGGATGACGTAGTAGAAGTGGTATATAATATGATGAGTGAGGCAAATCCGACAAAATATCCTGATTTATATTAATTATTACATTTAAATCAAATATTATATCAATAGTGCCCGTATTTTTGCGGGCATTATTTTTTATATATGGATATCGCATTTTCTACTATATCAACTATTATTAAAACCCGCCGGAGCATCAAGCCAGTGGCTATGAACGGCAAAAAGATCCCCGATTATCAAGTCGAGTCGTTACTTGAACTGGCAGATTGGGCGCCGACCCACGGCTTTACCGAGCCGTGGCGTTTTGTTGTTTATGCTACAGCCGCAGATTTTTCCCATCAACACGCTGAATTATATAAATGCAGTATTGCACCAGAAAATTTTCAGCAAGGAGAATATGACAGGCTATATCAGCAAGGTGATAAAGCCTCCCATGTGATACTGGCTGTTATGAAGCGTGGCAATCTGCCAAAAATTCCTGTTATTGAAGAAGTGGAAGCTGTTTCATGTGCTGTACAAAATATCCTGTTAGGAGCAACGGCACTTGGAGTAGCATCATTTTGGAGCACAGGTGGTATGGCACTTCGCCCACCGATGAGGGAGTTTTTGAAATTGGGTGAAGATGATCATGTGATCGGTGTTTTATACCTGGGCTACGTTGATAATAATCCCGAAGGCAGCCGCACTATTCCGCTTGAAGAGAAAATTACCTGGGTGAAGTAAAATTTATCTCTAACCCGTGATACGTTTTTAACGTATAAGAAATCAATTGATTGGCTCCGGTCTTTAATCTTGTCGTAATTTATTTAATTATTAGTGTAAAATAATTCTAATCTAATTTCGTTTGTGACTTTAGATGATTTAGTTTATATATTTATAAATCACGATAATAACCTAATTGATTTAGCCTTAGCCAGTTGAATTTTTTATTGATTAAACTTAAAAACAAATCAACGGAGTATGAAGAGACGCTTCTGGGGAACATTGTGTGCATTATTGATCTTCACTATTGCTATTATCAGTATCAGCTGGAAATCTGATATAAAAGAAAAATCCAAAAAGTCTACTACTAAAACTACAAAAGCCTTCTCAGCAAAAGAGCATTTTGCTCAATACCTGGAAGATATTTATAACACTGCCCAGTTAAATGAGACCGGGCTTGACCTTGCTGTTTTCCAAAAAGCAGTAACCGGATATTTTAACCTAAAGGCAGCTAATAAGGTGCCTCAGTATAGTTCTATCATCACTATTGTCGATCTGGCTAAGTCAAGCTGCACCAAACGCATGTGGATCGTCGACCTGATCAATAAAGATTTGGTATTGAACACATGGGTAGCGCATGGTAATGGCAGCGGTGACGATTTGGCAAACTATTTTTCAAACGAAAGTGATTCTCATGCCAGCAGCCTCGGATTCTATGTTACTGAAGGTATATACAATGGCAAGCATGGTCGTTCGCTTAAGTTGAATGGGATGGATGCAGGCTTTAACGATAATGCCCGTGCACGCTCAATTGTCGTACATGCTGCTCCCTACGTTTCACAGGGATCAATCAATCAATTAGGTCGCCTGGGACGCAGTGAGGGTTGCCCGGCTGTGTCGCCAAAAGTTGCCAAAAAGGTGATCAACACCATTAAAGGCGGCTCTGTGCTGTTTATCAACGGGAATGACAGGAGTTATAATTCAAGATACCTTGATACCGATATAGCTACCAATTACGTTTATCCTGGCAGTATATCAGTCACAGCAAGTCTTTAATCAAATTACTCGCCCGGAAGATACTTTTTCAGGTGTTCGTATAGGACGATATCGAGACCGTACACATCGCCCCTGAATTGTAATTGACCGCCTGAATCAGACCAGCAGGTTACATAAGTAATATAAACCGGTACCCGCGGACGCAATGCAATGTCCTGCGATGTGCTATCATCCTCATCCATATCTTTCACTATACGGTTATATTTTACCGTGTCACGGAAGAGAGTATGGGCAAGGTCAAGTGGTTTTTCCAGACGCACACAACCGTGACTCACGGCCCGCATAGAATAATGAAAGGCATCTTTGGCAGGAGTATCGTGCAAATAAACACTGCTCCGGTTTTCAAACAAAAACTTGATCTTCCCTAATGAATTATCTGCACCGGGTTGTTGCTTAAACTCGTATTCGTTGTTTTCCTTGGTGACTTTTGACCAGTCTATCGTTTCCGGATCCTTGATCAATTTATCATTCAAATAAACATTGATGTTCTTGTTCGACAGATAATAGGGATCGTCGGCTGCTTCTTTAATGATCTCTTTCGTCGCAATACTTCTCGGAATATTCCATATGGGGTTGACCTGCACACTATGTATCACGCTGCTTAATAACGGTGTTTCATGAGAGTTGGGGTTATCGATCTTGCAGGTATCGTTGTAGTTTTCGAGGCTGTTCAGGTATTTCTTATTACGGCCTTCACCCACACAAACTTTCATGCTCAAAATTGATTTGCCACTGTCGATAACATCTAACCGGAAGTCGGGTATATTCACATACACGTACTCATTATCAGTAGGCTTATTTTTCCAGCGCAAACGCTCCATATTTACTAATAGCAGGCGTTTAGTTTCTTCCTTCGATAGTTTTGGAGCCTGATACCCTTCTAGATAAGCTTTCTGCAAAGCCAGGTATTGCGGATCTTTTGGCTGTATGCTATCCAGGTAAGCCGGTATATTTTCAACCGAAAATATCTTATTGATAGAAGCGCTATCGGGCCGTGGCGTTTTAATAAAATAACGTGAGTATAATTTCTTTGGACTGATCACCCCAAATTGCAGATCATTAGAATAATCGATCAGCGAATTAGCAGCCAGTATTTCAAGTTGAGAAATGTACTTGTAGGCATCCTGCGGAGTTTTGATGGCAGTTTTACTATAAAACTTATCCATCAGCGCGGTTATATGATCAGGCTTAAATAACTTCGGATCAAGGCCATGCTCATTAGCTTTTCTGAATTTAGCAACCATTGCATCTAACCCGCCATCCCACAGCTGGTATAGTACAAAATCTGGTTCGTAGTCGTTTTCTGCATAATGGGCAGCAATCCAATCGTGATTGACGATACCAGTGCGTTCTTTCCTGATCTCTTTTTTGAAATAAGCTCCAAATTCGTCAGGGTCAAAGTCTTTAAAAACACTGTTGTGTGTTTTTTTATAGAGGATCGACGCCATTTCAGAGCGCTTTTTTTTGCAACTCTGGATAATTGTGGTAAGGCAGAAAATTAGTAATACTAAAGTAAAACAGGTGTTTCTTTTAGTACCTGTAAATATCGTCATATAAAGATTTTAGTTGCATAGCTTGAGTTTAGCAATCACTATACCAAACTAATATACTTATTTTACTATAAATTTGAGCAGACGTTAAAGTCTGTTTTTTCCGGTCGCAAAGTTGTACATTATAAATCATTTATAGTGCAATAAAGAATTAAGTTTTGTTTGTAAATAAATACCTATGGCTGAAAGTGATAACAATAAAAGAGAGTTTTGGCTGCGCGGCCCAATGCCGGGCATACCACCTTTGCTACAACCTGTAGCACATACTATACTACAGGCCAGGGACGAGGTAAATCGTTATATGTCTGATTTTCCGGAAATATTTCTTTGGGTAAAACCGGGAGCAATGGCATCCCCCGGATTTCATTTGCAGCACATTACCGGCATCCTCGACCGGCTTTTTACTTATGCCAGGGGCGAAGGGCTGAACGAACAGCAGTTTGCTTTCCTTTCTAACGAGGGTAATGAACCCGAACGTGAAGGGAGTATCCGCGATTTGCTGAACCTATTGAATAATCAGGTTGAGGAAGCGATAGAACAATTAAAGAATACTGACGAAGCCACCTTGACTGAAGTCAAGGGAGTCGGACGCGCTCAAGTTCCGTCTACTGTACAGGGCCTATTATTTCATGCTGCCGAGCATATGATGCGCCATACCGGGCAATTATTGGTAACTACCAGAATATTAAAAAATTGACGTCAATTGATAAGTGTTGATATATCCCCAAGGTCACCCGAGCGACAGGTAACTTGTACATGTGGGTACTTATTTGCCGGATCATAAAGGAAAGTATCGATATCCAAAAACTTAGCCGCTTTTATCTCTGATTCAGGATCATCGCCGATTACAAGCAGATCAATAGCGTTGTAATTATGAGCTCGCATGATCTCAGCAAAAATATCTCGCTTAGTCAGCTGATTTATGTCCGGATCGACGATATGAATATGTTTAAAATCATCCTCAATGCCCAGCATTTTTACCTTGCTCCATTGCAGCTTTGAAAAACCTGTTGTTACCAGGAATTTGTCTAATGGAATAGTACGTACATGCTTATAGTCGTCATAAGGCTTCATCGGCTGGGTGTAAGCCATGTTACGGAGCATATCGATCATTTTATCTCTGACACCTTTATCCAGGGCAAACTCATCAGCAATATGCTGAAATGGCCGGCGTGTCATCTCATCTTTGATTTTATCTACTGTGTTGGCATCGTTTGCATTGATGATCTCAGCATGTTGATCAAGTACATCAAACAAAGCATCAAACAAGTTTTCGGAGATAGAACTTACCGGGTAGATAGTATTATCAAGATCTAGTATAAGGGCCTTTTTCATTAGCTTAAAATACGGTTTCTTCTAAAGGAACCACTTGTGTTCTCTTAATATTAAAATGATACAACGCCAGCATGCCCATTGATGCGCCCAGGCAAATTGCACCGGTGAGCCACCATAATAAATTATAGTCTACAAACGTGATGATTTGCCCTCCGATGATAGGCGATAAAATGGAAGCCGCCGACCAGCCCATAGCATATAATGCTGCATACTCGCCGCGATTCTGCGTTGTAGTCCGCATGATCCAGAATGAATTCATAAAAGGCATCGAAAGCATTTCACCCAAGGTGATGAACAAAAGGATAAATAACGCTGAATAATAACTTGACGGTAGAAAATTCATCAGCACAAACCCAAAACCGACGATCAGTATACCAATATAAATATACCTGAGCGGATGCCTTTTTCCTTCCAGGTTATGTACGATCAGCATTTCAAAGCATACGATCAATAGTCCATTGATACCCATTAACAAACCGATCAACTGTTCGCTGATATGCCACTGACTTTTATAAAACAGTGGCTGCATGGTAAATATCTGGAAAAAGCAAAGCGCATAAAGTATCAGCATGCCAATAAATGCCAGGTAAACCTTATCCCTGTAAGCAGATGGTCCTTTGACGCGCTCGGCTACTTTCTTTATTGACTTGGTCACCCTGGAAAAGGGCAGGAGCCTCAGCAATAATAACGATGCTAAAATATTGGTGCTGCCGTCAACCCAAAATAGTAAATGATAATCTATGTGCGCTAATGTCCCGCCAAGTAAGCCACCAAAGGCCCAACCCAGGTTTACCGCAAGGCGGTTTAAAGAGTTTGAACGTGTGAGGTTTTGTTCATTGCTATAATGTGCGACAGCTGTAGAATTAGCCGGGCGAAATGCATCATTACACATATTCAATACGAATGAGCATATGCCGACTGACAAAAAAGTCTCCTGGAAGCCCAGCAATAGAAACAACAACCCGCCAAGCAGCAGGCCGAGCACCTGGACATAATAGAATCCATATTTATCCGTCAACCTGCCACCAATGTAGGCTCCGCATAGCGAACCGATCCCGAACAGGCCCATGATTATCCCTGCCTGCTCAACTGTAAAGTGCAGCTTTTGAGTGCAGTAAATGGTCATAAAAGGAATAACCATGGTACCACTGCGGTTGATGAACATCACCAGGCACAGGTACCAGCTATTTATCGATAACCCACTATATGCGTTTTTGTATAATTGGATAGTTCGGGAGAACATTTACACAAATATAGTTCTTGATGCGCAAATGAGTGGATGTGCAGATGTGCTAATGTGCAAATAGGTAGATGTGCAGATTGAAAAATGACAAATGGATAACCTTTTGCCATTCACCTTTAACCCTTTATCTCAGAATGGAATTTCTGTTCCTCAGCCAATGATCAGCAATAACCAGCGCCGCCATTGCCTCAACAATAACAACTGCGCGTGGAACCACACAAGGATCATGGCGACCTTTGCCGGATATTTCGGCGGAATTGCCATGACTATCAATTGTAGGCTGACTTTGCATAATGGTGGCCACCGGTTTAAAGGCTACTTTAAACTCGATAGGCATACCATTACTGATACCACCTTGTATACCACCGGAGAAGTTGGTAATGGTTTTTATTTTGTCGCCCTGGTTGATGAAGATATCATTATGCTCCGAGCCGCGCATTTCGCTGCCCGCAAAACCTGAACCGTATTCAAAACCATGAACGGCATTTATACTAAGCATCGCCTTACCCAGTTCGGCGTGAAGTTTATCAAAAACAGGTTCGCCTAAACCCACAGGGCAGTTTTGTACGTAACAGCTGATCTTGCCGCCAACAGTATCGCCTTGCTTGCGGATAGAATCGATAAACTCTATCATTTCTTCAGCAGTAGCCGGATCTGCACAGCGGACAATATTTTGTTCACGCGCATCGATGAACTCTTGAGCACTAGTGATCTCTACATTCGGTGCATTGATTTTACCTACGCTGCTTACGTGTGCCACAATCTCAATTCCTTGCGATTTTAGCAACAGCTTTGCCAAAGCACCTGCGGCTACACGGGCAGCAGTCTCACGTGCCGAAGAGCGGCCTCCACCACGATGATCGCGGATGCCGTATTTGGTTTGATAAGTGTAATCAGCATGAGAGGGGCGGAATACATCCACATTGTGCGAGTAATCCTTCGAACGCTGATCTTCGTTCGGGATCAACATAGCAATAGGTGTTCCTGTAGTTTTACCTTCAAATACACCAGAAAGTATCTTTACAGTATCACTTTCCTTACGCTGTGTAGTGATCTTCGACTGACCAGGACGGCGTTTATCCAATTCGGATTGAATATATTCCAGGTCGACATCTAATTGAGCAGGACAGCCATCGATGATCACACCGATCGCTTCGCCATGCGATTCGCCAAAAGTTGTTATTCTGAATAATTGTCCGAATGAATTGCCAGCCATATTTTTTAGATGTGCAGATTTGCTGATGTGCAAATGTGCGGATTATTTTAGTTTCTTAATTATTGTATATGTCATTGCGAGGAACGAAGCAATCGCGAACTGTGCATATTCGCCCTGTATAGCATGCGGTTGCCTCGTTCCTCGCAATGACAAAGTGATTACCTTTCGCCTTTGACCTTTAAGCTTTCACCTCGTACTCAAATCCCACCTTCTTCAGATCCTCCCAAAACGCGGGATATGATTTTTCTACCACCATATAATCTTCGATCTCAATCTCAGGGATCAGCAGGGCCAGTGGAGCCAATGCCATCGCCATACGGTGATCGTCATAGGTGTTAACGAAAATCTTTTCAGGGATGAACTTTTCGCTGCAGTCGAGCTTATAAACTTGCCCCTTTTCGATCAGTTTTACACTGATCTTGGCCAATTCATTCTGCAATGCTTTAACGCGGTCAGTTTCCTTGATCTTTAAGGTTTCCAACCCGGTAAATGTAGCATCGTGTCCGAGTGCTGCGCACACCACAATCACAGTTTGTGCCAGGTCAGGGCAGGATTTTAGGTCGAATATCTTCCTGCCCAGTGGCTTCGGCTCTTTTTTCAGATGCACGCCGCCGTTAATAAACTGCGAAGTGATACCGAAATTAGCCATGATCTCGGTAATAACGCTGTCGCCCTGAAGGCTATAAGCAGTTAATCCCGGTAAAAACAGTTCAGCTTCATCAGCCAGAGCAGCGATAGAGTACCAATAAGATGCTGCACTCCAGTCAGGTTCAACAGGTAATGAGGTTTCCTTAAACTCCTGGTGAGGAATATGAATGCTGTTGCCTATCCATTGGTGTTGAATACCAGCCTGACGAAGCATAGCAAGGGTCATTTCAACATAAGGCCTTGATGTCAATTCGCCTTCTATATGCAGAATCAATCCCTGCGGCAATTGTGAAGCTATCAGCAGCAATGCAGTGATGTACTGGCTACTGATATCGCCTTTTATACTGATCTTTTCGCTTTGCTGTTCAAAACCACCTTTGATTTTAAGAGGAGGGAAGCCTTCGTTCTCCACATATTCGATATGTGCACCTAGCTCGCGCAATGCATTTACCAATATACCGATAGGGCGCTGTTTCATGCGCTCGCTACCGGTTAAAGTAACGGTATTTGATTGCAGTGTCAGGTATGCGGTTAAAAAACGCATTGCAGTACCTGCCGGTCCGATATCTATTTGAGATTCTGCATCTCCAAACTTTTGAGACTTCAGGTTCGATTGCAACATCTTTTGCAGGGTATAAGTATCCATTGCGTCGGAAACATTCTCTACTCTTACCTTGCCCTTGCCTAAAGCCTCAATGATCAAGGCCCTGTTACATTCACTTTTAGAACCTGTGAGTTCAATTGTACCACCTACAGACTTGCCCTTTTTAGTCAGGATTATATTTTCCTTCATGTTTTTGTTAGTACAGAGATGTGATCATGAGTTATTATCTCAAATCTCACATCTCAAATCTCAAATCTAACTAGGCGTGGGTCAGTTTTTCTTGTGCCTGTCCTGATTGTCCTTCATTCATGATCTCAGTTTGTCTGCGGATCGATTCGCTGTGCATCAGTTCCAATAGTTTTTCAGCAAACTCAGGGCTTAATTTCAAGGCTTTCGCATAAGGAATACGTCTGTTAAGGATTTCTTCCCAACGGTTAACCTGTAAAATAGTGATGCCGTTTTCTTTTTTATAGTTACCGATCTTCTCAACGATCTGCATTCTTTCGCCCATTTTCTGGAAAACGATGTCGTCAATCTTGTCGATCTGGGTACGCAGTTCCGCCAATTTATCTTTCAGGTCAGCACCTTTAACTTCAGGCTGACGTAGTGTTAAACGGTCGATGATGTCAGCCAAAGCTGCCGGAGTAACCTGTTGTTTAGCATCGGTCCACGCTACGCTTGGGTCGATATGTGATTCCATCATCAAACCTTGCATGTCCAGGTCAAGCGCTTTTTGAGCAACATAGCCTAATAACTCGCGGTTACCGCAAATGTGGCTTGGGTCGTTAATGATTGGCAGGTGCGGCACGTGTGTTTTAAGAGCGATGGCCATATCCCACATTGGCTCATTACGGAAAGCAGTTTTCTCATGGTAAGAGAAGCCACGGTGAATAGCGGCCAGTTTGGTAATCCCCGCACCGTTAATACGTTCTAAAGCGCCGATCCATAATGACAGATCAGGGTTTACAGGGTTTTTAACCATTACAGGAACGTCAACACCTCTAAGCGCATCAGCAATTTCCTGTACAGTGAATGGGTTCACAGTTGAACGTGCGCCTACCCAAAGGATATCTACACCTGATTTAAGAGCTTCTTCAACGTGTTTTGCAGTTGCAACTTCAATAGCGGTTGGTAAACCGGTTTCTTCTTTGGCGCGGCTCAGCCATTTCAGGCCGATGCTGCCAATACCTTCAAACTCACCCGGACGGGTACGTGGTTTCCAGATTCCGGCGCGTAGGGCTGTTACCTTACCTGTTTTAGCCAATAAATGGGCTGTGGCTACTAATTGCTCCTCAGTCTCGGCGCTGCAAGGACCGGCAATTAAAAGGGGCTCGGATTTGGCTTTGATCCACGACTCGAGCGGCTGTATGTTAAGATCTAATTTCATACGATTTTGTTTGTTTTCCCGGCTACCCGGATGGTTTAATATTTTACTTTACTATTTTCTTTACGTTAATGTATTTACGGCTGATCGTTTCCTGGGCTCTAAGCTTTTGTTCACGCTCATTCTGCGTGTTTTCGTCTTCATGGCGCTGATACTCGCCCAGGATATTGAAGTTGTGGGTATACTTTAGTACCTGGCGGATGGCGGTATCATATTGCTTGTTGTTTTCCCACTCTATATCCACGTAAAAGTTATATTCGTTGCGCTTGCCAAGTACCGGCATCGACTGTATTTTACTCATGTTGATGTTTTGTTCCGCAAATATTTGCAGCACCCTTGCCAAAGCGCCAACCTGGTTGCTCACCTGGAAGCATAACGACGCTTTATTATTATCCTGTTTCTGCACGTTATCGTGGTGGGTAAGAATCAGGAAACGGGTGAAGTTCTTTTTGTTCGATTCGATACGGCGTTCCAATACATCCAACTGGTAAAGCTTTGCGGCTAAAGTGTTAGCGATGGCAACAGTATCGCGCAGGTTTTCATCACGAATGCGTTTGGCGCAGGCCGCGGTATCACTGCTTTCAACAATTTTCAATTGCGGGTATTCATCAAAAAAGTCTATACACTGACGGATAGCAATAGGGTGGGAGGTTACATATTTAATATCCTCGAATTTAACGCCCGGCAACGCCATCAAGTGCAGTTGGATTGGCAGATAGACTTCGCCCACAATAGGGAAGCCATAGCTCATCATCAGTGTGTAGTTGGGCAAAATGCTGCCGGCAATGCTGTTTTCGATTGCCATCACAATGTAATCTGCCTCTTTGTTCTGCAAAGCTTCAAATGTTTGTTTGAATGAGTTGCATTCAATGGTTTGAATGTCCTCGCCAAAATGCAGAAATGCGGCTTCTTCGTGAAATGAGGCCCTGATCCCCTGGATAGCTACTCTTGTTCTTTTATCCTTCATAAAACCCGTTTAAAGCAGAAAGTCCCGGCTTGTTCGGCCGGGACTTTTCAGTTTACTTTATATGTTTGTTAGTGCATATTAGTCCCGGCTCTTACTGGTAAAGTAAAAGTAGTAACCATAAAAATATGCGTTGTTAAACTTCATTGCTTTTTGTTTGTGGCGTAAATGTACGCTAAAAAAACATTCCGTCAATAGAAAATTTTATTTTTTTGAAAAAATGAGGAGTTAACAGAATTTTATTGGGCGAAACTCCAGAAAATTTTAGAAGTTAAAAAATAACCCCCTTTAAATTTTGTTGGTACACCGGCAAGTTTTGAAATAAGTGTAAAAGGGTCTATCAAGGTACCCGGAACAATGAGATTTGACCCATCTTTAAATATAATCTCCATTAAGTTAAATACTCTTGAGGATCGTCCTGTTTGACCATAAATATTTAGTGTTTCAATGTTTTCCTTTTCATATTCCTGTAAGACTTCATTTTGCCAAAATTGGAAATGATTTTTGCCTTTCGAAATGTCGATACACATGTCTTTGGTCTTGATGAATATCTTGATTAAATAATATGATCCGGCATAAAATAAAAGATCAAGGAAAACGAGTAATAAAATCACAAGGATAGGCATGTCCTTGACTTTGAAAAGGGAGATGGTGGCAAATGAAACAACACACAATAGAAAACCCACTGTAATAAGATAAGAATACACCAGTTGGTTGCTTAACCCATAGTCAAATGCTCCGTTTTCGAAATGACCTTTTGAGCCAATATTAAATATGTGTTTATCAAATTGAGCCAAATCAAGCTGCTGACTGAAGAAATCTGTCACTCGTTTACAAACATCATTTAAATCGTCCGCATGGTACTCATATAAATGAGTATCGTTATCAAGATAATACAGGCAAAACTTTCCATTAAAATACAGACCAACCTTCAGATAGTTAACATATTCGTCCTGTATGGTAATCGAAGGCCCGGTAGGTTGAATATCCACACCGCGCTGCTGGTCCCAGGGAAAATCTTTGATCAGTTGAAGTGTTTCTACTAAACCTCTTGATTTTTCGTCAGAAAACTCACCTTTCTCGTAAGTTTTGTATTGGAGCTTTGATATAAATTCAGGCATAGGTTATAGGGGACTAACTTGGCTAAGTTATCATTTTTTGCGGAAAAACCCATTTGCCATTCCATTTGATGATGTTTTCTAAAGGAGGTCCACATCTTTTAGTTTAACGGTTAAAAATTGCGAACAAAATATCTAAAATTTAATTTCTAATTTTAACTCAAAATCGATCTCCTGAGAAAAGTCCCTTCATTACCCCAAAAATGAAAACTAGCAACACACACGATGAGCGTATGGCTAAAATGATATTTGGCTCCGTCTATCCTTTATATCTGACCAAGGTCGAGAAGAAGGGCCGGACTAAAGCTGAACTCGATGAGGTCATCACATGGCTTACGGGTTTTACTAATGACCAGATACAAGACCTCATTGCACAAAAAGTAACGTTTGAAAGTTTTTTCGGCCAGGCGTCACTACATCCCAATGCCCCGCTTATCACAGGGCTGATCTGCGGGTATCGTGTCGAAGAGATTGAAAATCCCCTAACACAAAAGGTACGTTATTTAGATAAACTGGTGGATGAATTGGCTAAAGGCAAAAAGATGGACAAGATATTACGAACAGCGTAAGTCTATATGACCAACCTTACATCTCGCCGGGCTTAACCTTAAGATAAGTTTTATAAGCAGCAAGCCTTTTTAGCAAATCGCTACCTTCCTTTACTATTTGAGCCCGTTCTGATTTGCCGGCGGGCATAATCATAAAACCATACGGGCTTTTCCTGTCTCCAAGAACGGCATTGCCGGGGTTGTTTACGAAAGGGCCATTTTCCAGGTCGCCGCCGATATCAGCATTATTTAAATACGGCGCATAAAACATATAATGTGGCATACTCATGGTCATGACTTGATTATTTGGCGGACTACCTGGGTATACACGCATAAGCGGAGCCAGCATATAAGAAAGCCCGGATCTCGACGGCGCTTTATAGATACCTTTCCTGATGCGGTCTACAACAATGCTCTGTATCTGTTTCGCCGTATATTTTCCGGATGCGCGCATAGCCGCCACATCCATAGTTACAGTAAAGATTTTCCTGGCGCCCTCCGCATCATAGCTGATGGGTGCAGCAACATCGCTCCTGAATACATCCCATTCCCAGGATGTCCTCTCGACATAACAAATGAAGCCATTTGTTCCCTTCTTCGCCACATAATAGCCTTTCGCAGGATCCAATAAATAAACAGTTGCTTCTTTTCTAAGATGTGGAGGAAGTGCACTTAAGGCAAAGTCACGCTCCAGGTCAGCAGGCCATTTTTCAAGCTTTGTCGCTGCTGTCTCCTGGCAAAAAGCCGAGGAATGTAGCAGTAGACCCAAAACGGATAATATTGGTATAAAAAGGGTACACAAACCTTTGGCGCGTCTCTTTAATAAATTGTTTGAATGAATCATGATAAAAGCGAAATAGAGTTATGATCCTATAAAGTTATGGCAGAGATGCTGATCCAAATGAGGGGTGGAAGCGTCAATCGCAGGGTAGTTTTGCGACTTGTATATGAATTATACCTGGTTCAAAAATAAAACCCTATATTGTCCCAATAATGAAAACGACACAGCATATATTTAACAAGCTCATCACAGATCGCATTGGCGGACTGCTGGTCGTTGTTGTCATTATTATTAGCATTATTACTCAATCACCGGGGTAAGGCAATCGTTTTGTAAATCATTAAACCACATAACGGCCCCCCGGATCATCCCCGGGGGGCTTTTTTTATTTATTAGCATTATGAAAAAGCAATCCAAACCCACCAATCAATTCATCTTCACTGTTTACGCCGAGGACAAACGGGGTCTGATCGGGCAGTTAATGGTATTCTTTAACCGACGCTATTACGACGTACACAGCCTGAATGTGGCCCGCACGGATATCAGCGACCTGGTTATGATTACCATCGAAGTAGCTTTACCTGCCCAGGAAGTTTTTACGCTGCAGGAGAAACTCAAAAAGATCATCGAGGTTTATTCGGTTACAGTTACACCGGGGGACGCGGGACTAAAGAAAACAGGATTTTACCGCTTGTCGGTTGATGTGCTTAAGGAACCGCTGTGGCAACTGATTCAAAAGTATGGGGCAACGCTTAGCAGTATCGACAAGGATAGTCTCGTGATCAGCAAAACGGGACAGGACAAGGATCTTGAGGAACTTTACGGTTTGCTGGAGGGACCGTCTTTGCTCGGGTTCTGCAAAAGCGCACTGATTGTCGAAAGCTGCTTGATACCTTTTGAACAATTGGTTGGCACCGAATTGCCTGTGGATAAGCTTGATCTAAAATTTGCAATTATTTCAAGTCGCTGAGCTATAGCCTGATTAACCTATACGACGCTATGTGTGGAACATTTTACAATTAATCTGTGGATTTTAGCCGATTTTTGCGGGCGATCATCTATGAAAAAAGTTAATGAGATAAATCTTTTTCGGGCTTTCCGCAGTCGTAATTTTATATATTACTTTATCGGCAGGGCAGTTTCGCAGTTTGGTACCTGGATGCAGCGCACGGCGGTGATCTGGGTGGTGTATACAATTACGCATTCGCCGTTTTGGATAGGGGTAACCATTTTTGCTGAACAGTTTCCTTCGTTTTTATTCTCCTTCTGGGGCGGCGTTGCTGCGGACAGGTATGATCGTTTTAAGGTCATCCAGATCACGCAGGCAACATCTATCGTACAGGCAGTTTTATTAGCTGTTCTAGTGCTAACAGGGTATACCACTGTATGGGCTATATTGGCTTTGAGCGTTGTACTCGGTATTATCAACGCTTTTGATATTCCTGCGCGACAGTCGTTGTTTAACGAGATAATAGCCGATCCGGCTGATCTGTCTAACGCTTTATCACTGTCTACGGCTACAGCCAGCCTCTCTCAGTTGCTTGGTCCGGCCTTAGCTGGTATTATATTAGCCTCTTTTGGAGCGGCAACCTGTTTCCTTATCAATGCGGCCACTTTTGTTGGCGTGATGATCTCGTTATTCCTGATGGACCGCCCTTCTTATCACCCTAAAGAGATTAAGAAAAAAGTTACAAGAGATTTTGTCGACGGCTTTTCATACATATGGAAAACGCCATCAATTGGCCTTATTATCCTCATGCTGGCTATCATCAGTCTGCTGGTTTTACCATACAATACGGTGCTGCCGGTATTTGCCAAAGTTATTTTTAGGGGGGATGCCAAAACTTTCGGTTATATCACCAGCTTTATAAGCATAGGGGCAGTGGCGGGTACCATTTTCCTGGCATCGCGCAAGCCGGGCACGCATATGCGGCGGATATTACTTTACAGCACGGTAGTAATGGGTATTGGGATGATCTTTTTCTCGCAGCTTAAAAGCTTTCCATTGGCCATGTTTTTCGCTGCACTTACAGGGTTGGGTTCCATTGCGCAATTTACGGTCTGTAATATCGTGGTTCAGTCAGAATCGGCACCGGAAATGCGCGGACGTGCAATAGGCATATTGCTGATGGCTATTTTCGGGATGATGCCATTAGGCAGCGTAATAGTGGGCGCTGTTTCCGAAAGTATAGGCGCCCCAGATACGGTATTGGCCGAAGGAGTTCTGGCAATCATTATTGCTTTGGCATTTATTAAATACCTGACAAGCATGGCGACAGGCAAGTCCATAAACAATGTTGAAATTAAAGAGGCGAAGGATATTGTTGAGGAAGGCCTTTAGAAATGACATTTTTTTAATCGCTGACCGGAAGTTTAATAAAAAGCCTCTGGCTAAATGCTAATGTATATGCACAACGCCAGCATCTGGAAAGCGATAAGGCCGGCATAAACTATATAATACCCTTTGCTATCCTTACTCCGGATTGCTTTAGCCAGTGCTATTAAAAACAGAACAAGTGCTGCCGCGATGACCAATACCAGGCCATAGAATGCCCGCTCCATTGGTTGAGCGTTGATCTGACCATTTGTATCATAAAGGCTATGATAATGACCTCTTGCCCATAAAAAATACAGCCATATTAACAGAAATACAATATAGCAACAGATTGATAATGGATGTTTGCTAATAAGCTTACGCATAGGACTTATATTTAAAGTATAAATATCGTCATAAATGTCAGAGTGGGTGATAGTTTCATTTGGGCTCTTGCTAACTAGCATCTCCAATTTCAGGCAACTGCTTTTCAGCGTCAATAGCGAGCCATAGTAAGCAACCAATTATCAAAACTGTGCCCACCACATAAACCGGGTAATCAAAGCGATGCGTTGCTTGCACGATCTGCCCGAAAATAACAGCAAGGAAGAAAGCACCCATTTGTCCGAAAAAGTTCATTGCGCCTGTTACCGTACCCGCGTTGTTTCGACCGATGTCGGCACATACTGCGTAAGATACCATCACCCCAAACGAGAAGGCAAAATTTGCGCCGATAAGACAGCACGCCGTCAAGGTGTTATTGGCAGAAAATCCTGCCACAAACAATAATACCCCACAGCAGCCCAGGCCCAGCATGCCGGTAAGCCGGCGACCTATTTTAAGCCCTCTATATTTTAGCAGCCAGTCGCCTGCCGCACCGCCAGCCAGGAAACCGCTTATGCCCACCACAAAAAGGAGGGAGGTAACCTGCTTCATCCCGTTCTCTGAAAAGCCGCGACCTTCCTGCAAGTAAACGGGCATCCAGGCAATAAAGAAATAATTGGCCCATTGGCAGCAGAAATACATCAGCATCAAAGGCCATAAAGTGCTGTTGCGGAAGATGAGTCTCCAGGGAACCAGATGCTGGCCATGTTTATGCCGGCATTGTGATTTAATAAGCTCCTTTTCGGCATCAGGCATGCCTTTCATTTGCGAAGGGAAGTCCTGAAACCATTTGTAGCAAATACTTACCCATAATAAACCAATGCCACCGACGACAAAAAAGGGCGTTCTCCATCCGTAAGCCACTGCGAGTGGTACAATGATAAGTGGAGCCAGCGCCGCGCCTATTTGTGAACCGATGCCGACCCATGATAACGCTTTGCCCGTTTCGCTTACCGGGAACCATCGCGAAACAGTCAATATGGCATTGGGATAAGTACCTGATTCCCCCACACCAAACAGAAAACGGATGATGAGCAGGCTTATCAATCCATTTACCAAGCCGGTAAGTGCGGTAAATATTGACCAGGCTATTACTATCCGGATAAATACTTTCTTAGGGCCAATGCGGTCGCCCAGCATGCCCGAAGGAATTTCGAAAATGGCATAAGCCAGTGCAAAAGCTGCCAACACCCATCCAAATTTTTCATTGCTGAGGTGCAGGTCGGCTTTAATACGTACACCCACAATTGAGATGCAAATGCGGTCCATATAGGTCAATGTGGTGAGTGAGCACAGCAACACCAGCACGCGGTAACGGTACGGCACCGACAGCCGGTTGAAAAGTTGGTTCATTGAGCCAGGTTATAATAGTTCAATAAAGTAAGGGTTAATCGGGGAGAAGTGCAAGGGGAGAGATTTATACGCTCATTCAAGTGGGATACTTGAATGGTATAGTTTTGACCGTCAGCGCTTTCGGCTTTTGAATATAGCGTAAGGAAGACGTTTACAATTTTTTGTATTTAACTGAAACACTTGAACAGGTGGGGATTTATTATTGGCAACTGCAAACAAAGCTTCGTTTATGAATTAAACTAACAGTAACAGATTGAATATAAATCGCTAATTTTCATGGAGATTTACTTTCATGAAACAATCATCCGCAGACTGTAGTATCCGCTCAACGCTGCATATTATTATGCATGACCCGAATGGATCACCGAAACGAATCGGTTCGGGTTGTATCATCCAATTCGATACATTTTCGGCTTTATTTTCTGTTGCACATGTAACTGACAGAACTGATTCTGGGGCTTGTATCTCTTTAGATAAACCCGCTACTAACGGTTCACATCTGTATTCAGTTGGTGGGATGTGCTATCTGGCCAAATTCAATATGAAGAAGTTTGAAGAACAATTGGAACAATTGAAAACAGAACCGGCACGCATTGAGAAGATCGACTTCGGACAGATAGATTTAAGCTTTGTGAAAGTTCTGGATAATTTAAATATTGTACAGCTTCCAATGAACTTTGAAAATGCAGATTTAAGGATAAAGGGTGGCAAAAAAATACCGATTCTTTTTTCTTCGCTTGTTGAGCCTTCAACTAAAAAGGAATATGCTTTTTTTGGCCGAATTAAACCTGAATTTTTAAGATTACCAGGAATCGGTGATTTTTTTGAAACTAGAGAAATTTATTATAGTGGCTTAAAATTTATTAAGAAGATTGGCCATTACTATGAATTTGAGTTGCCAACCCCCATACAAGATCATGCAGACTTCCAAGGAACAAGCGGCGCCCCTATTATGGATGCTAAGGGTAAAGTTGTATCGCTAGTTACACATGGTTATGAAGGAGGCACAAAGATATATGGGATAGCGTTATCGGATTTTATGGCAATGGCTACTATCATGTTGAAACACGAATGAGTATATAATCTTTAACTAAATGGACATTATAACTTTAATAAAAATAGTGGGCGGGATTGTAGGAACAATATCGGTTTCTTCAGTCACTATATGGTGGTTTATCAAGCTCGGTGCTAACACACTTGCTGACAATTATAAAAAGAAAATTGAGCATGAATTCGGGAAAAAATTAGAGGGTTATAAATCTCAATTGGAAGTACTCAAAGCCACTGCGGTGAAATACAATGACAAACAATTTGAATTATATATTGATTTATGGAAAAACTTGCAGGAACTCAAGTTTGCTACTATAGATCTTTGGGATGAAGCTAATAATCGGAACCTAGAAAAATTTGATGCGGCTCTGAAAAAAACACATAGGCAAATTGAGACTACTTCTATTTTACTAGAAGAACTGCATTATGTTTCCCTGGTTAAAATCATTGCTAAATTGCAAGAATATGATAACGGCAAAACAAAACTGATCGCGGCCCGGAGAAAATTCGCAAGTGCCGATGAGATAGCAGGAATTATAGTCTTTAACGGTGCACGGAAAGAGGAATGCCTCCAAATTATTGAATCCTTGAAAGCCGGCATCAAACAAACAATTAAAGGAGAGGGTCTACCAATTGTTTGAACGATAAGACCAATGATAGGAAGGTTGTAACCTACTGAAAATTCCATCTGTGTTTATTTAATAGCACAGATCATGAGACTGTTTTATAAATCTCGAATCGCTTTTCCTATTGCAAAATGAGTTCGAACCACAGGCCAAAAGATCATGAATTTTCTGCTCTAATCTACTAGCAATAAGTGGAAGTTTCACCCCTTCGCTAGTCTAAACATCGTAAACAAATGATGCGCCTCGTGCAAAAGGAAAAACTCTGTCCATTCGGTAATGGTTAGTGTGCCATATTTGGGGTGTGTGCCTTTTAATTCTAATTGATCGTCGGGCAGATTGGTGATCAGTTCAAGTATCTGGCGACGATTGCCATTTAGTTTGCTGAGCAGGTCTGTTAGCGACAATCCCTGCGCTTCTATAAAATCGGGTTCGTTATCCGCACGGTAGGCATTGAAAACAGGCGTATCACCCTTTAGCATCTGGTGTACACGACCAATAAATACCGGCTGATAGCTTACCAGGTGAGCAATGTTGTCCTTAATGCTCCATTTCCCTGGTTCGGTTTGATGGTTAAGGCTCTGTTCGTCTATATGTTTTACTATCTCGGCTACGGCGAGGTGTTGTGTTTTGAGGCGACAAACTAAGGCAGGATAAAGCATGATAATTGGATTGAGTCACCCAAAGATTATAAAATTTTCCGGTTTTGTCCGGCAGAGCGGTATTCTCTTTGCATCACTCTTGCCGTTTGGGTACTGCCATCATGGCTCCATCCCGGGGGATTGAACAGGTATTGCAGTTTGGCTTTAAGAGACGGCGCTTTTTTTATATCACGGAGTAAGGCTTTCCACTCGTGGAAGAGGATGTTCACAGGACCTGTATCTTCAGGCTGTTTAGTTAAGCCATATTTAATTGGCTCAGGTATATTTTCCTCCTGGAACGTGCAGAACATGCGGTCCCAAATGATAAACATCATCCCCATATTCTTATCCAGGTAGGGGATATTAGAAGCATGATGCACCCTGTGATGTGATGGCGTTACAAATACCCAACCGTACCATTTGGGCAGGTTCACTTTGTATTGTGTGTGTACAATATTGCCGTATAATTGAGTAAGGAGATAAGCGTAAAGGATATCGATCGCATTAAAACCCATTAATGCCAGCGGCAAATAAAAGAACACACGGTATAATGGTTCAAAAACTGTTGAGCGGAAACCCGTGGTCAAATTAAAATGCTCGGACGAATGATGTGTAACATGCATGGCCCAGAACAGCCTACAATAATGCCCTACGTAATGCAGTACCCAATACAAAAAGTCTTGTACTACAACCAATATCAACCAGTAAGCAACAGCATTCTTTATCTCGAATAGCCGGAAATGCCAGGCATAATCCAATACGAAGAATGTAGATGTTTTTACAGCGAGGTTTAATACGAAGGCCAGCAGCGTGAGATAGAGATTGGTGAAGGTATCGCGCTTTTCGTAATATTTGCGGTTTTCCCAATAGCTAAGCCCCATCTCGACAAGTGTAAGCACTGCCAGCGCGATAACCAGGACCACGGCAGCTTCGCTTCGTTTATCAAGAGAAAACATTGTTCAATGTAGAATAATAGTTCAATCCAGCATAAAGTTCGTCTTCTGTACAGATATTGTCAATACGGCATTGTCCGATGCTTGTCAATAATGTGCAGTTGATCTTGCCAGATTGATTTTTCTTATCCTTCTGCATGATGCTGTACAGCTCCTTGTAGCAGGACTCGGAAATAGTATAACGTGGATATAAACCACTGATCACCTCGACTATCTCCGCCAGATCAGCATCGCTCATTCCAACCTTCATGTTGGATAGTTTGGCTTCGCAAATCATACCGATAGCGATGGCCTCGCCGTGAGTAAGCGGATCTTCGTCGTGCATAAGCGAGTAAGTCTCGACAGCATGACCAATGGTATGACCGAAATTGAGGCTCTTACGGATGCCTTTTTCGTGCGGGTCTTCGATCACTACCTTGTTTTTGATCGCGATTGATTTGTGAACTAATTCTGCAGATGGATTCTGTAAGTCGCTTATTTTTAATTCTTTCCAATATCCTGCGTCGAATATCAAGCCATGTTTCAGCATTTCTGCCAGGCCTGAAAGTATCTGTCTTGCCGGAAGTGTTTTTAAGAACGAATGCTCTATAAATACAGCTTTGGGTTGAGTGAACGTACCGATGATGTTCTTGATATTATCCAGGTCGATGCCTGTTTTGCCGCCCACTGAAGCATCAACTTGTGACAGCAGGGTAGTAGGTACGTGTACAAAATCGATTCCTCTTTTGTAAGTCGATGCCGCAAATCCGCCTAAATCACTGATCACACCACCACCAAGATTGATTAATAAACTCTGACGGTCGGCACTGAAGTCAATCAGCATTTTCCAAACGCCTACACAGAAATCGATGTTCTTATTTTCCTCGCCTGCGTTGATCTCGATGATGTCGAAATTATCCAGGTTGTCAATATATTTCCTGATCAGCGGCAAGCAGTGTTTGCCAGTGTTCTCGTCGGTCAGGACAAAAAAGCGTGAGTAATTACCTTTATTGATAAAATTGACCAGCTCGGCCAGTGTATCTTCAAAAAAAATTGGATAGCTGATGCTATTAAGTGTCTTCATAAACTATATAACCTTGATCTTCGTCCCACGAAATTCAACCAGATCACCCTTTTTTACTTTTAATCTTTTGCGATAATCTACCTCACCATTGTACAGTACTTCGCCCTCGGCAACAACAATTTGTGCCTCTCCGCCGGTTTCAACCAGGTTGGTGGCTTTCAGTAATTGTATCATCGGGATATAGTCGCCCTCTACTTTAAACGTTATCATGGGGCAGCAAAAATAAACTATTCAAAGGATAATGAGTTATTTGGTTTGCATTTTCTAATTTTGCACCATGCTCAATAATGAAACTGTTGCTGACCCCGGCAAGGGCCGGCTGTCTTTTGAAAATACTGAAATAGCTTTTCGCAATTCTACTAATGCCGACCTGAAGCGCGCCTACTGGCTTTTCAGGATGATCAATATCAACTTCTTTGTTAAGATAGGGCCACCGATAACCAACTTTGCCATGAAGATCGGTTTACCCATCAAATCCTTAATCAAAGCTACCATATTTAAACATTTTTGCGGTGGGGAAACTATCGAGGAATGCGATGCTACTATCAAAAAACTATATAAAGGCGGTGTAGGGACAATTCTTGATTATTCTGTTGAAGGGGAAGAAGAAGAACACATTTTTGATGCTACCCGCGACGAGATCATCAAAACCATTAAACGAGCTGAGGGAGATAAGGCTGTGCCGATCACCGTATTTAAAGTGACCGGAGTAGGGCGATTTGGCTTGCTGGAAAAACTGGATGCAAAGGATCAGTTGTCAGCACAGGAAACTGCCGAATGGGAAAAAGTACAGGCAAGAGTATTGGCCATTTGCAGCAAAGCTTTCGAGAGCGGTGTGCCGGTAATGATCGACGCGGAGGAAACCTGGATACAAGATACCATCGATATGCTGGCGCTGAATATGATGCGCAAGTTCAATAAGGAAAAGATCATCGTTTATAATACTTACCAGATCTATCGCCATGATAAGCTGGCATCGTTAAAGCAAGACCACAGCATTGCCGTTAAAGAAGGATTTATTTTAGGAGCGAAGCTTGTTCGCGGCGCCTATATGGAAAAAGAACGCAGACGCGCTGCTGAGATGGGTTACGAATGCCTGATACAACCCGATAAAGCATCAACCGACCGGGATTATGATGCCGCTTTGCATTTCTGCATGGATAATCTGGATAACTTAGCTTTTGTAGCGGGAACGCATAACGAAAACAGCTGCCGTTTACTGGCTGACCTGCTGAACGAAAAACAGTTGTCACATAATCATCCGCACGTATATTTCTCACAATTGCTGGGTATGAGCGATAACCTGAGCTTTAATTTGGCTGATGCAGGCTACAATGTGGCGAAATACGTGCCTTACGGACCTGTAAAGGCGGTTTTACCATACTTGTTCCGCCGTGCACAGGAAAATACTGCAATTGCGGGTCAAATGAGCCGTGAGCTAAGCCTGATTATTAAGGAAAGAAAACGCAGAAAAGCTTAAGTACGGATAACATCAGTATCTACAGGTACATAGCCTAAAAGCCGGCTCATGGTTAGTATCTGGCCTTTGTGGTGAAATTCGTGCGTGGTTACATGTGTGAAAAGCTGAAGTGGAGATAGCGTAAATGTGATATCTTTCCTTGCTATGTATTTGGTCATAGGACGCATATAGTCGTCGTTATACCTGTCTAAGAAATCCTCAACGATCTGATCTGCTTCTGTGTATAACGATTCAATATCGCTTAAACTGCTTATCTGAGTGTTTAAATAGAACATGCGTACCCCATCCATGCCAAAATTGTCGAGCCAGCTGATGTAAGTGTTCGCGTTATGCACCAGTAAATCGCGTATGGAATTATCATTGAAAGCTGGCACAGATTTAAATAAATCCTCGGCCATACTTGCACAATAGGTAAACAATGCACCCCTTGCTCCCTGAACTAATTTATATTGGGCTGATAATAACTCTCTCATCAAAGTAAACCTTCGCGTTTAATAAAATCCTGTATCGTATCAGGAGCAGCCATCATAAAGGTTTGGATGCCCAATTCTTTCGCAGGTTCCAGGTTAGCGGCTATATCATCAATAAATAAAGTTTCTTCAGGAGCCAAGCCGTTTTCACGCAATACCTTTTCAAAGATGGCTTTATCCGGTTTCCGTATGCCTATCAGATGGGAATAATAGGTCTTCTCAAATAAATGATCATTACTTTCAAACCCGAACTCGTCTTTCAGGTAGTTCATAATATAGTTGTAATGTATCGGGTTGATGTTGCTCAGTAAAAAGGTTCGGTACCTTTTATTCAGCTCAGCTAAAAGCTCGTGGGTACCTTCATCTACGCCTAAAAGCAGACTGTTCCATGCTGCATCAATATCTTTATCAGTCAGATCTGCATTGCCGATTTTATTCCTTAAAAAGTCCCTAAATTCTGTTTCTGTAACCAGGCCACGATCAAATCTGTCAAAAATAGGCTCCTGCACACCGTGACTAAAGAATTTATCCGGGTCTTCAATAGCCAGGCTTTTCCAGCCTTCTTTTAGTTTCTGAAAATCGAGCAGAAAGATGACATTACCGTAATCGAAGATGATATTTTTGATGTTTTGCATAAGATGATTGTTTGCTGTAAAAATGTCAAATTAGTCTGTTAAATTAAAACTCAATATTTCAAAATATCGCTCATATTTCTCCAGTATTATTACAAAATCCCTGTGTAAATAGCATAAAAAATCATAAGATGAACGCACTCAAAAAAATTACCCCTATTTTATTGTTTGCTGCCGTTATTGCTGCTCCAGGCAAATCATCGGCGCAAAAAACAGGCTTCAAAGTATTGAACGATTACAAAATTTCCAGTCCGGGTGGCTGGGATTATATTTTAGTTGACGGCGCTAACAAACGTGTGTATGTGTCACATGGCACACAAGTGAATGTCCTAAGCACCACCGGCGACTCATTAGGGTACATTCCAAAAACAAATGGAGTGCATGGTATCGCATTGGTGCATTCACTAAATAAGGGCTTCACCAGCAACGGCAGAGGTAACTCAGTTACCGTGTTTGATTTGAAAACTCTGAAAGCGACAGGTGAAATTGCTCTACCAGTAAAAAATCCGGACGCTATTTTTTATGACGATTTTTCAAAGAAGATCATTACTTGTGATGGTGGCAGTCACGATTTGTGCTTTATCGATCCGGTAACTGAAAAAGTTGTAGGAACTGTACAATTAGGCGAAAAATTAGAAACCGCTGTATCTGATGGCAAAGGCAAAATATTTGTGAACGGTGAAGATAATAGTGATGTACATGTAGTTGATGCAACCACACTGAAGAAAATCACCACTTATAAAATTGATGGTGGCGACTCACCTTCGGGATTAGACATTGACCGCAAAACCAATCGATTGTTCATTGCGTGCGGCGATAGTAAAACGATGATCGTGATGGATGCATCAAACGGCAAAACGGTAGGTAAGTTTACAATCGGCAGGAGTGACGGTTTAGTGTTTGATCCGGCTTTAAAAATTGCGTATGCCTCAAACGGAGAAGGTACTATAACGGCTGTAAGAGAGATCAGTGCCAATAAGTTTGAATTGATCGAAAATATTACCACCGAACCCGGTGCGCGCACTATCGGTATAGACTTGGTAACGCATCACTTGTATTTGCCAACAGCAAAAACGGAACCCGTTGCACCAACTGCAGAAAATGCACATCCGCGACCTAAAATGATACCGGGAACATTCCATGTGATTGAGGTAGGGAAGTGATGGGTGGTTGAAGTGGTTTTAGAAGTTGTAATGGTTGTAGTTGTTGATGTTGAGTTTAGTCTTCAGTCTCTACAACTTTTTTAACCTCTACAATCTTTACAACTTCTACAACCTCTATAACTTTTACAACCTAATAATAAACCCCTTATAAGTATAACTAAAAAACGTTTTTGAAATTTGGCTGTAAATCCGTAACATTGCACCCGAAATTTCAACACGATTTCAGCGCCTATAGCTCAGTCGGTTAGAGTAGAAGACTCATAATCTTTTGGTCCCTGGTTCGAGCCCAGGTGGGCGCACGAGTAAAGCCTTGATTATCAAGGCTTTACTTATTTAAAATCCTGATTTTTCTTAAAAAATCAGCACTTCTCCGAAAAATCAAAAACCGCGTTTTTAGCGTTTAAATGCACTTTTTGAAAAAATAAATTTAAAAACGTCCCAAATACGTCTCAAAAAAATAACCTTGTTTCTGTCTTCATCATTAAAAATGATGTTTTTGTATTGCAAATGCAGTTTTTCAATAATTAGAGCTGTTAAAAAGCAAAAAACAGATAGTCTTTTGGTCAATTAAAGACCCTGCCTAAGACCAACATAGGCTGAAAAAATTTTGGATATTAGATAGGCAATTCTTACCTTTATCTCAACACACAGCGGCTGGCTATCTGTCAGTTAGAAATTTCCATAATTTTTTATTGTACTTACGCAATGACTTTGCATTGTCATTAGCCTTGCGTTTAAAATTTAAATTATGGCAACTGTTAGCGCGGTGGTATATGACCACCACAAAAAGAAAGATGGAACTTACAATGTTAAGATCAGAATCTACCACAAAGGAGTAAGAAGGCTTATAGACACAAGCCATTACGTTAGTCAAAGGCAACTTGACACCAAGTTTAATATCAAGGATAAATTTGTATTGAATCTACTTGATGAAACACTCTTAAAATATAGAAGAGTGATTGGTGAGATAACCGATAAACTTGACTTATTTACCGTTGATGATTTGCGAGATCATTTACTTGGCAACGAAAAAGAAATCGATTTTATGGAGTTCTGCGACTTTTATATAGACCAATTAAGAAAGGAAAATAGGAATGGTTCAGCGAATAATCACAGAACAGTTCGTAATAGTTTAGTCGATTATTTCCAGAAAGAATCCGTATTGATCAAAGAAATAAATACCAATATGCTGAATCGGTATATGTTGTATTTAAAATCAGATCGAAAACTTACGCGGGTAAATCAACTAAAGAAAGAAGTAACAACCATCCGGGCCGGGTTAAGTCGTAGTGGCCTGTTTAATCATTTACGAGATTTAAAGACTTTATTCAATGCTGCAATTAAATATTATAACAATGATGATTTTGGTGTTTACCGCATCAAACATAATCCTTTCAAGAATCTAAAAGTAGATTCGCCACCAATAACCCGCAAAAGAAATATTTCTGTTGAACAAATAAAGGTTATCAAAGATTGTCAAACAAAGAATGGTAGCAGAGCTGAATTGGCTAAGGATCTTTTCATGTTGAGTTTTTACATGTGCGGCATGAATGCGGTGGATATTTACAACCTTGATGGCAGTAAAATTAACGAAGGCAGACTTGAATATAATCGATCTAAAACCAAAAGGATGCGAAGAGACGATGCGTTTATAAGCATTAAGATCGTTCCTGAAGCCAAACCTCTACTTGAAAAATACATAAATATTCTAAATGAAAAATATACGACTCATACAGGACTGGATGAGGCATTAAGTATGGGTATGAAAGATTTAAGAGGCTTAACTGGGATACCAGAACTTACGTTTTATTGGGCAAGGCATACTTTTGCTACGTTGGCAAGAAATAAATGTCGAATTAGCATGAATGATGTTGCATTGGCGCTTAATCACGTTGATTCAAATCACAAAACAACTGACATTTATATTGATAGAGATTGGAGTATTGTCGATGAAGTTCAAGAAAGAGTTGTTGGGTTGTTAATAGATTGATTTTTAAAAGAAAGGTTCGCTAATCTTAAAGTTGAGCAATTGGTTTGTTTTTAATTAACTTATCGTAATATAGATCCTTGTTAATTAGTACTTTATAAACATTGATGAATGATGCCTAGACGCTGAAAAAACTCTGTATATTCAGCAAAGTCGTTGCGATGGTTGGAGAACAGGTTACTCACCTGCACCAACTGGTGCTCAATGATCAGTTTGGCAATTTCTACGCCTTTAAAATGAAAAAGAACTGACTCTGATCAACCTGACGATTTTGGGCAAGCCTGTTGAAGACAGTAAGTAAAGGCTTCCTGTTAGTCCGGAATTTAGTCAGGGACGCACCGCCTAAGCTGTCGTACGGATCGAAATCATCGGCTGTTACCTGTACATCGGCAAACGCAGATGAAGTAATAGCTTCGTTAAAAATTTCCGCCATACGATGGCGTTGAGTATTATTAAATACCATAAGATCGAGGGTAAAGTGTGCACGAAAATACGGAACTTTGCCAACTAATTATAAACCGCATGCCCAGGGATAATTTCGCCAAGCCAACCATTGACGCTTTGGCCAAGCGTGTATCATTTTATTGTTCTAATCCGGAATGTGAAAAGCTTACGGTTGGTCCCAATTCTCAACCAGGCGGAGTATTGCTCATCGGGGTTGCTGCGCATATCACGGCGGCCTCTGCAAACGGTCCCCGGTACGATAAAAAGATGTCTCCGGCGGACAGGGCCAGCATCGGGAACGGCATTTGGCTTTGTGCAAACTGTTCTGTAATGATCGATAAGGACGAAGACGGTTATCCGACGCCGATGCTTCACGGTTGGAAACAAGCCGCAGAGAAAAAAGCGCGCCAAAGAATGTTAGGCACCGTACAGGAACCGGTAAGTAGACCATACCTGGAAGCGGACCTGATCTGGAGCGAAGGCGGCCGCACCAATCACGGTTTAAGCGACAAAAATCCAAAGACCATACATGAAGGAAGGTTGGTGTACGAAGCAGGGCCAAAACCGGTGATTTACTGGCTGCTGGACTGGAATTACAAATTTGTCGTTTACAATAATTCAAGCGTTCCGGCACTCAACCTCAGCATAAAATCTGTCGGAACCAGAAGTTTTGACGAGCTAAGCCAGCTACCGAAAATCAACAACCTACCGGCTTTATCAAATCTTGATTTGGTAGCCCAACTTGAAGATGAACTCGAAGGGGATTATACCCAGGCAGACCTGATCTTGCAAAAAAGAATACCGGATATGGCCGATCAGATCATGTTGGAGCTGTCATATCAGAATGAACAGCGCCAGACTTTTAAAACGTTGATTAGTTTTAGCAATGGTGAAATCCAAAATGCGTTTAGCTGAAAAATATAATAAACGCGCAGCAGCTATTACATGATCAAATAACAGCCACTTATTCCGATACGGAGGGGATGACATCACCGGCAATGAAATTGAGAAATTTTCTGCCGAATTCAGTGACAACCATATTCTGAAAAGGATGATGGCTGATCGCACCATCAATACCTTTGTCGGTAAATAATCCTTTCGCAAATAATGTCTGCTTGTAAAACAGAAATTTTTCATCACTTATTTCATAAAATGCCGCCGCCCTAACCTCATTAAGCTTCTTGAACTCTTTATCCAATTCGTTTACAGCTTGCAAATTTCCCGGAATACTGCGTGGTCTACCATAAATTAATGCAGCCAGTTTATTGTTGCTCCGAGACCACGCAACTTCATTATATAACCGGTCACGACGCTCTTGCTTAAAGTTGAAGTCAGCGTCAAACACCAGGTGGCTTTTCAGGATAATAAGCGCCGTTTCATTGAGCTGACTTACCAGATCTAAAAACAGTTCCGTATCATCCGCATCGGGGTAAGGATGCTCAATATAGTTCACCAGCACATCACGGAAATGTTGATACTTCTCTTGTGATTTAGTAAGCATTACCCGTTTCATTACTGACTCAAGTAAGTCCCCGAAATCTTCTGATGTAAAGATATCCGTGTTTTCTACGGGGTTATGCCCAAAGTACTCCGATAATAATAACGTGAATTTGTTGATCCGCTCTTGCTTAACCCGCCCCCTATAATCATAGATAACTTCGTTAAGCAGCCCGCCAACAAAAGGGACATTGCTGAATAATGATTTTGCAGCAGAGTTGATCAATTCCGTTTTTTCTACTTTATCCATATATACTAACTGTTAAACAACACTTATCAGAGACGCGGTCGACGCGGACGTAATTTTCTTTCAGGTAGACGTTGCACTTTTTCGTAATTTGGCGCAGGCGTAGCCGTTTTCGTTTCCGCCAGCTTCACGGTCAGCTTCCGGTCGCACATTGCCTCACCATCCAGCACGACTATCACCGTTGTTGCACCATCTTCAGAGGACATTTCCACAAAAGCATATCCTTTCGCTACATGCGTCTTATTATCACACCCGATATTCATCATCTTAATATTGCCATGTGGCGCGATCAGTTGCGCCAATGATATTTCATCCTGGTCCAAGTGGAAACCGCCGATAAATAATTTGATACTCATCCTTCATTGTAAAAATATATCATTTGGATCACGGGATGAGGCATCCAAAAAATCCTGTAAAATGTGAATATGCTTAAGGATTAAACAACAAACCGTAAATTGCTGAAGAAAACCTTGCTCACATGCAAAAACTTTATAAATATCGGCCTTTATCTGAATTTCTGTTTAAAGAACTAAAATACCAGGAGCTTTATTTCGCCAACTACAAGGAACTTAACGACCCTTTCGATCTCAATGTAAGGATAGATTTTTCAGTAGAAAAACCTGAGTATGTAAGCGAATTGGTTAGATACCTGTTCAAAACAACACTGGTTCTTAAAGAAGGGAAATATACGAGGCAGGAAAACAATAACAACTCATGGCTGATCCTGTTCATTCGCGATGAGGAAGTATGTAAACAATTCGAAAAGCTGATTTATGAAAATATACAGGAGTTTAAAGGCGATGACCGCTATCTGTTTTTTTGATAGCCTCGAAACAGCAATTGCAAAATCAATTGCAGCACTCAAACTGAAATTCAAGTTCGACCTGGATAAGTTTCGCGCCGAAATTGTACGGATTACAAGTAAATTCCTAAACAATAGTTACACAACTTGTTTCTCCGAAGATCCATCAAATTTTCTGATGTGGTCTCATTACGCAAGTAAACATACTGGTGTGTGCCTGGAATTTTCACTTGAAGGAAAGGCCGGTTTTCGTTACGAAATGCTGGGCAACAAGAAATATGAACATGGTAAACCTGGTGACCGTTATGCATCCGGACATTTGTCCTTCCGTGAGTTCGAAGATAAGGTACATCCTGTGAACTACCTGGATGAACAGCCATGTCTCAATTTCTTCGATTTTGCGGCAGTCTTTGCAAATGAGTATGATGTGGACCTCATCAATTTAAGTAAAAGCAGGTGGCACGGCTACGCCCGCCACCTGGAAACTCTCTTTTCTACCAAAACGGCTGCATGGTCATATGAAAGGGAATGGCGCGCCATAGAAATCAACTTTGGCGGACCCGCACAGCCGGAAGAGCGGATCAAACACTATCCGATAGAATCATTAAGTGCCGTCTACTTCGGTACCCGGACGCCCGAAGCTGTTAAAAAGCGGATACATGATCTGTATAAGAAGAAGCGTCATAAAATTGAACTGATTGATTGCATACTGTCAGAAGGCAAAGACTTGAATTTTCAGCAATGGGAAGCGCCGGAAGAGGATTAAGCTTAATTATTGTATTAAATAAGACCATGAAAACACTGTACATATTAGGCAACGGCTTTGACATTTATCATGGACTAAAAACCCGGTACGCTGATTTTCATCACTACGTTAGTGAACATTGCAATGACGTAGAAAATACCCTTGAAAATTATTTTAACTTTCAGGTTGACGATCACTACCTGTGGAAGAACTTTGAGGGAGATCTATGTGAATTCAATTACAAAAGCTTCTTTGATGATCTCAATCATCTGGACGTTATGGACGAAAGTTTCAAACTAAGTCAATGTTTTGGGCTGGAGGATGACATTATCCAACAAAGCGAAGATTTGGTGAAGGATATCCGCGAAGCATTCTCGAACTGGATAGAAAGTATTTCATACCCGGATAAGGACCAGTTGCCTTTTCCTTTACTTCAACTTAAGCCGGGAAGCTTGTTTATAAATTTTAATTATACAGATACACTGGAAGAGCTCTACCAGATACCAAAGAATAATATCCTTTATTTGCATAATAATGCAAATGACTACAGCGGTGACCTCATTTTTGGTCATGCTGAGCAAGAGGAAAAACACCCAAAGGATGACGAATTGGACGCTGATGGTAATAGCAACAGAACTATGTTTACAGATGCTGAAGACGCCGCACGCACACAATTTTACGCTTTTCAAAAAGATACAGATGCTGTATTGGCAGAACATGAAGACTTCTTTGCAAGATTACGCGATATTGACCAAGTTATCGTCTTGGGTCATTCATTAGGCAAAGTTGACTGGCCATACTTTCAAAAAGTTGCAGCTATGGCACATGGGGCGGTTTGGATGATCAGTTATTACCCGATTGATGCAAAAGAACAAATGTTGGCCGTGGCAAATAAAATGTTGATCCCAAAATCAAAAATAGACATGATCTTGATAGAGGATCTATGCTAAAGGCATGAACTGTAGCAATAGGCGGGAATACAGCACCTCAACCATAACAACTAAAATATTCTTAGTAACTTGCTTAATTTAAAATTGAGCATGAATGATCTGCAACACGTAGGAGTAAAAGGGCATGGCTATTTTTGCCAGGTAAAATTGTACCGCCATTTAATCACCGGCCGAGAATTCGCTTTTAAAGAGCTCAAAAAAGAGCATTATCCTAAAGATGAGTATCGATACCGGCTGACGCGAGAGATCAACATGCTGAAAGAATTGCAGGGCTGTGAGCACATTATATCTCTGCTTGATTATGGAGAGGATGTCGGTAAGGAAAGCTTATGGTATCTAATGCCCTACGCAGCAGCAAACCTGTACAACTATATCAGAAAACATAACAGCACGCTTTCACCCAAGGAACGATTTGCGATCATAGATCAAGTCATAGATGCTATTAAGTATGCGCATGAGCGTGGCATATTGCATCGCGACATATCGCCGAACAATGTGCTCGTTTTTTTTGAAAATGATCAATTAGTGATCAAAGTCGCAGATTTCGGATTGGGGAAAGATGCAGAGTCGATCTCTCACTACACTGCTTCCAGCGCTTCGGGATAGTCGCCTGCTGATTTTTTTAGCGTGAATTTGTGCTGAATTGAACGGAAAACCGTCACCATTCCGTCATCGAATTTCTTACAAAAACAAAAAAGTAATCGTAAATTAGCGTAAGCAAGTCAAAAACGCAGTTTTTGCTCAAGATATTTCGAACCATTTCGACCGCTCATAATCTTTTGGTCCCTGGTTCGAGCCCAGGTGGGCGCACAAGTCAAAAAAGCCGTAAATTTACATAATTTACGGCTTTTTAGTTTTCCAAACTCAGATTTTGGACAATCTGCAGCACTGGCAACACCTGTTAGGGTTTACATGATTTTTTGTTTAACTCCACGCAAAACTGTAACAGTGGTTTTGCGTGCTAAAAAATTTAATTATGGCAATTGCAAGTGGTCAACGCGGTCTAACATATTAATATCAACGTGTCTGACAGCCGGAACGGGTTATATAAATCTGAGTTTGGCTTCCAATACGTGATGATACGTCTTTCCAACTGGTATTTCGTTATCATCTATCCAAAGCCGGTTATCCTGGATCTTTTGAATATGATTAATGTTGACAATGAAAGATCGATGGACCCTGATAAGTTCTTTGGAAAAGGCTAGCTTTTCTTCAAAAAAGCTCAGGCTTTCGCAAAAGACCATTTGCCGGTTTTTGCAGAATACCTCGCAATAACTCCGGTCTGCTTTAAGAAAAAGAATATCCGATGTCATTATTTTCATGAACCCGTTTTTTTCGCGGATAAAAATAAAGCTATCCGAAAAGTAGGTTTCCGTGTCCGGCGGATTCATTTCTAATTTTGTTGTTTGAAGCGCTTTGATCGATAAATCAAGTGCAGTCGCAAGATCAAAACGGTTGAAAGGCTTATTCATATAACAAACCGCCTCGGTTTCGAATATCGCCTTTTTACGGATCAGTTCATCACGGTTCTCTGTCAGGTAAATGATAGGTGTGCGCTTTAATCGGCCGATCATCCTGGACGTTTCAACGCCGTCACTATCTCCCGAAAGTTTTATATCCATTAGAATGACATCGGGCAGATCGTGCGCAAAAGAAGCCAGCGCCTCGGTACCGGACCGGCAAATATCGGTAACGGAATACCCCATGATTTCCAGCTGAAGCTTTAATGATTCGGCAATAAGCAATTCATCTTCGACAATCATTACTCTGAATTTCTGCATAGAATATTTTGTTTTGAAACCCACACTGACAAAACGCCGGTAAGACCAAAGTTTACGTTGGGCAAACTTTTACCGCCGTTCGGAAACTCGAGCGGATCATAGTACCGGTATGAAGTTAAATTTAGAAACAGTTTTTGGAAAAGCCAGCAAACTAAAAATATATGTCAGTTCGTAACAGATTTATACAGGATGTTATTTTACCATTGATCGCAGGTTCGGTCATCTACTGGCTTTTCCGCGGGAACATGCTATTTCATATTGCCCCTTTATTCCATTTGACACCATCCGGCAGCTTATATGCATTTACCGTCTATAGTTTGCCGGATGGTCTTTGGCTATATGCGTTGTTGGGAAGCCTGAATTTAATCTGGTTGCCTTTGGAAACAGCCGGCCGGATATGGTTGTTATTTGCTGTTTTTGCTTCATTTGGTTCCGAGATAGCACAGTTCTATCATCTGCTGCCTGGCACATTTGACATCGCCGACATTCTGGCCTACCTGATATTGTCAACCATATTTTTTACCAGATCAATAACATTCGTTAAAAAACCTGTATCATGAAACACTTTTTATCTGTAATTATCCTTGGCGTGTTTGCTTTCCTTTTTTGGGGCTCTGCAGCACAAAAACATGTCGTAGCGGCGCCCAAACAGACCTTCACCTTTGACTATAAGACCAAATCGCCGGTAGCGCCCGGGTCAGCAAATATCACTCTTAGCCTGGTGCGCATCCGCTTTGCCGATAGAATTTCCCGCTTCAATAGCGCGGATATTTTCACGGCTTTTCAAAGGGATTTTGAGAAGGACCTCGAAGAACTCTTAGTCGACAAGGGTTTTCGGATTAGAGGCCCTTATTCGCTCTACGACGAAATGGTGTTTGAAGACAAAAAAGAGTCTGACGTTGGAATCGAAGTCGAAATTGAGCCACGCTTTACCGCAGCAGAAGGCGGCTGGAAGGCATATCAACCCTTTCAGCTGAGCTCAACTCGCCAAACGTTGTACTATTACGAGGGAACGGTGTCACTGACGGGCAAAATTAATTTGACCGGATATGAACCGCTTTCTCACGAAAGAATTTGGGTTAAATCGGTCGAAATGCCCAGCATTACCAATATCAATGTATCTACTGCTATCCGCGACTTCACTCAGCCGGTTAATGGTGATGATCCTCTCTTTTTAAATGATGCAAATGTTTATAATGCACTCGGCAATGCGCTTCAGCAACAGTACCAGGGCATTCTTGCCAAAGTTGATGCCTATTTCGACCCGCGCGAATTCACCTCGCTCAGACCGCAAATCAAAGAGTTGAAAAGTAAAAAAGGTTATTAATATATGATCAATCATCCAAACTTTAAAGGATGCGGCATCTTGGTTGTGCTGCTCCTGCTAATAATGCCAGGTTGTAAAAAAGACAGCAACAATTCGGCTTCAAAGCAGTCATCATTGACTTCAGGCACCTGGACCTTTCAGAAATTTGATTATCAGAAGAATGATGGTACTTGGATAGCTGATCCGGACGCCCAGGATGCTGACCGCTTTACCATACTCTTCAATCCGAACGCGACATTTTTTCAGGTTGACCAGGTGAACGGCTTCCAGAGCACCGGTAGCTGGGTCATTTCTTCTGATGGGAGTCAGCTCACCCTGACCGGTGGTGAAGATGAAATATTTGGTACTTACCAGATCATTCAACTCGCGCAAAACTCACTCGTACTGACAAATACTTCCTACTCACTGTATTCCAGCATTTACAAATCGATCAGGTTGACTTTTGTGCGTTAGCTACAGGAACGGTTAGACCGGCATTTTATTTTGGCAAAGGTCGCTCCTGGCCGGGATCAAAGGGCCGGAATATTTCTGTAAGGTAGAAGCCTGCATAAATTGCAAGCCCGCATTCGATCAGTCCGATAGAACCGTATAAAATTTCTTCGCCGGGCGATCCGTATAAACTCTTGCACAATATGAGCAGAATTTCTGCGATTGTCGGAACAAGCAAAAACGACCTCCCAAGCACGATATAAAAATTGTCAAGAACTGCACCCTTAAGCAGATATTTGTTGCGGATAACAAATTTGACCAATAAGGTAAAGTAAAGGCAGGAAACGGGAAGCAGCAGGAGCATCAATATTTTGAACTCGTCTACCCGCAATCCGCTCATGATCTTTGAAATGACAGGTATCGTCAAAACAAGGGCCCTGCAAATTAAACCGGTTCGGATAATCCGTCTTTTTACGTAAGCCGATCTGTTATTCTCCATAGAGTACCTTTCTGAATTCCCGATCAAGGTTATTATTATAGGAAACCATCTCCCTTGGGAAGTCGATCGACGCATCCCGGTAATAGGATTCACTGTCAGGCGCGGAGACTATGCCCCCCGCATAGAGTATATCCACGCTGTACGAAACTTCAGCCTCAGTCGAAGCAATCCGAACAAGATTAAGATTCAGATAAATAATCTCATGGTAACGTTGTCCGGTCGCCTGTCCGAGTATATTGGAGATACGAAGCCGGATGAAAGTTTCATTGAAAACCTCCTTATCAATAATTACACCACTGCCGCTATGTTTGTAGCTGAGAAAATAAGATTGTAGCTTACTAAAGTAGCTTAGCAGGTTACCGGGGTTGCCGCTGATACGGTAGGAGCCATGTATAATATTGTTTAGAACTGCTTCTGGGTGAAAGTCCTCACTGCTTCCCCGCCCTGGAATGCAATGAATATCACTGATCAGCTGTTTGTTAAAGCTGATTGCAGCAGAAAATATCTCCGGTCTGTTGCTTTCCACCGAAACAGCAACTTCTGGCAAATGGCGGTGACTATAAAATGCCCAACGCGTAAGTAGCAATTGATAAATGTTTATCCCGTTGCGATTTAAGCTGTCCGTCAATAAAGTCCATTGAAATGCGAGGCCCGGAAGCTCTGCCGGACGTGCCGGGCTATACAGCACCAGCGTTAACGCGGATTTGTTCACCACGGTATTGGTCCTTACTTCTTTGGCAGAAAAAAAAGACTTCAGGCCAGTAGCCGACAGCCAGGAGTTGTAATTATCAAGACGGCTATCTGCTTGCTGTGCCGCCGCATGAAGCGTGTTTAATAAACAGATTAAAAGAAATAACTTTAGTTTTCTATTTCCCATATGAGTGACAAAAGTAAGGCCAATAGTAAAATTAACTTATTTGCCGTTACCATGGCTGATATTTTTCAGAAATGCTTCGAACGCGCAGGAATTCCCTGCAGCGACGGTCGGCCAGCGGAACGATGGCCGGCACGGTTGATAAGGGCGATGGAAAATGATCTGACGATTGGTAGCTTAAAAGCCGTTCAGGATTTGGCTTTTGAAGGTTATCTGCGCGATCGCTATCGCAGGGTTTGTGAAATGATGGATCAGGGGAAGAAATACAACCGTCTCAATTACTATCAGTACAATATTGCCCCGCTGCTTGAATACGCCCGGGTAGCCGACGCTGAAATGCTGGACGCGATCTGGGGAGAGAAACAAGGGCGGGGGGCAGTCGCTGCTGATAACATTGCAACATTGCCCGTTATTTGTACCGGCAAACCTTTCAGGCGCCTTGATATACTCCGGGTACCGGACGACTACGGCTACATGAATTTCCACAAAAAAGGGTGCGAATTTTGCGGAGAAGCGACGAAAGTGACTTTAACACATGAACAATTACAGAGTGCTGGTGAATTTACCATGCCCGGTGCTCCTCATGCGCTATGGGTCAGGATAACTTTCTTAAATGATGGCCATACAACGACTCTTTATTTTGCAGAAGTCTGCCAGCTAAGCGGGGAATTAAAGCTCCGCCCACCGAAATACCTGCTAAGCCTCCTGGGCTCGATTTAATTTAATTGACCTTTTCTTCCTCTCCGGTACTTTTCTGCCACGTACGTGCCAGCTAAGTGACAGGACCGGGCTACCCGTTTTTACCTTGGTACTGTCAATGGCGTCATGAACCTTTGATGATCGTTCTTTTCGTGTCTTCTTGGGGTAAGCGGGTACCGGGCAGAATCCGCCGGGCGCCTTGAAGACACCTGCCCTTTCATTTTTTCTAAAAAAAAGGGCTATGAAAAAGTTCATTGCGGCGCTGCTGGTTGGCGCCCTGGCATTGGCATCCTGCACTAAGGATGAAATGCCACAGCCAGTAAAGAATACACAAACCAAACAGGTTATGGAATCCGGTGGTGAAGATCCTCCGACCCCGCCGCCTATCCATCCCTGATTCCTTAATTAAAGCTGCGGCAGTAATGCTGCAGCTTTTTTATATTTTTATTAAACTTTCTGACCTAAACATATGATTTTGAACCGTTATTACAGACTATCATTGACAGCATGCTGGGTGTTTGCCGCCTTAAATTGCTATGGTCAAATAGGCAACTCCTCACAACGCTTGATCCGAAAAGCTTCTGAAGTGTTTCCCCGCGACCATAAACAAGGTATTTTATTTGCCAAGCAGGCGGCCTTATATGCCGAGGCCCATAGTGAATTCCCTGGGGAGATAAAGGCAGAGAATATTCTGGGCGAGTTTTTCTGGGAGATCGGGCAGCCGGACAGCGCAGCTTTTTATGCATCGAATGCTATCAGGAAAGGACAAAAAACAGGTATTGACTCCCTCGCAGGTGATAGTTGGATGATTCTCGGTATGGCTGATCATAGTAAAGAAAACTTCGGAAAAGCAGCCGAAGAATACCAAAATGCATTATCTGCTTATCAAAAGCGTCAAAAATTACAATCGGTTGCAATAGCATTACGTAATCTTGGCATATGTCAGAAAGAACTTGGTCAATACCGTGAAGCCATCACAAATTATTTCAAGGCCGCCAATATGTTTGCTTCTCAGGGTGATCATACGGACCTTGCGGCGGCCTATAATTCTATTGGTTTATGCCTGGTTTCATTGAAGGACTTCCGGCAGGCTGTCAGGTATGACTTGATGGCGCTCGAAATTCGCGGAAAGTTAGCCGACAGCAGCTCGGTCGCACAATCGCTTAACAATACGGGATTTGCTTACCTGTTAGCAAAACGGCCCGATTCAGCCATATTCTACCTGTCGCGATGCCTGAAAATACGTGCACATGAAAAAGATTCAAGCCTGTTGATCCTGCCCCTGCAAAATATGGGGGATGCAATGGCTGACAAAGGACGAATAGCCGAGGCTCAGAAATACATACGGCGCTCAATTGCAATCGCTGTTTCCTATAATCGTAATAATGATGCGGCAAAGGGGGAACTGGATATCGCTGAAATCGATCTTGTCGAGGGACAGCCGCAAATGGCATTGAACAACATCGTATTTGCAGAAAAGAATGCAGCAAATACGCATTCACCTGAAATGCTTCTCAAAGTATATGATTTAAAGTACAGAGCCTTCCTTCAGATGAAGAATTACCGTTCGGCCCTCGGAGAACTGAACAAAAAAAACAAAGTTTCCGATAGCCTGTTCACCGCAGTAAAGAACCGTACCATACAGGAACTGTCAGTTAAATATCAGACCGCACAGCGGCAAAGGGACCTGGCCGCACTTCGCGCACAAAACGGTCTGCAGCACCTGTTACTCACCCGTCAAAAGTCCTTTATTATTGCATTAATCGCTGCAGGGGCATTCCTGTTGCTTTTACTCGCTGCACTTTATCGCAATTACTGGGTTAAGCAGGCTGCAGCAGAGCGCATTCAACTGCTGCTGCGCGATCTCCACCATCGCGTGAAGAACAACCTCCAAATCCTTTCTGGTATTTTTTCAATACAGGCTGAAGAAGTCAGGGACGAAAAAATGCGGAGAGCAATGATGGATAATGAACTTCGGATAGTCTGCATGAATATGATACACAGCGAGCTATTTCTTCACGAAGGCAACCCCAGAATTCAAATGAAGGATTACCTTGAACGCTTACTGACTTACACCCAGGGTGTATTTCTCAATGAAAAAGTAGCCGTTCAAAGCGACATTTCTCCAATGGAACTGGATGCTGATAAAGCGATCGCTATAGGATTGCTGGTTAACGAACTCGCGACCAATGCGTTCAAATATGCCGGGGACAAAATAACTTTTACCGCTCGTTTGCAACTGGACAGCGCGAAAGATGTTCTTCTCGAACTTTCGGATAACGGTGCGGGTATAAATGTTGAGGCTGTCGGTAATGAAAATTCATTCGGCCTGAAACTGGTTCGGATTATCACGGCCCAGCTAGGAGCAACACTCACGATTACCTCTGATAATGGAACAGACTATCGCTTTGTCATACCCTTATGATTGTTATTCGATCGTTTTTTGATCTCTTTTAAAATAAAACTGTCCGCCTTCACTGCCATAAACCTGCAGGTCCCGTAACAAAGGCTCATTGCCGGTTTGGTTTCTGATACCATTGAAAATTAAGCCATATAAAGCACGGACAGAAAGATAGGGCTCATGGTTGTTGCCGAGCGTTCCAAGGATCATTCGCATAAATATACTTGTGCCCGGAACTGCCTCGATACCCCCGCTGGTTAGCAACTGGCGGCTCGAAAACTGGTATTCGTACTTGTTAGGAACGTCTACCCCTGAACGCAAAGCACCGCTGAAACAGGCATCAGCCATTACCAGAACATGCCGCGCTGAAGTTCCCGTCAGCAGTTTGTTGATATCATCGTTCGAAATATAGTCATATTCGTTGTCGGCGTCGGAAGGTACCCAAAAAGCAGTGTTGGATGACGGTTTATAATAACCGTGGCCGCTAAAAAAAATCACAAGGTTGTCCTGGTTGGTCAGCCTTTGTATTTTATTACTTAGTATACCCAGAATTTCGGCCCTGCTCTTATTATAGATCGTGTCTACCGACGTCCGGTCAAAATCGTATTTATCGATCAACACTTTTCGGAATGCTTCAGCTTCTCCAAGTGTCGTTGACAGCGATGGCCACCTTGTGCTTTTATACTGGCTGCAGGCGATAAGCACGGCATGAAATTTTTCCTTGTCCGGCAACTGCGGGATAGAATCGGATTTATCGGATAGGGGGATCTTTTTTTCTATATGGAAATGTAATACTGACGAACTACCGTTATAATCGATTGCTTCGATATCTATACTCGTAGCCTGGTCACTTACCGTCGTTTGAAAAAAACCACTCCCGGAAACGTACGGGAAACTATCGTTTACCCGTACACTGCGGATCCCGTTAGGTGACGTCGCCGTTCCGCTGACATAAATGGTGCCGTCCCGGTTCACATAAGCCAGGGGTTCGCGCTGAGGCACCAGGAGGCGAATTTCCGGCCCCGAGCGGGAAACTACCCGTGAGCCCGCTTTTACGGCATTAAATAGCCGCTGTTTGACATTTTGTGCATTCGAATCGATGACCATCGCCTTCTGATAGTACTCAACCGCTTTTTGATAGGCGCCCAGCTTTTCATAAACCCAACCGGTCTTAGCAAGAACATTGGCGTATTGGATGGCAATGTTCCGGTTTGTAGGAGTTACCAATGCTGATTTACGATCGTTGAATGTCTCGATGTGCGCATTATTAACTAACTTCAGCAGCTCAATAAGTGCATCCCCATAATTATCAACGGACAGATTGATTTCACATATCCGGATATATCCTGTTAAAAAATTAAAGAATTTATCGCTGAAATAGGATTCTGAATTGACCGTGACATCGGGGAGTGCGCCAGCCTCATTAAACTTATTCTCTGCGATGTATGCCAGCTTTTGAAGGATGATCGTTTGTTCGTCTGATCTCAGCTTAAGGACTTCGTTAAAATCGCTGATCGCAGCATCATAACTCCCCTGGTCATAATATGCCACTCCCCGCCTGAACCAGCATTCGGAATCCCGCGGCCCGGTCGATTGCAACACAATACTAAAGTCACGTATACTTGCAGCAAGGTTATTCACTTTATAGAAAACGATCGCGCGACGGTAGTAAGCGGATGGAAAGTGTTCCTTCAGTTCTATCGCTGAGGTGAAATCGGTTATCGCGTTATCAAGATCTCCCGTTTTTTCAAGCAGCAGGCCGCGATCGTAATAAATCATCGGATCACTGACATGAAGAGAGATCAGCTTCGACAGATCACCCAGCGCATCGTGATCTTCTACCCGTTTCAGGCGCAATAATGCACGCCGCTGGTAGGCATCTGCATAACCTGGGTTCAGCCGAATGGCCTGGTTATAATCACGCAGCGCTGCATTCTCGTTAAACACGCTTTCATAATATTTGCCTCTGTTAAAATAGGCCTGGGGATCATTTGCCTGCTGAGCAGAAATGTTGATGACAGCATGGACGTTTACCGGCAACGCCCTCTTAATATTTTCAGCACATTTTGCGCGGGCGTCAGCTAGCGACTGATTGTTTGGCTGCATGCTCAGCGCCTTATCATAATCGGTCAGTGCAAGGTCGAAGGCGCCTTTCATCCTGTAAGCTTCGGCGCGCTGGCAGTAAGCATTAAAATTACGATTGTCAATAGCGATTATAGCACTAAAATCAGCAATGGCGGGATCGGGTAGCTTCAGGCGCACATAACAGTCGCCACGGTGAAATAAGGCGTCAATATCATTTGCTTTTAACTCCAATGCTTGTGTGAACGCCTTGGATGCAAAATCCATCAAATTCAGATTTTCATAACATAATCCGGCGTTGTAACCATCATTATAGGTCGGCCCCTTGCTAAGCACCTGAGCGAAATCCAGCGATGCCATTTGATAATCTCCGATTGTATAATAACAGGCTGCCCGGTTGCGGAACGCCTGGACATAACCACTATCAATGCCGATCGCCGTGGAATAATCAACGATTGCATCTTTGAAATTTTTCAGATTCTCGCAGCAAATCGCCCGGCTAAAATAGACTTCCTTGCTGCGTCCTCCAATCTCGATACAACGCGACAAGTCACGCCTGGCGGCTGTTGGGTTTCCCATGTCAAGATAAACAGCAGCTCTGTTTACATAATACTGTGTGTCTGTCTGGGCTTTCGATATTGCAACGGAGAAGTCGACCAGGGCCCGTTCGTTGTTCCCCAATTTTTTATAGCACATACCCCGATTGTTATACCATGTTGCATCGGATGTCCCATCAAGTGCCTTTTCATAATCCAGTATTGCTTGTCCATACTGCCCCAGTTCCTGGTAAACCGCAGCACGCTGACTTATGGCATTTTTATTATCAGGCTGTAATTCAATAAAACGTGTTAGGTCAGCGATAGCAGCTCTGGTATTTCCGTATTTGAGGTAGCAGATGCTGCGATTGTATAAGGATTGCGTATCTGCATTGTTATTCCCGATCGATCGCGTATAGTAATAGATGGCGGAATCGTACCTGGCAGTAGCAAAGTAACGATTGCCGTTCGTAAAGTCAGAGGCCGGTGTTTGATTTTTTGATTTGCTTTGCTGTGCAACGGCACTGCCACCAATCAAAAAACAGATAATCAAGATAAGGTAAGTTATTCTCATTCAGGTTGTTGTGATTGAGTTAAATTTAATAATAAATTCATCAATAAGCCACCTGTTCTTTGAAAAATTTTGACCGTAGGGGCCAACGCCGGCTGCTGGCTTAAAATTTTTTTGAAGGATTTTCTGGCCTTATTAAAAATACTGTGAAAAAACCTGTTGACATCCCTTTGATTTTGTGATAGATTGTTTTGAATTTGAAAATCGTGGCATAAAGGAACATTTAATCAGGAATGAACGGGCGCTCATTCAGATGAACGGGCGTATTAACATTTGAACAGGGTTTTTCTTTTTCATAAGCGGGTTAAGATCACCGCGTTACTATATTTTAGATTATGAACTGGAAAAGGAATCGACTTTGCATGCATGTAAAATTAATTTCTGCTAAGCATTTCATAGGTTGTTACATGATCAGAACCTGAATCCGCTGGCTAAATAAAGCAGGCTGCCGTCACTGCCATGGCCTATCACAGCCGAAAGAATAAATTTATTGTAAGGAGTTATAAACAGACCACCACCGTAGCTGTCGTGAACAGCGCTTGAAGATTCGCCATTTAACCAAACCCGACCGGCGTCATTAAAAACGATCATGCCCAGCTTGCCTGCGAGAAGGTAATTATTGAAATCAAAAAGCTTGAGGCGTAATTCGAGATTGTTAAATACGATAGAATTGCCGATGAACCGGCTGGTATGAAAACCCTGCAGGCTGAGCGGTCCGCCCAGGTTCATCATTTGAAAGAATTCACCACTACCTGCAAAATGTCCCGCACCGGTACGGTTTGCAATAACAAACGTCGAGTCTTTCCCGGGATTGAGATAGAACGAGAATACAGACAACAATTGCCCGTTAGTATGGTCTGCCGTGTTAAGCTCTTTTAAGCCGGTGATAGTATTTTCCCAATAGACCCCTTTGGTGGGATAAAAACTACTGTTGCGCGTATTATAGCTGGTGCCCGCAACAAGTCCTGCATATAATTTGGTAGAAAACAGATTAAGATCAGGGTGCTGCTGATCATATTCATTGAAAAACTTATTGCTGTTATTAGTGGCAGAACTGGTATAGTATTGCCCGATAACCCCACCACTTATCCGCCATTTTCCATATTGATGGTAAAGCCGGATATCTGCTACCGACCAATCATACCTGTTCCGGTAGTAATCAAACTTTCGGTCGCCCTGATTAACAAAAACCGCATTATTCCCAAGCCCAAAAAAATTGTTCACATTGTGTGGCCCCCTGGACAAAATGTTTACTCCAAGATCATTATTGCCAATTAATTTTTTAAAATCACCTTTATAAGTAAAAATGAAAGACTTTTTTGACAAGGTATATCCAGCCTGAAACTCCTGCCGGAATATGTAAGGATCTGACCGGAATCCATGTTTTTCAGCAGTAAAACCTAAGGTCAGTCTCACGCCATCTTCTGTGTTGTAACCGAGGCCGGGCATGGGAAAGTAATAATCGTACTTAAATCCTTCCTTATCGTAGGCATTAACTGTTGAATCTGATGAGGTTTGTAACCTGGCATTTGCATGTGCAGGGTAAGTGTTTTTTTGATCCGACCTGTCATAAATTACATGCTTGCCTGGTTGCTTTAAGGCAGGATCAACCTGGAAAACATCATTACCATCACCCCCGATAATTCTTATTTTTATAGGAGAGGGTTGGTTGCCGTTCACTGCAAAAACATCATCGCCTCCCAGGCCATAAAGCCGTATCTCGTTCGTTTCGCGGGGATCAAATTTGCGTTTATATACCTCTTTGGTGGAATCTTTACCAGCTTTTCTAATGATGACACTTACACCGCCGTTCTGCTCCTGGATTATTGAAAACTTCTCATCTTTATCAGATGCAGGAATGTCGACATTCTTTGCCAGGAAATCGTAGTAAGCCAGTGCGTTCTTTTTTATATGATTGCGCCTCGCAATAACTATCCGGGTGGTTTCAAGCCCGCACAAAGTGTAAATATTTTGGGGTAATAATTTAATAGATGCAGTAATGACGCTGTCGGTAAGTTTACGCTGCACATAGTCAATCTGCTCCTCCCAATCATGTCGGTCTAAGCGGTTCAGAAAATAGAAGTCAAAATAGACATTATTTAAGTTCCACAGCTCGATTTGCCTAATACGCTTACCAAAAGGTTGTAGCTGGGGTTTAACTATTGCGGCAAACCAGGGAAATACCCCCGAGGTAGAATAATAGACTTTGTCCCGGTCGTGGGGCAGGGGCTCATATATTGTTCCGGTTGAATTCTTGTTCTTTTCCCATATCCACTGATCGCCGTGCCGGTCCCAATCGCCAATGATCATGTCCAGCAATCTTGCGCGCAATAATTGCTTTTGATCGGCCTGTACGTCATTATCCTTCTCTAGCGCTTTCTGTACTTTTTCAGTCTTATCCGTTTTAGTATTATCAAGCGGTTTCCGCTCCTCAAACAGGAAAACCTGGTTAGCAAATTCTTTACGGTACTTGCCGAGTGCTGGATCATCCGGAATAAAAACTATTTCAGGGTGGGTATGCGGAATGCCCAATGCCTCGGCCATTGGCGGTACAGTTAATGCAGCGTATGGATTGGAGGTCGAAACCTGGTCCTTCAGAATATCTTGTACTATGGTGTGCTTCTCAACTTTAGGTAATGCCCGTTCTGGAAATTTATTTACTGTACGTAATGCCCATTCGTGCCCTGCAGAATCTTCTAATTGCAAAGATTTGGTCTGCTTTCCTCCACCCAGGTCGGTGATTGAAAGGCCGCCTTTTTCCTTCGCAATATGCATAACCCGCATTGTTACCGGCGTAGCCCAGACGGTCCGGTAATTTCTCCCGAAGAATACTTTATAAATACCGGATTTTTTATTGTATGCAGGGTGTGCAGCCACTTTTACACTATCCGTGTTAGTGCGTGACTGGGAGTAACAGGCTATAGGTCGGACAATTGAAAAGACAATTGCCAGAAAAAATATAGGTCTCATAGTTGGTTTCGGCAGCTGGTCTTCTCCTAACTCACGTGCCCGGTCCTTACTTATGCAAGTGCCAAGTATTTAACATATTATAGCGGATATTGTTCATGATCGTCTCTAGTCCTTGTAGTTTACACTTACGCGAAATGCTTTTAATCCGGAAACTCCCTGTAGCTCCTCCAATTCGAGGTGCTCAAGGTCATCTTTTAAGGCTCCGTCTTTTTGTAGAACAGAGGCATAATCAAGAAAGTCTTTTACATCAGAATCATTAAAATAAACCAACGATATTTTGTCTGGTTGCGTCAATCGCTCTTCCGTTTTTCTGATCCTGACCTTGTCTATCCGTTTTTTGATGACCTCGTATCTTATATTGTAATAACCCTCGACATCGAAGCGCCTTTCATCATTTCTGAAGCAGAGATTGATTTTTCCTGAATGTACAAATATGAGGGACGCTGTCCGTAACGGACGTAAAAGTTTCGGCAACATTTCTTTAGTAAGGCGACAGATATCGATCATAGACTTGAGTTGCCATATCCTGAATTTCTTCAGGTGCGCAGCAGTAAACCGATGTTCCGGCGAAATGGAATGACCTGTGTAAATATCATACTCAACGCCATCCGTCCTGAATTTTTCGAAATAACAAGGATGTATTTTCTGAAGCTTTACCTGTGCATTTTCATAGTATTTATTCAAGCTATCATTTATCGACTTTAAGGAGCTTTCCAGTGCCAGGCGATTGCTATACGCCAATCCCTCTTTTTCATTTATGGCGTCCCGGTATTTATTTAAAGGTTTTTCAAGTTCGGGAAGCAGAGACGACAGTTCCTCTACGCCGGGTGTTATCACCAGCTTTATATAATCCTTAATTTGATTCTCATCATTCGACTTAAGCCGTTTTTTAAGCTGTTTTTCCCAGGATTTAAAGGTGGACTGTACATCCGGATCTTTCCCGGCGATTTTCCTGTGACTTTTAAAGAAACCAGCCAGTATCTTGTTCAGTATTTTAATGTCGTTTTTTAAAGCCTGGTTATGCTGTATTGTGGAATCACGTATATCAACAGAGCCAAATAAGGGAAAAACGTCACCGAATGAAACTGAGTCAATTCCAGCCTGATTTTTTGATGGTTTTTTGAGTAGGTATCCACCGGCTGCCTGGTTAAATTTCCATTCGACCGAAGGCTGAATGGTGGTAAACTTATTTTTAATAACACGATTTAACCGTGCCTCAAATTGCAAAATACTGTCCTGCAGCAGTTGGGATAAAAGTGGAACGGCAGGCTGCAAATGCGATAGCAGCTTTTCATAAAAAACTGTTTTCTTAGTAGAGTAAATTTCCATTATACCCGCGGGTTGCCTGTTGTAAAATATTGGCAAAATGGCATAAGAAGTGATGCCTGCTTTTTTAATGGCTTCCAGGAAACGGTATTGCTCTATTTTCTGTTCTGAAATTGTGCTGAAAAAAAGTGCGGTTGGGTTTTTAATATATTCATTTAAAAAGGCCTCGCTATCAATATCACCAGAACCGGATTTGCGCCCGGACTTTATCAAAAAGCTATTATTACATTCTCTTCCTTTGAGCATCAGTTGCCCGTTTAATTTAATAAAGGGGAGGAGCCCGAATTCTACTGTAGTAATACCGGCCATTATTTGCAGTGCTTTAAGGACCTGTATGTACAGACGTTCTGGACTTGATGAATAGCTTACTAAAAGATCGCGAATGGTTTGAAGCGCATGCTCTGCTGAAAAATCGTCGACGGTGATCACGGCAAACCCTTCCAGCGTAAACATGGATAAGGATATGATATTGCTCAGCGTTTCCATGCCGCGGCCTTCATATAAGCAAGCCTCTATGAGTTCAGGATTGATTTCCGGGAGATCAACAGCCGTAGTGACCTCAATGAATGTGGTATCGATACGGAGCCGGTTATATTTGACAATATCGCTGTCAGGTTGTTGGTAAGAATAAATGGTATCATTGTGTATTTCCGCAGGAAAATGATACAATTTTTGCAGGATGATCCGGTAAATAAAATCGACATTCTCGTGGGCAAATAATGCATGCGTTCCTTGTGCGGCTAAGTTCTTGCCTTTTTGATGTTCTTTTAAAAAACTAAAGAAATCATCGGTTCCATATATAATCTTTGTAAGAACAGGCGTCGCAATCGCCCAGCAAAACTTATTATTACTTTCGACCGCGCTGGTGAGAGTGGCGTAGATCAGCTCGAAAACATCAGTCAATTTTTGTAGGTTGTTCGCTTTGATTACACCGTCGGCCAACTCTTCATATCTATCTATTTTTTTAAGTACAAAGCGATAAAATTCTGATTTGATGGTCTTTTCATTATCGATCTTTAATTTAAGGTAATCCACAAAAGGTTTAATCGACAAGGCGCTCTTGACAACGCCATGTGACGAGTGTTTAGTTTTTGTGCCGGTTACCTTAGTTTGCATATTAAAATGTTAAGTTAAAATTCACGTAAGGATAAAATCCATCCGATGAACATTGTCTCCGAGATAAAATACCGGGGTTTTACCTTTCAGTATCTTACCGGCGGCATCCAGGATAACACCATTTTGTCTTTTGCTGTATTCTCCCGCATCACCTATTAATATAATGCGGGATACAATATTTTTTTGCGCATAAACCACAGCAGGCAGCATCCAGAATATTGTCAGCAAAATTTGCCCCGCTTTCATTCACCCGTTTTTTTTATACTGGAACTTCAAAATATTGGCGCTTTCCGGAAAATGGCCCTCGTTGGAAATGTACAGATTGTTGTCGGCATCAAAGGTCATGCCTTCCGGCTGTGTAAAAAAGTGCGGGTTCAATACATATACTTCGCGGATCTTCCATTTTTCGTCCGCTATTACCAATAACTTATTTACCGAGGAGAGAATATACCAATCGCGGCTCAGCGGACTCCTTGCTAGTGCGGATGGGTGAAAGTTTATTTTATCTACATGGAGTAAATCTTCAATATGCTTCACATTCAATTTAAAGTCGCCGGAACTTTTTACATCTCCATTGTCTGCAACCTGGAAAATAAATCCGCTGCATTGCTTGCTGGTTTTATCAATACTGCAATGCTTGCACAAAACGTATACCTGCCCTGCATTTTCATCAGCATACATACCCTCATACTCACCTTCGGGAAGCAGGTTGTCCCATTTTTTTGCAATAGTAGTTTGTGATTTTCCTATTTCAGTAAATGGGATAGTAAACAAGGTGCCTTTACTTTGCAACATAACTATCTGTGACCCGCATGCCGCTATATCCTCAAAGTCACCGCTTTCTTTAAATGCAGTGAATTTTGCTGTTTTATCGCCCGGTTTTAAATGATATATCCTGCCTTCTTCATCATTTTCGCAATAAATAATGTCGCTTTTGCCTTTGCTGAATGCGATCCCTGAAATTTCTGTCAGATCGCCAGGTAGATTATATTTCAAAGGTTTGTCGAAATCAAATCCATTGGGGCTTCTGTACGACGGTTTTTGTTTGCATGCTGATAACATACCTGCCAGGACTAGCACAAACAAGCTTATACGAGCTATGATTTTCATATTCGACGGCTTTAGATTGATAATGGTTTATGTTAAATGAATGTGAAGCCCCGATTGTTTTAGCTTTTTAAATGAAGGCGTAAAACAATATGTCCAATGATCAATTAGCTTAAAGCAGCTATGACAAAGGCAATTACGGATACGATCAAACCGAACATAAAAACATTATAAGAGGTTCGGAGCAGTTTGTATTTACGACCGAGTACGATGCCCTGCCCATATACGTCCCGCACCAGCGACTCATAAAGAAACTCTTTATCGTTCATCATTTTAGCCATGCTGGACATATATTCTTCTAGCTGCATATTGTAAAAATTGCCAAAGAATAAGAGGTTTACATTTTTGGTCTTAACATCTTCTGATGTGAATTCGCCACGGGGAAGTACCGGTCTTGTTGCTAAAATTGCAAATACAATGGTGACAAGATTAATGACCAAAAGCATGATAGACGGGATCATCAATCTATGATACTTTTCTATTTGCCGGAACAAGAGGCTGATGACCAACGATATTACGATCGCATTCACCGAGATCATGATATGCGCTTTGCTGTCGGCCATATTACTTAGTCTTTGATGATTGTTCGATGTGATCTTGAACATGGTATCAATCCCCCGGATGACTCTATTTTCATTGTTCTCAGCGGAGAATATGCGCCCCGTTTCCTGTTGGGTTGGGTGTTCCGCAACTTCGTTTAAATTCCCGTCATCGGCGCCAGTTAGATTTTTAATGTTCTCTTCTTTTTTAGCATTTAGTAAAAGCCTGCAAAAATCAGTGTGGTATTCGTGCTGTTTTAAAAAGAGAATGGTTTTTTGACGCCACTGTTCTTTGTTAATCTTAGAAGAATTCAAAGCATTTACTTCTTTACGCAAAAGCTTGCTTTTCTTCATAAAGTTATTGCTGCCCAGGTGGAATAGGTCGGCATCGCATAATATCGATTCAAGTAGTGTTTCTGGTTTCTGAGGCAGTTTGGTGGCCAAAATGCAGCTGGTTATATTATCCAGTACCTTTTCTTCAAGGCCGCAGTCTTTGAGGAAATCAGCGGCAATCAATGCACTTTTTTCTTCATGATTGGACATGTCACCCGTGTGTCCGCAGTCGTGAAACCATGCTGCAGCCAGCACGGTAAACTGATCAGCTTCGTTTGATTGAAAATGCGTGGATATTTGTTCAGTTGCTTTCACCACGCTTTGCGTATGCTGGAGATTATGATAAAATAGGCGGTCGTCCTGGTGGTTCCGGTAGTAAGAAACTACAAACTTTTTTACGTCGTCCAGGATCGACTCGTAATTAGTATAAGTGGACATTTTTCAATTGCGTTTCACTATATACAACATCCGGCTGCGATATGTTTTATAGTGATTTTATTCACAGCGTATAAAATAAAAAGATCAGGAAAGACTCCCCTTTCCTGATCAAAAATACTCAACTCACCAAAAAATTATTGTTTATCCCACCATATCCTGGTCAGGAAATCGTCCGGACCTTGCCGGCTTATAGCATCATTATAAGACGCCGAGTTAAGATTTTGCTCACTTATAGGGTACAGCATTCTTCTGAAAATCTTACCTCCAGTGGCATTGCCGACATAATTATTAGGTACCAGTGCAGGGTAACCTGTGCGGCGATAACTAGAAAAAACTTCTTCCGCATCAGGGAAGACGCCAACCCAGAACTGAGTATATATCTGTTCCATTTGCTGGTCAAGCGTACCGCCTGCATTAAATGGATGATTTGCTATATAAGTATTGATCTGGTTATCGGTTATCGTGCCCGGAGCGCCGCCAATTATAGCCCATTGACGCATGGCAGCAGAAATTCCGCTGGTATAGGCCACTGAAGCGGTTGAGCCGCTATACCAACCACGTGCAGCAGCTTCGGCCAACAAGAAGTAGCTTTCGGCAGCCGTAAACACAAGCCGCGGAGAATTTAATAGCAATATAGTTTTTGGGTTAGGCTCTGATAACGATCCAAAATTAGCAGGTTTTGCATTCAACCCGGCCGACATTCCTTGTTGCAGTGCAAATGAAGTATCGGCAACGCCATTGTTGTATACAATAGATATTACTCCCAGCCGGGGATCATTATTTGCTTTAAGATAGCTTATAAATACATCCTGGTATTTGCCGCCTTCTGTATTGGTAAAACCATCCTGTGCAACATAATCGCTCGACCAAAGATCATTTGCGAGAGGATTTTTATTGATATCCTGACCGGAACCAATGTAAGGGACTTTAGCTATATCGGCATCGTCTAAAATAACGCCGCCAGCTATAGCCTTTGTAACCCATGTCTGGGCTGCATTAAGGTCAACCTTTGTCATGCGCATAGCGTACCTTAACATCAGGGAATATGCGAACTTTTTCCATTGGTCAGTTTTCCCACCATAGATCAGGTCCGCTGAACCAAAAGTAGCTTTGGATGCATCAAGACTGGCTGCTGCTTCGTCAAGTTCTTTAAGTATATCTGCATAAATATCCTTTTGGGCGTCATACTTAGGCTTATATATTCCGCTGTTATAACCTTGCCCGGCTTGTGAATAGGGGATATCACCGTACAGGTCTGTAAGCCTGGCAAAGCAATATGCCCTCCAGATGCGTGCCTCGGCAACAAGGTTACTTTGCGATGGATCGCCGGTTGTTGCTTTCAGAACTTCTCCTATCTCATTTATCTGGTTTGGATAAGCGCTGCTAAATTCGGCAGCCGACTGTTGGGCTTGTGCCAATATGTATTTTGATCCAAAACCCGCCACATCGTTAAAACTGGTCGTATATTGCATGGTGCCAAGCAGCAAATTTAGCATGCTCGAAACGCCATCATATTCCGCTTTTGTGAATATATATCCCGGAACCGGCTTAGGTGAGCTATTGGGATCGGTATTATCCTTCACAAAGTCTTTAGTGCATGATTGTATTGTAATAATGCCGAGTATTATCAGCATACAATAAGTATATTTTTTCATCGTGCTCAATTTTAAATATTAGAATTTAACAGAAAGGTTTACACCGAGTGAACGTGTACGCGGCAGACCGATTGATTCAAATCCCTGGAAATTACTATTAGTAAAGCTTTGTTCAGGGTCAAAATTGTCCGTCTTTTTATATAGCGTCCACAGGTTACGTGATACCAATGAAATGCTTGCCGACTGAATGTGCAGCGCCTTTAAATTAAGTCCGGGCAGGTTGTAGGATAGAATAACCTGGCGTAGCTTAACGAAGCTTCCATCATGTAAAAACAAGTCTGAATAAATTTTATAATTATCATAGTATTGACGCAATCCGCTTACAGGTACAGTATGGGTGTATGGATTACCACTTTGGTCAACACCGTTTAAAACCAATCCATTTTCGCGACCAGGGAGGGTCATTTTTGTCAAACCAAGGCGTGTGGCATATACTTCCATTTCTGAAAATACTTTGTTGCCAAATTTTCCGTCCAGTAAGAAGCTAAGCGAAAACCGTTTGTACCTGAACTCGTTTGTTAAACCCATTGTTACCGGTGCAACGCTTTTTCCGACAGGAACATAAGGTGTAGCAACTGGTAAATTAGTAGTGGAGTTAAAGACTACTTGTCCGTTGGCATTTTTTAGCATTCCTGTGGTATATATGGTACCAAATGACATGCCTTCGGTGTTATTTAGCAAGCCATAGTTATTTACCGTAGCCGCAAGCTGTATAGTAGATAAACCCGGTGCGAGCCTTACCACTTTGTTATCGTTATAAGCTATATTATAATTAACGTTCCAGCTGAATTTTGATGATTTTACCGGTGTTCCGTTAATTTGCACCTCAATACCTTTATTATCCATCTCACCAACATTCAGAATAACATTATTGTAGCCCGATGTTGATGATATAGCTGTGTTGACAATGTCATTAGTAGTTTTACGGTCATATACAGTGATATCGAATCCCAGCCTGTTATTCAGCATTTGTAAATCAAGGCCGGCCTCTGTTGTTGTAGAAGTGTAAGGTTTAAGATGGCTGTTCGTGATGTCATTGCTGGACACGTTTTGCAGGGGTTGTCCCGCACTTGGGATGCTTGAGTAAGCAAGGTTAATTTTGTATGCATCAGGTGCGCCACCACCTACCTGTGCCCATGAAGCCCGTATCTTGGCTAAATTGAAAATTTGAGGTAGTTTAACAGCGTCAGACAGTATAAAACTGCCACCTATGCTCGGGTAAAATATGCTGTTATTTTGTGGGCTAAGTGTCGAGAACCAATCTTTGCGGCCGGTGAATGATAAAAACACCAAACTTTTATAATCAAAATCTGCGGACCCGAATACCGAATTGGTAACTATTTTAGCATAGTATGGAGTGGTTGATAATGTCGACATATTTGTCGTACTATAAAAATCTGGAATTACAAAATGCGAGCCATTAGTAGTTTGCTGGTCGGTAATATTCTGACGGCCATTAACCCCGGCTAAAAGGTTGAAGTTTATATTTTTCGCAATGGTGTTTTTGTAGCTGCCAGTTACCAGCTCATTGGTTTCGGAAACATCCGCTTTTATCGCCTGGTATTGGCCGTCTAATATATATAGAGTGCCGGTTGGCAATATGTTTGAATAAGTGTAGTTAAAAAAGTCACGGCTTAATGTGGCCTTAAAGACCAGGTTCTTTATCGGGGTATATATAACAGACCCTTGTCCGATAAAACGATCTTTAACGTCATCCTCTTTAAATTTATTGACAACGAAGTAACCATTTGAAGCGATAGATGCATCATTCCAAACTATTTCTTTACCGCTTGCATCGTAGCCCGGTTTTAACCAGCGGATATCTACCGTGTTAGCAACCTCAAGAGGTGTCCAGTTAGGATTGCCCAACGCATCGCCTGCACCTGTACGATTATGGCCGGTCTCAATATTATATTGGGCAAGGGCCTCTACAGATATTTTATCGTTTAGTTTGGCATTTAAAGCAAGATTAAATGTTTTACGGTCATAAGTGGTCCCAGGCAATATACCTTTACTATCAAGATCGGCTAACGAAAAGCGGTAATTAATGCCCTCGCTGCCACCTACAAATGCCAGGCTATTGGTATAAGTGCTACCTGTTTGGTAGAAATTTTTTATATTATCTTTTTGAGCCACATAGGGGTGTGTTTTACCATCAACAGCTACATAATCTGTAGAGCCGTCGATTTTAGAACCCCATGATCTTCTGCCTGTGCCTTGCGCCTGCGCTAGGGTAGTAGGTTTCACGCCACCATCGCCCTGGCCATATTCATACTGGTAATCAGGAAAAACAGCTACATTATCATAGGTTGCGGTAGAATTAAACTCAATTCCGATACCTTTTTGAGCACGGCCTTTTTTGGTAGTGATCAAAATTACGCCGTTAGCAGCACGTGATCCATATAAAGCGGCTGCAGTACCACCTTTCAGTACGCTGATCGACTCGATATCGTCAGGGTTTATAGCGGCAATACCGTCGCCACGGTCAACGTTGTTAGTTGTTCCGTTGGTTGTTGGCGGTCCGCCAGGTACGCTATTATCGATTGGCATACCGTTTACTACATACAATGGCTGATTATCGCCGGAAAGGCCACCGTTACCTCTGATTGTTATACGGCTTGATCCGCCCGGACCGGTTGACAAACCTGCAGCATTTACACCAGCAATCTTACCTGTTAAGTCATTCGCCACGTTATTTTCACGCGCCTGGGTAAATTCACTGCCTTTCACTTCAGTTACAGAATAACCGAGTGATTTCTTTTGCTTACTTATACCAAGAGCCGTTACTACAACTTCGTTGAGCGAACTGGAAGCCGATTTTAGTTTCACGGTTATAGTCGCATCAAGATTGGTTACTAACACCTCTTCTTTGTTGTAACCGATAAAGGCAACAACGATGGTAAATGCCTTGCCTTTGTATTTGTCCGGAACGGGCAGCTTGAATGCGCCATTGGCGTCAGTAATTGTTCCTACGCCCGGATCCTCTTTTATTGTTACTGATGCACCCGGAACAGGTACTGAGTTTTCGTCAAAAACTTTACCCGTTAATTCACCTGCAATGTATCCTGAGGGCCTGTCCTGAATATTGTTTGCCTCTGTAATTTTACCCTTAACAGGCTCCTTCTCAAAAATGATGATCTTTTTATCGAATTGCTTAAAATCCAAGTCAGTGTTGTCTAGAATCAGTTTTAATGTTTTCTCAACCGTCCTGGTGTCGGTTTCCAGCGTGATGTTTTTGTACTGGATTATTTTTTCGGAAGGATAAGCCATCTGGAACCCAGAGAGCTTTTCAATCTTTTTGAGGGTTTTCTTCAGTGTTTCATTTTTAGCTCCAATTGTAATTGTTTCATCCTTAATGCTTTGCGAACTGCTTGTTTTTGCCAGCAATAACTGGGCAGTAATAAGAATAATTGTACAACAGCAAACACTTAATCTCATGAGAAATCGAAAACCGGTATGAGTGCATAATTGCGTGGCACAAAGCGGCCACTTTGCAAAAGCGGTAATTTTTTGCATTCTTTGTAATGTTTAAAAGTTTTCACTAAATTTTTTAACTACAAACTCCCATTGCTTCCCGGCGGGGAGTTTGTTTTTTACGCCCTCTGCATAGCAAAATGCGTATTGCGATAAGCGCTATCTGGTCAGGTTAAATTTCTTCATACTCGTCTTAGTTTAGTTTGTTTTAGGGTTGATTGTTTAGTTATTGTTTAGTTACATCCATTGCCATCAATGGTAACTTTTTGTTGGTTTTCAAACTTATAAGTAGTACCGCGCGCAGTACATAGTATCTCCAGTATATCTTTTAATGATTCTGTGCCGTTGAATGATGCTGTGATCGGGCAGTTTTCAAGCGCTGGATTTTTAAACTGAATATCTACCTGGTAACGTTTGCCCAGTGAGGCAGCTATCGATCTAAATGGCACACCGTCAAAAATCATATCGCTGCTTGCCCAAGTAAGTGTTTTGGCAGCTTCAACGGTATTTTTCTGACCCGCCGCAGTTTGGTTATCATAAACCACCTGCTCGTTCGGAGTGAGTACTACAGAACTTTTATGATCATTGTCAACCCTTACCCGTCCCCGTGTAACCGTAACTACCACCTTTTTTTGCGAAGGGTATGCTGAAATATCAAAAGCAGTACCTAATACAGTGGTTTTTATTGCGCCCGTATGGATTATGAATGGCTTTTTGTTATCATGATGAATATCAAAGTAAGCCTCACCAATTAACTCAACCTCGCGTGTGTTTCCTGCAAATGAAGCAGGATAATTAAGTTTACTTCCATGGCGCAGCACCACTTTACTTCCATCCGATAGGGTAATAAATTGGTTTTCATTGGCGCTGGGCGGTGCTACGAATGCAATCTGATCGGATGCTGTTTTGTTCCTGTTTATTAAATAATATCCACCGGCTAACAAGCAGAACCCGGTTAAGACAGCCGCCGCCCGCATCATCCATTTCCTGGAATTTAACAGACGAACTTTAGCCCCGGTTTGAGATTTAAATTCATCATACATATCATCAGCCAATTGCTGGTGGCCGGCTGACTGTACCAGGTTTTGAAATTGCTGATCGTCGAGTTCAATATTTTGATACCAGTCATTAAGTTCCTGCTCTTCATTAGGAGTACATAGTCCTTTATGATATTGGTCGAGTAAATAGCGGAGGCGTTGAGGTTCCATTTTTAGTGTTTACATATTACATAACACTTAACCTGAATGTTACCGTTACTTTAACTTAACATTTTTTTGTTTTTTATAAAGTTTCTGATCTTTTCGAAAAAAAGCGATGGTTTTTAACCGGTTTGTTAATTTTTTTAAAGCGAATTATGCTGAGTATTAATTATTTTTACTAATATCGTCGTCACAACATGCTTACTATCTGAAATATGTAAGGCATGATCCGATTGTTTAACCACATTATTTTAAACGGCTATTAACCCCTTTAGTCAACATAGCGACCCCGAATTAATCGAGCTCTGGCAAGAGGGGAACGAATATGCCTTTGAGGTGCTTTATAAAAGATATGTGGTAAAGTTGCTTTCAATTGCTTGTAAAAAAGTTGATGACCATGAAACTGCCCGTGAGTTTGTTCAGGATGTGTTCGTTAGTTTATTCAAACTCCGGGATTCAATAAATCCTCAAATTTCAGTACTGGCTTACCTGCACGTTGCTTTAAAAAATCGGGTCTTAAATCACTACAGGCATCAAAGTGTTCATAAACGGTATGAGCAGTATGTTGCACAGCAGGAAATACAATTAACAGATAACACGGCTTCGCAATTGCACACTAAAGAGCTGGAAACGCATTTGAAAGAGGAGATAAGGAAGCTGCCTCAACAATGCCGGACCGTATTTTTATTGAGCCGGGAAGAAGGGCTGCCTCACAAGGAAATTGCAAATACCCTCAATATATCTGTTAATACGGTTGAACAGCATATGCGCAAGGCGCTCCGGATACTCAGAACATCGATGGGTAATTACCTGCACCTGTTGATCTTATTCTGTTTCATAAAGTTCTGATCTGATCACGGCTACTTTGCGTCAGCAATATTCTTTATGTCATCGGTAAAATAATGTACCTTCAAGGCTACAATGCACCGCTCACGCCTTTTTCGCAATATGTTTATGCTGGTTTTGATGATAACCAGTCGCCTTGTTTTTGGACAAAGCAAACCCGGAGATAACAATACCGCCACTTACACCGTTTCCAAAAGATTAATTTCTATCGAGGACGGCTTAGCTTCACACGAAGTATTTTGTGGATTACAGGATAAAGCTGGTTTTATGTGGTTTGGCACACGCAACGGGCTGAACCGTTATGATGGTAAAAACTGCCTGCTTTTTACCCGTCAGCGAAATCATCTGCAGGAAAATAAGGTGGTTCAATTGGCAAAAGATGATGCCAATAACCTGTTCATTGAATATGGCAGCACCGGGTTTCAGCTAACCACAAATGGCAAAGTAGATGTAATGAATGCCGCAACGCAGGAAGTTAAAACACTCACTGCTGCTTTCCCTGATCTGCCTTTTAAAGAGGAGGATGTTTATTGGGTATCAAATGATGGTACTGATCAGGTCAGTTTTCTTACTGCGCATCCTTTCAGGCTTTGGAAATATTCAACCAAACAAGGATTTAAGTTGCGATACCAGATCAATGATTGGAACGAGAAATTGGACGCCAATTCCGTTGATGACTATAAAAGAACCGGAGCGCTCTGTTTATTTGCAAGAGGGAGGGCATTGATCAGGTCAGTTAATCAATCTACCCAATATTTAATTTCTGATGATACTGTTATCGTATTTAAACCAGGAGACGCTTTAAGGTGGTTTCCTATCGGGTTCACCAGGCAGAACGATCTTTTGATTACTTATAATACTGCAGATCATCTCAATACGTTTGATGTCGGAATAGTCAGAAATAAGGGAGCCAATTCATTTCCAGTCAATGCAAGACAATATAATATAGACAGTATCAAAGTGAAATACTGGTTCCAGGGAACTTGTTCTACAGACGGCTTATCAAGTGTGTTGTATATTGGAACTGATGGACTTTATCTCTGGAATGAAAGTACATTCATTAAAATCGTCGCAAAATCAGAAATAAAGAATTTTGAAAACCTATTTCTTAATAAACTTTTTCCGGACAATTTCGGGAACATGTGGCTTTGCACTTCATGGGGCGTGTTGCAGTTGAAAATTGAAAAGAACCGCTTTAAACCATATTTCACCATTAAGCAACAATCTGTTGAGTCTAATAACCAGGCCAGGGGAATTTATGCCGATGAAAATGGACGGGTTGTGGCAAACTTATGGTATCATGTCTTTCAACAGCGGGGTGACAAAATACAAAATGCCAGAGACGAACAGTATAAGTATGCGCTTACTGAGCACCATGGTATGCTATATGGCGGCGGCTATAGTTTGTTCAGTTATGATCTGGATAAAAATACAATTACCAATTACCCGTACAAACAAAGTGATGAAATATGGTCGATGTTTTCTGTTAATGACAGCCTGTTGTTATTAGGAAGAACAAACGGTTTTACGATATTCAACTCCAACAGTAAAAAGTTTGATTCGCTTCGTTACGAACCCAAAAATCAGCCTGAAGCAAAGTTTGTATATCGGTTCATTAAAGACAGGGCAGGAGTTTTATGGGCGGTAGCGGAGAACGGATTGTACAGGATCATGAACGAAGTTGCGGGACGTTGGTCAGTCACTAAGGATCAGTCGCCTTTCGTTGCACAATTAAGTTTACAGGATACTTACGTTGATAATGATGGCATTTTCTGGCTGGCGACTAATGGCGAAGGTTTATATCGATGGGACAGAAAAGCAAATACATTTCAGCAGTTCAATATCTCCAGCGGTTTCCCTTCGGATGTGCTATACAGGATTGAGCCGGATGAGTATGGTAATCTTTGGATCAGTTCTGATTATGGCCTGGTCCGCTTCAATAAGAAAACACGATCTGTAAATACCTACACAACTTCGGATGGTATTACCAACAATGAGTTTAACAGGACATCCTCTTTTAAAGCGAAGGACGGGCGACTGTTTTTCGGCGGACTGGACGGTATCATTGAGTTTAACCCTAAAGACTTTGTTGCAGACACGCGTACATTTAAGGTGCCTTTGCGCATTATTGCCTTTAATCAATTTATCGGCTCTCAAAATAAACTGATCAATAATATCAATGATCTGCAGACCAGTTCCCGGATCACCTTAGCACCCAATGACCGCTTTTTTACACTCGAATTCCAGTTGCTGGATTTTGCAAAAGATGAGGTGCATCATTATGCTTACAAAATTGATGGCGTAGATAAAGACTGGAATTATATCAGTGAAAACTCCATCCGTATTAGTGGATTACCTTATGGAGAATTTACTCTCCATATCAAAGCGCAAAACCGTGAAGGTGCCTGGAGCAGGAGCGAGCTAACCATTCCATTGCTGGTCTTAAAGCCGTTTTATCTTAAATGGTGGTTTATAGCCTTACTTGCCCTGGTACTGATAGCAACAATTTACTGGATAATAAAATGGAGAACGACACAATTAGCTGCCGACAAAAGCAAGCTGGAACAAACTGTGAGCGAAAGAACTACGCAGTTGAAACAGTCTTTATCTGAGCAGGCCGAATTACTTTCGGAGAAAGACGTACTGATGAAGGAAATCCACCACCGCGTGAAAAATAATTTGCAGGTTATTTCGGGATTGTTGGAATTACAAAGCAAAACCGTAAACGATGATGCCGCAAAAGATGCATTGATGGAAGGGCGTAACCGCGTGAGAAGTATTGCCCTGATACATCAAAACCTTTACCAGGTTGAAAACTTAAGCAGCATTGAGCTGAAACGCTTTGTGAATGATCTGTGCAGGCAAATAGAGAGCGTTTATAAAAAGCAGAATAGGATTGTAATGAACATCAACGTGCCAGAATTATACCTTGATATTGACTCGGCTGTGCCACTTGGCCTGATTATGAATGAATTATTATCAAACTCATTTAAATATGCATTTAACGATGCCGTTGAAGGAGAAATAGGCCTTGAAATCAGAGTTGTTGAAGAAGGTAAATATGAATTGGTTTATTCTGATAATGGTCCCGGATTACCAGTAAATTTTGACTTGGCTACCGCAAAAACACTCGGTATGCAATTGATCCACGATCTCAGCAGACAAATTGGTGGACGGGTAAAATATGAGTATAAAAATGGCGCTTTATTTATCATTAATTTTACCAACCGGAACTTGCGCAAACAAGAAGATTAACCCCATGAGCGTTTTAAAAATAGGCATTGTAGAAGATGAGCAGGTAATAGCCAGGACCATTTTGAACACGCTTAACGAGTTGGGGTATTCTCATTGCGGTCCGGCAATAAATTATACCGAGGCACTGGAAATGCTGGCGCAGGATAAACCCGACCTGTTATTGTTAGATATCCAGCTTTCCGGTAAAAAAGATGGTATAGATGTAGCCGAAAAACTAAATGAATTACATCCTATTCCATTTATTTTTTTAACCGCCAACAGCGATGGTGAAACAATAGATAGGGCAAAAAAAGTACGACCTCATGCTTATATCGTCAAGCCGTTTACCAAAGAGGAATTGTTTGCAGCTATCGAAATAGCATTTAGCAATTTTAAGGGCAGCCGCAGTAATACCAAACCGGAATCTGTTGACACACATCCTGCAAAAGAATACATGTTTGTAAGGGATGGCTACGTATTCAGGAAGATATTTTTTAATGATCTGTTATACCTGGAGAGCGACGCCAACTATATTACCCTTCATCTCAAGTCGCAAAAGAAGGTGATGGTGCGGTCAACGCTCAATGATTTTATTGAGCAGTTGGATATGCGAAAGTTTATTCGCATCCATCGCAGTTATTCAGTAAATCTTAGCCTGATTGACGACGTTTTTCCAACCGAAGTTTCTATTAACGGAACTAAGATTCCAATCGGCAAATCTTACAGGGAGGACCTCTTCAAGGCTTTGGGAATTAACGAAGCTTAAACACCCATTCATTATTCTTCACAAACTCTCAATCATTCATCCCTAAGCGGGCATGTTCATCCCTTTTATTTCAGATTTTTTTTAATAGGCCACAACTTTATTTCTGTTATGGCATTGCTCGATTTAGATAAGATCATTATTAAAAGAACAGTTATCGGGATACGCTGCACAGCTTGCGGGGGTAACCTGGCCGATTATAAAAAAAAACATTTGCCGGCAGCCTGATACGGGTTGTTACATTGGGGGCAATGAAGCCAAAGGCTTATGAATGTGAGCATTGCAAAAAGAAACACATCTTATTATAACCAAATATTCTACTTCATCATTATCATCAACAATTAAAAACTAAACGTCATGAGCATTCGATTAGGCGACATCGCACCAGATTTTCAAGCCGAAACAACAAAAGGTACCATCAACTTTCACGATTGGATCGGTAATGGCTGGGCCATCCTGTTTTCGCACCCCAAAGATTTTACACCTGTTTGTACTACCGAGTTGGGTTATATGGCAAAGATGGCCCCGGAATTTGCAAAAAAGAACTGCAAAGTTATCGGGCTTAGCGTAGACCCTGTAGAGAGTCATTTAAGATGGGAAAAAGACATTGAAGAAACCCAGGGTACTGCAGTGACTTACCCGATGATTGGCGACCCAACCCTTGCCATAGCAAAACTGTATGACATGCTTCCGGCAGAAGAACCCGGCACATCAGAGGGTAGAACCCCTTTAACCAATCAAACAGTGCGTACAGTGTTTATTATTAACCCTGATAAAAAAGTAATGCTGCATCTGACCTATCCAATGTCAACAGGCCGCAACTTTCATGAAATAATGCGCGTGCTCGACTCTATGCAGCTTACTGCCACACACAAAGTTTCTACCCCGGTAAACTGGAACCCCGGCGATGATGTGATCATTCCGGCAGCATTGCCAGAGGCAGAAGCAAGGGAAAAATACCCGGTTGGCCTGAAGATCGTTAAGCCTTACCTGCGCTACGTTCCTCAACCCGGACAAAACTAATTTACACAGATCAATAAGTAAATTATGAGAGCATCAAAGTCAATGCGCATTTGGTTCGCATTCGTAGGAATGATCTTGTGGGCGGGCATTTATCTTACAGGTTTCTCCACGGCAAGTTGGGTACTATATGTTCCCGCGTCAGGTTTTATTCTTGGAGCTATTACAGGTTTGTGCCCGTCTCTGACGGCTATCTCAAAATTGTTTTTTAAGCATAATTAAAATTAAAGCATGAAACTACGTGTCGTAGTGCTAGGGGCAGGTTTTGGAGGATTGGAGCTTACTTCAATCCTCTCTGAAACTTTGGGCGATAACCTTGATCTGACCCTGATAGATCAGAGTGATACTTTCTTCTTCGGGTTCTCGAAGCTGGACGTCATGTTTGGTCATAAAAAAGCGGATGCCGTCAAGATACCATACAGCAGCATTGTAAAACCGGGCGTAAAATTTCGCAAAGAAACCATTTTGACTATTGATCCGGAGTCAAAGATCGTAACTACACAAAACGGGCCTTATGAAGCCGATGTATTGGTGGTAGCTTTGGGCGCCAACTATGACATTACAGCAACACCTGGCCTTGCTGAATATGGTAACGAATATTACTCATTTGATGGTGCTCTGAAACTCGGAAATATTATACCAAACTTCAAAAAAGGTCACGCTGTTGTAGGTGTATGCGGAGCACCGTTCAAATGTCCACCTGCACCGAGTGAGGGTGCGTTAATGCTGCATGACTATTTGGTAAGCGCAGGTGTGCGGGATGCCTGTACAATAACGCTTGTGATACCATATGGTTCTCCTATTCCTCCATCGCCTGATTCTTCAAAAGCATTAATTAAAGCTTTTGAGGAGAGAAGTATTCAATTTATACCACAACACAAAGTAGCATCACTTCAGGATAAAACAGTTGTTCTGGACGATGGCACTGAATTACCTTTTGATCTGTTCCTGGGTATCCCAAAACATGTTGCTCCCGATGTAGTATTGCAAAGCGGTTTGACAGTTGATGGATGGATCCCTGTTAGCAGGCAAAACCTGATGACCAGCTTTGAGAATGTTTATGCCATCGGCGATGTAACCAGTGTTGGCACACCAAAGGCAGGGGTATTTGCCGAGGGTGCCGCAAAAATTGCTGCTGCCTCTATCATAGCAATCTATAAAGGGAAAGAAAACGAAGCTGCTTATACTGGTGCCGGCTCTTGCTATATCGAGTTTGGCAAAGGCGAAGTAGCCCGCGTGGATGTAGATTTCTTTTCTGGGCCAAAACCTTTTGGAATCCATCACGATGCATCAGAAGCCTTGGTAATCGACAAGGAACATTTTGGTTCAAGCAGAAAGGCCCGTTGGTTTGGGTTATAATTAAGTAACTATCACTTAAATCTGAAAAAAATGACAACCTATTTAATCGAAATACCACATTCAGAAAACACCGTTGAGTGCCAGCACGTGATCAAATTGTTTGTAGAGTCTGGTTCGCATTTACTTTCGCATGCCTTCTGGGGGTGCAAATCAGGCGTTCACAAATCTTATTTCATCAGCGAGTTTGACAGCAGGGAAGAGGCCCTGCAAACTGTTCCCCCATTCTTACGTCGTCATGCAAATATTATTGAGCTGGTAACCTTCAATAAAGAAGATATTCAGCGGTTCGCCGAACAGCAGGGGACGGTCTCATAAACTTATTTCCCCGCAAACTTCTGCAGTCTTAAAGTAAACGTTACCAAAAAGTAGCGGCCAAGCCGGTTAGTATTGGTTTGAGTGATGTAACTCGGGGTAGTTGTGCTTGAAAATCCTGTATTTTGGTTGAACACATCAAACACAGCCAGTCTGACGGTCGCCTTGTGTCCTGTCATAAATCTACGTTCCACATACATATTCAACAGGTTCGGATTAGTGGCATGCACACTTTCTGCGAAGCCATAGTTAAGGGTTTTGCCGTAGTCATAGCTTATCGTCCAATCATGAAAGTAATTCTTGCCGCTTAACCCAATATTCCAGGTACGGATATTCGACGTGGCATTGGTCAGATTATCGTGTATCGAATTAAAGGTCTTATTAATGGAATAGTTCGTCAGGAACTGCGCATCGATCACATCAGGAAAGTCGATCCTGAATCGCATACCCGGTGTAAAAGCCAGATTGCGTGATTTGTTTTCTTCAGTGGTTTCGACGTATGTAACCGGATCTACATTGGTAATGTAACCAACGCTATTTGTAAAACGCATGTTCCCGTTTAATGAAAGCGTATATCTACGTTTATCCCATGGATAGTTGTAGCTAACGTATCCCGAAGCTGAATAAAACCCATTCGCATTAAGGTACCTGGTGAAATAGGCATTATCCAGCAGCGGATTCGGCGTATAATTTGCCGGGTAAATAATGGTGTTAGTAACTACCTGGTTTTGTGTTTGTGAAAATGAGGCGTTGGTAAAAAAAGTCCGGTTATTGTCAAAGTCGAAAGAGTTGTAAGCAATTGATAAATTATTGGTAAAAGAAGGCTTCAGGCCCGGGTTGCCCTGCACTGGATACAGTGCATTTGAATAATCGGTAACAGGCTCCAGCTGCGAAAAGGTTGGCTGAGTACTCCCGCCATTATAATTCAAGCTAAATGATTTATTGCGCGAAATAGTGTAAGAGAGATGGGCCTTAGGCACTATGTTGAAGGTTTCGCGGCGCACAGACCCAACTCCCGGAACATTTCCCTCAAGCACGGCAGGCAGCGCTTCCAGGCCCAGGGTAAAGTTGTATTTATCCTTGCGTGCATAATTAAAGTTCAGCCCGGCGCTGTTAGTGATGAAGGTATAATTGTAATTGTTACTTAAAGTACTATCGGGATAGAAGATATGGCTTACAGTATCCAATACATTATCCTGCCTGTCGCTGAAGGTTTTTGACAGGTTAAATTCATAACTGAATTGCAGGAAAGAATACTGGCCTATGGGTTCAAGGTAAGTGATATCAGTGTTGTAAGTATTGGTACGGCTGTTTGTGGTGACTTGCTGATTGGGAAGCGATGAAGGCCCGGCTGTGAAATTATAAACCGGAGTTTGATAATAGTTACTGTGCGTTGAATTGACTGCCATGTTTATACTCATATCACGACCCTTTTTGGCAAAACGATGGTTAAACAATGCTGTAAAACCATATGACGGCGAACTAAGCCTGCTTCTGTTAAGCGAATTGTAAGCGGAGTTCACACTATCGGCTCTTATGGAAGTACTCTGTGCCGTTTGCGTTCCGTTGCTACCTGCGTAGCTGAATGTTGGCGTCACCTTAAGGTAATTCGCGTCGTCGGGTTTATACTCCATATTCCACCGGATGCCGTGATTGATGTTTTTATCTGTTTCCTGGCTCAACTGGCTAGTAGAACCCGGATTGCTAAGTGTGTTATTCAGCTGCAGCGTATTAGTGCTGGTAAAAACCGTATTATCCGAAAAATTATAGCTGCCATAAACCGAAAGATGTTTACCCCACTGGTCCCGGAAATTAACCCCCGCAGCATGGGTATCTGTTATTCCGTTCACGCCACTTGCCTGGCTCGTAAAATTCCCACCGCCACCACCGGTAAGATTAACTTTTATGCCCGCAAGACTACCAACTTGTACCTGGTCCATAGCAATTTTTTTTGCCGATAGTAAATTGCCTCCGGCTGGCGGAGGAGTTGGCGTGCCGAATGAGAACGTATTAACATTGGTATTATTCACGTTCCCCAGCAATGCAATTTGCTGATCGCCATTGAAAATAAAATCATTCAACAAACCCAGGTAACGGTTGTCATCGTGTACGCCGGGTTGTGCAGGTAACAGATCGGCGCCATCACCTAAAGTAACCTGTCCTGTAAATCCATGGTTCTTGTCTGATTTGATGTTAATATTCATGATCTTGGTCGGGTCGCCGGTTTTAACTCCGGTCAGGTTAGCCTGGTCGCCGTAATCATCTATTACCTGTACTTTATCCACAATATCGGCAGGTAAATTACGGGTAACCGCCTGCACATCGCCGTTAAAAAAATCTTTACCGTTTACCCGCATTTTGGTCACCTGCTTGCCTTGCGCCGTTATATTGCCATTGGCATCCACATCTACACCGGGCAGCTTTCTGATCAAGTCTTCCACAGGGGCGTTATCCCGAACTTTATAGGCGCTGGCTTTATATTCAATGGTATCTTCCTTAAACGTTACCGGGTTAACATCAACAATATTTACCCCGTTAAGTATATGCGCATCGGTTTTAAGCATAATATTTCCAACCGAAACTTTTCCTGTATCCAATGTGTAATGCCTGATCAACCCCTGGTAACCGATGGCATAAAAAGACAATGTGACCTTTGTAACATTAACCTCCCCGAATTGAAAATTGCCTTTATTATCGGTTGCTGTTACCAATGTATCTTTTGCGTTAGTTATCAATTTGACTGTAACGCCGGGAACAGGTGTTTTCGTCGAGTCAATTACCGTTCCCCTTACCGAGCGGTTTTGTGCAATGGCAGTAATAGTGAATAATAAAATAAAAATCGGGATGAATATGTATTGCTTCATGTAAATTGTGTTTGTATTCAGGTCACGGAAAGCTTAATCGCGTTTCAATATTTATTTTCAAATAGATTGAAACGTTTAGTGCCTGTTGGTGACCTGAATACAGAACCGAAAGAATAAACAAGACATTTGGGCCAGGAAGAAGCTGAATTAATAACCAGGTGCCGTAAGGGTGATATCAAGAGCTATGAACTGTTGTATAACATGTATAGCCGCGCGATGTATCACACTTGTTTGCGTATTGTAATGAATGCCGCCGATGCCGAGGACATTTTGCAGGAAGCCTTTATGGAAGCATTTGTCAGCCTCGATAAGCTTAAAAATACGGCCGCTTTCGGCGGTTGGGTAAAACGGATCATGATCAACAAATCGGTGAACTTTGTTCGACGACACCGGAGGAACTGGCTTGAGATGGAAGACATTGAATTGGTGGATATCCCTGAAGAGCCGGCATATGATGAATCTGAATTCCGGGAAAAAGTGAATGCTATCAGGGAGGCGATGGACGCACTGCCCGAGAAATACAGGATGGTGATCAATCTACATGTTTTTGAACAGATGAACTTTGAGGAGATCGCTTCGGTAATGGATATACCATCATCCACGGTCAGGGTGCAATACCTGCGCGGAAAGCAAAAAATACTGGACCGTTTAAGCAAATAGAAGCATATGGAAAACGAGTTTGAAAAATATTTGCAGCAAAACAGGGATCAATTTGAAAAAGGCTCACCCTCATACAGGGTGTGGGAAAAACTGCAGCGCGATCTTATTGAACATCAGGCTCACCGGTATAGGATTATTAGAATGCGGCGCATTGGTTGGAGCGTTGCCGCCGCCATATTAATTTGCCTGAGCCTGGTAATTATGTTGGTCAAAACAGAAGAAAAAGGCAGGGTGCTGGTCCATAATAATAATACAAATGATAGTTCGATCATGAAGAGAAAGCTGGCGGCTGAAATTGAACTTGATAGCCTGGATAGGGTTAAAGGTATTACAGATAATGAAGCTCGCCGGTCACTGTTTCATTATTCCCGGTTGATTGAAAACAGGCAAAAACAAATGGCCATCCTGCGACAAGTTAATCCTGACTTGTACATCAGCTCCCAGAAAGTGTTGATTGACCTGAACCAGCAATATCGTAGATTGCAGAAACAGCTTTCAGGAAGTCCTGATCGGCAAAAAGTACTGAAAGCTTTAATTGAGAACCTGAAAATGCAGGAACAAATATTGAATAATCAATTGCAGTTACTCGAAGAACTGCAGACAGTTGATGATACCTCTGATGGAAAGAAGATTAAAAAAATATAGCCTGAGTCTTTTGGCGTGCCTGTTGTTACTACCTGTTCTGCTACATGCCGATGATCATTTGCATATAGCACAAAAAACGGTGACCAAAAAACTTACTATCGCTAAGGGTGTGCAGTTGAGCTTAAACAACCAGTTTGGTAATATGGTGATCCAAAGCTGGAAACAAAAGTTGGCGATGGTACAGATAACGATAACCGGGAAATCAGCGAAACTGAAAAGGGCAAACGACCTGGTCCGGCTTATAAATATTAAAAGCAACAACACCCCCGGTATTTTGAGCCTGCAAACTATTATCGATACACAAAAGCAGCATTTTGATCCATTGGTTGGGGAGCAGTGCCATGTCAATTATGTTGTTTTCGTGCCCAGGGGCCTTAAACTGTCTGTTACTAACCGCTTTGGCAATATCCGTGTGAAAAGCTTTGACGGTGAACTGACTGTGGATGAAAAATTCGGAGACTTGAAGATTGAGAATTTATCAGGCCAGGTAAATGTCGATATGGAGCAAGGTAATGTGGATGTTGATCGTCTCAGTGGCGGGTCACTCAAGTTCAAAGGGTTTAACACGGTACGCATCGGGGAACTTTCAGGCTCGGTGGATGCCAAATTCTGGTCGGGCGCTAGGGTGGACCTTGGTTTAACCAGCGACTTGCAAAAACTCAATATTAATGCTGATAATGTAAAGCCGCTCAATATCACGAATCTAAAACCTGCAAATGCCGATGTTAGAATTCATAGCATGGTATCGAAAATCATCTATAACGGACATATTATGCTTAGTCTTAGCCTTAACCCAGACAAAGGAAAACTAAATCTCAATAATTATGAAAAACCGCCGAAAGCAGACAGTGTGTTCATAACCGGGAAAGGAGACACAACGCAAAAAAGCAAGCTAACACTGCTTGATATGAAAAAGATCAGCATAACCGCGATGAAAAGTCAGGATTTTACAATAAAAAGCGGCACAGCCACTACCGATATTAAGATCGATGCTTCCTTTAGTGTCGTGAATGTGAAGGATTGAATTATTGTTTCATTGGGCCGATTGGTATCCCCGGCATCCGGATAATCCGATGGCTGTATTTAGCATCGTCTTCCGAGTGGGTGACCATGATGATGGTTGTTCCTTCTTTATTGAGTTCGTTTAGTAAGTTCATTACTTCTTTGCCATTTTCGTGGTCCAGGTTTGCTGTGGGTTCGTCCGCCAATATCAATTTTGGCCTGTTCACTACTGCTCTTGCCAGTGCCACACGCTGCTGTTGGCCGCCTGATAATTGCTGAGGATAGGATTTTCGCCGCTCAGTAACATGCATTCTGTCAAGTATATCGTCAGTACGTTTTGCACGTACCTACATGGGTAAACCTGTATAGATCATAGGAAGCTCCACATTTTCAAACACGGTCAGATCATCAATCAGATTAAAATTCTGGAATAGAAACCCAACGTTTTGTTTCCGTAGGTCGGCACGCTTGCGCTCATTCAAATGGCTTACTTCAACGCCGTTGAAAACATAGCTGCCTTTATCCGCATCGTCGAGAAACCCTAAAATGTTAAGTAAGGTCGCTTTCCCGCAGCCTGATGGGCCCATGATGGCCACAAATTCGCCTTCTTCTACTTCGATAGATACCTTGTTTAAGGCAGTAATTTCCAGCTCTTCTGTGTAATAGAACTTTTCGATATCCGAAATCCTGATCATATGCTTTAGATTTTAGAGGGTTAAAATCGTTATAAAGCTGATATACGTAGATTTTGCCTTTGGTTAAAAGACGTATTAAGGTAAGTATTTTGTACGAATTTAGAAGTATTTTATATTAAAATCCCCCTTTAAGGGTGTGGGAAAATGTTGTATAGCGATATTTGAAGAGGTGGGCTTCAAAAAGAAAAATTCCAGGTTTTTACGCCTGGAATTTACTAACAGATATCAGTTAATAGATAATTATTGGATATTAATTTCTTGCCGGAAATGTTCCGTAAAGGCAGATAATGTAATTCATTGTCAGTAAAGGCTGCCTGTTCTCATGCGGGTTTGTGCCCCCGACAGGATTTAATGTCACCGTTGATAGCTTCGGACCCTGTACCTGGCTTACCTGGATTGCACCGGCATCAAGTGCCACGGGTGTACCTGCTGAAGCATAGAAACTTACATTTTGAGCTGCATCATTACCCGGCAAATTATTACCAGGTGCTAATTGTCCGGCTTGACCATTAACCCCGTTCAATGATACATTCCCGCTTCCGCCTGTTCCTGCGGCAACGGTGATGGTGTGTACGTGGGTTGGCAGGTTGGTCGATATTAATGTCACTGATTCAGTGCCGATCATTTCGCCATTGTCGTAAGGCGAAAGCCCATTTGCCTGCCCGCTGCCGACTATTGCCCTTCCACGCAGATCGGGTAAGCCAAAGGTTGTTTGGCCATTACCGCCATACTGGGTGCCCAATATTGAAAATAATGCTGTGTTTTGTGCTATTGGTAATATTTGCCCCTGGCAAAATGCCCAGTTTAAAGGGGCAAAGTTGGCGGCAAATCCTCTTATTTCTCCTATAGTTCCTTCCATGTTTTTGAATTTTTTAATATTATTTTTAGGTGACTATGATCTTTAATCGCGTGACGGGAAAATACCCTCGATACAAATGATATAATTTATACCGCATACAGGTTGAATATTAGAGTGCGGTATAGAATTACCTGCCGGATTTACCGTCACCGTTGGTGCCGGGGTTGTAAAGCTGCTAACTGTTACAGATCCGGCATTCATTGGGGTGAGGGTTAAACCTCCTGGCGCATAGATGGTTTTACCTCCGCTGTCCTGGGCCAGAAGATTGTTCTGTGGGGCAGGTTTTCCTCCGTTAGCATTCAGGGCCATTACGGTAAATACCGCACTTGATGGCGTATTGTCGTTTTGAGAAGTGGTTGTGTGGTTATGGGCTGGCATTTCGTTTGTTGTGAGCGTGTGATTTTCCTCACCTAAAACCTGTCCCGCATCATAATTGGGCAAACCAGTTCCCTGACCAGCACCAATCACGATCCTGCTTTGAAGATTGGGTAGCAAAAAAGTAGTCACCCCATCACCACCATAGGTGGTTCCTATTATTGCAAAAAGGGCTGTATTCTGAGAAATTGATAATGTTTGCCCGGCGCAGAATTGCCAGCTCGCAGGCGGAAAATTGCCGCCAAATGCTCGTATTTCGCCTATTGTTCCTTCCATTTTCTTAAGATTTTATTAGTTTCTTGATGGGTAAATTCCTTGTAAACAAATAATGTAATTCATGGCAATAGATGGCATAATGTTATTATGCGGCTGACCATTGCCCGTAAGGCCTGTTCCTGTAACCGTTGGAGATGGAACGGTAAGGCTGTTAACGGTTGTAACTGTGCTTGACATCGCTACAGGTGTGCCTGTGGGATGAGTATACGGTCTCGCACCACCGGTTGTGTCGGTACCCAGGTAATTGCCACCGGGTTGCACTTGACCACCGGCATCATTAATACCATTCAATTTTGCGGTGCCGGTGGCTGGCGTGGCGCTTTGCGCGATTGTTGTGGTGTGCGGGTGTGCAGCCATAGTTGACGTGTCAATCGTAACAGCGTTTACACCCAATACCTCCCCGATGGTGTAATTGGATAGGCCCAGTCCCTGGCCTGCACTAACCATAGTTCGCCCCCGCAGGTCAGGAAGTTGAAAGTTAGTCGTTCCGTTACCACCATACACGGTGCCGAGTAATGAAAATAAGGCCTGATTAGTCTGTATGGCGATAGTTTGACCCCAACAAAACGCCCAACCCCTTGGGGGGAAATTGCCCGCGAAAATCCGGACTTCAGAAATTGTTCCTTCCATATTGTTTAATTTAGATTTGTGAATTTTTCTCCTGTTTTGATGCCCATACCGAACAACTTACTCCCCGAAAAATACCCATCTGCAGTATGGACAACATTGATCTTTAAAAATTGCCCTTGCCGGCAAGCCACTATCAAACCATAAAGGGCATCGGCGTACACAATGGTACCCGGATCAGCCCTAAAACCATTTTCTGTTTTTATTTCAGCCGGTGATGTTTCCAAAATCCTTAGTTCGGCATTCCCTAAAAAAGTAGAGGCTCCGCCGTATTTGGGATTTGCAGCATTAACCAGGCACTCTATCTCATCGGCCGACTGATCGTTCCAATGAATGGTAAGTGTTTTGTTCCCCGGTTTTTTAAAAAAGGGAGCATCGCCCGCTTGCTGCTCCCTTTCGTTCAGTTTATTATTGAGATAGTTGTTTACTAAAGGTTCTGCTAACTCTGCAGCCATATAACCTAACCGCCGGCAGAATAATCCATAATTCTCACCTTTTATGATCGGTAATTCGCTGTTCATTATAATCGGTCCGGCGTCAATAGCAGCCGTCATTTTATGAACTACGAGGCAAGCATTTCCGTCACCATTTTTTAGTTGCCAGAATATCGGGTCAGCGCCTTTATATTGTGGCATATTTCCAAAATGAAAGTTCAAAAAACCACCCTTGGGTATGTTTAATAAATCTTCGGGCAGGCGCCACGGAAAACCAAACACCCATACCATATCCGGCTTCAGGTTGTTCACCCAAGTATTCAAAGTCGTCTGCCAGTTCTCCTTTTCCAACAGTAAAATATTCTGCTGGTGAAGACCCATACTTACAAGTGGCTGATATAGCGTATTACTATTACGGGCCAGGATAGCCACACCCGCAATCCATCCACGATTAAGCAATGCACCAATTGTTGGAAAGGCAAGTGAATCAGAATTGCAGATAATGGCTATTTTCATAATCAAATACTCAAATACGGATTAAACCAGCCCGAAGAAGGCTGACTATTAATTTCTTCTATTACTTTGTCATCAATTCCAATAGTTTTTATTTCATCAACTAATTGGGTGCTTATTTCTTCTTTGTTGCCCGTATAACTATTCTTTATCACAAATACTTTATTTTTATTACCTGTTGTGCGCGAGGAAATATCAAGCCTGCCGCGTACGTCGTCGACTTCGATATTAGCTAATACTTTTTGCAATGATCCGTTAGTGGAACTTTTTACTGCATTCCTGATCAGCAAACCTGTCTCGATACCGAATTGACGGAACGGGTCTAAAGAAATCCGCCCCAATTCGTTAGCGTCTGTATCAGAAAGATGGCGATATGCTGAAACAGTGGTATAAATGTCAATCGACTCACCACTGCTGTCAAAAGACTCTAATAGAAAGGGTAATCCTAAAAGCGGTATCTTTTTATGCAAGCCATGCTTCACATATTCTGTAAGGAACATACTGGCTTCTTCGCCGCAAAATGTGGCAAAAACAAAGTCAGGATTCTGTTCGATCAGTTGCGGGATAACCGAGGCTACATCTGCCAACCCTTTATATCGTGGCACAGGCGCTACTGCAAAAGGTAAGGAGGCATCATCATCAGCAGCCTCCATTCCTTTTTGCAGCATAATAGGGAAGGAGTAGCCCGAGTCGTAAAGCCCGGATGCCAGCATGCCTTTTTTTCCAAAGGTTTCCACGGCCCATTTGCCCATCGACCATACCTGTTGCCAGCTGTGTATTGAATTCAGAAATACATAGTCATTTGATGCGCCAGGATTAGGCAGGTGCTCGCCTATATTATTGATAATGACCGGACGCTTGTGTTTTGCAAATTTATCAGCCAGTTCTTTAGTAACCGAATTGGAAATAATGCCGGTAATGATATTCGAGTCGTTAAACCCAATAAGTTTATTAACAGCGCTTTCAACCTGTACAGTTGATCCCTGCCCGATAAATTCAGGAACAATCTCAACTTCTATATCATGTTCTGCACTCAACCCGTTCAGGCCATGCTTAAGCCCCGAATTGAAACTAGCAGCCATAGGTAAAATGGTCGAGTTGGTCAATAACACGCCTATCGTTAATTTTTTAGACATTTTGAATTCGGTATTAATTAGCCCACATGCGCAGCAGATTGCTGTACTGCTGCTGCAAAAGGCTTAGTTCTTCTGTAGCTGTTTTCTTAGTGTATAAACTTTCAGTTACCTGGTACAGGCCGAAAAGTATGTCGCGCTGCTCCAGGTTTTTTACAAGAGATTGTATCCATGTTACAGCCACATGGCGATATCCTGCTGTGACTTCATTTACCTGGTGTACATAGGAGCAGGGGTAACAAATGGCATCACCTGCATTTAACTTGAATTTTGCTGGTCCTAGCGGGGTTTGTAGTTCCAGTTCACCACCTTCATATTCATTTGGGCTATTCAGAAAGATGGTCATAGCGATATCTGTTCTCAGCATGTCACCCATTAAAGGACTATCAACATGCCAGCCATAACTCATGCCCTGGGTATATTTACTTATTAAGAACGGATATACGTGCCGGGGAAACACTGCATTTCTGAATAAGGTATTATGGGTAAGGCTTTGGAGGATAATTTGCTGTATAGAAACATAAGCCTGTTCCCTGTTGCTAAGCTGAAGATTGTTCTTAACCTCCTGCGCAGCATCAGACGCAGTTAATTTGCCGTTTTCGTAAACCGCCTGCCCGCTTAAACTGGCGATGTTTTCAAGTTCATTTGCGTTAAGTAAGCCAGGTATATGCAAATAGGTAGTGTGCGTTTTCATATAACCTGTGCCTGGAAAAATTTCATAAGAGATAAAGTTAAGTAAGCCTCATAGAAGCCCTATTGGCATCTTTTAATGAGGTTAGTAAAGCTAATAATTAATTTTTGAAAAAAACAAATCTTATGTCCTATTAATTAATCAACAGTTTCCTAATAAATATATTACTTTAGTAATGGGAAAGGCTAGAGTTAAAAATCAGTCTAATTAGTTCTTATTTATTTAATGATTAATTAATATTTAAACCAATATTTAACAATAACATTACCTGGCTTTATCGTAAATGAGTATCTATATTATTGGAACCGGATTGTCACATGATGGGGCTACATGTCTGTTAAAAGACGGTGAAATTATTGTCGCCATTGAAAAGGAGCGTTTAACCCGTATAAAACACGATGGGGGCAACGACTACCTCACCGTAAAATATTGCCTCGACTATGCCGGAATTGAGCTGAAAGATATTTCGCTGATTGTACAGGCTTCGAACTTCGAAAGCAATATAAAACCCGAACGGTACCAGGGGACGCGTTATTTTGATACTGATATAACCATTCCGGTCGTGACCATATCGCATCATTTGGCGCATGCATGGGGTGCGGCGGCAACGTCTCCTTTTTTGGAATGTAATGTGATGGTGATTGACGGTGCAGGAAGTCCGTTTGAGCAATGTGTAGATGTCGATCACGCAGAACTACCGGGCAATGGAATGTATTGCGAGAAAGATAGCTTTTACTATTTTGATGGGGCGACATTAAAACCTGTATATAAGGACTTCTCAGAAGTGCGACTTTTTGAGAATAAACACAGTTTAAAATTGCCAACAAATTACCATTCGATAGGAGGCTTATATAGCGCTGCCAGTTTCTATATGTTCGGTAATATGGATGATGCAGGAAAGTTGATGGGATTGGCACCTTACGGAAGACTCAACGGAAAACCTTCTTTGTTTAACTTAGAGAACGGAAAGATCGAAGTGAATTATGATTCAGTGAATGCCCATTTTACTAATCCTTCCGACGGCTACGATCATTTTAAAAAGGATTTTTCTCATTACGCGGACATGGCACGCTGGGTGCAGCATGAGACAGAAAAAGCGGTTCTTTATTTGTTTAAAGAACGATTAACCCTGAACCCTCATCCAAATATGGTTTATACCGGTGGTGTTGCGTTAAATGCGGTGACAAACCACCTCTTGTTAAAATCCGGAATGATAGAAAACCTGTTTGTACAACCTTCCGCAGGCGACAACGGACTAGCTATTGGTTGCGCCTATTATGGATGGTACGAAGTATTAAAAAATACTAAACAGACTTGCACCTCATTGTCTCCGTTTTCAGGTCGCTCATACGCTTCGTCAGAAATAGATGCGGCCATACGATCATATGAGGCAGATCATCATATCAAGCTAAATGCTATTCAAACTGATAATGTTATAGAAGAAACTGCCTGCTTACTGGCAGATGGCAAGGTAATAGGCTGGTTTAATAGCGGAGCAGAGTTTGGCCCGCGTGCGCTGGGGCACCGAAGCATACTGGCTGATCCACGCGTTGCGGGCATAAAAGAGCATATCAACAGCAATATCAAATTCAGGGAAGATTTCAGGCCCTTTGCCCCGGCAGTAAGACTGGAAGATGCAAGCGAATATTTTACCTATGGTTGGGAAAGCCCATACATGATTTTAGTAGACCAGGTTAGACCTGAATGGAAGCAACAACTCGCTGGTGTAGTTCACCAGGATGAAACCAGCAGGGTACAAACAGTTACGCCGGAATGGAACCAGGCTTTTTATGAACTGATAACTAAATTCAGGGAGCAGACAGGTATTGGTGTCCTGCTTAATACTTCGCTCAATAAAAGAGGCATGCCTATAGTGGAGACGCCCTTGCAGGCCATTGAACTGTTTTTTACCGGTGCAATAGATGTGCTGGTTATTGATAATTTTATGATAAAGAAATAGCTTATGATATGTTATGCTAAACTTGATATTGAAGTCCCGGTAATAAAATTGCAGGAAGAAATAAAGCAGTTGCTGAAGTCTGATGATTGGAGACCGCATTATAATCAAAAGCATTATGATGGCGATTGGAATGTGCTGCCACTGCGTACGCCTGGCGGAGATATAACTAAACCTTTTGCTGAGCTAATGAATGATAACATATTCATAGACACACTATTTATGAGATTACTTCCATCAACTCAAAAAGTGCTTGAAACTTTCCATTGTGAGAAATTGTCGGTAAGGCTGCTCAATCTTAAAGCCGGAGCAATTATTAAGGAACACCGCGATTTTGAACTGGCATTTGAGCATGGTGAGGCGAGATTGCACATCCCGGTGTTTACCAATAAAAAAGTTGAATTTTACGTCGATGGCGACCTTGTAACAATGAATGAGGGTGAGTGCTGGTATATCAACGCCAATCTTCCACATCGCGTGGCAAATAAAGGGGCGAGCGACCGCATACACCTGGTGATAGATTGCAAGGTAAACGATTGGCTGAAAGAGGTACTGGAAACCTCTGAAAAGAAATGCAGGGACGAAGTTCAGGATAAAGATTTGCAACAGAACATTATCCAAAATCTCAGAATGCATGGTACAGAGGCCTCAAACATATTGGCAGATAAGATGGAGAGGGAGCTGAATGAGCAATAAGATAATACATCAGATGCTTGTCTTTATAAAAGAAATAAGGCTTGAGTATCATTTTGAGACCATTGAAAAAGATACATTTCTTCCCGGGCTTGATTTTAGGGAAGGGGCATTGCTCATCGATCTTGATAAACTACTTTATCCGGGCGATATCTTACATGAGGCGGGCCATCTTGCCTGTATGCCGCCGGATATCAGGAAAACAATGAGCGGCGACCTGGAAAACAATAACCTGAACCAGGGCGGAGAAATGATGGCCATCGCCTGGTCGTATGCGGCATGCCTTCATCTTGGAATTGAACCTGAAGTAGTATTTCACGAAAATGGATACAAGGGAAGCGGCAGTAACATTGTCGATAATTTTAACGAAGGCCGTTTTTTCGGAGTGCCGCTGCTTGAGTGGTGCGGTATGTGTTATAATCCGGCGACTGCTAAACTGTTGAATGCTAAACCTTATCCCCAAATGCTATCCTGGACCTGTGAAAAAAACATGTACGTTAATGCTTAATCCGCGCAACCAAATTTTTGTAAGACTGCGCAAGGAAAACTGACATGTGATAAAAAGTCAGGAAAAGGTATGGATTGATGCTGATCAACATAAATTTAAGCCGGAATGATAACGTTGGGTAACGTTTAAAATCTTTGTATAAATCACTTGATATTTCCTCCAAGCTTTGCTTGTTATTCCCAAAGCATTTACGCCACTGGTATACGCCTTGCGCATAAGCAAATACAACATCTTCTTCCTGAAGCCCCCATCTTTCAATAAGTTTCTCCTTAAAGCTATAATCGATTAGTTCCTGTGAAGATATCCTGGTATCCGGATGAAGATAGATCATCACCAGGGGATCAGGAATTGATTTTACTTGCAAATTTAGCTTGATGATCATTTTACAAAGGTCATAATCGTCCATCCGGCTTTGTCCTTCGTCAAAATGGAGACCATTGCGCTCAAAAATCTTCCGGTTGATCATGATCGATGAGCACGACATCATTAACAGCCTGTCGCGGTGCATCCGCTTGTTATAATGATAGTACCGGTACATTTTGAAAGGGTAGGGATATATTTTTGAATAAGCGGCACAATACAGCAACACCAGTTCGGGCTGTGCCGTCATGACGTTCATGCGTTTGCTGATGCTATTTTCCAGCATTTCATCGTCATCATCCAAAAAAATGATAAAATCGCCGGTGGTTGCTGCCATACCGTCATTTCGCGCTCCGGATGCAAATTGTTTGGCGCTGTGAACATATAACCATTTCAACAACGGAAAACCGAGAGAGAATTCCTTTACTATTTGCTCTATTTCGGCCTGCTTTTGATTGTCATTATTATTATCAACCACGCATATTTCAAACGATGGATATTCCTGAACAGCGACAGAACGTAATGCCCTTCTAAGCAGATCCGGGCGGTTTTTTGTGGGGATGATAACAGACAGGGTAGGTGCGGACTTCATCACAGCTTTTGATTATTGTACATCGTCCTGAACTCTCCATCCGCATTGATCAACGTTTCGAAGTCGCCTTCCTGGCTGATTTTTCCATCCTTTAAAACATAGATATGATCGGCTATTTTCAAATTATATAGCCGGTGTGTAACTACAATGACAACCTGATCCGTCAGGTTATTCTTTAAGTTTTCAAAAACTTTAAATTCCGCATTGGGATCAAGTGAACTGGTCGGTTCGTCCAGAACAATCAGTTTTGCATCGCGATAAAATACACGGGACAAGGCTATCTTTTGCCATTGTCCTCCGCTTAGCTGTTCGCTTTCTTTAAAATGCCGCCCGATACGTGTTTTATAGCCACGGCTCAGCTTTACGATAAAATCGTGTGCCTGCGCCATTCGTGCTGCACGTTCTACTGCTTCTTTATTAATCTCTTTTGTGCCGGTGCCAAGGGTGATATTCTCTTCAATACTCAAAAAATACTTTTCAAAATCCTGGAACAGGAATACGGAATTGGCTCTGTACATTGGCATGTCAATATCGGAAATATCAGTTGCACTGAGCTTAATATCGCCCTCTTTTACATCATATAATCCGGCTAACAATTTGATCAATGTGGTCTTTCCTGAGCCATTCTCTCCAACCAAAGCAATGATTTTACCGGAAAGGCAATTCAGCGAAACGTTTTCCAGTACACGCCTCGTAGTGCCGGGATAAGTAAATGATACATTTTTTATATCAAGATTCATATCGCCTTGCGGGAACACGGCTATGCCTGCATTTATTTTTGTCGCTGCCAGATCAAGAAATGCGAAAAGATCTTTTATAAATAGCCGCTGTTGAAATATCTGCATCAGCGCCTGCAGAAAACTTTTTGCTGAGCTTTGTAAACGTTGAAACCCTTGCAGATAAATAATAAACAGCGCAACTGTGATAACCTTTTCCCAGGTGTACTTTGCCAGCAAGATAAAGACCAGGCTGATAGCGATCACTTCTGCAGCCTCGGCCAATAGGCTATACCAGGTAAGCCGGGCATGGGTCGCCGTCTTCTCTTTTTGTATAAGCTCACGGATTTTGGTAAACTTCTTTATGAAATCATGGCCGAAATTGAACACCCGAACTTCTTTTGCCTGGTTAGCTCCTGTTAATGTAGAGTTCAGGTAACTGGCTTCCCTTTCCAGGGGGATAAACTTTTTGTCCAGTTGAAGCAACTTATAACCCGAATACCATTTTATAATAGCCAACGGAATAAAAACGATAATGAACGACAGACCAAACAAGGCATGGATAGTAAAGAAAAAGACTATCAGAAAGACTAATGAAAGGGCACTTCCAATCAATGTGTTAAAATCCCTGAGTAGTTGGGGTATTTTAGACGTCGCCTGTTGCTGAGCAAGGTGAAGTGTGTCGTAGTACGAAGGATTTTCATAATACTCATAGTCTACTTCTATAGCCTTTTCCAATATCCTCGTAGAAAGCTGATCAGTAGTTTTATATTGATATTTTATATCTAAATATGAAGCATACTGTGTAGTTAACACTATCAGAAGCTGGGTACATGCATAACCAAGGATAAATAACAGGACATGGTTAAAATCGGTTTTTGAATGCATTACTGCTTCGATCATCCCTTTCATAAAATATAATACACCAACGGGAAAAAGTGCCTGCAGTAATTGAAGGAACAAACTCATCCGATGAGCAGATCTGTCAATACCCCAAAGTAACCTGAATGCTCTTTTAAGGTCGCGAAAGAAAGATGGCAGCTGTTGTTTCAGGTTCAAGGTATTGCTAATTGTAATGAATCGAAAAGAAGAGGCGCGTCCGCTTTTCAGGCTTGTAATTTAGTGCAATTTTAATTATTGTGTAACTAATATTTCTATATTAGTTAACTATAAGCCCGTAAATAAACATATGCATCATAAGAGCAATCTCATTAAACAGGATGTAACCAGTCATTTATCAGGGGGGCAACATCTTTTCAAACATATCAGCAAAATAAGCCGGGCCGATCGTGAACGATTAAATAATAGCAAGGCATTTACCATTTGGCTTACCGGTCTTTCTGCGTCGGGCAAATCAACAATCGCCAACGAAATCGAAGCGTGGATTTATGGCGAAAAAATACAGGTATATGTTTTGGACGGCGATAATACACGTTCAGGTATTAATAAAGATCTTACTTTTTCTGATGCCGACCGGACAGAAAATATCAGGCGTGTGGCCGAGATATGCAGATTATTTAATGATGCCGGTGTAATCGCTATAGCAGCACTTATCTCTCCGTTCGAAAAGGACAGACTGATGGCCCGGAATATTGTTGGTAATGATGATTTTATAGAAATATTTATCGATTGCAGCCTGCCTGAATGTATTAACCGTGACCCCAAAGGGTTGTACAAACTGGCATTAGATGGACAGATCAATGATTTTACAGGTATCAATAGCCCTTACGAGCCTCCGCAGTCGCCCGATCTGCACTTGCACACTGATGTTAACTCTATTGATGAATGTATGCAGCTGATTAAAAATTACTTAATAAATAAAATGAAATTTGCCGAAAATATCTAATTTTAGAGACTTATACCTGTTATTGTTTATTGGTTAAAATGTTTATCGCATCCATAATAAAAGAGACTTGTGTGGTATTCATAAAAAATAAATAATTAACAGGGCTAAGATGTGATATCGACCTTAAAAACATACCTAAGTCTTCTTAGATGCATATCAATAAAAAAAAATTACTGCTGTTATTATTTTGTATTAGTTGTAATTTATCTATTGTGTTGGCCCAGCGCAAACACGACCAAACTACAGTTGTTGGTACCGACGAAACACAGGCTTCCTATGTGTTCAGCGGATACGATCTGTCTAATTTCAATACGGATCAGCTTTCTGATAACGATATCGCCAATATAAAATCTAAGCTACAGGCCCGAAGCATTTCTTACGATCAGGCCGAGCAAATGGCTGTAAATAAAGGTATGGCTCCTGTAGAAGCGCAGAAACTAAAAGCCAGGTTAATGGGATTGTCCGGGGGAGGCAATGCCAGCACGAATGCAAGTGCTGATACAGGAATATCAAGCACACGGGCAGGGCAGGGAAACAGCTATTTAAGCTATCAAAAGCCAAAATCGGCTTTAGCTGTATTCGGTTCATCTTTTTTTAATAACCCATCCTTGTCCTTTGAGCCCAATTTGCGCATAGCAACGCCGGTAAATTATATTCTTGGTCCGGACGATGAATTATTGATCACCGTATCAGGCTACCAGGAGGCTGTTTTGCGGGCAAAAGTGCAGCCGGAAGGCGCTGTTTTTCTGCCCCAGGTTGGCACAATTCCTGTTGCCGGGTTAACCATTGAGCAGGCGACAACTTTACTGCGGACTAAAATGGGCCAGACAGCCTACCGGTCAATAAAAAGCGGGCTATCTACGGTTATTGTTTCTCTGGATAAGATCAAAAGCATACACATTACAGTGATCGGGGCTGCAAAACCGGGTAATTATACCGTATCCTCGGTTTCTACAGTTTTTAATTCATTATATGTTTGTGGTGGCCCCGGCGATATTAATACTTACCGGAACATCGAGCTTATCAGGAATAATAAAGTTCAGCAAAGGATAGATCTATACCAGTTTCTTACCAAAGGCGATCAGCGTGGTAATGTTCCGTTGAAAGAAAGTGATGTTATCAATTTTCCGGTTTATAATAAACGGGTAACCATTTTGGGACAAGTAAAGAGACCAGGGATTTTTGAATTAAAAGATAGCGAAACGCTGCAGGACTTACTATTCTTTGCGGGCGGTTATACAGACAGGGCTTATAAAACAACTATTAAAGTCCGGCAGATAACGGATACCGAACGACGGATCCGCGATTTATCGAAAGCCGATATAGCCACCTATCAGCCATCAAACGGCGATATATTCGAGGTAGATTCTGTTCTAAACAGGGTTATGAACGGTGTTGCGGTTAAGGGTGCTGTCCGTCGGCCAGGTGAATTTGAGCTGACTCCCGGTTTAACAGTAAGCGGATTAATAAAACGGGCAGGTGGTTTGGATGAAAATGTCTATACGCAGCGAGCTAATCTAACCAGGAGGCATGACGATGGCACCAAAGAGAATATCACCTTTAATGTTACCAGTATAATGGATGGTGCCAGCGATATTAAACTGGTTAAAGGAGACACTGTCAATATTGCTTTCTCAAATGACCTGAGAACTGCCGATTCGGTAACTGTAGCAGGCGAAGTTAGGAAACCCGGCGAATTTGGTTTCAGACGGAACCTTACTTTAAAAGATGCATTGTTTATGGCTGGTGGCTTAACTGATGCAGCCAGTTCATTCAACATTGAAGTGGGGCGGAGGATCGTAAATCAAAATCTGCTGGTAAATGTCGATTCCATTGCTAAAGTATATAATATCAACATCCGGAATGGGCTTGAAATAGATGAAAATAAATTTATCCTGGAGCCCTTTGATATGATCACAGTGAGACGCAACCCGGGGTATTCTGAACAGCAAAAAGTTCTGATAAAAGGCGAGGTGAATTTCCCGGGCAATTATACCATCGAATCCAAGAACGAACGGATCAGTGATCTTATTAAACGTGCGGGCGGGTTATCACCTTTGGCTAATAAAGACGGTGTGTTTTTAACCAGGAGCGGGAGTGCAGATACTTCAAAAAAACAGGACGTGAAAAATATTGAGGCCAGTACCAGGGATAAAAAAAGTAACAAAATAATACGGGACGTAAATAAGGTGAACGACAGGATAGCTATAAGCCTTGATAAAGTTTTAAAACAGCCCGGTTCAATTGACGATTATGTATTGCAGGACGGCGACGTTATCCAGGTATCAAAGCTTGATCCTTTGGTGAAAGTAAGCGGGGAGGTATTATCATCAACCAAAACTGGTTATGTAAAAGGGCAGTCATTAGATTATTACCTGACACAGGCAGGAGGTACAACTGATGATGCGCGCCGGTCGAAAATCTATGTTGTACATTCGAACGGAAGTGTAAGCCGCACAAAAAATGGATTCTTTGGGATATTCAGATCTTACCCTGGTGTTGATGCCGGTGCCGAAATTATTGTGCCTGGTAGAAAGGAGAGGAGAGATTTAAGTACAGGCGAGGTTATCGGTCTGTCATCAACTGTCATATCACTGATATCGGTAATTATTGTTACCATAGCCGCTATTAAGAAATAATCGATTATAAACATGTCCAACCAGGAACAGATAAAACTTATAGCAGATTATTTATTAAAGAAATGGTATTTGCTGGTTGTGGGCCTGGTTGCCGGGCTGATAATTGGATTGGTTATATTTCTGCGCAAGCCACCCGTTTATTCATCAAGCATAAGCTTTGTCCTTTCAACCGATTCGCGGCCCAATACCAGTATGATCAACATCGCGTCACAATTAGGTTTTGATGGCATTACTAATAATCCTGATAATATCTTTTCAGGAGAAAATATTATAGAGCTTTTCAAATCAAGAAAGTTGATAAGTGCCGCCTTGTTATCAGAGACCGATACTACAAAACATATCACTTTGCTTAACCTGATTGCCAGTAAACAATACCCTCAAAAATATGCATCTATCGGCCCCTTTGGGAAAGATCCGGCTAAGTTCACGGCAGCGCAAACAAGCTTATACAGACTCATTATTACACAGATTGGCAACTCGTTTATCGTATTCAAAAAAGACAAGAAGCTGATAATTTATATTATTACTGCGACATCGACCAATCCTGATATTGCCTATTATACCTCGAAGCATGTACTCGATCAAACCTCGAAATATTTTATTGAGACCAAAACCAAAGTATCAGCTACAAGTGTAAGACTGTTGCAACGTGAAGCCGATAGCCTTGCCGGTGTGCTAAGCCGTACCTATTCGTCTACCGCAGCTATGGGCGACCAAACATTTAATCTCAACCCTGCTTTTAGTGTTCAGCGATCCGGAATGATGTTTAACCAGGCCAAAGCCGCTGCATTTGCCGCCGCATATGCCGAGGTGATGCGTAATCTTGAAATTGCCAAGATCAACCTGCAAAAAGAAACGCCACTATACAGGGTAATTGATGACCCGGAATTGCCGCTGCCGCCAATACGTCAAAGCTTGATAAAATATTTATTTATATCGTCTTGCCTTGGCTTATTTTTAATGGCAGTATTGCTTTCCGCACTACAACTGAAAAGATCACTTGGGAATAATCTCGTTAAAGACTAAAGTAAAATATCTCTGATTTGAATTTTTTTAAAGCATTTGGTATTTACACAATAACAGGTTTTGCAACCAAAGCCATTTCATTTTTCTTACTCCCTTTTTTTACTCATTATCTTTCACAGGCTGATTATGGCCTGATCACCATATTCTCCAATGCTTTTTTCCTGCTCGCCCCTTTGATGAGCATGGGTATAGGCGAAACATATACGGTGGAGTATACCGGTTTTCAGAACAAGGATATGAGCGGTTTTATCAGCACATCTATAACCGTTCCGCTGGTTGGCTTACCCATTATGTTAATAATAGTGTGGGCATTTCATGGCGGGCTTACTACCTTAACCGGGTTATCAGAAAGTATCCTTTACCTGATATGCTTGCTGAATTTCTTTAATTTTTTCTGCGATTACCTGTTTACCATCCTGCGCAACCAGAAACGCCCTGTATTCTTTGGTATAATGGCAATTGCCAAGACGACATTGGAACTGTCACTGGCAATTTACTTTATCAGTGTTTGCCACGATGGATATATGGGGCGCGTAAAAAGTATTGCCCTGAATGTTGTGATCATAGCGTTGTTTGGGATATTCTTCCTTGTCAAGAATCGCCTGGTTGTTTTCCAATTTTCAAAGAAATGGCTGGTTCTGATCCTGAAAAGAGGCTTCCCGGCAATCCCGTTATTCTTCATGTCTTTCACCATGTATAACTGCGATACATTTATGGTGAACTATTTTTATGGTCCGGCAAAAGCCGGTTTATATGGCTTATCGGGTCAGTTTGCTTTTATTCTTACCGTCGTTACTACTGCCTTCATCACGCCGTTTTATCCATTTCTGTATGAGAACCTGATCAACCGGAATAAACTAAAAGTTGTTTCGCTGGTGATGCGGTATGTTCTTTTTTTAACGGTACTTATGGGCGGTATAGCCTTGCTTACTCCTTTTGTGTTTCACCTGTTCATTGCTGAGAAGTTTTACCCGGCGCTTTACTATCTGCTATTCCTGCTTGCAGGGCAATATTTTTATAGTCTGTACCTTATCCTGGCCGGACTTATTTACTACAAAAGGCAAAATCGCCTGTTCTATTTTATTGCTCCTTTGGTCATCCTGTTTACCATTACGGTTAACTATATTTTATTGCATATTGTAAAAGTTACCCAATATGGCATAACATCAGCATTATCCTATTTCTTTTGCCTGGTGGTAGTGGTAATTATCTATAATAAATATATCAGAGAAGCTTTGAAACTATACCTGAGGCACAATCTGAAATTAACGTCGGCAGTGGAAAAATTAAATACCTAAACTTGATGAGGGTTGTTTTCTATTATAATAGCTCTTATGAATCGGTGTTCCTGCTGACAGCGATGGAGGACTTTATGAAAAAAGGTCAAACTATCTACCTATTGACTACAACTCCCGTTGGTGAACTTCACGAACGTGCTGAAAAATTAGGTGTTAAAGCTTTTTCAGTGCTTTCAAAAAGTATCTATGGCCATTACTGGAAATTGATCAGGTTCTGCCATAAGCACCAGGTCGATTTTGTGTTTTCGCATTTGCAGCAACCAAACCTGGTTGCCGTTTTAAGCCAATATTTTATAAAAGCTTCAGTCTGGCCCATGCGACACCATGCTGATGACGTCTATCTGTCTGGTAATAAAAATGCTTTGAAGATCGATAAATTGATCAACGTTCTTTCAAGAAAGATCCTTGTTGTTTCCGGTGCCTGCAAAAGGCATATGACCTCTTTTGAGGGTGTGCCTGCAGAAAAAATAATTGTAATGCCCTTGTATTACAACTTTGACTTTTACAGTACCTGTGAAAAGAGCCTTATCGATACTACTGCCAATAATGCATTAAAGCTGATCAGTATAGGACGTATGGTGGCCAATAAGAACCATATCGATTTGTTGAAGATGATCAAAAGACTGACCGATGAAGGGCTGAACATACAGCTGGTTCTATTGGATACAGGTCCGCTGGAAAATGAATTGAAAAAGTTTGTAAACGATTATGGCATTGAAGGGAGGGTTTTCTTTTTGGGCAGGCAGACTGACGTGATTAAGTATATCTGCGAATCCGATTTGCTGGTACATACATCGGTTTCTGAAAGCGGTCCGCAGGTAACAAAAGAAGCGGGCATATGCCGTAAACCGGTTATTGCTGTGGAAGGCATAGGTGATGTTGATGAGTATATAATTCACGGTAAAAATGGGTTTCTTTTATCGCGCGATAATATTCAACAGGAATTATATGAGACACTGAAACAGGTATATAACAATCGGTCAATATTGATAGATATGGGTAAGGAGCTGGATAAGGATGTCCGGGAAAAATTTGAGCTACGTTCTGCAAAAATAACTTATGAGGATATTATTAACGGTTCAGTTAAATAGGTATGTCGGTAGAACGCTATAAAGATCACGAAGTAACTCCCTGGACAGGCGAGCATTTGCACCGGTATACCGAAGCAAAAAAGTTTGTAGAACAGGGAGACAATGTGCTCGATCTGGCATGCGGATCTGGTTATGGTGCAAATATTTTGAGTGAGGTGCTGAATACCACTATTTACGCGGGCGATATTGATGCAAGTACTATAAACGATTGTAGTGTAGAGTGGAAAGATAACAAGTCGATTCATTTTGAGGTAATGGACGCTACTGCTCTGAGGTTCGATAATGATTTTTTTGATGTCATTGTTTCATTAGAAACCATCGAACATCTGACAGCCTATGGGAAAATGGTTTCGGAGTTTGCGCGGGTTATAAAGCCTGATGGGATTGTGATTATATCTACACCTAATATCAAAGTATCGAGCCCGGATGGAAAGGTTATCAATCCGTATCATACTCAGGAATTTACTTATGATGAATTAAAAGATATTTTGAAAGCAGAGTTTAGCAAGGTGACGATCAGTGGGCAGAAGTACACGAGGTATGAAAATAGTCAGGTTGCTGGTTTTAAACATTTTATGGAAAAATTGTTGCTAGCCAGGGGCGTCAGAAAGCTGCCTTATCAATTGCGCAACGGGGTTTTTAAATCGATGTTCAAATCACCACTATACCCAGAGATCGAGGATTATAAGTTGTTCGGGGATAAAGAGTTTATAGAGAAACACTGTCATGTTTTGTTCGCTGTTTGCAAAAAATGAATAGCATGCCTAAAGTAAGCATTGTAATACCGGTCTATAACGGAAGCAAATACCTGGCAGGTACGGTTCATTCTGTATTGGATCAGGGATTCGATGATTGGGAAATGCTTATAGTAGACGATGGAAGCACAGATAACACAAAGGAAATTGCATTTGATCTCCAAAGCAAGGAAAGCCGGATAACTGTTTATTTGAAAGAAAACAGCGGAGTTTCAGATACCCGGAATTATGGTATGCGGCTGGCCAATGGCGAGTTTATTGTATTTCTGGATGCAGACGATATGCTGGGTAAAGATTTTCTGCAATCACGGTTGAATGCGTTGGCGCAAGATGAGCACACAGCAGTGTGCGGTTCGTGGGTTGGCAGTATCAATGAATATGGTAAAGTGATACAGGAATACGCTGCATTGCACGCTCCGGGAAATGATATACTGAAAGATGTGTTATTGTATAAAAATAATATCACTACTATCCCTTCAAACCTGATGTTCAGGAAGGATGTGTTGACGAAAAATGATATTCAGTTTGATCATAGATTGAGCAGTACAGCCGACCGGATGTTTCTTTGTAAAGTAGGCTTAGTATCGCCATGCATATCGTTGCAGCGCCTCAATGTTTTTTACAGGATACATCCCGAAAGTATGTATAACGATGCGGGTAAAAGGAAACAGGTATTTAAGGATAATGAATTGTTCGTGCGTCTTTTGTTAAAGGAAAGCGTTGTGCCCAAGCGGCTTATGGGGGAATTCTTAAAACGAAATTATTATATGCTGTTTGGTGCGGCAACAAAATCAGGCGATTACCTGAGTGCGGTACTATATGGATTAAAATATGGCTGGGCAAAATTAAAATATCCCAATAAATGATTTAAATAAACATGTGCGGTATAACAGGTTTTATTGATTTTAAAAACAACAGCGGCGCTGCCATATTAAATGAAATGACCTTGTCGCTGGCCTCCAGGGGACCGGATGGACAGGGTGTACTCTTTCAGCAATTAAACGATTGCCAGGTAGGGTTGGGGCATCGCCGTCTATCGGTGATCGATCTTAGTATAGCAGCTAATCAGCCAATGGATCATGATGACCTTCACATTGTTTTCAACGGCGAAATATATAACTATGATGAGATAAGAAAAGAACTTATTTCGATTGGACATACTTTCAAAACGCATTCTGATACCGAAGTAATTTTGCACGCCTGGCGGGAATGGGGCGAAGACTGCATTACCAAATGGAGGGGCATGTTTGCCATTGTGCTTTGGGATAAAAAGACAAATGAAATTATCTGCGTACGCGATAGAGCCGGAGTAAAACCCTTCTTTTATTATTTCCACAACGGCCTTTTTCTCTTCGGTTCTGAGCTGAAATCCATGGTAAAGCACCCGGGGTTTGAAAAAGAAGTTGATCCCGATGTTGTCGCCTCTTTCCTTACTTATGGATATGTTTCGTGGCCGCATTGCATTTTTCGTCATACAAAAAAGCTATCGCCCGGGCATATATTGCGGTTCGATCTTGCCTCGAAAAAAACTACGCTAAAAGCTTACTGGAATGTTTATGATTATTACAATCAACCCAAGCTTCAGGTATCTATGCCCGAAGCTATTGAGGAAACTGAAAAGATATTATCAGAAGCTTTTCAATACCGTATGGTGGCCGATGTGCCTGTCGGCGTTTTCCTGAGCGGCGGCTATGACAGTGCCTGCGTAACTGCACTTCTGCAAAAACAAATCACTTCCAAACTTAAAACCTTTACGATTGGCAGTGTTGACAATAAACTCGATGAAGCGCCTTATGCCAGAGAGGTTGCCAGGCTGTTGGGTACTGATCACACAGAGTATTATTGTTCTGCCAAAGATGTATTAGATATCATCGGCGACCTGCCTGAGTATTATGATGAACCTTTTGCTGATAGCAGCGCTATACCTACCATATTGGTAAGCAGGCTTGCACGGAAGGACGTAACTGTTGTGCTATCAGCCGATGCGGGCGACGAGGTATTTGCAGGTTATAATCGTTATGAGTACATCTCCAGGTATGCCGAAAAAATAGAAAAAGTGCCTAAGGTTGTACGTAAAATGATTTTCCATACCATGAATTCGTTGTCGTCGGAAAATATACCTTACCTGCGCAAGTCGTATAACTTCCATGGCAGATACGATAAAATTAAAAACATAATCAGGGATCCTTCTACGGCTGAATTGTTGAAAAATCTGACCCAGGTATTCACCCCGGATGAGATCAGCCGTTTATTCGCTGCGCCTGTGACACAGCTGAATACTGCACATAATACCAATGGACAGGATGCCGGTTTCGACAAGCTGTCGAGTATGATGGCAGTAGATTACCAGACCTACCTTGTTGATGACATCCTTCAAAAGGTTGACCGTGCAACGATGAGTACAGGTTTGGAAGGGCGCGAACCATTTCTTGATCAGCATATTATTGAATGGGTGGCACGGCTACCGTCAAACTATAAGTACCACAATAAACAAAAGAAATATATCCTTAAGCAGATTGTCCATAAGTATATCCCGAAGGAGATGATGGACAGGCCTAAGATGGGTTTTGCTGTGCCTATCGAATGGTGGCTTGCAAACGAATTGAAGCCGTTGGTCGATTATCATATTAATGAAAAGAAGCTTGCCGAACATGGCCTTTTTAACACGGATGCTGTAATGGGTATTTTAAAAAGTCTTAATGCCGGTAATACTGAACGGCACCTCCAGATTTGGTATCTGCTGATGTTCCAGATGTGGTATGAGAAATGGATGAAATAATAGATTATGATCGCGAAAAGAAACGTACTTTATATCTCTTATGACGGAATGACTGATCCGCTTGGGCAATCGCAGGTCATCCCGTATCTTGTTGCATTAAGTGAAAAAGGGTTCGCGTTTACCATACTGAGTTTTGAAAAGAAAGAAAGATATGCACAAAGGAAGGATCAAATCAAGGCTATTCTTGATGCGTCCGGAATACGATGGGAGCCATTAATCTACACCAAGTCTCCGCCTGTGTTATCTACCCTGTATGACTATTCCAGAATGAAACGTAAGGCATCGCTTCTGCATGAATCGGTGAATTATAGCCTAGTTCATTGCCGGAGCTATATTCCTTCGCTGGCGGGCTTGGTCTTAAACCATAAATATAATCTACCTTTCATTTTTGATATGCGTGGATTTTGGGCCGATGAACGGGTTGACGGCAAATTATGGAATCTTAAGAATCTGCTTTTTAAAACCATATACCAGTTTTTTAAAAAGAAGGAGATCGCTTTCATAAACCAATCAGCAGCAATCATCTCTCTTACCAAAGCCGCAAAGGATGAAATAATAAAATGGAAGAACCTGCAAATTGAGCCTGATAAAATTACGGTGATACCATGTTGTGTGGATACGGTGCTTTTTGATCCTGATAGAGTAACAATAGATCAGTTGCAATTTATGCGACAAAAACTTAATCTCAGCGAAGGAAACTTTGTATTGGGATACCTGGGCAGTATCGGCACATGGTATATGCTGGATGATATGCTACAGTTTTTCAAATCTTTAAAAAAAGAAATTCCCGAAGCGAAATTCCTGTTTATTACAGAGGATGATCCTGAGAACATTACCGAAAAAGGCCACCAGTTTGGTATAAGCACTCAAGATATCATTATTACAAAAGCCGAACGCAACGAGGTGCCATTAATGATCAACCTGTTTAACTACGGCATATTTTTTATCAAACCAGCTTACAGCAAGATTGCCTCCAGTCCAACCAAACAAGGCGAAATAATGGCAATGGGTGTACCTGTCATTTGCAACCCGGGAGTAGGGGACAGCGACCACATAGTCAGGACATATAACTCAGGCTTTGTTGTTGCAATTCGCGAATATGATAGCGTGATAAAACAAATATCCACTGCCAATTTTGATAAAACACACATACGGAAAGGCGCGATTGATTATTTTTCGCTGGATAAAGGCGCTACGGAATATTTTAATGTATACAACTCTGTATTAAATGCCGGCTGAGAAACGAAATAAAAAGATACTGGTACTTTGTCCATATCCCCGGGGTTATGTACCGGCTCAGCGGCTTAAGTTTGAGCAGTACTACAGTAATTGGGAGGAGAACGGTTTCGACCTGGAGATATCACCCTTTATTTCTGAACGGACTCAAAAGATACTTTATAAAAAAGGGCATTTATTCGGAAAGATATTAGGAACCTTTGGCGGCTATCTGCGTAGATTCAGGGATCTTTTCCGCTTACGGCAATATGATGTCGTTTATATATTTCTATGGGCCACGCCGTTCGGTCCGCCAATTATGGAAAGGCTGATCCGCCGATTAGCTAAGAAACAGGTATATGATATCGATGACCTGGTTTATATTGTTCGTACGAGTCAGCATAACAAGTTTATCAAACCACTTAAATCATCATCCAAGATAAATTACCTGATAAAGAATAGCGACCAGGTTTTAATCAGTACAGAAGAGTTGGCGACTTATTCCAAAAAACTGAATGAGAACCTGACCCTGGTACCAGCAACCATAGACATTAAAAAGTATAAATATCCTGTAGAACACGAGTCGGATACCGTAGTGATTGGATGGAGCGGCAGTCATACCACAAGCAAGTATTTGCACCTGATTGATAATGTATTGCGACACATCTCACAAAAATACCCGGTGAAGATCATGGTGATGGGCGATGACGATTTTAAGATTCAGGGAGTAGACATAGAGCTTTTGCATTGGACTGCCGAAACAGAGATAGCTAACATTCAAAAATTTGATATCGGCCTGCATCCTTTGCCGGAAGAGCCGTGGGTGCACGGCAAAAGCGGCGGGAAGCTGGTGCAATATATGGCAGCAGGACTGCCTATCATTGCTACTGCAATCGGGCCTAATTATAAAGTTATCAAAGACGGATATAATGGCTTCCTTGTAAAAGACGAGCAGGCGTGGACAGAGAAACTGGAAGTACTGATCAAAGACGCACAACTCAGAAAACAAATGGGAGCCAACTCGCGGAAGTTCGTCGAAGAAAATTTATCCGTTGAAGTGCATGCGCCAAAATATCTTGAAGTATTTAACCGCTTATAGCATCAGGTAAAGCAGTCTGATCCCCAGTGTTTTCATCTGCTGGTTTTACAACAGGCTCCGGTTTGTCTTTAAATAAAAGGATCAGTATTAACAACGAATAAAAAGGCGTACACGGAATTTTATAGCGTGAAAGTGAACCGAAATTATAAGTGGATACCCCGACTATAAATGCAAAAAGTAAAGTGAACAGCAGGCACATGATCAGGTTAGGGTCTGTAAACAGGTTTTTGATAGTTTTGAAGATATTTCTACTGAATACCAGATAAACAGTGGCCAGTAGTGTGATTTGTGATTCGATAGAGTTAATTATTTGAATTATGCTGCGCGATTCCCAAAGGTAAGGCCTGAATAAGGTGACATTTATTGCAGGCCAGAATTTAGCAAGGATACCCGATATTGTCGGATTAAAATCCCCGAGATCATACGCCTGACCGTCTTCCTGGATCGACAGTTCCAGCAGATAATCTTTTTGATGCTTTATCGTATCCAGGGTGGCCTCGACAGCAACGGCGGATATCATATATTCAGCTACTATCTTTATTAAGTAAAATGCTCCTGCAGACACAACAGTTAATACAACATAATAGAATATGCTTTTACCATAACGTGCAGATAATCTTTTGCGGTAAACCAGGAAGGTCTTGAAAAGAACTATCGGCAGCAGTAGTATGAGTATGTATGCTTTGATCACCAAAAGCATCGAGATTGAGATCACAAAAAAAACGATAATGGATAGTTTGAATTTGCCCTTCTCAAATAGGATATAGGAACAATAGATCAACCCATTTATAGCAATAAGACAAAAGCTGTCTTTAAATAATCCAGACCCCCAAACCACCAGGCCTGGCATGAAAAATAGCGCGATAGCAAGGTATTTAGTCAATTTGGGATATTGTTCGGCAAAAACGGTAAATAAAAGCCAGGAGCTGATAAATGATAAGCAAGCAACAATCGCATTGATTTCCAGGTATTTGGTGAAACAAAATAATCCTATAAAAGCGCCCAGGCATGAAGTAACATACGCGGGGATATCATCGAACCAATACATGTCGGACAATGCTCTTGCTTCAATCATGTTACTGGTATTCACCTGGTGGGTCATTAACATAAACCAGGTGGATGGAGATTGCAAAAATGTTGAATTGATAACCTGGGCGTGGTAAAAGAAATTAAAGGTATCGCCCCCACCGTAATAATAATAGTAGAATATTCCGACGAATAGTGCGCCACCTACTTTAGCTGTTAACGCAGGTATAAAATATGGATAATAGGGATGTTCTTTCGGATAGAATTTATCCCGGCAATAATAGGCTATTTTGAAAATCACCCAGAGGTACAAAGGCAACAACAGGTAGTCAATTATTGTGATATCGCCCATTTTTGTGTTTTGTGCAGCTCCGGTTTATTTTATGTGATTATTGGCTAATATCATAAAATCCGGTGACTACTTTTTGGTTTTCGGTAAATGTGCTTTATGGGTAAATATTTTAGTAATTAAAACTAAAATTAATTAAAACAAATATCTATTTTTAATTATTGATGCATAATAATCCTGAATTTATCTATCGGGTTTATTATTAGGTATTTACCTGTTTTTGGGATTTATCGCGTCGTAGTTATTGCTTAAACTTTATAAAATGCTCCGGATGCCGCGCACCGTTAACCATTATATTAACAGCTCTACCTGCAGTAGTTTCATATTCATTTGCTTAAGAACACCGGTGACTTGTGTCATCATTACTAAACTTATCAACTTTTAAACGGGCTATTATTATGAAAAAAATTTTAATCACAGGTGGTGCGGGTAATATAGGCGGTTCGCTTGCAAGTCATTTGGTTAAGAACAAAGATTATTATGTAGTGGTAGCGGATAATTTGCTAACCGGATCAGTAGCCCATCTGCCCCAAAATTGCGATAACTTTTCTTTCATCAAATGCGATGTAAATAATTACAATGATATTTCCGCAGTGATGCTCAGTTTTAAGTTTGACTATGTGTTTCACTATGCAGCCATGGTTGGCGTAAAGCGAACGCTGAATAATCCTATGGCGGTTTTGCAGGATATAGAAGGAATAAAAAATATACTTAACCTGTCAAAAAACACCTGTGTAAAGCGGGTGTTTTATTCTTCCTCGTCTGAAGTATATGGCGAACCTGTTGAACTTCCCCAAAATGAAGATACTACGCCGTTAAACTCACGGCTTCCTTATGCCATTGTAAAAAATGTTGGTGAGGCATTCTTCAAATCATATCAAAAGGAGTATGGTCTTGATTTTACAATTTTTCGTTTTTTCAATACCTACGGGCCGTACCAAAGCCCGGATTTTGTGATGACAAAGTTTATAGATGCTTCCCTGGGTAATCAGGATATTACTATTTATGGGGATGGTCATCAAAGCCGCACATTTTGTTATATTGATGATAATATAGAAGCCACGGTAAAAATATTTGAAGAGGAGCTGTTTTTAAATGAGGTAATCAATATCGGCAGCGCAGATGAAGTTTATATTATCGACCTGGCAAAAAAAGTAATTGAAATTACAGGCTCAAGTTCTTCTATTATACACCTGAAACCGTTGAAAGAAGGGGATATGACACGCCGCCAGCCCGACAATACAAAAATGCTGAGCGTGCTTAACCGCAAATTGTTAAGTATTGATGAAGGTATTGAAAAAATATTAGAGGTTAAGTATAACATGAGCAATAAGGTGGCTTTATGACCAACTCCCTTTTAGGATCGGTAATTGCCGGAGCCGTGGCATTTATTTCCTGCCTCGTATTTACTCCCCTTACTATTAAACTAGCCAATAAAAAAGGCTGGGTAGTAAAACCGAGGGCAGATCGCTGGCATCAGAAAACTACTGCTCTTATGGGCGGCATAGCCATTTTTGCAGCATACACCTTAGCAATTTTTGTTTCCGGTATTCATGCTAACCTGATGCTTTACGGCATATCGTCAATCATGTTTGCCACAGGGCTTATAGATGATCTTTGGGAACTTAAACCTGTTATCAAACTGCTTACACAGATTGGCTGCTCATTTGTCCTTATCTATTATGGGTTCAACTTTGGCGGTGGATTGTTGGAATGGGCAGGTATTCCCTTAACTTTTATCTGGGTAATCGGGATCACAAATGCCATCAACTTGCTGGACAATATGGATGGACTCGCAGCGGGCATCTCGGCTATTGTTGCGCTAATCACTGGCACGCTGGCATCATTAAACGGAGACGCGTACCTGGCTGTTAGCGGTTTTGCCCTGGCAGGTGCATCCATTGGTTTCCTGGTATTCAATTTCAAACCCGCCAAAATATTTATGGGCGACTCCGGAAGTCTTTTCCTGGGCTGCACACTGGCTTACCAAAGTATTGCGGTGCAATATAAAATGGGATCGTCCTCCGCAGTTTGGGTGCTTTTTATCCCGATAAGTATTATGGCCATACCTATTATGGACACTACCCTGGTTACTATAAAGCGCCTTCTGGCGGGCAGGAGGGTAGATCAGGGCGGGAGAGATCATACATCGCACCGGTTAGTCGCTTTAGGTTTGAGTGAGAAACAAGCCGTGCTTGTTTTATACGGCATATGTGCCGCGTGGGGAGTTTTGTGTTTGCTGATGTATAAAAGCAGGATCAATAACCTGCTGTTGTGTGCCATTATCGTGGCGGCAAGCTCCATTATCTTTTCGGTGTTGTTATCCAGGGTAAAAGTTTATTCAGATAAAGAAGAAAAATTGAGTGATCAGAGATTACGGGGACAGTCGAGCCGTGCAAATACAACATTGCAATTCCTGGTATCTCAACGGAAACTAATTTTGGGGGTGTTTATAGATGTGTTAATTATCTATATATCTTTTCGCTTTGCAAGAAAAGCATTACACCTTAAAAATGTTCATGAAGACGTTGTAGTAGGGGCATTTATCTGCGTTAAAATATTATTGCTTTATGTTTCCCGCTTATACTATCGTCTGTGGCGGTATATACAGATCGTAGAAATAGGTGCTTATTTTATTTCCATTTTCCTGGCCACAGTAATCCTTGCCGGTATTCTTATGCTTAAAGGGAAGTTTGGCCTCTATACTTCTTACTTTTTCCTGATCGATTTTCTTGTAACTGCTATGGGAATTGTATTCTCAAGATTATTTTACCGATGGCTCAGCGATCAGATCAGCAGAAACAGAACTGCAAGGAAGAAAGTAATCATATACGGTGCAGGAGATAGCGGTCACCTGTTAATACAAGAGCTGTTGCAGAACCATAAGTACGAATTGAAACCTGTTGGATGGATCGATGATGATGAAGCTAAGCACAATATGTACTTGTATGGGTACAAAATCTACGGTGGTAAAAAGGATCTGGCAGCGATTTGCGGGAAACTTCAGCCAGATATGATCCTGATCTCAACAAACGCTATAAAAAGCAGCGACGAGGCTGAGATACGGCAAACGCTTAGTGGTGGAAATATCAGCATTGGCAGATTTAACCTGCATCTTTCTTTTGGCTCCGTTGTGCCTGCTACCATTTACTTTCAAGATGTTCGTTCAGGATATCAAGATCCTTCCCGACAGGAACAGTCAGTGAGCGGATAGATTTCCATGTGCGTACATTAGCCTCCCAGATATGTTTATTCCGGATATTCCGGTCTAAATTTTTAGGCATTTCACCTTGACCCATCATAATCACATCAAAACCAACCAATCCAAATATATTGTCCTTTACAGAAGAATTGATCATACGGAGAAGGTTCTTATTAGCATAGCTTAAAGGCCCTATATCGTAATAAAGATCTACCATGTCCTTTATACCGCTGATATCGGTGTATTCACGGCAATCCTTCCAGAAAGGGGTATCAAATTTTTTGTTAAACTTATAATGGATTGATAGAAAATCACGCAGATAATCCCAATTGTCATTTAGGTCCTCATTAAGCTTTTTTTTAAGGGCCGTGGATTTTTTTAACTGCCGGAAATTGTAAACCAGTGTTTTAGCCTCTTTAATGATCATGTGTATACCGGTGGATTCCAGTGGCTCTACAAATGCAAAGGAGTTGCCGATAGCAAATACATTGCCTATGCATATTTCCTGGTGCCGGCCGCTTCTGAATTTTACTATACCGGTGTTTTTGATGCCGGGGTTTTTATCCAGAAGCTCTTTGGTTGCCTGCTCAACAGAGCAATGTGATGAGGAAAATACATAACCGCGATGATCTTCTCCCCGCATAGGAATGTTCCAGCACCAGCCATGATTCATGGATTCGGCAAAGGTGTAAGTTTTTATTTTTTTCACATCAGAAATGGTACCTGTTACTGCTGTGTCTGTAAACAGGCTTTTGTTGTAAGAGATAAAATCTGATTTTAATGTCTTTTCCAATAAAAGTGAACGGAAACCACTGCAATCCACATAGAAATCATATTCATGACGTTTGCCGTCTTCACCTATTACCGCTTTCAGATCATCAGATCCTTCCTTTCGCTCTGCATCAACAATCAGGTCGTCAATGTACAGTATACCTCTTTCCTGCGCTTTTACTTTTAAGTAATTGATAAAGGAAACGTTGTCAAGATGCAGGGCATAGAAAAGATCATCAGATAATGTCGAATATTGCTCCTGGCCATCGCGGCCTTTTGTGCCAACTACGAATGAAGAGTCCTGGTCCATTAGCGTAGAAGTAAGCGAGCTGATATTGATATGACCGTCTGTATTGCAGGCGCTTTGTATGTCGGGCCAGCCAAACGGATAATTAAAGTAATAATCGCCCGGCAAACCCCAGAAAAATTTTATACCTAATTTCCAGGTTGGTTTTACTTTCTGATAGAATTCCAGCGCCGGGAACTTTAATATTTCAAATAAAAAGCGTCGGATCTCCGGAGTTGTAGCTTCGCCAACACCGATCACCGGAACCCTGGATGACTCGATCAATGTTACGGGGAGATGCGGGTATATCGACTTAAACAATAGTGCGGTTAGATATCCGGCTGTTCCGCCGCCAATAATCGCTACATTCCGGTACTCATTCTCTGTTGCCTGATCATTAAAAAAATGTCCTTTTATTTGCGACACCGAACGGTCAAATTTCCCACGTAATATTTTATAATCACTTGAGTTTTGAAAAGTTGCCTGGCTGTCGCTATCAAATATCGGATAGATATACTTTGTGTTGTTTTTTACAAGTTGTTTATCTAATGGCGACAATTGGATATTGTCAATAAACTTCAGCTTCTGATCGGGCTTATCTTCACAAATGACTTTTAGCTCATTGACAACATCTGCAAAAACAGTATAAAACAAGCCAATATCGTTTTGAAAATCAGCCCGACTGATCGTATTTGTTAATCGATCTGTATCTGTGAGGCCTTTATATTCTTGTCGCAGAATAACGAATGCCGAATCCATGCCTGCGCTTTTCAGCGGGAAATGCGTTGGCCCTGTTATCAGTGTTTGATTCCAGAAGGAAATGGAAATGGATGGTTTCTTCTGCGCTCTTAAAAAGGCACAATGATTCAATATGTCATTTAAATTGTTGTTCTCAAATACATTCAGATAGAGGTCGGTATCCCCGGCCTCATTCAAATCAGCAAAGCTTACACATGAACAGTCTACCCAATCCAGCCCTTTCAATTGATTGAATAGAAAATTGCACAATACAGTATCAATATGTTTTGCTGCAAGAATAAGCTTCATTGAGAGATGTTATTTAAGTTGATCTATTTTTAAAAAACCGGCTTCGATCAATCGGCGCACTATTTCAAGCCTGCCCTGATCAGTGATCAAGCCTTTAATCTGATTAATCCGGAATGGCTCGTCCTGCATAAATATGTCCTTCTCGACAAAAGCCGGAATTTTCACCTTTTGTTCTCCAAACCGAATCACCCATGTGTTTTTTATGTATTCACTGATGGTAGTGAAGCCATTAAGCCGTGAGACTATCGTTTCTGATGTAATATTTTCCAGCTGAAGAGAGTTAATCAGCCGGCCTTCAAAATTTAATAATTGCTCTTTTGCAAAAATGTTCTTTTGCTTCTCCAGTAATTGCTCAGGCTTAATTTTTGCAATCAGTTCGCTTAACTCTTCTTTAAACTCATTCAGGTAATTCTTTTGGTCCTCTTCGCTTTGAAAACCATGAGGTATGGTCTGTCTGAAAAACTTTTCATGATCGGCGGCTATCCGGGCTATTTCCTCGATCAGGTGAAAACCGTATACCGGCTTTAATGAGAAATTGACATGAATTGTTGATGATTCTGACGCGTAAGCTTCATGTGGCGTGCCGCGGGGGATATATAAAAAATCACCCGAATGGATGTCGAACTTTGAGACCAGTTTTGGTTCATTTTTGAAGCTACGGTAGGTTATCGGTAATTCCTCGCCGGAATCATAGATCAGCCAGGTTTTAGGCCCTTTTATTTGCATCAAAAAAATATCATGCGGATCATAATGCAAAGCAAAGCCCTGTGAACCTGGTGGCGTAATATAAATATTGGATTGTACTTTAAATTTTAATTGCTGTTCCATACGCTGGCAGGCGGCAGCCAGGCGTGGTATCGATCGTTCGGCAGAGTTAATAATGACGGTATGACCGTTATGAAAAAGCTCGAATAATTTCTTTGGCTCAACCACGGTGCGTATGGTGCCGTTCAATAAAGTATCAGACCGTGTCCATCTTTCTGAAGGAATATTTAGCCCCTTGTCCATCATTTTAATGCCGTCAGGGATCAGGTTTTGCTGGCTCAGCAGGGCATCTATATCTGCTATCGTTAATATCTGATCAAAATAATTGGGGTTGTTATGAATATTATGAACAAAGCTCTTTTCCCAGTACCGATGGAAGAAATCTTCGATAGTAAGGGGGGCGATCAGATTATGGAAATTGAAGATGTCCATACGTTTACAATTCTGCATTTAATCTGTTTAGTTGCCTTAAATCTTCCAATATGGCCTCACATTGTAAATTAACAAGCCCCACGTTATGTCCAAAATGGAGGTGCTGAACCGGTATTTTTGTAGCTACCCTCGCCAATGCCTTAAACTCCTGTTTTTGCAAATCAGGGGTGACTATATAACTGACGAAAGTATTGCTATGCAGATGAATGATCCGTTCGGCCGAAATAGGGGTTACAAAAGGCTGGTCATTTGGTCCTTGCGTTTCGCCGAGTACATATATGGCGCCCAACGGTAATGAAGTATCCCAGAAGTTATCATTCAGGTCAGAGTATTTGCTATCGCGATGAGAATACACCGATACAAAATTGTATTCATTACCTGGGTAAAAAAACTGAAGTGACTTGGGTCTTAAACGCACTTTGGCATAGCCTGGTTCTACAAAAAACTCTTGACCTATCACGCTTATAACGGCAATGTCATCGCTTAAAACTTTATAGCCTAATTTGGAGAAGGCGGCGGCAGTTGTTGATTTGCCGCTTTTCTTTTTCCCGATCAGGATAACGGCCTGCCCATCAATATTGATAACTGAGCCATGAAAGCAAAGTATCCCTTTAAGTCTGAGCACGCAACCAAGAATAGAACCTACCAGGAAAGAATTTAAATGAGATTGTGGTATTCTTTCATCATGCAATATCCAAAGGCTTTTTTTAGCAGGGTCAAGTATTGCAGTCAGTTGCCCGAGTTGAGTTATAAAGCATATTTTGAAATACTCACCTTCAACTGTTTGAGATTTGAAAAATGAGATACGTTCCTTGCTTTGCAGTTGGCGTGTGGTTACCTGCTGCCATTCTAATGCCGGTTCAGGGGTGTCTGCAGCCATTGAAGTCCAGCCGACGGATAAATCGATGTCACATGCCGGTTGGTTAGATAGCAGGTCGATCTCCCGCGAACTTTTAATTTTCAGACCGTAAATTTTGTAGTAGTAACTCATGTTTATTATAGTCTGTATTCGGGAAAACGTCTTAAAAAATGAATAAGATAAATGCCTTCGGGAACTACGTCCAATGCTATATTACCAGGCAGGTCCCCCGGGCGTAAAGATGGATCAGTCCAAGCTTTTAATTTGTCGATATCTACAATTTGCCTTACAGGGTCATTGGGTAAAATATCATTCAGAAAAGCCCTGACATCCGGCAGTTGAGCCTGGTATCTTACATCATAATCAGGCGAAAAGGGGCCTTTAGTATTTCGCCACTGTATTTCCTGTGGAAGCAAGCCATTTAACCCGACCCTCACCAGGTATCGCTTGTAGCCATTTTTTATTTTATACTCCAGCGGGGCAGCCAGGCAAAATTCCAATAGCTCTTTGTCAAGAAGGGGATAGATAGGCTCGACAGTGCCAAAATCAACTTTACCGTGAGCTTTCTTCTGAACTTGCCTGATCAGGTTTGCATGATTAACGCGATGTGATGAGGATATATTAGGTAAAGATCTTGCCAGTTCATCTTTTCTCGGTTCTAAACTCGCTCTGAGATCCTCTGCTAAATCATCCCTTAAGCAGCTTAACCGCTTTTTGCCAACCGATGCACTGGTTCCGAACACACTTTTTTTAAGAAAATTTACAGGAAGTATTGGTCGTATGACATTTGAATAGACATTTCTTGACAAAGGCTCGCCGGTCAACTGCTTCCGGCAATTTAATTCATGACCAAGCGTACGCCATTGCATTTTTTTAAAGAGTTCGGCATAACCACCTGCGCCATGAAACGATATTCCCATTTCGCCCCCGCCACCATTGAGCAATATTCTTGAGCCCCTGGATTGCGCAGCTTTAATAAATGCGGCAGACAAATAGTGGCGCGAAATGAGGTTAGGCGAATACACATTGGTTTGCAACATCTCCAGATCGCTAAAAAAACCCTTACCCGGAGCCGTGATATAATTGATTTTGATATTCGGGAATTTCTTAAACAGATCAATATAATCGCGCTCATCAGTCAGTGACGGATCGGAGTTATCGGGCAAAACTGCAGAAAAAACTTCCAATTCGCGATTTTGCCTTTCGAGTATTTTTGCTGCAACACTAACCACAGCAGACGAATCGAGGCCGCCGCTTAATAATGCAGTAACAGGGAAGTTGCTGCGTATCCGGTTACCTATAGCCCGGAATAACACATCTTTAAAAGCATCTTCAAAATCATTTGTGCTTTTAAAATATGATTTCTTCCTGTCATCTGGTGTCCAGTATTTCCGGGTCTTTATTCCCTCAGGACTGACGGTGATCACTGTTGCTGCAGGCACCGCGAGTATACCTTTAAACCAGCTTTCAGACCAAAATAAATGAGCGGCGCCCGGGAAAGCAATGGTAGAGAGCTTGTTGGGATTTATAGCATACGGAACCTCTTTATGCTGAAGTATGGGATTTGGAGTAGAGGCAAATATGAATTTTTTCCCGTTGAAATAGTAAAACAGGCTCCGCGAACCCAAGTGATCAGTACAACAAATCAGTTTTCGTTGTTTATTGTTCCATATTACAAATGCAAAATCGCCTGTAAGATGTTCTGCAATAGATTCTCCCCACTTTTTGTAAGCCGAAAGAACAATAACGCCATCACCACAAGTGTGATTTGAGGGGAGTTCTAATTGTCTACATAGTTCAACCCTGTTGTCTAAACGGATATCACCTGCAATAGCGAGCTCATTATCAGGCTCATAAAATGGTAGTGTTTCACGAAAAGATTCAGGAGTATTAAATACCGTGATCTGACCCAGGGCAATAATATCAGTACACCATGTTGCGCGGGTATCCACTGGATTGTCGCCGGGAAATACCAGTATGTTTTCCACTTCAGCGACAGAAGTGTTTCCATCAAGGCAGAATACACCACAAAATGTTGTCATCAATCATGTTGGGGACGATAGCCCCGGTTTAATAGCTGATTTAGATAAGGGATAAGGCAATCAACGCAGGATTTCTAAACACTGTGCCAATTAAGCTGATGTGCAATCTACCCAAATGGTTTCGCCGTCAGCACCGCGGTCCAAAGTAAATTGTACTAATTCAGCCAAACCACCGTAATGATGAAGCTTTGGTGTATGATAAGGCTTTTTCTGTTCGGTAGCGTTGCTTTCATCTTGAGCGCCATCGATCCTTTTGTTGGTTTCCATAGAAAAATTTAATTATTTGTTCAATGATAAAGTTAATTAATAATTACACATAATTACAAAATAGCTTCAGTAAAAGTTTTATATTTTTGGATCACCGCGTCGTCGGGGTTAAGAGGGCATCCATTGCGTTCCAGCCATGCATGTGAACGTAGCTTATGGCCTTCTTTTAGTACGCCAAATCTCAAAATAGTGTGTATACTTCTCCTTTGTAACATCAGCCTGAAAGCAAGAGAGCCAGACAAACAATTGATGACCGGCCAAAACTTGTAGGATAACCTGATCATAATGCGGTACATTTTTAATTCCTTCGGCGTAATTGCCGAATCGGCTATGTTGTTATAAGGTTTCTCAAACTTTTTTAGATACCGGACAACAGCTTTAAAACTTGCCAATTTTAATAATAGGCGTAGTACCACGGCCAATAAAATTGTTCGCCAGAAAAGCCATTTATCAGCGTATTTCAGACTCCGCGGTGGAATATTAAACCATCTAGTTTTCAACTGATATTAGTTTTACATTTCCAAGCTCTGTGATCAGATTAAGTAAGTCCTGACGCAAGGTGTTTTCGTCAATGTCATATTCAGTAAGCAGCTGTGTCAGCGCTTTTTCAGTTTCACTGTTTTCCGAAAGGATCTGCCACATCCGCGCACCTATATCGTCGAGGCCATAGTATTGCTCGCTGTCCATATCCAGCAACACACACTCATTGTTGATCTGTTGGAACAAAACGTTGCTTGAAATTTTTACAGTTTTAGGTAAGATAATATTTTCCATAATAGATAATGTTTGGTTGTATGCCGAATAATTTATTTGACTATTTTTTTCAAGCGACTTAATCTTTATTGATACTTGAGTAAGACCTCTTCTTTAAAAGTATCCATTACCAGTTTTGCTATTCCGTCGAATCTTTTTAATGCTAAAACATGAATTTTATAGTAGCCAATAGCTTTTGCGATGCTTATCATCCGGGTTGGGTAATCAGGGATAGCTGTTGGCGCAAGTAATGGAATTTCATCTGGTAGCGGGGCTGTATTTTCTTTTATATAAACTACTGACAAACTTATCCTGGGTTGTGTCTTTTTTGTCGACACAGCACCCCAATGCACCACATCTGCTTCCCATCCCAGCATACTGCCCGCCGCAACCGGAAGCGCTTTTGTGTTATGCAAAAGTACTTTAACCTCGCGGTATGTCAGGTCTTTCAGGTGTATAAACTTTTGAAGCAGTGAAGCAGGAACCCGGTTTTTACTAACGATATACATGCAGCCGTTATCAAGTGTTGCATCGCTGATCGAAAACCAAACCGTAAGCCGGTCCCGCCTGTCCGAAAAATCAATATGCGGACTCCAGCCCGCACCTGTCTCCGGATGAACATAATGAACCACAACATGAGGGAGGGCCATAAATTTATTGCCGAGGTGACTGGATAATAATTTCTGCATAGATGGTGTCCGGGTAACTTGCCAGAATTCGTCATATACAAACGCCCATACTTCATGCCAGCCTGCTTTTCTGAGATTCTCGATAGCGAGAAGCATCCTGGAAGCAGTTTCTCCACTGATCAGCGGGTTTTCAGGTGAAAAATATCCCTCATATTTAAGCTGATGAAGCAGTTGGTCTGTATCTTTTTGTGAGAAGGGATTTTGCTCAAAATTTTCAAAATCCAGGCCTTCGCAAATATTTAGCTGCGGGTTTAGTTTTCGCCAATAATCGGGCGAACGGGCATTTTCAAAGCGCAAAGCCGTTTCCTCATCTGAGAATCCTCTCTGCTCGATCATGGCATTAAATAAGGCTTTTCCGGCCTCAGCTTTTCCTGTTTTCATTTCTCAATAAGGTTTCAAATGCTTTGAAGCAAAAGTGGCAAAGTCCGGCTGCGAACGAAACCAGCCCACACCAACTGTACGTCTGCCTGTCTCAAGAGTGGTTAGTCTGTGCTCTAATTCAGGTGATATCTTAAATATAATAGCATCCCCTGCTTTTAACTGACCAAATTCTTTAACAATATTGTCATCGTTAGTCTTTCTTATCTGAAATTGGCCGCCCGTGTAATCATCAGTACCCAGGCAAAGGGTTATCGCCAGCAAACGGGTATCTGAATTATCGGAGTGCCACCCGATAGCATGATCGCCACCTTCTTCACTGCGATGGATCCTCCCTACAAAATTACCGATATGTCCGCATTGCGTGATTTCCTCCAGCGTCGAAAAAAGGTCGCGATTATTAAGCAATAACTGGAACATAAATACTATTGGATCATTTACCGGAACGAATAATACTTTCCCGAACTTATTCATTTCATTCATCTCAAATTTGGTTTGAAACGGTGCCCGCTCCAGTTTTTTCAAGATGTTTTCTAAAATACTCCCCGACAAAAAGCCTGGCACAAGAATACAATTGGTTGATGCAAATTCATCCCTCAAATCCTGTATCAAAGCTTCATCGATAAAAGTTCCGGTCGCGATCATTGTATTAGATTATTGAGCTAACCTTTTGTTATACAAGTTGTTTGGTGAGCTGTTTCTTTGTTTGGTAATTGCAACGCCGTCGTGCGTAGTAAGGCCTTTGTGGTAAGCGATATCATGGGTAAAACAATAAGGTTTGCGATATGGTTAATATTCTATTTAAAGATTAGTAAATTTAGGAAGTTTTATTTATTTGCAGGCAATAATGATCAACTAACTTATAATTTATGTCGATTTGGGAAATTATTATTGTTCTGACTCTGGCTATCTGGTTAACCGCTAATATTTGTTATTCGTTTCTGAACAAAAGGATGGCACATTATACCTATCGCGCTGATATATTCAGGTTGTTGTCAGCTTTTCAACTCTTTTCCAGAAAGGTCGAGTCGTTTCATTTATCCTATCGAGATATGTTAGCCGATCAAGCGGTAACGCAATGGGAGCGGGTTCCTCTTAATCAGCAATGGAAATCGTATCATGCAATCTGGTTTCCGGCCCGCACTGTAGATACCTGTGTTATTTCGATAATGGATGACCTGGTCCATATTGTTAAAAAGGATCAGTCAGGATTTGGGCGTAAAAAAATAAAAGAGCGTTTTATTTACCATGCTTTGTCCCACTTTTTGGAGCGCTATCCGCAAAGTGAAAGTTGTTTGGGAAGGCAGTTCAGGATTCAGGATAAAGAGAATAATGAAGTATTTATTTCTGATTTCTATAAAGAATGAACCCGTCAATCGCACAAACACTGGGGCTAATTAACCTCTTCCTGGTTATTTACGTATTGATTGACTCTTTTGAAAAGATATCTATTTACAAAGAATACTTAGCAGGGGGCTTATTGAGCTGGAGCCTGCTGCGTAAAAATTCATTTTTTACTTCAAGATCGGAATCTTTCAGAAATTTTACCGATATCATTTTCCCTGCCCGTCCCTGGATGTTTTTGATGGCATTGAGAATATTTTGCTGTGTAGGTTTGCTCGTTTCACCACCTGATTCGCCGCTTTTAGGGTTTTCATATGCTGTTTTGTTTATTATAGGGGCGCTTATGAATTTGCGTAACCTGGCTTACGGAGCGGAGACTGAAAACAGATTTTCACTGATAATTATAGGAGCGCTTCTACTGCGAAGTTTGTTGCCAACAGATGTTGTAACCCTAGCTGCGTTGTGGTTTATTGCCTTGCAGGTTTGTCTTTCTTACCTTACGGCAGGGGTGTCTAAACTTAAAAATCTATCCTGGCGCAAGGGAAATGGTTTTCAAGACGTTGCTACATCCTATGAACTGGTGCCCGTAAAAAAGATAAATGATTTTTTTGAAGAACATAAAGGCTTATCCCTGTTGATCAATTGGCTTGTTATTGTTTTTGAATGTGCTTTTCCGGTGGTGCTTTTTGCCAGCCCTGTGGTGCTTTGGAACTTTTTGGTTGCAGGAATTATTTTACACACCGCAATTGCCTTTGGCTTCAGACTGGGAAAATTCTTTTGGATATGGGTGGCAACTTATCCTGCACTTATTTTTATTGCCCAACGATAAACCTACTATTAAGATAAATGAGCATTTCTATTATTCTCTATTTTATCATTTGCATTTTGCTTCTATGGGTGACCATTGCAGGGAAAGATATTTATCCTTTTTCTTATTACCCTATGTATTCAGCTCCGCATAACCTGGAAAACGTTAGGGTTTTCCGGATAGCATTAGAAAAGAAGGATGGTAGTGTAGCGTGGTGGGAATCAAAATTTTACAGGTATCCTGAATATTCGGGAAGAAAGCTGCAACAGCTGTGGCAGATAAAGAATGATGAACAAAAAAGAGATGCAATACTGCAACTAGAACAGTATCGGCTGTTAATAGCAGTTTTGCAAATCATGGAAAAGGAAAATATGGATACGGGTGATTACAGCGCCTTTCACATTATAGAACGGACAATGCAAAGTGATTTGAAACCTGTTGATAAGACAATTGAGATCATCCCCTTAAATCGTCTCAAAAAATGATATTGGCTGATTTGTTTGACGCACAGGTTCCTTATAACAGCACCGGTATGTTTGCCAGGCTGTTTTGTGCGACGGTGGCCATAATTGTGGCTCTTAATTTTGTTCAGCAGTATCATTATTTTCAGACGCAGCCGTCAAAGTTATATGGTAAAGGCCCCAGGCTGTTTGGTTTGATTTCATTGCCTGTTTTAAATAGTTATCAGTTTCTAGCCTGTGGAATAGGTTTTATTTTATGCTTATTGCTCGTTGTGTTAAACGTTTACCCACATGTAGCAATTGCAATTGCCCTGATCTGTTATTTTCTATATTTCGGCCAGATTATTTCTTTGGCGTATGTGCAGCGTAAGGCTAATCTGATTCCCATCGTTCTGTTGATCCTGTTGTTCTCGCCATCATTAGATAAACCGTTATCCTCTGCATGTGCTGCCTGTGAATTGGTATTGATTAAAATAGTACTAATACAAGTTTACCTTTCAGCCGGATTGCAGAAAATAAGGCACTCAGGATTAGGATGGCTTAATGGCAAATATTTACAAGCCTATTTGCTGGAAAATTACCTTTGGACAGATCGAAACGCAGCGCTAAGACTTGCTTCCAGTGAAAAATTATGCGCGGCACTCAGCGTACTTGTTTTGATATTTGAACTGACATTTGGCATCGTTTTATTTCTGCCGCAGCTTACATTTGTATATGTTGCTTTTGCACTGCTTTTCCATTTAGGGACGTTAATAACGATGCGGATAAACTACCTGAAATATTTAGGGCCTGTTTACCTGGTGTTTTTCGTTGACCTGGCTTTCAGATTAAAAGCAACAATCGGAATATGAGCAGGATGATCAACAACGAAATGTTTCTCCGGGAATTGAAGTCTGGCAAAAGATATATTCCTGTATCCATTGATGTTCAGAAAAATAAAATAAAATGGCTTGATTTCGGGCAGTACCATTTTTATGAGGGATTTTTTCATAAGTCCATCAACCTGTTTTCCGCATTGAAAAAAGACCAGGTTGACCATGCCGTCACTAATCTGGATATTTTGCTTGACAACCGGGTTACCGAAGGTTGTCTTTATCCCTCAGGTTTTATTTTTCATGCGAGCCGTTCAGGTTCAACGTTACTGAGTAAGGTCTTGGCGCGTTCTACGGAAAACCATATCATCAGCGAGGCCGAACCATTGAATAGCATTTGGCAGTATTTTTCTGAAAGTAAACTTAATGATGATGAAAAAAGGAAAATCTTCAAAAACCTTTTGCTGGTATTTGGCAGACCGGCGGAGATGCATAAGAATTATATCATCAAGTTTACTTCATTCAATATCCTGTTTTTTGAGTTTATTAATGATGTCTTTCCTGATGTACCGGCCTTATTTATAAGCCGTGATATTAATGAGATTCTAAAATCTTTTGATAAAAAATTACCTGGGTGGCTACATCCCGCTAATTCAACATTTTTAGAAACTGTTGCCGGAATTGACTCGAGTGATCCGCGAGCAATAGTACAACGCTTTTTAGACGAAGCTGCAAAATACCGGCCTGAAATCCTTATGCCAGTTGAATATAAACCCCTTAATATTGAACTGCTACCAACAATATTGGATCACTTTAATCTGAAAGTGAACGAACGCCAATTGAGCCTTATGCAAAATCAGTTTTTATTCGATTCAAAAGTGGAGTTCAATCAAAAAAAGTTTAACGCTACCTAGCAGGATTATCTTTAGAGGCCGGTCTGAACCACTCAAATATTAACCGGAATGGCCTTAATATAAATAACACCGGATAGAAAATCACTGGAAGGCGAAATTTATTGATATCGATATGTGAAGGAACAAAGAAATAAAGAAAGCAAGTTGTCAGCAGCCTGACCTTATTTTTTAAATTATCCTGTAATGCAAACGACCGTTTCATATAGGCCTTATTATCAAACTGAAATTTGCTGATAGCAATTGGATATGCTAATGGAACGGCAATATCTTCCCGCGTTAGTTGTCTACGGTAGCTTTCGGGGATATTAATATCGATCAATTCTTCCATCATCGACAGGCCTTTTTTTAGTTTCTTTTCAAAGCCGTATTTCCGGGCTATTTCTAATATGATGGGATCGTTTAATAAATCAGGGTATTTGGTCAGCATACAGGCAATATCGATATGGCATTTAAACTTAGTACCCATATCTTTAACCAGGTGATTGGAGATTATAGCCAAAAACTCATAAACAGGAGAGAGCGTTTTAAAATTGCCGTAGATTGTTTGGTGCGGTATGGTATGTGGTTTAAAGAGTTTATATGACGGATACTTGCCAGCAAACCGGTTCAAAAGCGCCCAATGAATTTCAACATTCAGGTTATATTCCGGAATGCGGTAAACTATGTCCCTGAAAAATGACAGATATAGCTTTAAATAACCTCTCGGAACTGTTTCTTTTGCCTGATAGCCGCATGAGATAAAATAGTCTTCAATTTTTACAACATCACTTTGGTCCACAATAAAATCTATATCCACACTTTCCCGCATGGCCATGTTCTCATAGTATTGCAATGCCAGTAAAGGACCTTTGTAGCTGATTACAGAAACGCCCAATTTTGTTAAACCATTGGTGATCTTTGCTGCCACCACCGCTTCTGCTATGTTTCTTTTTAGCGCGATGTTATAATCGCCCTCAAGATTTGATTTAAAATCCGCAGGTACATTTAATTGGTATTTATGGATAACATGGTAGATAAAAGGCCGGATGCCATGAGTTTTGGCTGTCTTTTTAACCAGTTTCCAGTCAATATCATGTGATCCAATAAAATCGTTTAGCTCGTCGGTTGATGAAGTGGAAAAGTATAACCTGCTTGCCAGTAACAGGAATAACTGCTCGTTTGAATAAATATCAGCTATTTCTTTTAATGGGATCATCCAGGTATAAGTTTGTTTGACAGAGAAGCAGCTAAAACTAACAAACTTTATGTTAATTTTTGGTTAAGAGGTCGTCGAAACTCAGCAGATGTATATCCAAAGGTTTTAGTTCGATAGATTTTATCTCTTTTGTTTGAAATACTTAACTTTTTGTTTGATTTTTATTAGTCATAAACCTATTATTTTTCTCAACTTTATATTAGCATAGTTGTAGTATAAACAAATACAAAAAGCTTATGATCACCATCACAGTCAATGGGCAGCGGCATGATATAGATGCAGACCCTAATATGCCTCTTTTATGGGCCATCAGGGATATTCTGGGACTTACCGGCACAAAATATGGTTGCGGTGCAGCACAATGTGGCGCCTGCACGATACATCTCAACGGAGATTCCATCCGTTCCTGCTGTACCAAATTAAGTCGTGCGGCTGGTCAGCAGATAGTAACTATCGAAGGGCTTTCAGCCAACAACAACCATCCATTACAACTGGCATGGAACGAGATGAACGTACCCCAATGCGGTTATTGCCAATCCGGGCAATTAATGTCGGCGGCGGTGCTGTTGCGCGAAAACCCCAATCCAACCGACCAGGATATTGACGATGCCATGTCTGGTAACATTTGCCGTTGTGGTACCTATCAGCGTATCAGGGCTGCCATTCACAGGGCGTCAGAGTTGGCAAAGGAAGGGGCCAAATCATGAAGAAACTGATCTTTTTGAGCATAATACTGGCGGTCACAAGCGTCGTGGTATTATCTTTCAAGACAGAACCTGCGAAGAAGAGAAGCAATACAGCACCGGTGAGAGACAGCATTGGTTCGGTTAAAGCATTCATGTCAGTTTATAAAGTACTAATGAGTCCACGGTGCATGAACTGCCATCCTTCAGGTGATCAACCTTTGCAGGGTGACGACAATCACATACATGCCATGAATGTTAAACGTGGGGTGGATGGACATGGTGTTTATTCCATGCGTTGCAGTAATTGTCACCAGGCTGAAAATGATCCGGGTGTGCACTTACCTCCTGGAAATCCAAAATGGGGATTACCGCCGGCAAATATGAGGATGGTATTCCAGGGACGTAGCCCACGCCAGCTCGCAATACAATTGCTTGATCCTAAGCAAAATGGAGGTCGTACTAAAGCACAATTGATTGATCATATGACAAATGACGGTTTGGTTGGCTGGGCATGGAATCCGGGCGAGGGACGCACCTTGCCACCAATGACAAGAGCTGCATTTGCTGCACAAGTTCGTATATGGATTGCAAAAGGAGCTTACGTGCCAAAAGCGAAGGCAAAATAGAAAGGGCCTGGATAATGAACGAGATTTCGAGACGTCATTTTATAAGAACTACGGGCACAGCGGGCGTTGCACTTTGGCTGGGTATTTCGGCTAAGGGAAGTACGCGCAAAGTGTCTGATATCGCGACAGCAAAGAATTTTAATCCACTAATACTTGTTGAGTCAAACGGAAACATCACCATTTATAATACCAAGCCCGAAATGGGCCAGGGAACTTTTCAGTCGATGCCAGCAATGATAGCCGAAGAGTTTGAAGTTTCTTTGGACCAGATCACCATTAAGAATACAAGTGGTGAAAAAGAGTTTGGCGACCGCCAGCGCGCCGGGGGAAGCTCATCTATCAGGACGACTTATAATGACATGCGCAAAATCGGCGCAGCGGCCAAAGCTGTGTTTATTTCTGCTGCAGCCACAAAATGGCAGGTAGATGAAAGCACTTGTTATGCCGAAGACGGGAAGGTAATTCACAAACCATCAAATAAAAGCTTAACCTATGGGGAGTTGGTAGAAGAAGCTTCGAAAATTGAACTCCCTAAAGAACCAAAACTTAAAGACCCTAAGGATTTTAAGATACTAGGAAAAGTGTCCAGAAGACCTGATATCCCATTGAAAACCAGCGGAAAGGCTGTATTCGGTATGGATGTGATATTACCGGATATGCTTTACGCCACAATAGAACGTTGCCCTGTTATCGGCGGTACGTTGAAAGGTTTTAATGCTGATGAAGCGTTAAAAGTACCAGGAGTTGAAAAGGTAGTGGAAGTAGAAAGAATCGTAGGTAAACATCATTTTACAGGCGTAGCAGTTATTGCAGATTCCTATTGGAACGCAGTGCAGGGGCGAAAAAAGTTGAAAATAGACTGGGATACTAAAGGACACGAATCGTTTGATTCTAAGGAGTTCGAAAATAACCTGCGGAAATTAGCAAGCCAGGATGGGATAATAGATAAAAACATAGGTGCTATAGATACGATAAAGGTATCATCTCAAAATACTGTCGAAGCATTTTACGAAACACCGATGATAGCCCATCACACCATGGAGCCGATGAATTGCATAGCACAGGTGAAAGGTGATAAAGCAGAAGTATGGACATCTACCCAGGTGCCGAGTACCATTGTAGGAGCGGGTGCTAATGATGTGCCGAAGCTTGCTGGGTTTGCGCCGGAAAATGTGAAGCTGCATTCCATGTTTATTGGCGGTGGCTTTGGCCGAAGATTGTATCCTGATTATGTTATTGAAGCTTTAAATGTTGCCAAACATACCGACAAGCCGGTGAAAGTGATGTGGTCAAGAGAAGATACTACCACGCAAGGCCCGTTCAGACCAATGACCTTTTCGCAATTAAGCGGCACTTTCTCTGATGATGGCAAATTGGTTGGGTTCAGGCATAAAGTGATCAGCCCATCATACCAGGAATCTGTGCGGGCAGATTTTGATAAAACCAAAGTTGACGGTACAATGGTGGAAGGTATTGGCGAACAGGACTATGAGATACCTAACATCAAGACTTCTTATGTAAGGGCCGACTACCATGTTCCGGTAGCCGCCTGGAGATCCGTAACCAGTTCAACCTTATCGTTCGCTCATGAATGCTTTATAGATGAACTAGCTATTAAAGCGGGTAAAGATCCGCTGGATTTTCGGATGGAGTTGCTATCTAAACCATCTGATACTAAAAAGGTATTCCAAAAAGTAAGAGAGCTATCCGGTTGGGATGAACCATTACCGAAATATAAAGGTCGCGGCGTAGCACAATGGAAGTTTTTTGCAGGCCAGTGTGCACAGGTGGTTGAAGTAACTTATGACCCTGCACTCAAGACTATTAAAATTGATAAAGTGACTGCTGTAATCGACCTGGGTGAAGTAGTTAATCCTGATAACGTCAAAAATCAAACAGAAGGTGCTGTAGTGATGGCGCTTACTGCTGCTATAAAGCCGGGGATTACTTTTAAGAATGGCAAAGTGGTTGAGAGTAACTTTTATGATAACCCTGTGTTGCGAATGAATGAAATGCCTATGGTTAATGTACACGTACTGGCTGATGGCGGGAAAATAAAAGGCGTCGGTGAGCCTGGCTTACCGCCATTTGCTCCAGCTTTGGCAAACGCCATTTTCGCCGCAACCGGCAAGCGGATACGCAAAATGCCATTTGATCTGAAAATAAGTTAAAGAATAGTATAGTTTACCAAAACATATCCGAAAATGGAAACTAACGAAATATCAAGAAGGAATTTCATCCGGGTTTCCGGCCTGGCCGGGACAGCGCTTTGTTTGGGCTTTTATTCTTCTGCAAGTGCAAAAGAGGAACAGTTTATAAATGCTTCGGGTGCTGAAAACCCGGGTATACAAATGAATGCCTGGATCAATATTGATACCAATGGTAAAGTGACCCTTACAGATCATCGTGCGGAAATGGGGCAGGGGTCGTATCAGTCGGTACCGCAGATCATCGCTGAGGAACTAGAGGTGGATTTGAAGGATATCCACGTCGTTTTCGCGCAGGGGGATAATAAGAAATACGGCAATCAGATCACCGGGGGAAGTTCTACTATACGTGGCTCGTACAAAAACTTACTGAAGCTAAGTGCATCTGCGCGGGAAATGCTTATTGCGGCAGCGGCTGCCAAATGGAGCGTTCCTGCAACTGAATGTTATGCAGAATCGGGCAGTGTGATCCATAAATCATCCGGCAAGAAATTTCATTATGGCGAATTGGTTACCGATGCATCAAAATTAGAAGCGCCAAAAGAAGTTAAGCTTAAAAAGGTATCGGAATACAAGTTGATCCGCAAACCTCTAAACCGTAAGGATACACCGTTGAAAACCAATGGAGAAGCAATATTTGGTTTAGATAAAAAACTACCCGGAATGCTTTACGCTGCAGTTGAACGCAGTCCGAGACAACGTGGCAAAGTAAAAAGCATTGATGATACGGCTACAAAGAAAATTCCCGGTGTGCAAAAGGTTTTCAAAGTAGAGATGGCGGTTTTTAATACCACTCGTGAAGGTGTTGTCGTTGTGGCAAATTCTACCTGGGCTGCTATTGAAGGGAAAAAAGCGTTAAAAGTTGTGTGGGACGATAGTGGCTTTGAGCATATCAATACACCTGATATTTATAAAAAGCATGAAGAATTGTTGAAAACAAGCGAAGGGTTATCACATTCAAAACAAGGAGACCCGGATGCGGCTTTGAAACAGAGTTCAAAAACACTTGATGTTATTTATCAGACGCCTTACCAGGCGCATGCTGCTATGGAGCCATTGAACTGCGTTGCTCATTACCAGGGCAATAAAGTAGAGATATGGGGGCCGATCCAGGCACCCGACTGGATTCAGGCGGATATTAGCGGCCGGCTCAAAATCCCACAGGAAAATGTGATTGTTAATATGACTTTCCTTGGCGGTGGTTTTGGCAGAAAGGCTTTTATGGATTACCCGCAAGAAGCAGTGATGATCTCAAAAGAGATAGGTGGCCCGGTGCAGGTAGTTTGGACAAGGGAAGATGACATGACCCAGGGCCCTTACCGTGCAGGAATCTCGTACCGCGGACAAGGTGCTTTAGAAAATGGCCAGCTTACTGCCTTGAAATTTAAAATGGCCGGTCAAAATATCGATCATTGGCAATCTGATAAAAGAGATAAAGCGAATGACAGCACTTCCGAGGGTTTCCTGAAGCCTTATTATGACAGTATCAAGAATGTCAGTTTTGCGGATGTGCCGTACGAAATGCCTATGCCTAATATGTGGTGGCGCTCGGTATATGCATCTACAAATGGATTTGCTTATGAAAGCTTCATGAACGAAATGGCTGGATTGGCAGGCAAAGATCAGTTGGATTTCCGAAGGGAGTATTTAAAAGATGAACGCTGTCAGAAACTGATCGATAAAATGGAAGAAGTATCAGGGTGGAAAAGTCGTGGTAAAAATGAAGGTTATGGCGTGGCTATTACCGAGTGTTTTAGCAGTACTGTTGGCCAGGTAGTAAAGGTTTCCCGGAAAAGCAACGGAGGAATCAAGATCGATCATGTATGGGCGGTGATGGATTGCGGTTGGTATGTTAATCCTGATATTATTAAAGCACAGGTAGAAGGCTCGGTTGTTATGGCTTTAGGTGCGGCCACCACACACGAGATTACCTTCAAAGACGGTCTTGTAGAACAGAGAAACTTCTATGCTTACCAGATGCCACGAATGAACGATGTGCCTGTGGTGGATGTATATGTAATGGATAACGACGCAGATGCAGGCGGCGTTGGCGAGCCAGGTTTGCCGCCCTTTACCCCGGCCCTGACTGACGCTATTTTCGATCTGACAGGCAAACGCATCCGGAAACTGCCATTTAATATGAATGCGGTTTAGCTTATTTCGTTATTTATAACAAACTTGCGCTTCATCAATCTATAAAAACTGAATGAATATCAAATTCTTTTGTCCGCGCTGGGGTAGCACGGGCTTATCATGGGATAGTTTTCTTTCTAAAGTAAAAGATGCCGGATACGACGGTATCGAATATGGAATTGCTAACAGCACACCTGCGAGTGAGCTCGAAATGGTTTGCAGAAAGGCCGAACAAGCAGGTTTACTAGTCATTGCCCAGCATTATGAAACAAGTGACCTTGATATCGATGTTCATGCTGATAACTTTGCCGCCTGGTTCAGGAAGATAGAGCCTTTTAATTGGATAAAGGTTAACTCGCAAACCGGGAAAGACTTTTTTACTTTCGAACAAAACAAGAAACTGATCGATGTGGCAACGGCTTATGCCGATAGGACAGGCATACCGGTTTATCATGAAACGCATAGGGCAAAATTTACTTTTGCTGCTCATATCACAAAAGAATATCTGCAAAAATTGCCCAATCTAAAATTAACTCTTGATATATCTCATTGGGTAAATGTGGCAGAATCTTTTCTTGAAAATCAACCTGAAGCAGTTGAATTGGCGTTGGAAAGGGCAGGGCATTTGCACGCGCGTGTTGGTTATCCCGAAGGTCCTCAGGTGGCAGATCCCCGCGCACCGGAATGGCAGGAGGCTTTAAACAATCACTTGAAATGGTGGGACAAAGTTGTATACAGAATCAGCAATCAGGCAGGCAATAATTTGGTAACGATTTCACCTGAGTTTGGGCCGCATCCATATATGGTTCATCTGCCCGGAACTGATACACCTATTGCCAATCAATGGGATGTAAACGTGTTCATGATGCAGCTCCTAAAAGAGCGTTATTCCGGTTGAAATCAGGTTTACATTACCGTTGTTTTAGACTGCTGGTCTGCCAATTATCTCATTTTCAAATACTTGAATTGTTGAAAATGTAACTTTTTCATAACCCATTCACGTATAAGGGATTGTGAAAGATCTGCATCCAAAACTTGTTGTCCAGAAATTGAAAGAATCGTTCAAAGCAGTTTTTGGAGGGGATGCCACGAATGAGCAATTCATTGAAGTTTTTATCACGATCCTGTTTTTTTCCCTGCTTATAGTCTCATTTTTCGTATTCGAACGATACTGAGAAATTAGCTTTAATGAAATTTTATATCTCCTTCTGTTTCAATAACCTTTCTTTTAAAGATTATAATTATCTTTAAACCATCATTACTTCCTATGTGGCCCAATAGGGGATAATTAATCCCGGGGCATTTTTTTAACCGGCAGTAGCAGAACAATAGATGTTTCGGATAGCAGGGCTTTCCGGATGGAATTTTAGTCGAAGCAGATGGATAAACTTATACTCGGATCTTATAATATATCACTCAAAAACAAAGTCGCAGGAAAAGAAAACCGAACGGCAACGGCTTTTACGAGTGGAATCAAACACGCATGGGCAAAGGCTTTTTGGATAATATTGGTCTTTGCATCATTCATGATGCCTGCACGTGTTTTTGCGCAGACAGATGCTACCTTATCTAATCTTACTATTAGCGACGGCACTTTAACCCCAGGATTTGCCAGTGGTGTCACTTCATATACCGATGATGTAGGTAATGCAGTTACGAGTGTTACGGTAACTCCGACTACTACTGATCCGAATGCAACGGTAACCGTGAACGGCACACCTGTAACCAGCGGGAACCCATCAGCCGCTATTAATTTGGTTGTTGGCCCGAATACGATCACCGTTATAGGAACATCCCAGGATTTATCAGCGACCGACACCTATACTATTACAGTAAACCGCGCGGCGTCTTCAGATGCTACTCTGTCGAGTTTGACGATTAGCTCAGGAACATTAACCCCAGGGTTTTCAGGCGGAACCACCAGTTATACAGCAAGTGTAAGTAACGCAACTACGGGTATAACAGTTACGCCAACTGTGAATGAACCGAATGCAAGTGTAACTGTGAATGGTTCGCCGGTGGCGAGCGGAAATCAATCAGGTAGTATTGCTCTAAATGTTGGTCCTAACACGATTACAGTGGCAATTACAGCGCAGGATGGTACTCCGAATTCTTACACCATAACAGTAACCCGTGCTGCATCGTCCATTGCTACGCTATCGAACCTGACATTAAGTGCTGGCACATTGACACCAGGCTTTGCAAGCGGAACAACAACGTATACAGCCAACGTAACCAATGCGACTAATAGTATAACAGTAACGCCAATTACATCTGATGCGAATGCAACGGTAACAGTTAATGGTAATACTGTAACCAGTGGTAACCCTTCAGGTGCAATAGCTTTAAGTGTTGGTCCAAATACTATCACAACTGTTGTAACTGCTGAAGACGGAACGACTACCGATACTTATACAGTCACAGTTACCCGTGCGGCATCTTCCATTGCAACGCTGTCGAACCTGACATTAAGTGCAGGCACATTAACGCCGGGCTTTGCGAGCGGAACAGTTACTTATACAGCCAACGTAACTAATGCAACTACAAGTATCACCGTAACGCCAACCACTAGCAACGCCAATGCGACTGTGACTGTTAATGGTAACACTGTGGCAAGCGGTAACCCGTCAGGCGCGATCAGTTTAAGCGTTGGTCCAAATACGATCACAACCGTTGTAACTGCTGAGGATGGAACAACCACAGATACTTATACAGTTACAGTAACCCGTGCAGCATCGTCTGTTGCTACACTATCCAATCTGACATTAAGCGCCGGCACATTAACGCCCGGCTTTGCGAGCGGAACAGTTACCTATACAGCCAACGTTCCTAATACAACAGCCAGCATCACTGTAACGCCAACTACATCAAATGCCAATGCAACCGTGACGGTCAATGGAAACACGGTAGCCAGTGGTAATCCATCAGGTACGATCAGTTTAAATGTTGGCCCTAATACGATCACAACTGTTGTTACTGCCCAGGACGGAACGACTACCGATACTTATACAGTTACAGTAACCCGTGCTGCATCTTCCATTGCAACGCTGTCGAACCTGACATTAAGTGCCGGCACATTGACACCTGGCTTTGCAAGCGGTACAGTGACTTATACTGCCAATGTGACTAATGCAACTACCAGCATTACTGTAACGCCAACCACTACGAACGCTAACGCTACAGTGACAGTGAATGGTAATGCGGTAGCCAGCGGCAACCCATCGGGTGCAATAGCTTTAAGTGTTGGTCCAAATACGATCACAATTGTTGTTACTGCGGAGGACGGAACGACTACTGATACTTATACAGTTACGGTCACTCGGGCCGGGTCGGCAATTGCAACATTGTCAAACCTCACTTTGAGCAGTGGTACGTTGACGCCGGGTTTTGCAAGCGGAACAGTAACATACACCGCTAATGTAACTAATGCGACTAACAGCATTACGGTAACACCAACTACTACTAACGCTAATGCAACTGTAACGGTGAATGGAAACGCCGTAACAAGCGGTAATCCGTCCGGTGCGATCAGTTTAAATGTTGGTCCGAATACCATTACGACTGTGGTCACTGCCGAGAACGGAACTACAACCGATACTTATACCGTTACCGTGACCCGTGCTGGGTCAGCAGTCGCCACATTGTCAAATCTGACCTTAAGTAGCGGCACATTAACCCCCGGTTTTGCAAGCGGAACAACAACGTATACGGCCAATGTAACCAATGCTACAAACAGCATCACCGTAACACCAACTACATCTGATGCTAATGCAACGGTAACAGTTAATGGTAATACTGTAACCAGTGGTAACCCATCAGGTGCGATCAGTTTAAGTGTTGGTCCGAATACAATTACGACTGTAGTTACCGCTGAGGACGGAACGACTACCGATACTTATACAGTCACAGTTACCCGTGCGGCATCTTCCATTGCAACGCTGTCGAACCTGACATTAAGTGCAGGCACATTAACACCAGGTTTTGCAAGCGGAACAACCAGTTATACAGCCAATGTTACTAATGCAACCGCCAGCATAACTGTAACTCCAACTACAAGTAATGCTAACGCGACAGTAACTGTAAACGGAAATGCGGTGACAAGCGGTAATGCATCAGCTCCGATCAGTTTAAGTGTTGGGCCGAATACAATTACAACTGTAGTAACTGCAGAGGATGGCACAACCATAAATACCTATACTATTACAGTAACAAGGGCAGTTTCAACTAATGCAGCTTTATCTAATTTAGTTCTGAGTTCGGGTACATTGACACCAGGCTTTGCCTCAGGTACTACAAGCTATACTGCCAATGTAACTAATGCTACAGCCAGTATTACAGTGACTCCAACTACATCTGATGCCAACGCCACAGTGACGGTGAATGGGAATGCGGTAACAAGTGGTAACCCATCCGGAGCAATTGGTTTAAGTGTTGGGCCTAATACGATCACAACGGTGGTGACCGCCGAAGATGGGACAACCACAAATACTTATACTGTTACTGTGACCCGTGCTGCATCTGCGGTAGCTACATTATCTAATCTGACATTAAGCGCCGGTACATTAACGCCGGGTTTCGCGAGTGGAACAACCAGCTATACAGCCAGTGTTGGTAATGCAACAACAAGTATCACAGTTACGCCAACGGTATCAGATGCAAACTCAACTGTAACCGTAAACGGAAATGCGGTAACCAGTGGTAATGCATCAGGACCTGTAACCCTGAATGTCGGTCCAAACACGATAACGACAGTAGTAACTGCCCAGGACGGAACAACCACCGGTTCTTATACTGTTGTGGTCACCCGTGCTGCTTCAGCAGATGCAACTTTATCGAACCTGACTGTTAGCGCCGGAGCTTTAAATCCTGCTTTCTCAAGTGCGGTTACATCATACACCGATAATGTTCCTAATATAATTGCGACAATTACCATATCGCCCACAGCCAACGATCCAAACGCAACAATAACCGTTAATGGCGTTGCCGTAGCGTCAGGAGGGACATCGTTACCTTTGAATTTGCTTGTCGGTCCAATCATACTTGGTCAAAATGTTGCTACGATAGTAGTAACTGCTGCGGATGGTGTAACTACCAATACTTATACTATTAATATAGGGCGAGGTGCGTCGGCTGTGGCTACTTTGTCAAACCTTACCCTGAGCTCAGGAGCATTAACACCGGCTTTTGCCAGCGGAACGAACAATTATACGGCAGATGTTAGCAATGCGACAACAAGTATTACCGTAACTCCAACTACTACGGACGCTACTTCGACAGTGACCGTAAATGGCAATGCTGTTACAAGCGGAAATGCATCAGGACCAATCGGTTTAAATGTTGGTCCAAATACGATTACGACAGTAGTTACGGCACAGGATGGAACAACGACAAATACCTATACGGTGGTGGTGACGCGTGCACCATCAACGGATGCGACATTATCTAATCTCGTACTTAGCGCAGGTACGTTAACGCCTGCTTTTGCGAGCGGCACGACCAGCTATACTGCTAGCGTAGGCAATGCTACGGCAAGTATCACCGTGACACCTACTACTAACGATCCGACATCAACGGTTACTGTGAATGGTACGACGGTAACAAGCGGAAATGCATCAGGACCGATCAGCTTAAGTGTTGGTCCGAATACGATCACGACAGTAGTTACGGCACAGGATGGAACAACGACAAATACCTATACGGTAGTCGTCACCCGTGCTCCATCATCTGATGCGACGTTATCAAACCTGGTACTTAGCGCAGGTACGTTAACGCCTGCTTTTGCGAGCGGAACGACTAGCTATACAGCAGGTGTAGCCAACGGAACCACCAGTATCACTGTTACACCCACCGCAAATGATCCGACATCAACAATCACCGTTAACGGCACAGCCGTAACAAGCGGAAATGCATCCGGACTGATCGCCTTGAGTGTAGGTGGCAATACGATTACAGTAGTGGTAACTGCGCAGGATGGAACGACAACCGGAACTTATACTGTGGTTGTAACCCGTTCCGCTTCATCGGATGCGACATTATCAAACCTGGTTATTAGTTCCGGCACTTTAACACCTGGCTTTGCAGGTGGAACAACCAGCTATACAGCTAGCGTAGGCAATGCAGTAACCAGCATCACTGTTACACCAACCGTGAATGACCCAACGTCAACAGTTACTGTGAATGGTACAGCAGTAATAAGCGGAACAACTTCAGGAGCACTTGCTCTTAGTGTTGGACCGAATACCATAACGACAGTAGTAACCGCCCAGGACGGCACAACTACAACTACTTATACAATTGTAGTAACCAGAGCCCCATCATCCGATGCGACATTGTCTAACCTGGTTATCAGTGACGGAACGCTTGCGCCTGCATTTGCCAGCGGAACAAACAGTTACGCGGCCAGTGTCGCCAACACGACAACCAGTATTACGGTGACCCCGACGGCAACAGACCCCACTTCAACTATTACGGTTAATGGTACTGCGGTGGCATCCGGTAGTGCTTCGGGGCCTTTAGCGTTAAACGTGGGCACCAACACTATCTCGGTTGCGGTGACTGCACAGGATGGAACGACGATTAATACGTATACTATTTCAGTATCAAGGGCTCCATCATCAATAGTTACCCTTAGTAATTTAGTACTTAGCTCAGGAACACTTACACCTGCATTTAATAGCTCGACATTAAGCTATGTAGCCAGCGTAACTAATGCTACTACAAGCATTACCGTTACCCCGACTACGACCGACCCAACCGCAACTGTATCGGTTAACGGAACTACAGTAATATCCGGTAGCGCATCCGGGCCGATTCCTTTAAACGTAGGTCCTAATACAATTAATGTACTGGTTACCGCTCAGGATGGCTCAACAACAACTTACTCGATAACCGTTACACGCGGACCGTCAGCTGACGCCACTTTATCAAACCTGGCAATCAGCAACGGAATTTTACTGCCTGTATTCTTAAGCGGTATTACCAACTATACAGCTATCGTTCCAAATGCAACTACATCCATAACTATAACGCCAACTACCAATGACCCTAATGCGACCGTAACTGTGAATGGTGTTCCGGTAACCAGTGGAACGGCGTCTGGTGCTATAGGGCTTAACGTAGGCACAAATACAATTACCACCGTAGTAACTGCACAGGATGGCACAACAATTGATACTTATACCATTGTAGTTACACGTGCACCTTCATCTTCTGCCACGCTATCCAACCTAACTATTAGCCCAGGAACACTTACGCCAGCCTTCGCCAGCGGAACTAATATTTATTCAGTTATAGTGGCTAATAATGTTACAAGTATTACTTTAACGCCGACATCTACTGACCCAACATCGACCATATTGGTGAATGGCACAGCAGTGGCATCTGGAACGGCTTCAGGGTCAATACCGTTAATAGTCGGTCCAAACCTGATAACTGTTTTGGTTACTGCACAGGACGGTTTGACAACAGATACTTACCTGGTTACTGTTAACCGTTCGCAGTCATCAACGGCTACTTTATCTAACCTGACGCTTAGCTCAGGTACTTTGACCCCTACATTTAATGGTGCAATTACAGCCTATACCGCTGATGTCACAAATGCGACAACAAGTATTACTGTAACGCCTACCACAACTGACCCAACGGCTTCGGTAACGGTAAACGGGAATTTGGTTATAAGCGGAACACCATCCGCACCAATTCCTTTAAATATTGGTCCGAATACGGTTACTGTGATAGTTACTGCGCAGGATGGTGTTACTTCAAGTGTTTATACAGTTACTGTTAATAGAGCGGCGTCCTCAATAGCCACATTAAGCAATTTGACGATAAGTTCGGGCACACTGGTTCCCGCCTTTGCAAGCGGTACAACCAGCTATACGACTACCGTCGATAACACCGTAACAAGTATTACGGTGACACCGACTACAACGGATGCCACTGCAACAGTAACAGTTAACGGAACAGCAGTAACGAGCGGCTCCGCATCGAACGCTATCAATCTTATCGTAGGCGCCAATACAATTACCACTGTTGTAACCGCACAGGATGGTACAACGACTGACACTTATACTATAATTGTAAACAGAGCTCCATCAGATATAGCTTCACTCAGTAATTTGACTTTAAGCTCCGGGTCACTTACACCAGTGTTCTCAAGTGCAACGCTGGGTTATGTGGCAGGGGTGAGCAATACAACTACCAGTATAACTGTAACACCAACGGCCACAGATCCAACTTCTACTATTACTGTTAATGGTGCAGCTGTAGCAAGTGGTTCAGCGTCGGCAGATATTCCTCTGGCAATTGGACCTAATACCGTTACCGTGGTAGTTACCGCACAGGATGGTACTACCATAACCACTTATACAGTAATAGTTACCCGTACTGCATCATCAACAGCTACGCTGAGTAATCTCACCATCAGTTCAGGAACTCTTGCGCCAAATTTCAATGCTTCGGTTACCAGTTATGCGGTGAGTGTTCCAAATTCAGTTAGCAGCGTCACGGTAACGCCTACTACCACTGACCCTAACGCCACCATTACCGTTAACGGAACTGTGGTTGCGTCAGGAAGTGCATCAGGTTCTATTCCGTTGCAAGTAGGTAGTAATCTTGTCAATGTAATAGTAACGGCCCAGGACGGGACGTCAGTAACTTATACTATCTCAGTTTCACGCAATCCTGCAACTTCGGTGGTACTCGCCAATCTGACCATTAGTACAGGCTCGTTAGCCCCTAATTTTTCAAGTTCCGTATTTGGTTATGCATCGGCGGTAGCAAACACAACTACCAGTTTAACGGTGACTGCCACAACAAGTGATCCGACCAACACCATCACTATTAATGGTGTGCAAACCGGCTCTGGCACACCTTCGGCACCAATACAACTAGTTGTTGGCGCCAATGTGATCACGGTAGTCGTATCGGCTTCGGGGCAGGCGTCTACCACATATACAATAACAGTCGCCCGTGCGGGAACAACTGTTGCAACCCTGAGTAATCTTACCCTGAGCCAGGGAACTTTGAAGCCGGCTTTTGCAAGCAGCACAAGGAGCTATACCGCAAGTGTGGATTATAGCGTAAGCTCGATCACCGTAACACCAACCACTTCGGATGCAAATGCTACTATCAAAGTAGATGGCGTGGTAGCGTTCAGCGGGCAACCAAGCCAGGTGATCGATCTGGATCCGGGTGATAATACTATCACAGTGGATGTATTGGCGCAGGATGGTATCACCACGGTAACTTATACGGTGGTAGTTACCCGGAATGTGCCTCAGAATGATGTGATCGCTAATAACCTGCTTACCCCTAACGGCGATGGAAAAAATGATACCTGGTTTATCAAGAATATCGATCTGTTCCCTAATAATACAGTTACTGTGTTCGATCATTCCGGTAAAATACTATATGCCAAAAAAGGATACAGTAATGATTGGGACGGAAATTACAATGGGCAGCCTTTGAAAGAGGATACCTATTATTATGTAATCGATCTGGGGCCGGGCGATAAAAAGATCAAAGGATACATCACAGTACTTAAAAAACGATAATGGCAATTAGGTACTACAAAACTTTGAATAACAAGATGCTGAATCAAGATATAAAAAAGAATATAAGGAAGGCAAGTATGCTGATGAGGGTATTGGCCGGTTGTGTGGTCATGGTTTTCTTCTGCGTAAATTATGCACATGCGCAATTGACCAATATACAATCCATCTATTTTCAGAACCAATACCTGGCTAACCCGGCGTTGGCAGGTATGGAACCACAATTGAATCTGAATATGGACTATCATCAGCAATGGTTGGGGGTACCCGGGAGTCCTACACTAACGACTTTTACGGCCGATTATAATTCGGGCAATAAAGTTGGATTGGGTTTAAATGTTTACGGTAATAATGCCGGCTTAATAAGCAGAACCCGGATAATGGGTACTTATGCTTATCATATCCCTTTGAACGATAAGGGTTCTAAACTGAGTTTGGGATTATCAATAGGTTTCAGCGATGCACATGCAAACGAGGGCGAAGTAGTTGGTGATCAGGGAGATTTGGCGGTATCCCAGTTTAATGCCCATGGCGTATATCCCGATGGAGACATAGGTGTAGCCTATACAAGCCCGAAGTTTAATGCGCAGCTTGCACTACCCAATCTTAAACGTGCTTTCTTTCAAACCCAGGCAGACGCTGTAGACGTGGAGGCATCCACTTTTTATGCAGCAATGAGCTATAAGGTACAATTAACTTACTCGAATAATTACAGCATTTACAGCATCGAACCGAAGGTTGCCTATCGCGGCATAATGGGTTACAGCAATGTTTTTGATGTCGGCTTTAATTTATACAGAACAACTTTTGAAGATAACTATCAGCTTAACCTCCAGGGCGTGTATCATAGTGATAATAGTCTTTCATGGGGTTTTGGTATTGATTATCATACGCTTGGATTATTGTTTACCTATACGTATAATACGGGTCCGTTGAGTAGTTATGCCAACAATACCTTCGAATTAGGTATTAGTTTGAAATTGCTTAAGAAGACAACGCTATAAATCAATCAGCCAATACATGGCTGATTGAACGGTAGTCTTTTGGTGATATCCCGCTTTTCTTTTTAAATAGCTTGGAGAAATAAAAAATCGATTCAAAACCGGTATGGTAGGCGATCTCATTGACGCTAAGGGAAGTCGAAGTAAGTAACTCTTTTGCTTTGTTGAGCCTGATATCCAGGTAATATTGATTGGGGGAGAGACCTGTCGCTTTTTTAAAAGCTTGTCTGAATTTGGAATAGCTCATCGGGATTTCCTCAAGTAACTGATCGATGCCAATCGGGTTTTCTATTGATTCATTCATCCTAAACTTTGCCCTGGTAATTGACCGACCTGTAACATCATTGTCGGAATCTTTGGTTAAAGTGATGCTGTTTATCAGCCCCAGAATTTCCATAGTAATGCCGCTCACAATTTGCTGATACCCCGGGTTGGATGATTTTACACTATCGAGCAGACGATGAAACAGCTTCTGTATGTGTTCATTAAGGCCAATATCAATAAAAGGCTTTCCTTTCTCAAAAAAGCCTTGCTTCATCAAATGTTCAGGATATAATCCTTTAAAACCTATCCAGTATTCCTCCCAACCCGATTGCAATTCAGGCTTGTACCTGTGCCATACTCCTGGAAACAAGAAAAAGCAAGTACCGGCTGTCACCACGCGTGAGTTCGTTTCAGACGATTCAAAAGTCCCCCGGCCCTTAGATATATACACCAAATAGTAATCATCCAGTATCCTTCCTTTATTCCAGGTGAAAGCGTGCGTAGAAGGGTGCCCTTGGTTATTTGGGTACACCTGGTTGGTGTCTATTTTGCAATAGCCAACTGTAGTGATGGCAAATCCCCACTTTTCGTCGGCAGCAGAAGGCGTAAGGTATTTGTTAAAGTTGTGCATTTCATTTAACAAGACATTAAAAATAAGAAATTAGTTACAGGTAAAAATGTCAAAAAGTATAAAAAACTTCCCGCTTTAGATAACCTATAGCTTTTTGGAGAGGGTATTTTTGATAAGGAATCTAAATTTTATCTGAGTGCTCGCCAACCGGCAGCTGGTAACTCCGGTTGGCAATTTTTTAAAATCAGGCCCCTACATCGACAAACACTACAACCTATGAATCACAGGGTAACTAAGGATCAGATTGATTTCTTCCAGAAAAACGGCTTCATCATTATAGAGGATTTTCTCTCGCCTGATGAACTTGAACATTGGCGGGCGACAGTGATGAATGCCGTAAAAAAGAGGAATGGTCAAAAAATGCCCGGAAAGGAAGTAAAAACCGGGGAAGAGGACGGGATAAATGAAGATGCCGCTTATTTTGGGAAGGTATTTGACCAATTACTAAATCTCTGGCAAACAGATGATGGTGTAAAAGAGCTGATTACCGATGAGCGTATCGGCAAAATGGCTGCCGATCTTGCCGGGGTTGACGGCATACGCATTTGGCATGACCAGGCTTTGTTCAAGGCTCCCTGGGCTAATCCCACTTCATGGCATCTGGATACTCCGTTCTGGTCGTTTTCAGATAGGAAAGCACTTTCTATTTGGATAGCATTGGATGATGCCACATTGGAGAATGGCTGTTTATATTTTATAAGAGGTTCTCATATAAAAACATCTTTTGAAAATGCCGGAATCGGTAAAAATATGGATGGGATTTTCCTGGTCTATCCAAACCTTGCCAAATCACAATCTGTTGCGGCACCCATGAAAGCAGGCAGTTGCTCTTTTCATAATGGATTGACTATTCATGGTGCAAATGCGAATATGACCAACGGTTATCGCAGGGCCATGACATGTGCGTATATGCCTGATGGCAATGTCTATAATGGTACGCCTAACATACTGCCTGATGAATATCTGAAAACTATTAGGGTGGGTGATGCATTGAATGATGATGCTCAAAATCCCCTGATATATCACCGTAATACGAGCAAGTTATAATTCTTTTACTGGAATGAAAAGATAGAACCAGCAGGTTATAAGTTATCCATGTGATACTTATTCAGCAGGTTCAGCAGCACGCCGTTTGTCCAGCCGAAACCATCCTGTAATGGGTATTCTCCGCCACCTGCTTTTGCGTCTGTATCTAATACATTATATTTTTCCATCAGCTTACCCGTTGAATTGAATACACGGATATTGGTACTTATCCATGTCTCAGCAACAGACCGTGCAAGGCCTGAATAATTATACTTATTCAGACCGTCAATGGCCATATATTGCAATGGTGCCCATGCATTAGGGCTATCCCATTGCTGACCGGAACGTTTGAATGTAGTGACCAATCCACCTGATTTGAGAAATTTGGCTTTTAACCCTGCGGCTACTTTTGCAGCCTGCTTAGCATCCGCCATTTTGAACTCCAGCGGGAATGTGCCGGCCAAAGTCTGGTGTGGCGTTTGTTGGCGGGTTTTCCAATTATAATCCATAAACCAGCCCAATTGTTCATTCCAGCTATATTTCAATATCGCTTTTTTACGTAGTAATGCTTTGGTAGTATACTCCTTGTATTTAAGACCATTACCCTGTAAATGGTAAGAGTTGGCAATGGAAAGCTCGAGGTGATAAAGCAAACAGTTAAGATCGATTGGAACTATAAAAGTGGTTTGAATGGTTTCAAGCTTGCCGGTCGTATCCATCCAACGTGTACTAAAATCCCACCCGGACTCAGCGGCGGCACGAATATTTCTATAGAAATCACCGAGTTTTTGCTTGGTCAGTTTAGCAGCGTCCACATCTTTCTTATAAGATTCTTCCCGCGGCAAATCAGAATCATCCCAATAACGGTTAAGTAGTTCACCATCTTTCATGCGCACCACCATACGGTAAGCTTCACCGGGCTTTACCTTGTCAGAGCCATTCATCCAGAAATTATACTCCTTTATTAGTTCTGGTTGATATTTCACAAACACCGAATTGCCTTGATCTTTAGCCAGCAGATCAAGCATCATAGAAAAGAATGGCGGTTGGGAGCGAGTAAGATAATAAGTACGCGTTCCGTTTGGTATAAAGCCGTACTTATCCAGCATATAAGCAAAATTGCCTATCATATTCTGGATTATCTGCGTTTGATGACTTTCCTGTAAGCCAAGCATTGTAAAATAAGAATCCCAATAATAAGTCTCACGAAAACGCCCGCCCGGTACTACAAAATCATTCGGAAGCGGTATTAATGACGACCATTTTGAAACGGTATCGTGCCTGCGGTAAAGCACATGCCATAGTGTATCGATATGTTTGCGTATACCAAGAGAAACATCAGTCTTAAACACGTTGGAATTAGGTCCGGGTACCACAAAATTTTCTTCAACAAACTGTTTCAGATCAAAGCCCGTTTTATCCTTTTTGTCATTGTAATCCTTCATGATAAGTTCAGGGTCACGGCGCGGGGTAGCATCAACAAATGTTTTATTATCGGGGAAAATATCAGACAATTGAACAGCCTCAAATAAACCCGGGAACAATTGCCGCGGAGTATGTACCTGGGCATATGAAACGCCAAAAACAATAAAAAGAAATAGCGTTAATAACAGTTTTTTCATGCTTATAATAATATTATAATTGGTGTTAGGATTAAAAACTATTTGTTCCAGGCGGAAATTGGTAAATTATTAATAATAAGCAAGGTATAAAGAATTTCTATTTAAGAGTTTGATGCCTGTTTTTTATAAAAAAAATATGAACGAAAATGACCTTCCTAATGCGTTATGAATGTTTTTGATGAAAAAAATTTAAAATAGTTTTTATCATTTTTAAACGGAAACTCATTTTTTAAGTATAGATTTAGGCATCTAAAACCACTGGTTGCGACATGAGAATATTTTTATTAACCCTGTTCTTGTCATTTCTTGGATACTCAGCATACTCATCTACCAAAACGGATAGCCTTTTGGCACAATTGAAGGTTGAATTATCAAAGATCAAGATGTATGACAGCCAGAAAGACTTCAGGATTAAGAGACTAAAAGCCAAATTAGACGCAGCTCCCCAAATAGATTATAATACCCGGTATAGTATATGCAGTCAATTATATGAAGAATATAAATCTTATCAGTTCGAAATAGCATATACTTATACCCAAAGAATGATGGCTATAAGTAAGGCTTCACATAGTCTTGCCCGTGAAAATGACACGAAAATCAAAACTGCATTTCTTTTAATGTCTGCAGGGATGTTCAAAGAGACCTTTGAAAGTCTTCAGCAGATTAATACACGTTTACTTAGTGATAGCTCTAAACTGGAATATTATTCAATAAGAGAACGCACTTACTCTGATCTTTCAGATTATAATAACGATAAATTCTTTGCTCCTTTTGATAAAGAGGAGTCTCTCAAATACCTGGATTCAGCTATAGCTTTATCAAAACCTAATTCATTTGAGTTGCTGCGCCACTTAGGCGATAGGCAAATACGTTTGGGACAAGCACAGTTACCATCTAAGTACTACATCGATCTTTTAAATCATTACCCGCTTACAGCACATCAGCGTGCAATGTCAGCTACAGCATTAAGCTCTTTTTATCCCGGCCCTCAACATGCTGACGATAGGATGGGACTTCTGGCCGTTGGTGCAATAAATGATATCCGGTCATCTACCAAAGAGACATTAGCTATTTTCAAACTAGGTCAGGAGTTATTTAAACAAGGTAATGTAAATGAAGCATATGCCTTTATAAAGCAGGCGGATGATGACGCTGAGTTTTATGGAGCCAGGCTGCGGAAAATTGAAATTGGCGCAGTTTTGCCTATTGTTGCAGCACAAAAGATCATCATTACAGAAAATGAAAAGAACAAATTTCTAATCTATCTGCTCTCTACAATTGTTGTAGCAATCTTAATTGCACTGGTATCGTTTATCGTGTTCATTCAGTTAAAGAGATTGAAGGTAAAGGAACGGATAATTGAAGAAAAGAACGTATTACTCGAAAAGATCAATGAAAAGCTGATAGAAGACACTCATATTAAAGAGGAATACATTGGCTATTTCTTTAATGTTATATCGGGTTACATATTAAAACTCGAAAAGCTTAAACGCAACGTAGAACGCAAGATCACCATTAAGAAGTATGATGATGTATTGCTGTCTGTAAATGAGATCAATATCAAAAAAGAAAGAGAAACCCTATTTTACACGTTCGATCATATCTTCCTTAAAATCTTCCCTAACTTCATAAGTACATTCAATTCCCTTTTTAAAAAGGAAGACCAGATTTGGCCTAAAGACAATGAAGTATTGAACACTGATCTGCGAATATTTGCCCTGATGCGACTTGGTATAAGTGACGTAGAAACTATAGCCAATATCCTGGAATATTCTGTAAATACCATCTATGTTTACAAGATGCGCATCAAAGCTAAAGCACTGGTACCAAGTGATGAATTTGATCACAAAATTATGGATATTAAAGCTATTGAAGTGCTCAGTAAAATGCAGGATTAAATTCTTCTTTAAAAAGAATTATCATAATGCCCCACTGCTTTTATCATGTATAAAGGGTTGTTTTAACAGCTTTTTCCAATCAATTATTTTGTTAAATTACTACTCCAAAGGGTTAAATTGATACCTTATTTCCTTAAATAACGTTTATATTTTTTTGCATGTCTTTTTTTATAAATATTTGTTTATCAAATATTTAAATTTAAAAAATGCGCTTTTTTCTTATATTCGATATAAACAAATAGGTATTTTTAATGAGTATTTATTACTTTGCTTCAAATGGGTATGTGGTGTAATGAAAAAGTTGCTTGTGATTTTAAAAAGTAGTAACTTAGATTATATCCGATTTCCCCTAATAACCAATTAACCAAATAAAATAATTTACCGGCACACAAAAGGTGCATCACTTAGTTCATTAATTGTATCAGCAATTTCTGTCTTAAGGTTTCAAGTAACTGTATAGTTTAAAGTTATGCGAGATGCTGTATTATTTTATAAACCGATTTGTAAACTATTAACTAATGAAAAGAAAGGATACGAACATTCCCCCTTGACAAAACAGCCAGGTGCAAACTAGTTATAGTAGAATATTTAAATCTCAAAATATTTATAACAAACAGTTTGCTAATGCTAAACTAACTAACTAATCAATAAACCGTTCAACCCAAATTTTATGCATTTTAAAAATTTACTCAAAGTAAGTTGCTGCTTTATCTTACTATGTTTATTTGCGTTGCCTGCTTTGGCCCAAAACGTAGTAGTTACAGGTAAAGTAACAGACTCAAAAGATGGTTCGCCCATCCCTGGGGTATCCATTGTAGCCAAGGGCTCAACCGCAGGTACGGTTACCGACGTGAATGGTAACTTCAAACTCTCAGTACCTTCTTCCATTACCACACTCACAGTTTCTTTTGTTGGTTACAACAAAAAAGACGTAGCATTAACAGGTGCACCATTAAACATTGCATTAGACGCTTCCAGCACAGCACTTAACGAAGTGTTGGTAGTTGGTTACGGTACCGTACGCAAAAAAGATGCGACTGGTGCCGTAGTAAAAGTATCATCTGATGATTTCGTACAAGGTGTAACCACCAACCCGTTACAACAATTACAAGGTAAAGCTTCAGGTGTTGTAATTTCAACCGCGAGTGGTGATCCAAACGACAGTCCGACAGTACGTATTCGTGGTACCGTATCGCTGTCAGGCGGTAACGACCCTCTGTATGTTATCGACGGGGTAGCAGGCGCTGATATCCGTGGTGTATCACCTAACGATATCGAATCTTTCGACATTTTGAAAGACGCTTCAGCAGCAGCTATTTATGGCGCACGTGCAGCAGGTGGTGTTATACTTGTTACTACAAAATCAGGAAAAGCTGGTAAGGCGCAAGTCTCAGTTAATAGCTATGTAGCTTCTGAATCACCTGAAAAGCTGCCTAAGTTTATGGATCGTACCCAATATCTCGCTGCATTTCAGTCTTTCTATGGACATGCGATGACAGCAGGTACTTCTACAACCAATGATCAGGGTGCAAACACAGACTGGTTTAAATTATTGACCCGCACAGCTTTCACTCACAACGAAAACGTTGCATTATCTGGTGGAACTGAAAAAGGCCACTATCGTGCATCTGTTACCTATAACGATCAAAATGGTGTCGCAATAAACTCTTTACGTCAGGATTTAAATGGCCGTTTTAACTTTGATCAAAAAGCACTGGATGATAAATTATTAATTACGATTGACGCGACAGGCTCACACACCAAACAGAATAATATTGCACCAAGTGTTTGGTTAAATGCGGCCGCTGTTCCATCAGTGATCAGTCCTTTCGACCCAGTTAACCCGGGTTACTATCAGTACATCAACAATACACAGGAAAACAACCCTATACCTGAGGCGCTGTACCTGATCAACAATCAAGTTACTGATAGATTAACTGGTAACTTAAGATTGGATTATACTTTGGCCAAGGGTTTAACCATAAGCCCATTTGCAAACGCATCTCATGGCATCGGAACCAGCCTGATCTACTATCCGCCAGCAAACGCTTATAGCCCGGTGGGTAACTTAATAAGTGCCGTTACTGACCAATTTAACTATACTCCACAGTTATCAGGTCACGGTGATGTTGATAAAGGTGAAACTGATTACACCAATACTACTTATGGTGCCACTTTAGATTATAAAATCACTTTTGGCAAAAGCCGTTTACATGTGTTGGGTGGTTATGAAAAGAACGTGTTTGCATACTCAAATATGAGGGTAGGCGCGCACGACTTTAACGATATTAACCAACCATTGGAAGCTATCGGTTCGGCAAACTCTATATCTACAGCTGATATAGGTTCAGATGCTGGTCAGTATACCTTGAAATCATGGTTAGGCAGAGCTGAATATAACCTTTCAGACAAGTATAACCTGACCGCTAATATCAGGTATGACTGGTCAAACAAACTGGGTATAAACAATCAGTCAGGTGTTTTCCCTTCATTTGGCGCGGGCTGGACAATCAGCAACGAAGACTTCATGAAAGGCACTAACTGGATCACTTCGTTAAAACTTCGTGGCAGCTGGGGTAAAACCGGTGACCAGGGTGGTATATCTAACTACAACTCTCAGTTCTTGTTTGGCCCTAACGGCAAATTCTATTACAACCTGGCAACTAACTCATTCCTGCCGGCTGCATTCTCAATTCAGAACCAAAACACTGCTTTAAGATGGGAAGTTGTAACAAGTACTGATTTGGCTGTTGATTTCAGCTTATTTAATGGTCGATTGAACGGTAGCTTCGATTGGTACAACAAAAAAACCGATCACCTGCTATATCCGTATACTGTACCAACAGGTGGTCAGTATTTCGTACCTACAATTTTGGCTAACGTTGGTAGCATGAGCAACAAAGGTTTTGAGTTCAGCGCAAATTATAAGATCTTCAAGACTACAGATTTCTCATGGACCGCCGGTGGTAATTTCGGACTTAACCGCAACAAGATTCTTAACTTGTCAGGAACTTTAAACAATACCACCTTCAATGTTACCCAGGCTAATGTGGGTAGCACATCAGGTTTGGGTATCAGCGGTGCTATTTCTAATATTGCTTACCTGAAAGTAGGAATGCCGGTGGGAACATTATTGTTGCCTGAATATGCAGGCTTAGATGCCAATGGTAACCAGTTGTTCTGGAAATATGCAGCTGATGGTTCAAGAACTGCTGTAAAAGACCCAGGCACACTTAACTATGCTGATGACGGCAGTACACAGGACAGGAAATTTTATTCAACTGATCCTAAGTTCACCTACGCTATCAACAACACATTTACTTACAAACAATTTGATTTAAATATCTTTATGCGTGGTCAGTATGGCAGCCACGGTTTCAACGAAGCTGCTATGGATTACACCAGCTTGCAAAAGTTAGGTACTTATGCTGTATTAGCTGATGCCAGCCAATACGGTATTAAGAGTTCTTCTCAACCTTCAACTTTCTGGTTGCAGGGAACTTCGTTCCTGAAATTGCAAAGTGCAACACTGGGATATAATTTTAATATCACCAATAACAGGTATATCGACAAGATGCACGTGTATATAGCCGGTAACAACTTGTATACATTTACAAGCTATAAAGGTATCGATCCGGAGTTAAGCACTAACGCAGCGTTGAGCGGTAGCTCTTACGGAATTGACGTAAGAACAATCTATCCTCGTGCCCGTCAGTTATCGTTCGGTATAAATCTAATATTGAAATAATTATAAATTATCATTATAATGAAAAAGAAACATTTATTGATCACAGCGGCCTTACTGATTGGTGTAGGTGTATATTCCTGTAAAAAGGAAATAAACCCAACTAAAGCCTCTGTTACGAAGGAGGCCGCTGGTGGGCAGACTGCGTACTTAAACTCAATTGTATTGGGCACCTATACCCAATTGCAAGGCCTTACAGCTAACAATGCTATGCTGTTAACGGCAGAAGAGACAACAGATGCATTGATTGTACCAGGCCGTATTGGTGGTGACTGGGCTGACGGTGGTGTATGGCAGCAATTATGGCTCCATACCTATACTCCTGCACACGGTAATATTTCAGGTGCATGGGACAATGCATACAATACTATCGGTGCTATCAACATCACCATTGACCTGGTAAAAGGCTTGCCGCAAAACGCTGCAACTACTTATTCAGTAGCTGAATTGCAGACATTACGCGATTACTTTTACTTTCTGTTGCTGACCAACTTTGGTAACGTGCCATTGATCACAAACTCAAGCACGGACGCAAGTACAGTAAAAACCAGTAGTGCAAGTGATGTGTTTACCTTCTTAACAGGAGAATTGCAATCAAATGCGCTTAAATTAAGTGCTAAAACTCCTGCTCAGGATCCTACTCAATACGGACGTTTAAACAAATGGGGAGCTTATTTCCTTCTGGCAAAATTGTATTTGAACCAAAATGTTATTACGGGTTCGACTGATAACAGCGGTTACACCAAATGTTCTCAATATTGTGATTCATTGATGAACTCTGGTTATTCGTTAATGCCAAACTTCCTGGATAACTTCTCCAGCAACAACACCGGTTCTACAGAGAACATCTTTGTAATTCCTTATGACCACATTTACGCACAAGGTTTGCAGATACAAATGATGTCTTTCCACTACAACCAGGCTGCTAAATATAACTGGAGCAGTACAGGTGGTCCTTGGAATGGTTTCTGTGCTAACGCTGATTATTATGGCAAATTTAATGACGCTGATACTCGTAAAGCTGGCTGGCAGCATGGTATCCAATACGCTGCAGATGGTGTTACACCATTAACAACCCGCGGTAGCGATAGCTCATTAGTACTGAATTTCAGGCCGCAAGTAAGTAACTTATATACAGCTACAGAATATGATGGTGTTCGTCAGCAAAAATGGCAGTTAACCCCAGGTTATCAAAGCCAGGACGCTGATTTTGCTCTGTTCCGTTATTCTGACGTATTGTTAATGAAGGCTGAATGTGCATTGCGTTTAGGCGATGCTGCAGGCGCGTTAACTTATACTGCACCTGTTAGAACAAGAGCTGGTCTGGCTAACTTTACATCAGGAGCATTCACTCTGGACAGCTTATTGGCTGAAAGAGGTCGTGAATTTGTTTGGGAAGGCTGGAGAAGACAGGATATGATCCGTTTTGGTCATTTCGGAGATCCAAGACAGTTTAAACCTTCTGCTGACGCTGGTCACCACCTTGAGTTATTCCCGGTACCAACTGAAGCGCTTCAGAAAAACCACAATTTAACCCAAAACCCTGGTTATTAATTAATATACTAATACCAGATACTATTAAATGGAGCGGTAATAATATTGCCGCTCCATTTTAGTTCTGTGTATATTCGCTTATTATGAGAAAGTACTACCCCGGATTATTTCTTCTGTTATTTCCGCTTTTATTTACTTCCTGTAAACATTCCGATACACCTAATCCAGAGAATGCACTATTTCAATTGCAATCATCTACGGAAACAGGTATAACTTTTGACAATAAAGTGGTTGACGATGGTGAGTTCAATGTGTTTAATTACCGCAATTTTTATAATGGCGGTGGGGTAGCCATTGGTGACGTTAATAATGACGGTAAACCCGATATTTTCTTTACAGCGAACCAGGGTGAATGTAAACTCTATCTCAATAAAGGTAATTGGAAGTTTGAGGATGTTACGGCAAAAGCGGGGGTAAAAGGCTATCACAGATGGCACACTGGTGTAACTATGGTTGATATCAATGGCGATGGATGGCTGGATATCTATATATCAAACAGCGGTGGGATGAAGGACGCTGACCGCGCAAACGAGCTATACATTAATCAGAAGGATGGTACTTTTAAGGAGGAAGCAGCAAAGTATGGGTTGGCAGATAAAGGATTATCTACCCAAGCCATATTTTTTGACTTTGACCATGATGGAGACCTTGACTGTTTTGTATTAAATAATAGCTACCGGGCAATAGGCAGCTTTGGTTATGACCGTGACTTACGTAACGTACGCGACCCATTGAATGGTGATCGCTTTTACAGAAACGATAACGGGAAGTTTGTAGATATAAGTGCTGAGGCGGGTATTTATGGCAGCGAGATCGGTTTCGGCCTGGGGGTAACTGCAGGTGATCTGTTTAATGACGGATGGACCGATATGTATATCTCTAACGACTTCTTCGAACACGACTATCTATATAAAAATCTGCATAATGGTAAGTTTAGCGAGGTAAGCAATGAAGCTATCAGGCATATGAGCTTGTCGTCGATGGGATCAGATATGGCAGACATCAATAACGACGGCAACCTGGATATTTTTACCACTGATATGCTTCCCGAAGGTGACTACCGTCTTAAAACAACAACCAAATTTGATGAATACGATATTTACAATGCCAAATTAAAGAATAGCTTCCATCATCAATTCACGCAAAACTGTTTACAACTGAATAACGGCGATGGAACTTTTAGCGAAATAGCAGATTTAGCCGGAGTAAATGCAACTGACTGGAGTTGGGGGGCTTTGGCTTTTGATTTTAACAATGATGGTTGGAAGGACATTTTTGTAAGCAACGGCATAAGCCGGGATTTGACGAACCAGGACTTCCTGACCTATTTCAGCAGCGACGAGGTGATGCGCCAAATCAGGAATGGTGGTTTTAAAGCCAAAACATTACTGGATAAAATGCCAAAAACGCCTATTACCAGCTACGGCTTTGTTAACCAAAAGAACCTGCAATTTAAAAATGAAAGTATCCCGCTCGGATTTTCTACGCCAAGCTTTAGTAATGGCTCCGCATATGGTGATCTGGATGGTGATGGTGACCTGGACTTAGTTGTAAACAACGAAAACGGTCAGGCTTTTATATACCGGAATATGACTTCTGAACGGACGCACGCTCATTATCTTAAAGTAAACCTGAAAGGTGAGGGCATGAATACCTTAGGTGTTGGTTCAAGAGTTACGATTTATACTAAAGGCATGCAACAGGTACTTGAGCAAATGCCTACCCGCGGATTTGAAAGTAGTGTTGAACCTATATTGAATTTTGGCACAGGTACTTATAAAACTGTAGACAGTTTGAAGATAGTTTGGCCAAATATGAAGATGCAGGTATTGAAGAATATCAATACAAATGCTACGGTAACTTTAAAACAATCGGATGCGAAATTGAATTTTGTGCCCCATGTTCAGGCAACAAAACCTTATTATAAAAATATTACCGCAGGAAGTTTTAAGGGGGATATTTATCATAAAGAGAATGACTATAAAGACTTTGATGATCAACGCTTAATCCCTAAAATGCTTTCAACAGAAGGGCCAAAACTGGCTGTTGCCGATGTGAACGGTGATGGTTTGGAAGATTTTTTTGTTGGAAATGCCACAGGCGACACAGCCAAGCTTTTCATTCAGCAGCTGAATGGTGGATTTGTTCAGAAACGTGAGTTTGCATTTGAGCAGGACAAAAACAGCGAGGATATCGGAGCTTTGTTTTTTGATGCCGATCATGACGGGGATATGGACCTGGTGACGGTATCGGGCGGCAACCTGGAAAAAGAAAACTCGATAAATTTAGCTGCCCGTTTGTATATAAACGACGGCAAAGGAAACTTCACCCGTAAGCTAACCGGATGGCCTGTTGTTTCCGTAAATGCCTCATGTGTTCGCTTGAATAGTAATAACGGCGATTTGTTCATTGGTGGAAGGTGTGTGCCGGGTACATACGGTGTAATACCGTCGAGCAAGCTTTTACGAAATGATGGCCACGGCAACTTTACCGACATAACTGCCAGCGTTGCACCTGAATTGGAAAAACTAGGTATGGTAACCGATGCGCAATGGGTGGACATTGACGGGTCGGGAAAAAACTCACTGGTGGTGGTTGGTGATTGGATGCCGGTGACTATTCTTAAATATGTAAACGGTAAACTGCAAAAAACAAGTGAAATAGCTAATTCGTCCGGCTGGTGGAATTGTTTGACAGTAGCTGATCTGGATGGTGACGGCAAACCAGATCTGATCGCAGGTAATAATGGCCTCAACTCAAAAATAAAAGCTGATGCCGAACATCCGGCTAAATTATATGTATCAGATTTTGATAATAATGGACAGGTGGAGTGCGTGCCGGTTTATTATAAAACTGATGGTAAGGCATATCCAATTAACCTTCATGATGATATTATCAGGCAGTTACCTGCTATGAAGAAGAAATTTTTAAGATACGACGCTTACGCGGGTAAGAGTATCGATGAGATATTTACTGAGGATCAGCTAAAAAACGCGTCTGCTTTAACGGTAAATCAAACCCAAACCTGTGTTTTTTATAATAAAGGAAAGGGATTGTTCGATATGAAACCTTTGCCGGTGAGGGCTCAGTTTTCGCCTGTATTTAGCATTTTGGTAAGTGACATTAATCACGATGGCAGAAAAGACCTGTTTTTAGGAGGCAATTTTTACGGCCTGAAACCAGAGATTGGTAGATATGACGCTAACTACGGGGTTGTTTACCTGGGTAATAAAAAACATGGATTTGATTATATGCCGCCAGCACAAAGTGGTTTATTTGTGACAGGAGAGGTGAGGGATGCGTCTGAGATCAATACCAAAACAGGCAAAGCGATCATCGTCGCCCGCAATAATGATGCTTTACAACTTTTCAAAGGGAATTAATAAATCATAATTCAGCCTGAAAGTTGCTTGACCTTCAGGCTGAATTATTAAATAACTTCGTCAAAAATAAGAAGGAAAGACTATCTGTATGTTGACCCGGTCTGTATCTGAAGCAGGCAGCTTATTATCTAAATAAAACTCAAACGGGATAAGCGCCAACTGATACAAATGATTAGTGAAATACTGATGCATACCAGCATAAGTTCTTTGCCTGTCTCTAAAGCGACCCTTAAATGCGGCAATATAAAAAGTACCACCCTTAGGCATTCTCGCAAAAGCAATTTCATGCTCAGAGTTTACTTTTTTATCTATAAATAAGCCTACTTTAAGATGTACAGAGTCTTGCCCTAATGGTAAAAATTGGGCAATCATCGGCCCGGCTTGTTTAACATTGTGCGTATTAAGATATTGTTGTAAAGTAGCATGCATTTTCGCCGCTTCTATAAATTTATCTTTTTTCAAAACGGCTTTATCAATTACTATAAGATTAGTATCGGGCACACCTGTTCTGATAATTTTGCACCCATAAAGCAAGCTATCAGTCTCCATGAATTTTTTAAGATCATCGATATGAGTGTCAGCAAATGGATCTGACTTGAACTTCGATGCCAGGTAATTGATTAAGATGTCTTTTTTGACAACTGTAACTGAAGTCTTTTTAAGGTCTTTTTCGGGAATTATAGCATAACCATAATTGCTATTATTATTCCATCTGTCTTTAATGTTAAAGACATTTTCATTAAAACCAACATTCAATTCTTTGTTCTTATATTGAATATTAAAGGATGCTGTGTCTTTTTTGATTTTGATTTTTGCCGAATCGACTGCAAAATCTTGCCGCATATCCGGACGCCATTTGCCCCAGTTTGAGGGTAATATAAGCTCGCGATATAAATTCAGAAAGGGAGATTTTATGGAAACTGTTTTTTGTTGGGTAACCGGGATAAAACAAGCAGCTATGATCAACACAAGTAGCGATAGTACAATAATTTTCTTCTTCATTTAAGTTGAGTAGGGGGACAACTCCGAAAGTATAGAAAAAAAACCTTTTTAGAGTATAATAAGGCAATATTTGAGTGAAATTTTTTAACTGGTTTTGTAGCCTGCAAACTTGGTTTCATTGCTATTAATTAATACTTTTATTGCGCTAAACACCTGAAAATTTACACCAATGAGACCGAGAAGCTATCCTGAAAGCATTATTGCTACCACTTCCTGTTTGTTCTGGTCTCTTCAAAAATAGAGGTACAATAAATGACCATAGGCTTTGTTCGGGTGATCCATAGACGGAAGGTTTTTTATTCGTTTCCTATCATCATTTTATTTACGCTGATAATTTCCTCGTGTCAAAAGAAAGAAGCCGAACAGCCCTTGTTCGAACTACTGCCATCATCGCAAACCAATATTCATTTTGTAAATAAATTGAGCGATGAGGATGCACCAGGAATTTTAAAATATCTGTATTTCTATAATGGAGGTGGAGTTGCCGTCGGAGATATAAATAACGATGGTTTACCTGATATCTATTTCACCTCAAATAAAAAAGGAGGCAATAAACTCTACCTGAATAAAGGCAACTATCAGTTCGAAGATATAACTGATAAAGCAGGTGTTGCCGGTACTGCGGATTGGTGTACAGGTGTGACAATGGCTGATGTAAACAACGACGGTTACCTGGATATCTATGTTTGTGCAGTTGCGGGGAAATTGGATCTAAAGGGTCATAACCTGTTATATATCAATAATCATGACGGTACATTTATTGAGCGCTCTGCAGAGTATGGCTTAGACTTTTCAGGGTATTCGACCCAAGCAGCATTTTTCGACTATAACCACGATGGAAAACTGGATTGTTTCCTGCTCAATCAATCAAATCACTCTGTTGAGACTTATGGCGATACCAGTTTGCGCAGAAAAGTAAATAATGAGGCTGGTAGTAAATTGTACCTGAACAAGAACGGTCATTTTGTTGATGTTACGCTTAATTCAGGCATTTACAGCAGTGCTTTAGGTTATGGCCTCGGGGTAGCTGTTGGGGATTTGAATAACGATGGCTGGGAAGATATTTATGTAGGTAATGATTTTCATGAGAACGATTATTATTACATCAATAATCACAATGGCACATTTACTGAAGCCGGAGCAAAGCATTTTAATCACTACAGTCGCTTCAGTATGGGTAATGACATGGCTGACTTTAACAACGATGGTCAACTTGATATTGTGACTGCCGATATGCTTCCCGGCGACGAGAAAATCCTAAAAACCTATGCCGGAGATGAATCGTACGATCAGTATAAGGTAAAGATCCTGAATGGTGGTTTTCAATATCAATACTCACGTAATTGTCTGCAAAAAAACCTGGGAAATGGAGAAGCCTTTAGTGAAGTAGCTTTAATGGACGGCGTAGATGCTACCGACTGGAGCTGGAGTCCCTTGCTCGCTGATTTTGATAACGACGGGATAAAAGACCTGTTCATCGCCAATGGCATCAAACGCCGCCCGACCGATATGGATTACGTGAGTTTCATATCTAATTTCTCAGTTCAATCCATGTTAGCGTCTTCGCACCAGATAGATCATACAGTTATTGATAAAATGCCTGGTGGTGAATCGCATAGCTACATATTTAAAGGCACTCCCGGAGAGAAATTCATTGATAAAAGTTTGTTATGGGGTGTTAAAGACGCTATGATCTCGAACGGTGCTGCCTACGCCGATCTGAATAACGATGGGCATCTTGATTTGGTGACCAACAACATGAACCACGAGGCCTGCATCTACAGAAATGAATCAAAAGGGACGCATTACCTCAGCCTGAAGTTCAATGGCAAAGAAGATAACAAATTTGGCGTTGGGGCAAAAGCGTATGCTTTCTCTGGTGGACAAATGCAATATGAACAATTGATGCTGACACGCGGCTTTCAGTCTTCTGTAGAGGCAAAATTGCACTTTGGATTAGGAGCCACTCAAAAAGTAGATAGTATTTTAGTGGTTTGGCCGAATCAAACTTACCAGGTAATAAAGAATGTAAAATCCGATGCGACTTTGACAGTCGACCAAAAAAACGCCGCTGGGCATTTCGATTATAAGAAGTTCTTCCCGTCTAAAGCGCCTATGTTTACCAATATTACCCAACAAGTGGGTATTAAATGGCAACACCAGGAAGATAGCTTTGTCGATTTTAATTTACAACCGCTGATACCGCACATGCAATCGCAAGAGGGTCCGAGAATGGCTGTTGCTGATGTGAATGGTGATAAACTGGATGATTTTTATATCTGCGGAGCAAAAGGGCAGCCGGGCGCATTGTTTATTCAGCAGACGGATGGTACGTTTAAACAATTTGAGCAGCCAGCGTTTGTGAACGATGCACTTAGCGAAGGTGTAGATGCCGTTTTCCTGGATGCAAATCACGATGGCTATCCTGATCTGTATGTAGTGAGTGGAGGCAGCGAGTTGCCCGATGGAGAAAGTGCTTTGACTGATCATTTATATATCAATGATGGCAAAGGGAATTTCAAAGAATCAAACGATATACCTGCGATTAAGCTGAATAAATCGGCACTGGCGGTTGCCGATGTGAATCATGATGGCTATCCTGATATTTTTGTCGCGGGTGCACCGGCGGTATTGGGCTATGGTACAATACCTGAGTCTTATTTATTGATGAACGACGGGCACGGTCGTTACCAAAAAGAGCAGATACCTGATGAATTGAAATATGCAGGTTTGATACGTTCAGCAGCATTTGCTGATTTGGATGGCGATGGTTGGCCGGATTTGGTTGTAGCAGGCGAATGGATGCCGGTAAAAGTGTTCATGAACCATAAGGGTAAGCTTGTGCAGCAGCATGACGACGAATTGGATAAATTCTCAGGATGGTGGCAACGGATCGCACTGGCCGATGTTGATGGTGATGGCAAAACAGATATCATAGCCGGAAATTACGGTTGGAACTCAAAGTTAAAACCAACGGCAGATGATCCGGTAAAGTTATTTTTATCAGACATTGACAAAAACGGAACTATCGACCCGATACTCACTTACAGCATCGACAAAAAAGACTATACCTTTTTGGGTAAAGGCGATGTAGAGAAACAAGTGCCTATCCTGAAAAAGAAATACCTGTATTATCATGAGTTTGCCGGTAAAACAGTACAGGAAATATTTGGTGACTCATTGAATAAAACGCCTTGGATTGTTAATTCATTTACCTCCGGGATATTCTATAACAAGGGTCAAGGCAGTTTCCAATTTAAAGCTCTGCCATCAGATATGCAGGTATCACCATTGTTTGGCTTAGCTTCATTACCGGGTAAAGGAATATTATCCGGGGGAAACTTCTCGGGGGTAGTGCCATTTGAGGGTCGATACGATGCCGATTATGGTGATGTTTTGCTGATAGATAAAGCAAGAAATTATAAATTTATATCTGCTGTTGCATCCGGATTTTTAGTGAGAGGAGAGGTGCGTGATATAAAAGCTATCCGCACAGCTAAAGGGGTGATCTATGCGGTAGCGATAAACAATAAACCTATTGAATTTTTCAAACCAAATTAAACGAAATGAATAAAATATATACATTATTGGTGGGTTTAGCTGTTCTGTGCAGTTCAGTTGCACAAGCACAGGATCCGTGGGTGATAAAGGCGGATAAAATCGATCCTGCAAATTATTATGGCGTTACTGTCGCTAATGGGATGATTGGCATCGTATCGTCACCAGAGCCTTTCAAAGTAAAAAATGTGGTGCTGGCAGGTGCCTATGATCTTTACGGCCGTGGTAGGGTAAGCAACTTCCTGAATAGCTTTAACCTGCTCAATATGTACCTGGAGATCAATGGTCACCGGGTAGATGCCAAAAATATCCGCAATTTCAAACAGGAACTGGATATGCAACATGCGGCCTTCACCACCACTTTTGATTATGGTGACGAGGCCTCTATCAAATACACTTATTATTCTCTGCGTCATTTGCCTTTTACCGTTTTAATGGACATATCCATCACGGCTAAAAAGTCTGTAAATGTCACTGCAGCCAGTATTATGGAAGCACCGGATGCCTTAAAGGACGTACAGAATTATTACAATGAGATTGATCGCCCGCATGTGACCATTAGTCTATTAACGTCGACAGCAAAAAGTCCTACTGGCAAATTATTGTTATGTGCTTCAAACACTTTTCTGTTTAATGAAGCTCACGGACAGGAGCCCCGTGTGATCCATGAAATGTGGGACAACAATATGCACCTGATGAAATTCAGCAAAAAGATCGAAGCAGGACAAACTTATAAATATGCTGTTGCCGGTTCATCCATAACGTCCGCGCATGATGCTGACCCACTAAATCAGGCTGAGCGTTTAACCATGTTCGCCAAATTGGAAGGCCGCGACCGTTTAGTTGAATACCACGAAAAAGCCTGGGACGAACTTTGGAAAAGTGACATTAAAGTTGAGGGCGATGCACAATCTCAGCAGGATATACATAGCATGTTGTATCATCTGTATTCATTTTCGCGTGCAGGCACTGCCTATTCGCCTTCGCCAATGGGATTATCAGGTTTAGGTTATAATGGTCACATTTTCTGGGACGCCGATCTGTGGATGTATCCCGCTTTGCTTGTGTTGCACTCCGAAATTGCAAAGTCATTGGTAGAATACCGTTACCAGCGTTTAGGCGTTGCTAAGCAGAATGCTTTTTCGCATGGATATAAAGGAGCGATGTTCCCCTGGGAGAGTGCCGACAGTGGAGTAGAGGAGACGCCTGTGTGGGCGCTGAGCGGCCCTTTTGAGCACCATATTACGGCTTGTGTGGCTTTCGCAGCATGGAACTACTATTGCGTAACCCAGGATAAACAATGGCTGCAGGAAAAAGGCTGGCCGATATTATCAGCAACAGCCGATTTTTGGGCAAGCAGGGTAGAACGGAATGGTCCCGGCCATTATGATATCAAAGACGTGGTTGCAGCAGATGAATGGGCCGAGAATATTGATAACGACGCTTTTACCAATGCTGCTGCTATCGCCAATTTGCGAAACGCTACCGAAGCAGCCAAAATATTAGGCCTGAAAGCAGATCCGGATTGGGAAGTAGTCGCACAAAATATTCCAATCCTGAAAATGGATAACGGGGTAACAAAGGAGTTTGCATCATACAAAGGCGAAGGTATTAAGCAAGCCGACGTTAACCTGCTGGCCTATCCGCTTAAAACCATTACCGACCAGGCACAGATAAAGAAAGACCTGGAATACTATGAGACACGCGTTCCGAATGAAGGCACTCCTGCAATGACTCAGGGCATATTTGCGTTATTATATTCAAGAATTGGCAATGGTGATAAAGCATTACATTTCTTTAAAGATGCTTATGAGCCAAACCTAAATCCGCCATTCAGGGTGATTGCTGAAACCAAAGGTGGCACCAATCCATATTTTGCGACAGGTGCGGGTGGTATAGTACAAAGCTTGCTGATGGGCTTTGGCGGATTGGATATTACCCCGCAAGGTATTGTCCAGGTGAAGAGTGCGTTGCCGTCTAAATGGAAATCGGTGACGATAACCGGTGTTGGAGTGGAAAAAAAGACTTATACTGTAAAATGACCAATTTAAACTAGTAATATTTATGAGACGTTTTTTATTTTTTGTGCTGATAACTGCTGTGTTTTTTACCTCTTGTAAAAAACCTGATTACGAAAAGATATTGCATGATCCGGCCCTATATAGCCGGACGGTTCATAATTTAAATGCTGTGGTAATGGGTAATAACTTTTCACCTGTAGTGGCTTCGCGAAACTATGCTTATGCATCTATCGCGAGCTATGAAGTAATTGCTGCTGGTCATCCTGATAAGTTTAATTCATTAGTAGGTCAGGTGAATGGATTAACTAAAGTTGCCAAACCTGCGGCGGGCGAAAAAATTGATTACGAATATGCATCAATACTGGCCTTTTGTAAGGTAGGAGAAGCCGTGACTTTCCCGGAAGGCAGTATGAAGGATTATACCGACAGCCTGCACCAGATCGCAGTTACCCATGGCATGCCTTCTGAGATGATCACTAACTCAGAAAACTATGCCAAAGCAGTTTCCGCTTCTATTATGGCCTGGAGCAAAAAAGACAACTACGCTAAGACAAGGAGTGCCCCTAAGTTTGCCATAAACGACTCTGCATGGAGATGGGTACCCACTCCGCCAGCTTATACCGAGGCTGTTGAGCCGCATTGGGGCGAGATCAGGACGATGGTAATGCATGATGCTAAAGAATACACTGTTCCTCCACCACCAGCATTCAACGTCACAGACCCGAAAAGCAAGTACTACAAGGAAGTAATGTACATTAAAAATACGGGCGACAGTTTAAATGCTGAACAAACCCATATCGCCGATTTTTGGGATGATAATCCCGGTAAGCTAAATGTCTCTGGCCACGTGATGTTTGTGACTAAAAAATTCTCTCCACCCGGACATTGGATGAGTATTGTAGGTATCGGCGCTCAAAAAGTTAATGCCGATTTCAATACAACGGTGTGTGCATATGCCAAGACCGCTATTGCTTTATTTGATGCCTTTATCGAATCGTGGACTGCTAAATACGTTTATAAAACGGCACGCCCTGAAACTATCATTAACAAGTTTGTAGATAAAAACTGGCGTCCGCACTTACAAACGCCACCATTTCCGGAGTATACCTGCGGACATTGTACTATATCTGCAGCAGCGGCTGAGGCATTGACCAGTGTTTTAGGTGACAACATAGCTTACACCGATACGTCCGAATTAGAATTCGGTATAAAAAATCGCTCTTACAAATCATTCAAAGATGCGGCGGATGAAAATGTTCTCGCACGTTTTTATGGCGGTATACATTTTCATAACTCGTGTGTCGTGTCGCATGGCTTTGGTACCGTTGTTGGCGATTCAGTCGTTAAAAAACTGATTATGAAAAAATAGATATCTATCAACGATTTAATGGAAAGGCAGTTAAATAAATGGCTGCCTTTTTTGGTTTTGGCTACTCAATTTTAACCTCGATATTATGCGTTACATGTTACTTATTGTCCTTGGTTCACTGATAGCTTGCGGATGCAACAATAATCAGTCTCATTCTGACAAAGCATCACAATCTTCCCAAACAGATTCAGTCTCCGATTGGGCATTGCTGCCATTTAAAAAACTGGACAGCGTGAATCCGATTTTGCAACCCGGCACAGGAAGCTTTATTGACCCGATACGTAAGACAAAAGTTTTATGGGAAGAAAAAGATGTATTTAATCCGGCAATAGTACAAAAGGATGGTAAAATATACATGCTTTACCGTGCACAGGATAAGGTGGGAAAACCAGGCGGCACTTCACGGATTGGATTGGCAGTGAGTACAGACGCTGTTCATTTTACAAGGATGCCTGCACCGGTATTGTACCCTGACAATGATCAATACAAAAAGCTGGAATGGGAAGGTGGTTGCGAAGACCCGCGTGTGGTTGAAGATAGCCTCGGGACTTATTATATGACATACACTGCCTACGATGGTGAGATCGCTCGCTTATTGGAAGCTACATCAAAGGACTTACAACATTGGACAAAACATGGTAGCGTATTTGCAAGAGCTTATAATGGCAAATACGCCAAACTATGGAGTAAATCTGGTTCGATTGTTTCTGTATATAAAGATGGGCAGGCGGTCGCTGCCAAAGTCAATGGTAAATACTGGATGTATTGGGGTGATACACAAATATGGTGCGCCTACTCAGATAATTTATTGGATTGGACGCCTGTCGAGATGAAAGCAGGTGAGCATCCTCCGGTAAAACTGCGGTCACAAGCACTAAATATGCCTGATTTGAAAGTGGTATTGCCAACCCGCGAAGGTAAATTTGACAGTGACCTTGTTGAATCCGGTCCACCGGCAATGCTGACTGATAAAGGGATAAGGCTGATCTACAATAGCCGCAATATGCGTGAGTATGGCGATAAATCGCTGCCTGATGGCACTTATGCTGCATCGCAGGTATTGTTTGATAAGAACGACCCAACCAAAATCATCAAACGAATGGATACCTGGTTTATGCGACCTGAGAAACCTTATGAAATCACCGGACAGGTAAACCAGGTTTGTTTCCTGGAGGGGTTGACTGAGTTTAAGAATGTGTGGTATTTGTACTACGGTACAGGTGACTCGAAAATAGCTGTAGCCTCCAGTAAATAAGATCAGGCAACTTCTGTTGCTAACATACTTATTCCCTGGGCATGAAGGTTATAACCGCTTCTGAACAGCTCAATGGCTTCATTTACGGCTTTTTGTTGCTCTAAAAGTATATTCAATTGCTCAACGGTTGGGATATGGTTATACAGGTAAGTATTGTACTTTTTTACAGCGCCGAGCTCATTCTTTAGTATTGTGTTAACCAGTATCTGATCGCCTTTAGAATGGGCCACACTTTTCACGAGCTTAAACCAAAGTGGTTTGACGTTTTTTAAAGTATTGTAGTTTTTCCGGCCCTTTTCCCGAAAACCATCTTTAAGAATATGAACGAACTCAGCACGTTCTGCAGCAAGTTTGGTGGATATGTCCTTTAATTCTGGCAAATCTGATTCAGAGGCCAGCTTTTTGTAATTCTCAGCGCAGGTTTGTAATGATGAAATCAGATCGTTCAGGTATTTTGGATGATCTGATCTTTTGCTTTTCAGGGTAACCAGGTTATCATTATTGATTTTTATCACCTTCTCCATATTCTAGACAGTAATGAACCATAGCATAACATTACGAGTGCAATTTAGTTTTTTTAACCAAAAATAAAAAGACCGCTCTCTTGAGGAAAGCAGTCTTTCTTATATCTGTATAATATTGACTATCGCGATGCGTTACGCGGATCAGGCTTGGATTTCAGCTGATATTCTTGTGGCGGTGTTCCACCCAATAGGTTCTTCACAAAGTAATCCCAGCGACGGCGCATCATATATGGCGAAAATCCGCCGTAACCATGCGCAGCATTAGGGAAAACCACCAGGTCGTAATCTTTATTTGCTTTTTCCAATGCTTCAACAACCAGCAATGTATTTTGCGGCGGAACGTTATCGTCCATTAAGCCATGCGCCAGCATTAATTTGCCTTTCAGGTTTTTAGCGTAGTTCTCATTAGCCTGCGCATCGTAGTTGGAATTAGCTGCTAAACCATCGTATCTTTCGCCCCAGTCATCTTCGTAATTGCGGTTATCGTGATTGCCCGACTCGGAAATTCCCACTTTAAAGAAATCCGGATAGCGAAACATGGCAGCAGCTGTAGCAAAACCGCCGCCCGAATGGCCCCAGATACCTACACGGGTAGTATCTAAATAACCATACTTTTCTGCCAATTGCTTAATACCTGCTATCTGGTCTGGAAGTGTGTTTTCGGCCATATTGCCATAGCTCATATCATGAAAGCTTTTTGAGCGTAATGGGTTGCTTGTGCCTTCAATGGCTACTACTACAAAACCTAATTCCGCCAAAGCCTGGTTATCACCTCTGGATGCAGAGAACGACCAGCTTCCAACACTGCCACCCTGCGGACCGGGGTAGATATAGTCAACAACCGGGTATTTTTTGTTCGCCTCAAGCTTAGTAGGAATGAACATTAACCCATAGATATTAGTTTTTCCGTCATGGGCGAGCAACTTAACCGGGGTTGGTGCATGCCAGCCTGTGGCTTCAAGTCTTGATATATCTGTTTTCTCCATGTCGGTAATTACTTTACCATTCAGGTCCCTTAAAACAGTAACCGGGGCCACATTTGGTTGAGAATAGCTGTCAATAAAATAATTCTCAGAAGGTGAGAAGGTTATTTGATGATTACCAACTTCAGGCGTTAGTACGGCGAAGTGCTTACCGTCAAAGCCTACTTTACATAGCTGGCTAAAATATGGGTTTTCAGCTTCGCGGCCATCGGCAATGAAGTATACTACACGATTTTTTTCGTCTACTTTTAATAACTGCGTAACTACCCAGTCGCCTTTTGTGATCTGGTTTTTTACCTTTCCGGTAGACGCATCATATAGATAAAGGTGTCCCCAGTTATCGCGTTCGGAGAACCAGATGATCTCTTTGGTTTTAGACAGATAGCGCCAATTAATAGTTCCCCAACCAGATTCATATTGAGTCGGTACTGATTCCTCGAATACTTCCCGTACTTTCCCTGTAGCGGCATCCGCTATGCGCATTTTCTCCACTTTATGGCCCCGTGAAGTAGATACAAAGGCTAGCTGACTTGCATCTGGGCTCCAATCTATATCATCAAAGGTACCGCTGCTGGAAATGTCGTCACTTAAGGTTGCTCTATGCGGATCAGGCGCCACATCCAGTTTGATCACTTTTGGTTCATCAACATTAATGACGACACGGTGTATCATAGCGATCTCTTTGTCTCCCGGCAATGGATATTTCCATTCTTTCAGTTTTGGTTCACCTACCTTGGTCGAAACAAGGTACATATCGCTTGTATTACGCTGGTCTTGTTTGAAGGTCGCTATCTTCTTTGAGTCAGGCGACCAGCGCAGAATTGCCGCATCGCTGTGTTTCCAGCCCGCATTATCGGTAGCATATCCAAAGTCCTTTACACCATCGGTGGTTAATTGAGTTTCTTTATGACTTTCTACATCACGAACCCATAAGTTGTAATCTTTTATGTAAGCCACCTTTTTGCCATCGGGCGATGCAGTCTCCATTTCTGCTCTTCGTCTGCCGCGGCCACGCTCTTTGCCCGCTTTTGCGTGTGAATCATCTGCCTTGCAATCATAAGTTTGCAGATCACAACTCCATTGTTTGCCATCAGCCTCAAAAATTACCGACTTAGCGTCTGCAGAAAAACCGATCGAATTAAAAGGCAGCATATCTGCCTCGTATTGTTTACCTGTTGCTTTTGAAAGTGATGCAGCTAACTTCTGCTGATCGAATGCAGCTGAACGTGTTTTCTTAACAGGATCAACCAATATAAATTCACTGCCTTTAGCAGTTAATACACGATACCAGAATTTATCGCCATCAAACCAAACTGCATTCAGATTTTCATGATCGATGAAAGGCATTGTGTTATAGTTCAGAAATTTTTCGGCGTGTTCGTAATCTTTTGCAGTTAACTGGGGGCCTTGCTGGGCATTAACTGTTGCCGCCAACGCCAGAAATGGCATAGCGAGGAGTAATTTGTTCATGATGATCAGTTAAAAATTATCGGATGCAAATTAGTATTTTTTATACTTAACCAGCATGTGTAATAAGTTTGTGGCAAAAAGAAAAATGGGCTTATGCATCAAACTGAATATCCCATATCATGATACGTTTATCATCACTGACAGAAATAAGCTGATCACCGTTCCATGTGAGCTTATTTATGGACAATACATGGCATGGATAGCCCCTTTCGCGACTGATGATCTTATATAATTTGAAATCGTCTGCACCCCAGATTTTGATGCTTTTATCCATGCTTGCTGTAGCGAAGTAAGGTAGTGATGGATGAAAAGCAATATGATTGACGGCAAACATATGAGCCGGAATATTCTTGATAAGCTCGAAAGTAAGCGCGTCCCATATTTTAATTTGTGCATCCCGCGAGCCAGATACCAGATAATTGCCATCAGGAGCATATTGAACCGAGAACACCGCCATTGTATGACCATGAAGACTTTTAACGAGGGAATAGTCCTCGACATCATATATTTTGATGGAATTATCACGGCAACCAAAGGCCACTTGTTTCTCGTCTGAAGAAATACTGATGCTGCGGATAGTATCTTTGGAAACGGGTATTGTATAGATTTTTTGCAGATCATTCAGGTTCCATACCGATACAGTGCCGTCCTCCGAAGCTACAAGTAGCTCACTTTTACGTTGAACCGATTTTATATCAAATATCGGCGCCTGGTGTTCATGTAAAACATGAGTGACCTTTTGCTCGATAAAGTTGAAAACTAATACGTGACCGCTTCGTAACCCGGCAAAGAGGAGAGGGTAACCCTGAGGACAATAGATTGCATAAACAGAAGCCTTAACCGGGAACATCACTTTGATAAAGGCATTATCCTTCAGGCTCCATTCCACCACGCCTTTATCATTGCCTCCGGTAAATAATATGCCCGGCTTTTGAGATAGCTCCAGCGAGAATATTGGGTTACCGTGGCCTGTGAGTTCTGCTATTTTAGTTGCGGTGATCATTTTATCAGTTTGCAGTTTACAGTGGGAAGTTCGCAGTTAAACCTACTGCCCACTGCAAACAGGCAACTGCAAATTTATTTATGCCTGCTCTCCAAATTCTTCGCAATAGTTTCAAGGCTGAGGCCTTTTTCGCGAAGTAAAACGATCAAATGGAAAATCAGGTCGGATGACTCGTTGATCATATCCGTTTCGGTTTCCGCTAAAGCAGCTATAACAGTTTCCACACCTTCTTCGCCTACTTTTTGGGCTATTTTGTTCAGACCTTTCGCACGAAGTTTATTGACGTATGAACCTTCCTGCGGATTCTCATAACGATCGTTAACAATCTGCTCGAGCTGCAGGATGAAATTTTGATTGTATTCGGTATTAAAACAATTTCTTGCACCTGTATGGCAGGTAGGACCGTCGGCTTTTACTTTTATCAATAAAGTATCATTATCACAATCAAGCGCTATACTTTTTACATGCAGGAAATTGTTGCTGGTTTCGCCTTTTGTCCACAAGCGGTTTTTTGAACGCGAAAAGAAGGTGACAATATTTTCCTGAACAGTTTTATCGTAAGCTTCCTGGTTCATATAACCAAGCATCAGCACCTCAAGAGTGTGTTCATCCTGTATGATAACCGGTACTAAACCGTCGCTTTTGTTAAAATCAATAGCCATTTTAATACTTTTTATTTAATAAGGTAATAGTTTTCTCCTTAAGGGGTTAAGAGAGATTTCTTATTTCAATATTATTTTGTTTCAATATTTCTTTCAAATCCGGGATCAATATCTCGCCATAGTGGAATACCGAAGCAGCTAATGCCGCGTCCACATTGGCTTTTTCAAATACATCAACAAAGTCCTTAACACTACCGGCACCACCCGACGCAATTACCGGGATATGAACGACATCGTTTACCTGCTTCAGAAACTGATTATCAAAACCGCCTTTTGTACCGTCATGATCCATCGAGGTAAGCAATATCTCGCCGGCACCACGATCTTCTGCTTCTAATATCCAATCGAAAGTTTCTTTTTCTGTAGGTATACGCCCGCCATTCAGGTGAACAATGTTTTTGCCTTCAACGTGCCGAGTATCAACCGCTATTACTACAAATTGAACGCCGAATGCTTTTGCTAATTCATCGATCAAGGCAGGATTGCGTACTGCTGCCGAATTGATGGAAATTTTATCAGCGCCTGCATTCAAAAGAGCATCTGCGTCAGCAATTTCGTTGATTCCACCGCCAATCGTAAAAGGGATATTGATCTGTCGTGCTACGGCTTTTACCAGCTCGACCATTGTTTTACGGCGTTCGTGAGTCGCTGTGATGTCTAAGAAAACCAGTTCATCAGCTCCCTGGTTCGAATAGTTCCAGGCCAGTTCCACCGGGTCGCCCGCATCACGCAGGTCAACGAAGTTTACACCCTTTACCGTGCGACCGTCTTTAACATCTAAACAAGGGATAATCCGTTTCGCGAGACTCATATTGAAATTAGTGATTTCAAATTCCAGTTTTTTATCTCATCAATATTGATACGGCCTTCGTAGATAGCTTTGCCCACAACAACTGATTCCACCTTTATTTTGCTCAGGTCTTCGATATCTTTCATTGAGCTCACACCGCCAGACGCGATCAATTTAATAAATGGCGAGTGGTCAAGCAGCTTTTGATATAATTCAATACCTGCACCGGCCAGTTTGCCGTCCTTATTGATATCTGTACATAGAAAGCGGAAAAAGCCCAGTTGCAAGCATCTGTCAACATAATCCATCAGTTTGATAGGAGAGCTTTCCATCCAGCCGGAGTATTTGATCACTTCATCGAGCACATCTATTGCTACGATAACTTGATCAGAACATTTGTCTTTTCCGCAGATCTCTTTGCTCAGATCAGGTAAAAAAGTAGGATTAGTGATAGCTTGTGTGCCAACAATTACGCGATGAACACCTGCATCGATCAATTCTTTTACTTTCTCTATGCTACGGATACCACCACCATATTGCACCTTCATATCCGTTTTGCGGATGACGTCAAAAAGGTATTGTTGGTTGCTGAAATCGTTTTTTGCACCATTAAGGTCGATAACGTGAATGAAATCTGTACCATGCGACTTGTACTTTTCGATCATTTCTTCGAGCGTAACTTCATATTCAGTTACCTGCTCGTAGTTGCCCTCACGCAGCCTTACAACACGTTTATTTAAAATATCTATCGCCGGAATTATATACATCGCTTATAAGTTTGAAAAGTTAGTTAGTAGTGTTTCGCCAAATTTGCCCGATTTTTCCGGGTGAAACTGAACTCCAAAGAAGTTATCTCTCCAAATTGATGCCGAAAATTTTAAACTGTAATTAGTTGAGGCCAACGTAAATGCTTCATCGAACTCAATAAAATATGAATGTACAAAGTAAAAATGTGATCCGATGGGAATATTTTTAAACAGCGGGTTCTCTTTTTCGCTGTAAACCTGGTTCCAGCCGGTGTGCGGAACTTTGTATTCAGAGCTATCAGCAAACCGTTTTGTTTTTATCGGAAAGATATTCAGCATGTTAGCATCACCCTCTTCCGAATGAGCCGTAAGCAGTTGCATACCCACACAGATGCCAAGTGTGGGCTTTTGTATAGCCTTAATTTTATCGACCATACCACTGTGCTCCAACTTATTCATGGCAGCGCCGGCATGACCTACGCCGGGTATGATATAGCGGTCAAATTGTTCAAAATCGGCTTCACTATGCACCATGTCATATTTTATGCCCAACCTGTCTAAGGCAGCAGTTAGTGAAAAAATATTTCCGGCCCCGTATCTTATAATACCTATCATTTTTCTATAGTTGCAGTAGCAGTAGGAGTAGCACGCTGCATCGACTGCAACTGCCACTGTAAACTGCTACTATAAAACGCCCTTAGTGGACGGTAAAACCATATTATTCACATCACGTTTAACGGCCATTTTTATTGTTTTGGCAAAAGCCTTAAAAATAGCTTCTATCTTGTGATGCTCGTTTTGCCCTTCGGCTTTGATGTTCAGGTTGCATTTTGCGGCATCAGAGAATGATTTAAAGAAATGATAAAACATCTCCGTTGGCATTTCTCCGATCTTCTCGCGTTTAAATTCTGCATCCCAAACAATCCAGTTTCTTCCGCCAAAATCAATGGCTACTTGTGCCAGACAATCGTCCATCGGCAAAGAGAACCCATAACGTTCGATTCCCCGCTTATCGCCCAATGCGGTTGCAACCACTTCGCCTAGCGCTATACCCGTATCTTCAATGGTATGATGCTCATCGATATGCAAATCACCTTTTGCTTCAATTTCCAAATCTATATTTCCATGACGAGCAATTTGATCCAGCATGTGATCAAAGAAATGAACGCCTGTAGATACTTTCGCTGTTCCCTTGCCATCAAGGTTCAATTTTATATAAATATCAGTTTCCTTGGTAGTGCGGCGGTGTTCTGCAAAGCGCTCCCCAACTTTCAAAAACTCATATACTTTTTGCCAGTCGGTAGTTTCAAGAGCGATAACATCCTCCAGCGCATCATGCTGTTCCCGGGTAAATTCGCCACCACCCAGGTTTGAACCATTGTTTAACCAGATAGCTTTTGCACCCAGATTTTTGGCGAGTAAAATATCGTTCTTACGATCGCCAATAGTAAATGAGCCTTTCAAATCATATTCATCATTGCCGATATATTGAGTCAGTAATGCCGTACCCGGCTTACGGGTAGGAGCATTATCCCGTGGAAAAGTCTTATCGATAGCGAAGTGAGAGAACTTTACCCCTTCATTTTCGAAAGCTTTTACCACGAAGTTTTGTATCGGCCAAAAGGTATCTTCAGGATAAGAGGCGGTTCCTAAGCCATCCTGGTTAGTCACCATCACCAGTTCAAAATCCAGCTCTTTCGTAATTTTGGATAACCATGGCAGTGCACCCGGGTAGAATTCCAACTTAGCAAACGAGTCGATCTGCTCGTCGGCAGTTTCCAATATCAGCGTACCATCGCGGTCTATGAATAATACTTTTTTTGGTGCGCTCATTTATAGTTTTTTAAAGCTTTTAATAAAACATTGTTCTCGTCAGGGGTTCCTACTGTTATTCTTAAACATCCTTCACAAAGGGTTACTTTAGAACGGTCGCGAACGATAATGCCCTGTTGCACCAGGAAATTATAAATGCCTCTCGGATCGGTTGTTTTTACCAGGATAAAATTAGCATCTGAAGGATAAATATCGATCACAAACTCGTAATCTTTTAGCTCAAGCACGAGCTTGTCACGTTGCACTAAAGTTTCTTTTATCCAGCCATTTACCTGGTCGATGTTTTCCAGCGCTTTCAGAGCTAGTTGTTGTGATGCATCATTGATATTGTAAGGAGGTTTCACCTTATTCATTATCTCGATGATCTCCTCACTGGCAAAAGCCATACCCACACGTAACCCAGCTAAACCCCATGCTTTTGACAAGGTTTGCAGTATCACCAGGTTGGCATATTCTGTCAACTCCTGTATAAAGGTCTTCTGCCTGCTGAAATTGATGTAAGCTTCATCAACTACCACAATCCCATTGAAATTCGCCAAAAGTGTTTCAATATCGTCACGGTTTATGGAGTTGCCTGTCGGGTTATTTGGCGAACAAACAAATATCAATTTGGTATGATTATCAATCGCTTCTGCAATGCCTTCCATATTTAGCTGGAATTCCTCTGTAAGCGGAACCTTCTTTATTTTGATGTCATTGATATTCGCAGATACCTCGTACATGCCATAAGTAGGAGGTACCAGGATTACGTTATCAACACCTGGATTGCAGAAAGTTCTTACCAAAATATCTATAGCTTCGTCGCTGCCATTGCCCAAAAATATATTGCGTGGCGGAACGCCTTTTATCTCGCTTAGACGCTTTTTTACATCATATTGCAGTGGATCAGGATAACGATTATAATTCTGCTCTAATGGAGAACCGAATGCATTTTCATTAGCATCAAGGTAGACACTGGCCTCGCCCTGAAACTCATCGCGTGCGGATGAATAGGGGGTCAGGTTTTTAATATTTTCTCTTAATATGTTGTTGATGTTGAACATAGTATTATTAATTTTTGAACACGATTGGATGATTTTGTTGATTTTCAAGATTGATCTTGGTCATTCATTTAATCCTTTAATCGTGTTCAAACATTCTAACGCTTATCGCATTCTTGTGTGCTTGTAAACCTTCCAGTTCAGCCAAAATCTCTACAGTACGACCTATACTTTGTATACCTTCAGAACTGATATGCTGAAAAGTAATCTTTTTAACAAAAGAGTCAACTGACACGCCCGAATAAGACCGTGCGTAAGCACTGGTAGGTAAGGTGTGATTTGTGCCTGAAGCGTAATCGCCAGCACTTTCTGGGGTCAGATTCCCTAAGAATACTGATCCTGCGTTGATAATGCTGCCAGTTATTTGCTGCCATTGATTGGTAGCCAATATCAGGTGCTCTGGCGCATATTCATTGCTGAATTGCATGGCTTCATTCAAGTCATTTACTACTACGATGTAAGAGTTATCAATAGCTTTGCCCGCTATTGCGACACGTGGCAAAACTGGTAATTGCTTATTGAGTCCTTCAATCACTTTCTCAGCAAATGACTGTGAAGTAGTTACTAATACTGACTGGCTATCGACACCGTGTTCTGCCTGCGCCAATAGATCAGCTGCAACATAAGCAGGTACAGCGCTGTCATCGGCAATTACCAGTACCTCCGATGGTCCGGCGGGCATATCGATGGCTGTGTTGGTAGTAGATTGAACTATAGTCTTAGCCTTGGTAACATACTGATTGCCAGGGCCAAATATCTTGTCAACTTTAGGGATACTTTCAGTCCCGTAAGCCATCGCTGCAACTGCTTGTGCCCCGCCAGTCAGGTATACTTTTTCTACTCCCAATAGCTGAGCAACGTAAGCAATATATGAATTGATCTTACCATCTTTTTGAGGCGGAGAGCATACTACAATTTCATGACAGCCGGCAATACGGGCTGGTATGCCCAGCATCAAAAAGGTGCTTGGCAAAACAGCAGTGCCGCCGGGAATATAAAGCCCAACTTTTTCAATCGGCCTCAATTCGCGCCAGCAAGTTACACCAGGCATCGTTTCTACTTTTGATTCTGCATGCACCTGAGTTTCGTGAAACTTGCGGATGTTATTGTAAGCAATATCCAGAGCATTCTTTTGCTCTGGCTGTAATTCAAGGGCCAACGCAGCCAACTCATCTTTTCCGATGAATAGGCTTTTCAACTCAACCTTATCAAATCTGGCAGCATAATCCAGTAAAGCAGAATCGCCATGGGTACGGACATTATTAATAATGTCCTCTACCACATTGCGTATCTCATCAGCCGGATCAACGTTGCGCTGAACCAGCTTTTGAATATCTTGTTTGCTTAAATCTGAATAGTTGTATGTTTTCATGCCTCACCCAACCCTCTCCAAGGGAGAGGGTTTTAATAGCTTTCCTTAAAATATGATTTTCTCGATAGGCATTACAGTGATGCCCTGTGCGCCGGCTTGTCTCAATTGATTGATCCTGTCCCAGAAATCACTTTCGGGTATTACGGTATGCACAGCAACCCAACCTTCTTCAGCCAATGGTACCACTGATGGGCTTTTTACACCTGGCAGCAATGCTATCGCTTTATCAAGATTATCTTTATGAATGTTCAGTACCACATATTTAGTTTCCTTAGCCCTTAGTACCGATTGAACGCGTTGTAGTAACTCCTGTACATGCTCATGATCCTCAATACCAGCTTTGCCTATCAGAATAGCTTCTGATGACATTACATTGCAGAAAGGCTTCAGTCCGTTGCTTTTAAGTGTACCGCCAGTCGAAACCAAATCGCAAATAGCATCACTTAATCCTAAACCCGGTGATATTTCAACGGAACCGGAGATGGTGCGTATTTCAGCATTAATATTTTTCTCTTTCAGATATTTACCCAATATGACCGGGTAGGTGGTAGCAATTGATTTGCCGCTCAATTCGCTAACGTCCTCTATATCGTAAGAATTCGGTATGGCAATTTTTAAAGAGCATTTACCAAAACCCAGGCGCTGCAGGTAGCTTACTTCAACTTCAGTTTCCTGTATTACGTTTTCGCCTACTATACCTAAGTCAGCAATGCCATCCTGAACGTATTCAGGGATGTCATCATCGCGCAGGAAAAGGATTTCGAGTGGAAAATTGGCGACGCTTGAAATAAGTGAGCTTTTGTAATTGTCGAAGTCTAAACCGCAATTTTTTAGTAATTCAACAGATTTTTCGTTGAGCCTTCCGGATTTCTGGATGGCTATTTTAAGTGTTTTCACAAATTAAATTTAAAGGTATTACAAATAAACAGGGGGCGATATTTCTTTCAGAAACAAACATTATCTGGTCGCCAAATGATGGCGATGATGCGTATTGTGATGATGTATGTTGAACCCGTTCATTATTGTATAGTAAAGCTATAGATGAAGTGTTGCAAATATATATTTTATTTAATAAAATCAAGGTTAAGTTTCGGCACTAATACGATAAAGCTTAATAAATTGTTCATAACAATTTGTTAATAAGCGTTTTCAGGAGTGATTTTAATGTGGCAACTGTGCCCGGGATTTACAGTGAACAATTAATGCTTACTTCGCGCTCTCGTCAAAATAATAGATCTCACCTTCTTTGGCGCTGCCAATTTTAACCAGTTTTTTGTGGGCCATAATATCCGGCAGACTGATCAATTCTGAATTATACAGGTTATCAAACCAGATCAGGTAAAAACGCTTTTCAGCATACATCTTCTGCACCAGGTTGGTTTGCAGTTTATGTGGTATCAGGGTTGATGACATGCCTGTAAACAGGTAAACTGCCTCATCGGCATCGCTATAAATAGGTACGCCCGGTTTAAACATATGCTGATGCTTTCTCAGGTATTGCACAAATTCCGATTTATTCCAGCTATCATCACTGTAACCGGGTACACCGTAATCAGTTTCATCATCGTATCGCTGGTAATCCACCAAAGCGGTTGAATATTCAAAAGCAAGCATGAGTAGAATCGCAACGCCCGATAAGGCATATTTTGAAGCTTTATTTTTGATCAATCGCAAAACGTCCGGTACCCAGCTTGTACAAGAGATCAGTAACGGAATGAACATAGGGGCGATGAGTCTGCTGTTAATGCGTTCGTATCGTGATATACTGGCCGAAACCACAATAAATAACCCGTAAACCAATGCAAAAGCAATCACTATATTTTCGACAGTATCGATCTTGCGTTTGTAGGTTTTCCAAGCGAGTATACCCATCAACGCCAATAGTATAAAAGCGGTAATAAATGCTGCATACGGATCAGCTTTGTCCGTCCTCAATGCTGCCCAATCCCATATTACAGTTCCGAAATAATGCAGGTTATCTACAAATGGGGTAATAGATGGCTCACGTGTACCTGTGCTTAAACCGGTATTGATACGATTCATGATTAGGTTACCGACCAGTAATGAGATCGATACAAATCCATAGATCAGGATATGTTTGATCTTTTTCTTAATGGGAAGCTCTGTATCCAGCAACAGCATTAAACCACCCGTGCCGACTATAGTGATGCCTGCATACCTCGTGATACAAATAATAGCTGTAATAAATGCTGCAATCAATAACGCCTTTGTGGTGTGTGATTGTAAATAATGACGATAAGCTATTATGAAAAGGAGCGACTCGAATATAAATAGAGTTTCAGACCATAAGAAGCTGTAAATCTCCAGCAATCCGGGGCTTAATATAATGGCAATTAATATCAGCCATTTATAAATCCTTGCATGTGAAGTGAAGCTCTCCAGTATCCACCCAGTTGTGAATACTACGGCAGCGAACAAACAACTGTTGACGGCAGCTCCGGCGGTAATCGGATCAACACGTGTTATAAATTGTATAATGCCCAGGAACACCGGGTAAAAAACCGGAAAAAACACCAACGGGCCTTTATTGAAAGTCAGGATCGATCCATGCGCCTGCAAGTTAGTAGCTGTGCTGGCATACATGATCGAATCGGGTGAAAGCCCTACACCACTGTAAGAAGTGAACAGGTAGATTGCATAATAAGCTATAATGGCAGCAATAAATGAATCAAGATTCTTAAGATAAGGGCTCAACTTCATGTCGGTTGTAGTACTTATGGGCGATTGTTTATTGGTTGTAAATGTAAGTTAGCTGAAAAAGTTTTAATAAGCTAATTGGAACTACTCAATCAGATCCAATATATCACTTATCGGTTGATCGCTGTTTATCAATATCCCTTTTACGCCCGCGGCTGTACCTGCTTCTACGTCACGCTCACGGTCGCCTATGAAATAGGATTTGGCTGGATCAATGTTATACTTTTCTATTCCACGCAGCAATAAACCTGGCTTTGGTTTGCGACAGTCGCATTCACCAGTAAAATTCGGGTGGTGTGGGCAGTAAAATATGTCAGTAAATTCTACACCGTGCTCAGCATATATTTCTCTCAGCTGCGCATGCATTTTCCCCAACTCTTCTTCGGTATACCAGCCCTTGGCAAGGCCGCCCTGGTTGGTAGCTACAATTAATAAGTAGCCTTTGTCTTGTAAAGCTTTCAGAGGTTCAATATTGTGTTCCAGCACATGGAAATCTTCCAAACGGCATACATAGTCGCCCATTTCCTGGTTGAGTACGCCATCACGGTCAAGGAACACGGCTTTAGTTTTAGCAGGTGTATTCATTGCCGCAAAGGTAACAATTCTTGAAAATTCAAATCTTCACAAATATTTTACCTCCTGATGCAACGGTTTTTATCGATTTTTCATCATATTTAGTGTGTACCTCAAATCTGATCTTATGAAACAAAAAATCTGTGCATTTATCCTCATTCTGAGTTGCTTTATTTCGGTTAATAGCTTTGCTGAAAATAAAGAGTTTGAAACTTTCGCCCAACATCAAAGTCAGCTAATGCAGCAGGCGTACGAAAAACGTGATCTGAAAGCCTATGGACAATTATTAGATGAATTTAAAAGCAAGTATAATCAGTTGCCCGCTGCTGACCAGAAACTATATGCGACGTACCTGATAGATGGTTATTATAATTACAGCTGCACTTATTCGCTTTTAAAGGATAAAGGCCCGGCTCTTGATTACCTGGATAAAGCCATCAAAGCCGGATATGTCAACTACATGCATATCCAGGAGGATAGCGATCTGGATAATATCCGCAAAGACCCCGCTTTTGTTAAACTGGTATTCCCGCTGCGCAAGACTGGCGACTATATGTATATTATAAAGAATGCAAAAGCATATAACCCTAATGATAAACGCCCTATACCAACTTTTACTTATCAATCGGCAAATGATCCGAACCTGGTCATTCTTCGTAAGACTTTCAAACTGGATTCTATAGCAGGCGCTGGTAATGAAGTGTCAAAAGTGATTAACCTGTTGTATTGGGTGCATAACCTGGTTCCGCATGATGGGAATCATGATAACCCCGTTGTGAAAAATGCGTTGAGTATGATTAATCAATGTAAAAAAGAAAATAGGGGACTTAATTGCCGTGGCCTTGCTACTGTATTGAATGAGTGTTATTTGTCGATGGGTATTAAATCACGTTTTGTGACTTGCTTGCCTAAAGATAGCCTGCATATGGATAACGATTGCCACGTGATCAATATGGTTTACATTAATTCGCTTAAAAAATGGATATGGATCGATCCAACCTTTTGTGCTTATGTAATGGATGAGAAGGGCCAGCTTTTAAGCATGGAAGAAGTAAGGGAAAGATTGATCGATGATAAGCCATTGATCATTAATCCGGATGCTAACTGGAACCATAAGGCTTCAGAAACTAAAGAGTATTATTTAGGATATTATATGGCGAAAAACCTATATCGGTTAGAATGCCCGGTAAGTAGTGAATATGATACTGAAACCCGTGTGGCTGGTAAAAAAATAGCCTATGTTGACTTGCTGCCATTGGATTATTTTAAACAAGGCCCTGATAAATCGGAATTTACAAATCAAACCAATCAGACAACCTTTATAAATTACAACACTAATAACCCGGCAGCATTCTGGACTGCACCTGAAAAGTAGAATAATTTTAAAATAGCCGCTCTGATTTTATCAATTTTATAATTCAGAGCTCTAAAATCCCCTCATTTTGTAACTTTTCGTTCGGATGAGGGGATTTTTTATTGTTATGCAGGCATACTAATTGTTAATATGCGATTATGAAAATGTTATAATGAAACTCGAATTATTAACAAAATCTAAAATTTAATATGATATAGATAATATTTTTTAACATAATCTGAAAAATTACTAACTATATTACAAAAAAGATTATTAATTTGTAATTTCGTAATTACCGACCTAAGTGGAATACTAACTATTACAGAGCGATTGAAGATGGATCAAACAGATAACCCCCAGCAGGGCCTTTACCGGCCTGAATTTGAACACGACTCGTGCGGAACCGGGTTTATAGCCAACATACACGGCCATAAATCACACCAGATTATAGATGATGCCCTTACCATGCTGGAGAATATGGAACACCGCGGTGCTTGCGGCTGTGATCCTGAAACCGGCGATGGCGCGGGTTTGTTGATACAATTACCCCATGAATTTTTGATGGACGAATGCTCTAACCTGGAGATCAGCTTGCCTGAGCCGGGAGAGTATGGTGTAGGGATGATATTTTTCCCTAAAGATCCATCGTTGAAAAAAGCCTCACGCATGGTAATTGCCAATGCGCTTGAGAAACTGGGACTACAAAAATTAGGTTATCGTAAGCTGGCTGTGGATTCGACTGTGATAGGAGAGACCGCTCATCTTGCTGAACCGGATGTAGAACAATTATTTGTTTTGCGTCCACACCATATCACCAATGTAAACGACTTTGAACGTAAACTTTACGTTTTAAGAAGATATATCAATAAAACTATCACCGAAACCATTCCGGGTGCAGGTGAGCATTTTTATTTTACTTCATTTTCCTGCAAAACCATTATTTACAAAGGTCAGCTAACCACTTACCAGTTGCGTAAATATTTTGCAGATTTAAGAGATCCGCGTATTGCATCTGGTTTGGCCATGATCCATTCGCGTTTCTCAACTAATACTTTCCCATCATGGAAGTTGGCTCAGCCGTTTAGGTTGATCGCGCATAACGGTGAGATCAATACCCTGACAGGTAACCTGAATTGGTTCTACTCTGGTTTAAAATCTTATGTTTCATCTTATTTCACCAGTGAAGAGATGGATATGTTATTGCCAGTAATTGATAATAACCAGTCAGACTCAGCTTGTTTGGATAATATAATTGAAGTTTTACTTCATACAGGCCGTTCGTTACCACATGTAATGATGATGCTGATCCCCGAAGCATGGGATGGCAACGAGCAAATGGATCCGATCAAAAAAGCATTCTACGAATACCATGCTACTTTGATGGAACCATGGGACGGTCCGGCAGCTATTACTTTTACTGATGGCAAGCTGATTGGTGCTTTATTGGACAGAAATGGTTTGCGCCCATTACGTTTTGTGATCACTAATGATGGTCGTGTTATTGCAGCTTCTGAAGCCGGTGTACTGACCATAGACGATAAAACAGTTTTACGAAAAGGCCGTCTACAGCCTGGTAAAATGTTGCTGATCGATACCGACAAAGGTAAGATCATCACCGACGAAGAAATAAAGAAACAAATAGCCTCACGCCAGCCTTACGGGCAATGGTTGGAGAACTATAAAATACGCATGGAAGACCTGGCTGAGCCTCGTTTGGCTTTTGCGCCGCTGTCACCAAGTGCAGTGTTCCGCTATCAACAGGTGTTTGGGTACAGCCGCGAGGATATCGAAACTATCATCAAGCCAATGGCTGTTGATGGTAAAGAGCCTATAGGCTCAATGGGTACAGATGTTCCTTTGGCCATATTGTCAGACAAGCCACAGCATTTATCAAGCTATTTCAAGCAATTCTTTGCACAGGTAACCAATCCACCGATCGATCCGATCCGTGAGCGTTTGGTAATGAGCCTTGCTACCTTTATCGGTAACAACGGTAACCTGCTTGATGAGGATAAAATGCATTGCCATTGCGTGGCTTTAAAGCACCCTATCCTGGTTGATCATGATCTTGAAAAACTGAGAAGTATCGATACCGGTATGTTCCACGCCAAAACGCTGCAATGTTATTTTGTGGCTGACGGTATGCCTGGTTCAATTGAAAAAGGTATAGCAAGACTTTGCCGCTATGCGGAAGATGCTGTTGATGAAGGTTTTGAAGTATTGATCCTTTCTGACCGCGCTATCGACTCGGAGCATGCTCCGATACCGTCATTATTGGCAGTTTCTGCGGTTCACCACCATTTAGTACGTAAAGGATTGCGCGGTGCTGTAGGCTTGGTTGTTGAGGCCGGTGATGCATGGGAAGTACACCATTTTGCTACTCTGTTGGCATTCGGTGCTACTGCAATCAATCCATATTTGGCACTGTCTACCATTAATACCATCAAAAATAATGGCAGCCTGGAAACCAGCCTGGATGTTAAAACGCTAACTAAGAATTATGTAAAAGCCATCTGCGATGGTTTGTTAAAGATATTCTCTAAAATGGGTATCTCTACGCTGCAATCATATCATGGCTCACAGATATTCGAGATATTGGGTCTAAACAGTCAGGTTGTCGACCGTTATTTCGCCGGTGGTGTAACCCGCATCGGTGGTTTAGGCCTTGACGAAATAGCCCGTGAATCACTTTGTAAGCATAAGATCGGTTTTGGTAACACCAAAAATGAGAATCTTTTGTTGCCTGAAGGCGGTATTTACCAATGGAAACGCCGAGGCGAGGAGCACCTGTTCAATCCAACTACAGTGCACTTGCTACAACATGCAACCCGCATGAACGATTATTCTGTTTACAAGAATTACGCGAAACAGATTAACGAACAGGGTGAAAAGCACTTCACTATACGTGGCTTACTTGATTTTGCACATCACCGTGAATCAATAAAATTAGATGAAGTAGAATCGGCAGAAAGCATCATGAAGCGTTTTGCAACAGGCGCAATGTCTTTTGGATCGATCTCACATGAAGCGCACAGCACGTTAGCCATCGCTATGAACCGCATCGGCGGTAAGAGCAATACAGGTGAAGGTGGTGAAGATGAGATGCGTTACGAGTTATTGCCAAACGGCGACTCAATGCGTTCGGCTATCAAACAAGTAGCTTCGGCACGTTTCGGAGTAACATCAAATTACCTGAGCAATGCTGATGAACTGCAAATAAAAATGGCCCAGGGTGCAAAACCGGGCGAAGGTGGTCAGCTGCCAGGTCATAAGGTAGATGACTGGATCGCTAAAGTGCGTCACTCAACTCCGGGGGTAGGTTTGATCTCTCCGCCGCCGCACCACGATATTTACTCTATCGAGGATTTGGCCCAATTAATATTCGACTTAAAGAATGCCAACCGCGCTGCACGTATCAATGTTAAATTGGTATCAAAAGCAGGTGTAGGCACAATAGCTGCAGGTGTTGCCAAAGCACATGCCGATGTGATCCTGATTGCAGGATACGATGGTGGTACAGGTGCATCGCCAATCAGCTCTATAAAACATGCAGGTTTACCATGGGAACTTGGTCTTGCCGAAGCACACCAGACATTGGTTCGCAACAAACTGCGCAGCCGAGTGGTATTGCAAACAGATGGTCAGCTTAAAACTGGTCGGGACCTTGCTATCGCAGCCTTAATGGGTGCAGAAGAATGGGGTGTGGCTACCGCAGCGCTTGTTGCTGGCGGCTGTATCATGATGCGCAAATGCCACTTGAATACTTGTCCGGTTGGCGTTGCGACACAGGACCCTGAGTTAAGGAAATTATTTACCGGTAAGCCGGAGCATGTAGTAAACCTGTTTCATTTTATGGCTGAGGAACTGCGTGAGATCATGGCTGAGCTGGGCTTCCGTACCATTAACGAAATGGTTGGTCGCGTTCAGTTCCTGAAAGTGAAAGACGGATTGAAAAATTGGAAAGCTAAACATATCGACCTGTCAGGCATACTGCATCCGGTTAACAACCCGAAAGGAATGACGCTGTATAACAGTGAAAGCCAGGATCACGGTATCGATGCGATCATCGACTGGAGATTACTGGAAAGCGCTAAAGCTGCTTTGGAAGATAAGACGCCTGTATTTGCATCATTCGATGTAAAAAATACCGACCGTACTATAGGCACACTATTATCGAACGAGATTTCTAAGAAATATGGCTCAGCCGGATTGCCGGATAATACCATCAACTATAAATTCAAAGGCTCAGCCGGACAAAGTTTCGGTGCATTCAATACAAAAGGTATTTCTTTTGAATTAGAAGGTGAAGCCAACGACTATGTAGGTAAAGGTCTTTCTGGTGCGCAACTGGCCATCTATCCGTCTGCTGACGCGAAGTTTGTTCCTGAGGATAACATTATCATCGGTAACGTAGCGCTTTATGGCGCAACCTCTGGTGAAGTATTCATCCGCGGTATGGCCGGCGAGCGTTTCGCAGTACGTAACTCGGGTGCAACAGCAGTTGTTGAGGGCGTAGGCGATCACGGTTGTGAGTACATGACCGGCGGACGTGCCCTGATATTAGGCAGCACCGGACGCAACTTTGCAGCAGGTATGAGTGGTGGTATCGCATGGATCTATGATCCGGAAAATACGTTTGCCGATAACTGCAACAGGGAGATGGTCGACCTTGATCCGCTAACTGAAAAAGATTCAGAGCAGATCACGATCTTATTAAAGAAACACGTAAGCCTGACCGGAAGTAAGGTAGCACAAAACCTGTTAAAAAACTGGAATGAGGCTTCAACCAAATTCGTGAAAGTGTTTCCGAAGGATTATAAAGCGGTTTTACTAAAAGCAGAATACCAAACTATCAGCTAATATTTTATGGGAAAAGCAACAGGATTTAAAGAGTATAACAGGGAACTTCCCGATAAAGTATCTCCGGCAGAACGCGTAAAGAACTACAAAGAATTTGAAGGGCTGTATCCGGAACAAAAGCTGAACGAACAATCGGCCCGCTGCATGAATTGCGGCATTCCATTCTGTCATTCAGGCTGCCCGCTGGGTAATATCATTCCGGAGTTTAACGATGCAGTGTATCGTAAGAACTGGGAAGAAGCTTACCAGATTTTATCATCGACAAATAATTTCCCTGAGTTCACAGGCAGAATTTGTCCTGCACCATGCGAATCAGCATGTGTGCTGGGTATCAACAAACCGCCGGTAGCTATTGAAGAAATAGAAAAACATATCATCGAGATCGCTTACGAAAAGAATCTGGTTAAACGTACTGCACCGCTTGTTAAAACAGGTAAAAAGGTTGCTGTTGTTGGGTCCGGGCCTGCTGGTTTGGCTGCTGCTGCGCAGTTGGCTAAAGCCGGTCACGCGGTAACAGTTTACGAACGCGATGACAAACCAGGAGGTTTGCTGCGTTATGGCATCCCTGATTTCAAATTGGAAAAATGGGTAGTTGAACGTCGTGTACAGGTTATGGAAGAGGATGGCGTTGTTTTTAAATGCAATGTAGAGGTTGGTAAAGATATAGCAGCTGATGAATTGGTACGCGGTAATGACGCTGTGGTATTGGCTGGCGGATCAACTATCCCCCGTAATTTGCCGATTCCGGGCCGCGAGCTGAAAGGTATCCATTTCGCAATGGATTTCCTGAAACAACAAAATAAACGTGTAAGTGATATTGGTTTTGATGCCGAAGATATATTAGCAACGGGCAAAGATGTGGTGGTTATCGGTGGTGGTGATACCGGCTCTGACTGCGTAGGTACATCCAACAGGCATGGTGCAAAATCAATCCATCAGTTTGAGGTGATGATGAAGCCTCCTGTCGACCGTACTCACAGTATGCCCTGGCCTTCATACCCAATGGTATTGAAGACGACTTCAAGCCATGAGGAAGGTTGCCAAAGATACTGGGGTATTAATACAAAAGAGTTTTTAGGTGATGCTGAGGGTAATCTAAGGGCTTTAAAGGTGACTGACGTAACCTGGGAAACCGATATCATGGGCAGGCCGATCAAGTTTGTTGAGGTTGAAGGTTCTGAGCGCGAAATAGAATGCCAGCGCGTATTCCTGGCAATGGGCTTTGTACATCCGCAACATGAAGGTATGATAAACAGTTTGAATGTTCACCTGGATGAGCGCAAAAATGTAAAAGCTAAGGAAGGTGCTTACCGTACCAATGTAGGCAAAGTATTTGCAGCAGGCGACATGCGCCGCGGGCAATCGCTGGTAGTTTGGGCCATCTCCGAAGGTCGTGAATGCGCCCGTAAAGTTGACGAATTTTTAATGGGACACTCCATACTGGAAAGCAAAGACGCAGTGAACCAGTTTGAACAAGTGTTTTGAAGATAGTAGATTAGTGATTGGAGATTAGTGATTAGTTAAAAGAGAAACATTTCTAATACAATCAGTTAATAAACCCAAGTTAGGCCGTGCAAGCAAGAATGCTTGCCGGCTTTTTTGTTTAATTGGATTTATAGGCTTTGATCAAATCCGGGATTAGTTTTTTTGCTTGCCTGATCCAGTTAGTACCTACCATGTCATAGTTAGTATAGGTATTATACTTATCGAAATCGAGCTTTGTTGAACCTGGTTTATATGGTCCGGCTATAGCTATATAAGTTTCGCCATCGGCTCTTTCAGGCAGAGCAAATTTATAAGCATAATAGATCAACCCTTTATCCATAACGCTGCCCAGAAGCTTTATGTTAGTAGGGCTTCCATAGTCATCAGTTCCGATATATTGATACAGACATAATTTGGCAAATTCGTCCTGTTTTTTGTACTTTATAGGAACTTTTTCAAATTGCTTTTGCCTGTAAAGCGCTTCCATTATATCATAACGCGTGTCAATACTATCCATTAAACTGGCAGTGAGGGATAGTTTAGTTGGTAAATGATTATTGATACGGGCTATTACAGCACTTGACAAATAGACGCCCTTGGGATTATTTTCAATATAATAATTAGTAAATTGGTTGGTTAGCGGCTCACCTTTTATTTCTTTCATCAAGTTTAAATATCCATATAAGCCTGCTTTCCATTCCGATTTATCGGTGTCTTTACTTGCCAGGAAATTTCGCAGATCGTCATTTGCAAAAGCCGTTAACGATTTAAAATTTGCCCTTACCAGGTTCGTGTAAGCTTCGTTTTTTTCCGAAATCATTTTTGTGGCCAGCGTCAAAACGTCACTTCGATAAGTAGTATTTTTCACCAGTGGAATAATTTTTTGAAAGTGATCAGCAGCGTATCCTAGCGAATCATATAAAGGATTAAAGATGCTGATCGTATTTTGTGGCTGAGTCAGGGAGTCTGTGGTTAAAAAATTAAAATACACATCATAGCCTTTTGCGGTGTCGATCTGCGGTATTGTTCTCAATACAATTGATTTTAACAGATCCTTACCTTTCAGGTCCGCATATACTTTTTTAAGGTCATCTATTGTGGTCTCATTGTGTACGTTTTTTAACATTTTAATGAGCTTATACCTTGATCCGCTTAATAATGTATCATCCGGATAATTATTTTTCAAAGCATTAAACACAGAAGGGAGATCATCGGGAGTATATTTATAATATGATAAAGCACCCAGGGCATATTTGTAAATTGAAGTATCTGATGATCGCAGATCCTTTGTAATTAAATCAGCTTTTGATGATAATAGGTCCGCTTTTAGCGCAGGACTGGTTCTTTCAAATGATGTGTAAAAAGTGTCGCTTTCATCATTAAATAGTTCTTTAGAAGCTAAATATCCTTCCCACGTAAATATTTCGCCATCATCAATCAGAATCCTGTAACGTCGTTTATCATGTGTGGTTTTATTCTCTATGACAATTTCTCTCGCTTTGTTGTTATTGATTACTACTGTATCTACATTGAGAACACTGTCTTCAGCCTTACCGGTTATAATATTTGTAAGGTCTTTATAAAGAGAATCTATGTGGGTTGTACGATAGTATTTGCTTATATTATAATGACGAAGTATATACATGCCGCCTGAAGCAGGGCTGGTAACTGAATAAGTCTTTGCATTTTGAATATACGATTCGCGATCATTGCTATCCAATGTTGTTTTAGGTTGGGTTGGAAATTTAACTGTGAAATTTTCGTTTTGCCCGGGAAAATCGACGGAGTTAACTTTGGTGTATGGAATAAAAGCAAACGAGTTGAAGAACGGATCGTTTGCATCTGTTTTTTCACCCTGGCGAAGATATTCTTTCAAAAGAAGGTATACGCGGTTCCCTCTTATAAATAGTTGTACAACACCATAGTAGCCACCCTCAAATAGTATATTTACTTCGCGTCCTTCGTATCCATCTTTCCATATCTTTTTTGGTACGCTCACCATTTTAGCTTTACCCGCAAGGTCCTTTCCCATGCCGTCAAACAATACATCTCTATCGGCAATGTAATTTCCTTCGGGATAATCATTATATCTTACCAGGTAAGTAGCAAGTTGTTGGGGATCTGTAGCTACAAACATGTTTATTTTAAAAGGCGCCCCGTTTTTATTCGGATTTTTTACTTCCTGATTAATACGTTTGGGCTCCGCTGGAAATTTTATACTGAACGCACCGGTATCGTGTTTAAAGGCCATCCAGTTTATTGGTTTCTCCGTTATGCTGAAGCTTTTGAAAGAGTTGAAAAAGCGATTTGCATAAGCAGAATGCAGGCTTTTGAGATGCTTACCCATGTACATATAATATAGCATGTTGTTATTTACCAACAGTGCATATCGTTGATACCCATTGGCATCCTTTACTATCAGATCAATACACGGCAGCCCATTTATCAATGAATTCTTTTTGCTTATGATCTGGCCTTTTTTCTTTTTTCCGAAATTCTGAATAATGTTATTTATTACTTTTTCACGGTTAGCAGGGTGAGCGGTTGTTCCCTCGCGCATAACATAAATACCATAATAGTTTTCATTGGATATGTCAGGGTACATCCATGTGGTCATGTTGGAAAACACTTTGGTATTTATTGGCTCAGACGGGAACTCGAGCGAATATCCCATTTCATAATCTGCATGTGTAACCCACTTCATGTGGTCATAATCTATATGATATTTATTGGCCACACCCGTAAAAGTTGCCTTAACTGGCTCAACTGTGTATCCCTGTTTACGCAGAAGCGATATAATACCGTCATTACCGGGTAAGTGGGCTGCGCCTACAGCTGCAAATAATGACCCGCTCTTTGAATCATTTATAATACTAGCCACCATTACTTTATTACGGGCAATCAGTTCCAGATTGGTCAAATCGTATTGCTTTGCGTAATCCCATATCTTATCAAGGTTTCCGGTGCTGTAGATTTGAATCATCTCCTCCGAACCATCTTCACCATCGCCATCTCCCAATAAATTCAACAACCGTTCTTTTATCTCATCAGATGAACCTATTTCCTTTTTTAGTTGCTGTGATGTATTTTCCAGCCCGTAGATTTTTTTATCCATTGTTCTGGCAATACCATATAAATAAGCGTCTAAAAATGAATCGTAGTCCCCCGGCTTGCTTTTATCTTTTTTCAGCATGGATTCAGCTAACAACGGGTTCATGTCATCGCGCATTTTATACCCGTTTTTTTCCTCGAATTTTTTTGCCACCTCATCGTATTCCTTATCGCTTAGCAGCTTGTGCAGGTTAAGTGAGCTGTCCCCTTTTTGCATCATCTCAAAAAGGTCCCTTATAAGACTGTCGGGATGTACCTCCAATGCAAATGATTTACTTTTTTGTATAGCCAGCATCAGCGAATCGCTGAAATTGAATACCCTTTTATCCTTCACATGCATCGTGCCGAATAGATAAGATGGCTGACTTAAACCCTGTCCACTAATTCGCCAAAGCAAATTATAAACGGGTTTGGATTGCTGGGCGAAAATATTTGCCGAGAAAAAAATGATAGCGATAAAACAAATAAGGTGTTTTAAACCAGAGCGGTATAGAAATTGTGACATATGATACTCATCAATGAGGTTTAGGATATTAGTTGCAACCGCCTAATATAGCAATATTATAAACCTTCTATATTTTAAAATAACAAAAAGGTGTGCCCTTACTTTTCAGAAGGATTCTTTTTGCCTGCTGCTAGCTTTTCAACGAGTTTCACTAATCTTTCGTTACGGGTTTTTTCCTGTTTAGCGGTGAGTATCCAAAGCACATATTCTTTGCGATTAGACCAGGACAGTTTCTCATAATTCGCTAATGCTTGCTGATTTTGCTCGAGTGCTTGTTTAATGTCTTCGCGTAGGATTATGGTTTTTTTATCTACATCGATCCATTTCCCATACTCATTTTGCCTGATCTCGTCGGCACCGACATTGGATGCTTTTGCCTGACCGACAGGCCGGAAACGTAATGCGGTCCACGTTTCATCAATCGCCGCAGATGCAACGGGTTCTAACCCATGATAAGTAGGCGAGCTCCAATTGCCCATCATCGCCAGGTCTGTTTCAATGCCCGAGCTCTTTTTAGGATATATCACCCAAAATACACTATCCGGTCGCAATACAGGTACCACCACCTTTAAACTTGCTGTAAGCTCTGTGCTATTCTTCACAAATAGCTGCACACCATCAAAGCTTCCCTTAGCTTCATAGGAAATAGCTGCATCATCTGGCAATGGTTCAAGCAATACCAGGTAATTGGCTGGTGCATTAAACAGCAACCAATGTTTACCCGGTTTAACCTGGAGTTTTTTAGCAAGCGGACTAATGGTGTTTTCGTTGGTCATAGTGGCGAAAATAGAATCTAATTTAGTAATAGATTTATACTTGCCACAAATATTGCCTAATCGAGCGGAAAGCAGTTATTGAAAATTGCTATTTTTCAAGATAGGGGATGTCAATTTTCCACCAACTTAGTAAAGAAATCCCATAGAACAATACCCGCTGATACAACAATATTAAAGGAGTGTTTGGTGCCAAATTGCGGTATTTCGATACAAGCATCTATCACTTTCATTACCTCATCACTTACCCCGTTTACCTCATTACCGAATATCAATGCGTATTTTTCGTTTTCGCTAGCCTTAAATTGATTAAGCATGATGCTATTTTCAGCCTGTTCTATGGCTATTATTTTATAGCCTTCCTTGCGCAATTGCTCTACAGCTTGTAACGGCTCAGAGTAATAAGTCCAATTGATGGATTGTGTAGCACCAAGAGCCGTTTTCTCTATTTCCCGATGAGGTGGCTGACCAGTTATGCCACAAAGACAAACGTGCTCGACTGCAAACCCGTCACAGGTGCGGAATATGGAGCCTACGTTGTGCATGCTGCGCACGTTATCCAGTACTACGGCAATAGGCAGCTTCTGTTGCGTTTTAAATTCTTCAACCGAGGCACGGTTTAATTCGTCTAATTTGAGTTTGCGCAATGTTAGAGATTAGTTAATCAGAGATTAGTTATTAGTTGCGCAAATGTAATGATCTTTCAAAAATTAGAGTTTAGATATTAGTGCTTAGAGCTTCCTTTAACACTCCTACGCCATCCCCAATTAGCGAACTATAAACTGATGGTGAATATCCGATCTTATCAGTGTAATACTCAACTACTTCTTTGCTGTAAGCATCAAAAGCGCTTTCTTTTACTAATGCAATAGCACATCCCCCAAAACCAGCGCCGGTCATGCGTGCACCAGCAACGTTCGGATTAGTTTGGCTGTATTCCACAACAGCATCCAGCTCTTTACCACTTACCTCGTATTGATTTTTTAATGAATCATGAGAGGCATACATCAACTGACCGAAAGATAACAGATCACCAGAAGCGAGGGCCTTAGCGGCAAGTTTAACGCGGTCGTTTTCTTCAATTACGTGTTTTGCACGTTTTAAAACAATACCATCAGTTATCAAATGCTGATGTTGTGTAAAGGCACTCCTATCGACATCACATAGGTGTTGTATGTCGAGTTCCTGTTGCAAAGCTTTTAAGGCAGTCTGGCATTCCTGCACACGTTCATTGTATTTTGATTCAGCCAGTTTGCGTGGTTTATTAGTATTGATGATCGCCAATACGTATTCACCTAAATTGGTATTTACTGCCTGGTATTCCAGCGTATCACAGTTCAGCATCAAAGCTTTATCTTTTTCACCAAAGGCAACAGCAAACTGGTCCATAATGCCACAATTCACACCGATGAACACGTTTTCCACCTGTTTACCTAATTGCACCAGTTGTAGTTTAGTATAGCCCGAGTTGAACAGATCATTCAGCATGAAGGCAGTTACTACTTCAATGGAAGCAGACGACGATAAACCTGAACTGATGGGAATATCACCATAATACAACATATCCAATCCCTGCAATTGGTGGCCGTCATTCAAAAAATAATCGATAATGCCTAAAGGATAATTATACCAGGTTTCGCCTGTTTTCTTGTAACCCTTCTGTAATGGAATATCTAGCCTATCATCAAAATTAAGGCTTCTGAACCTGAAAATATTATCATTGTTAGGAGCTACAGCAACATAAGTACCGAAGGTAATAGCGCAGGGCATTACCAGTCCGCCATTGTAATCAATATGTTCGCCGATCAGGTTAACACGACCGGGGGAGAAGTATATTTTTTCTGCTTCTTTATTAAATATGTTTTGAAATTCAGGGTAAAGGTTATTCTTCATCTTTTTTAGATACAATTTTTATTGGCAGAACAAATATATGTAAAAGTTACAGTTATTTTTTATTTTGACTGAAAAGCTGTTTTCAGGCTGATAAGAGTCTTAAATTTGGCGGTGAAATTATTAAAATAAATCAAACTAAAATGAAGCAATACCTGGTAACAGCTTACGACTACACGCATGAAGACGCATTGCAAAATCGTCTGAATATCCGCCCTCATCACCTTGTAGGCGCAAAAGATTTAAAAGAAACAGGCAATTTCATTATTGGCGGAGCAATGCTGAATGATGATGGCAAAATGATCGGCTCAGTAATGATATTGCAATTTGAGAACGATGAGGAACTTGAAGCCTGGAAGAAAAGCGAACCTTACATCACTCAGAAAGTTTGGGAAACAGTCGATATAAAGCCTTTTAAAGTGGCGGATGTGTAAAAGAAAAAGCCGATAGTGTTAACTACCGGCTTTTAAATAAGTATCTGATAAAGGTATTTTATCTGCGGGCTCTCCAGCCTGATGCCAGGTTGATGGTATATGATGCACCGCCGCTCAGGTTTAATGTAGCTGTGCCATCGCCATTAAATGTAATAGTACCGTTAAAGCTAAATGAATTTCCTTTTGGACCTGTTCCGGTAATTGTAATGGTAGCAGTACCGCTTAGTATCTTGCGGGCCGGCTTCGATAAGGTAATATTAGTACCTACGATATCGATATGGCTATTACCTGACGCCTTATTGCCCACTTTTGACTGAAACGAACCATCGCGGGTATACTCACCGTTTACTAAGAAAGTGGTTGCGCTTGGCGCCAAATCCGCAATAGTCACATTTGCACTGCCAGAGTTTGATGAGCTTAATCTCGGTCCGTCAAAACTGCCTTTGTAAGTTAATGCATTGATCACATTATCAGGAACGTTGCTTGAATTACAATTTAAAGTATGTGAATACTTAAAAGTGTAATTAACAGTGGTAGAGTCTAGTGTAATGTTACGGGTTACACTGTCGGTAAGCGTAGTGCCGCACTCCTGGTGAGTGGAGGTTGTTGCCTGGGTAGAGTTAATGGTTAGATTGCTGCTTGTTGAGTTAATGCCTTGTGCATTTACGGCAATGTCGTCAGTTACTGAAGCAAAACCATTTGAATTCTCGGCTAATGAACTTGCTGCAATATCTGCGGCCTGGTCGCTGGTAACGCCACTGCCTGATGATCCGCTGTTGTCCTTTTTACACGAAAAGGCACCAAGCATTAATAGAACAATTAATGATAATTTTAAATTTTTCATAACGTAAGGGGGTTGTTGTTGGGGTTGTAAAAATTATTTCAGTTTTTGTTTTGTTTCCGTGTATGACATGAGGATGACAGAAAGGTTTAATATGTTCGAATATTTTTTATAGATATTTTTTTATTGGGTAGATAACAAACAAAAAAGCCCCCGCTTATAGCGAGGGCATAATTTACATTAACCTAACACCTAAACTTAACTAAACTATTCACAACTCATTTTACGTAACCGCCTGATTTAAAGTTGCGTTTGTTTGTTGTATTGATGAAGGGAATTACAAAATTTTATTAACATTATTGAGGTGATATGCTGTCGAGTACATAAGTATCACCGCTGGATAATTCCAGTGTTGCGGCCTTCATGTTTTCCTCCAGGTGTTCAACACTTGACGTGCCGGGAATCAATAATATATTATCAGAATGATGCAATAACCAACTTAACGCTACCTGGTGCACAGTTGCATTACGTTTTTCTGCAATTTGGTTGATCTTATCGGATGCTTCCACGTTACCGGCATTTAACGGGAACCATGGGATAAAAGCGATATTATTGGCCTGGCAATATTCTAACACCGGCTCCCATTTGCGATTATCAACGCTGTACATATTTTGTACCGATACTACCTCGAAGTATTGCTGTGCTTTTTTAATATCGCTTACACTTACTTCAGATAGACCTATATGCTTCACTTTGCCTTCCTGTTGTACTTTCTTCAAAAACTCAAAGGTTTGTTCGGCAGGTACTTTCGGATCGATACGGTGTAATTGATAAAGATCGATCTGATCAACCTTTAAACGTTTTAAGCTGCCTTCTAATGCTTCTTTCAGATGATCTGGATGTGCATTTACCGGCCATTGATCTGGTCCGGTGCGCATCAAACCACCTTTGGTAGCTATAACCAGACCGGTAGGGTAAGGGTGCAACGCCTCTGCTATCAATTCTTCCGAAACGTATGGACCGTAACTATCAGCCGTATCGATAAAATTAACACCAAGCTCAACTGCTCTTTTTAAAATCCTGATAGCTCCATTATGATCTTTCGGTGGACCCCAGATACCTTTTCCGGTGATCCGCATTGCTCCGTAACCCAGGCGATTTACTGCTAGATCGCCGCCGATAGTAAACTTCTTGCTGAATGTTGTTGCTGTATCTGACATGATTGAAATATTTTTATAAAATTTTTAACACCTCGTCCACACAAATGTTCGGATAAACAGGTGGAAATTTGTCATGCCTGAATCAGGAATGGCTATGCCATAAAAGATTACATTCGGCTCCTTAAAAAGAAACCCGGTTTATTCAACCGGGTTTCTTTTGTTTTAGCTTCTTAGTGCAGGTCTCGCCCTTTTGCTGGTGTCCGGCTTAGGAGGCTGTTGCTGACGGGGTCTTGGTGCATTTGGGTTTAACCCCGGTATAGCATTTTGATTTGCAGGCCGTTGATTCAAATTCTGCCCAGGCTGTTGTCCGTTTGGCTGAGAATTTGGTCTCGGATTAGGGTTTTGGCTCTCGGGCCTGTTAAACTTCTGATCCTGCTGTGGATTGTTAGGTTGTTGGCCAGGTTGCGCGTTCTGATTACCGTTTCCCCTGTTACCCCTTGGATCCTGTTGAGGATTGTTTGGTTGCTGGCCAGGTTGCGGGTTCTGATTCCCATTCCCTCTGTTACCCCTTTGACCCTGTTGAGGGTTGTTAGGTTGCTGACCCGGTTGCGAATTCTGGTTTCCATTGCCTCTGTTAAACCTTGAATCTTGCTGCGGATTGTTAGGTTGTTGGCCCGGTTGCGCATTCTGGTTTCCATTGCCTCTGTTACCCCCAGGATATTGCTGCGGATTGTTAGGTTGCTGACCCGGCTGTGCATTTTGATTACCATTACCTCTATTAAACCTTTGATCCTGCGGTGGATTACTAGGCTGCTGACCCGGTAGTGTATTCTGATTACCATTGCCTCTGTTACCTCTTTGATCCTGCTGCGGATTATTAGGTTGCTGAACGGGTTGAGTGTTCTGATTCCCGTTACCTCTGTTACCTCTTTGATCCTGCTGCGGATTGTTAGGTTGCTGACCCGGTTGCAGGTTCTGGTCTCTGTTTTGCCTGTTAAATGGCTGATTTTGATTTGGCCTGTTTTCCGGTCTGTAAGCTTCTACCCGTCTTGGGGCAGGTCTATTGTTACTATTATTTCCTTCCGCAGGAATTTGTTGTATAGCCGGACGGTAAACCGAAAGCTGGCTGTTTGATAAAATCTGTGCACCAGGTCTTGCATTATTAGTTACCGTTACTGGTCGTATACTGGTGTGCGCTACATTTTCAATTACGCCTACCTGCGGGCCACGGTTATATCTGTAACCACCGTGATTACCGGGGCGATTATTATTCGCATTATAAGTGTTTACATTATTAACAATAGTAATATTGTTGATGATAGTAGTATTATGCTGAATATAATTGTTCACGTTTACCTGTGTCATATGCCTTCCTGAAACTACGTTCCAGCTATTAGCATCGGGCATCCATTGGCCGGTTGATACAGCATTCATATTAACACGGGGTGCTATAGGTGCCCAGCAGAAATTATCATTATAATTGCCCCAAGTAACCCATGCAGGTGCCCATTCCTGGCCCGGTAACCATGCCCAGCCATAATAGTCGTCATAAAACCAGCGGCCATAATGGAAAGGCGCCCAACCCCAGATATAGTTTGATACCCAAGTCCAGCCGTAGTCGCTGTATACCCAGTAACCATTGGTGGCATATGGCCTGAAATCAGGACCTGCATCAGGAACCCACACATAGCCATAATCAGGGTAGTTTACCCAAGTGCCGTAGGGGGCAAGCTCATCATAAAATACCTGGTCGGTTTGATAGTTGGTATTATCAAAATTGTCGGTGTATACCGGTTGCGGTGGGGGCGTGTAGGCAGTGGTTTGCACCATTGCTGAACAGCCTGCCAGTGATATAACAGCCGGTAATACTATGTATAATATCTTTTTCATGATTGCGTTTGTTAAAATATAATTTGGAAATTTATAGGTATGACAGTTGCAGGTTGAATAAGTTTAAGCTATATATCAACAATATTAATAAGATATTTTAATATATAATTCTGATGGAGATATCAGGATGATAAAATAAAAAGCCATATAGCCTCTATAGCCATACAGCTTCATTAATATCAATCAAATGTGATTTTTTTTATCGCCAGGCTCCTATGATAAGTCCCATCAGCGTCAGCGATACCACGCTGTAGCCGCCATTAATAAAAATATGCCGCCAGCTTTTAAGCTCAAATAAGCTATGAATAGCAATAGCGCAAAAAGTCCAGATGCCCGCCAGAAAGCCTGCTGTTGCACCCCATGATGCGTTAGTTTTTGCATCAGCCAGGAACATAGCAAGATTAACAGCCATTATTAGCGAGAAAACAAGTGTGAAACCAAATATTTTGCCTTTGTTACCTTGCTTTACTTGTTCTTCGGTTAAGTTGCTGTCCACCATCCAGGCGTTGCCGAATAACGGGCGCGAATACCAGATGCCGCCGACGATAAAGGCGGATAGGCCGGCAACTATCACTGCCAACCAGTTGATCAGGGAAGGGTTCATTGTTTAAAGGTTTAATTTACGTTTAAATAAATTTAAGAAAAATATTTAAACTATTGAACCTTATAACGATACACATAACGGCCAATATTACCGTCCTTATCAATGCCTTCAATAACGGCTTTGTAGGTACCAGTGCCATCTGAATTGAAAAACTCGAATGACGTATTACCGGCTTTATCTGTTAATACTAATGGATTCCAGTATATAGTACTGCGAAAATCTGTCGCTGCCTGGTTTCCTGAAGTGTTTTCGTACTTTGGTGAATAAAAGGTACGGGCTGTGCTATAACCACCAGGTATAAATTCTACTTCATAGGCTTTGGGCAATAATGCCAACAATTCTTCTTTTGATATTTTCTCGCCCTTAGGTTGTTTTTTGGTAATGATAGATAATACTCCATTAGTGCCTGTGGTCCGGTTAATACTGCTGACGCCGTCATTATTGAATATCTCTACAGTTTCAACCATTTTGGGGTCAACGTTCATAAGGTAGTTATAATCGACAGACATGCCGTTCACATAGTAGGCTACTGGTATCTTTTTGCCTCCATTATAATCCCTGGTGATATAAAAATTATTATTGTCATAGGTTAACCCTAGCCCTGCGGTAACCATACAGTCGGCAAAAAAGTTACAGTCTTTAAATCTTTCCCCGTCTATTGTGTGGTCAGCTATCATACTCAGCCCGCTTAAAGTTCCATAATCTGAATGGTCAGCTTTTTTAATAGTCGGTTTAGCTTTAATAACTACACCCTCAAGTGTACGCGGAATGTTAAATTGCCTTTTGCTATTCTGCAAATAAGGCCGGAGTGCACTATCAATATTCGCAACTTCTCCGGTAGGATTAATATATAGCGATGATGGCGGTCCAACCAGGGGGTCTATAGAAAGCATCAGGTTATTGCTATTTGTATTATCGCGCGCGCTGATCTTTATTTTCGAAGTATCAGAAACAAGTACATTTGGAAATCTGAATACACCATTTGCATCGGTAATTGTTGTTGTAGAATAAGCCTTATCCGGTATAAACAAACGGACATTTCCTTTAGCTATCGGTAACCCCGTATTGTTGCGGAGTATGCCTGATACAGCAATTCCCTGTTCTGGAAAGAAAGTGATAGGAGGGTTTTTATCAGCCAGGATATTTCTATAAGAAAAACGGCGATAGCCCTGTGTTAACATCAAAACGTCAAGATCAGTTATACTCTTTTCATCCTTATGATTAAAATAATAACCGGGTTTTTCTATAAATCCCCGCAAATCGGATGTCAGCAAAAGATGGCTTAAAATATTCGGCGAGTCATCATCATCAGAGGACACCACGGACTCATTAATTACAGCTACAGAAAAATTTCCTTCGGCAGGCAGCCCCTTGTGTTTGGCTGAAACCAGTACCCTCATTTTTTGACGACGCGAATAATTAGATTGATCAGTTTTCATGTTAACATCCAGCTGATCGTTGTTCTGAATAAATACTAAGCGCTCGCTTAAGGGTGTTCCTTTTGAAGAAAAAACAGTGATCTGTACAATTCCGGTCGGGAATTTATCTTTTGGAATGCTGGCTGTATAAGTAGAATTCTTCAAGACGGTTTGGGCTGCATAACATACTATGCCGTTGCTCTGCGCCATGACATAAAACGTTTTGCTTTGATTCTTCTGAAAAAAACCATCGTTAGTAGTGATTTTTATGCTCAGACTGTCCTTTAGACTATTGTTTACAGACAAGTTGATACCTTCGGTGCGTACGTTTGGCAAATCAAAACTGCTTTTCGAACCATCAGCAAAAGTGAAATTAGCTTTATAGGTTTTACCATTTTCAGGAGTAAAAGCAAATACCCCCATGCCCAGGTGCTGCGACTCAAAATTAGCCACTGCGGCACCGTTGTTGTCAACAATTGTTCCCTTTGAATCAATGCCGAGGCCATCAGGTTTTAAGGCTTTAAATGCTACCCTTGACCGTATCCCGGTGATCAGGTAACCACCTTCAGGGAAAAACTGGGCATCAATAGCAGGCTGCGTTAGTGGTATTGCGAAAACTTTGGTAATAGTTTTTTTATCTTCTGTTTCGAGGTCGGCGCTGATGGTACTTGTATTTAGTTCTTCCGGTTTATCACTTATGAAACTGATATTCACTACCCCATTTTGATCAGTTTCGCCTTTGCCTTTGCTTATAGTGCGGTCGTCATTTACCGCCTTCCAGTTTACTTTTTTACTCGCATAAGGTGCGCCATTCTCATCTTTATAAACGATTTCCGCACTTATTTTACCAGACTTTTCTGATATAGCGTTCTTAAAAGTAATACGCGGTACCACCAGACCGCTGGTATTACTGCCAACAGTAATCGTTTTATTGAAAAAATAAGCCTGATCGGCATTGCGCATCCACCGGGTGTAGGCTCTTACGTGAAAATTACCTCGTTTGGCAAAATCGGGCGTTAGGATAAGATTACCATAGGCAATGCCGTTTACTATCTGTAGTTTTAACTCCTTCGCGAGTTGCCCTTCATTAATAAAATCGATATATAATATTTTGCTTAATGATGTGGGCTGATGCAGGTCAATAGTGACATAAGCTTTAAACCAGATGGTGTCATTTACTGCATAGTAAGGTTTGTCAAAATGAATATAAACCTTTTCTGTCGGATGATCGTTGGATAGTTTTTGGGTTTTAGCAATAATGGTAGTCAATGGAATACTATCGCGCTGAGCATAAGCGGAAAAATGCGTGACAGTAAGCGAGGTTAGCAGAACAAGTAAAAATTTTCTTAAATTCATCAAAATTGGTGTATCAAAGGTGCCGGCTAAATATAGCTATTTCAGGCAAGAGCCATGAGTTAAGGGCCGGGTTTAACATTTTTTTACAATATATACTGAAAACAGTACGGTAAATCTAACGTATACTACAAAAATAAAGTGTAGCTGTAGTATAGATGTTACGTTGGCATTTTGAATAAATGAAGAAGAAAAAAGAGAAAATATACTTCAACGATCAGTGGGATGAAATGACTGCTCATCTTAAGAAATTTATAGAAAATGGTGAGCAGGAAGAGCTGCACCTCTTTCGTGTCCAGGTAAAAAAACTACGTGCCATGCTTGAGCTTCTGGATGCTAATTCTGCGAAGCACCCGTTACAAAGGGATTTTAAGCCGGTACGTAAAATATTTAAACGTTGTGGAGAGATACGTAACGCTTTTATCAACCTGCAGTATGGCCAGCGGTTTCAGTTTAAAAACGAGGACTTTTTTATGAATCATTTATATGAAATAGAAAAAGGTACTGATGAGGTGAAAGAGCTAGGGAAGCAATATTTGAAAGCAATAAAATCTGCACATGATGATATAGGTGACGACCTGCAGCATATTGGCAATAAAGACATCGTGGAGTTTTATAAAACAAGGCTTTATAATATAGGCTCTTTCCTGGAGAACCTGCAATTTAATGAAGAGCTGCACGCCACCCGCAGGCAAATAAAAACGCTGATGTATAACCGGAAAATAGCATATGATGCATTGGATGGTAAACTGCAGATCAGCAATGATTACCTGGATAAATTGCAAACATTGATAGGTAACTGGCATGATAATGTATTGGCGCTGGAGTTATTCTCATCAGCGGGATTTCATTCAAAGGCTGTTATCACCAAAATCAAAAGTCAAAATACAAAGCTAAAAAGATCGATTACCTCACTGGCACATGATTTTGAACGAAAGGCTGTCCTGACACAACAATTGAGTACAAATTAAATGTTTTATGGGACTCGAGATAGAACGTAAATTTTTGGTTGATCATAAGAAATGGGAAACGATAGAAAAGCCGATCGGTATACCTTATCAGCAGGGCTATATGCTGCGTGATGGTAAGCAGACCATCCGGGTAAGGGTATCGGACAAGAAAGGTTATCTGAATTTCAAAAGCAAGGTGTCGGCTTTAAGCAGAAAAGAATATGAGTATGAGATCCCGTTGGATGAAGGCCTTGAACTACTAAAAGCGTTCACCACTAACGGCACCGAGAAAATGCGCTACCTGGTTCCATTTAAAGGGAAAATATGGGAAATAGATGTTTTTTCCGGAGATAATACCGGGTTAATAGTCGCTGAAATTGAACTCCGGAGCGAGGACGAGCAATTTGAAAAACCTGATTGGGTAACCACCGAGGTTACCTATGATGGGCGTTATACTAATGCCAGCTTATCGATACATCCATACAAAGATTGGCGCGTGTAATAATTTGGTGATTTGCAGATAAATCCACCCCCGATTTATTATCTTCATTGCATTAACTAATCACCTTTAAAATGAGAACAGCTCTATTTTTTATCCTGTTTTTTGTTTGCGGCTACGCATTTGCACAGGATGTTCCGGCCCGGTGGGATGAACTAACCGCCACAGATTTCCCTGCCGCGTTAGACAAATCATCACAAACCTGTATCCTGCCATTTGGCATATTGGAAAAGCACGGACCGCATTCCCCGATCGGAACCGACTTGATCCATGTTCGCGAATGGGCCGCAAGGGCAACCAAGCAAGAGTATGCTGTGGTATTCCCTGATTACTTTTATGGCCAGATCAATGAGGCTAAACAACAATTAGGCACATTTGCCTTACCAAGCCGCGTAATTTATGATCTTTTGGAAGCTACCTGTGATGAGATTGCCCGGAACGGGTTTAAAAAGATAGTGATATTAAACGGTCACGGCGGTAACCCTGAGTTTATCCGCTTTTTTATGCAATCATTCCTGAACAAAAGGCATAACTACGTGATCTATTTTTATACACCGGACAGGGATGACCAGGATTATGCCAAGCAATACCGCCAAATGCATAAATCTGATCCAAGAGGAGACCAGCATGCCGGAGAAAGTGAAACATCTGTTTTGATGTATTATCGCCCGGATTTGATGCGTATGGACAGGGCAGCATCACAATCAGGCGCTGATCAGAAAAGATTAAGTCTGCCAAATTTGTACACCCCGATATGGTGGTATGCATCGTATCCGAACCATTATGCCGGTGAAGGGGATAAAGCAACCAATGAGTTTGGCAAGTTTATTACAGATCATGAAATTGCTTCATTTATCAAAGCTTTAAAAGAAGTAAAATCAGATCAGACTACGCTGAAACTCCAAAATGAGTATTACGACAGGGTAGATAACCTGGTAAAATAATTTATTGTAATTCACCCGGTTATCCATTGACCGGGTGAATTGCTTAAACCTAAAAGCAACCTTTTTTCGTATCAATGCGTGATGACTGTATATACTAATACAGAAAACAAATTTTTATGAAAACTAGAATCATTTCTTTAGCCTTGCTAATTGCTTGCGGCTTATTTGTACTAACAAGCTGCGGTAAGAGCTCAAACAACTCGACCAATCCTACATCTTCTGGAGATACGCCGGTAATGGCAGCCTCAGTGAGCATAGTGAATTTTGCATTTTCGCCGGCAGTTGTTCATGTTAAGCTTGGCGGTACTGTTACGTGGACAAACAAAGATACTACCCCACACACAGCAACTGATCTGAATGGTGGCTTTGATAGCGGAAGCCTCGCTACCGACAAAACCTACACAAAAACTTTTCCTACAGCGGGAACATACACCTACCATTGCAGCATTCACTCAATGATGCCTAATGCTACAGTTGTAGTAGGAAACTAAGAAAAGATCAAACGCAAATAAGCCCTGCATCCGGTCGTGGTTGCAGGGCTTATTTATTTGTACCAAAGCATCACAGATGCCAGCGGTATGACAGGATTTGATTACCAGCCAGTGCCTTTTTTAGCATTGCCATCCTTAATGTGTCCTTCGGCAGTGGCTTTACTCATAATAGCCGACATTTTGTTGCCTGCGCTGTCTTTGCCGCTTGCAATGTACCTGCCTGATTTAACATCAATAACCGGATCGATCATCGGAACATTTTTAGTCTTGGTTTTTACTGAATACGCGGTTATTCCGCTCCCTGTTGTTGCCATGATAAGTTGTTTTAATTTTTTTATGTTAACCTTATTTAAGTAGAATTGTTTACCAAGAAACGTATTTTTTATTATTACTGTGATTTTAGTTATCCACTTTCATATTGTTTTCAACATATAGTTTTTTTATTTCTAGTAAAATTGGCTTAATGTAAGAGTAAATATATTGCTGTAAATCATGCCTGTAGTCTGGTGTAATTTCAACGGCTTTTAAGTAATATTTACTTTTAAAAATTGTTATTATTGTATAGCCAAAATTTTAACTATGAATAAAAGAGACTCAAGTATTGCCTACCTGCTTTTAGGTATTTATGCCTTAATGGTAAACTGGCATTATAATCACAATATTATTTATTTGATCCTTGCATACATTTTCTGGCCCTTGTATCTTATTTACGAGCTGCTTACCGGAGGTCTTTCTCACGGCATGTGGAAGGAGATCCCGCTTTCGTACTTTAAGTAATTGCCATGGCAAAGTTTTATGATAATATCCTCGATCAGCACAAAAAGTTTATAGCTAAACAAAAGATGTTTTTTGTGGCGAGCGCCCCGCTTAGTGTAGATGGTCATGTTAACCTGTCGCCCAAAGGCAGCGATTGTTTCAGGGTACTATCAGACAACCAGGTGGCCTACATGGACATTATCGGCAGCGGCAATGAAACATCGGCCCACATGATCGAAAATGGCCGTATTACTTTTATGTTCTGCGCATTTGATGGACCACCTAATATTTTGAGATTATATGGACATGGGCGTACTATTTTGCCCGCCGATGCTGATTGGGAAAATCTTGCACAGCATTTCCATTTACAATTAGGTACACGGCAGATCATCATTGCTGAGATCGATAAAGTACAAACATCATGTGGTTTTAGCGTGCCATTGTACGACTATCATGGTGAACGCGATCATGCCGAAAAATGGGCGCTGAATAAAGGGGCTGATGGGCTGGAAGCATATAAGGCCGAGAAAAACCGCATCAGCATAGATGGTTTGCCTACTGCTTTGTTTTAAAAGCATAAATAATCAATTCTCTTCTTTAAATTTAGGCGTCTTCTTTTCATCTAAATAAACCTATAATGAAGAACCGCCTTTTACTGTCATTACTTTTATCGCTATTTATTTCTGGATGGTCGTACGCCCAAACTCCAGATCAGACCAATAAACCAAGCCGCTGGAATGCGCAATGGATAACTGTACCGGGCGGTACGGGTGTTGATTATGAGATATGCCTGTTCAGGAAAACAATCAATCTTTCAGTCAAACCATCCAGCTATTTGGTGCATGTATCGGCGGATAACCGGTATAAATTGTTTGTAAATGGTACGTTGGTATCTATTGGGCCAGCACGCGGCGATTTTTATTACTGGAATTACGAAACAGTCGATCTGGCACCATATCTGAAAGAAGGTAAAAATGTGATCAGCGCGATTGCTTTTAATGAAGGATTGATCAGACCGACCGCACAGATGACTTTCCATACAGGTTTTATTTTGCAGGGACATACCAGGACAGAGGAGGAGATCAATACCAATTCCAGTTGGAAATGCTATCGCGATTCGGCTTATGCGCCAATACCGGTTGTGCTGGTGTATAGTTACTATGCTGCCGGACCGGGTGAACAGGTCACGATGAAAATACAACCTAAAAACTGGCAACAGGCTGATTTTGATGATTCCAAATGGAAACCGGCTAAAAAAGTATCAGACGGTACACCTAAAGGGGAGTTTACATTTATCGAGGGCTGGATGCTCGTACCATCACCCATACCTGCCCGCGACCTGGTAATGCAGCGTCTGCAGAAAATGCGCAAGGCAGACGGTGTTACCTTACCTTCAACATTCCCGGCAGAAAAGGGATCGATTACTATACCAGCTCATACCAAATCCACTATATTGCTTGATCAAACCTATCTAACTAATGCTTATCCAACCATTGTTTTTAGCAAGGGTAAGGATGCAGGTATTTTATTAAGCTATGCCGAGGGGTTATACAAAATTGAAACAGATGGAAAAAACGCTAAAGATTGGCGGGGGCAAACGGTTAAAGGTAACCGCGATGAAATAGAAGGCAAGCGTTTTGTGGGCCGTAAGGACAGTCTGATCAGCGATGGCAGCGATGGGCAACAATTTACCCCGCTTAACTGGAGGACGTTCCGGTACATTCAACTGACTGTTCAAACTAAAGATGAGCCATTAGTCATCGATGACTTGTACAGCATGTTTACAGGCTATCCGTTTAAATACAATGCCAAACTTGAGACGAAAGATGATACACTGACCAAAATACTGGAAATAGGCTGGCGCACGGCCCGTTTATGCGCCTGGGAAACTTATATGGATTGCCCGTATTATGAGCAATTGCAATATGTGGGTGATACGCGCATACAGGCATTGGTTTCATACTATAATAGTGGTGATGACCGGCTGGCTCGCAATGCTATAACCTTGCTGGATCATTCCCGTCTTTCTGAAGGGATCACGCAAAGTCGTTATCCAACAGCTGTAATGCAGCAGATACCAACCTTTTCATTGTGGTGGATAGGCATGCTGCATGACTATTATTTGTACCGCGACGACAGCGGCTTTGTGAAAGATAAGTTGCAGGGCACGCGTGATGTGCTTGCTTTTTTTAACCGTTACCAGATGCCGGATGGATCATTAAACAATCCGCCGTATTGGGAATTCACTGATTGGGCTAATGGCAAAACTCCGCACCCGAAAAGTAATTGGAACGCAGGTGTAGGACCGATAGGAGAAAATGGTAACTCATCGATACTCGACCTCCAACTATTATGGGCTTACCAGGTAGCTGCTGAATTGGAAAGCAAGTTAGGCAGTAAAGAATATGCTGCAACTTATGAGCAACGAGCTGCTCAATTAAAACAAACCATCCGCTCAAAATATTGGGTAGCTGAAAGAAATGAGTTTTCAGACAGACCGGAAAAAGATGTGTTCTCACAGCATGCTAATTCACTGGCAATTCTTACAGGGATGGCCACACTTGCAGAAACGCCAAAAGTAGCGCATCAATTGTTATCGGATACAACACTTGTACCTGCCTCCATCTACTTTAAATATTATCTGCACCAGGCACTTATTAAATCCGGGTTGGGCAATGATTACATTCGCTGGCTGGGTATATGGCGAGATAACCTTAAAATGGGAATGACCACCTGGGCGGAAATGTCAGACATAGCTGCTTCACGTTCGGATTGCCACGCATGGGGATCGAGTCCGAATATCGAACTATATCGTACGGTATTAGGTATTGAAAGTGATGCTCCGGGTTTTAGTAAGGTTAGAATTGAACCTCACCTGGGCAATATCACGCAGATCGGCGGTGAAATACCTCATCCAAAAGGAACTGTTGGTGTAAAATATGCCCTGCAAAACAATAAGTGGCATATAAATATTACTTTACCTAACGGGATACCAGGCAGACTGGTATGGAAAGGGAAAGATTATGTGCTGAAACCGGGCGAAAACAATTTAACACTTTAACCATCACTATTGTAAATGAACTGGGAACTGCTGATTGACATAGGTTATATCCTGCTGATCATTGGTATTTGCCTGCATATTGTTTACAATACCCCATCTAACGATAAGGCGCTGGCCTATGTGCTGGTCACCATATTTGTACCATTGGTTGGTATCGCCATCTATTTTGCTCTAGGTACCAACCGGCGAAAAAATAAACTCTACAGTAAAAAGATAGTCCGAAATAAAACCACGCTGGCTGATCTTAGGGAACGTATTAAACTAGAGTCGGAAAAGGCATTGGATACGCAGGAACAGGCCATCAAAAAACATAAAAAGCTGGCCTTATACCTTTTAAACGATAGCATGAGCCCTCTGACCGGCGGCAACCAGGTAAAGCTCCTCATCAATGGCGAGAACAAGTTCCCGGAAGTACTAGAAGCCTTGAGGAATGCAAAACATCATATCCACATTCAGTATTATATTTTTGAAGATGGCGATATTGCCGACGAGATCAAAAGTGTTCTGATTCAGAAAGCGCAGGAAGGTGTTTCAGTCCGTTTTATTTATGATGATTTTGGAAGCCGTTCTATCCGGCGTTCATTTGTAAATGAGATGAAGGCTGCCGGGGTAGAGGCCTATCCATTTTATAAGATCCATTTTATTTTGCTGGCTAACCGGGTGAATTATCGCAATCACCGCAAAATAATTGTGGTAGATGGCTGCACCGGATTTGTGGGTGGTATTAATGTGAGTGACCGTTATATAAATAAACCCGGTCAACTTTTTTGGCGCGATACGCATGTGAAAATCAGTGGCCCTGGAGCGTATTATCTGCAGTATTTATTTATATCCGACTGGAACTTTTGCGCAGGCAAGCGCTTAAAGCTGGAACAGGATTTTTTCTGTACCAAGCCCACCGAACATGGCAAAGCTACAGTGCAAATAGCTGCCAGCGGGCCAGACTCTGATGCACCAACAATCATGTTTTCAATGGTGCAAACAATCGGGCTGGCAGAAAAGGAATTATTGATTACAACGCCCTATTTTATTCCAGGGGAAGCCATTATGGATGCTTTACATGTGGCGGCCATGAGTGGTGTCAGTATCAAGATATTAGTGCCTGATAAATCAGACTCGGCTTTTGTAAATGCTGCTGCACGTTCTTATTATGGTGATCTATTGGCTGTGGGTGTCGAGATCTACATGTATCAAAAGGGGTTTGTACATGCTAAAACAATGGTATCGGATGGGCAAATGGCCATCATCGGCACAGCTAACATGGATCACCGCAGCTATGACCTGAATTTTGAAGTGAATAGTATGATATATGATATTGCTACAGCTAAACAATTAAGGGACATTTTTTTCGAGGATATCAAACAGGCTAAAAAGATAAGCCCGAACACCTGGAAAAAACGTCCCTATTATAAGCAACTGCCTGAGAAGCTGGCGAGGTTGATGTCCCCACTTCTTTAGTTGCAGTAGCACTGGCAGTAGCAGTTTGTGCTTAATTTACTGCCACTGCTACTTCTTGCTGCCAATTAAACTTTCTCAACTACTACAGCAGTGCCGTAAGCCAAAACTTCGGTTACACCCTGCATGATTTCGTTGGCGTCATAACGCATAGCGATGATGGCATTTGCCCCGGTAACCTGGGCGTGTTGTATCAATAATTGATAAGCTTCTTCGCGTGCATTTTCGCAAAGCTCAACGTAAATAGAAAGTTGTCCGCCAAAAAGCGACTGAAAGCCACCGGCAATATTTCCCAGCACACTACGGCTACGAACGGTAACACCGCGTACCATACCAAGGTGTTTTACTATTTTATAACCTTCTAATTCGTTACTGGTAGTTACTAATGAATGATCCATTTTATTTGTTTTTAGGTAATTCTAATTAAGTAAATATAATTGATATTGAGATGTGGTGCGGTGCTGTTTGTTACAAAAAGATATTGCTATTATTGTTAACCGATGGTAACCTGGTTTCACCTCACTTATGAAGAAAATAATCTCCGTTTTAGTATTCCTTTTAGGGCTTAATGTCTGTTTTGGGCAGGCATCAAAACACGATCTGCATTTTGATACACTCGCAAAACAATGGGATGAGGCTATACCCCTGGGCAATGGAACCCTCGGCGCATTGGTTTGGCAGAAAGGAGATAATCTGAGATTTTCTCTGGACAGGGCCGATTTGTGGGATATGCGCCCGATGAAAGGCCTGCATAGAAAGGAATTCAAATATCAATGGGTGATCGACCATGTAAAGTCCAGGGATTGTGCCCCGGTACAAAAATATTTTGATGAACCTTATGACAAAGAACCTGCGCCTTCCCGTATCCCCGGTGGTGCATTAGAGTTGAATATTAAAAACTGGGGTAAAGTTGAATCCGTTCATTTGCATATAAATAATGCCTTATGCGAAGTAAAATGGATAAATGGCACTACGCTAAAAACATTTGTTCATGCAACAGATCCTGTTGGCTGGTTCAGGTTTGATAACTTAAAAAGTGATTTCGATCCTCAACTGATAATGCCCCGGTACCAGGGTGCAGTAAAAGTGTCAGGCGACCCGGTTGGCGGTGACGACCTGTCAAGGCTAGGATATGTTCAGGGGACGGTCAAGCGCAACGGCAACAGTATTACTTACAAGCAACAAGGCTGGGGCGGCTTTACTTATGAAATTAATGTAAGATGGCGAAAGACAAGCCCCAGGGTAGTTGAAGGTGTTTGGAGCATATCGTCACAGTATCCGGGCAAGAAGATCAATACAACAGCTTCTGTGGTAACCCAACAGGCATTTCAAAAACATTATGCAGATACTTATGTCTCACACAATTTATGGTGGCATAATTTCTGGAGCAAATCAGCTGTGCACGTGCCCGATACGTTGATTGAAAAGCAATACTACCTGGAACAATATAAATTTGGTTCTGCATCAAGGAAAGGCGCTCCGCCGATCTCTCTACAGGCGATATGGACAGCAGACAATGGCCGTATACCACCATGGAAAGGCGATTATCACCACGACCTGAACACACAGTTAAGTTACTGGCCTAGTTATAGCGGTAATCACTTGCAGGAAGGAATGTCTTACCTGGATCATTTGGATGCCAACAAAGCCAATTATAAACGCTATACTAAAATGTATTTCGGAAAAGATGGCCTGGCTGTGCCCGGAGTAACAACTTTGGATGGTACCGAAATGGGTGGCTGGATACAGTACTCTCTATCGCCTACGGTATCCTCGTGGCTGGCTCAGCATTATTATTTGCAGTGGCGTTATAGTATGGATAGAAATTTTCTTAAAAACAGGGCTTATCCATGGATAAAGGATGTGGCTGTTTTTCTGGAAAGTACAACCTTTAAGGGGGATGATGGGTTCCGCAAATTACCGATCAGTTCAAGTCCGGAAATAAATGATAATGACTTGACCGCATGGTTTCCGCAAAATACCAATTACGACCTGGCACTAATGAAGTCAACCTTTAAAATGGCGGGTGAGTTAGCCGGCGAGCTTGGTTTAAAGACAGAAGCTGCTCATTGGAAGAAGATATTATCAGAGTTTGGCGATTTTGCAATAACTTCTAACGATGAACTGAAGTTTGCGCCGACGATGGCTTATAACCAATCGCACAGGCATTTTTCGCATATGATGGCTATTCATCCGCTTGGATTGATAAAGTGGGAAGATGGCCTCAAATCGCAGCGCATTATAAAGAACAGTATTCATTTACTGGACAGCATTGGTCCGGATGAATGGTGCGGCTATTCCTACTCATGGTTGGCCAATATGAAGGCAAGGGCAAAAGACGGTGATGGTGCAGCAAAAGATCTGCGGATATTCGCTAAAGCCTTTTGTTCGGTTAATAGCTTCCATTTAAATGGTGATCAGACCAAATCAGGCTACTCAAAATTTCAATATCGTCCGTTTACCCTTGAAGGGAACTTTGCATTTGCGGCAGGACTGCAGGAAATGCTGATACAAAGCTATGCTGCCTTTATCGAGGTTATGCCAGCAGTCCCCGCTGATTGGAAGAACCTAAGCTTTGACAACCTGCGTACTGAAGGCGCTTTCCTGGTAAGTGCATCAAAGAAAAACGGAAATACTGCGTCCATCAAAATAAAAAGTGAAAAAGGAGGAAGGTGTCGCATTAAAACAGATATCCCCGTAAAGGAGGTAAAAGTACAGAGTAAATCATCGCCTAAAATTACTCAAACCCAGGATGGAAAAACGTTGGTTGAGATTGAATCAAAGCCGGGAGATATTATTTTAATCACCAACACTCAGAATTAAAGCATTACATGCAGAGCATAATTATTGAAACGCCCCGCCTTATACTTCGGCAATGGGAGCAAAAAGACCACGAACCATACATCAACCTGAATGCTGATCCGGAAGTAATGGAATACTTCCCGTCTGTCAAAACACCTGAGGAGACTTTAACCCAGATTGATAGGTTATCCGCTTATATCGACAAAAATGGTTATGGTTTTTGGGCGGTGGAACGTAAGGATAATAATCAATTTATAGGTTTTACAGGCATATGTAATCCTGGGTTCGAGGCATATTTTACGCCGTGTATAGAAATTGGCTGGCGATTAAGCAAAGAACACTGGGGACAAGGTTTTGCTACCGAAGCAGCAGTGGCGTCGCTGGATTTCGGGTTTGATAAACTCAACCTTAAAGAAATTTATTCATTTACTTCTGTTCATAATAGCCGGTCGGAAAAGGTAATGCAGCGGATTGGGATGGACAAGGACGGCGAATTCGATCACCCATTAATAGCTGACGGTCATTGGTTGAAAAGGCATGTAGCCTATAAAATTACTTCTCCAAAATTATAATGATAATCTAATTCCCCTTTTTGCAATTTGACCTGTAAAAGCCTCAACTTTGCAGCCTGTTTGCAAATCGTTTACTATTGATGGAATTATTTTGTTATTTCGCCCTTTGTAGCGTTTTGTGCCTGTTTGCCGAAATGTTAAATAGTGTAAAATAATGAGTAAAGCAATAATTAAAGAATAGAAAACCCGTTATCTGCGTAAATAAAAAAATATGAATAAACTTAGACTCTTCACTTTCCTTCTGCTAGCCGGATTATTTATGATCGAGAGTTGTAAAAAAGATACCATTACTGGTACCGCTTATACAACTAAACCCTTTCAGGCTAATATTAACGGCTCGGTTTGGGCCCCTGATACAATAAGTAATACAATTACCTACAATTCAGCCAATAAAACCAAAACTTTTACGCTGACTGGTACCAGGGATCAGAAGCAGATCATCATGGATGTTATACTCAGCAATGCCTCTAACACACCAGGCTTCACAGTCGGGACGTATAATGTGGATACCGTAGCTGTTTCGATCAGATACAATACACAAGTACTTCAAAACGGACAGTATGTTTTTTTACCACACGGCAAAGTTTCTGCGGGCAGCGGAGTTATTATTGTTAGTTCAATAGACTCAGCAGCAAAAAAGATTACAGGCACCTTCAATTTTTATTCGCGTTCATTTGGGGTAGACAGTACAGGTAATACAACTACTACCATCGATAATATTTTAGGTGGAGAATTTACCAGCCTGCCATATACATTCACCAGCAATTGATCCTGAAACTTTAAACACGCATCACATGTATTCAAATAACATAAAGAAAATATTTATAACAGTATCCATTGCATTTCTTGCTTTCGTTGCCTCGAACGTACATGCACAGGATCAGAGCCAGCAGAAAAGTTATTTTGGTTTTTTTGGCGGTGTATCAAACCCTATGGGAGACTTTAAGAGTGCCGACTACTATAATAATAAATCAGGCTTTGCAAAAAAGGGACTTACCTACGGTTTAGACGGCGCATGGTATTTTCATAAAAATCTGGCCTTAGGTGCTTCTATCACTTACCAGGATAATGGAGAATTGAATCAGGCCAACGCAGATAGTCTTGCATCCGGTTATACTAATTCATTCAGTGCAGATCAAGCGACAACAGTTGCTACTAAACGTTATCAGACAGTTAACATTTTGCTTGGACCTCAATATACTATTGCAAAAGGGAAATTTTTACTGGATTTACGGGCATCAGCAGGTATTATAAAAGTATTCTCTACGCCCGAAACAAACACGCTATTGAGCGATGTACCTCAGCAGACAGCCCTTTTTTATCAACGAAGTGCTAATGCTACCATATTAGGTTACAGCGGCACCGCAGCTTTACGTTTTAAATTAAGTGAAAATGTATTTCTGACAGCACGCGCAGCTTACCTGTATTCCCCGGGGCCATCAATTACCAATGATGGACGTACAGTAAACTTGGGACGATTAGTTACTAAACAACCATTTAATACATTAAACACTACAATAGGTCTTAATTTCGGACTGTAATAATTCCGGATCATTCCTGAATCCTGCTTAGTTGATCTGGGCGGGATTTTTTATTTAACGGAATAAGCTGAGAGTTAAGGTGATGATAAGCATAACAGCAAGCGGGCGCCATACGGTTTTGTATTTATAGATATCAGCCGGAAAGTATTTTTTATAGAAATACTCTGCAAGTATACCTCCACCGACGATTTGAGCTATGAGGCTGTAAGCAATAAGTGAAATTATAAGTTGGGTATTTTGAATCAACTCGGTGGGGGTGATATTAGGCGGCAATTTCACTATCCTACTAATCACTATTCCAGCAACAAAATGATAAATAACGGAAAATAGCAGTACACCGGTTGCTTGTCTCTTAAACCCTACCGAGCGCAAATTGATCATTAGCAATATTCCTCCTACAAGCGGTCCGAAAAATATGGAGAAGCCTAAAATAGCCCATTTAGAGTAGATAGCTATATCTTGTTGTTCCGGCTGTTGCTCGTTATTTTCCTGAAAATCCATCTACAAAGATAAAACGATTTTTAACCTTAGCCGGATAAAAATGGCCGGTAGAATGTACCGGCCATTTCGGATTTATGTTAAGACAATCAACAAATCACATTAGTGATTTGGAGGAGTTGTCGGGTTGGTTGGTGTGGTAGGACTAGGGCTACTTGGTGGGGTAGTAGGTGTTGTTGGTGTGGTAGGATTAGGGTTTGTAGGCGAATTTGGACTTGGGTTCGGTGGGTTCGGACTCGGGCTAGGAGTCGGGTTTGGATTTGGTGCAGGCGGATTAGGGTTTGGATTAGGTGTAGGCGTAGGTGTAGGGGTTGGAGTAGGCTGAGTTGGATCAGTTTTCTTCTTCTTTTTAGACGGAATTGTATCCTGAACAGCTGCTGTGCGATTTGTGATCACTGCGTTGTTGTTGATATGATTTTCACTTTTTGCTGTCGCGACCTCAAGCACTCCGGCAAGGGTGGCCGCTATTATAAATGCACTTAATTTTCTCATAATAATTTTTATTAAATCAAATGTTAACTAATAAAAACAACGTCATTGGGTTTATTAGGTTTTAATTAAATTAATTTATTTAAAAGTTAATATTTGAAACTGCTATGATTGTGGCTTGTTTTTACAGGCAAAAACAGCATCATGAAAAACATAAGCAAGGTCATTTTGGCAATGATGGCAGTAGCTTCTTTTACTGCCTGTATGAATCAATTCAGCCAGGGACACTGTTGGTAATAGGTACGGCGCAGATACGGCAAAAATTGAAAAAATGAATAAAGATACCGCGGCAATAACTAATAAAACCTGCGACGCTTCGAGCATAGATAATAGTGGGTCAGGTAGTACTAAAAATAGCTAAGGATACTGCAAAGAAAGATACCGCTCAAAAGAAGGTAAAGCTTTAAACTTAAAGGATTATTGGAGTCGGCGAAAAAATAAAAAGGATGCAGGTTTTAATCCGCATCCTTTAAAGTTAAACTATGTTCTACTCAATCAGGGATGCGATAAAATTTCCTCACAGCTTCATAATCTTTTAAATTGACGTGGTTGTTTAAGCCAATGTTCACGCCGCCAGGGATGATAACATAACGATATTGAATAAAAGTTGACAATGATATACTGGCGGAATTATCTGCAGTAAACCTGGAGATCAGAATGCGGTTCAGCATCGGAAGGTAACTTATTGTACTTTCTTTGCCGCCTGCATTGCTGGTATATGGCATCGGGAACACACCGGCCCCAAAATCTAAATACATTTGAATTGATGCATTGTCCAGTATTGCCTGGGTTATTGCCGGTGCAGACAGATCTGCTATTACCAGTGAAGAGCCGTCAACGGTGGTATCCCTGATATTACTTGCGTAATTCCAGCCTGAATATTGCACGTTGGCCGTTCCTGCTGGCCCTTGCAATGATACAGCTGGTCCCCAACCTGTGTTTGTCTTTGGCCCATATAATAGATAGTTTGTTTTATCCAGATAATAGTCGCCGTTGTTACCTAAAGCTGCCGATGGGATGCCGCTGCCATTTAATATCTGGCTTCCTGCTACGCCCGCTGCTCCGGTGGCACCTGCTGCTCCTGTAGCACCAGTTGGACCCTTAAGAGAAAAACCAGTTCCCCAGCCGGCGGCAGTTTTAGGACCATATAATAAGCCTGTTGCAGTATTCAGGTAAAAGTCGCCTGCAACACCGAGAGACGCGGCAGGAACCGTTATACCACTATAAATTACACTTCCATTTTTGCCGTTTGCCCCGGTAGGTCCGGCAGGCCCAATGGCACCTGTCGCGCCTTGTAGGCCTGCAACTCCTTGTGCGCCCGTGGTGCCTTGTACCCCGGTTTGACCTTGTGGACCTGTTGCACCGTCTTTACCACACGATACGGCAAAAAATAACACAGCGACCAATAACACTGATAAGTAATTGACTTTTTTCATTTTAAAGAATTTAAGTTTTCTAATAGGGTTAATAATGCAAAGGCCTTCATTTACCAATAAATAGCCTTTGATTACCCAAAATTGAAAAAGTACAATAAGATGATTGTCAGTGTATTCACGCAATATGAGGCGTGGATTTACCTGACATAAAAACGTAATTTTACTATCTCGAAATTTATTTGCTGAAAATGATTTGCAGTTTAACGATTGGGAACATTATCCATCGCCTGCACCTGTGCTACATAAGCCTGTGGAAGGATAGCATTCTTTAGTATATTTTGAAGATTGATGAGCCTGAAAAGTTTATAAATAGCTACAATGGGTGATAGCCAACGAATTCTACCCAATTTAAGCAGTTTTTTTGCCTGTTCAGGAACAAGTAGTAATTGCGCCTGCTTCAGTATCCAATAGCGCACAAACCCCAGGTGCTTGCGGTATTGCCGGTAAAGATCAAAAGTGAAATCGCTGCAAATCAAGTCGTTGGTCAATTGCATTTCACGCCTGATCAGCCAATCCTGGTAGTTTTCCGGTAAGTCAACAAGCTCCATTCGTTTGCCCACACGGTAAAATACCTCGAATACCTCAGTCTTTTCATTATCGGAAAGCTTACGCTCCAACAACTCATAAGAACGGATTGAATAATCGATCAATAGATATAAAACGTCCAGGTAAGCTTCATCCGGGATACGCATTCCCCGGCTGCCTTCAACTCCTTTATGAATAGCGGTGATTTGATCAATGGCCCGCAATGCGCCATCATAATCGGAAAACAGGATCCGACGTGAATAAGTAACCGTGCTGAATAATCGTCCAAGCGGGTCGGAGGGGAGTCGACCTGTAAAATATAGCCAGTCTACCGATTTGTTTAAAGCAAACTCAGCCGAAGCACCGGCAAAAATAAATAAGATAGTATCGGCTTTACCCCATATTTGGCGCACAATGGAATTTTGATCTACAAAATAACTGCTCATCTGTGTCCTCCCACTCAATTAAAACTTAATTTCTGGCCAATTCTTATCTTTTCGATAAGTAATACCAGCAGGATACCCAGTGTATAGCACAGCAGATCACTGAATGAAAAGCTGCTCCCCAGTATTAGTGATGCTACCCTTGAATGTTGTAGCCCCAGAACTTTTATTAAGTGAAAATATTGTGATATTTCAACAGCATAGGAGAATGTAAGCACTCCAATTGCCGTCTTTATTACTGATGTATCAAGAGAGCTTTTAATGAAGCAGTATATCAGGATCACAACAAGGAAATCTCCTCCAAATGGTCGGATGAATTTATCGTGCAAGTATATGCCAATCAGCAATTCAACAGTAAGTAATAGTGAAAAGCGTATAAAATAACTTAAATTGAATTTCATAAAAGTACTTTGTTTTACAAAGTAAAAAATAATTATCCACATTTACAAATCGTTTCTTTCCGGATTAGAGAAAAAGGAATGGCAAATGGCAAAGTCCTAATTACTAGATGGATGTCATTTTGATTAACTCCGTTGCTTGCTTTAAGTTTCTTATTGGTTAAATTCAGAATCAAGGATTACTGTTAAATGGCATGAATCAACTATTGGCATTTATTTAAACCCAGAAATTGACTTTGTTGATAATTATTTGCAATTATCAACATTTTCATTAACCAATGAGAAATATTTGATAAACGTTGTGGTATTGTTCGCCGTAGAAGAGGGCCTAATTAATTTAAGATATTATTATGTCCCCCAAAAACAAACTATGTTCAATGGCGGCTACAATAGGTGTGGCCGCTTTATTATCCGCAGGATTAACGTCATGCCAAAAAGATCGGCAAACTGCGCCAATCGCCAAAACAACGGTTCCTTCTAATTCAATGGTTGTTGTGAATGCTACGAGCTCATTGGCTACAACTTACACTACTGCGGCTCCCATTTCTTACTACAGTAAGAGTAACATCACTATCAGCGGACTTTCTATTAGCGGTGGCAGCAACTGTATTGCTTTGTACAATTGCGCCAATGTACATATTACCAATTGTCGTTTGTCTGATGCTGCAGTATATGGCATTATGCTGAACAACTGCCAGAACATCACGGTTGATAATTGCTTTATCACCAATGTGAAATCAGGAGTTCATGTTTACCAGGGATCAACCATAAAGGTCAACAGCAACCAGTTTCTTAACATGCTTGGTCCATTCCCCGACGGTTGCTTTGTTCAATTTGCAGGTGTAAGCGGTGGTGGTAACCAGATCAATAACAACAAATGCGAGGATATTCCAGGCATTGGTCATCCGCAGGATGGATTGAGCTTATACCAGTCTAACGGTTTACTCGGCGATTCTATCCAGGTGATAGGCAACTGGATCAGGGGCGGCCAGGTTCAGCACGACTCAGGCGGTGCAGCAGGTATTGTATTAGGTGATGTTGGTGGTTCGTACCAGGTAGCACGCTGGAATAAATTGGTAAACCCGGGATATGTGGGTGCACAGGTACAGGGCGGAAGTCACATCAAAATGGATCATAACGTAATTTATAGCTCAAGCACGCCATATTCTAATTCAGGTATTTGCTACGCCAATTATTCAGGTGCGCCAAGCACAGATGTGAACATGAGCTACAACTGGGTAAGATACTACCAGACCTCTGGTGCCGAATGGGATGCCTGGGTAGATAAAAGTGTATCAGCACCCGCCGGTTGGACTACCAATTACCTGAAAGCAGGTATATCAGCTACTATACTTCCTACAACCATTATCACAATGCAATAATTATTTTATTGCGCACGGCCCTCTGCGAGCAATTGCAGGGGGCTTTTTTTGTTTAGTAGTATCGGCCGATATATTTATTATCTACAATAGCTTTCTTTAATTCTGCCGGATCAATTGCTCCCTGTTTGCTGTACACGATCTTTCCCCCCGGCTCTATTAGCAAAGTATAAGGCAAAGCGCCCTGCCAGTTAGGGTCTATAGCCTCGATCAATTTGTATTTGTCGTCGGTATTGAACAGGTAATTGATTGATGATGATTGATTGTCCTGCAAAAACTTCAGCGCTTTGTTTTGTTTGGAAGGATCATCTGCGCTTATGCTGATAAATTCAAAATCGCGACGGCGGTACATACGGTTCATTGTGATAAATTCAGGATATTCTACCACGCATGGGCCGCACCATGTGGCCCAAACATTAATTAATCTTACTTTATCGGTGTTGTTCTTTATCAGGTCTTTTAGTCCGTTTGCATCAATGGTCTTTAGTGTTACAGGTTCTTTGGCCCATTCGGCACGGGCGTTATCTATCCAGTTGCTCTTTTCCGTCCATTTTATGGAGCAGCCAAACACTTTAGTAGTTTTTACCGCGACTTCTTTGCCAGCCAGCACAGCATCTATAGCATTCCGTGCATCCAGCGTGTTTGGCGTTTTGCTTGGTTTTTCTACATCATCAATCCGGCCGCTGTAGCGTAGTTTGCGATCTTTATCGAATATGAAAACATGTGGCGTAGCAATAGGCCCGTAGGCTTTGGCAGTGGATTCACTGTCACCATCGTACAGGTATGGAAAATTGAAATGTTTTTGTACAGCGCGTAGCTTCATCTCGTCAAAACTATCACTCATGTCGGTGTAACCCAATTCGTTCAGGTTAATAGACTTTGGATCGTTGGGCATAATGGCTATTACGGCTACTCCTTTTGGAGCGTAATCGGAAGTAAGTTTGATGATCCTGTCTTCATATGCCTGTGCAGTAGGGCAATGGTTACAGGTAAATACGATCACCAATACTTTAGCATCTTTAAATGACTCAAGCGTATAGGTTTTCCCATCGGTACCAGGCAAGCTAAAGGCCGGTGCAACTGAACCTATTGCCAGCGTGGGATGCTGATCTGCCGTAATAAAAGTTAAATTTGTAAAGCATAGAAAAACGATTATCAGGCTGCCAAAAAGCAAAGGAAGTTTTTTCATGATGCGGGCGATTGGTTAATAAAGATAAGCAGCTAAATTCAAACTAATGAAGACTTTACGATTGCAAAAGTTTAATTCTTACTTTTAAGATGAAACAATGCAATCAACCGGACGTTTTTATCAAAAATCTCAATCACCATGTGGCAGGAGAAAGACAACAAGCTTTATAAAGCTTTCACATTTAAAGACTTCTCAGATGCTTTTTCATTTATGTGCCGTGTAGCCCTGCTCGCCGAAAGAAGCAACCATCACCCCACATGGACAAATACCTGGAATAAAGTGGAGATATGGCTTAATACCCACGATGCGGGCGATATCGTAACGGATAAGGATCGTAAGCTGGCTGAGGGAATAGATAAACTCATTTGATTTCGGATTTCGGAATTACGATTTACGATTTGTGGCAAAGTATAGGATTTAGATTTTATTATTTAAATTCTTATCTTTCATGCTACAAAGACTTTATCATGAAGCCGTTAATCGTATTACTTATAGCTTCAGTAGGTGTACTATTGATCACTCATGCCATTTCCGGCGGTTGGGATTATGTTATTGCCGGTAACCTGGGTATGGCTGCTATGCTGGTGTTTACTGCCGTAGGGCATTTTATCTATTCGCAGGGTATGATGCTGATGGTGCCCAGCTTTATTCCGGGTAAAAGAACGCTGATATACACTACGGGCGTGATGGAAGCACTATTTGCTATCGGGCTATGTATCCCATCCACCAGGCGCCTCTCTGCCGATCTGCTTATCCTTTTCTTTTTACTCATATTGCCTGCCAACATCAACGCCGCACAAAAAAGTGTTGATTATCAAACCGCTACCTACAAGGGCAGGGGGATCAGCTACTTATGGCTGCGTATACCGATGCAAATTTTCTTTATTGCATGGGTGGCGTATTTTGGGTTGATCATGGTAGAAGCTGAATAGCTTGGAATTTTATTCTGTTTATTTATATTTTACAAAATAATAATTTGTAAAATAGAAAATTGTATCTATCTTGTATCGAATTAACCAAGTCCCATATCTTATGAAACTTAGTACCTTATCCATAGTCTTTTTGTTCATTTTATTTTTTTCGTCAAGTAGTTATTCTCAATCGGCAGATACAAGTGATAAAATAAAACAGGTTGAAACTAATCTTTCCGGGCCAATTCGCGAAGAGGGCGATAAGCCATCTACTATAGCGGGGCAGATGGCACATTATAATGTCAAAGGAGTGAGTGTTGCGGTAATTCATAATTACAAACTTGAATGGGCAAAAGGATACGGCTGGGCCGATGAGGCGTTGAAAATACCAGTTACCACTAAAACACTTTTTCAGGCGGCATCCATTAGTAAATCGCTTAATTCGGTTGGAGTGCTTAAACTGGTTCAGGATAAAAAGATTGATCTGTATGCCGATATTAATACCTATCTCACCACATGGAAGTTTCCTTATGATTCCTTGTCAAAGGGTAAGAAAATAAGTATAGCCAATTTGTTGAGCCATACAGGCGGTTTAACCGTACATGGCTTCCCCGGATATGAAAAGGGCAGGGATACAATACCAACAATTGTACAGATACTTAACGGGACGAAGCCAGCCAATTCACCTGCCATCAGATCGATGTACGAGCCGGGTTTAAGGTCTGAATACTCAGGCGGTGGTATTGTCATATCACAACTTATTGTGACAGATGTAACACATCAACCCTATGATAAGTACATGTATGACAATGTTCTTAAACCACTGGGAATGACCAGCAGTACTTATGCACAGCCACCGGTTGGTGTAAAGCCGGAATTGTTGGCCTCAGCTTATTATATGGATGGAAAGGAAGTGCCGGGTAAATATCATATCTATCCTGAACAGGCCCCTGCTGGTTTGTGGACGAATCCGACCGATCTGGCTAAATATATTATTGAAACGCAACTGGCCTATGCAGGGAGGTCACATAAAGTGCTTAACCAGGAAACAACAAAATTAAGGCTTACTCCTTATATTGATAATGGAGCCGCTTTAGGTGTTTTTATTGATAATCCGGATAATACAAAATATTTTGAGCATAGTGGTGCCAATGAAGGCTTTAGGTGTACATATTATGGCAGTTTGGAAAACGGCAATGGGGTTGTCGTGATGGTTAATTCGGACGATGAACGTATTATGCCTGAAATTGTTAACAGTGTAGCCAAAGTTTATGGTTTTAAAGGATTGTACCAATCCAAGTTAAGAAAAACGGTTATTGTGGCAGATTCGGTTTTAGAAATTTATACAGGTAAGTATGAATTGCAACCAAAATTTTTTTTGACTATAACACGTGAGGGGAACCAATTATACGGACAGCCAGATGGGGATCAAAAATTTGAGATATTTCCTGAATCGCAAAACAAGTTCTTTTTAAAAGGAGCCCCTATTGAAGTGGAGTTTATTAAGGGTAGCAATGGTGAAATCATTAAATGTATAGTATACCAGGGTGGCCCGCACGATGCAAAAAGGGTAAAGTAATTGATCCTTAACGCTATTTTTTTTCCTTTCCACATGCACCCGACTTTTCAACAATTACATCAATCACGGCCCAATAAATTAACTTTACCCGGTTAACAAAAAGGATAAACTATTGGCAAAGGATTCGGGCAAAGAAACGCCGTTGATGCAGCAATACAACCAGATCAAAGGGAAATATCCCGGTGCGTTATTGTTGTTCCGTGTGGGTGATTTTTATGAGACATTTGGCGAGGATGCCGTAAAGGCCGCAGGTATACTGGGCATTGTGCTTACCAAACGTGCCAATGGCGCTGCCACTCATATCGAGCTGGCTGGTTTCCCCCATCATTCATTAGAGACTTATCTTCCCAAACTGGTAAGGGCGGGGCAGCGCGTGGCAATTTGCGATCAGCTGGAAGACCCGAAAGCTACCAAAACCATTGTCCGCCGTGGCGTGACAGAACTGGTGACTCCCGGGGTTGCTGTGAGTGATAATATCCTCCAACAAAAAAGCAACAATTATCTCGCATCCTTATATTTTGAGAAGAATACCATTGGTATAGCCCTTATAGATATTTCGACAGGCGAATTTCATACGGCGCAGGGAAATGGCGCTTACATCGATAAGCTGCTGCAAAGCTTTAGTCCGAGCGAAGTGATTTTCCCAAAAAGCCGTTACCATGAGTTTAAGGAATTGTATGGCGACAGGTTTTATACTTACATGCTGGATGAATGGCCCTACAGTGGTGATTATGCACAAGAAACACTGCTTAAGCATTTCGGGGTAAAATCAGTAAAAGGTTTCGGTATTGATAAACTAAACCTGGGTATAGTAGCTGCCGGCGTGGCGTTACATTACCTGAACGAGACGGAACATCGCAACCTGCAGCATATCTCATCCATCAGCAGGATAGAGGAAGATCGTTTCCTGTGGCTCGACAGGTATAGCGTTCGTAACCTTGAATTGGTGGGTTCATCTAATGAGAATGCGCATACACTGGTGGAAGTGCTGGATCAAACCTGCTCCCCAATGGGAGCACGCTTGCTAAGACGTTGGATAGTAATGCCGCTGAAGGAGATCAAACCAATTAATGATCGCTTGGGAGTAGTGGAGTACCTGGTTAAACAAGATGAACTTCGGGATGAACTGCAGCAAAACATCCGCCAGATTGGCGACTTGGAAAGACTGATCTCTAAAATCGGTCTGCAAAAAGCTAACCCGCGCGAAGTTTGCCAGCTTAAAAGAGCTTTGCGGGCCATTGAGGCCATCAAAAAGCAATGTGAGGAAACCAATAATCAGCCTTTGAAAGCTATCGCTGAGCAGTTGAATCCTTGTTCATCAATGAGTGAAAAGATAGAAAAGGAATTACATCCTGAGCCGCCAATTGCCGTGATTAAAGGTTCGGTTATCAATACAGGCGTAAATGAAGAACTGGATAGATTGCGCAAAATTGCTTTCGGAGGTAAAGGGTATTTGTTAGAAATACAAAAACGCGAAGCAGAGCAAACGGGTATACCGTCGCTTAAAGTGGCTTTTAACAATGTGTTTGGTTATTACCTAGAAGTAACGCATGCGCATCGTGATAAAGTGCCTTCCGACTGGATACGCAAGCAGACGCTGGTAAACGCGGAACGATACATCACCCCTGAACTTAAAGAATACGAAGAACAGATTTTAGGTGCCGAAGAAAAGATATTTGCTCTTGAATCTCAGTTATATAATGATTTGCTGTATTCGCTTACTGAATATATTAAGCCAATACAACTCAATGCGCAACTGATAGCTAAGCTGGATGTTTTGCTCAATTTCGCAACGATTTCTATAAAAAACTATTATGTAAAGCCTGAGATAAACGAGGGTAAGATCATCGATATCAAAGGAGGCCGACATCCGGTGATTGAGAAGCATTTGCCACTGGGCGAAGAATATATCACCAACGACGTTTTCTTAGACAGCGAATCGCAGCAGATCATTATTATTACCGGCCCGAATATGGCGGGTAAGTCAGCTTTGCTGAGGCAGACCGGGTTAATCGTGTTGATGGCACAAATGGGTTGTTTTGTTCCGGCCAAGCAGGTGTCAATTGGTTTGGTTGATAAGATATTTACAAGGGTAGGGGCTTCGGATAATCTTTCGTCAGGTGAGTCAACCTTTATGGTGGAGATGAACGAGACGGCGAGTATATTAAATAATTTGTCGGACCGTAGTTTGATTTTGCTGGACGAGATCGGTCGTGGTACATCAACCTATGATGGGATCTCCATCGCCTGGGCCATCGCAGAGTTTTTACATAATAGTCCCACAGCACGCGCCAAAACCTTATTTGCTACGCATTACCACGAACTGAATGAGTTAAGCAATTCGCACCCGCGGATTAAAAACTTCAACGTGACTGTAAAAGAGGTAGGCCATCAGATCATCTTCCTGCGCAAATTGGTTCCGGGCGGTAGTGAACATAGTTTTGGTATACACGTCGCCAAACTTGCCGGTATGCCACCCAAAGTGTTGTCACGTGCGAATGATATTTTGAAAAAGCTCGAAAATGAACGCACAGGTGGTGAGCATATCAAGGAAAGCATCCGTAAAGTGCAGAAACAGGCAGTGCAAATGCAGATGTTCAGTATTGATGACCCGGTACTGGTAAAGATCCGGGATACCCTGAACAACCTCGACGTAAATACGCTAACTCCTGTTGAAGCTTTAATGAAGCTGGATGAGATACAGCGATTGATTAAAAGCTGATTTGATTTTTCGCTATCGATTTGTTTTTAAAGGTGCTCAAGAAGGCTTTGCCGTTTAAGATTTTAGAATTACGATTTACGACTGAGTAGATTGACTTAAATCTAAAATCGTACATCTAAAATCTTAAATCAAAAGTTATCTTAGTGGTTCAAACCTTTCACCATGGACGCACTTTATGTTATTCTGCTGATTGTGATCATCGTTTTTTTGATCTCGAATCAAGCCAGTCTGGTTAAAAAAATAGATAACCTGGAGTTTTTGGTTAATAATCTTCAAGGTTTAGTAAAGAAGCTGAGTGAGTCCAGGCCTGCAACCGATCAGCCGAAGCCCACAGTAACAGAAACCAAACCTACAATAATTCCTGAAACGCCGAAGGAAGTTGTCGAGCCTGTTAAGCCAACTCCTCCTCCGCAACCTATACCGCCTACAGTTGTAGAGCATATAGATGAACTGATTACGGATCCTTTAGAAAAGTTAAGAAGGAGCCAGGTAAAATCACTATATAATCAGCAGGCAAAACCAATATTTCAGCAATCAAAGCCCTTACCGCGGGAGCCAAAGCCATCCTTTTTTGAACAACATCCCGATCTTGAAAAGTTCATCGGCGAAAACCTGGTAAACAAAATAGGGATAGCCATCCTAGTACTGGCCATTGGATTTTTTGTTAAGTATGCCATTGACAATAACTGGGTTGGTCCGGCAGGACGTGTAGCAATAGGTATAGTATGCGGTGGTATCCTGGTAGGCATAGCACATCGTTTACGTAAAAACTACAAGGCATTCAGTTCGGTTTTAGTTGGCGGTGGTTTGGCTGTGTTCTATTTTACCATTACACTGGCCTTTCACCAGTTTTACCTGTTTAGTCAAACCGTATCATTTATCATACTGATCGTCATTACTTGTTTTGCGGTGGCGTTATCATTGCTCTATGACAGGCAGGAATTGGCTGTAATTGCTTTAGTCGGCGGCTTCTCGAGCCCGTTTATGGTCAGTACCGGTACTGCAAACTATAATGCTTTATTTATCTACCTGATCGTGCTTAATGCTGGTTTACTGATCATCGCGTACAACAAGTCGTGGCGTATACTCAATATTTCAGCGTTCGGGCTAACGGTACTGGTATTGGGAGGGATCATCTACACACTACCCGCAAGAGCCTATCTTATCGCCTTCATTTATATCACTGTGCTTTACTTACTATTCTTCTTTATCAATATCGCCAATAATATTAAAGAGAATAAGAAGTTTATCGCTTCTGATTTTATGATATTGCTTACTAATGCAGGATTATATTTTGGTACAGGTCTGTTCCTGCTGACTATGATGCATGCAGAGCATTACCGTGGATTATTTTCGGCCAGTATAGGAGCCCTTAACCTGTTGTTTTCATTTATATTGTTTAGAAGTAAAAGAGCGGAGATCAATATTCTCTACCTGCTCATTGGTATCACCCTTACTTTCATCTCACTTACAGCACCAATACAATTGCATGGTCACTTTATCACCTTATTCTGGGCCGCTGAATGTGTGGTGATCTACTGGCTCTATGTCAAATCAAAGATTAAACTGATGCAGATCGCATCCACCCTCATCTGGGGAGCAATGATATGCAGTTTGTGCATGGATTGGATCAATCTTTATTCATCGTCCACCGTTACTTACCTAATTATTGCCAATAAAGGTTTTATAACTACACTCGTATCTGCCATCAGCTGCTTTTTATTTTCGGCATTGGTGTCTAAAACTGAGGCATCGATGCGTATGTTGCCGGCAGCAGTATTCAAGTTTACAGGACTGACACTGCTTTTTGCGGCAGGAGCATTCGAGATCAATCACCAATTCCTGAATCGTTATCCTGCTACCGGGCTGAATATATTGTACCTGATGCTGTATTATCCTGCATTTGTTTACGTGTATTGCCAGATCGCCGACAGAATGCCATCAATGGGTACCGATCGACGGTTACTAGCGCTTAAACTTGGCGGAACAGTATTGGTCTACTTAATTGTACTGTCGGAGTCGTTTAACCTGCAGGATGCAATGCTTATTCAGCATAAGGTAGATCCATCTCACTTTATTGTGCATTGGCTATCAGTCATAATAATGATATTGATTATTTATAAGCTGATCGTGATCTGTAAAGATAGCTTGCAATCTGCCATTAAACCTATAAGCTGGGTCATATCGGCAGCAATTGTGATGTTTCTGAGTTTGGAACTGAGTTTATTATCAAATAGATTATTCTATTCCACAGGCAGCAATTTTGATAATATTACAACGGTTTATATTAAAACAGCATTGCCCGTGTTATGGGGACTGGCTTCATTCGCATTGATGTGGCTCGGTATGCGGTATAAAACAAGGGTATTGCGTATTATATCGCTCACTTTATTTAGTATTACACTTGTTAAACTGTTTGTATTTGATATTGAGAATATACCGGCAGCGGGGAAAATAGCGGCATTTTTCTGTTTAGGCGTGTTGTTGCTGATCATATCATTCATGTATCAAAAAGTTAAAAATATAATTGCTGACGATGAGGATAAATCAAAAGTGTAAGCTCATTTTTACGATACTGTGCACGTTTGGAATATTACAGGCGTGGTCACAAGGTACTTATCGGTATAAGGCAGACGTTGCAAAAATCGATTCGAGCGGAGTATATAAAGTAGAGCTAAAGTCTGATTTCTTATCCAAAAGCATCAGCAAAAACTTGTACGATATCCGTATTGTGGACGAAAGTGGAAAGTTTGTTGCTTATACAATAGTTAGTAACCCGTCAGATAAGGTTAAGCCGGTTTTTGTAGATTTTCCGGAAGTAAAACAGAACTCCAACAACGATACTGTTACTTATTACATTGCCGAGAATAAGGATAAGATCAAAGCAAATCAGCTATGGTTGAAACTAAAAAACACGGCTGTAAACCGTTTGGCTGATATATCTGGCAGTGATGACCAGCAGCATTGGTTTGCGATCAAAGAGAACATTCAATTGCAGGACGCCGGTACAGGTGACGATGCTGACTATGAGCAAATGCTGAGCTTCCCGACAAGTGACTACCGTTATTTCAAAATTCGCATCGACAATAAGAACAAGGATTTTGTAAAGATCACGAGGAGTGGGGTTTACCTGGATAATACAGCCGGAAAATTACAATATGTGCCACTGTCGCCTGTGAATCTAACCAGCAAAACTGTCAATAAGCAAACAAGCTATTATGTTGATCTTAACGGCAATTATATCATTAACAGCCTGAAAATAGATGTTTTTTCACCCAAATACTACAACCGGCATATAACTATTCAAGACATCGGAAATAAGAGCGAGGAAATGCTTTATGATGATAGTATATCTTCATCCGCGCCCAAGGCAATAACCTTTTCTGCAAAGACTAACAGATTGCGCATAGATATTTCGAATGGTGATGATAACCCATTAATCATCAAAAATATTTCAGCGTTTCAGCTGCAGGATTTTGCAGTTTGCTACCTGGAGAAAGGGCATAGCTACTACTTACTTGCAGGAGATACTTCTGCAAATGACGTGAGTTATGATTTAAGCTTCATTCATTCAAAACCAATGTCTCAATTCCCGGTTATTGGCCATTCTGATGTATATAAAAACCCTGCGTATTCTACATCAAAAGTGGCAGCAAAAGGCCGTTTTACCTTATTGCTTTGGGTAGTTATTGGAGCGGTTCTGATCCTGCTAAGTTTATTAACCTGGAAGATGGTAAAGGAAATCAATTCAAGACAGACTTGATTTACGATTGATTCAAAATTTAAAAATCGTAATTCTAAAATCTAAAATCCAAATGTTGATATGTTAGGAATCGATGTAATTAACTTTTAAGCAATGTGCGTACTTTTAGTTCCATGATCAAAAAGTACAACCTGATTATCCTTTTCGCAGCTACCTTAATTTTATCAGCCTGTCACTCACGACGTGCCATAATGAAAGGCGAACCAGGTGAAGTTGTGGCCCCGCAGCCTTCTGTCGCAGAGAAATATTCCGCTATATTGGGTGTAGACGTTAACTCGATACAGAACGGCCGCTTATATGCTTTTATCGATCAGTGGATGGGAACACCATACCGTTTCGGAGGCTTGGATCACGACGGGATAGATTGCTCAGGGCTTTCATTCTTATTACAGCAGCAGGTGTATGGCATCAATATACCGCGTACGACAGGTCAGCAGGTGCAGGTCATCAAAAGAAAATATGAAGAAGAGCTACAGGAAGGCGATCTGTTGTTTTTTGATTACGACGGCAAGAAATTCAGCCATGTTGGGATATATCTTCAAAACGGGTATTATGTACATGCCAGTTCTACCCGGGGTGTTACAATAACCAAACTGCACGATCCATATACTTACAAATATTTTTCACGATGTGGCGCAGTAACTGCTGATAACGCCGTTAATGCATCGGACAGCAAGTAAAATCTAAAATTTTGTAACTTTGTGAGGTTATGCCAGAGGAAAAGGAACGCTACGATTTTTGGACGAAATACAAACGTTTTGCCAGTACCGAGATATTACTTTATGTAATTATGATAGTGGGTATAATCCTGGGTATCATTATTTTCAGCTAGTTATTTCTTAATCAATATCACATTATATTCATCGGCATCCACTGCTGTTTGAAAAAAGTCGACTAATTCCTGGTAAGTATCTTTGTTATAATTTCCGTCTTTCAATTGCAATGTTCTGTGATAAACCAGTTTATCATCTTCAATGCTCATCGTCATAATAAATTTTCCGAACGGTTTGGTAATGTGCTTCTTTATCGGCTCCGATTCCAGTTTGTAACCTTTGGGTAGGGTATAGGTAATATCGTCTTCCTCTGTATAACCCCGTTGTATGCACACTGGATTGATACGGTTTAACGTCTGACGAAGAGTGCGGGCACGATTTATGGAATTAAGCGAAAAATATATTTTGCCGTCATTCATAGCTGCATATTCTTTGGCTGATAATTCTACGTCTTCCGTTGTACAAGGATTGATGCTTTTGTCCTGTTTGTAGGTGAGCTTTTTTATCTCCATGTTATTGATGGGGTAATATCTCTTGATGTCTTTAATGCGTTCGGATGGTGCATCGTCTATAATATGATAACGATCGTCGTAACTGGTTCCCTTCAGTATAGTTTCCATGCTTCCTGAAAGACCTCCCTGGTCATTTAATACAAAGTCAGCTTTTCGTTTTTCGATATTCTCTTCTGCCGTATATTTTGGCGTATGCATTAGTTTGCCGCCCTCTGGCGTACAGGCTAATACAGTACGATCGTCAGTAAAATCGCTCAAAAAACCAAAAGGAATTTGCTGACTGGTGCATTCCAGCCAGGTAGTATCATTTTTAAATGGAACGCATAGAATAACGTGGTTGCCCTGCATACTGGCGAAATCAGGCAGCATGCTGATCTTATCATTATGATTTCCATAAACTATGCAGTAATACGATTCGATACCAGCCACGTTGAGTAATGCCCTTGTATAGTTGCATAATGCTTTGCAATCACCGTAGCCATCTTTATCTACTTCGGAAGCCGTGAATGGCTGATAACCACCTATGCCTATCTGTATGCTCACATAGTGGGTCTTATGTTGCATGTATTCGTATATTTTTTGTGCCTTGACTTTCGGATCGCTGATATTACCGGTCATTTCCTTAATGTAGGCGGCAGTTTCCGAAGGTACATCCTGCCTGTTTGCCAATAGTTTATCATACTGCCATTTGCCTAATTGCTGCCAACTGGTATAAGCACCCTGAATACCATAATAGCTGAACTTTTCGGGGGCGACCAATACACGTGTAAAATAGGTATGCCAATCCGGACTGAAAGGCTCATTTTTTATAGCCTTTACATTTTTTATCTGCCATGAATAAGTTTTAAGCCCGTCCTTAGTTGAACCGATCTCGGCTTTCTGAGAGACATTGATCTCCTTATAGCGAATGTTAAAATCTGGTTTGCAAATGATCTTGTATGAGCTTTGTTCAACCGCCATATTGGGCTCGCCGATTGGCTCCCAGCTTTCGATGTTCAACGTTTGCTTATATTTTAGCTCATATTCATACTCGATGGTATAAGGATATTGCGTAATTGATGGGATATAATGCTTTACCCGGTAATCCTGGAAAAGATTGCCGCCGCCGCCGGTAGCTTCATCCGCAAAATCGCGTTCGCTAAACTTGCCGATTTGCTTTCCATATTCATCATATACAACGCCTTTGATATTTTTTATGCTGACGCTTTTATTATAGAATATGGCCATATGCGCAATATCATCTCCATTTTTATTGAGCACAGTGACAGCTTTTTTTAAGTGGTAGATTACATTGTCGAGGTCCTTTATTTCAATAGTTATCTCCTCATTACGAACCACAGCACTTGCATAGGGTACAAGGTTTTTTGATATCAGATTTGCAGCATAATTGCTTTGAGCATTAACTGCGACATAACACAATAGCAAACAGGGTAGCAGGAATATTTTTTTTATCATTTCTTCTTAAACACAAATTCGTTTTTCTGAGCAAGGATGATCTTGTTATAAAGCTCTTTCAAATATGGATATTCCTCAGGACTATAAATAGACTTGTTGAACCGGGTATCGTATGAGAAACTGAAATTCTGGTTGTCGCCATCAAAAGCAGTAAAGAAATTACCTCCTTTATTAGGCATGGCTATCGACATGGCTTGTGGCGGATTTTCCAGAACATATTGTTGAGGAAGATGAACATTAACAATATAACGCTCATCAGAAGGCATCCCCCAATCGACAGGGAAGTCACGTTCGGCCAGTTTAAATGGATTAGTAGTGATCTGATTTAGCAGGAAAGGGCTAAAGGAAAGATGATCGTGGTTCATACTATCATATATGTTCATTTCCACGTCGTACTTTTCGCCCAGAGGTTTATCCAGACTATCTATGTTGACGATGTCTGACTTGACGATTTTTGTTTTGCGCAATTTTTCGCCAATGCTTTCTACATATTCGTTTACTGAATTAAACTTTTTTATTTCAAGACGTCTCAGGTACCCGCTATAGCCGGATGAATACCGTGTAATGCTGCCTTTCATTTTACCATTATCCTGCAGGGTAAGGTCGAGTGCATAAGTTACATTTTCACGCTGATTAGTATTCAGGTCAATCCAGTAAGACGGTTTATCAAGACTGAAAACCCGCCCCTGGTCATTAAGGCAGCGCATTGGCAGCATACCAAAGGGCAATAATGGTTCTGTTGCATCCAACAAATAGCTTTTATCGCCGATGTTGGCTTTTGCTACCACATAGTTGAAATCAACAATATTAGGATAAAGTTTGTTGATGTTCCCATGTTTACGTGTTGACAAAAGAACAGCCTCAGTAGGAATACCGCCTGCATTTAAAGCAGTTACCAGGGCCAGGTTTATATCCCCTGCATTGCCGGTGTGATTTATAAGTGCCTGCCGAATGCCATCGTCGCTTCCAAAACTCTCATCATCGTTCCACTTAATAGTACTTTTGATATAATCATAAATAGCCTGAGCCTTTACGATCTGATCAGTTTTATTGGCTATCGCGGGCGCAATCCGGTCTTTCATTAAGCCGTTGCGTTTAAGCTGCCCACCAAACCATCTTTCAGATTTCAGGTCGTAATCAATGTCCTTCCATTCTTTGGCATATTTAGTTTTTGCACCTGTTTGCAAATCTGTCTCTTCTACTAATTCAAAATACACGGCCGATTTGTAGTTCTTTTCAGAAGTCATGAAATCCTCTGGTTTAAATGCAGGTATGTCGCTTATGCCATACACGATATTTGAACAATCAGCAGAGCCGCTTCCAAACGTAAAGCATTTGCTTTCAATTTTTGCCGTGTTTTTTGTGAGCTTTAAATAACCCCTCAATGAAGCGTTGAAATTCCATAGGCCCGGTATATGTACTTCATATTCGGAGTACATCTTTGGTATGTAACCTTGAAATTCCCAGGGATAAAAATGACGAAAGTATGGTGTTATAAAATGATAACTTACTTCGATAACACAACCGCTCCGTAAAGCAGGCATTGTAAATTTTATCATTGAGTAATGCTTGTCTCTTTTTTCTGTTATGATTTTTTTAGGATCCAGTTCCGTTTGCTGAACAGTTCCATTCTCATCTTTATAAAAAGTTATCCCTTTAACATCGCTTACTTCTTCGTATACCATAGCATCGCCGGAATAAACTGGTATAACGAATGTGCCCTCTGATTCAAAATCCTTATTGTCAAAAAACTTTATTTTGGTGTGGTAGTCAAATGTGAGCCTTACATGATAGTCATTTGTGAGATTTATTCTGGATGTGCCATATTCATTCACAACAACAGCATGCGCCGATGTATCCTTATCATATTTTTTCATGTTAAGTGCTGCATTATCAACTTCGCCATAGGGGAAATCCTGGCCAAATGCATATACCGAGCAAAAAAGAATTATAAAAGAGAGTAAAGTTTTTTTCATAATTGTTACAAAATTCAGGTGGCATTAAATTATAACATTTAACGCATATTTAAAAAGGAAAGGTTTGCTACTGCTTCTTAAATGACAGATTTTCTTTTTCTGCAAGTATTACCTTACTAAAAAACTCTTTCAGATAAGGGTATTCACCAGCAGGAAAGATCGAAGTATTGATCATGAAGAAGCTTGAAAATGTATACGTGTTGTTGCCGTTATCTTCAAATTTAGTCGTGAAAATGGCATCTTTTTCAGATAACGATAAGGATTGATTCTTCGGGGAAGTTTCCAGTTTATATTTATCAGGCATATGAAGAACGAAAACAAAACGCTCTTCCGACGGCATGCCCATATCAACCGGGTAATTGCGGTCAGTCAGCTTAAATGGATTGATATTTTTTTTATCAAAAAAATATGGATTAAAACCATAATGATCTTTAACAAAACTGTTTCTTGTATCTACTTCAATATCAAGGTCTTCATTGATCGGCGCATCCAGGCTGTCAATATTTGTAATGTTTGATTTCAGGACTTTTATGTGGCGCCACTGTCCCTCAAGACTTTCTATGTATTCATCTATCGAGTTAAATTTTTTAATTTCTTTCCTTCTCACATAGGCATCAAACCCTTGCGTGTAGTGATTCAGCTTACCCTTCAATTTACCATCCTCCTGCAGCGTCAGATCAAGGGTAATTGTGCTTTTTTTGCGTTGCAGGGTTTCCATATTAACCCAATAAGATGACTTATCCAGGCTAAAGGCTCGTCCCTGGTCGTTCAGGCATTTTATAGGCAGCATACCGAATGGCAGTAACGGATCTGTTGCATCTAAAAGGAAAGCTTTACCCCCAATAGTGATCCTTGCAACTACATAGTTGAAATCGCCAATTACAGGGTATAGTTTATTAATCAGACCGTGGTCCCGCGTGGATAACAGAACAGCTTCAGCATTTATTCCGGCAATGTTTAATGCATCAACCAATGTCAGGTTGATCTCTGCATCGCTGCCTGTATGTGCCTCTATTGCTTTCTTTAAACCTTCAGGACTATAAATGCCGTTAAAGTTGTTCCATTTAAACGAGTTTTGTGCCCATCTGTATATAGCTTTTGCACGTTCAATAGTGTCACTTATAGCTAAAACTGAGGGCGGTATATGGTCTTTTACAACATTTTTCTTTTTGAGCAGACTACCAAAATTGGGGTTATCCTTCAGTGTATTATCCACGTCCTGCCATTCCTTGGTTACTTTTCTTTTTTGCCCGGTATATGGATTGGTAGCTTCAATCAGGTCGAAATTCAACGTTGCCATATAGTTTTTTGGCGAAGTCATGTATTCTTCAAATACAAAGGCTGGTACATCATCCATCGCATAGCTAAGCAACAAACAACCGCTTTTCGAATTACCTGCCGAAAAACAATCAGTTTGAACGTCTGATTTACTTTTCGAAAGCTTTAGCGGACCTCTTAAGGATATATTATAATTCCAGAACCCGGGTATTTTAGCTTCATATGCTGAATGCACCTTGGGAAGGATTGATTGAAAAGCCCAGCTATGCAAGTGATCGAAAAAAGGAGATATCAAAATATACCTATATTCAATTACAGACCCTGCACGTACTTCCGGCATCGCAAACTTCCAGGTGGTTTCATACTTATTCGCCCTGGTTTTATAAATGTTTTTGGTATTAAGCTCTGCAACTTGCGTTACGCCATTATCGTCTTTATAAGAGGTAATGCCGCTGATATTATTAATTTCATCTGCGGCGGTGTTATCTTCATTGTTGAACAAAGGCAATACTACGGTTCCACTAAAAAAGCCCCGTGAGTCGAGGATTTTTATTTTAACATGGTATTCGTAAGTCAGCCTGATACTGTTGTCGTAAGACATTACTATTTCCGATTTTCCGTATTCATTCAATACTACAGCATGGGCAGAAGTGTCCTTGTCATAGGTTTTCATGTCCATCTCTGCCTGAGTGGATTTACCGTAATCGAAATTTTGGGCCTTTACTGTGAGAGAAGCAAGAAGAATTGAGAAGAAAAACAGGTATTTATACATAGGGGTAAAAGTTTAAGCGAGGGTGAAATTAAAATTTAAAATGTATAAATATTTAATGTACTAAAAATTTTGCCTGTTAAAACTTTTTAAGACCTTTGCTTGCCTTGCTTTATAAGAAAAATGAAACTGAATTTAAAACGCCCTCTTGCATTCTTTGACCTGGAAGCTACCGGAACTAATGTTGGGATCGATCGTATTGTAGAAATATCTGTTATAAAACTAAGCCCGGAAGAAAAAGAGGAAGTTAAAACATGGCGCATCAATCCTGGTGTTGCTATTCCTCTCGAAACTTCTTTAGTGCATGGTATATATGATGACGATATAAAGGACGAACCTGCTTTTAATGTGGTAGGAGCCGAAATAGCTGAATTTATTGGCGATAGCGACCTTGCAGGATACAACTCCAACAAGTTTGATATACCCATGCTAATGGAAGAGTTTTTACGCGCGGGTATACCATTTGATATCGATAACCGGTATTTTGTTGACGTGCAAAATATTTTCCACCAGATGGAGCAGCGGACTTTAAAGGCCGCTTATCAATTTTACTGCAGCAAGGAAATTATCAATGCGCACTCGGCTGAGGCAGATACCCGCGCTACAATGGAAGTTTTGCTGGCGCAGATAGAAAAGTATAAAGACGCTGATTTTATAGATAAAAAGGGGAACACCCTGAGACCTATTGTAAACGATGTTGAAGCGCTGCACCATTTTACGAATCTAAACAGACCGGTTGATTTTGCCGGACGGATGGTATTTAATGAACAGGGCGAAGAACTATTCAATTTTGGTAAACATAAGGGTAAAAAGGTAGAGGATGTATTTAATGTTGAGCCAAGCTATTACGCCTGGATGATGCAGGGTGATTTTCCTTTGTATACCAAACGTAAATTGGAAGAAATATATAGCCGCTGGAATGCCAAAAGAGCAGCAGAGCGTAGGGAAAGACCGGTTCAACCAAAAACAGAACAGGAAAGACCAGCTCAAAATATAGATAGGCCCGCAGCGGCGAAGCCGGTAGACAATCAGCCTAAGAAGGATTTTCGCAAACCTGATAACAGGAGTAACAGTAATTACAATCGGCCACCCAAGAAGGATGAACCGGCCAGACCTGTTGATAACGACATGCTGAAGATGCTGAGCGACAAGTTTAAGAAGGGGTGATCAGTTGATCAGTGATCGGTTAACCAGTTAGTTTATTCGTACTAAAATCCGGCTGGCCAGTAAGGTGGTCGTTCGATAGTGCCGCCGCGTAAACGGCAATCGGCACACAGAGCGCTCTTGTAGTTATATCCGACCGTTTTACCTGAGTCTGTAAATGCAGCAATTAATAAAGTGTCGCCGGATGCAAAGGTTTGTCTTAACCGGTAAGGGAAAGTCGATTCTGGTTTGATAAATATTGCTCCACCGCTGCAGCTTATAGTATCCGGAATTTCAGGATAAAAAACCTTGAAAGGAAGTATGCGCCCCAGCAAGAACACCCTCTTACGGGTAATGGTAGAAACACTAACATATCCAATGACCGGTTCGGCAGGGTTGGTGACACAATGAAGATTTGTAATTGCTGAAGTAGGTTGAGGATCGGTAATCCCGCCCAGGTGCTGTGAGGTGCCTTGAAGCAGATTCCAATATTTATAAGCATCGGCAGTAAGAGCGTACTGCCTTACAAGTAGCATATACGTCGAGGAAAGTTTTTTTGTTTTTGCATCAACATAGCCCAAAGGAGCCTTCTCAATAACATCCTGGGTTAGTCTGCCTGAATTTCCTATAAATATTGCGCTTGATAGCTGCGGTATTTTATAGCATATATTGATCAGGCTGTCCGGGCTGCGGGGAAGAATGTTACCATCCTTATAAATAAGTCTTGACGGGTTCTCTCCACTAATATCATATTTCCAGCTCTCAGTGGCATCCCAGCGATAATAGCGTGTTTTGTTCGTCTGATCATGTGTACTGACAGAAAATTGCACGCCGCTCGTCAGGGGAGTAGCATAAACACTGTCGATAGGAGGAGTGATCTTATTTTCGACAAAGTCTGATACATATTCTTTATTGTTTACAGTAAAAATGTGCAGGCGATAATTCCTGTCAGTCGGCAGGTTAAGGCCGGTAACCAGGTACTGTCCGGCAGTAGCGGTTTCCAATAGTGAATAAACATCGTTTTTATCGCTTTCAATGGTAACGCGTGCACCTTGTTCGGCATCGTCGTGTAAGGTACTGTTCAGCTTCACTGTACGTCTGAGATAAATGAATGTGCTGTCGTTTCCACTATTGATCATACCGTCAACAACCAGGAAGCTTTGATCGGTCGATACAACCGGAGGATTGTACGGCTTCCTGCAAGAAAATGTAATGAGCATTAGGCTCATTAAAAAACAGTATAGTATCAATATTTTCATAAAAATTTAATCAATTCATAATCCGGTTGGCCAATACGCCGGCTTGGTTGTTGTTCCACCCCGCAGCCGGCAATCAGCGCAAATGGCTGTTTCATATGAATAGCCTGTGGCGCCGTTCCCACCAGTCTCAAATCTGACCAAAAGCGTATCGCCACTTGCCATTATCGCGTGTAGCCTGGTTAAAAACGTATTCTCAGGCTGCATCCAGATAACTCCCCCGCCACAACTAACTGAATCTTTAGCGAGCACATTTACGGCAAAAGGTAAAGTGCGGCCTGCTAAGAACACCCGTTTTAAAGCTATAGTGGAAACACTGACATAGCCGATAACCGGCTCGGCAGGGTTTGTTATACAGTGGATATTGGTAATCGATTGTGACGGTTGCGGATCGGTGATAGTGCCCATGCCTTCAGTATTTGTTTTCAGCAAGGCCCAATACTTATAAGCTTCGGGTGTTAAGGCATACTGACTTACCAGCATTTCATAAACTTTTGAAAGCTTGCCTGTCGAACCGTCAACGTAGCCAAGCGGTGATTTGCTGATTACATCCTGAGTTAGTTTTTCGGAATTAGCCAAAAATATAGAGCTGTTATGCTGTGGAAATTTATAGCACAGATTGACAAGACTATCCTGGCTGCGAGACACAACATTGCCATTGTTGTAAAGGAGAGTCGACGCTTTTTCTCCCATTTCATAGCTCCAGCTTTCGGTATAATCCCATCGATAGTAGCGGGTTTTGTTCGTGTTATCATGGCTACTTACTGAAAATTGTACACCGGTTACCAGTGGAGTAGCATAGACACTGTCAATTGGCGGGGTTATTTTATTTTCGACAAAATCTGAGGCATATTCTTTATTGTTAGCGGTAAGTATATGTATGCGATACTTTCGGTCCGTCGGCAGATTAAGATTGGTTGCGACATATTTTCCGGGAATAGTTTCTTGTAACGTATAAACATCATTTTTATCGCTCTCAACTTTTAAGACTGCTCCCTGCTCAGGATTCCTGAATGATTTGATATTTAGTTTGACAGTGCGACTTAGATATACAATGGTGCTGTCAGCACCGCTATTGATTACCCCATCTACAACTAAATAGCTTTGATCAGAAGAAACAATGGTCGGGTTATACGGTTTTTTGCACGAGAACCCAATTGCAAACAGATATACTAGTACAATAAATAAGGTACGTATTCTCATGAAGCAAATACTAAATAATAGGTTTACAGGTCAGGCTGATCGTTTAAAAACGAAATGTTTCGTTTTATACCTATAAATTTAGTTCTTTTTACCGGAGATTTTTCAAATATTTTTTGAAAAACATCTTCAGTGATGTCTTCCCATTCTTTTTTGCTCATTTCCAGCAAATTACTACTTGGTTCGAAGGCTTGTTCATGGTGCAAAACAGAGAAACGGTTCCAGGGGCAAACATCCTGGCATACATCACATCCAAACATCCAGTTGTCCATTTTCCCTTTAAACTCTTGCGGAATTTCATTTTTTAGTTCGATAGTGAGGTAGGAGATGCAACGGCTCCCATCAACCACGTAAGGTGCAACAATTGCCTCAGTAGGGCAGGCATCGATACAGCGCGTGCAGGTGCCACAGTGATCGGCAGTAGAAGGGATATCATACTCCAGGTCGATATCGACTATCAGCTCGGCCAAAAAGAAAAAGGAGCCTTTTTTTGTATTGATAAGATTAGTGTTTTTGCCAACCCAACCCAGCCCGGCTTTTTTCGCCCAAGCCTTATCCAAAACAGGCGCAGAATCAACAAATGCACGACCATGAACTTCGCCGATCTTCTCGTTTATAATCTGTAGTAATTGCTTTAATTTATCTTTTATAACACTATGGTAGTCAGTCCCATATGCATATTTTGAAATCCTTGGCGCAGACGGATCTGATTGTTGCTGATCGGTATAATAGTTCAGCCCCAATGAAATCACAGATTTGGCTCCGTCTACCAGCAAACGGGGATCAAGGCGTTTATCAAAGTAGTTTTCCATGTAGTGCATTTCGCCCTGCATGTTTTGCTTTAACCATGATTCGAGCCGGGGAGCTTCCTCTTCCAGGAAACCGGCTTTAGAAATACCGCAAAACAAAAAGCCGAGGTTTTTAGCCTCGGTTTTAATCAGTTTGCTATAAGCCGATTGGTTTTGCTGCATTTATGCAAAGATAGTATAAAGTGGATTTATGTACGGGAGGTTGCTGTTCATGAAAACAGATATTCCTATTGTTCGTTAGTTTAAAAAGGAGGGACTATGGAAAATATTGTAACAAAAGGCCCAAAGGATGCCAAAATTCTTAATAAGGACGATTCTGTGACGAATAAAGATGGTAATAGTCAACAAGCAAAAACTAAGGAGGGTATAGATCAGGAAAAGCATCAAAATGATACAACTGCACCAGCTAATGATAATCCTGATTTTTACGATAAAACAGGAACTAACTCGAATAAAGGTCAGGTATCTGCCGTGGGAAATTTTTAATTAGTGCTTTTCAAAGAAACCAACCTGGCGTAAATAAGCCACCTGATCGAAGTAATTAGTTTCTTTGATTATTTTATTGTTTTTGATAACGAATATCGTACAGCATTGCAGTAAATACTTTTTTCCTTCCATATAAGAGGGTTCCCCATTTTCTGGCTTGGCCATTGTGCCACCCCAGGAATATTGCACGATAATATTATCGCCTGATTTAATGGTGTTTGTAATGGTATAAGCCAGGTCAGGCGTAGTTTTATAATAGCGACCATAAACTTCAGTTATACCCGAAGGGCCGATCTTAGGACCTTCCCAATTAGGCGAGTAGATCATCGCATCAATAGCATATTCATTCGCCAACCCTTTGATGTCGTGACTATTCAAAAGCTTGAAATGCTCGCCTATTAAATCGGTGGTTTGGGCCTTTGTAGCCTGTACTGAAAGCACCCAGAAAATGATTAAGGTGCAATAAGATAATGGCCGGTTCATTTTTGAATATACACATTATCAGTTAATTATAAAAATATTTTGTCGAAATCACCCTAAAAGGGTTAGTTATCTGCAATTATTTCAAGGTGATTTTGTGTCGCAAAGGCACCCTGATTTTGTCTGTTTTACAGGTTCATTTTCAGGCATTAATTAATGACATTTGAAGTAAATAGAACACTATGGATACCATTGAAATAAAAGAAGATTGTAAAATTATCATTGCAAATAAGGCCATGCTGAATAATTCAGACTTTTTTGATGTGGCGATGGTTAATGTGAAAATTGTAAATGCCAACCTGAGCGACCTGGAAATAGAAGGGGCACAGTTAGGCGGGGCCTATATTCATAACATTGGCATGCCACCAAAAGATCATCCAATGTATAATCCGCAGGCGCGACAACGGCCTTTGCGTTTTGAAGATTGCGATTTGAATAACAGCACGTTCACCAATTGTGATCTAAGCGGTGTTGAACTGACCGATTGCAATATCAAAGGAATGAAAATTAACGGTATTGCTATTGAAGATTTGATTAACAATGCGAGATAAGTTATGACCACACAAAAGGAACTCCTGACAATTGACGAATACATAGCCTCCTATCCAACCGATGTGCAAGATATTCTTGTAAAAATAAGGCGGATAATCCATGAAGTAGCACCCGATTCCGCAGAGTCGATCAGCTATAAAATGCCTGCAATTAAACTAAATGGAAAGGATCTAATATACTTTGCCGCCTGGAAAAAGCATATCTCCATGTATCCTGTACCTGCCAGTTCAGGTACGTTTGAGCAAGAGCTGTCCCCGTACATAAGCAGCAAAGGTACAGTAAGCTTCCAGCTTAATAAACCCATTCCATTTAAGTTAATAGAAGCAATTGTACAGGCGCGTGTCAAACAAATCGATAAGAAATGAAAAAGCCTGTCAGGAATTATAACTGACAGGCTTTTGTTATCGGTTTGAAATAATTTTTAGAAGCTATGTTCAATGCTGTTAAGCAATGCTTTGTCAGACCAATAACCGCTATCCAATATACGGCGCACAGTCATCAAAGGGTCGTTTGGATCACGTTTTTCAGCTAACTGGAATGCTAGTTTAAACCCGCGTTTGTGCAGCTGCGGTAGGTTTGCTGAATTCCATACACCAAAAGGGAAGGCAAAGTATTTAACCGGTTTGCCGGTAATTTCTTCCAACTTTTTGGTTGGTTTATCCAATTGGGTTTCCCAGTCTTTAGCAGTAGATAGTTTTTTAAAGTTACTGTGGTTCCAGGTATGACTGGCAATCACGTTACCTTCGTCCGAAAGTTGTTTGATCTGCTCAGAACTCATATAGTGTTTTACCTTGCCAATCGATACAGTCATGATAAAGAATACACCCTTGAAACCATATTTCTTCATTTCCGGGCGGGCTATATCAAACTGATCCTTATCGGTATCGTCAAAAGTCAGCATAATAGGCTTACTTGGCAGCGGAGTGCCTTTAGTCAGGTAATCATACAACTGGTCAGGCAAAATGGTGTGGTACCCTTGGGCGGCCAGCAACTTCATGTGCGACTTAAAGGCGGCTGGAGGTATAATATAATCCTTTGATACTTTGGAATCAGTAGGTTTCCAGTCGCGTATCTGGTGATAACACAGGATAGGCACCTGTTTGCGGCCCATAATGGCTGCATTATTTTGAGGGGCCACTACAAATGGTAGCGGTGGCGTTGGATTTTCTATTGGTTTGGCCTGGCAGGTAATGGTTGCAAATAAGCCAAGCACAGCAAAGGCATATGTTAATTTTGACATAAGAGGTGAATGTTTAATAACGGCGAAATTAAAATAAAATAAGATTACCATACCGTTAAATGTTAACAATATGGTGCACTGTTTATAAAACTATCCGCTTGCCTTCTTTTATCGATCTTTTTGCTGCATCCAATATCTTCATTGCAATCATATTGTATTTTAATGATGACTGGTCGTCTTCCTTAATCTCGCCTTTTAGGTTGGCTGCAAGGTAAACCAGAGGATCATTTATAGGTGTAGGTAGCGAGGTAACAGTTTTTGTTCCTTTCTTATTTTCGCGCATACGGCTGCTTATTTCAGTGCCGTTAAAGGCATGGTAATAACCATGATCGCCAAAAACTTCCATGTCTTTAATAGAAAAAGGCCAGTTCCATGACCCTTCTATTTGCGCGGTGGCGCCAGGGTACTCAACCAGTATTGTTGCATCGTCTTCCACTTTAGGGTAGACTTCTGGTTTGTAATGTCTGGCAATAGCTGTCACCGCGATTGGTTGCTGGCCGTGCATAAACCAGGTTACCAAGTCGGCACCATAACAACCGAAATCGTTTAATGCACCAGCACCATTCAATACCGGATCAGTAAGCCATGCTAAAAATTCTTTGCTGCAACCTATTTCCTTTGGCCCCTGGTGACCGTCATGAAATACCATCTTTTTGATCGGGCCGATACTGTCGTTGTTAACCGAGTGATATACATCATTATAAGATGGATACCAGGTAGTTTCATAGTTAGTTAAAACCTTGATATGGTATTTATTAGCCAGCTCTTCAATACGTTTAGCTTGATCCAAAGTAGCTGCCAATGGCTTTTCAACCATTACAGGAAGACCCAGCGGAGCGCATACTTCCACAATATCCACATGATTGGCTACAGCGTTATAACCTAATACCGCATCTGGCTTTTTGCCTTTCAACATGGTTTTCAAATCAGTATAAAATACTGCATCAGGCAGGTTGAATTGCTTACCATATTTTTTCCAAAGCTCCTGGTTAGGTTCTGCAATGCCGATAATATCTACCTGCCCGTTCTTGTAGGCGTTCAGGATATTATAGATATGATCGTGGTTAAGTCCGGCAACGCATACTTTTAATTTTTGTGCCGATGCGATGGTGAATAAGCTCAATAACAGAGCAATAGTCAGGAATATTTTATTTTTCATGGTATAATAAATGGATGCAACAAAAGAAATAATATTTTAATACTATTCGTGGATGTAACAGAAAAATAACACTTTAGAACAAAGTAGGCGTACCACCCGTGCGTGGCTTGCCCAAATGCCGGTAAGCGTTATCAGTGGCCTCACGACCGCGTGCTGTTCGCATCAGAAAGCCCTCCTGTATCAGGAATGGCTCGTACACTTCCTCAATAGTACCCTCGTCTTCGCCTACAGCTGTAGCTATGGTTTTCAACCCAACAGGCCCGCCTTTAAACTTATCGATGATGGTCAAAAGGATTTTATTATCCATTTCATCTAAACCATGCTGATCTACATTGAGGGCATTCAATGCATAATTGGCTATGTCTGTATCTATGTTGCCATTACCTTTTATCTGGGCAAAATCTCTCGTGCGACGAAGCAATGCGTTGGCAATACGTGGAGTACCGCGGCTGCGTCGGGCTATCTCATAAGCACCTTCGTCACTTATTGGTGTTTTTAATATTGTCGCTGATCTTAAGACTATGGTAGTCAGAAGTTTAGCATCATAATATTCAAGTCTTGAATTAATTCCAAAACGGGCACGGAGAGGAGCAGTAAGCAGGCCTGAGCGGGTTGTTGCGCCCACCAATGTAAATGGATTCAAAGACAATTGCACCGAGCGGGCATTAGGGCCAGTCTCCAGCATGATGTCAATCTTAAAGTCCTCCATTGCTGAATAGAGGTATTCTTCAACCAGTGGACTTAACCGATGTATTTCATCAATAAATAGTATGTCTCCGGCTTCCAGGTTAGTAAGCAAACCTGCAAGATCGCCGGGCTTGTCCAATACAGGTCCTGAAGTGATCTTGATACCAACACCCATTTCATTGGCGATGATGTGCGATAGCGTAGTTTTACCTAATCCGGGAGGACCGTGCAGTAAAACGTGGTCAAGCGCCTCACCACGCTGACGTGCAGCCTGCACAAATACGCGTAAATTGGCTAATATTTTATGCTGACCAGTAAAATCCTCAAACGCCTGCGGACGTAATACTTTTTCAATATCCCTTTCGGTGGGAGACAGGCGTTCGCGGTCCGGATCAAGATTTTCGTTCATTGCCAACGAAATTAGTATTTTTAGGTGAAAGCTGAAAGGCGAAAGCTAAAAGGTCTTTTTTATTTTCATACCTTTTGCCTTTAACCTTTTTCCTTTTACCTCACCCTTCGGGGTACTTCCTGAAAACACTATTGATCTTCATCTGGATAACGCCAAAAATCGCTTCGCGGAATATTTTGGTGGACATTTTTGAGGTGCCTTCGGTACGGTCGGTAAAGATGATGGGAACTTCTACAACTTTAAAGCCATGCTTGATGGCCGTGTACTTCATTTCGATCTGGAAGGCGTAGCCTACGAATTTGACCTTATTCAGCTGCACTGTTTCCAATACCTTACGTTTGTAGCACATAAAGCCTGCGGTGGAGTCCTGTATGTTGATGCCGGTAATGAACCTAACATAAACCGATGCAAAATAGCTCATCAGTACACGGCTCATAGGCCAGTTTACCACATTTACGCCTTTAATATAACGTGAGCCTATCGAAGCATCCGCGCCATCAATACAAGCCTGGCGCAAACGCAGCAGATCATCAGGATTATGGGAAAAATCAGCGTCCATCTCGAAAATGAAATCGTATTGACGCTCGATGGACCATTTAAAGCCGTGGATATAAGCTGTACCTAAGCCTTGTTTACCCGCTCGTTCTTCAATAAATAAACGTTCGGGGTATTCTTTTTGCAATTGTTTGACGATCAAAGGCGTACCATCAGGCGAACCATCATCAATGATCAAAACATGGAAATCATGAGGCAAGGAAAATACCTTGCGGATGACCCGCTCGATATTTTCTATTTCGTTATAGGTTGGTATAATAACAATGCTATCAGGCACAGTCGGATGTTAAGTTAATAAGCAGGCAAAGGTAATTATTAATTGCTAAAATTTGTGACCAGGAAATCATCCCCCGGATATTACAAATTGTTGGTATCAGCAATCACCTGGTTTTTATCGTCGGATTCCGGGTTTTCTATATAATTATGCTCTTTGATATGCGGTGCCACAAAAAGAAATACAACAACAAAAGCCAGGATCATTGCAACATCAAAGTACCAGTAATAGTTAGCGCCTGTAAGATATTTTGCCAATATACCGCCATCAGCAATATTGCCATTCACCATAGCTGTTACCAGGTTACCGGCAGCAACCACTAATAACCATACTGCAGTCATGGTGCTTTTCATGGTTTTAGGTGAGTGTGTATAGGCATATTCCAACCCGGTAATTGACACCAGAACCTCCGCAGCAGAAAGGATTACATAAGCAAATACTTGCCACCATATTGTGGGGTGACCGCCATTATCTATGTCAGTCTGAGCGATTGCAATGATAACAAATGATAAAGCTGTCAATATAAGACCAACGCCGAGACGACGAAGTGGGGTGGTTTTAAGTCCGATCTTATCAAACCATGGATAAACAACATAGTTAAACAGTGGAATGAATATAAGAAGGAAGACAGGATTAAAAGTTTGCACCTGGCCTGCCAATATCTCAAATTTAAAGAACCCCAGGTTGATGGTACGATCCATTTTGGCAGCCTGCAGTACCCATTCCGAAAGGTTTTGATCCCATACTATCCAGAACGCCAGCGCGAAGAAGAATACAGTCATTACCCGGTATACAGCCTTAATTCCTTCTACTTTTTCAGGGTCGAATTTGCCTTTCGCGATATCAAGCCATGATTGCCCTTTTTGCTTTTTACCCAGATTGGCCAATGCATAGGCTGAAATAAATACGAAATTGTTTTTGTTGACACCTGCAGGAGGTACTTTCACATACATCTTGCGACCTGAGTAGAAGATAATAGTTGCCAGGGCCATCAAAATACCTGGTATACCAAACGCAATGCGTGCGCCATAATGTGCATATAACCAGGGTATAAGTACGGTAGACACCATTGAACCGGCATTGATGCTGAAATAGAACCAGCCATAAACTTTAGATAACAGGTCTTGATTGGATTTATCAAACTGGTCGCCTACGTTGGCAGAAACACATGATTTAATACCGCCGGCACCAATAGCAATTAGCACCAACCCGGTAGAAAACAGGCTAACATTGGTAGTAAATGACGAAGTGAACACGTTCCCTAAGCAGTAGATCATGGATATCCATAATATTACCTTGTATTTGCCAAGAAACCAGTCGGCCAAAATACCGCCCACCAATGGCATAAAATAAGATAATGTCACAAAAAGGTGAGTGCTTTCATTGGCACGTGCTTCGGCTACAGTGGTTAAGGCAGCATTGGCCGTCGGGTTATAAAATTGAGCTACCAAGAAGGTGGCGAGTATTGAACGCAGCCCATAATAGCTGAAGCGTTCTGCAGCTTCGTTGCCTATAATAAAAGGCACACTTTTGGGAAATCTTGATTTTTTAGCTACAGGAGCTTCTGCCAGATTTTGAGTCATGTTAATTATTGAAAATTGGGCTAAAATAGTATAATTCCGTCAAATCAAAATTTTATATCGGAACTATTACAGTGAATATAGTAAAAATTTGGTTGATTCACAATCAGTTGTACTGGTTGTATTGGTGTGTTTTGTTAACTACTACAACCAATACAACTTTTACAACCACTACAACCGATCACAACTCAATTAGCAGGCGCTGCCGTAGCGCGATCGATCTCTGCTTGTTTCTTCGGGTCGATATAATCGTTATCCTGATTGCTTGGGGCATTCCTCATATCGATGTTATCTAAATAGATCCAATGACCATCCTTAAAACGGTAGCCATTATAACTTAAATCAGGACCGTATAACTCAGGCTTTCCGGTTTGTTTTTTATCGGGTGGCGCGAGATTATCAAACACGATCAGGTGCTGATTTTCATCATATTTTAACAGCATAGAAGTTTGCCTGGCGTATTCAAATACAATTCTCTTACGGGTTTTACCATTGCCCATAAATACCGGCATTCCCAATACCGGTTTTCCTTCGCGGTTAAATGAAAGTACTTCGATTACTTTTTTAGTAGATTTTACGTTATTGCCTTTCCATCCTAATAACACGTAGTACGGATTTTGGCCTGAATACACCGGGATGATCTTATAATATTGAGCACCGTACCATTGTTGATTATTGGTTACTGTATCCTCTGCATTTTTTATGTATGGGGAGTAATCGGTCAATGGGTACATTTTCAGGTTTTCTCCTGTATTCATTTGTATGGTACCATAAAAACGATAACTGCCATCGTCAAAGGCCACATGCCATGAAATGATACGGTAGCGGCTGTCGGGAGAGTTGACTATGGTTACAGCTTTTACAGAATCAAAGGGGAAATTAAAAGAATGGGGGACTTTTAACGCTTGCACCAGGGTTTGTATAAATTGTGTGTTGGCATTCATCCGCTCCATCTCGGTGTCGTTATTGATGAGCTTTTTACCAAGATGATTCAGACTATCCTGCAATGTCATTAATTGTTTAACATTGCCGCTATCGTCAGAATGCTGCGCAAAAACACATAGCGGCATAAGCGCCGCTATTAAACAAACTATCAGTATTTTCTTCATTATTCCTATTAACGCAAATTTTCGATAACCATTGCACTGGCGCCGCCGCCACCGTTACAAATCCCGGCTGCACCAAATTTACCGCCGTTTTGTTGCAATACGTGCAATAAAGTTACAATAATTCGCGCACCTGAGGCGCCTAGCGGGTGACCAATTGAAACAGCACCACCATTTACGTTCACTTTGGCAGGATCGAGCTTTAATTGCTGGTTATTGGCGATAGATACAACTGAGAAAGCCTCGTTGATCTCGAAATAATCTATTTGATCGGAAGATAGGTTTGCCCGATGCAAAGCCAGCGGGATAGCCTTTGACGGAGCGGTGGTAAACCATTCCGGCGCTTGCTGTGCATCAGCATAAGATATGATTCGCGCTAATGGTTTGATACCTAACTCGTCAGCTTTCTCTTTGCTCATCAATACCACAGCAGCTGCGCCATCATTCAAAGTAGATGCATTGGCTGCCGTAACAGTTCCGTCTTTTTTGAAAACGGGTTTAAGAGCAGGGATCTTGTCAAATTTTACAGTGGCGGGCTCTTCGTCGGTTGCGAATAAAGTCACCTCGCCTTTTTTATCTTTTAGTTCGACCGCGGTAATTTCGTCTTTAAATTTACCATCAGCCTGTGCTTTTTGTGCCCGTTTGTATGATTCGATAGCAAAAGCATCCTGGTCTTCGCGGCTGATTTTGCATTCTTCGGCGCATAACTCTGCTGCTGATCCCATGTGATAATCATTGTATACATCCCAAAGCCCATCTTTCACCAGGCCATCGATTATCTGCCCATTTCCCAAACGGTAGCCATTTCGTGCCTTATCTAAATAATAAGGAACATTGCTCATGCTTTCCATGCCACCGGCAACCACTATATCATTCTGACCCGACTGTATACTTTGTGCAGCCAGCATAATCGCTTTCATACCCGATGCACACACTTTGTTTACTGTTGTAGCAGGCAAATAGGGTAGCCCGGCAAATATAGCTGCCTGGGTAGCTGGTGCCTGACCTACATTGGCGGACAATACGTTGCCCATATAAACTTCCTGTATCTGGTTGGGTTTTAATCCAGCTTTTTCAACTGCCGATTTAATAACTGTTGCGCCAAGCTGAGTAGCCGATAATGCCGATAAACCGCCGCCAAAGCTGCCGATTGCTGTACGGGTAGCCGATACGATATATACTTCTTTCATAGATTGTTCTGAATTGGTGGACGCAAAGTTAGAGTTTTTAGTCAAAGGAAATACTATGCATGCATAATAATTGCAGTTGAATGGTTGATTGGTTAAGTGGTTGATTAAGTTAAATCGTTTGATCAAATCAATCAACTACTACAACCATTACAACCATTACAACCAATCAACCAAAATATGTATTTTTGAATGGTTAATTCATTCAATGGCTAAACTATCGAATACCCGCCAGAAGGCGTTCCTGCGCAAATACTCGGATAACGTAAAGTATTTGATGATGGCCGCCAGTATTTGCCTTATTGTTTTTACACTCCCAAAACAGGCCAAATTCAGGTATGAATATGACCGTGGCCGCATCTGGACTCAGAAGGACCTGGTGTCACCCTACAATTTTGCTATCCTAAAAACACAGCCTGAAATTGAAAATGATCAACGTGCAGCTTTGCACAGCGTAACTCCGGCATACCAATTGGATAGCGACATGGAGCAGGCGCAATTGGATGGTTTTAAGAACGACCTCGAAATAAAATGGCACGACTCAGGCATTGCTGATAAAAAGAAGCAAACTTATTTGAATGTTGGCGGGGATTTGCTGAAAGAAATATACGATAGAGGTATTTTGAACTTAAACCCAAAATATCAGCAAAATCAACAGAATTACCCTCTCCAAGTACTGAATAAGAACATTGCCACGGATAAGAATACCGCGGAGCTTTATACTAAAGAAAAAGCTTTGGCTTATTGTGACAAACAATTAAGCAGACGTAAAGATATCGATAAAGCGTTTTTGCTCGATCTGATACAAGGCCGTATTCAAAATAACCTGAAATATGATGACAAGCTTACTGCGCGACTAGAGAAGGAAGCCCTGGAAGGTTTATCACAAACCCGTGGTATGGTGCAAAAAGGAGAGGTGATAGTAGGTAAGGGATCTGTGATTAATGATGCGATCTACCAAAAACTGGAATCATTTAAAAAAGCATTTGAAGACAATGCCCGCGTAAATGGCGACAAACGCCTTGTGCTGCTTGGGCAGTTTCTATTGGTATCGATCGTTATTTGTTTGCTGGTAGTGTTTCTTTACCTGTTCCGTCGTGATATTTATGAAGATAACCGCCTGGTGTGTTTGATCTTATTGGTTGTCACCGCGATGCTGGCATCGTTATCATTGGCTATCCGGCTGCAATTGCCTAATCTGTATTATATTCCTTACTGTATTGTTCCTATCATTATTCGGATATTGTTCGATACCCGACTGGCACTCAATATTCATATTCTGGTGATACTGGTGGCAGGCTTTTTTGTGCCGAATAGTTTCGAGTTTGCCTATTTTGAGATCACAGCAGGGATGGTATCGATCTATAGCATCAAAAACCTCATACGCCGTGAGCAATTCCTGATATCAGCTGTAATTATAACCTTTGGCTATTTCCTGGCTTTTTTGGGTATATCGTTTATCCGCGAGGGCAGTTTCAGCACTATTGATTGGACAGATTTTGTGCCATTTGTAGTAAGCGTTTTACTTACTCTGCTGGCCTATCCTTTGATCTATGCATTTGAAAAGGTATTCGCAATAACATCAGATATTACCCTAATCGAACTTACGAATACCAATGCACCTTTACTGCGCGAACTGGCCTTTACTGCTCCAGGGACATTTCAGCATTCGTTGCAAGTAGCTAACCTGGCCGAGAATGCAATTTTCTCCATAGGTGGTAATGCATTGCTGGTTAGGGCAGGGGCCTTGTATCATGATATCGGTAAAATAGAGAATCCATTATACTTTATAGAAAACCAAAGTCCCGGCTTTAATCCGCATGATAAGTTGTCGTATGAGGAAAGCGCGCAGATCATCATTCGTCACGTAAGTAAAGGTATTGAGATGGCGAGAAAAGCAAACCTGCCTGAGATCGTCATCGACTTCATCCGCACGCACCATGGCAATACACGGGTAGATTATTTTTACCAGTCGTTTTTAAAAAATTTCCCAGAGAAGTTTGTTAATGAAAATATTTTCCGGTATCCGGGACCGATTCCATACTCAAAAGAAACTGGTGTTTTGATGCTGGCCGATTCCGTAGAGGCTGCTTCACGTTCATTACGTGAACCGGATGAAAAATCGATAAGCGATCTGGTTGACCGTATCGTAAAATACAAACTGAACCAGGATCAGCTGAAAGACAGTAACATAACCTTAAAAGATATAGAAACCATCAAAGCTATCTTTAAAAGGATGCTGGGCAGTATTTATCACGTTCGTATGGATTACTGATTTGGTCGATTGGGTTATGTGGTTGATTAAGTTCAGTAGTAAACTGGTTGGTTATATTTATTTTCATTCATCCAACTTATTCTAACTCAATCAACTTAAGCCAACTCAATCAACTTATTCAACTATTACTGAAAATATTTTTTGACGACTTAGACGAATTACTATATTTGCAGTCCCAAAAACGGGGATTTGTTATTATAAAGGTGAGGTGCCTGAGAGGCCGAAAGGATCAGTTTGCTAAACTGACGTACGGGAAACTGTACCGAGGGTTCGAATCCCTCCCTCACCGCCAGATAATCAGTCAAAAACACTCAAAAGCCTGTAAATCATATGATTTCAGGCTTTTTTGTTTTTGCTAACACAACCAAAACATGCCAAAAATCGCATAGTTCCATTGCGACATTCATTGCGTCTTTTTTCTCGCAAAAAAGACGCAATGGAAACAATATAAGCTGTTGATTTACAACTAGTTTAATCAATGAACATCTTGTAGGTTATTAGCTGCATTTCGATATTTATAAACCTTTAAATAATGTCGTTATGTTAGAAAAAAGCTTTGGGTTGTTATTCTTCTTAAAACAGCCAAGAAATTATGAACGCGGGCAAATGTATGTTTACCTTAAAATTACGGTAGACGGCGTGCCCAAAGAAATGTCCGTCAAGCGCAGTTGGGAGCCATCGCGCTGGAATGGCAAAGCAGGGAGGGCGTCCGGTACTAAGGAGGATGCGAAAAAATTAAATGTCTACCTCGACAGCATTCAGACAAAAGTTTATGACGCCAAACAAAAACTAATTGATACGGGGCAAATGGTGACCTCTATGGCCATCATTGAAATTGTCAGCGGTGTTGAACAACGGAGACGCGGCCTTATGATGCTCTTCAAAGAGCATAACGATGAGATGAAAAAAATGATCAACAAAGGATTTGCACAGGGTACGTGGACGAACTTTAACACAACTTACAAACATGTATTAAACTTCCTTGGGTCACAATATCATACAGACGAAATTAATATTCTTTCACTCAACCTGGAATTTGTAAAGCGTTTATATAGCTGGTTTCGTGCGGAAAAGAATTTAGGTCACAATAGTGCACTTAAAAATATTGCGAATTTGAAAAAGATCGTAATTGGTTGTGTCGATAATGGCTGGCTGAAAGCTAATCCATTCTTGAAGTTCGAAGAGACCAGGGAAGAAGTTTCTACTACGTTTTTGGTGAAAGAGGAAATTCAGGCAATCGCTGATAAGGAGATAAAAAATGAACGTCTTTGCCGCGTTCGGGATGTATTCATTTTCTGCTGCTTTACAGGACTGGCATTTGCTGACGTCAAAAAACTTAAGAAGTCAGAAGTCGCTTTGGGTGTCGATAGTGAGCTGCGTATCTATAAAGGCAGGCAAAAGACCGGTACACCTTCATTTATTCCTTTGCTACCTATCACCAAGAAGATTTTGTCTAAATACAAGGATGATCCAATCTGTGAGTCGAAGGATCTATTACTCCCTGTTCTTAGTAACCAAAAATACAATGCCTACTTGAAAGAGATCGCAGATATCTGTGAAATTGATAAAGATATTAAGACGCATGTTGCCCGGCATACATTTGGAACCACGGTAACTCTTGCTAATAAAGTTCCATTGGAATCTATCAAAGACATGATGGGACACAAAAGCATGAAGCAAACATTACATTATGCTAAAATAACTGGGATGAAAATAACTGAGGATATGACAGAGTTAAGGAAGAGATTGACCAAGAAAAAGTTTATTTCTGATACGCAGATTTTAAAGAAAAATCGACAAATCTAACCATGCCCACATATCAATCAGGTAAATAAAGACTTGTTGGGTTTTATTTACCTGATTGATAAAAAAGATCATTCAAAGGAGAACGAAAGTCTGTTATTGATGGAATACTGCTATTCAAATTAACTTTAGAGAGATCAGTTTGATTGGGATGTTCTTTATGGGAGAATACCCAAAAACAAGCGGTTCTGGAACCCCTGACTAAAAAAGAAAAGCGCGTTAAAGATAAGGCATTCAAAAAAGTCCAAAAACAAAAAGAAAGGGCTGATAAGGCTTTCACGAAACAACAAATAAATAGAAAAGGGCAGAAAGGAACGTAATTGGAACCAGGCTGCTAAAGCGCCTGTCTTAGTCCGCGATCTCTCCGGTTTTCTTCGCAGATAACTAGCTAATTCTTATGAGATGTAAAATACTCCCAGTCAGACCAAGGTATAATGATTTAATTTATTGTTCTGCTTCCGCTCAAATCTAACAAAACGCCGGTCTGTTGGTTTAAATAATGAGAGTATTTGATGTGAAGATGTAAGACGTTGATTAGTTAGCGCCACTTTCAATGCTGGCTTTTCAATTGTTATTCATCTGATTTCTATGAGCATACTCGCTAAATATTATAAAATTTTCATTATCTCGTTTTTAGTTTGTGTTTTACCCACAGCTTTAATGGCTCAGAACGCCGGCGATGTCGTACCGGTTAATAAACAGATCAAAGATACCAGCCGTCAAGTTGATTTGATCGATGTTGCAAAGGACGTTTTCCATATAGCTCCTGGCTATATTAGGGAAAAGCGTGAAAAAAAAGTGTATTTTTCTTTTTTGCCGGTTAGCAGTGCAATTCCGGGAGGAAGTGGAAGAGCTTTGATCACTACTACTACTGCGGGAGTATATTTAGGACCCAGAGATATAACTAATCTTTCGAGTGCTGTGTTTGCCCCATACTGGAATTTCAAAGGTCGCTTCGGCCTGCCTTTGCGAACAAGTATTTGGCTCCCGGCTAACACCTGGACAATACAAGGTGATATTCGCTTTCTTGTTTATCCGCAATACACGTGGGGATTAGGCAGCGATCATAGTTACACAGAAAAAGCGCTGGTTGATTATAATTATATCCGTTTCTACCAGAGTGTACTTAAAAAAATTACCCCCTATTTTTTTGCAGGGCTTGGCTATAATCTGGACTATCGTAACAATATACATGGCGATGATCCCAATATAGACCTGGATCAATTCACGAATTACCATCAAGGATTGCGGGGTAGTTCCATTTCTTCTGGTATCAGCCTTAATATGATCTATGATACCCGTAACAATTCCATCAATCCGTTACCAGGTTCCTACGTAAATATTGTTTATAGAGTAAACCCCGTATTTATGGGCAGCGACAATAGTTGGAATTCATTATACGTGGATGTCAGAAAGTATATATCTATGAACCCGGGAAGACCTGCCCAGCAGAATACATTGGCTTTTTGGACGTATTATTGGACAGTTTTCGGAAGCGCTGCGCCATACCTGGATCTTCCAGCGATCGGTTGGGATCCTTATAACAGGTCCGGCGAAGGAATAGACCAAAGTAGGTACCGCGGCAAAAGCCTATTTTATTTTCAAGGGGAATACCGGCGTGATATCACAAATAATGGTTTACTTGGATTTGTACTATTCTCGAATATCAACACGGTAAGTGGCTCAGGAACCTTCTTTTCGTCATGGCATCCAGCAGCTGGAGGTGGTTTGCGTATAAAGTTTAACAAGGGCTCCAATACCAATATTGGGTTGGACTATGCTGTAAGTAAGGGTTATCATACAATTGTGCTGAATTTAGGGGAGTCATTTTGACCTGTTGGTCAGCATTATTTATTCTCCATTATTGCTTTTTTTCTCCGATTGCTCCATAACTGCCCAATATGCCTGGTTGGTACAGTATCACCAAGAAGTTTTCCCCAGGGCTTTAATTCATCGATGCGGTCGCAAATGATCTTGATCACGGCTATGAACGGTAACGAAAGGAACATGCCTGGTATTCCCCAGAGCGCGTTACCTAAAAATACAATTACCAGGGAAATAAGGGCATTAATCTGAACTTTAACAGATACGAAGCGCGGAAAGATTATGTTGTTATCTATAAATTGTATTACGAGATAAGCGATGATTACCAGCAATTGGGTTGAAAAACGGTCTTTAGTAATCGTCGCGATGAGGACTGGCAATAAAATCGCAATAATACCTCCAACTATCGGAAGCATATTAAGGATTGCACCGAGCACCCCTAAAAGTATGGCATATTTTACACCAAGAATGAGTAAGGCGACCGAATTTAATACCGCTACAATCACGAGCTCGATAAGCAAACCGATCATATAACTTTGAATGGCACCCTTCGTCTGGGTGAGCACCTCACCGACTTTATTGCGATGTTTTTCGGCGAAAACTTCGTAAACAAAATTCAGTAGGAGGGTTTTATAAAAAAGGAACATAAAGGTATAAGTTGGGATCAGAAACAACATGCTTAGTGTTCCGAAAAACGTACCTATCGTATTCCCCAAGCCCGCTTGTCCGTTGTCAATGGCCTTTTTTACAAAGTCTAATTGTTTCTCCGCCGTGACGCCAAACTTAAAGTTGATCCAGGCTTCAGCGCTATCAATCAGTGCCTTTAATTTAACCTTAAGCACCGGGAACGAATCCGAAAACTGAGCAATCTGCGATCCGATCAAATAAAAAAGTCCGGCAATACAAATCATACCGATCAAAACTGCGACCAATACGGATAACGCCCTTGGAATTTTAGGGCGGCATAAAAAGTTATAAATTGGATTGAGCAGCACAGAAAGTAAAGCCGCAAATGCAAGTGGAATAAGAATAGCACTTAATGAATTCAAAATATAAATCAACAGCACCAATCCGAAAAGTATGACCGTGGTCTTTAAATAAAAGGGGATGGATTTTGGATTCATAATTCACATAACTGTTTTATTTTCAAGTAGAATGCGGATTATTGGTAATCTCTTGAAAGAGTCTTTTATCTGAGTTGCTTACAAGGCTAATTTGCCATTCACCAATACCCTTAAATCCGTTTACGCTAGCCACATTGATCAATTCGGATACATATTTTCTCACGTCTTCAATAATTTTCTGGCTCATATTTACTTTTTCTTATTAATAATATCATTGCTGCCAATGGATTGCTTACCGGCTTGGTAATCCGATACTTTTTTCTGATGGTCGGCATTTGGTGCCTTTTTGACGTTTTTTCCGCCTTTGTCTTTACTCATAATGTTTTCGTGTTATGTTAAATAAATGTTTTTCTGAGTTTGATAATTCTCATCCAGTGCATTAGCTTCATAAGCGGATACACCGGGTCGATCTCGAACCATTTCTTACCAAAATTCGCACTGTTAGGATATTGATGGTGATTATTCTGGAAAAGCTCACCCAGCATCAGGAAATCAAATGGCGTCGTATTCTTTGATTTATCTTTATTGTCGAAATTCCGGTAGCCATACTTGTGACCACACCAATTAACGATGGCACCATGTATGGGGCCCATCATAAAATGGACTGGCAACAATAAGAACAACCACCAATGCGCGGCAAAAAAGATATAGAACGTTGTATAAGCTGCCCCGAATAATAAACGTGATAAAATTGAGGAACCCATTCTGTCAATTAACGGCCATTGCGGATAGTGCCCGGGAAATTGCTCTTCCGGGTTCCTGGTTCGTTCTACATAGTCCTTGAAGGTCTTCAATGTAGCATTCATCATTTGGAATATATCAACAAAAAAATGCGGCGAGTGAGGGTCTTTTTCCGTATCGCTAAAAGCGTGGTGTTCACGATGCATAAGGGCATAGGCTCGTGGATTAAGAAAGGATGCACCCTCAAACAGATACGCCAATAAATAAAACACCCGTTCCCAGGCCCTGCTGGTTATAAACATCCTGTGAGATGCATAACGATGCTGAAAAAAGGTTTGAAAAAATAGCGACAAGAACCAATGCGCTATAAAGAAAAATAAAATGATCATAAATTTAAAAGGTAATTCAATAACTATCGTCAGCCAATCCTAAAACAGAGGAAAATGAAGGATTCACTTTGGCCTGAATCTCTGAAACGCTACTATCGTCTCAGTTAGTGAACAACGTTTGCGTCAGATATTAATGGGTTGTAAGGCCAAAAAATACAGGTGTATAATTGATGAACGGAGAAGCAGGCGATTTGTTATAATTTAATATCGAATTGGCTCACGGCCGGTTCAATCCAATAATGCAAATTTATTTATTATAGAAACTCCGTAACAAAAACCATTTGTTATTGTTCCCGCTACACAACCCAATCAATACGCTACTGTCGCCTTAACTTGCCCGGTATAATTGCGGGGATTGGTTTATTTAAGGGGATCTTTATCAAAGACAATGATTTTATGGCTCAACAATACGCCAACGATCTTGATCGTATGGCGGTGAGATATCGTTTAAGTGATAACGAATTATGGGAACTACGACTGGTTTCTGCTTCACAACAGATGGACATTGAGCATTACTATTGTCCGACGCTTACCATCACCGCAGTACCAGCGTTATTGAATGATTTGCTGGTGATGTTATGGATACATCTTGACAGTTTCCCGGTTAATGTCACCAAGGGGCTAACACCTGACAAAACTGGTGATCCGCCGCAAGCCATTACGATGATTTAAATATAAACCTGATAGACTCAGCGATTCTTCGCGTCAAAAGCCAAATGCATATCAGATAATCTGGCACTGATTTAATAAAAATTAACTGTAAAATGAGAGTAAATAAAGATAAATTAAAATTTAAAAAACGGTATTCCTGGCAGAATGATAGTGATAGTCCTGCCAAAAATATTTTTTTTGGCGATCACCTCGTTTTTGACCGGCACGACGGCGACCAGGTGCTGCACCTGATCAGAAAAATGGATACCGTCCAAAATTTTCATAATCCATTATCATCTGAAGAAATAGAAACGCTACTTATTTTTTTGCCAGACAAAGCGTTAACACATTCTCAAGTGAGAAAGTGGATTACATTAAACCGAGATAAATATCGACAGTCAGTCTCGAGTGTGTAAGAGAAATGCGATTGAGGTACATAAGAAATTTATTGAACTGATCTATGACCAGTAAAATCGACGCAAAAGTATTCTTGATTTGGGCTTAATAAAAACACTTCACGGTTCTGGATTCATTGCTAACGCTATTGGCTCCGATCGTATGATTCAAAGACAAATCTTCCCTTAACTAAAAGGAACCGCCTTATGACGGCTCCTTTCTACAATTATTCTGCAGAAGCGGCGTTATTGACGACATTTTCGGCGATCTCTGTTAGAGCATTGTCTGTCTATAGGTTAATTTTATCTTACCTCGGTGCAAAAAACTTCACCTTTCTGACCAAATCATCGATATCAAAGGGCTTCTCCAGGTAATCGTTGGCAGAGCAATTTTTTTGTGGCAGTGTATAGCGGCTGTGAGTCGCTGAAATTATAATGATCGGTATCGCAGCCGTATTTTTTTCGGATTTGAGATGCCTGCAAATGTCCCGTCCGTCCATATCCCCCAGCATAACGTCTAGCAGAATTACATCGGGTATCCAGGAGGCTATCGCACTATCGACCTGGTGACCATTATCGAGTTCATTGACCTCGTATCCCTCGTCATCAAGGATTATCCTAATAACTTCTCTGATGCCAATATCATCATCCACTACCATTACTTTTTTTACATCACTCATTTGGTTACTATTTAATTGATGTTTTTATCATCACGCTAATTAAAAAAGAACCAAAAAGTACTTTTCTGAGTAGATAGATGTGTTGAGAGTTTGATAACCCTATGAGATAAATACCATGCCAACACTTTCTATAGGGGGTATTCCGCCATACTTTGTAAACAGTGTAGCATAGCACCTACAACTTGATGTAAATTCAATGCATGATATTTAATATATTGTTAATTAATTTTACTATTAATAAAATTATGCCAAATATTATTTGTACCTTGCGTCCTTATTAAAAAATATTTAATGCAAAAAGAAGGAACCGTGAAATTTTTTAACGCCCAAAAAGGCTTTGGATTTATTTCACAAAATGACAACAGGAACGAAATTTTCGTTCACACTACCGGGCTGATTGATGAGATCCGTGATAATGACCTGGTAGCCTATGATGTAGAAGAGGGCCGTAAGGGTCCAAATGCGATCAATGTTAAGGTGATCTAATATATTACTATATCATATTCGTAAGAGCATCCGCCTGTTAGGACGGGTGCTTTTTTATTTGATATCATCCCTAAAACCAATCATTGCTTTTTCAATGATATATTCTCTGCATTTTATTAAGTACGATTAAAACATACCGTAACTAACGAAGTTATCTGATTATCAATTAAATCATTATGGATATCAGCCAGTTTAAGGCTCTGCCATTTTACGTTAAACTGGCTTGTGTGTTATTTAGTCTGATCGCGCTTACTTATGTGGTCATTACTGCTAAGGAGATATTATCGCCATTAATATTTTCCTGTTTATTCTCAATTCTCTTACTGCCATTTGCTGCATTTCTGGAACATAAATTCCATCTGCCACGCAGCGCCGCTTCCATGTTAGCGGTATTATGCTTACTGGCTTGTATTGCAGGTTTGCTTTTTGTAATAGGTTCCCAAATTGCCAGCCTAACTAATGACTGGCCACAATTTCAGGATCAGCTGCACAAGCTGCAAAACGATATGATGGACTGGATCCGGACCAGTTTTAATATAACGCGGCACAAGCAGGAAACTTTTGTAGCCAACACTACTAATAAAGTCGTTGCCGCTGGGGGCGCAGTGGTGGGTGCGACCTTGCTATCGTTATCTTCTATATTGCTCTTCCTGGTCTTTACCTTTATTTATACTTTCTTTTTCCTCCTATACCGCAAACTGATTATGCGTTTCCTGGAGTCGGTTTTTAAAGAGGAAAATAAATCGATGGTACATGAGATCATTGAACGTGTGCAATTCATCATCCGTAAATATATTATTGGATTATTGATTGAAATGGCAATCGTCTCGATCGTAGTCAGCTTTGCATTTATGTTCCTTGGCGTGAAATATGCTATCCTGCTTGGACTGATCACGGGCTTGTTCAATATTATTCCCTATATCGGCATTTTTTCAGCGCTGATCATTTGTTGCGCGGTGACTTTTGCTACGTCACCGTCTCAGACTACGGTAATCTATGTCGCGATCACCCTATTTGTTACGCATTTGATCGACAGCAATGTGCTGTTGCCATTAGTAGTAGGTTCCAAGGTCCGCATCAATGCCCTTATAACGGTACTAGGGGTGATCGTAGGTGAAATGATATGGGGCATACCCGGCATGTTTTTATCAATCCCGGTCATAGCTGTACTAAAGATCATTTTCGACCGTATCGACAGTCTGAAATCATGGGGTATTATTCTTGGCGACGAAGAACCCAAACAAAACCGCCTTGCAAAAACTTTGAGCGTGAAAAAAGGAGCAAAACAGGGAAATAAAGTTTAACCGCTGAAACAAAACCCCATATTTCAGCTTGTTTAATAAATCACTTATTAAACAAACCACAAAAAACAATTACCATGAATTCAATTCTTTACATCGTCGCGGTCATCCTGATCATTGGCTGGGCGTTAGGCGCATTCGTTTACTCTGCAGGCAGCCTCATCCATGTGTTACTGGTCATTGCTATCATTGCCATTATTTTAGGCTTTATCCGGGGCCGTTCAACAATCTAAGTCATCTACCGCAAAGAAAATCTACCATTTAAAAAAAATTATGAAAAAATTAACCTTTTTATTAATGATTGCCGGGAGCACCCTCGCTTTCCAGGCATGTAACCATGGCAGTAAGGATGCAAAAGATTCCGCTGACAGCTTAAACAAAACCAAAGACACCACATCCAATGCAATGAATACGGGTGGCATTGCGGTAAACAGTGATGATGCAAAATTTGCGACTGCAGCCGCCAATGGCGGGATGACTGAAGTGGCGCTTGGCAAACTCGCGTTAACCAAAACAAGCAATGCTTCGATAAAGGAATTTGCCAATATGATGGTAACGGATCATGGCAAAGCCAACGATGAGCTGATGGCAATTGCCAAAACAAAAAACATCACCTTGCCAACCGAGCCCGACAGTGATCACCTTAAAAAAATAGATGAACTGACGAAGAAGACTGGTACCGATTTCGACAAGGCTTATGTATCTGCAATGATAGATGGCCATAAAGAAACTCTGGACCTGATGAACGGAGAAGCAAAGAACGGCAGCGATACAACGTTGAAAGCCTTTGCAGCTAAGACCGCACCGGTTGTTCAAACTCACCTTGATGCGATCAATAAAATCCACAAAAACATGTAATAAGAATTGTTTGTGAATTATAGTTTTGAATAAGCCCGGGTAACCGGGTTTATTTGTTTTCGGGCCAGTACTCGCTCTCAATTTCGCAAGGAGTTTGTCCAAGAAAGGCATTTGGAAATAAAAAAGGGCCGCTTAATAAATAAGCGACCCAACCCTCACTTTTCAACCTCTGTTACTAATCGTCTGCCGGTTCATTACTAGCCGCATAGTTAGCTTGACTTTCGGCTATTTCGGTCAATATCGAATCAGCAGTTTTTTCTTCATCAAGCGTCATTACAAATAGCTCTGCAATGTCATAATATCCCAAAGTTTTTGCCAAAGCAATCATACCGCCATAAGAAGCGATCTCATAATGCTCAGCTTTCTGGCCGGCAAAGATCAGACCTACATCGCGCTGTGCAGTACCTTCATCGGTAGCGCTGATAATCTCGTCCCCTTCATCAATAATTCCTGCCATGGCATCACATTTCCTGCTTTCCGGCTCCAGACCGAGGATATTGAAGACATGTTCCAGACGCATTGCATGCTGTTCGGTTTCTTCTAAGTGTTCCTGGAATGCATTTTTCAACTCCGTTGAGGTCGCTGCTACAGCCATATCAGGTAGGGTATCGATCAGTTCTCTTTCGGCCCAAAGCAGGTCCTTCAATTCGTTCACAAAAAATTCCATCAGTTTCGAGTTGCCAGTAACGAGCCCAGGCTCTTCCTGCCAAATTTCTTTCTCCTGTGAATTCTCTGCTTCAGGATTAACCCCAGCTTGCTGCTGATATTGACCTATCCTGCCTCCATATGACGAGTCGGTTGGCTGTGTTGTATCTTTATTAAATGTTTTGCCCTCGTCAAGCTGGCGTGCGGTTTTAGCCTGCTCACGCAGAGATTTTATCATATCATGACCTTCTATAATGCCCTTCTGCTGACTTTGTAAAACTTCTGCTAATTCAAAATCCACTTCATTTTCTGAATCTAATGCATCACTGTACGCGGATTTGGCCGCATCTTCGCCGCGTTCACATTCATCCAGGATGGCTAAGCGGTCACTACCTGTAAAAGTAGATTTAATACCGATCCAGGCCCGGTGCAGATCACCGGATGTGCTGGTACCGTGTGCAACCTCGCCGTTATATTGACGGGCGATGCCCGTTAGTTCAGTTGCATATTGCCTGCTTTCACCGGCAAATTGGTTAAACAGGCTGTTCAGTTCCGCATCGCTACCGTCCAGGTCCTTTCCTGCTTTTTCGAAACCGGCTGCGCGGTCATTATTAATTTTAATGAGATCATTGATCACATCAATAGCTCTTTCTGAGATTTCCATAGGTGTTTGATTTTTTTCAAATATTTTAAATGGTGCTTCGGGACATCGAAATGACCCGGATAATGATTGCGATCACAAAAACGACCGCGATAATACCCACAAACGTACCTGCTTTAAAAGTTCCGGCGATAGCTAAACAACTGCTTAACATAATTACCATCGCCAGTGTGGCCATCAGGGGGATTATTTTTTTATAATAGGCTATTAACCTGCGTTATTGTCATCCAATAAATCGTTCGATGGGAAAGTTTGGGTCGCGCCATTATCAAGTTTCACAACGATATTATCGCCAACGGCATCTACAACTTCACCATCTCCCTCGGGCGTGATTACTCGTTGGCCGTTTAAAAACAAGTGCTCATTCATCGCCGCTTAGACTCCAATGGATTCATAAGTACTCCATTGAGCTACGCCTTTAGGCTCTGCTTTTCTTACTTCTTCACTTTTTACCTTACTCATTTCTTTGTCTAGCTTTTCCTTATCGGCTAATGGCTTTTCCATGTCTTTGGGCTGCTCAGTGAGTCCTTCGGTTTGGCGGATAGTAGTAATCGGGTCCTCCACATAAATAAAATTTTTATCCATGCCTTTGATTTCGCCTTCATTCCATGGCCCACGCACAGTACCTTCAGATAAGTTATATACCTGTTGCAGGTAACGCGGATCTGCGGCCAATACGCCCGGCGGAAAGTTTGGCTGGATACTTTCCAGTGCTGCCTCGAACATTTTATAATGGGTGACCTCGCGTGTCATCAGGAAGGAAAGTGTTTCATGTATATATGGATCATCTGTGAATTTCATCAAATGTTCGTATACCAGTTTGGCTCGGGATTCGGAAGCCAGGTTACTACGCAGATCGACGGTGAGGTCGCCATTTGAATTAACATAGGAAGCACACCACGGAATGCCCTGGCTGTTCCTTGGAGTTACGCCACCCCCTGTGATGACCACGAATTGAGGGTTGGCTGTTAAAGCCTCATGAATGATATTTTCTTTAGCTGCTTTTCCATTCATCACCTGCATGATCTCGGAGCTGTCGGCAGCATTTTTTAGTTCGCCGTTTACGCCCTTCAACAGCATTTGTATTGTTGCACCAACGATCTCGAGGTGACTAAATTCTTCAGTCGCGATATCCATCAGCATATCATATTTGTCAGGATGAGGAGCCTTTGCGCCGAATGCCTGGGTAAAGTATTGCATGGCCGCGGCCAGCTCGCCATTCTCACCGCCGAATTGTTCCAACAATAAATTGGCAAAACGCGGGTCAGGGCGCGAAACCCTGGCATTGAATTGTAAGTCTTTGACGTGGTGAAACATAATTTGATTTTTTAATGTATGTATCAATACAACTAACCGCGCTGAATTAAGTTTCTAATTAAGAAATTAAATAAATGAGAAATTTATTAAACGTTAAGCAGAATATAATTTAATAAATGAAAAAGAAAATAAATTTTTTTGAGAGGTTCTCCAACTGGGCTACAATCGCTACCGGCAGCTCAGCTGCTTTTATAATTGCCGCGATAGTCGTTCTGGTATGGGCAATCAGCGGGCCTTTGTTTCACTATTCGGAAACCTGGCAACTGGTCATTAATACAGGGACGACTATCGTTACTTTTCTGATGGTTTTTTTGATCCAGAAAGCGCAGAACAAGGATTCCAAGGCGATCCATCTTAAGCTGAATGAGTTACTTGCATCGCACGAAGGTACCAGTAACCGCATTGTCGATATTGAGAACCTGACCGAAAAAGAGTTAGACAGGTTACATAAATTCTATGCACAGCTATCAACCCTTGCGGAAAAAGATGATGATATCACACGCACTCATTCAATTGATGCCGCCGAAGAGAATCAGAAAAGAAAATCAGGCAGTCGCAGACTATCTACGAAGGCGAAATAGGGATAACACAACTCAGTGAACATTTTTATCCTGAAATCACCAGGATCTTTTATTCGACTTTTGTGCGAAGGATAGGCTTCAGGCATTTATGACATCTTGTAACTCCTTCATCCAGATCATCCCAATCATGGGCGCATTTTGATTTTTGATTTATCCTGGAAGTTATCGCTGCATAAATTAAAATAGCAGATAAAAAGAGTAAAAGGTAAATAATCGTGTTCATAAATCTCCGGCGTCTTTATATAATATTGCTGGCCGTTCTTGCTATACTGCCAAAATCGGTCCAAAGATCACTGGTGGGTGGATTAACCGGTTTACACATAAGAAAAATTTAAAATGATAATTTTTTCCTACAGGGTGTGTGCTAAATAGAGCAAGCAAGCCTTAACTTCGACCCTGAAGTTATAGAGTTAGAATTTTTTTAATTGCTACCTTCTTTATATAAAATGGAAAACAAGCTGTAAAACAAAACGTTAGATAAGCACAAGACTTAACCTGCTGCAGATGTATAATGAAAATAGAAACTTCGACTCGTTTTACTTCAATGAAATAATTGAAGGTATCAGACATAGTTATAGGATTACCGGCGACGGTGGAAGATACGCTGCGGAAAAAGATGGAATTATTATAGCCAAACTTGCCCGGTACGAAGTATGGGAGCAAGAAGACGGCGAACCGTTGAGCCCGCAAATGTTCGAAATGCTGGTTCATAAGATTGATGACCACCTGCTTAACGGTTCTAATTTATCTTAACGGGTTGGGGCCTGACCTTGAAAAATCCGGATGACGCGGAGAGGAAAAAGATATCGCCGTACCTGCAACTTACTACTCATATCCATTAATAACAATGCGGTGGTTAAGCTAGAAAAACATTTCTCCACGTATCTTTCACCTAAATAAATTCTATGACAATCGAACATGGTATTTAAGCATCATCATACAACCCTGGACATTACGGAAGCTATTCAAAGGAGCGTTATAAATATTAGAAAAGGATTGCCGGACATCAAGCAGGTATTTATTCAGCCAGTTCGGATTATGAACCGTTCACCTGCAGGTGTATTATTACCGCTAACTTATTGGAATTGACGATGTAATAATGAATAGCAGCATTCCGCGATTAATTTTTATGATATGTTTTAACTTATAAATAAAAATAAATAAATTAGAGGCAGCTAACAAGATAACGAACTTGTTGGTTGATAGTTAAGATTAAACAGTTTAGTATGGGAAATGAGAAGAAAAACTATCAGTTTATCAATGCCCGAACTGATAACGTAATTGGGTATTTTTCTGTACCTGCCAATGAATCAGGCAAACGGCTGATAAAAAAGCTCGAGAAAAAGCGCGACGAACTAGCTGTGAAAATGGGTCAGTACTTCGGACAAATCTATTGGCGGAAACAAGATCTGGCGTAAGGGAGTTGTGCTTAACCTGGCGTTGTGTGCTGGTTGTCGATGCGGTCAAGTCCAGAAGTGCTTATCTTATAACATTTGCCACCGGGCAAGTGCAGGTGAACGCGCTGGATAAATTGCTGTTGTATTAATAACTCAAATGAGCCAGCCGGAAAATTGATCAGTTCTCCGAAAATATTCGTCAAATACACCTTGCCGCTGGAAAACTGGTCTATCCTGCCACCTTCATGCAGCGTATGTAAAATTTCGATCATGCTGGAATTCTTGAAGTGATCCGTCATTTGTATGTGTTCCATTAACAGTCGCGAGCGCTGTTGGTTTTACAATTGATGTAAGTTTTATCGTTCTAATTAAAACTTGCCGGCTATGAATTTGTTGATGAAACAGTATGCATAGAAAATTAAAACCTGCGGGAGAGGACACACGCTCAATTGACATAGAAGATGCCTATACACTGGATTTTTGGGCCAGGGAATTTAAGGTCTCTAAAGCCAAGCTGAAGGCAGCGGTTGGTGTTGCAGGTAACAACGTAGCGGATGTAAAACGCAAGTTAAAAGTAAGATTGTTAGCTTAATAAAAAATTAGTTAACAACAGTGATTTAAGTCGTACCAGGGCTTTCCGACGGTTCAGCTGATGCGTTTTCCTTGGCTGGAAGTTTTTGCGGGTCTTCCTTTGGTACTTCGCGTGATCCGGGGTCGGACGGTTGGTTAAATTCGGGTGTTTCTTTTGGCACCGGCATTTCCGGTTTTTCTTCCGGAAAAGTATCGTGTTGCTTTCCCATAATTTTTTTATTACCGTTCTTTTAAAATGCTATTTCGAAATCGATCATCATTTTTCCTGGTATTGAAGTAGGCCGGTAACTAGCTTCTGCCATTGCGGCCTTGAAAGTCCCACGCGCGCCATTAGCGCGATGGTCGTATTCCGTATTTTGTCATGCAAATCTACTTCTTTATTGTTCGGTGTTTCATTTCTTCCGTGTGCGCCCGCGCTCAGCAGCAATCCATCCCGGCGGACGATGAATGTACTAGTTGAAACATCCTTATAAAAATGTGCAACCTCTGCATCCGCCCTACGTGGATCCGGTACAGGACGTACTGTCATCAGCACATATTCCTCCGCTCTGTCGTCACCACCTTCAGAAGCCATCCGTTCGATCATCACCCATTACAGCCCATCGCCGGCATCTGGACCGGCTGCAGGTAGATCAATATTAACGAAAAGACCTTCTTCCGCCATCATATCCACTTGCCGCCCCTCGTTATTACACAGCGTAAATATTGCCGATCCTGCTCCCGCATATACATGCCAGTTATTTACCGATAATAGCCGCCCTGCCGCTGCCAGGAAAGCCCGGTGTGCCTTTTCACGGGTATCATATTTTGCTCATGCGTAAAATCCGTTTGCCGTCCGGTTTCCTGCGGCGGTAGTTGCTGCAACGCTGTCTTCATACTTATTGAACTACTTCATGCGCTGCTTGTTTGCACATTTATTAAATGTTTCTTCCATAGTCCTTAATTCTATTTTGAGTCATATGCCATTTACTTCATCCCTGAAAAGGCAGAAAAAAAAATAGTATATGTTTTGTTAATAAGATGTAGTCATAGGCATCTGCGGCCTGATGATTTTAAAAAAGCAAAACCAAGTCAGCCAAAAGACGTTAGGTTTATAAATCATAACGTCGTGAAAGAGGTCAGTATATGCGAGTTTAGCAAACCGGAGTTAAACTATTGCCCGAGTATTAAAGTGGTTCAAATAGGCTAACGGTGATTGAGAAGGGAAAATTCTATGGCGGCACCAGCGGTTTAAAGATATCCATGCCTAAACGTGACTTTCCGGAAGAACACAAGGAAAAATCGCGACTTACCTATTATGCACATTACGAAAATAGCATCGAGATAAATAGTTCTTTTTATAAGCTTCCGCAAGCAAAAACCATTGCCAGATGGACAGCGGAGGTGCCATCAGATTTCCGCTTTACATTTAAGCTTTGGAAAGACATTACCCATAAAAAAGATCTGCTGTTCAATGCTGAAGAGTTAATCTGGTTCATGAAGGTCATCACAACTGCTGAAGAAAAAATGGGCTGCCTCCTAGTTCAATTTCCTCCCAACCTTCAGGCAAACGCACTGCCGCAATTGAAAGAACTGTTGAAAATATTGCAAACATTCAATTGGACGGTTGCGGTCGAATTCCGTCACCCTTCCTGGTACCAGGATACAGTCTATGAACTGTTAGCACGCTGCCAGGCCGCCCTGGTTATCCAGGACAAACCCCAGGCACCTACACCTATGGAAATTACATCGGATAAATTCGTTTATCTGCGTTTTCATGGCCCTGCGGGTGATTACAAGGGAAGCTACAGCGATGACTTCCTGTATGAATATGCTATATATATAAACGAGTGGCTGCAAGAAGGAAGAACTATTTACGCCTATTTCAACAACACTGCAGGCGATGCCCTTAATAATTTGAACTTCCTGAGAGGGTGTTTGGATAAATAAGAAAGGTGAACTGTCTTAGACTAAATTATTCAAAGCGGAAAATAATTATGGTAGATAATCTCGCCCATGGATGCGATCTGGCATCTAAACGACCAAACTTAACCCTTAATGAAACATTTCCTTATAGGGGTTGTAGTGCATTTTATTACATATAGTTTTTTTATGGCAAAGAGGGTTAAAAAGGTAGAGATAAGATCATCACTGGAAATTCAGCAAAGCCGGCTTGACCGCACCGCTATCACTATTACAGACCTTTTTGGAAGCCTGCCTTTTTTATCAATTATTTTACTGGCACTGATTATTTATCTTTTATGGAACCTGAATTTTCTGCCAGTTCTCCAGCCATTCGATCCGTATCCTTTTAACGGGCTGGACAGTGTATTGGCAATTTTTGCCGTGATCTTGTCCATCTGTGTACTGATCAGTCAGAACCGGCAACGAAGAGTTGAAAAGGTAAGGGAACAGGTAGAGTTTGAAATTAATATCAGGGCTGAAACAGAGATCACCAAAATACTCGGTATGCTTCATGAAATTCAAAAAAAGATGGGCATTGATAAATCAGATCCTGAACTCGAAAAAATGAAAGAAGCCACCGACCTTGAGCAACTGCATCGCCATATTGATAGAAATAACCCTGAATGAAAGAATTATTTACGCTTATCATTTTCCTTTTTAGTTTCCAGTTAGGTGCGCAAAGCCTGCCTCCGGCGGCCAAACCTATCCTTGTAGGGCGTATAGCTAAAAAGGACACCACTATTGAATCTGATACATCGAAAGAAAATAAGGAGCCGCGATATTTTTATTTGTCATTGAATACGAATATTATTGTTAATGCCAAAGGCGGATTTGCAAAACGCTTTGCGCCAGGTTTAGAGTTTGGTCGTACTTACGGTATATTTGATATCGGACTGTCGGCCGGCACCCTTTCATCAAAATTGCAGGACACTTGTCACTATCTTGAATTTCGTCCCACCATTAATGTATTTTCAAAAGGCAGATTCGCGGAAGCGCTTTGCCTCGGTGGGGGATATGTATTCAACGCCAAACAGGGGTTGATGACCGAAATTGGGAATAGCATCAATTTTAATATCAACGAAAACTTTGCTGTTGCAGTTACCCAGGGTTATCTGTTTTTGGACGGAACGAATAACAGCCGAAATGCGCAATATATGGGTTTCAGCCTAACCTACAATTTTCTTAAGAGTCATAGTGTTAACAAACAACGCAAGCGAACAGCTATTATAAGTGACAAATAAGACTGCTCATCGAACGGTATCAAGCAATAGATACTATTACATCTGACTATAAATTGATCCGATAAAACAAAATTGATGTTCAAGGCTTGTCTAACAGGTGGTAATCATTACCACCTATGCCATTCTTTTAATAATATACTGTCACAATTTTTGTGATATTAACCAATCATTGCTGATTAACTTTTTGTCATGGGAACACTTCAACACGTACAACATCAGATATCGGCGGTCAACGACCTGATCCGTATCAATAATGACCGGGTTACCGGATATAAAAGAGCGCTTGAGGACATTTCCCAGCCACAATGCCAGGAATTGTTCCAAAAATTTCTGCAGCAAAGCCAGCATCATATAGCAGAACTTCAGGAATTAATTCACCTGTTTGGCGGAGAGGCTGCTTCCGGGACGACCATGTCCGGGAAATTTTACCGTACCTGGCTGGACTTGAAAACAAAATTTGGGGGAAACGGCATTCTCTCGGTATTAGATAATTGTGAACATGGTGAGGAAGTAACCGAAAACGCCTACCGGGAGGCCATAGATGATAAAGAGCTTATTTGGCAGGATAAACGGGTCGAAACATTATTGGACAATCATTTAAATGCGCTTATCGCTGCGCATGCGCAGATAAGGGAGTTCCGGCAGCACAAGGTTTAAAAATTATTTATACAGTATAAATCACTATATGTGTATACCCTTTGATTTGGAAGATGCGATAGTTAGTTTTTACGAACGGTCGATCACCTGCCGCTGGCTTATTGGGCGATATGCTAATTGAGAGGTAAATTGAAGTAAAAAATACTGCCCGTGTCCTTTCCACTTTCCACCCAAATATCTCCACCATGCCTATGGATAATTTCGGCGCTTAAATAAAGCCCGATACCAAAACCAGATATTTGTTTACTATGTTCAGATTGTACCCTGTAGTAACGGTCAAAGATCTTTTCAATGTCCTCTGGCTTGATTCCAATTCCCTGATCTTTAATACTAACAACTGCTTTCCCATTTTCAATCACACAATCGATAGTGATATCCGTTCCGTTGGGCGAATATTTAACCGCATTACCAATCAGGTTGGATAGTACGGAACTGATTTTGTCACGATCAGCCGTCACAGCTACTGGGGGGCATGAGTTGAAATATATATGATGAGTATGCACAGTTAAATTTGATTCCTCTATCATTTCAGTTATCAATGGCCCTAACGGAAAATTTTGTTTTTCGATCAATAGCTTCGCGGATTCCAGACGAGATACGTTTAGGAAACAGTTAATCATTGTGGTCATGCGTTTGACCTGAATATTGGATTTTTGCATCAGCCCCGAAACGAAGCCATCCCCGTTAGGCTTTAATTTGGCTTCGGCTACTTGCAGCAAGGCTTTAAGCGAGGTCAGAGGTGTTTTCAACTCGTGGCTAACCATGCCAATAAAGTCGCTCTTGCGTGTTTCGTCCAGCTTGCGTTCGGTAATATCACGCGCAATCTTAGATAATCCAATAATGTTACCATCATTATCTTTGATCGGTGACACTGATACCGAAACATCGATTTGGTGTCCGCCTTTAGTGAGGCGTTTGGTCTCAAAATGCTCCACTCGTTCGCCTGATTTTAAGCGGGAAAGAATTATTGGCTCTTCATCGAGGCGATCTTCCGGGATTAATTTATAAATGCTTTCGCCGATCATTTCTTCAGCGGCATAACCAAACATGCGTTCGGCTGAACCGTTCCAACTGGTAATGATACTTTCAAGAGTTTTACTGATGATGGCGTCGTCGGAAGAAGCTATTATTGCAGCTAATCTGGAGCTTTCTTCCTGGGCTAGTTTCATTTCGGTAATATCCAGTACGGTACCTATAAACCGCACCGCCTGTTCGTTTTCAAAATAAATGGTACCCTTCACTTTGATCCACCTTGTTTCACCATTATCATAACGGTTGATACGATAATTCAAATCGTAGGGCTCTTTTTTATCAGGCTGTACACTATTAGCGATTTTTTCTTTTACCCAATCCTGATCTTCCGGATGGATCAATTCAGCAAAAAGTTCAAAGGTAGCGGGAAGATCCAGAGGAATGCCGTAAATATCCCGGCATTCTTTTGACCAGTAAAGTTCACCTGTAGATGGGTTATAATCCCACGTGCCTAATTGAGTAGATTCAATGGCCATGCGCAGGCGGGACGAACTCGTTTCCAGCTCGACATTGGTATCCACCAGGCGTTGTTGGATATCTGTAAGTTCATAGTTGGCAGCAGCAAGCTCTTCATTAGTTACTTCGTGTTCTTCATTGGAAGCGGCAAGCTCTTCGTTCAAAACTTGCTGCTCCTGATAGCTTTGCTGTATTTTATACTCACTTTCTTCCAGTTCGCGGGTCCGTTGGATCACCCGTTCCTCCAATTGAGTATTTAATAAAGATAAATTTTGCTGGGTCTCACGTAACTCAATATTGGTTAGCAGTAATTCTTTATTCAAAGCATTTATCTGCTCCATAGTTTCTACTTGTTCTAGTTGACTTTTGAGCAATGCGCCCTCGGTCAGTATTTGATCAGTTACATTATTAGCCAGTTGGATAATATAAAAAACTTCTCCGCTTTCGTCCAGTACCGGTGTATGGCTGGGGGCCCAATAACGGGTAATAAATTTACCCGGATTATTGATATCAGGCACATCATAACGCTGAGTGCGCATATAATCCGGCTTTTTTGTTTTTAGTACTGTTTGCAGGGAAGAATTGATATTTTGTACCCCATCGTCGCCGTCCGGCAGGTCAGGATTATCTGGAAAAGCTTCAAAAATATGCTTGCCTTTGATTACTTCGCGTTTAGTTTCGGTTGCCCTCAAAAACGCATCGCTGGCGGTAATGATATACAGGTCTGGTGAAAGTACCAAATACATATTTGGCACAGTTTCCAGTGCTTTAAGAACTTCATCCGAGGGCTCTTTAGTCCGCATGTTGTTTTAAAATATTAAACTATAAAAAAAGTCCGGTTACTTCATTAATGCCGGACTTTAGAACTTCATTGCCAACCAGGTACCTCGCGCTATATCGCAGTTATATCTTTAAACCCGCCAACTAACATACTGTTTCATAATAGTTTGAATAAGTTAAAGAACCTTATTAATCTGGACAGGCAGCAATCTGAGCCTGATATTATAAATTCATTTAGAACTTTAAACTTATTTCAGACTTGCCTATCGCTGAATGAAACTATTTGGCGTTATTCTGATTTAATGTATTATGCCACTGAGTACCCAAGTTATCTATCTGTTTGTATTAGCTTTACCGGTAGCCTGCATCGCATGGACCGTAACGCATGAGGAAATTTTCAAGGAGCCACGCGCATTTTGTGCCCGCCGATGTCGTGACAGTAAGATGTTTGCTGCACGCAAATTCTTCTATTTATTTACCTGCGAGTATTGTTTCAGTCATTATGTAACGATTCTTGTCCTGGCGATTACCCGGTACAAGCTTTTATTTGATGATTGGCGGGGTTACCTTATTAGTGGGTTTGCATTGGTATTTGTGGCCAACGTTTATATGAGCCTGTATGCCCTTACACGTACTGATCTTAAAAGAGCAAAACTGGAAGCTCAGCAGGCTGAAAAGAAAAATCAGTCCAATATATAAATCACGAAAATAAAAACGCTTATGAAACACAATGACATATTACATACGAAGAACATGTTTTTTATTCTTACAATGATCGTTGCTGCGTGGATTATGGAACGCCTGACACGCTCTCCAAAAGCCGATCTGGAGGATAATGCTAATAAATAATCAGAGCTTGACCTTAAGCAGACTATCGATAAACAAATAACAGGTACCGTGGTTGTTGCAGTATAAGATATTTTCATGTACGTCATCCACAATGTCTCCGAAACCAGTCCCGACCCATTAGAATTAAAAAAGTTTTTTGTCAGTCACCTGAACCGGCTGTATTGTGCGAAGAATCAGCTCTCTGATAAGTTACCTGTCATAGAAAAAAATTCCCATTCCCACGATCTCAGGCATGCGGTAAGTGGAACCGTAGATTCTGTATTGATGCAGATAGGGCGGATCGAGGAAATTTATACAAGGCTCGATGCAAGCTATACACCGGAGAGTTGTATCGGATTGTCAGGATTTCTTGATGAGGCTTTCCAGTCTATCGGACCTCCTTTGGACCGGCCAGTACTCCGTGACCTTTCCATTTTATTCTATATGCAGAATATAGAAAGTATCGAAATGGCCTCCTTTGAAGTTATGATGCGTGTGGCTGATAAACTGAAAGAATGGGACGTGGCACAACTATTACGAGAATGTTATGACGAAGCGCGCCAGGCCCGGGCGATGTATGACGCTTTGGCAGGGCATTATTTATGACCTTATTTAATGGCTAATAATAATCAGTACCGAATATATGATAGTCATATATGCAGTTAGAAGCATAACAATTTTATGAATTCTACATCACAAAAATCAATATCAAATGTTCTATTGAATATTGACATGCAACTTCGGTCGTAAATATTAGGCATGGAACATCAAATAAAAAAATAAAATAATGGCACGTTCAAAGGGAGATATTAAGACTAAAATTGAGAGCACATTTTGTCCTGTACATCGGGAACGCCCTGTCATTACTATAGTAAATGAAAACGATATTAACATCTACGGTTGTTGCGTGGAATTCGAGGATAATTGCCGAAAGGAAATACAAAAAATTTTGAAAGAAGAATCACAAAAGATACTAATAAGTGGTTGGAAGACAGGTTTCCGAAATGATTTATTAGGATAAATAGATTTTTATAAAAAGGGTTAAAAAAACTAGATTATTCCCTTTCATTCTTAGTCACTTTATCCGGATGTTCCCTAAAATACTATCGGGCAAGTTTAAAGCCTTTTGTGATAGCGATTGCTTTATCCCCACTTCCTTTTAGCATTTCATTGACGATTTCTATGGCCTTGTCCCGCATGTATTTCGGTTGATTTTGTAAAATGGAGGATATTCCCGACAGACCCACGGTGTATTATTAAAATTTATCGTTATTCTTCTTTATCACTTTCCGCTTCAGCTTTTTTGTTTTCGTCATACAAGTTCGTTGTATAGGGATTGGCAGCTAAAAGTTTGGCCATAAAAGCCAAATTGGCCGTCATGTACCGCAGAGTTTTATTGGTATACAAATAGCGTTCGCCCCCAGCTTCCACATAGTCTTTCTCACCACCTGCTTTCCCCACCCAATAAGCATTAACGTTGGCGGGAATGGTAAAACCGACTTCCTGCAATGACCATAGTACTTGTGCCGCACAGCTGTGTGCTCCGTCCTCATTGCCGGTTACCAGGCAGCCGCCGACCTTGCCGTAAGGCATATACTGGCCAGTGATTTTATCGGCGAGATTTTCATCCCTAAAAATGGCATCCAGTCTTTCAATAACTTTTTGAGCAGTAGAAGCGAGGTGTCCCATCCAGATTGGTGTCGCGATGATGAAAATATTAGATTGTTTGATCTTTTCAAGGATAATAGGCCATTCGTCACCTTCGCCTTCGTTAGAACCGTTTCCGGTGAGAACATTAAAGTCGTTAAGACGGATAATTTCAGTTTCAAAACCAAGTTCTTTTAATTGTCCGGAAGCTTTTTCAGCCAAGGCTCCGGTATTGGAAAAATCAGGTGCCCGTTTAAGTGTACAATTGATAAATAGTGCTTTCATTAATCTGTTGATGTTATGTTAGAACCACAACAGCCCCGATCAAAAATAGTTGCGGGTGATATAAACATTCCGGAGGATTTGATTATTAATAAGTTAATGCGCATCGGAATTATAGGTGGTGGCCCCAGCGGTCTTTTTATTTTTAAGCAACTATTGGCGTCAGGCCGGAATGATTTCCGTATCAGCATATTTGAGCGGAAACAGCAGTTGGGCGCCGGGATGCCATATAGTTCCGACGGCTCCAATAAAGAGCATATTACCAACGTTTCCGGAAACGAGATCCCTGAACTGGATAAGCCGGTGGCGGATTGGATACAATGCGTTGACCGCGACACGCTAAATCGTTTCCACCTCGATGCAGAGCATTTTAACGAATACAAAGTCTTACCCCGTCTCTTGTTTGGAAAATACCTGGCTGACCAATTTGGTGTGCTTCTTAAAAAAGCGAAAGAATGCGGCATCAATGTCCATACTTTTTTTGGAACTCCCGTCAGTGATATTGCGGATAAAAAAGAATTTATCTTGGTAGATACTGAAAAAGGGACATTCGAATTTGACCGGGTAATTATTTGCACGGGTCATCATTGGCCAAAAGGCCACGAGGGCACTGTGCCTGGATTTTTTGATTGTCCTTACCCACCCGCCAAACTTCAACTTAAACTTAATCACCCGGTAGGTGTTAAAGGAGCTTCGTTAACGGCGATAGATGCGATTAGAACACTCGCAAGATGCAACGGTGAATTCAAAACGGTAGAGAATAAGCTGACATATGTATTGAGCGAAGAAAGCAAAGGCTTCGAAATGCTCATGCATTCACGCAATGGTTTATTGCCAGCGGTACGCTTTCACCTTGAAGATTCGCACCTCGGTAAAGACGCCATTCTAAGCGACGAAGAGATCATGCAAAATAGGTTGCAAAATGACGGTTTTTTGTCACTGGATTACGTTTTTGAAAAGAATTTCAAAGATCCAATTCGCGATAAGGAGCCGGAAACCTATGCTAAGATAAAAGATATGGATATGGAGAGCTTCGTCGAGATGGTCATGCACCTTCGCGAGAATATGGAACCCTTTCAGCTGTTCAAGGCCGAGTACCTGGAAGCCGAAAAATCCATTAAACGCCGTGAGTCTGTATACTGGAAAGAAATGCTCGGCGTGCTTAGCTTTGCCATGAATTACCCGGCAAAATACTTCTCCGCTGAAGATATGATCCGGCTCCAAAAAACACTGATGCCATTGATCTCGGTAGTGATCGCTTATGTGCCACAAAGTTCGGTTTTAGAAATGCTGGCGCTTTATGAAGCCGGTGTATTGGATATGGTTACCGTCGATGAGAACAGTGAGGTGAGCCCGAAGAAGGAGGGAGGGGCAGTTTATCATTATGGTGAAGGTCAGGCGGTGCATTTTCAAAACTACATTGATGCGACCGGGCAGCCGCACCTTGAACTAAACGATATACCTTTTGACAGCCTGAAAAAAGACCGGGTTCTAAGCAGGGCCAAATTGCAATTTCGCGATGATCAAATTGCTAAAACCGCATTGGAGACGGGTAATGAAAAGGTACTGCAAGGCGCAGACGGCAAATATTACCTCTTGGTACCCGGAGTTACCATTAATGATAACTTCCAGGTAGTGGATGAGTATGGCGCCTTAAATGAACGCCTGTTCTTTATGGCCGTCCCTTATATCAAAGGTTATAACCCTGATTATTCAGGACTGGATTTTTGCGAAGAAGCATCCAAACGCATCGTGGATTGTTTATTGTCTTACTGAAAATTATAAAAGGCCAATATGCGGTTAGCCAGGAAATAGGCATGGCTGAATGTTAAGTGAGCGATCTCAAGAAATCCCAATAATATGCCAAGATCTGATTTTTGTATGTCTTTGTCAACCAGATGAGCTCAAATCAAAGTAGTTTGACGGAAATATAATTGATCAATTTCTGCCTGAACAAAGGATTACCTTTATCCATATTCAGGATCAATTCCTTTTTACGTTGCAAATATGCGGGCGCTCTGTTTCGATCATGCTCAAGCATCCAGTTGATGTTGTCATAAAGATCAGCATATTTTACCGTTTGGGCAAGTGAGCTAACCATAGTTAGCCGTTGCTCTTCCTTTTGCTTTCTGAAAGGTTTTTTCAATTCCGGATATGCTGATTTTGTATAAACATCAGTCAATTCGATAACGACTGAAGTGATCAGCTCAGCTTCTTTTCTGGATAATTGAAATTGGAGTAATTCTCGAAAAAGCATTTGCGGTGTTATATCGGTTTTCTCGATGAGGTCGTGGCAAAGTCCACATTCGTAACCTAATGCTACATAAGCACCCGACATTTCGGCTACCCGGAGTAAATGGTTGTGGTAAGGCTCCGCCGTCCCTCTGACCAGTTGACCTTTGTGCTGTTGCGCTACCCATTCGATCAGGTCGGGATATGGCATATTTGTTTGCAATAGCTCATAATTTGATAAGTAACAGGCTTTGATAAACTAAGTTTCAGACTAATTGTTATTTTCTAATGAGCCTGAAAGAATACTCAAAAAACGTATTTTAATAAGACTGTTGAACCTAAAGCCAGCAATAGCGCCCCGAATTTTGTTCATGCCTGAAAAAATAATATTCCAGATGTTTTTTTAATTAATATGCAGTCAACTATAATCAGAAAACTTGCTAATATGCGTAACTCTGCAAAAAAGGGTTCGAAAAAGCTTCCCCTAGAGGCTGCAAACAGTTGAGAAAATTTTTCTTAAATCGATTAAAAGTTTGTATGTTATTTTGCTAATGGTCAAATACCAAGAATTAATAAATATTGGAATAAATTTTGTGACATTAGCTATTTGAACCAAACTATGAAAAAGGAACACTACAAATTGTGTTTGTATATTGCTGGCCATTCACAAAAGGCTCTGCGGGCCATCACTAATCTACAAAAGATTACTGAAGAAGAATTAGAAGGAAGATACACCGTGGAGATCATTGATTTGTTGGAGCACCCGCAACTGGCCGAAGGTGATCAAATAATAGCGGTCCCCACTCTTATCAAAAAGTTACCTGCACCTTTGCGCGCAGTAGTTGGTGATTTATCAGACAAGGTAAAAGTTTTAGTTGGTTTGAATATTAAATGAATCCGATTAGGTTTAGTATTTCAGCCCGAATCGGACTCGAACCATATACCAATTTTTGATTTCTTGTTGCTACCTTCGAAATATGCCGAATGCCAGTCTATATTTTCGTTTCCGAAGTCCTTTCGACATCTCACCAAACCGCTTTGAAATAGGCAATCCAATTATCCAAAATAAGGTTCAGGCCAATAATTTCTTTCTGAAGAAGCTTTATCAGTTGACAGAGAACGAATTCGAATCTTACTATAACTTTCATCTCGCATATTTTTTAAAAAGTCACCCTAATCAGAACGAAGCATTTTTTAAGCATGTCTACGATGTTGCCATTGATCGAATTAAGCATTTTAAACGTCTCAATCCATTCTCCAAGAAATACGCACGAGCTCTTGAGCCGACAAGAAAATTAGAGTCATTTTTAACCTTTCTAAAATCGGTTGACCAATGGCATAAGACCGAGCCAATTGAATCAGTTATTGGAGACAAGGACAATCAGATCCATAAATTGAAGAATCGTGTTGCCGAATTGGAAGATCAGTTAAAAGAGGCGACCAAGTACGACGCGGCTGAAAAAGTGGTAATTGATAGAGGTGGCCTTCCCGCTTTCATGAATTTGATCGATCAATTGCAAGACCTAACCTTACCTAACGACAACAAGCTTACCCGCTCACAAACCCAAAGCCCTTGGTATAAAATGATCGCCAAATATTTTATGCATGGCGATAAAGAAATCTCTATTGATACTGCCCGCAATTATTTCCCTGCCAAAAAAGGCGATAAGCCGGCTAAGTTTATCGAGATAGCCGAGAAAGACAAGCTTTTCGAAATCGTTCGCAAGGACAAAAAGTAAGAACCCCTTTCCAATCGTGACCAAACGCCTCCATTGGTCATATAAACCTGCATTTCTGTCTTGACATTTGCCCTCATACCGTTCAGGCGATTTCAATCGATGCCGCTATTGAACAGGTCTACAACTAATCAAACAGGAGGGACAGATGAATCTGGAAATTATCACCAAAGAAGATCTTAAAGAATTTAAAAGCGAATTGCTGACGGAAATTCGGCAACTCATTCAGCCAGGACAAGGACAAAGCAAACAATGGCTTAAAAGTGTAGAGGTACGAAAGCTGCTCAACATCTCACCGGGTACTTTACAAAACCTGCGGATCAATGGCACGCTGAATTATACCCGTATCGGCAGTATTATCTATTACAAGCAGGAAGACATTAATAAGCTACTGGAAGGAGGCTTGAAATGAATACTAAAGCACCAGTAAAAGAACTGGCAGATTACGGTAAGCTGCTTAAAAGGATGAGCGGCGATGACCGCTTAATGGCTACGCATGTCAGCCTGTTTACCGCACTATTTATCCAGTGGCAGCGCAACAGTTTTGTTAGCCCTTTTCCTATTACTCGCAGGGAATTAATGACACATAGTAAGATTGCTTCAGTAGCTACTTATCACAACTGCATCCGTCAACTGGATGACTATGGCTATATCCGGTATCAGCCAAATTACCATCCAAAGAAAGGCAGCCTAGTTTACTGGCCGGAGAAACTCATTTAACGATGAGATACCAATGAGCGTGAGAGAAGGTAGCGGGATATTTCTATCCCGCAGTAAGGAGCAAGTTTGTGTTTTTGTTGCCACAAAAACTCCCCGATGCTGCGCACCGGGGCAAACTTGCCTTTTGCGCCCGTTGGTTGCAAAAGGGAAAAGGAATAAGGAAGTCTTAAAGGTTTTTAGATGGTAGATACAACACGTAAACAGGCAACAATTAGGCAGAAGAGTAAAGGCGGCGCGCCGAAGAAAAGAGTAAGACGTGAGCTGATTATTCGCATCCGGATGACAGCCACAGAACGCTTTCAAATTAATAGTAAGGCTAAAGCCGCTGGTATGCGCCCCAGCAGTTGGATCAGGGCGGCTGCAAAAAGTGCTAAGATCGTTCCCCGTTTAACTGTAGAAGAACGGCGCATTCTATGGATGCTAGCCGAATTGGCCAACAACCTGAATCAACTAGTGAAGCTGGCACATCAGCGAGGTATTTTCAGTGTGATTCGGGATTGCAATCACATCCTGAAGGAGGTCGATACAGTTATTAAACAGTTAAATAACAATGATAGGAAAAGTGATAACAGGTAAAAGTTTTGGCGGTTGCGTGCGGTATGTTCTTGAGAAGAATGATGCTGTCATATTAGATGCTGCGGGTGTAAGAATTCAGCAGGCTAATCAAGCCATCAACGATTTTAACCTGCAAAGGAAGTTCAATCCCGATTTAGGAAAAGCAGTGGGCCATATCGTTTTAAGTTGGAGCATCAATGATAAGGATAAGTTAAATGATGAAGTAATGGTAAGTATTGCAAAAGAGTACCTGCACAAAATGAAGATCAGAGATACGCAATACTTGGTGGTAAAACATAATGACCGGGAACACCCGCATATCCACATCGTTTACAACCGGGTAGATAATAATGGTAAAACCATATTAGACAACTTTCAAAAGCAGCGGAATGTTCAGGTTGCAAAAGAGTTGACGATGAAACATGGATTTTATATGGCCACGGGCAAGGAGCAGGTAAAACGCCCGCAATTAAAAGGGGCAGATAAAGTCAAATATGAACTATTTGACGCCATACGCTCAGCCAGTAAAAAAGTAAAAAGCATTGATGAGCTGAGGCAGGTATTGGCTAAAAATGGGATAGTTACTCATTTGAAGTACAAAGGTAATACCAACGATGTACAGGGTATCAGTTTCAGCAAAGGCGACTATAAGTTTAAAGGTTCGGAAATTGACCGGAGCTTAAGTTATGCCAGGCTTGTTCACGCCATCGGCCAACATCAAGCAAATCCTGGAAAAATTCTCGCCGATCAATTTAGGGAAGCTCTCCGGGATAAAAGGCAGGAGAAAACGCCGGAAACTCAGTATTTAAAGGATGCTGTTTCGGCAGGGGCCGAGCTATTCACAGGACTAACGGCCAATATGCCGGAAGAAGACGATATCCCGGAAATTAAACGAAGAAAAAGAAATCAGCAGGAACAAAGCAAAGGCGTATCAAGATGAAAGACATTAATGAACTAAACGAACGGATCAATTCAACAGAGGAGATCATAGAAAACCTGGTTAAAAAGACGGATGAGATTGAAAAGCAAATACCGAAAATAACGGACCTCCATATCCCTGATTATTCGTCTTCTCTGGATACAATTATTAAAGCATTAAATGAAATTCAGGCACTAGCTACAAAAGATCAGGATACAATTAAGTCCAAATTAGACGAACTGCCAAAAATATCGCAGAGGCAAATTCGGATTTTGCTGTTCCCGGAAACTAACCAGGGGCAGTACTATCAGATCGTTTTTGGCCGCCTAATCCCCTGGGGACTTGCCTTCATGGTCGCAACATATATCTTTATAACTGGATATAGAGCTATAGAAGTATCCAGATATAATGGAGCTATAGATCAATCAAAGCATTACCAGCGGGCATGGCTTTATTTGGAGCACCATGCGAAGAAAAAAATGCTAAGCGCAATGGGTGAGGCATACGATAAGACTGCGGATAAATAGAATTGAGCATTCCGCCTTTGGCGTCCGGCTTTTCGCTTTATCTTCTGCGAAGGATGCCGCCTCAATCCGTAATGCGATAATTCTAGTATATTTGTTATTCATTCGGCTTCCAAAAGCCGAAATGTGATAAGGTTTAGGTAAAAGCCCCCACGCAGCGAGTGCAAGGGGGCTTTATTTGAAATGACTATTTATTATCTAAAAGCTTAAATTATAGGAAAGATCGGCCTGAACCCTGTTTTAACTTGGCCTCCATACTTAGCGTAGTATGCGGCACCGCCATTAGTCTTTCCTTTTGAATACGCAGCCCTGTTAATTTGCAAATGCCGTAGGTCTTATTTTCTATCCGAACCAGTGCATCTTCTAACTGAATAATGAATTTCTTTTGCCGTCCGGCCAATTGATTGATGGACTCTTTTTCAAGTGTACCCGCACCATCCTCTAATGTTTTTAATCCGCCATCATTGTCATTAAAGTCATTTGAGCCAAGAGAAGAAACAAATTCCGCTAATTCCTCACGAGCTATCGTGAGCTTCTCCATTATTCTTTCTTTAAACACTTCTAAATCGTCATCTGAATACCTGTTTGTTTTGACACTATTATCCATCTTTACTCCTTATTTAGTGGAGAAATAACGATGATAGAGCTAATTGGTTTTCAGCCGATTGTAATTTTATGATAATAATTATAGTTCTGGGAAAATACAATAAAAAAAGAACGCTTTTCAGCATTCCTTTACGACGATATGTTTTAGATAGTTTTGTGCCAAAACCAGGCAAAAGGAATAAATATGAATTTGATGACCTGCTGTAAGAAACTTCGTTATCAGAGCACGCTCTTCTTCAACGGCCAGACAGCGGTGGCAGGCGGCTCTATACTTAGGCCGCTAGCATCGCGGCTGCACAAGCAGGAGTGATGGTTCACACCTGCTTTTTCCCCTTGCTTTATTTGAGCACCCATTTCACCGCATCCGGCAAAGTTAGCGACCGGCGGAATAAAATGTCAAGGATATACAAGCCACGATGATAGGATCGTGGCCCTTGACGTTTTATCCGCCTTCCGCTTTGGGTGCCTAAGCGGTTAAAATGGAATACTGTGTGAAATAGATTTAGGTTATTCCACCTTCGAAGGAATCCCTGTTTTTTGAATTCTTATTTACAGTCGCCCATTGGTGCACCCCGTTAAAATAAGGTGACGAATACCGTTAAAAAGCCGGGGAACACTCCTGTGCGATTGCCATAATTTGTCCATCAATAAGTATTGCATTAACCCAAATCACAATCATGCCTTCAGTCACTAACGACTTTCCTTAAGCTTTTGGACTGTGATGCTCTCATAGATCGTTACATTATGTTTATAGTAATCTGAATTCAACTTCCACTTTTGCCTGATCCATTATGCAATTTACGTATCTCTCTGTTCTGTCTTCTTCAGAGAGTTGTTGAATGATAATGAGTTTATTAGGGATGTTTTTGTTTTAGAAGTTAATTTTCTGTAAATTAGCTATTGAGATGATTGCAAAATAATCTGCAAAAGAATATTGCGACATTTATTGCGACATGTTTTTGAGGAGTTTGTAATAGATTGATTATTAGATAAATATTAGGTTAGGTTCGAATCCCTCCCTCACCGCTGAGAACTTATTCATTACGCATTAAAAGCCTGTAAATCATCATTTCACAGGCTTTTACATTTAAGGGCAGACTCCAAAAAATCACCAAAAAATATTATTTGGGTGAGTGATTAATTACCCGCTACTAATCCTATCTCGTACTTTCAACTGTATAAACAAAACTATCAGCCTTGTAATAACCCAGGTTGAACTCCATGGGACGCTGGCCGTGATCAAATACAAAACGCTTGCGAAAAAGAATAGGGCTGCCTTCATTTACCCGCAGCTTTTTAGCAATATCTGCTGTTGCAGCTTGTGCGCTGATTTCTTCTTTTGATAAGGTTGCGATAGTTGAATGCTCGCTTTCCAGCATTTCGTAAAGCGGCAGGGAAAAATCCTCTTCGCCTGTCAGTCCGACGCGGGGATGGAAATAAGATACAAAGTATACGAATGGCTCCTCAGGGCGTCCGCGCACCTTCTCCATGCGCAGTACCATTTTGTCTTTCTTGATCTCGAAAAACCTAGCGATCTCATCATCTGGCTTGACCCAGGTAATATGCAGCTCAAAGTTCCTGATCGTAATACCCCGTAGTTTCATCTCCTGAGAGAAACTCAGCCAATTATTTGATTTTGAACTTACCGGTACCTCTGCTACCTTGGTCCCGGTCTTCTTCTTCCGGATCAGCAGTCCCTCAAAGACCAATTTGTTGATCGCCTGGCGCAATGTCGTCCGCGAAATAGCCAGTTGCTTGGACAAATCCACCTCATTTGGCAATATCTTTCCCCCTTTATATTCGGGATCCTGGATCATTTGCCGGAGGAGTTCTTCGGCCTGTATATGTAAGGGGATGGGACTTTTGTGGTTTATGGTGAATTTCATGGAACTAAAGTAAGCTATTTCGGATTATGTTCGGACATATTGTTTAAACTTTTTTAGTAATTACTTAGAATAGATTTTATCAACCTTATTTTAAGGAAAAATATTCTTTCCAAAACATTTGCATGTCAAATAAATATAATTATGTTTGTACATTATAACAAATCATCCGATTTTTATTCGCCAATTATAATTTTTCAGGTCGTGCTTTCTATGGTTTGAAAATTAATATGTATATACATTATAACAAATATGAATATTCTTCAAAGTAGCAAAACTTTAAATGATTTAGAACTGGAAGAGGGGATGCCTTTTAGAAAGACCGGGCAGTTTTTGATGCCCAATACTGTTAATTCGTTCCCTGATCAGGCGGGTTATAATATTTACCCGGTTTTCAATCTTGACGACGGGCGTATCCATAACGATTATAGCTCACTGGCTGAATGGATCATAAGCCATAAAAATGTGATCATTGACGGATATGCAGGTGTCTTTTGGGAGGTCGTAAAGGATGAATTAACCAAATGCTTTGAACGATCCAACCTTAAGGTGGGGTGGACTAACACTACCACTTTCCTGAAGAAAGAGGAAGCGATCGATGAAATGGTTTCTCCGTTTCTTGGCGCTGACGATTCGGTTTGGGGAACAAAATGTTTATTGAATCTTGAAGACCTCTTTGACCCGTCATTGACTGACCAATTGCCGGATGCTAATTGTGATATTAATATTTTATATGGTACCGGTGCAGCACTTGCAGACTGGAAAACCCCGGTGGTGTATATCGACCTTCCCAAGAACGAATTGCAATTCCGTATGCGCGCGGGGTCTATCAGAAACCTTGGGAGTACGCAATTGATCGAGCCTTTCCGCATGTATAAGCGGTATTATTTCGTCGATTGGGTATTGTGCAACGATCACAAAAAGAAACTATTAGAGCGGATCGGAATCGTAGCTGACGGTCAATGGCCGACGGGCATCAGTTGGATATTGAAGGAACATCTTTTGGATGGACTGGCAAAAATGAGCTCTTCGGTAATCAGGGTGCGTCCCTGGTTTGAACCCGGGGCATGGGGCGGCCAGTGGATAAAAGAAAAGATTGCGGGCATTAACAAAGATGTGGTCAACTATGCCTGGTCGTTTGAATTGATCGTACCTGAAAATGGCATTGTCCTGGAAAGTGATGGGAATCTTTTAGAAATCTCTTTCGACATTTTGATGTTCTGTGACCGGGAAGAGATCATGGGAAAGCATGCTGGCAGGTTTGGTGATGAGTTCCCGATCCGGTTTGATTTCCTCGATACGGTAAAAGGCGGTAACCTTTCGATTCAATGTCATCCGGGACTGCAATATATACGCGAGGCTTTTGGCGAAACAATCACCCAGGACGAAACTTACTATATACTTGATTGCGAACCCGGTGCTGGCGTTTATTTGGGATTCCAAGACAACATTGATCCTGTTGTATACAGACAAGCTCTTGAAGACAGCCAGGCCAACAATGTCGAAGTAAATATCACAGATTTTGTACAATACCACCCGGCGCAAAAGCATGACTTGTTCCTTATTCCGAATAGGACAGTCCATAGCGCCGGGACAGGAAACCTCGTTCTCGAGATAAGTGCAACGCCATACATCTTCACCTTTAAAATGTACGATTGGTTGCGTCTTGACCTTGATGGTAATCCACGGCCAATAAACATCGAACATGCTTTTAACAATCTTGATTTCGAAAGAAAAGGTGAAAAGGTTAAAGAGCAGCTGATCTCCAAACCGTTTGTTTTAAACTATTCGCAAGAGATGCGCATTGTTCATCTTCCAACTCACCAGGATCATTTTTATGATGTCCACCGGGTTGAATTTGACAACGAGGTCAACATTTCAACCAATAATTCCTGCCTTGTATTGATGTTGGTTGAAGGACAAGCCATTTCGGTTAAAACAGAAAATGGATTTGAACAAAGATTTGCTTACGCAGAAACCTTCGTCATTCCTGCCGCTGCCGGAAGTTTCAAAATGACCAACCTTGGCAATACCCGTGCGAAAGTTATTAAAGCATTTATTAAGGAATAACCATGAAATCAGTAACACATCAAAATAGTCAACGGAAAAAGGGGTTCTTATATCTCGTCTGCCTTATTGCAGCATTGGGAGGTTTCCTTTTTGGTTTCGACACGGCAGTCATATCAGGTACCGTAGGGTTTGTTAAAGGTGATTTCAAACTCGATGCACTGCAGGAAGGCTGGTTTGTAAGCTGCGCCTTGTTGGGCTGTATCATTGGGGTTGCATTCTCAGGTAAATTGAGCGATAAATATGGGAGGAAAGTCATACTGATCCTTTCGGCCCTTCTATTTCTTATATCGGCCATTGGGTGTACGGTATGCGGCTCCTTTTCTCAACTGGTAATCTTCCGGTTGATCGGCGGCCTGGGGATTGGCGTTGCCTCAATGGTTTCGCCGCTTTATATCTCGGAGTTCTCGCCGGCTAAATATAGGGGCATGATGGTTTCTCTATACCAGTTGGCGCTTACGATAGGCATTGTAGTGGCTTACTTCTCCAATGCTTATATCGGAAATTTTCATGACGCGGCTTATCAAAATGCCACCCTTCAGCAAATATTTGTTTCGGAACCCTGGCGTGCGATGCTGGGCCTGGGTGTTGTACCCTCTGGTATATTTTTGATTTCACTGTTCCTGGTCCCTGAATCACCGCGTTGGCTTTTGTTACAAAATCAAACAGCTAAGGCCAGGATAATACTGGTTAAGATCGATGGCCATGAAAAAGCTGAGAATGAGATCGATGCATTTATGGCTATGGAACGTAAGGAATCGGCCTCAAATTTAAGCGAGCTGTTCAAACCAGTTTATCGCAAAGCATTATACATCGGGATGTTGCTTCCCTTCCTTTCACAGGTTTGCGGGATTAACGCTGTTATTTATTACGGCCCTAAAATATTGGAAGGAGCGGGCTTTACGCTTAGCAATGCACTTGGCGGACAAGTTACTATAGGCATCGTCAACGTTGTATTCACCTTCGTGGCCATTTTCACAGTGGACAAATGGGGGCGCAGGCCACTCTTATATACAGGTATAATAGGTGCGGTAGGTTCACTGGTTTGCATTGGTGCATTGTTCGGGTTGGGTGTAACACACGGTCCGGCCATCCTGATTTTCATCCTGATATTTATCGCATGCTTTGCTTTTTCTTTCGGCCCGGTTTGCTGGGTAGTGATCGGCGAAATATTCCCTAACGGGATTCGCGGTAAAGCCATGTCATTGGCCACACTTTCACTTTGGATAGGGAATTTTCTTGTCGGGCAGTTGACGCCGCTTTCACTGGAAGCACTCGGCCCGTCGGCTACATTTTTTCTGTTTGCGATTTTATGCTCACCCGCAATCTGGGTTACCTGGAAACTCATACCGGAAACCAAAGGCAGGTCGCTGGAAAGTATTGATGAATACTGGAAAGAAAACCAGATGGAGAAACCTGAGGAGCATCCATCAGTCAGAAATATCAAAGTTTACAACAATTCATAACCCTAAAAAACCAATTACTATGAGAATTAAATTATTACTCAACTTGGGAAAACTTGGATGGCGATTCAGCAAATCCTGCGGGCGGATCATTCCGTTGTTGCTGCTGGCCTCCTGGTTTGCCCCCGCTTATGCCGTGGGCAATACCAAAGAAAAAACACAATTGACACAAGCTAATATTTCGATTTCCGGTCAGGTAACGGACGAACGCGGGCAGCCGATGCCGGGTGTTTCAATTAAGGTTATCGGTACCAATATTGGAACCGTTGCTGACGCGAATGGTAAATACATGCTGAGTCTCCCTGATAACCAGGTATCCGGGAAGTTGCAATTTTCCTTTATCGGTTATCTAAAACAGGAAGTTTCGATCGAAGGTAAGCTGGTTATTAATGTCATTTTGCAACCCGAACCTAACAACGTATTAAATGAAGTGGTTGTAGTAGGCTATGGTACGCAAAAGAAGGCGACCATAAATGGTTCACTGAATACGGTTGGATCAAAAGATATAGGCGATAAACCGGTATTGAATGCTTTCCAGGCACTGCAGGGAGAATCGCCCAACCTTATCATCCAGCAATCCACACTCGACCCCGGGGCCAATGTCAATATCAATATCCGGGGGATCGCAACTACCGGTAATAACAATCCCCTGCTGGTTGTCGATGGTATTGTGTCGCAAAATGTGAACGACCTTAATTTGCTGAATCCTAGTGATATTGCCAATGTAACAGTATTGAAGGATGCTGGTTCTGCAGCAATTTACGGTTCAAGGGGTGCAAACGGGGTTATTTTGGTGACTACCAAAAGCGGTAAATTCAATCAGAAAGCCACATTGAACTACAACGGAAGCTACGGCTGGCAGGTGCCTGACGTATTGGTGCATAAAGTAAGCGCGGCAGATAATGCATATTACCGGAATGAGGCTTTGGAAAATTCGGGGTTGCCGCCAGCCTATACACCGGAACAGATACAACAATTGCAGGCACAAGGTTACGGCACCTGGGATATCCAGCACCTGATATATGATGCACCACTGCAAACCCAAAACGTGAGCATCAGCGGCGGCGGTGAATCTAATAGTTATTTCATTTCCGGCGGTTACCAGGATCAGATGAGCAATTTTATTGGTAATGGCGGGCAAGGCAGTGATTTCGGTTACCAGAAATATAATTTCCGTCTGAACCAAACCAGCGTGATCGGAAAATTTAAATTCAATGGTATATTGGAGTATACCAAAACACGGAATAAAACGAACAGTGTTGGCGACAACAACATTATAGCTGATGCAAACCGTGTACCTGCCAACTACAGCTGGACAGACGCACAGGGGAATTTTTTAACCAACCCTGTTGCCTCTCAGTATAATGAATATGGGGTTTTGAAACAAGGCGGCTGGAACCAGGCAGATAACGACCGGATATTCGGAAACCTGAATGGCACGCTGACTATAACCAAGAACCTGAAGTTAACCGGTGTATTCGGCGGAACGATTCAGAACAATGGTAATTTCTTCAGAAGAACTCAAGTGAATTATCTTCCTGCCGGTGTTTACGGAAATGATTTGACCACCTTTGACAACAACGCTAAATCAAATGCCTTCAATACACAGTTGTATGCTTCTTACGATAAGACCTTTCACCAGGATCATCATTTCAGCGCTACATTAGGTGTCTCGAGCGAAAATTATTATGAACGCGGCTTCCAGCTTCAGAAAACGCTGACTGACCCCACTTTCGGTACTTCTACAACGGGTACACTGATCGACGCCACCAACTCTTATAACAGCCTGGCAGTAGATCAGAATAGTTTGTTGTCTGCTTTCGGCCGTATTAACTATGACTATAAAGGCCGATATTTTCTTGATTTCGTCTTCCGGGATGACGCTTCTTCTAAATTTGCTAAGGGGCACCGAAACGGCTTTTTCCCTTCGGTAAATACAGGCTGGCTGATCTCTGACGAGTCATTCATGGACAACATCCGGAAAACCATGAATAACCTGAAGCTAAGGGTATCTTATGGTATAGTAGGTAACAATCAGACAGCAGGCGATTATAGCTATCAAACCACCTATTTCAATTATCCGGCTGCGTATGGTTTCGGCAATGTATTGCAGGGAGGTGCGGGTACTAATTTATCCAATGAATTGTTGACCTGGGAGCGTGCGGCGACTTTCAACGTAGGCGCAGACTTTGGTTTTTTTAATAACAAGCTTACCGGCTCTATCGATTACTTCAATAAAGTCACCAGCGATATCGAGCAGACGCCACTGGATGTACCGTCCTTATTTGGTGCAGCTCCACCGGTTGCTAACGTAGCCAAGGTACGTGACCAGGGATGGGAATTTCAGTTAACCTATACATTGAAAACAGGTAAGGTTACCCAGAGCTTCAGCGCCAATATTGCCAATACCAAAAATACTTTGCTGAAGCTGACCGGCAACACCCAGCAGTTCACCTATCAGCAGGATGTATGGCAATTGATCAGGGCAGTTGGGCATCCTATAACAGAATATTACGGTTATCAAACCAATGGCTTTTATCAAAATCAAAGCGACGTAAACAGCTATCCGCATCCGGCAGGAACCACGGTTGGGGTCGGAGATCTGAAATTTAAGGATTTGAATGGGGACGGAAAAATAGATGCTAAAGACCAGACATTTATCGGTGATCCATTCCCACACTATACATTCGGCTTTACGTACAGGATTGCCTATGCAGGGTTTGACCTGACTGCATTTATACAGGGTGTTGGCCAAAGAACCGAGTTCCTGAGAGGGGAGTTGGTTGAGCCTTTCCATTACGACTATGGGCAAACTTTATACGATCATCAACTTGATTTCTGGACGCCTGAAAATACAGACGCCCGTTTCCCGCGACTGGCAACTATCGGCTCACCATCTAACACCAATAACTGGAGAACTGGATCAAACCTGTATGCCTTTAATGCTGCCTATATCCGGCTGAAGAATTTGAACATTGGCTATACGTTACCACCAACTTTGACGCAAAAAATAGGCATTCAAAAATTGCGTGTTTCAGTAATAGGCCAGAATATCCTGACGCTTTCAAAGCTGAATTTCATGGATCCTGAAACCACAGAGTTTGATAATAATGTAGGCGGTTCGAATGCGTCAAACAGTGCAAGGGCTTATCTGCTGCCTAAATTTTACGGGATGGGCCTTGATGTAACTTTTTAAAAATATCAATCAGAAATTATCATGAAAATATTTAGAAATATTTCGATCATATCCCTGGTGGCAATGCTGGCCCTGGGATGCAAAAAGCTGGACATCGCGCCAAATGATCAGTATTCGAGCCTGAACTTTTGGACAACCAGTGCCAACGTTTACAATGCTTTGAATAATAACTATAGCTTAATGTACAACAGTAACCTTTATTTCAATTTAGAAGGTACTTCAGATAATGCTTATTCCGCAAACAACAGTGACCTGCTGCTGATTGCCAGCGGCACTGCGAATTCGCAAACAACGGAATTTCAAAATGATTGGGCAAGCTACTATTCTGCCATCAAGTCGTGCAACGAGTTCCTGGCGTTTGTAGATCAGAATAAAACTTTAGACGCTGCTACTCTTGCCCGGGTTAAGGCGGAGGTACGCTTCATCAGGGCGTTTGAAGATTTTAATCTTACCAAATGGTACGGCGATGTTCCGCTTATTAACGATAACATTACGGAGGATCAGGCAAAAACCGAGACCAGGACCCCGCAGGCGCAGGTTTACGCATTTATTGCCAGTGAAATGGATGCTATCGCGTCTGCGTTGCCCACAAAGGATCAATTGGCCAGTACAGAAAATGGCAGGATCACCAAAGGCGCAGCGCTTGCGTTAAAAGCGAGGGTACTGCTTTATCAAAATAAATGGGCTGACGTGGTTACTACCTGCGAAGCATTAATGGGAGGCACTAACGGATCTTATTCCCTGGCACCCAATTATGAAAACTTATTCAATGACCCTGCTACGAACAAAACGAATAACGAATCGATACTCTCTTTGCAATACGTTCCGGCAACTACCCGCACGTGGAGCAACTATTGGGATTTTGCTCCGCGATCTGTTGGCGGCCGCGTAAGTGCCCTGGCCCCAACGCAGGAACTTGTGAACGATTATATCATGCTTAACGGCGACAGCATTACACAAGCAGGTTCAGGATATACAGAGGCTAACCCTTATGTCAATCGTGATCCAAGGTTAACGGCGACAGTTGTTTACGATGGCTATCAATGGAACAATGAAGGAAGCATTAATGGACCGAGCAAGACTATTTACATTAAACCCGGAAGCGATCCTACCCAGCCGGGATTAGACGAATATAGCAGAAACTCAGAAAGCTCATCGCCGACGGGGTATTACTGGAGAAAATATTTTGACCCGAGCGCTTTAGCCAATTATCAGTCGGGCAATAACCTGCACCTGTTCCGCTATGCCGAGATACTGCTGGATTATGCTGAAGCAAAAAATGCCCTGGGGCAGATGGATGCGACAGTTTGGGGCCAAACAATTGGCGCATTGCGCACCAGGGCAGGATTTACAGATCCAAATGCTTTGAATTATCCAGGTAATACCGATATGACAGTTATTATTCGTCGTGAAAGAAGAGTTGAACTGGCTTTAGAAGGATTGAGAACTGATGACCTGAGAAGGTGGAAGCTGGCCAACACGGTGTTGAACGGCTATGTACATGGCGCACAGTTTTCGGGCGACCCATCAACAGATAACGGTTATATCCGTGCCCAGAAACGCACTTTCAACCCTAATCGTGATTATCTGTGGGCGATCCCTTTGAGTGAATTGAACCTGGATAAAGCGCTAACCCAAAACCCTAATTATTAACAATCCAATTAAAGAGACGCATATGAAATCGATCATGAAATTTGCGATGCTGGGCATATTAGCCACTTTTGTGCTGCACTCCTGCAAAAAGGAGGTGCACGAGCTCAATACTAATGTCAGCCCCGTATCGTCGCTGACCGCCCCAAATGACCAGGCCAGCTTTGACCTGAAGGCAGGCGGAGGAAACGTCCAATTTCAATGGGCTGCTGTCACTAGTACGAACCCTGTGCTTTATGAGGTGCTATTCGATAAGGCAGATGGGGACTTCAGCCATCCAATCTACAAAGCCCTTTCCGATGGTAAAGGTGTACAGAACCAGGCAACCATCAGTCAGGATACTTTAAACCAGGTGGCAAAGGCTGCAGGCATAGCACAACTTAGTTCCGGCACTTTGAAGTGGACCGTCATGGTTTCCCTGGCCTACAATGCCAAACTCAGCAGCCAATCGCGGACTATAGCTGTGACCAGGCCAATCGAGTTGCCAACGACCCTTTATATAACCGGGTCTGCTACCGAGGGTGGCGCAGATGCAAGCAAGGCGCTGGCCATGAAACAAGCATCTTTGGGCGTATTTGAAATATATACCTCGCTTCAGCCCGGAACTTATCAATTGATGGATAAGGCTGACGGAACAGGAAACAAATACTACATTGACGGACAAGGCAATTTGCAGGTCGGTAATTCAACGACCACTATTTCTGCAGCAAAGGCAGCTTACCGGATAACTGCCAATTTAAATACTTTGTCAACCAATGTAGTTAGCATTAGTTCGATTGGATTGTATATGTCAGCTTATAATACAGAGATCGGTTCACTAAGCTATATCGGTAATGGCACCTGGGAAAATCCTAAAATACCGGTAACATTCTACCAGTTCTCATGGGGAAGGGATCAGCGGTATAAGTTTATCCTGCATACTTCGGCCGGCGATGAGTGGTGGGGCAGTACAAATGCCAACAATGTTGATCCGGCGGGCCAGGCGGCACCTTATTTTTACCTGGTACCGGCAACCAATGATCAATGGAACAATACGTATAAATTCCCGGCTGCTGCCGATACGCATAATGTGAAAGCAGACGTTTATTTCCAGGCTTCAGGCCCTTATACACATACGGCTACAGCATTTAATTAATTTGTAATATTGAAAACACGCCTGCCTGCAACCAGTGCGGGCGTGTTTAATACCGATCTATATGAGAATGAAATTGTTGGCTCACTGCGCGGTTATGAGCATATTATTAATGTCCTGTTCAAAAACGCATATTACTCCGGCGCCAAACACTACGGATACTACAACTAACCATGGCGGAACACCGCCCCCGGCGACTTCGTCCTATCTAAACAACGCCAAAAGCACGCATAACTTTATTTCGAATTTTTATTTAACGTCATACGGCAGCTATAGGGTAAACACGACAACAAACACAACGGGAGCATTTGAGTGGTATAATGCCAGTCAACTTTATGCAGATGCGGCCATGGTGGCAAGCGGCGACCAATCTTATGTAGCAGGTATGAATAACACCTTCAACTGGTTGCAGAACCTATGGGATAAAAATGATGCCAATGGTGGCTATTTTGCAGCTGCAAACCTTAATGGTTCAGGTGCAGCAGGCGATAAGTATGTGGACGATAATTCACTTACGGGTGTAGCATTCCTGGCAGCATACGATGTGACGTCGGGCACTACTCAAACGCAATATTTAACCGCAGCAGAAAACTGTGCCTCATGGCTCATCAACAGCGGGCTTTGGGATAATACTTTTGGAGGCGGATTTTGGTGGAGCACACAGAAAACGGTTAAGCCAACGCAATCAAACGGCGTTGCACTGCAGTTGTTCCTGCGTCTCTATCAAATTACCGGTCAGTCTGTCTATCATGATTGGGCAGTGCAGGTCAATAGCTGGCTGAACAGCAAAATGTATGAAAGCAGCACAGGCCTTTATTTCTGGCAGATTGAAAGTAACGGTACTCAGGATACTTATAAATTCACCTACGACAACGCCATAATGCTTGAGGCCGACCTGTTGTGGGCTAAAGCAATGAATGATAATACCTATTTGGCTAAGGCAGAGGCGCTGGGCAACGCGATGATCAAAACCTTGTATAACTCAACCTATAATGCTTTCATTTTTAATACGAACGATATCCGGCTCAATCCCTGTTATTGCGGTTGGGCGTCACAGGCGTTTATAAGATTGTACGAAGCGGATGGAAACAGCACCTGGCTGACTTACGCCAAGGCCAACATTGATAAGATCAATATTGTTTTACTAAACCAGGCAAATAATGGCTATTTCCAATATGCAGGGCTGGATGGCGCAGGAAAATACAGTAACATGGAAGGGGTAGATCAGGCCTGGATGCAGCGCGTTCAGGTGCTTTTATCAAAATATAAATAAACCTATGAAGATGCGACACAGAAAAAACACGGTACAAATAACAAGGATCGCCTGTACCGCTTTAGTGCTTATGCTACTTGCCATGCAGGGAACTGCACAAAATTTGAGCAGATACGTTGATCCCAAAATTGGATCAGCAAATAGCCGCTGGTTCTTTTTTACACCTGCAGCTGTACCGGAAGGTATGGCCAAGCTGGCGCCATCAACAAACGGACATTACGGAAATGCGCAAGGGTGGGAGGTAGTAGGCTATGATCCCCGCCATCATTCTATCGAAGGCTTTGTCCATTTTCATGAATGGCAGGTTGGCGGCGTGAGCTTTATGCCCACAACAGGGCCGTTGAAAGTGCGTCCGGGAGGCCTGGATACACCGGGGACAGGTTACCGTTCCAGATTCGACCATAAAAACGAGGTAGCGATACCGGGATATTACAAAGTGTTGCTGGATGATTACAACATCACAGCGGAATTAACCGCTACAAAAAGGGTAGGCTTTCACCGGTATACTTTTCCAAAGAGCGATGAAGCTCACCTGATATTCGACATCGGCCACGTACAGGGAGAGAGCGGCCCGGTAAGGAACGCCGAAATTCATATGATCGATAATACCCATTTTGCGGGTTTTGTCGAAACATACCCCAAATATGTTCAGAAATATGACCCGGATGGCAAAGTATCAATGTTTATCTATGGTGTTTTGAGTAAAGCACCTCAAAGCGTTGGTTCATTCGTTGACAATACCATTCATGTAAATTCACGAAAAGAACGCGGACGCGGTGCGGGTTTATTTCTTAATTACAAAACAAGCAAAGGTGAACAGATCGAAATCAAAGTAGGTCTTTCCTATACATCCGAGGCGAATGCAAAACTCAACTTGGAAAAAGAGGCAGCCAAACTCAATTTCGACCAGGCAAAAAAACTGGCTGTTCAGAATTGGGAAACTGAGTTAGGGAAAATCACTGTTCAAAGTAAAAACGAACCAGAGGTTGTTAAATTCTACACAGGGTTATATCATGCACTTTTGGGAAGAGGAGTTGCCAGCGATATAAACGGAGATTATCCGCAACATGAAGGTAAGATCGGACACCTTAAGCGTTCACCAAGCGGCAAACTGTATAACTTTATCAATACCGATGCGATTTGGGGCGGATATTGGGATTTAACTCAACTTTGGTCATTAGCCTATCCGGATTTTTATGAAGACTTTATTCACACGCAGCTACAGCTTTACCGCGACAAGGGCTGGTTCGGTGACGGCGTGGCCAACAGTGAATACGTTTCGGGCGTAGGTACCAATTTCGTCGGACTGGCTATTGCTGCTGCATACCAGGCTGGCATTCGGGATTATGATGTAAACGAAGCTTACAAGGCAATTCGTGCCAACGAGCTGGAATGGCGCAACCGGAAATTTGGCTCGGGAAAGATGGACGTCAAAGCCTTCGTTAAATACGGATATGTACCATTCCTGGAATATAAAGGCGGTGATTTCATAACAGACTCAACCGGTTCCGATTTTTCTGCCTCACATACGCTGGAATATAGTTTTAGCGCTTTTGCCGCGGCACAGATGGCAAAGAATTTAGGGAAGGCAGCCGATTATAAAAAGTTTATTAAATATTCGAACGGCTGGCGGCTGCTTTATAACCCGGAGAACAAGCTGATCGAGCCAAAAACAGCTGACGGCAAATTCATAGACAAATTTGATCCTTACGCACCATGGCGCGGTTACCAGGAAGGTAATGCTGTGCAGTACACTTTGTTTGTTCCACAGAATCCTGCTGCATTGATCTCGTTACAAGGCAAGGAGTATTTTAACAATCACCTGAATGATATCTTCGAAAAATCAAAAGACCAGGGATTTGGCGGCGGTAAAACCATCGACGCGTTCGCCGGTGTCAGTTCGATCTATAATCATGGTAACGAGCCTTGTCTGCACATCAGCTGGTTGTTCAACTTCTCAGGCAGTCCATGGCTTACGCAGAAGTGGACGCGTGAAATTTGTGATGGGTTCTACGGAAGCGACCCAATCCATGGATATGGCTATGGCCAGGACGAGGACCAGGGCCAGATGGGCGGCTGGTATGCGATGACTGCGTTGGGTTTGTTTGATGTCAAGGGTTTTACAGACAACCAGCCGATTATCGAATTCGGCAGTCCGTTTTTTGATCGCGTAGATATCAAGTTAAGCAATGGTCATAAGCTGACATTACAAACAAAAAATAATTCTGCGGAGAGTATTTATGTTCAGTCCGCTTCATTCAATGGTTCAGCACTTTACAACTGCTGGATGCTCAGGAACAAATTGATGAACGGCGGTACTTTAAATTTTGAAATGGGCAAGGAGCCTAACAAGAAATGGGGCATAAAAATTCCGCCACCGTCAAACCAATAACATACAATCCTTTAAACATCTTTACCATGGAAAAAAAACATACGATATATAACTTCTCATTCTTGTCGGCACTGATTTTTGCATTATCAGCATCAGTCAGCGCACAAAACCTGACGGACAGAAAAACCTGTTTATCCAGGGCACAGTCTATGTATAGTCAAATCTGGAAGCATTACCGCGTCAACAAATACCAGGGCCTTTTTCTCGAATACTTTCCAAAGGATACCACCGGAAAGGTCGATTACGTCGAAGGCAGCGCGGTAAAAGTCAAAGAAGTAAGTTTTTTGTGGCCATTTTCCGGCATGATGTCAGCGACAAACGCCTTGCTGCATAATCCGTCAGCCCGTCGCGAATACTTACCATACCTGGATTCTTTAGTAATCGGTATGGAAGCTTATAAAGATACTTCCCGCAAACCTCCGGGTTACCAGGCGTATCCACCTGCGATGGAAAAGTCAGACAGGTATTATGATGATAACGGACTCGTCGGTATAGAGTATGCAGAGGCTTACCTGAACACCAAAAATCCGCAATACCTGGACCGGGCTAAATTGGCATTTAACTTCATCATCAGCGGCTGGACCGACGAATTGGGTGGCGGCGTGTATTGGTTGGAAGGGCACCACGATCAAAAGCCAGCCTGTAGCAATGGAATGGCCCTGCTTGTTGCCTTAAAACTATATGAGGCTACTTCTGATAAAACTTACCTGGATTGGGGAGAGCGTTTTTATAATTGGATGCAGACCAACCTTAAAGCGTCAAACGGATTATTTTACAACGATAGAAAAACCAAGGACGGAAGTATCAATGCTACTTTTTACACCTATAACACCGGATCAGTAATAGAGGCCGGAACCTTGTTATACCGATTTACGAATCAGAAAAAATATTTGCACGAGGCACAGGAAGCAGCAAAGGCTTCATACGATTATTACCATGGCCAGCAACATGATCCAAATCTTGAAATGAAAATTGATCTGCCCTGGTTTGTAACCGTATTGTTCAGGGGATATGAGTCACTTTACAGGATCGATAAAAATCCAAAATATATTAATGCCATACACCATGATCTGGATTATGCATGGAAAAATGGCCGTGATGCCAATGGTTTTATTTCACACGACTGGACCGCAAAGAAAGTTGAAATAGCAAAACATAAATGGCTGATGGATGAGGACTGTATAGCAGAATTGTATGCAAGATTGAGCAAGATGTAGACTTTAGACGGGTTTTAGGAATATTATTGAATTTAAATTGTATATACATTACTACAAATAAATTTTAATTAAAACCAAATGAAACCAAATTATCTACTCAAAAAACCGGCAATTTTAATAGGAGTGTTGATCTTGTCGGCATGTCACAAAGAACAGGCTGTACAAACAAACAACGCCAGGATTCCAGTATCTAAGCAGCGAAACCTAAACTCAAGCTCTGCTTATTACACTAATGCCGAAAACACCCACAATTTTATTGTGGGTAACATTTTATCCCCTTATTTCAGTTGTAAAGGAAACACAACCACAGAGGCAAGCAGCGCTTATGAATGGTACAACACCAGCCAGATCTACGCAGATGCTGCGGCAGTAAACCCAACTTATGGCAATGACGCACGGTTTCGTTCATGGATGGACAGCACTTACAATTGGATGTACCACATGTGGGATTTCGGATCCGGCATTGGCGGTTATTTTTCGGCGGCAAATTTGGACGGGACAGGAGCAGGCGGCGACAAATATGTTGATGATGCAGGGGTAACTATAAATGCCTATCTTGATGCCTATGCCGTTACCTCCGGAACTACCAAAGCTAATTACCTGGCCTCTGCGCAGTCGGTTGCAAACTGGATGATCAACAGTGGGCTCTGGACGACTTCAAACGGAGGGGGCTTTTTACAAAAAACAGGTACAGGAGCCGTAAAGCCCACCCAAACCAATGGATTGGCAGTACAGTCATTTCTGCGTTTATACCAGATCACAGGCAATACTACTTACAAAACCTGGGCGCAAAATACCATGAGCTGGTTGCTGAGCAACTTGTACGATAGCACTTCCGGACTTTTCGTATGGGAGTTTGATGCAAGTGGCGTTAAGCAAACTGGGAAGTTTACGTATGATAATGCCATCATGGTAGAAGCGGAATTATTATATGCTTCTGTTTTGAGTGACAATACTTACGTCACGAAGGCACAAAACCTTGGCATAGCCATGAATACAACGCTTTGGAACAGCGCCCATCATGTATATATCTTCAACACTACCGACCAGCGTGTTAATCCGGCCTGGTGCGTTTGGGGTTCGCAGGCTATGATCAGGCTGTATGAACGTGACGGCAATACAGCCTGGCTTGACTATGCCCAGCAAAACATTGATTTCATCAATACAAATTTAAAAACGACCAGCAATAACGGTTATCACACCTTTTGCGACTTAAGCGGCGGAAGCATAGACACCCGGTACGAAGGCGTGGATCAGGCATGGATGGAAAGAACGCAGTTTATGCTTTCTGCCTATCGTTAAGATACCGCAGTATAACGAGTGCGGAGATTTATAGTTGATTAACCGGCGCCTTCTTTGAGATGGAAGGCGCCTTTTTTTGCAGGTGTATCAATAAGGCTAGTTGGCAACATCAATTTTGTCCTGAAATAGCTTCATTCAGTTGTCGCATATTTGTTACTCAGATTCTATTACTTCACTCGCTGCAAATCAATATAAAAGCCTTGCATTGCAAGGCTTTTATATTTAGAACGTCACCAGGATTCCTCCGGCGAATATAACCTGCGTTCGTTTTTCACGCATTTCCAAACCTTTTTGTCAGCCAGCGTCTTACCGGTTCATCATAAAATTTAAGGTAACAATACGCCAACGTTATAGCTGATACCCAAACGACTGCTGCCCATGGTGCGGCTTGCGCAAAGGTGGTGACTTTATTTCTGGATATCCAGGCCCAATAAGTATAAATAAGCGGATAATGTGTGATATAAAGCGGATAAGAGATTTCGCCCAAAAACTTGCACGATTTTGTTGCAAATCCGCCTATCAGTTTTCCACTGGCTCCGATATAAACGATAAGAGGGAATATGAAAATTATGGTAAGCGATTCATAAAGACCATTCATCCAAAGGTCTTTTGCCCCGCCAATGCGCGGCATAGAAAAGAATACGACAAGCAGCACAGTACACCAGAAAAAGGCATTCTTAATATCGCCGGCTTCCACAACGCGCCGTAATAACAAGCCTGCAAAGAAAGGATACATCATGCGGGTGAAGCCGATACGGAGTTGCAGCGGATCAAGAGACCAGCCACCGATGACGTCTCCTGTCTGACTGGTGACGGTGTATTGGATCAGTGCGATACCGCATATAACAACCAGTATGGTCAGTAGCGTTTTGGAAAACCTGCGTACGAACAAAGCATACAGGATATTAGCAATATACTCGAAAAAGAGCGACCAACCCGGTCCATCAAGCGGGTGCATTTCTTGCCAGCCCCGAACGTCCATTGACATGGGCACCGGAATAAGTGTGCAGCCAATGATCATTACGATCAGCAATTTACTAACAGGCACAGTATGAACAAGAGGAAAAGCGGGTGAGTCCTGGAAATAGAAAAATATTGCACCGACGACCATTCCTATGATTATCATGGGCTGCAGCCGGATGAGGCGCCTTTTGAAGAAACCCCACAGGGTCATTTTATCCCAGCGGTCGTCATAGGCATATCCGATAACATAACCTGACAACAAGAAAAAGAAATCCACCGCAAGGTAGCCGTGGTTCATCATCAGGTCGAGGTGACTGGTAGAAAGCGGTTCAAGCGTGTGAAAGATAACTACCATAACGGCCGCTACGCCGCGCAAACCGTCTAGAATAGGGTAATGTGGCTTAGAGGCCAGCGTGTGATGTTGCATGTTTTGGTTTATAATTTGGTGCAACAAGATAATGATAAAGCTTAAAAGTCCAAATCTATTGCGTAAAATTAACGCAATGGAAAAGGAGGCAATCGCATCCAGTTTAAAAACGTAAGCATTTCGTTTTAATCCTGATTATTTCATCCGGGTTTGTTAAGTTTGATTATCACTTATCCTATCGAACCTATGCGTATCAAAAACAGCCTTTTTGCATTATTAGTGTGCTTTCTTGCGTTGCTTTTTACAGCAATGAAAGACTCAAACAAGAAAGATCAGCCCTTATCCGGTCATTATCTCTTCGTTGCTGTGCCCGGTGTCCGCGATTATTTGGGCTACGGTGGACATGGGCTATTAGTTTTTGACATGGATCATGGTCATCGCTTTGTGAAAAGGATCATGACGCGTGGACTTCATCCTAATGGCAAGCCATCCAATGTGAAGGGGATTGCAGTTAGTATTCCGTTGAATAGCATTTATATAAGCACTTTAGAATCATTGCAACGTATTGATCTTTCTACCGGAAAAATAATATGGGACAAAATGATTGAAGGCGGCTGCGACCGCATGGCCATATCCCCTGATGGTAAAACCATGTATTTACCGTATCTCGAAGGTAAAGTATGGAATGTAGTAGATTGCAAAACGGGCGAGATCATCAGAAAGGTTGACGGATTTAAAAGATCACATAATACGCTTTATAGCTTGTCCGGTAATCATGTTTATCTTGACGACATAGGATCGACATGGTTAACGGTTGTGGATACGAAGACTAATGAGATAAGTGGAAAAATTGGACCCTTTAATAATTTTATCAGGCCATTTACCATTAACGGAAAGGATACAAAAGCATTCGTTACTGTTGATAGTCTGCTTGGCTTTGAAGTAGGCGATCTGAAAACACGCAAGAAAGTTGCCCATGTGGAAGTAGAAGGCTGGACAACCGGCCCGGTACGTCGTCATGGAAATCCGAGCCATGGTATTGGTCTTACGCCCGACGAAAAGGAATTATGGCTATGCGATGGCTTCAATATGCGTATGCATGTTTTTAGCGCTAAAGAGCCTTATCAACAGTTGACGACAATACCGTTGCAGGACATGCCGGGATGGATAACTTTTAGTTTAGATGGAAAATATGCTTATCCATCGAGCGGTGAGGTGATCGACGTAAAAACCCGGAAAATACTAACAACGCTAAAAGATGAATTTAATAATAGCGTGGGGAGCGAGAAGATGGTTGAGGTAGATTTTAGTAATAGCAAAGCATTTAAGGCAGGGGATCAATTTGGTATTGGTCGTGTAACTAAATGAAGATCAGAATATAAACGGAGAAGGATATTATTAACATAAAATTCAGATATTCTTTTTTTAAAAAATATTTGCGGAGAAAAGATTAAATCTTACTTTTGCAGCCCCGACGGGGTGTAGCGTAGCCCGGTATCGCGCCACATTTGGGATGTGGAGGCCGCAGGTTCGAATCCTGCCACCCCGACGAAAAATTAAAGCTCTGACGATAGTTGGAGCTTTTTTTGTTTTTCACCTATTTGAAGTTTTAGAAGATATGACTGCCTCTTTCGACGAAATCAACAACAAACTTGAAAAGTTAACCAATCTTAGCCAGGGGTATAAAGCTTACTTATACGATTGCGATGGTACCCTTGCTGATAACATGGGCGCACATAAGGAAACCTATATTCAGGTTGCTGCTGATAAAGGCCATAAAATTGAAGGAGATATCATTGACGAACTAGCTGGCTGGCCGGTTATAAAAGTAATTGAAGAGATTAATAAAAGATATAATACTTCATTTGACCCGCAGGAGTTTGTAGACCTGAAATATAAACTGTTCCTTGATCATTACATTGAAAATACGCTTCCCGTGGTGCATGTTGTGGAGCATTTGAAAAACCATGCTCAAAAAGTGAGAATTGGTGTGGTCTCAGGCAGTAAACGCCCGGCAGTTGAAAAGACATTGAAAGTGCTTGGCATATACGATTTGGTTGAGGTAATGGTATGCGCCGGAGAGACCGAACAGGGCAAACCACATCCCGATCCATTTTTGAAAGCAGCCGAACTATTAAATATCGACCCAAAGGATTGCCTGGTATTTGAAGATGGCGAAGCGGGAACAGTATCCGCTGAAGCCGCAGGTATGAAATGGGTGAGGGTAGATAAACTATAATCTAATCCACTACGCTCCGGAAAGCCTCCAGGTATTTATCGATATAAAATTGCTTCGAAGCAGTTTTGTATTGCATGATAAACCGTGGGTGTTCCAGCGCGATGATCTTACCAAAGAACTTATGCTCGTCGTTTAACTTCTTAAGGAACTTCTCATTTTTACCTGTCCCGAAGCAAAAGCAGGTATCGGTCTTAATACCTAAGTCTATCTGCTTACTAATATTTTCGATCATAAAGCCCAAAACAGCATTAGTTAATTCTTTACTGTCGTAGTAATTGTAGTTGGTTTCTTTTCCTTTGCTGTCGATAGAAGTAAATCCAAGCGGGCAAGGCGAATTGATGTAGAAGTTTTTATAAAAAGCCTCCGGACCGCCGTAAGCATTAATCATTTCATAAATAAATACCGATGATGGCTCATGCGATGGTTTGCCGGTATAAGGTATACGGCACTCGCTTACAAGCCTTTTGGGATCGGTGAACGGAATGCCCGTTAATCCGCCACCGAATCGGCCTGGATTGATACCCAGAATGATGTGCCGTTTATTGTTATCGTTATAATATTTATTGTAAAAAGCTTCAACGATTCCCATTACATTATCGTGCTCCCTGAATGGGTTCATAATACGGATGCCATTGGGAAGAGGATCACCGGTATAGGTTAGTTCCCGGTTGAATTGGATAACACGATCAGCAAAATTCATGCGATCAATTTACCAATTGCTTTTTAAACTGGTTAGGGCTCAGTCCGGTTTCTTTTTTGAATAGTCTCGAAAAATAGGGGAGGTTCTCGAATCCCAGTGTGTAAGCTATTTCAGAAACATTCTGCTTTTCGCCTATCAATAGATTTTTTGCCTCGTTAACAATAAAGATATGGATCAGTTCAATAGCTGTTTTACCTGTTTCCTGCTTTAGTAAATCACTTAGGTATCTTGCAGATAAGTTCAGTTCAGATGCCATAGCATTTACAGTAGGCAAGCCTTTAGCTTGCAATAACCCTTTATCGAAATAAGCAGTTAACGCATTGTTGAACTTAGACACAGTTTTTCCCGATAATTCAGCACGATTGATAAATTGACGTTTATAAAAGCGCTGAGAATATTTCAGCATCGAATCGACATGCGTTAATATGATCTCACGGCTAAATTCATCGGTATTGGCTTTGTATTCGGCATCTATTTTATAAAAAAGATCCCAAATGGTTTCTTCCTCTTTAGGCGATAGGTGTAACGCCTCGTTAGCTTCGTAATCAAAAAAAGCATATCTGGACATTTCATCATGTAGCGCGTGACCATTCAGAAAATCTTCATGAATAAAAATAATGAAAGCATCTTCCTCATATTCTACGCTTTGAAACTCGATGATTTGCCGCGGTTTTACAAATATCATGCTGCCGTTATCATGATCGTACCTGGTTCGCCCATACATTACGACACCTGATTTCAGTTTTTTAAACCCGATCATATAAAAATCGGATGTAAACTCCCTGCCACCCAGCGTACAGGTTTTGTTGCAGCGGTAAACGCTGAACAACGGGTTCTCGGGCATAGGGAAACCGCTAAATCGGTGCATATCCACCAGGTTTTTAAAGTGTTGCATAATTATACAAAGTAAAACAGTCTGCACTGAAAACCAATGCAGACCGTGTCATTAAAATACCATTTATTATTTACCATGAGCTTCAGCAGATACTTCTGCCCATTTATCCCAATCAGCAAAACGGCCTTCATAAACTTGTTTGATCATTGGGTAGCCATATTTACCAAGGAAGAAGTGCAGCGGCGGATTTTCGCTGTCAACTAATTTTAATACTGCAGGTGTTGTTGCTTCGGGATTGCCAAAGAAATCGCCTCCGGTTCTTTCCTGCATTGCGGCTTTAAGCGCATCATATTCAGGCATACCAACGGTATGTACAGACGAAGCGCTACCCCAGTCGGTAGAAAAACCGTTGGGTTCTATTAAGGTAACGTTGATGCCAAATCCTTTTACTTCTGCTGCAAGTGTGGCACCCAAACCTTCTACCGCAAATTTAGAAGCATTGTAGATGCCCAATACAGGCACAGCAACCAATCCCAATATGCTTGAAAGCTGTATGATATGTCCGTGACCTTGCTCACGCATTACAGGTAGCACAGCCTGCGAGAGCCATAATAACCCAAAGAAGTTGGTTTCCATTTGATCGCGGGCCTCCTTTTCAGAGGTTTCTTCAATACTGCCGAACAAACCGTAACCTGCATTATTGATCAACACGTCGATGCTTCCGAAATGATCTTTCGCTTTTTTGATAGCTGCAAAATCCGCATCACGATCGTTTACATCCAACTGCAACGGTAATATGTTATTGCCATATTGATTTACCAAATCATCAAGAGAATTCAAGTCGCGTGCTGTAGCTACAACGTTATCACCTCTTTTTAAGAATGCTTCTGCCCAGATCTTTCCAAATCCTCTTGAAGCGCCTGTTATAAAAATTGTCTTTGCCATTGTTTTTATCTTTTATTTGATAAGTCAAAGTTAGATGACCGAATGCAGACAGATTTATACAGAAGTAAGGAAGACTGATACATTTTTACCGTATCCTTCATTACATTTGAGCCATGCCGGTTATTCCTATACATCAGCTCCAGGAACGTGTCGATTCAGGACTTGAAATAGAGTTCTTTGGCCCGGGCAGTAAGCCTAAGGAAGACGAGCCACGTGGTGCACACCGTGATGATCATTACATTTTTTTTGTATTGATTGACGGTTCAGCAACGTTGATGATTGATTTTCAGGTACTGAAATTTAAGGAAGGGACGCTTTACTATATTCTACCCGGACAGGTCCATCATAGGATAACTAATGAAGAAGCAGGCGGATGGTTTCTTGCAGTTGATACCGGTTTGCTCACGATGGATCAAAGAAATGTACTTGAAAAGGGACTGAGTTTACAGCAACCCATACAATTGATAGAAGAAGAAATAAAGCAATATCATTCGCTGCTTACCCTACTGCAACAAAAATATGAGGAGGCAAAAGAGTTCCATTTTGCCCGGCCTATCATGTATTCCTTGCTCCAGGCGTTTACAGGAATGGTAGCATCAAGTTATTGTAGCGCAACTTCTACAGAAAACAAACCATCACGTAAGGCACAATTAACCCAGGAGTTTAGAAAAGAACTAGCATCTGAATATAAAACAATCAAAAGCCCCGCAGTTTATGCAGATAGGCTGAATGTTTCTTTATCCTATTTGAATGAATCTCTTAAAAAAGTGACTGGCTTCCCGGTTAGCTATTGGATCATTCACGAGGTAATGCTGGAAGCTAAGCGACTGCTCTATTATAGCCAGCTAACCGTTAAAGAGATCGCGTATGAACTGGGCTACGAAGACCATGCTTACTTTTCACGGCTATTCAGGAAGACTACAGGGGTAACTCCACTGGCATTTCGCCAGCATTACCACGAATAGTCCTATCTTTACCATTTCGCCTCCATTGTTTTAGCTATATTATCGCAGTTTCTTTGTGTTCGTAAATATTGAATACATTGATATGTCTGCGATACAAAAAATAAAAAGCCAAGCCGGACGCCTTATTGAAGAGCGTTTTTTACAAGCCGGCACGGTATTGGAGGTACGCCCATGGGAGGCCTCATCCATGATCGAGATCGATCTGCATCTGCCAACAACAGATATGAGCACATGGACAGCTATTCCCTATATCAAATTTAAAGTAGCCGATCTTACTTACCGTGACTATACACCTTCGCGCTGGGATGCAGAAACATCCACCTGTTCCTTATTTATTGATGCCAGGCATAACGGTCCGGGTAGTAACTGGGCCAAAAAACTTGCGAAAGGAGATTCAATAAGTCATCTGAAAGTTCGCAGCACAGAGCATAGTCCATCGCCAACCTCAGCTATAATAGCTTTGGGCGATGAAAGCAGCCTTGGGCATTTGCTGGCTTTGGAGCAGATGACCATACCATCAGGTCGCTTCTCAGCAGCCATCCTGATGGATAATGAGGAACAGCGTAAATTACTACCCGAGTATTTTCCGTTAAATATTCAAGCAATGCCACGCAAAGATCAGCACGGCCATCATACCTTAATGAACTGGCTTATTGATAAATATCTCACCATAGATAATACCCTGTTTTATGTCGCGGGAAATAACCTGTTTGTCGATAAATTGAGAAAGGCGCTGCAGCAATACGGCTGTGAGAAGAAGCAGCTTTTTGTGCAAGGGTTCTGGTCTTAACTATCTTATTTAAAATGTATTATCAATGGCAATTGAATTATCAATTCAATTGCCATTGATTTTTGTAATAAGTAACAATATTATTGCTTCTAATCTTATTATAATACGTTAACAGAATTGTTACCTGAATCAAAATATGTTTTTGCCATTTTTGCAAAACACATCTGGCCTGATATGGTATTAGTGATATTGTGAATGTAATCTTTTGATTATTATAATATTATTACTTTTATCAATACATATTTTATGAGAATTAATTCTGTAAAATAGCCGGTGGGTTTTTAAATATGAAAAAGTTCACTTTCAACAAGAACCGGACCCGATTGCTATTATTCACACTGGTTTTATCTTTTAGCGCAGCTATATCCAATGCGCAACAGACAACAACCAGCCCAATAGCCCCGCCAGTAACCGCTCCGGATACAACCAAAACCAATTTACTAGCGCCGGTAACAGTGAAGGACAGTACGGGCACAGGAGCAGAATCCCTCACACTGAGGCAATGTATTGACTACGCCATGCAGCATCAGCCGGGCATCAACAAAGCATTGATCAATGTTGATGTCGCCAAAACCACTAACGCCATTAGCCTGTCGGGCTGGCTACCGCAGGTGAATGCCCAGGGAACATTGAACCATTATATTCAAACATCTTCCAGCGGGTCCTCCGGAGCTATAAGCAGTTCAGGCAGTTCGGTTAACCGGAATACGTTTATTCCAGGGGTTTCCGTTTCACAGGCCATATTTAGCCCCAGCCTTTTGTATGCTGCCAGAAGTGCCAACTTGTATATTAAACAAGCTCAACAAGTCACCGACAGCACCAAAATATTCCTGGTTTCGTCAGTAAGCAAATCTTTCTATAATGTTTTGCTAACCTTAGAGCAGATCAATGTTTTAAAAGAAGACACGGCTCGTTTAGGTAAGAGTGTTCGTGATGCTTATCATCAATATAAAGGTGGTATAGTTGACGAGACGGATTATGAAGAAGCAACAATCACGCTAAATAACTCGATGGCGCAATTAAAACAGGCCAATGAGAATGTAATACCGCAATATGCAGCGTTAAAACAACTGATGGGTTATCCACCTAACAAGCAATTCAATGTAAGTTTTGATACCACCGAAATGGAACAAAATATCCATATCGATACCTTGCAGCAGTTGCAATATGAAAAACGTATTGAATATCAGCAGGTAAAAACGGCACATGATCTGCAGGATGAAACTATTCATTATTATAAATATTCATTCCTGCCCACGCTTTCAGCCTTTTATAATTATAACCTGGCTTTTCAGAATAGCCAATTCTCCAACCTGTTCGACAAATCGTATCCAAACCAGTTAGTAGGTGTATCTTTCAGCATTCCGATCTTTACCGGATTCTATCGTACTAATAATCTGAAAAAAGCCAGGCTAGAGCAGAAAATAATAGATTGGAATACAGTCGATCTGAAATCACAGATATATAAAGAGTATGCTACTGCTTTAGGTAATTATAAGGGAAACTTTTATAACCTGCAGCTCTTGCAAAAGAATGTGAACATGGCGCGCCGTGTTTATTTTGTGGTGACGCTTCAATATAAACAGGGTATTGTTCCTTACCTGAATGTGATCACTGCCGAATCGAATTTAATATCATCAGAAATAAGTTATTTAAATGCTTTGTTCCAGGTAATGTCTAACAAGATCGACCTGCAAAAAGCAATGGGAAATATTACGTACTAATGCATTACAACCAACCCCTCTCCATGAATAGAGTATTGTTAAGCACAATTCTTGTCAGCTGCCTTATTTTAGGTGCTTGTAAAAAGAAACAACCCCCGCAGAATACCGAGGTGCCTGTTAATTTAATGAAACTTAAGCCCACGACCGTGCTGTATTATGATAAATATCCTGCAACTACACGTGCATTAAACCAGGTGAATTTATTATCGCAGGTATCAGGTGCGGTTACCGGTATATTTTTTACTGAAGGTACCAAAGTACAAAAGGGGCAAAAGCTTTATGAGATTGACGAACGCATATACAAGGCAGCTTATGACCAGGCTTTGGCCAACTTAGAAGTATCTAAAAGCGGCCTGGTTCAGGCGCAGCAGGATGCAGACCGTTATGAATATCTCAATAAATACAACGCCGTAGCTAAACAACAATATGATCATGCCGTAGTAACTCTGGCACAGGCAAAGAGCACCGTACAAGCATCGCAGCAGATGGTAAAGTCGGCCAAAACTAACTTGTCTTATTCAACAGTTTACGCACCGTTTACAGGAACTATCGGTATAAGCCAGGTAAGGATGGGAGAGGTTGTTACACCTATGGTAACTACGCTCGACACTTTATCTACTGATGACCCAATGGCAGTTGATTTTATCATCAATGAGAAAAATCTGCCTATGTTCGAGAAGCTACAGCGTGAAAAAGTAAAAGTAGATTCTCTTTTTACCCTTTTGCTGCCCGATAATTCACTTTACGACCACTTGGGCAAACTTTCTATTATAGACCGTGCTGTCGACCCGCAAACTGGTTCTATTCGCATAAGGTTAGTTTTTGACAACCCTAAATTTGCTTTAAGAGCAGGCATGAGCTGCGTGGTACGTGTGCATAACCAGGATGTAGGGCCGCAATTGGTAGTTCCAAATAAAGCTGTTATTGAGCAAATGGGCGAGTATTTTGTATATGTTGCAAAAGATACTTTAATAAAAGTAAGTGCCGACAGCTTGAAAAAGATGGATCAAAAGGCCGCTGCTGATGCAAATAAACCAAAATTAATTGCTATACAGAAAAAGGTTAAAACCGGACAGGTAATAGGACCTAATATTATTATTAAAAGCGGCATTGAGGCTGGCGACAGAATAGTTGTAGATGGTTTACAATCATTGCACGATGGCGCCCCAATTACAACTGCAAATAAAGTAGGCCCGGGCGGAGGCAAACGAGGTAGGTGATTCGGATTTAATATCCAGGACATCAGACCGCATACTTTAAATTTTACAAAGAATGATTGCTAATACCTTTATAAAACGGCCAGTAACTGCTATAGTGATTTCTATTGTATTGGTAATTACCGGTACAGTTAGTATTTTATTGTTGCCTATTGACCAATACCCTGACATTACCCCACCAGTGGTACAGGTGAACGGACAGTTTATTGGCGCTGATGCGCAAACTGTGGAGCAGACGGTGGCAACACCTATTGAAGAACAGGTAAACGGTTCGCCGGGTATGGAGTACATGCAGAGCAACAGTACCAACAATGGTGCTATGCAGCTGAATGTAACCTTTAAAATCGGTACCAATATAGACGTTGCTGCGCTCGATGTTCAAAACCGTGTGAGTATTGCCACTCCCTTATTGCCTTCAGCCGCCAGCCGCCTGGGCCTTACCGTACGCGCTGTTAACCCCAGCATGCTGATGATGGTTGCGATATATGCGCCAAAGGATTCACATAATATTACCTTCCTTGACAACTATACCAATATTTTCGTGCAGGATGCGCTTTTACGTGTACCGGGTGTGGGTACTATAAGTCGCTTCACGGACGATTTTAGTATGCGTATTTGGATGAATCCGCAAAAGATGGCCGCTCTCAGTATTGTGCCACAGGACATTATCACCGCCCTTAACGCACAGAACGTACAGGTAGCCGCAGGTACAGCCGGGTTACCACCGCAAGCGCCAACACAAACCTACGAGCTTGGTATTTTGGTGAATGGGCGCTTAAGTACAGTTCCTGAATTTGAGAATATCATTGTAAAAAATAATCCGTCAAAAGGCGAATTGGTTTACTTGAAGGATGTTGCCCGTGTAGAACTGGGTAAATTTACTTTTTCGAGTAACTCATTCGTTGATGGTCATAGGGCATCGTATCTTCAAATATACCAGGCACCAGGCAGTAACGCCCTCGAAACAGCTAATGGTGTTTATGCAGAGTTGGCTAAGCTGAAACAGACTTTCCCTACAGATGTGGCCTACAGTGTTCCGTTTGAATCTGTAACTGTGGTAAAAGTGTCGATGACCGATGTGGTTTACACCTTATTAATGACACTTGGACTGGTAGCGATCGTTGTATTCCTGTTCCTTCAAACCTTTAGGTCTACGCTTATCCCAATCCTGGCTATACCTGTATCTATTTTTGGTACATTCTGCTTTTTCATCCCGCTTGGGTTTACTATTAACACGCTAACCATGTTTGGCTTTGTGCTGGCCATTGGTATCGTGGTGGATGACGCCATCATCGTAGTAGAAGCTGTACAGCATTACATCGACCATGATAAAATGTCGCCCAAGGAAGCTACTTACCAGGCGATGAAGGATATTTCGGCGCCGGTTGTAGCCATCGCGCTCATTCTTGCCGCCGTATTCGTGCCGGTAGGGTTCATTCCAGGCATTGTGGGCAGGCTGTATCAGCAATTTGCTATAACCATTGCCATTTCGGTAATTATATCCGCATTCATAGCACTTTCGCTAACACCTGCATTGTGTACCATGTTGTTAAAACCAACAGACGAAAGCGCGAAGAATAAAGGACTTACCAAATGGTTCACCAAATTCAATAATTGGTTCGATAGGGTAACCGCGAAATATACAGAAGGTGTGCGCCGCAGTATAAAAGGGGCACGGTATATCGTTATTTTGTTGATCTGTGTTTGTATAGGCGCTATCTTTCTGTTCAAAGAGAAGCCAACCGGCTTTATTCCCTCAGAAGACGATGGCAATTTATACGTAACATACCAGTTGCCGCCGGCATCGTCGACAGCCCAATCGGTAGATATCATGTCTAAATTGATGAAGGTAGTTGCCAGTACCCCCGGTGTTGGCCACTATGCTGCGCTGTCGGGTCTTAACGTGGTAACTAACGCTACCAACTCAAATAATGGTACTATTTACGTTCAGTTAAAGCCATGGGACGAGCGTTCGGGCGATGACCAGAAAGTGCCGGGCATCATTAAGGTGATGCAAAAGCGAATTGAAGATGCCGGTGTTACCAATGCATCCGTTCAGGTAATTCAGCCTTCGCCGCTCCCGGGTGTTGGCTCTACCGTGGGTTTCAGTATGCAGATTGAGCAGCGCAGTACCAACGATAACTTACAGGATTTTGAGCGTGTTGTTAATCGCTTTGTTGATTCGGCTAATAAAAACCCGGCAATTACAAAGGCCTTCAGTTATTATACTGCGCACACACCTAATATGAGTCTTACGGTAGACCGCGAAAAATGTGAAAAGATGGGTGTAAATATATCTGACGTATTTACGACTATCGAAGCATTTACAGGTAGTTTATATATCAACGACTTTACCACCTATAACCGTACATTCCACGTGGTAGTGCAGGCAGATACCGTTTATAGGGCCTTAATATCCGATATGGAGAAGTACTATGTGCGCAACGTCAACGGTAAAATGGTGCCTTTAGGAGCCCTTATTAGTTTTAAACCGGTTGAGGCAGCTCCGCTGATCTCGCACTTTAATATTTTCCGCTCGGCCGAGATAGATGGTTCATCTCCTCCGGGAGTAAGTTCTACCGATGCACTCGAGGCATTACAGAAATTGGCAGCAAAACAATTGCCACAAGGCTATACCTACGAATTTTCAGGGTTAAGTTATGAGGAATTGAAAGCCGGATCGGTTACTATGTACATATTTGCGTTTTCTATCACCTTCGTATTCCTGTTTTTAGCAGCGCTGTATGAAAGCTGGTCGGTGCCGTTTTCGGTATTGCTTGCAGTTCCGATCGGTGCCTTTGGGGCTATTTTAGCCTTGTTTTTAGTGCCATCCCTTACAGACAACGTTTATGCGCAGATCGGTTTGATCACGCTGATAGGTTTGGCGGCTAAGAATGCCATCCTGATCGTTGAGTTTGCCAAAGTCAGGGTCGATATTGGAGAAGACCTGCTTGCTTCAACCCTTGAAGCAGTGAGCCTTCGTTTGCGCCCGATCATCATGACATCCCTGGCTTTTATATTGGGCGTGCTCCCGTTGGTTTTTGCCAGCGGTGCGGGTGCAGTAGCAAGGCGTACAATTGGTCTGACCGTATTAGGTGGTATGTTTGCAGCATCTACAATTGCCATTTTTGTTGTTCCTGTACTATTTGTATTGATAACACGTGCGGCCTATGGTAAGGAGAAGTTAGAATACCTGAAAGCACACCATAAGGATCTGATTGAAAAAGCGAAAAAAGTTGAAGCGCAAAATATTGATCCGGAACTGGAATTTGAATTACAGAAGTCACGCGAAATGCATAAACCTGCCTAATCATGATTGCTAATACTTTCATAAAACGGCCTGTAACTGCTATCGTCATTTCCATTGTTTTGATGATATCGGGGATAATATGCATTTTCAACCTGGCTGTTGATCAATATCCCAATATATCGCCGCCCAGCGTAAGTGTAAATGCCAGCTATACCGGCGCCGACGCCCAAACTGTTGAACAAACCACTGCTATCCCTATCGAGGAGCAGGTAAATGGTACGCCAGGCATGGAATACATGCAAAGCAGCAGCAGCAACAATGGTGGTATGAACCTAAGGGTAACCTTTGATGTTGGCACAAATCCACAGATCGCTGCACTGAACGTGCAAAATCGTGTTGGCATTGCGGCCCCTCTTTTACCGGCGGTAGTAAGTAAGCTGGGTGCTACCGTGCGTGCCAGTAATCCAGACCAGTTGATGCTGGTTGCTATTTACTCGCCGAAAAAGACACATAACATTACTTTTCTTGATAACTATACTAACACATTTATTCAAGACGCGATTCTAAGGGTACCGGGGGTAGGCGATGTGTCAGCGCGTACCGACCAGTTTGCCATGCGGATATGGCTCGACCCTGATAAGATGGCTTCGTATAACCTGATGCCATCTGACATAACCACCGCACTTAGCGGGCAAAACGTATATGTTGCTGCCGGCTCAGTAGGTGCGCCGCCGCAAAATCCAAAACAGGCTTTTGAAACGGGTATATTAGTGAACAGTATGCTCAGTAAGCCAGAGCAATATGAGAAGCTGATTGTAAGGGCCATTCCCGGAACAGATAAAATGATCTATCTGAAAGATATTGGCCGTGTTGAGCTTGCCAAATTCACTTACTCAGGTGGTTCTTTTGTAGATGGTAATCGTTGTTCGCTGTTGATGATATTTCAATCGCCAGGTAGCAATGCACTCCAAACTGCTGACAACGTTTATGCGAAGCTGGCAGAATTAAAAAAATCGTTCCCGTCGGATGTAGAATACGTGGTTCCGTTTGAATCGGTAACCATCATTCAGGTATCGATGGACGAGGTTATCGGGACATTGGTTAAGGCACTGATATTGGTTGCCGCGGTTGTATTCCTTTTCCTGCAAAACTGGCGATCCACTATAATACCAATATTGGCTATCCCGGTATCTATTTTATCTACTTTCTGCTTTTTCATTCCATTAGGGTTTACCATCAACACGCTCACCATGTTTGGGTTTGTTCTGGCTATCGGGATAGTGGTAGATGATGCAATTATTGTGGTGGAGGCGGTACAGCATTATATTGACGAGCAGCATATGTCGCCCAAGGAAGCTACTTACCAAGCGATGAAAGAAATTTCAGCGCCGGTTATTGCCATAGCGCTTATTCTGGCTTCAGTATTTGTTCCGGTCGGCTTCATACCCGGCATTGTCGGCCGGCTTTATCAACAGTTCGCCATCACCATAGCCATATCGGTGATCTTTTCTGCATTTACCGCACTGTCTTTAACACCGGCGCTTTGCACACTTTTACTGAAACCCTCGCATCATGGCGAAAATCCGACGACCTGGGCCGGTAAATTTTTTGCCTGGTTTGATCGCGTTTTCTTTGATCGGTTTAACAGGCTATTTGATAAGCTGAACGGCAAATATGCCAACGGTGTCAGGCGAAGTATAAAAGGTGCAAGGTACATTATCATTCTGCTGGTCTGTATTTGCGTTGGCGCCTGGCTGTTGTTCAGAAGTAAACCTTCCGGATTTGTGCCTTCGGAAGATGGCGGTCGCTTATTTGTAACTTACACCATGCCCGACGCATCATCAACCACTGCATCTAATAATGTACTGGCAAAGCTGATGAAAATAGTGGGCTCAACACCGGGTATAATGCACTTCGTTGGTTCATCGGGCTTCAATATACTTGGCGGTGGCGGTAATAACAGCGGCACCATGTTCTGTATGTTAACCCCATGGGATCAGCGTACCACCCCGCAAACCTCGGTGCAGGGCATAATGGACAATATTAGAAAGCGCGTAGCAAAGGCAGGTATAAAAAATGCTACTGTTGTTGCCATTCAACCGCCGCCGATAAGAGGCATCGGGATTGCGGCAGGTTTTTCAATGCAAATAGAACAGGGAAATTCAACAGATGATATTCATGCATTTGAAAAAAATGTCCAGAAGTTTGTCGCTGCTGCCAAAAAAATGCCGGCCACTTCAACTGCATTTTGTTCTTTTACGGCTCATACACCAAGTTATACGGTTACTGTCGATCGTGAAAAATGCCAAAAACTTGGCGTAAACATCTCCGACGTGTTTTCTACCATGCAGGCATTTATGGGCAGTTTGTTCGTAAATAACTTTACGTTATATAATAGAACCTATCATGCAGTTATTGAGGCTGATACCGCTTACCGTGCACTGATCAGCAATATTAACAGGTATTATGTGCGCAACCAAAGCGGGAAGATGCTGCCATTAAGTACCCTGATAACTTATAAGGCAGATGCAACCGCGACATCCATATCGCACTTTAACATATTCCGGTCGGCCGAAGTAGACGGCTCTATTCCGCCGGGTTACAGCAGCGGCCAGTCTTTAGATGCCCTTAGGGAAGTTGCGGCAAAAGTGTTACCTCGTGGTTATACTTATGAATTTTCTGGGCTGAGTTACCAGGAAATCAAGGCAGGGAATATTACCATCTATATATTCCTGTTCTCTATCATTTTTGTGTTCCTGTTCCTTGCCGCATTATATGAAAGCTGGTCGGTGCCATTTTCTGTAATGCTGGCAGTGCCTATAAGTGCATTCGGCGCGATTGTAGCTTTATGGATGGCCCCAACCATTACCAACAACGTTTATGCCCAGATCGGACTCATCACACTTATTGGTCTGTCTGCAAAAAATGCCATTCTTATCGTCGAGTTTGCCAAGTTGCGTGTTGATCGTGGGGAACCATTGTTACAATCGACCATCGAAGCAGTACGTTTGCGCTTCCGGCCGATCATTATGACATCTATGTCCTTTATCTTCGGTGTATTGCCGCTGGTATTCGCCACAGGTGCCGGAGCAGAGTCGAGGAATACTATTGGTATTGCCGTTTTGGGCGGAATGATAGCTTCGTCAACTATATCTATTTTCATTGTTCCGGTATTATTTGTGCTGTTTACCCGTTTCTCCTACGGTAAAAAACAGCTTCAATGGCTCCAGGATCATCACGAAGAGTTGCTGGAAAAAGCAAAAAGAGTTGAGGAAAGTAACATTGATGCCGAACTGGAATACGATATTGCCGAATCGCGTGCAGCAAATGCAGCCAGCAGGGCAGAACATGAAAGAAACAAAGGACAGGGCAGTTAATCCTTAGTTTTTGTTCCGGGAATAATGTTGATCAGCCAAATGCTCAATGCCGAAACGATTATTGAGGGAAAGATCAGCGTGAATAATTCGACAAAGCCATGTGCAAAAATTTCTCCGCTAAACAGCAAATAATAAAATAATACCGGAAAACATATCGGGAAGGCAAATAAGAAGATTATTGCCTTCTTTTTATTTTCAGCGATATCCAGGTTGATAACAATAAGTGTAGTAAGTGCTACCGTAATAAAATAAGCTACTGATGAGCCGAATTGAAAATTGTATCGCTCCAATATATCCTGGGCAGTTTTGGCTATTGATGTTGATTTGAAATCTTTAGTGATGATCCATATTAATACAGAAAAAGGAGTGGAGCATAGAAAAGTGAACAACCATACCATCAAGCCATAAATAATAGAATCTTTTACTGCTTTTGATGAGGTTTTGGGAGTTTCGATTGTAGGCAAATTGGACTGGTACAATCTAATAAACAGAATCGTACTTATGCCATACGCTAGTGCCAGCAAATAACCCCCGCCATAACTTTGTAGCGCACTGACGGAATTGATCATCAACATCGCTGCAAATGGCACAAGAAAACCAGCGAGCGATAGATTTCGCTTGATAGAAGCAGAATTACCGGATAATTGAATTGTAACCAATAAACCCAGTGCCACCCAAATTGACATCAAAAATGTATAAGGTACAATATATGTAGTGACTATAACGCCAACTGCTGATGGCAAATGAAAGCCTGAGAATAAGGTACCTAAGAGGAGATAAATAACAGGAGTGAATAATAAACCAGAAAGCCAGACCTTAACTGTATACTTTATTCCCTGCATTTAAGAGTATTTTCACAGCTAAGATAATGCTTTGGCTGCAAATGATGTCACAGTTATCAGGCGTAAGCGATATCGTCAAATACATCCTTCATGATCGGTTTGGATATGAAGGTAGTAACGAATGGATAAAGCTTTGAGCGGTTGATATCTGCAGGATTAATAGAAGAGCTGACAATATAAACTTTGATGTTTTTCTCGAGAGATTTATAGAGCTTCTGAAACCTGTTAAGGAAGTCCCAGCCGTCAAACATTGGCATATACAGGTCAACGAAAATATAATCGGGAAGAGACTGGGCGTCCAGTTTCTTTTCTTCAAGGTAGTCTAATATTACTTCTCCGTCAAACGAATAAGTGGCGTCTTTAGATAGCTCAGTATTCTTGATGGTCATTTGAACTATTTTGTGAAAAACAGGTTCGTCATCAATAAGCACAAGCTTGCTCATAGGGTTTGGGTTTTAGTATAAATTAATAGGTGGCAGTACTAATTAAAATAACTACGGTACTAATTTACCTATTTAATAATCAATAAGTTAGTTTAAAATATAACAATCTTGATACAATCATTATGCGTTTCAAAGTTATTAATTTTTGAAATTAATGCTGTTATTTTTTAACTAAAAAGATAATATTTCAAAATTTCAGACCAATTTCATATTAACCGGATCCCAATGAATGACTTTATTCTGGAAATAACTTTCATTGCAAGCCAGGGCGGGGGCAGCTGCTCTAAAACCAAATTCGGCATCTTCAACTACTGGTTTCCCTGTACGCATCGACTCAAAAAAATTGGCAAAATGCTCGTTTGAAGCGTTATAACCGTCAGGGGCCATAAATGTAATTGGATCGAATTTTTTCCGTTGTTGGTCTGCCGATGAATACTTTTTATTATAATCATCCATCAAAGCTTTCTGCATAGATGTCGGATAAGTAGAAAACGAATCCCACCCATCGATACCCGGCGCCACCGGCAATTTGTTTTGCTGAATGGTAAATCCATCGCCCTCACCAGAAAGATCGATCACACCTTCAGAACCAATTACTTTTGTGGAAGTCCGCTCGCCTTCACCACTAACAAAATTAACCTGGAGTGATACTTGGAAAGCAGGATGCTCTGGCGTATCCGGGTAATGAATAACAGCAGTCATCACATCGGGTACATTTCGGCCGTCCTTCCAATAGTCAAGATCGGCCACTGAAAATATTTTTGTCGGCCCTTTTGAGTTCGTCAGGAAGTTAATGCCTGTAAGCAGATGTACAAAGAGATCACCCGCAACGCCAGTTCCATATTCCCGGTAATTTCTCCATCTGAAAAAGCGGTTGCTATCATAGGCATGCTTCACCTTTTCAGTACCTTGAAACACATCCCAGTCCACAGTTTTAGGGGATGCATCTAATGGTATTGTATACTGCCAGGCTCCTAAGGCGCTTTGCCTGTTGAAGGATGCTTGTATAGTATTTATTTTGCCTATCGCACCAGCCTGCAACATCTCTTTCGCTTTTTGAAAAGATATACTACTAATTCGCTGACTGCCGACCTGGAAAACGGCTTTAGTCTGTTTTTGAACTGCTATTTCTTCAAGACCTTCGCTAATATAATGTACCATCGGCTTTTCGCTATAAACCGCTTTTCCTTTACGCATGGCGTCTATTGCGATCCGGCTGTGCCAGTTATCACTTGTAGCGATGATCACCGCATCAATGTCTTTTCTGTCCAGAATAGCGTGGTGGTCATTTGTTGTGAATATATTTTGACCGAAAACTTCTTTTGCTCTATCCAATCGCCCCTTATACAGATCGCAGCATCCTACCAGTTCAACGCCTTGTGAGTGAAGCGCAGCATTGGTATCATTAAAACCCATAATACCCATCCCGATAGTGGCTATGCGTATTTTATCATTAGCTGAAATGCGTTTTTCGGCACGAAGGATTCGTCTTTCGTGATCTTCTTGTGCGGCTAATGAAGTAAGTCCTGCGGAAGTTAAAACGATGGTACTGCCTAACTGCTTAATGAATTTTCTGCGATCAGATGACATAATGTTTTTATTAAGATAAACAACAATTGGTTATTGGTAAGCCCGGAGAGGGCTTATGCAATTGCAAGATAACAAAAGATGTATGAGTGTTACAGGATGATCGAAAAATTTAAATAGATGGTACAAATTATTAATTTCACCTTATCCGTAGAGACGCGATGCATCGCGTCTCTACATAATTCTATTTTATGGAAAGACGTCATTTTATAAAACTATCCGCTTTAACATCTGCATCTGTATTATTCAGCAGGTTAACTTCTTTAGCATCTGATAATTCATCAGTAATAAATCCCCCGGATGAAGTTTGGGCAAAATCAGGCGAACAATGGTTTAAGCTAGACCATCATTTGGCTTTATCTTATTCTCACGGCTCTATCTTGATAGTCATGAAACAGCTTGGTAATGCGTTGACTGTTGAGGCGCGATCACCTGGCATGCCGCTGAATGCTGTTAAGTTGAAGTGGAAACATCATACAGGCAATAGCACAAAAGTTTTGGGCGATCATTATGAACGTTCTTATGGCGATCTGGCCTGGAGAGGCGTGGATGTGGTAAATAAAAATCCATGGTATGTTTTGCTGAATGACGAAAAAGACACGGCTTGCTTTGGTGTGAAGACTGGTTGCAACACAATCTGCTGGTGGAATGCAGGTCCCGAAACACTTGAGTTGATTATGGATATGCAGTCCGGCGGTGTCGGTGTTCAATTAGGAGATAGAACATTGCATGCCGCTGAGATCGTTACAATGAAAAGCCGTGAAGGTGAAAGGGCTTTTGCAACAGCACAACGTTTTTGCCATTTGATGTGCCCGAAGCCACGTTTGCCCAAGCAACCCGTTTATGGTATTAACGATTGGTATTTTGCTTATGGTAATAACTCGGCAGAGCTGATTAAGCAAATTACTTCTTTAATGACTGATCTGGCAACCGATACAAATAACAGACCCTTCTCTGTGATCGATGCGGGTTGGGCAACCTATTCGCCTTTACTGCCGGGCGATGGTGGTTTTATGGATGATTTCTCTAAGCCCAACGATAAATTTAAGGATATGCATCAAATGGCGCTGGATATAGAGAAGCTGGGTATGCAGCCGGGTTTATGGACAAGGCCGCTTTGCGCCAGTTATAAGGATAAAGCCAATTTGCTGCTCCCCAAAATTCCGGGACGTGATGATCCGAAAGCCCCGATATTGGATCCGACTATCGATGACAACCTTGCGCGGATAAAACATAATATAGCCATATATAAAGAATGGGGTTATAAACTTGTTAAGCACGATTATACTACCTATGATATTATGGGTAAATGGGGAATAGACATGAAAAATAACCTGACTGCTCCCGGTTGGCGTTTTCACGACAATACCCATACAACCGCAGAGATAATCAATAAGCTATACCGGTTAATCCGCGAAACTGCTGGTGATATGTATATAATAGGATGTAACACCATGAGTCATTTGTCTGCTGGGGTATTTGAATTGAACCGGATAGGCGATGACACAAGCGGTAAGGAATGGGACCGTGTACGCAAAATGGGTGTGAACACCTTAGGATTCCGCGCAGCACAGCATAATGCTTTTTATGCAACAGATGGTGATTGCGTTGGTTTAACGAAAGACATTGCCTGGAGCCGCAACAAACAATGGATGCAACTGGTAGCAGAAAGTGGCACACCATTCTTTGTATCACCGCAGCCAGACGCATTGGGCGAGGAGCAAAAAATTTATATTAAGGAATGCTTTACTAAAGCAGCGAAAGTGCAACCCACAGGTGAGCCATTGGACTGGATGACTAACCCACAACCTGCAAAATGGAAATTGGATGGGAGAGAAGTTGATTTTGATTGGAGTTAATGGATAAGCAATCCCATCGCAAGATCATCCACATCGATATGGATGCCTTTTATGCTTCTGTGGAGCAGCGGGATAATCCGGAATTACGAGGTAAGGCCATTGCTGTAGGCGGTTCGCCGGAAGGCAGGGGTGGAGTTGTGGCTACTGCAAGTTATGAGGCACGCAAGTTTGGTGTACGCTCGGCGATGCCATCAAAAAAGGCTTTGCAGCTTTGTCCCCATATCATATTTATCAGGCCGAGGTTTGCTGCATATAAGGAGGTATCGCAAAAGATCAGGGAAATATTCAGGCGCTATACTGATCTCATCGAACCTTTATCATTAAACGAGGCTTATTTAGATGTAACTCAAGACAAGCAGAATATCGGCTCGGCTATAGATGTTGCCAAGTTAATTAAGCAAGCCATTAAAGAGGAGTTGCAACTGACCGCCTCTGCCGGAGTGTCCATTAATAAGTTTGTAGCTAAAATTGCCTCGGATATGAACAAGCCAGACGGACTGACTTTCATCGGCCCTTCATCTATCGAATCGTTTATGGAGAAGCTTCCGGTGGAGAAATTCTTTGGAGTTGGGAAGGTCACTGCTGATAAGATGAAGGGGATGGGCTTGTTTACAGGAGCAGACCTGAAGAATCTTACCGAGGAAGAAATGATAAAGCATTTCGGCAAAGCAGGAAGGTTTTATTACCAGATAGTAAGAGGCATTGATAATCGCGAAGTACAACCAAACCGCGAAACAAAGTCAATTGGAGCAGAGGATACTTTTCCTTATGATCTGACAGAGATCAACGAAATGAATACTGAATTGGATAAACTTGCCCAAACTGTTGCCAGCCGTGTGCAGAATTACCAGCTAAAGGGACGAACCATCACCCTAAAAATAAAATACAGCGATTTCAGACAGATCACCCGCAATTATTCGGTTACTGAACCCATAAATGATTTTACAACTATTGCTAATGCAGCAAAAAAACTTCTCCTTGCTACCGGGCCGGAAGATAAGAGGATCAGGTTGTTAGGTGTTACGTTGTCCAATTTTGGAGAAATAATCCCGAAACAAAAAAGCCCGGATAACCCGGAGCAGCTGGAATTATTCTAGTGTACAGTAAACACCTGGAAGTGATAGTAATCCTGCAAAAAACATCAAATCAGTGATCTATTAGCGATTTTTTAAATTGCATAAAACAAATTTTTTTTTGGATTGTAACGAATCTTTTATATTTTCACCAACATAATAACCTAGTATTAAACCAACTTCTTGAAGAAATTAGTCGCTATATTGCTCTTATGCATGCACCTGTTTTACCTGGGTGGCTATATGCTGGCGTTTCAATATTTCATGAATAGGTCTGATGATCAGATAGTTAGTCAATTGTATAACAATGGGACTAATTCGTCAAAACTGATCAAACTGAAAATCCCGGTTCACATGCCAACTTTGGATGACTGGACCGATTATGCCAACATCCAGGGACAGGTTCAGGTAGAAGATGCGTACTATAACTACGTAAAACTGAAGATGACCAAGGATACTTTGTACCTGATCTGCTTGCCCAACACAGTTAAGGCAAATCTTGCAAAGGCAAACGTCATCATGACCAAAAATCTGAATGATATTCCCTTGAGTAAAAAAGGTCCTGGCAATTCATCAACTAAAAAAGCTGAATCTACTTCGTCATATGATCATTTTTACCAGATCATAAAGTGCGATTATGCTCCTTTGGCTGAATTAATTAAAACAACCCCACGCTCGGAGATCACCCACCTGAGCAATCCTTATATCGAATCTCCTGGCAAACCGCCGAATACTGCCTGCTAAGCAGCTTGCTTATTTCCCTCGTATCTGATTATCATGTATTTTGACGGGAGTTACTATGATTTCATGTGAATGATTTCATGATACTCCATAAACTTTCTTGAAAATTCTATCCGGGAGATAACCTAAAGCTTCGCTTTTCCCTTTTTGCGCGTTGTGTGCTGATTGGTATACCGCGCGTGGCCCTGCATCACCTACTAGCTTATAACTAATTAAACTATCGATAAATCAATTATGATGAAACCTTTACTTAAGCATTTTTACAAATGCATTGCCATTGCAGCTTGCGTATGCGCTTCGGCTCAACACGCATCGGCACAAATGGAGAACGACGGGATCATGATCCCTAAAAATTACATCTGCGCCGGACCTATGTTCAGCACATCCAGTTGGACCAACTATTGGGAAGGTACTTTTAAAAGAAACAACGGAAACATTGGTAAGGTGACTACCAATATGTATTCCTTTATGGCTACTTACGGTATCACTAACAACCTGCTGGTAACAGCCGGGGTGCCTTATATCACCAGCAAGGCTTCTGCGGGAACCTTGCATGAGCAAAGTGGCATACAAGATCTTTCAGTTAACCTGAAATGGAGAGCTTACAGATTAAAGACAGATAAAAGCATTTTATCACTATTTGCAAGCGTAACAGGTTCAATTCCATTAACAAATTATGAAGCCGATTTTCTTCCGCTGGCTTTAGGTTCACACAGTAAGGACTTTACAGCTAGAGCAGTAGTTGATTACAGCTATGGCAAAGCGTTCGTCACAGGCTCGGGGGCTTATACGACAAGGAGCAATATCACTATTGACCGCAGCTCATACTATACAACTGAGCTGATCTACAGCAATCAGGTGGAATTGCCAAAAATGACTGATTATAATTTCAGGGCAGGTTACCGTAGCAAATACCTGATCGTTGAGGGTGTTGCCGATATCATGACCTCATTGGGCGGTTTTGATATCCGTAAAAATGATATGCCTTTCCCGAGCAACCGCATGAATATGACCAGTGTTGGCGGAAATGTAAGATATCGCATCAAATCGTTTGACGGGCTTGAATTTGAAGCCGGAGATAATTATGTAGTGAAGGGTAGAAATGTAGGCCAGGCCAATATGATACACGGTGGTTTAACTTACATATTCGGTGTTGCAAAAAAGAAAAAGGTTCAGGATAAAGACAGCTTTAAAAACTAATGACGATGAAAAGAATTATACAAAATATAGCAACAGTTCTTTCAATTGCGGTGATCGCTTCTTCGCTTTCATCATGCAGAAAGGACGTTATCAGCAAGGTTAATCAGTATCCATCACTGGCCCCTGCAAATCTGGATCTTAATGCAGATACCTGGAAGCCTGTTTTGGTTGCCGATCCAACTGTATTTACGGTTGCTGCACCCGATGCAACAACCTCTCCGGCTTACATAGCCGATCTGAACGAAATAAAAGGCTATCAACGCAGTTTAACTGATGATCAGCGTGCCGTTATCAAATACTGGAGTGCTGGTGCCGTGTTAAGATGGAATGAGATCATGCGTGAGTTGGTAGCGAAACATAATGTTCCGCCATATCAAAACCCCGATGGTACCTATCCTGCGCCAAGTTCTACTAATCCATTTAATTATCCGGAATTTCCGTTTTCAAATCCGCCGTATGCTGCACGTGCTTATGCGTATTTAAGTGCTGCTGAGTATGATGCGTTAATTGTGGCCTATCATTATAAAAATCAATATAACAGGCCGGCGCCCTATAAAAATGATGCGACTATACAGGCATTGATACCAAAATCTGACCTGCCATCATACCCAAGTGAAGACGCGGTTGTAGCAGGTGCTGCGGTGCAGATCATGAAGATGATGTTCCCGACTGAAATAGATTATATCGAGCAAAAAGCGGAAGAAGAAAAGCAATACCGCATTATGGCCGGTGCCAACACTCGCGGCGAATTAAATGCCGGGGAAGCACTGGGCATACAAGTTGCAAATGTTTTTACTGCTAGGGCACGCACTGATAAGGCGGGTACAGCTGGTGGTAATAAAACTCTGTGGGCAAATTTGGCAAGTCAAACTACCGCTAAAGGTGAAACAGCCTGGGTAAGCCTTGAAACGCCGAAAAGGCCACCGATGCTGCCTTTATTTAATAAAGTAAGTCCTTTCTTGTTTGATACGCTGACCGTGGTAGCTTTAAGACCAGGCCCTCCTCATTCTACAGGTTCGGCAGAATTTGCGGCAGACCAGAAAGAAGTATTGTATTACAGTCAGCATGCTACACGCGCCAATGAAGCATTGGTTGCTTTTTGGGCAGATGGTGTAGCTACCTACACCCCCGCAGGTCATTGGAATGCTATTGCTGCCGATGAATTTGTAAAACAACATTATAGCGAAGTACGCTGGGCAAGAAATTTTGCGTTGTTGAACATGGCCGAGATGGATGCTGCTATTGTGTGCTGGGATACCAAATATGCTTATTTCAATCCACGCCCTTCGCAAGTAAATAACGTGGTTAAAACACTAACAGGCGTACCAAACTTTCCGTCATATACTTCAGGTCACTCCAACTTTAGTTCTGCTGCAGCAACTGTATTAACTTACTTGCTGCCGGACAGAGGTACTAAGTTTACAGATCTGGCACAACAGGCATCACTTTCAAGGCTTGTGGGAGCGATCCACACCCGCCAGGATATTGAAGTGGGACAAACAACAGGTAAGGCTGTAGGACAATATGCTGTTCAAAGAGGCCAATCAGATGGTGCAGGCATAGGTAATTAATGCGTTCAGTGAATGAAGTATCTGTTTAAAATATCACTTGTTTTACTTTTTGCTGTTGCGGTTTCATGTCATCACAAGCAAAGCGGCCCGATCGACGATGCAGCAGTGCTGCATGAGAATGAGAACCAGCTAACGAACGTGATCATTTATGATGTGTTCACCCCGCCGGTAGCAGCCCGTATTTATGGCTATACCTCGTTGGCAGCATATGAAGCCATGCGTTATGCCGATCCGAAATATAACTCGATCACGGCGCAGCTCAGAGGCTTCGGAGCACCTCCGGAACCTGAAGCAGGTAAGAAGTACGACTATACATTGGCAGCAACCAAAGCCTTCTTTACCGTGGCTCATAAAGTGACCTTTTCAATAGATACCCTGAAAAAGTACGAGGATAAGGTATATGCCCGCTTTAAGGATAACCTGGATGAAGAAACCTATAACCGCTCAGTAGCGTTCGGCGAAAAAGTAGGGACCATGATCCTGAAAAGAGCCAATGTAGACCATTACCCACAAACCCGCGGCAAACCAAAATACCTGGGCAGTGATGACCCGGGTAAATGGCGGCCAACCCCTCCGGATTATATGGATGGAGTAGAATACTGCTGGGGAGAAATGCATACTTTGCTGCTCGACTCATCAGGTATGTTCCCGCCACCACCACCACCGGCTTACAGTGATGATAAAAACAGTGCCTTCTATAAACAGGCGGTAGAAGCCTACGAGCAAAACAAAGCCCTGACCAAAGAACAGAAAACTATAGCCAGCTACTGGGATGACAACCCCTTTGTAGTGCAGCACAATGGTCATATGATGTTTGCTGATAAGAAGATCACTCCCGGAGGACACTGGATGGGCATCACTTCGATAGCTTGTAAACAAAGCCATGCTGATGCGATAAAAACAGCACAGGCCTATGCACTGACCTCAGTAGCCCTGTTTGAATCATTTATCACCTGCTGGCAGGTAAAATATAAGTTCAGTACAGAAAGACCGGTAACGGTAATTAATGAAAAGATCGATCATAACTGGCTGCCACTATTGCAAACGCCACCATTCCCGGAATATACGGCAGGACACAGTACGATCAGTGCAGCATCAGCAGTAGTGCTGACGCATGTTTTTGGTGATAACTATGCTTTCCAGGATACGAGCGATTTGAAATACATCGGGATGCAGCGGCATTTTGATTCATTCAATAAAGCAGCGGCGGAAACAGCGATGAGTCGTTTCTATGGTGGTATCCACTTCAAAAACAGTTCGCTGATGGGAGCAGAGCAGGGTAAGCAAGTAGGCGAGTACATCTGGCAAAAACTAAAACTGACTAAATAGCTTTTACTTACTTGAATAAATAATAAAAATGGAAAATACACTGCACCTGGACTCAAAAATTCATTATACACTGCGCTTTGCTTCGGCAATGTGCTTTATCGGTCATGGCGCTTTTGGCATTATCACTAAACCTATCTGGCTAAATTACTTTGCAGTATTTGGCATAGGCCATGATATGGGATATCATATGATGCCCATAGTTGGCGTATTGGATATCCTGATGGGTATATCATTACTGCTTTACCCAACCAGGGCAATCCTGTTATGGCTGGTAGTATGGGGATTTATAACAGCTATGTGTCGCCCGTTATCAGGTGAGCATGTTGCAGAAGTTATAGAGCGTGCCGGTAATTATGGTGCGCCATTAACACTTTTAATCTTATCTGGTTTTGGCGGAAAAAGCTTAAAAAACTGGTTTAGCAAAATTAGTCCGGACGCGTTCTTAACAAATGAAAAAGTACTGGCTACAGCTACAACTTGCTTAAGACTTGTAGTATTTCTGCTTCTGATTGGTCATGGCTGGCTTAATCTGTCGGAAAAGAAAGGGCTGCTTGGTCAGTATACTTCATTAGGTTTTTCTGACCCTGTGCAAATAGCGCATATCGTTGGCATATTCGAAATACTTGCTGCATTAAGCGTGCTCATCAAACCTATCCGCCCGGTACTTCTGGCCCTGTTTATTTGGAAAATGGGAACAGAACTATTTTATCCGCATTGGGAAGCCTTTGAATGGATTGAGCGCGGCGGCAGCTACGGCGCTATCCTGGCACTTTGGTTCATATTACCACAATTGTCCATCAAAACACAAAAAACTATAATAACAACTTAATTCTTCAACCCTTAAAAAAATCAATCTTAACCCCAAAATGAAAACTATCTACAAATTATTATTTGCTACTTTCTTTCTGTTAATTATTAGCCGATCCAATGTTTTTGCCCAGGGCTGCGTAGCCATCCGCAGTACAGGCGGCGTATGCACCATGGACGAACACCCTGACTCAGCAGTTAAAGGTGGATCATGGTTATTTAACAGTAATACTCGTTACTACAAGTCATTCAGGCACTTTGTGGGTAAAATGGAGCAATATCAGCGTATTAATCAATTACACAACAACGTAATAAATAAGGTTGTTACCCAGGACTTTGGCTTTACCAGGATATTTAATGATCGCTGGTCAATAGCTTTGGATATACCATATGCCGACAACAGCCGTTCACAAGTATCAAAGGGCGGTACCAGGTTTAGCACACATACCTTTGGTTTAGGCGATATTCGGGTAACTGGTTACTACTGGTTATTCAATCCGGCTAAAGTACACCAAGGTAACATCCAGGTAGGTTTAGGTGCAAAGTTTGCAACTGGTGCCTATAATTTACAGGACTACTTCTTGAATGCCGACGGCTCAAAAACTTTAGGCCCGGTAGATCAGTCTATTCAATTAGGCGACGGTGGTACAGGTGTAAGTGCTGAAGTAAATGCTTACTACAATCTGTCTCACAAATTTGGATTCTATGGTAACTTCTTTTACCTGGCTAACCCAAGAGACGTGAATGGTACCCCTCGCTCTTCTACTGCTGCGTCAGCCCAAACCATTGCAACAACAGGAGACATCGAGAGTGTGCCCGATCAAATGCTGATCAGGGCCGGTGCAAGTTATGCAGCTGGTGGTTTTAACTTCTCTGCGGGTTTCCGTGATGATTGCTTACCGGTACGTGACTTATTTGGAAATAGCGATGGTTTCAGAAGACCGGGTCGTATTTTATCAGCTGAGCCAGGCATTACTTATCGTTTTAAAAATATAGCGATCTATGGATTTTTCCCGATCGCAGTCATTCGCGACCGTACGCAAAGTGTTCCAGACTTGCGCACACAGGCATTAACCGGCGTTTATACCCAGGGTGATGCAGCGTTTGCAGACTACGTGGTGAATATAGGAATTACAGTAAAATTTTAGTTGAACAAATATTTACTGGTTGATTAGTTGAAAGCCGGGTGTGAGATACCCGGCTTTTTCTGTTTATATATTATCAGATTTTAAATATAAGTTCAGCAAATCGGTAAATCTTTCTAGTTTTATAAAATGAATACTCCCGAGCAAAATTTTGCAGCTTTGGGCCTCAATCTGCCCCCTGCGCCACAGCCTTTAGGCGTTTACAAACCATACTTAATTGACGGAAAATATCTTTATGTATCAGGACATGGTACGGTAAAAGACGATAAGACCCTTATCATAGGTCGCATTGGTGAAACGATGACTGCCGAAGACGGAAAACTTGCAGCCCGCCAGGTAGGTTTGGCTATCTTATCAACCATAAAAACAAACCTGGGTAGCCTCGATAAGGTAAAGAGAGTGATTAAAGTATTGGGAATGGTAAACTGTACGCCCGACTTTGAGAAGCATCCTTTTATCATAAATGGCTGTAGCGAATTATTTGCTAAGGTTTGGGGTGAAGATAACGGCATTGGTGTTCGCAGCGCTGTAGGTATGGGTTCGCTCCCGGACAATATTCCTGTGGAAATTGAAGCATTATTTGAATTGGTTTAAGACCAAAAGAAATGGCTGCTCAAAATTGGTATATAATCAGTGATATTGATAAACTGGATACGCCGGCATTGGTAGTTTATCCTGCCAGGGTAAAAGAAAATATCAATATCCTGAAAGGAATGATCGATGATGTGTCGCGCTTGCGGCCGCACGTGAAAACGCATAAATGCAAGGACACAGCATTGCTAATGCTGGAAGGTGGAATAACCAAGTTTAAATGTGCCACGATTGCCGAAGCCGAAATGCTAGGGGTGAGCAAAGCACCTGATGTTTTGCTGGCTTATCAACCTATCGGTCCAAAGTTGGAACGGTTTATTAGTTTAATAAAAGCTTACCCGGAAACCAGATACTCTTGCCTCGTTGACAACAATATCGCTGCGGAACAGATATCAAATGCAGCACTTGAGGATAATATTATTATTCCTGCTTATATCGATTTGAATATTGGTATGAATCGTACGGGTATAAAGCCCGAGGATGCGCTTGAGCTTTATGGGTATTGTCTTGAGTTGCCGGGAATTAAAATAACCGGTTTACATGCTTATGATGGGCATATTCATGATAAGGAACTTACCGTACGTGAGCAAAGAGCCAATGAAGCTTATGCTAAAGTGGAGCAACTTCTGCAACAGATCAGGGAGAAAGGCTATCCGGAACCTATTATCATTGCCGGAGGCTCACCAACGTTTCCAATTCATGCGGCAAGAAAAGATATTGAATGTAGCCCGGGCACATTTATCTATTGGGACAGGGGCTATAGCCTCAATTGTGAAGAGCAGCCGTTTTTAACTGCAGTTCTGGTTGTTTCAAGAGTGATTTCTTTACCAGATGAGAGCAAACTCTGCTTAGACGTTGGTCATAAATCCATTTCAGCCGAAAATGAATTGACTAAACGGATCTACTTTTTGAATGCCTCTGAGCTAACTTTTGTTGGTCAAAGCGAAGAGCATTTGGTGGTAGATGCAGGGAAGGACCATCATTACAGAGTCGGTGATGTGTTCTATGGATTGCCCTATCATATTTGTCCGACAGTCGTCCTTTATGAGCGCGCGATAACAATTGAGAATAGCCAAATAAGCGGCGAGTGGCGCAATATTGCCCGCGACCGTAGGATCACCATTTAAATCTCTTAGAGACACGATGCGTCGCGTCTTTATACATCAACCTAATCAAATAAAGAATGTTTACCATCGATGCCCACCTTGATTTAAGCATGAACGCGTTGGAGTGGAACCGCGACTTGCGGCAGCCCATTGCAGAAATAAATGATCGCGAAAAAGGATTAACCGACAAACCCGATCGCGGTAAAGGTGTAGTGTCTTTGCCCGAATTAAGGAAGGGTGAAATCGGGTTGGTGGTTGCTACCCAGATAGGACGACACGTTGCTCCGGATAATCCATTGCCTGGCTGGCATTCGCCCGAACAGGCTTGGGCTCAAACACAGGGACAATTAGCCTGGTATAAGGCTATGGAAGAAGATGGCGAGATGGTACAGATCACCGATATGGAAAGTTTGGATAAGCATATCGAGTTGTGGAAATACGCCAAGTCGACCCCGAATAAGCCGGTTGGTTATATTTTGAGTCTGGAAGGTGCGGATTCTATCATCACCATAAAACACCTGGAGCGAGCTTATAGATATGGTTTAAGGGCGATTGGTCCGGCACATTACGGTCCCGGCAGGTACGCTAATGGAACAGACGCAACCGGGAAAATGGGTAAACAAGGTCTTGAACTATTAAAAGAGATTGAACGGTTAGGAATAATACTGGATGCCACCCATTTGTGCGACGATGCTTTTTGGCAGGCGCTGGATAATTTTAACGGGCATATCTGGGCAAGCCATAACAACTGCAGGGCGTTGGTTGACCATAACCGCCAATTTAGTGATGAAATGATAAGGGAGCTGATCGATCGTGGCGCTGTGATTGGCGCGGCTTTGGATGCCTGGATGATGGTGCCGAATTGGGTGAGAGGTGTATCGACACCCAAAGGAATGAACTGTAGCCTGGAAGTGATGGTAGACCATATCGACCACATTTGCCAGATTGCCGGAAACTCCTTGCATATAGGCATGGGCACTGATCTTGACGGCGCATTTGGGAAAGAACAATGTCCTTATGGCCTGGAGACCATCGCTGATCTGCAAAAAGTGCCAACACTATTGACCAAGCGTGGTTATAAGGAACAGGATATTGAAAATATGATGCATGGCAACTGGTTACGCTTTTTGCGTAATGCATGGACCTGATCTTAATTACAATTGATTGAGTTGGATTAAGTTGAGTAGGTTTAATATGTTCTATCCGTCCACTTAAATGAACTTAACCACTTAACTCAATCAACTTATTCAACATAATCAACTAAAACTATGAACGCAGAACAGGAACGTTTGCAGGACAATGACTGGAAAAAATGGGGGCCGTATGTAAGCGACCGCCAATGGGGGACCGTAAGGGAAGATTACAGCGCAAGCGGCGATGCCTGGAACTACATTACTCATGACATGGCCCGCAGCAAAGCTTATCGCTGGAGCGAGGAAGGCATTGCCGGGATATGTGATGATCTGCAATTGCTCTGTTTTTCCATTGCCCTGTGGAATAAAAAAGATCCTGTCATCAAAGAACGTTACTTCGGACTAAGCAACCCCGAAGGAAACCATGGCGAGGATGTGAAGGAGCTATACTATTACCTGGATAGTACGCCTACGCACTCCTACATGAAAATGCTGTATAAATATCCGCAGCAGGAGTACCCTTATAAATGGCTGGTTGATGAAAATAAACGCAGGACACGAAATGATCCTGAATTTGAGCTGATTGACACAGGTATCTTCGATCAGGATAAATATTTTGATGTGTTTGTTGAATATGCCAAACCAACCACCGGCGAAATATTGATAAGAATTACAGTTCATAACCGGGGAGAAGAAGATGCATCGGTACACATATTGCCAACGGTTTGGTTTCGCAATACATGGGATTGGGGCTATGATGATTACAAACCACATCTCAGACAAGATTCACAGGGTATAATGGATATTTATCACAAAGACCTGGGCCAGTATTGGTTGAAAGCAGATGGAGCAGCTGAATTGCTGTTTTGTGATAACGAAACCAATAGCAAACGCCTTTACAATTACGATAATGGAAAACCTTTTTATAAAGACGGCATAAACGATCATCTTGTTTACGGAGCAAATAGCGTAAATCCACAAAATACAGGTACAAAGGCCGCCATAAATTACGATCTCACTGTTCCCTCAAAGCAAAGTATAACTATTCGCCTGCGGTTAACACAGGATGCTAAGAATGCATTTGAGGACTTTGATACCGTTTTCAAAAACAGGCAGGCAGATGCCGACGAGTTTTATAATGCAGTTCAAAAGAATACAACTGATGGCGACCACCGAATGATACAACGCCAGGCGTTTGCAGGCATGCTTTGGAGCAAGCAATATTATCATTACGATATTCATAACTGGCTCAACGGGGATCCTGGTGAGCCTAAGCCTCCTGTTGAACGACTGACCGGGAGAAACAACAGGTGGCAGCACCTGAACACCCGGGCCATTATCTCTATGCCCGATAAATGGGAATATCCTTGGTTTGCCTCATGGGACCTGGCTTTTCACTGCCTTCCGCTGGCCAATGTGGATATGGCCTTTGCGAAACGGCAGCTGTTGCTTCTAACGCGCGACTGGTATATGCACCCCAACGGACAATTACCGGCTTATGAATGGGACTTTGGCGATGCCAACCCTCCCGTGCATGCCATGGTAACCTGGACAATATATAAACAGGATAAAGAAGCGAACGGAGGGAAAGGTGATCTGCGTTTCCTGGAACGCATTTTTCATAAGCTGATGCTCAACTTTACCTGGTGGGTAAACCGTAAAGACGCGCAGGGTAATAATATTTTTGAAGGAGGATTCCTGGGGCTCGACAATATCGGAGTGTTTGACAGAAATGCCCGTTTGCCCAATGGTCAATACCTTGAACAGGCTGATGGCACCAGCTGGATGGCAATGTACTCACTTAACTTGCTTCGGATTGCATCTGAACTGACGGCCAACAATGGTGCTTATGCGGATATCGCCTCTAAGTTTTTTGAGCATTTTATTTACATAGTTGGCGCCATGTCAAATTTGGGGCAGGATAAGGAAGGCTTATGGGACGATCAGGATGGTTTTTTCTATGATCAGCTTAAATCACCTGACAACACCGTTCAAAAAATGAAAATCCGTAGTGTTGTAGGGCTGATTCCTCTATTTGCAACCGAAATATTGGATGACAAAGAAATAACTGATAGCCCGATATTTAAGGACCGGATGAAATGGTTCACTGATAATCGCCCCGACCTGGCAGCTTTGGTATCTCGCTGGAACGAGAAAAATGCACAAGGTAAACACTTGCTGAGCTTGCTTCGTGGTTATCGCATGAAATCGCTGCTAAGATATATGCTGGACGAAAATGAATTCTTGAGTCCTTATGGTATTCGTTCGGTATCAAAATATCATTTGGATAATCCATACACTATAAAGGTTGACGGTCACGAATTCAGTGTAAAATATCTGCCTGCTGAGAGTGATAGTGGTTTGTTTGGCGGGAATAGTAATTGGCGCGGACCGGTTTGGATACCGATCAATTACCTGATCATAGATAGCCTGCACCGTTTTTACCAATATTATGGTGATGACTATAAGGTAGAATGCCCAACCAACTCCGGTGTTTTTATGAATTTAAAAGAGGTGGCAGATAATTTATATTATCGCCTGCTCAAAATATTTCTTCGGGACGGAGACGGCAAGCGTGCGGTATTCGGGCATTACGATAAGATGCAGTTTGATCCGCAGTTTAAAGACTATATCTTATTTCACGAGTATTTTGACGGCGATAACGGACGTGGGATAGGTGCTTCTCACCAAACCGGATGGACAGGATTGATCGCCAATTGCTTATTATAATAGATCAGGCGGCATTGTTTGCTATTAATGAAAATAAAAACTTTTTCGGTATTTGGTATGTAAACTGCTGATATTGGATGTTTTCAAACACTTGCCGATCATTTTATAACAAATTGCTTTCATTATCATCAAAACACTTCTATATATTTACATATTAATGCTATATAAATAGTGCAATAAACCTTTATTAAATGAACTCGCAAATTACAGCTATTGGTGTGTATGCACCTGACCAGGTTATAACAAACGATTGGTTTGCAGATAAGATTGAAACAAATAACGAATGGATCATATCGCGAACCGGCATAAAACAAAGAAGGTTTGCTGCCGCTGACGAATATACCAGTGACATGTGTATAAAGGCTGCCAAAAAATTGCAGGCTGAAAACCCCGGTACATCTTTTGATGACGTGGATTTTATCATTGTAGGTACCACCAGCGCCGACCAGGTGATGCCGAATATGGCTAGCCAGATACAAAATGCTTTAAACATACAGAATACCGGTTGCCTTGACATTATGGCCGCATGCGCCGGGTTTGTTTATGGAATTATATTGGCTAAAGGATTGATAGCAGCGGGAACTCATAAAAAAGTATTAGTATTTGGTGCAGAGACTTTATCCAAATTCACTGATTTTACGGACCGTACCTCATGCATATTGTTTGGCGATGGAGCTGGTGTTGCTTTGGTTGAAGCTGCGGAGAAAAGTAAGATATTTAGTACGATCAACGGTACAGACGGCAGCCATGGTAAAGATCTTTATTTATCGCAGCATGCTTCTGTAGTTAATGGGGAGGAAATTGTTCCCAATGGTAAAATACATCAAAATGGGAAAGTTGTATTTAAATGGGCCATTCAAACTATTACCAATAAAGTAGGAGAGTTGCTGTCCAAAAACGCTATAACCCTGGATGATCTCGACTGGATCATATTACACAGCGCCAACCTGAGAATTATAGAAGCAGTTGCACAAGAACTTAATGTATCTATGGATAAAATGCTGACCAGTATTGAATTATATGGAAATACATCGTCGGCATCAATACCGCTTGCATGGGACCTGGCTGCAAAATCAGGGAAAATCAAACCCGGCAATAAGATGCTTTTGCTTGGCTTCGGAGGCGGCCTTACTTATGCAGGCGTAATTATAGAGGTTTAATCAGTCTTTATTTATCCTAATCACTGATTAACTGATTCCCGGTTAACTAATCTCAATCCTGGATATAGCTTTGTACAAACTCGTCATTGCTGATCGCATTTACAATTGCTGTAACGATGCTGTACTCTTTTGATTTATTATCTAGTGAATGAGCATAACTATCTAACTCGTATGAGTAATCGATAGCTTCTTGCTCATCTTCAAATTTCATGATGACATCATTATTTTCTTCCGAATCGAAGCCATTGGGCGGCACCGGAATATTATATTTATGGAGTTCGGCTAATGTTAATGGTGACTGCTCACCCGGACTTATATCTATGACTAACATCTTTTTATAATCTGATTATCAACTCAACTTACAACAATCTTACAGCGAAAAGGTTTAAACCTGCTTCCCGGCGTTAACAATTTGATAACCTGTGTTAATTTTGATTTAACAGCCATATTAAGTATTTTAAGCGGTAATGACTCATCAACATAAAGAGCACCTAAAGAAAGTTCTGAAGCCTGTTCATTTATGGGCCATAGCTGTTGGCCTGGTTATTTCAGGCGAGTATTTTGGTTGGAATTTGGGTTGGGGTGTTGCGGGTACTGTTGGGTTCCTTATTGCTACGCTGGTAATTACATTGATGTATATTACTTTTATCTTTAGTTATACCGAATTAACTACTTCTATACCACATTCGGGTGGTGCTTTTGCTTATGCATACCGCGCTATGGGGCCAGTTGCTGGTTTGATTGCCGGCTATGCTACCCTGGTTGACTTTTTATTCGCTACGCCAGCTATAGCCTTTGCTTTAGGTAGTTACCTTCATTTTCTGCATTCCGGGATACCTGTTTTACAATCGGCTATAGTTTTTAACCTCGCATTTATGGCTATTAATATATGGGGAGTAAAGGAATCTGCTTGGTTTTCAGTGTTTATTACAATTCTTGCGGTGGCTGAGCTGCTTCTGTTTATGGGGATTATTTCGCCACAATTTAAAATGAGCAATTATTTGAGCCACCCTATGCCATTTGGATGGAGTGGGGTATTTGCAGCCCTGCCTTTTGCTGTTTGGTTTTACCTGGCGATAGAAGGTGTGGCTATGGTGGCAGAAGAAGTTAAGGAGCCCAAACGCAATATTCCAAAAGGATATTTGTATGGAATTGGGACACTGATGTTTTTGGCTTTGGGCGTGATGATCCTCACCGGAGGTATCACAGATTGGCGAAAACTGAGCAACCTGGATTATCCGTTGCCCGAGGCTATTGCTATAGTATTAGGTAAGGCTAATGGTTTGACAAAAATATTTGCCAGTATTGGCTTGTTCGGTCTGATTGCCTCTTTTCATGGCACTATATTAGCTTCTTCCCGGCAAGTATATGCCATGGCCCGGAGCAGTTATCTGCCGGGCTTTTTGTCGGCCGTAAATCACAGATTTAAAACGCCGCATTGGGCTATCGTAGCAGGTGGGGTAATCAGCTTTATCGCGTTGTACACTGGAACTACTGCAGAGATCATCATCCTGTCGGTAATGGGTGCGGTGCTGATGTATATGATGAGTATGATCAGCTTGTTTATTCTTCGCAAAAAGGAACCAGATTTGGAAAGGCCATTCGCTTCACCTTTTTATCCTTTTTTCCCTGCTACCGCTTTGGGATTGTCAACAATATGCCTGGGCGCAATTATTTATTACAACTGGTTTTTGAGCCTGATCTTTGTAGGGGGACTTGTAGTTGCTATCCTGATATTTGTATTGATGGGTAAACACAAAATAAGGATAACAGGCGATGTCTTATTAGAAAAAGCTGAACTATTAGCCGAAACGGAATAGCTATGTCATACCATCATACAATTGGTAAAATGACTTACAGATTTAATGATCTGAAGACTTTACTTGCTAAAGCCTCACCATATCGCTCCGGGGATGTGCTGGCAGGTGTTGCTGCCAAAAGTTATGAAGAACGCGTGGCCGCGCAAATAACATTAGCAGATGTTCCATTAAAAGTATTTCTAAATGAAGAAGTAATCCCATACGAACAAGATGAAATAACAAGATTAATCATTGATAATCATAACATTGAAGCATTTAGTTTAATAAAAAATTTAACCGTAGGTGAGTTCAGAGATTGGCTGTTAAAGAATGAAACTGATACACTTACACTGCAGAAGATTGCACCGGGTGTTACCCCGGAAATGGCTGCAGCGGTTTCCAAATTGATGCGTAACCAGGATTTGATCGCGGTAGCAAAAAAGTGTGAAGTGGTCACCTGTTTCCGGAATACTATCGGGATGAAAGGGCATTTCTCCACCCGGTTACAGCCAAATCATCCAACTGATGATCCAAAAGGAATAGCAGCAAGTATGATAGACGGCTTGTTGTATGGCAGTGGGGATGCAGTAATCGGGATCAATCCGGCTACGGACAGTCCCGTGGAAGTAAATAACTTGTTATTGTTGATGGATACACTTCGTCAGCAATTTGATATTCCTACACAAAGCTGTGTACTTTGCCATGTTACAACAACCCTGGAATTGATCAGACAAGGCGCTCCAGTAGATCTTTGTTTTCAATCGATTGGTGGCACAGAAAAAAGCAATTCCAGTTTTGGGATCAATCTTGCCTTACTGGATGAAGCTTACGAAGCCACACTTTCATTAAACCGGGGGACTGTGGGTAACAACGTGATGTATTTTGAAACAGGGCAGGGCAGCGAGTTATCTGCCAACGCACATTATGGGCTTGATCAGCAAACCTGCGAAGTACGGGGCTATGCTGTAGCGCGCAGATACAATCCCTTATTGGTAAATACAGTGGTAGGATTTATCGGTCCCGAATACTTGTACGATGGTAAGCAGATAATCCGTGCCGCCTTGGAAGATCATTTTTGCGGAAAGTTACTGGGTTTGCCAATGGGGGTTGATATTTGCTATACTAATCATGCGGAAGCGGACCAGGATGACATGGACAATTTGCTGACGCTGCTTGGAGTGGCAGGTTGTAATTTTATTATGGGGGTACCCGGATCGGATGATATTATGTTGAATTACCAGTCAACCTCGTTTCATGACGCTTTATACATCAGGAATATATTAGGGTTGCGCCCGGCACCTGAATTTGAAAATTGGCTGATCAGACAAGGTATAATGGATAGTAAAGGTTTGTTGACTGTCCCAGGTAAATCTCGTCTATTAAAAGAATTAAAAGGAATATGGACGAAATAAATCCAGGCGAAGTAGTTCAGGATGACTCTTTAGAACAGCTAAAGCAGTTTACCCTTGCAAGGATTGGGATCGGTCGTGCGGGAGCAAGCATCCCTATTAAACAATCGCTTGAATTAAAGCTGGCCCACGCCCATGCCCGTGATGCTGTTTATTCCGAATTAGATACTGATAAAATATTATACGATCTAAAGCAATTTGAAATGCCTGTTTTATTATTACATAGTCAGGCCGCTTATCGCGAAATGTATTTGCAGAGGCCTGACCTGGGACGTCAGCTCGATGAGAGGTCTGTTGTTATACTGAAGGATTATTCAAATAATAAAACAGATATAGCCATTATACTAGCCGACGGCCTTTCAGCTACCGCAGTCAATCATCATGCAGCAAATCTATTAAAAGTAATGATCCCTCAACTGCGGTCTGCAGGTTTAAAACTGGGTCCGGTAACGATGGTTAAACAGGGCCGGGTCGCCGTGGCAGATGATATAGGCTCACATTTAAAAGCCAAATTATCTTTGATCCTGATCGGAGAGCGACCTGGCTTAAGTTCGGCTGACAGTATGGGGTGTTATATTACTTATAGCCCAAAAATTGGTTTAACCGACGAATCGCGTAATTGCATTTCTAACATCCGGCCGCATGGACTTACGTTTAAACAGGCTTCAAAAAAGATACTCTACTTAGTACATGAGGCTTTCAGACGTAAGTTATCCGGAGTAAGTTTGAAGGATAACGCAGGGCTTTTAGATAATTAATCTTTAACTCTTTTTAATATGCTTTTTATTTTAAATAACCATCGTAAGAAATGAAATCGCGGTTTATACTGTTTATCGATAAAGTTGCATAACCATCCGGAGAAATATTCAATATCAGCTTATCGATGTTTTTTGCGTCAGTAGGTTTTATAATAATTTCCCAGCCTTTCTTCTTCGCCTTTGCATCATAACTGAATTTGGTCGAAGTAAATTTCATGCCCATATCACCATTATAAGGCACATCAAAATAAGCCCGGCCATAATAAGGGAGAAAAGCGATCACACTGTCCTTGTTTACTTTCAGATCATAATAGGTTTCGGTGAGTTGCTTACCACCGCCGCGTTGAGGTAATACATAATTGGCCATGAAAGTATAATTCTGACCATCGACATTTTTCTTTATTGTCGCTTCCTTTTCGGCTTTTTTGTCTTTCTTGGTGCTTTGTGCAAATGCGGTGTTTGATCCGGCGCTAACTATCAGCAGCAGGATACATAGGTATCTTAAAGTCTTCATGATATTGATATGATGCGTAATCAGGGGAGATTCCATAAAGTTACCCAAACTTAATTTAATAAAAAAGCCCCGGTAATGCCGGGGCTCGTTATATCAATTTTAACCTGATTATATCAGATTCACACTACGGTTAACAAACTCGGTCAGATCAGCACCGGTCAATAAACCTTGTGATAATAATGCCAGGTCAAACGCCTGACGTGCAAGTTGGGATTGTTCCTGCTCGTTCTCGTCCTGCAAAATGCGGGTGATCAGTTTGTGGTTAGCATTGACTACCACTTTGTAGTTATCCGGCATATTGCCATAAAAGCCCATGCCACCGCCCATTGCAGCCATTTCTTTCATACGGCGCATAAATTCATCCATCGTAACAGTTACCGGTAACTCTTCTGGGTTAAGACTTTCCAGTTCAACTCTGTATGCAGGACGGTTAATCGCTTTTTCGAAGATAGTTTTCACTTTGGCTGATTCATCTTCAGTTAAGATGTGAGCAGGTGCGTCGTCTTTCTTGATCAACTTATCAGCTACGTCCGAGTCAACACGTTTTAGCGAAGTCTTCTCCAGTTTCTGTTCGAGGCTGCTAACAAAATGATTGTCGATAGGAGAATTCATCAGCAAAACGTCATATCCTTTTTTTGCAGCGGATTGGATAAATGCATCCTGCTTTTGCGGATCATTGGTATATATATAAACTAACTGACCATCCTTGTCGGTCTGCTCAGGAGCTACTTTCTCTTTGTATTCTTCCAGTGTGAAGTTTTGCTTTTCTGTGTTGGTCAATAAGGCAAAGTCTTTAGCTTTATCATAGAATTTTTCCTCGCTTACCATACCGTATTTTACGAACAGACCGATGTCAGGCCATTTTTCTTCGTAACCTTTACGATCGTTCTTAAACAGCTCTGCCAGTTTATCAGCTACTTTTTTGGTGATGTAAGTATTGATCTTCTTTACATTGCTATCCGCCTGCAGAAAGCTGCGTGATACATTTAGCGGGATATCCGGTGAGTCGATCACACCATGCAGCAGCATCAGGAATTCAGGTACAATGTCTTTTACTTCGTCGGTAATAAATACCTGGCGCGAGAATAATTTGATTTTATTACGCTGAAAATCGAACTCGTTTTTCACCTTAGGGAAGTACAATACACCTGTCAGGTTAAACGGGTAATCCACATTCAAATGGATCCAGAACAAAGGTTCTTCAGAGAATGGGTAAAGCTGTTTGTAGAATTCCAGGTAATCTTCGTCCTTTAAATCGTTCGGTGATTTTGTCCAGATCGGATTGGTATCGTTAATGATATTCGGTACTTCAACCTGCTTGTATTTTGGTTTGCCTTCTTCATCCTCACCATCAGGTTCATCTTCAGTCTTGGTTCCGAAAATGATCGGTACAGGTAAAAAGCGGCAGTATTTATCCAATATTTCCTGCAATTTGTATTGGCTCAGGAATTCTTCTGAGTCTTTATTAATGTGTAGGGTAATTTCAGTACCGCGTTCTGTCAGGTTACCTTCGCTCAGTTCAAACTCGGTGCTGCCATCACATACCCAATGTGCAGGCTCAGCACCTTCCTGGTATGATAAGCTTTCAATTTCAACCTTGTCAGCCACCATAAATGCAGAATAAAAACCTAAACCAAAGCGACCGATGATCTCATTGGCATCTTTTGATTCTTTGAATTTCTCCATGAACTCAGTAGCGCCCGAGAAAGCGATCTGGTTGATGTATTTTTTGATCTCTTCGGCAGTCATACCAATACCATTATCGGATATGGTGATGGTTTTCGCCTTTTCGTCAAATGCCACTTCGACACGCAGGTCGCCTGTTTCGCCATTGTATTGGCCTAACGACGAAAGACGCTTCATTTTTTGAGTAGCATCAACCGCATTAGATACCAGCTCGCGTAAAAATATCTCGTGGTCAGAGTATAAGAATTTTTTAATGATCGGGAAGATGTTCTCGGTATGGATCGAGATTGTTCCTTTTTCTTGCATAATCTATAATAGTTTTAGAATTAAATTGTCTGAACCGGAATTGTCAGAATTAATGAATTTCCAGAATTCAAAATCCATCCGGCAACCACTGCTCATCAATGCTTGTTCCAAAGTCAATATATTGTCAAATTGGCAGGGTGGAATTGAGTTAAGTAGTTGATCGGGTTGGATTGAGTTGATTAAGTTAATATGTCGATGAACGCGTGGATCAGGGCTTTTAGGCTTTGATTTGTATTAGCATCTGTCACATTACCATCAGCATCCATTTTTGAACGGACAAATTGTATAAGCAGGGTTGTTTCCGGTGAAAGTTTAGCATCAATAGCTCCAAGAATTTTGATCAAAGCTTCGTGTGCATTTTCTCCACCGGTAGATGCGGTGATCAGGGCAGTCGGTTTGCCGGAGAATGAACCACTTGATACTGTCCAATCAAGGGCATTCTTCAAAGCGCCGGGCACTCCAAATGCATATTCTGGTGTGCAGATGATAATACCATCGGCTTCAGCCAGTTTTTCTCTTAGATCAACAACCTCAACGGGAGGGGTATCGTTATCAATTCCCGGATCAAAAGCGGAAATGTCACGGAATCCGCCATAAATAGTATAGTTGACATCATTAGGCATGATTTTACCCAAAAACTGCAATATATTATGGTTAGATGAACCTTCCCTGAGGCTACCGGATATAGCTAGTATATTTTTCATGAGGAGGGCTAAACTAAATAATATTTCAGGACGGAATTAAAAGCTTTGCTATTTTTACAGCCAGTTTACTAAGCCCCTGATATGATACTTAAACCAACACAATTACTTACGGTATTTCTTCTGCCTGTTTTGCTTTATTCATGCGCCGCCACAAAACCTTTAGCGCCGGCAAAAACTGCAGCTGATATTCCAAAATTGATTCAGCCTGTTTCCAATATCGATGTGCCCGTTACTGTCGACCTGAAAAGCTATTTTGTTCAGGCCGAAAGCTCCGTTCCAACCAAATACTCTGATAACCAACAGCCTTGCGAGGGATTACGTTACTTTTATACTTTTACCCGCACCCCGTTTAACATTACAGGCAGCAACAATGTAGTAAACCTGAAATTTGTAGGAAGCTACGGCTTCAATGCATCTTATTGCGCTAAATGCTCGTCGGTGTTCGGGTCAGGACCGCAATGTGTGGTTCCGGTAGTATCAGCGCAATGCGGCATGGGAGGAGAGCCACCCCGCCGGATGGAGATATCTTATCAAACTACCATTTCTGTATTACCTGACTATCACCTTAAATCAAAAACCATACTGTACCCCGCGCCGCGTCCCATTGATCGATGCAATGTTTTTATGGGTAATATCGACGTGACTGATCGATTGATCCAATACATTAGCGGTCCGCTGAACGACCTGGGCAAGCAGGTTGATGAAAAGATCGCCGCTTATAATATCAAACCGATAATTGATCAGCTATGGAAAAATATTGCCAGCGAAACCAAAATGGAGGATGTGGGTTATGTTTCTATTAATCCTGAATCGGTGCGATTGAGCAATTTTAGTTTAAATGGTTCGCAGCTTAACTTTTCAGTTGGCTTATCAGCTAAGCCAGTGGTAACAATGGTAAGTAATCCGCCGTCAGCCAAACCTGTGCCAAATCTGACCGCCTACACTCCTGCAAAAGGATTTAACGTATATCTTGATTTGTTGGAAAATTATGATCATCTGACAAAAATGGTGAATCAACAAGTGGTTGGACAACGTGCTGATGTAGCCGGTAAAGAGTTCATTGTAGACAATACCAAAATATGGGGTAGCGGCAGCCAGATCGTAATGCAGATCGATTTTAAAGGCTCCAGCACAGGTACGATCTATTTGGTTGGAACACCAACTTACAATCCAACTACCCATGAACTTTCTTTTCCTGATCTGACTTTTGATCTGCAAACTAAAGCATGGATGCTAAAGGCTGCCAAATGGATGTTTAATGCGAAGATCACCGAAATGATACGCCAGCGTGCTTCCTATAATTTCACCAGTTTCATTGCGGATAGCAAAAAACGGATACAAAGCGAGATGAGTCGCGATATGGGGAATGGTGTGCATACGGATGTAAGTATTCATGGCCTGGATATAATGGCAATTTACCCGACAGAAGAAAAGCTGATCGTTAGGACATTATCAGATGGGCAGATCAAAGTGAAAGTGGTGATGTAATTATAATTTAGGACCTATGGACATTGAAAAGATCATTCACGTAATCACCAATATTTTTGAAGGTGCCGATGAGCGTGACTGGAAGAAAGTAAAGGCTTCATTTGCCGATAATGTGTTGCTGGATTATTATTCCATGAGCGGCAACCCTGCTACTGTTTTAACATCTGGTGATATTATTAATGCATGGAAAGGTTTTCTTCCCGGCTTTGATATTACGCATCACTACGTTACTAAGTTTCATATCGAGCAAGCAGATGGAATCGCAATTGCCCATTTCTCAGGCAAAGCCAATCATTTTATTGATGGCGAAAGCTGGACGGTTGAAGGCACTTACGATCTGGAATTAACCATCTCTAATGATGATAACGCTAAAGTGACCAAGTTCAAATTCAACCTGCAAAAGCAAAGCGGCGATACTGGATTACCGCAAAAAGCTGTTGCAAGGGTATCGAAAAAATAGTTTTAACCCGCAAACACCAGTAAAAACGCCGAACCCACACCTTCAGCAGATTGCACTTGTATATTGCCTTTGTGCAACAGCATGATCTGTTTGCACAGACTTAAACCGATACCGCTGCCGGTTTTTCGTGTGCTAAAGAATGGTATAAATATTTTATCCAGTAACTCGGTTGGTATACCTGAACCATTATCAGACACCTTAACCACAGTACGATTGTTCTGTTGAGTTTCTGCAGAAAGAGTAATACGCGGGTGCTCCTTATCCTTTACCGCTTCAATAGCGTTAACCAGCAAGTTGATCATTACTTGTTCAAGCAGGTTAATGTCGGCCTCGATGGCCAGGGCGGGATCGCGCAATACGATCTCCAGCTCGATATGCTTTTTCTCCATTGATGGATGCATCAAACTGCTCAGGTTTTCGAATATGTCACGCACCATTATCTTCTTCAGATCAAGCTTGGTGATCTTATTCAGATTACGATAGCTTTCGGTAAATTTTAATAAACCTTCGCTGCGTCTTTTAATAGTATCAATGCCTAATTCCAAATCTTCCAGTTGTCCACCCATCGAGCTGTTAACAATCTCAGGTGATTGAAGCCGGTTTTTTAAAGTGTCAGCCAGTGACGAAATAGGAGCCACAGAGTTCATGATCTCATGAGTCATTACACTTAGTAGCTTTTGCCATGCCTTTGATTCTGTTTCATCGAGGGCTTCGCTCACATTTTGGAATGCGATCAGTTTATAAACTTTGTCATCGCTTCTCATCAGACTGGCAGTAATTAATACCTTGATCAGTTGCTGATTACGCGTAATGGTGATAACCTTGTTTTCGCCGGGTTTTATTTCTGTAAGCTCCTTATAAAGAACTTCTTCCCGCTTTTCAAGTGCAGTAATAGTCTTAACGTAAGGGATACCTATGATCCTTTTAAAGGCCTCGTTGATCCATCCGGTTTCACCTGTTTCTAGTTCGTATGATAAGATGCCTGTATCAACGATCTCCAATATCTTTTGCAAATAGTGATACTGTGTTTCGCGCTCACGGCTGATGAGTTTAAAAGTAGAGTTGATCTCATTAAAACCTTTCCTGAGTGGCTTTAATTCAGTAGGTGCTTTACGCACATCAAAGTGACGTGAAAAGTCCCGGTAATGTATCGATTCAACAAACTGGCTCACCTCATCCTGGGCTTTTTTCTGAAAACGGATCATATCGATCAATTCATATACCAGCAGCGGGCAGGCCAGAACCATATAAATGATTGGTCCTTGTACGGCTATAATCGCCGTTCCGGTAAGGGTAACAAACAATATCAGTACACGCAGCAAAAGCCGCCATTCGTAACGTTTAAATATCATATTTGCTTAGTCTGCGGTATAACGCGGTGCGTGTTAGTCCCAGTTCTTTGGCGGCGCGGGTAATATTGCCGTTGTTCTTCTCGATCACTCTTAAAATGGCATTTTTTTCCAAGGTGCTTAGTGGCACGTTATCCGCATCAACCTCATTTTCTGTTGGTGTTTCGAGTATGGAGAATATCAGATCATCAGATTTCAAAAGATGGTCGTCCGCCATAATTACCGCTCTTTCAATAGTGTATTGCAGTTCGCGCACATTGCCCGGGAAATTATACTGCTTCAATTTCTGCAATGCGCCTGCATCAAAATCCATAGCAGGTTTTAAGTATTTATTGGCATACATTTTCGCAAAGTGCCTGGCCAGTATAACGATATCATCATTCCGCTTACGTAACGCTGGTACATTGATCTCAACAGTATTGATACGATAGATCAAATCTTTACGGAAACGGTTTTCATTGGCCAATTCATAAAGCGGTACGTTAGTCGCGCAGATCAGGCGGATATCAACATCTACTGCTTTATTGGTGCCCAGTCGTGTCACCTGGCGGTTTTGTAATACCGTTAACAACTTAGCTTGTTGCTGCAGGCTGATGTTCCCGATTTCATCTAAAAAAAGTGTTCCGCCATGGGCTTCCTCAAAACGCCCGGCACGGTCTTCACGTGCATCCGTAAATGCACCTTTTTTGTGCCCGAATAATTCACTTTCAAACAAAGTATCAGTCAGCGCACCTACGTCGACTTTGACAAACGGCTTATCCGCACGAAGCGAACGCTCGTGAATCGCTTTGGCCATCAAATCTTTACCGGTACCATTTTCGCCCAATATCAATATGTTAGCATCAGTAGGGGCTATCTTATTTACCTTGTAAAATATATCCTGCATCACTTCCGAATCGCCCAGGATAGAAGTATTTCCGGCCGATTTTACACTCGCTTTTGCAGGTTTGTTACCTTCCTGTTTATCAAGCAGCTCTTTTATTGTGGCGATCAGTTTTTCATTATGCCATGGCTTCACAATAAAATCATTGGCGCCTTCTTTTAACGAACGAACTGCAAGGTCAATATCACCATAAGCGGTGATCATGATCACACAAACATTTGGTTTCCATTCTTTAATTTTCCTGAGCCAGTAAATCCCTTCATTCCCGGTATTGATAGCACTGTTAAAGTTCATGTCCAGCAACACCAGGTCAACCTGGTTTCGTTGTAACAGCCAGTTCAGGTTTTCAGGGTTCTTTTCAGTGATCACTTCCTGCGTCTCGGTCTTAAGTAGGAGTTTAACCGCCGTTAATACATCAATGTCATCATCAACAACCAAAACAGTTGCCTTCTTTAATATCATAGTATTTGTTTGTTTATAAGTTGTATTGCAATTCGTTTATGATAAAGCCCTAAATTAGTAAATAAAATATAGCCGAAGGTCGTATTTACGCATTAATAAGCTGAAAACCCGAATGCAATTTTTATGCTAAATACCATCAGACTTATTAAATGGTTAATTGTGAACGGTTAAATATGATTTATTACTCAAAACGAGTAAAACCCGTTGTATCATAACCGGACACTTGTTGTAACAGAAGCGTACGGTGTAATTCTTTATTTTAATATTAAATTGCTGAAAAACAGCTATTTAATTTGTGGCATATCTTTTTGTAACTACTAACCAAAATATAATTTAATACCGTGGACAGAAAAATTGAACAAAGTACCTGGAACAAAAAACGAATACTGACTATTATGGGTATAACCGCGTTGGTTGCTTTAATAGTATCGGTTACCTATGTGGGCATCACCGGCAAGAGCAAATACAATGCACCTATTGATCGTATTACTATCAGCGAAATAAAGAAGGGACCTTTCTCAGAATTTATTCCTGTGAATGGAAACGTGCTTCCTCAAATTACCATTTATTTGGATGCCGTGCAGGGTGGTACCGTAGAGGCAAAATATGTTGAGGACGGCGCCAAACTGAAAAAGGGCGACCCAATCCTGAAATTGTCTAATACTGATGTTGAATTAAGCCTGGCCTCTGCTGAAAATAACGTTTATAACGTACAAACCCAGATGCAGATATCAAAAAACCAAGCGGATCAAAATACAGTAAACAGGCTGCAAACAATGGCCGACGCTGAAAGCACGTATAGAGATGCAGTAAGAGTATATGAGTTGGATAAGAAACTATATGCGCAAAAAGCAATCGGTTTGCAGGAATATCAGGCAGCTGTAAATAACTACAACTACCAGGTAGAGAAAAAACGACTAGCCACAAAGATCCTTCAACAGGACTCGGTAATGACAAAGCAACAGACACAGCAATCACAGGAGCAATACAAACAAATGAAAAATAGCCTGGACCTGATGCGTAAAGAATTGGCCGCACTGACCGTAGTAGCGCCTATAGACGGACAGCTGACTCAGCTGGACGCAGAAATAGGCCAGAATAAAAACAAAGGAGAGCACCTGGCACAGATTGATGGTTTCTCGGGTATAAAAGTACGCGCGAATGTGGACGAGCATTACATCAGCAGAGTTGTTCCAGGTATGACAGCTTATTATCCAACGGATGATAAAAACTATAAAATGGTTGTGAAGAAAGTATTTACTTCGGTGGGTACAGGCGGCACGTTCCAGGTAGATATGATGTTTGTAGGTGATACTCCTCCGGGATTGAGAAAAGGCCAAACTTTACAGATCCGTTTGGTATTTAGCGATGAAGCCCCGGCGATACTATTACCTAGAGGAGGTTTCTTCCAGCAAACCGGTGGTAACTGGATATTTAAAGTGAGCGAAGATGGTAAAACTGCTTACAAGGTTGACATCCAGGTAAACAGACAAAACCCTGATTATTTTGAAGTGATAAAAGGCTTGAAACCTGGTGATAAAGTAATCACTTCGAGCTATGAGACCTACGGAGATATACAAGAACTAGTATTAACAAAATAGAACACCTGATTATTAACTAAATAAAAACAAACCTTATTACAAGAAAGGTTTTAGGAGGCACAAATGATTAAGATTACAGACTTAGAAAAGTTTTATCGCACTGAAGAAGTAGAGACGATAGCACTAAACAAATTGACCATTCATGTAAATAATGGGGAATTTGTAGCAATTATGGGCCCGTCCGGTTGCGGCAAATCAACATTACTGAACATTTTGGGCATGCTGGACGACCCGGACGGCGGAAGCTATGTGTTCAATGGTGTGGAAGTAGCGCACTTTAACGAACGCAAACGCGCTGATCTGCGCAAGCACAACATTGGCTTCGTATTCCAAAGCTTTAACCTGATCGACGAACTAACCGTATTTGAAAACGTTGAACTGCCATTGATCTACACCGGCGTTCCAAGCTCGGAGCGTGTTAAAAGGGTAGAAGAAGTGTTGGATAAGATGCAGATCATGCACCGTCGCAACCATTATCCGCAGCAATTATCGGGTGGTCAGCAGCAACGTGTGGCTATTGCCCGTGCGGTTGTAAACAAACCCAAATTGATACTTGCGGATGAGCCCACTGGTAACCTGGATAGCAGCAACGGTAACGACGTAATGGAACTGTTGACTGACCTGAATGAACAAGGCACTACCATCATCATGGTAACTCACTCCGAACACGATGCCCGTTACAGTCACCGCATTATTCGTCTGCTCGACGGTCAGACTGTGGTAGAAAACATAATGATCTAAGGATCATCCCAAAACTCGATTAGTTTTTAATAATCAGTTGATTAATGTGTGTCTCCCTAACTCCTTCCGATAGCCGGAAGGAGTTAGATTGAGAGTTTTTTGTCAAAAAATTTCTTGGATATGATAAAGAATTATATCAAAACAGCCTTTCGAAGCCTTACCAAAAATAAGGCTTATAGCTTTTTAAATATTTTCGGTTTGGCCATAGGTATCGTATGTGCCGCTTTGATTTTTCTATGGGTTGAAGATGAGGTGAATTTCGATTCTGTCAATGTAAAAAAAGATAGACTTTACATGGTAAGAGAAAACCAAAAATACGATACCTATGTCTTTACGCATTCATCTACCCCGGGTATTATGGCACCTGAATTGAAGGAAACCCTGCCTGGGATTGCAAATGCATGCCGTACCTCTGAAGGACAAGAAACCTTTCTGTTCTCACAAGGCGATAAATCTGTCTATGCTTCCGGCAAATATGCCGATCCATCAATATTCAGCATGTTTACTTTGCCATTTGTGCAGGGTAATGCTACTTCGGCTTTTGCTCAGTATCATTCACTTGTAATCACGCAGAAAGCGGCAAAAAAATTCTTCGGAAATGAGCCAAACGTCATAGGCAAAACTATCAAAGTTGATAATAAACAGGAATATGTTGTTTCCGGCGTAGTAAAAGATCTACCAGCAAACTCATCGTTACAATTTGAGTGGCTGATGCCGTTTCAGATTCACCTTGACAATAGCCCCTGGTTAAAATCATGGGGGAATAATAATACCACTACTTATGTGGAGCTAAAACCCAATGCCAGCCTTGCTACTGTAAATGGTCAAATGCTTAATTACGTTCAAAGACATGAGCCCAAGGCTATAAGTCACTTGTTTTTGTTCAGCATGAACGACTGGCGGCTTCGCGACGACTTCAAGGACGGTAAAATGACAGGTGGGGGGCGCATAGAATATGTTAACCTGTTTACCATCATTGCCTGGATCATTGTGCTAATAGCCTGTATAAATTTCATGAACCTGGCTACTGCCCGCAGCGAAAAACGTGCACGTGAAGTAGGTGTGCGTAAGGTGTTAGGCGCAGGTAAAAACTCCCTCATTTTTCAATTTATAGGCGAGGCAATATTTATGGCCCTTATTGCTGCTGCGGTCAGTTTAGTTCTTCTGACATTTGTATTGCCCGGTTTCAACCTTTTGGTTGAAAAACAACTTGCTCTAGGCTTAAATAAACCATATCATATACTCGCATTATTATCTATCGCAATCATTTGCGGTTTAGTTGCAGGAAGCTACCCAGCATTATATTTGTCTTCATTTAAACCTGTATCAGTTTTAAAAGGTATCAAACTAAAGGACAGCAGTGCAGCCTACATTCGCAAAGGGTTGGTTATTCTGCAGTTTTCTGCATCAATAATCCTGATCATCAGTACGGTAATTATCTATCAGCAAATACAGCACGTAAAGGACAGGGATTTAGGTTTTAATAAGAACAATCTCCTGGAGATCGATCTGCAAGGTCAAATAGCGAAAAACTACACGCCAATAAGAGAAGACCTACTACAAACCGGCCATATAGAAAATGCCGCGCTTGCTGATCATTCGATTATTTACGGAGGCAATAATACAAGCGGGATGACATGGGAGGGGAAAGCCCCGGGTTCAGAGGTATTGATATCTCAACGATATGTAACTCCTGAATTTATGGCTACATCAGGTCTTAACATATTGGAAGGAAGAAATTTAGTCGTACGCGATACCGGCAGGCCAATCCATATGATCATTACCAAATCACTGGAAAAGTTGATGGGAAAGGGGAGCGCATTGGGTAAAACGATGCATTACCAGGGCGATACTACTATGGCTACGATTGTAGGTGTGGTTAACGATTATGTATATGGCGATATGTATGGCAAGCCCGATCCGGTAATGTTCATGATCGCTGCTCCGGAGAATAATACGGTAATGTATGTTCGCATTAAACCTCAGGCAGATATTCAGAAAACGCTTAATGATATACAAGGTATATTAAAAAGATATAACCCGGCTTATCCATTCCAATACCGTTTTGTTGATGATCAATTTAATGGCATGTTCCTGACCGAAATGCTGGCAAGCAAATTATCAAGGTTATTTGCTGCATTGGCTATCGTGATTTCTTGTCTCGGACTATTTGGTTTAGCAGCTTATACAGCTGAACGCCGCACTAAGGAAATCGGTATACGTAAAGTGCTGGGCGCCAGTGTAGCGAGCGTTACTTCCCTGCTTTCAAAAGACTTTTTACAGCTTGTAATATTATCCTGCCTGATCGCTTTTCCGGTTGCTTACTGGAAAATGAGTGCGTGGCTAAAAGGATATAAATATCACATAGAAATGCAATGGTGGGTGTACCTGGTAGCCGGAGTATTGGCTGTAGCAATTGCTTTAATAACAATCAGCTTTCAGACTATCAAGGCGGCGCTAGCGAACCCGGTTAAAAGCCTGAGAAGTGAGTGATCGATTGACCGGTGATCAGTTAATCAGGGAATTATTGACTAATGACTAATCAACTAAAACCATGATAAGAAACTACTTCAAAACCGCATTCAGAAACCTTTGGAGGAACAAAGGCTTTTCGCTGATTAACATTGTAGGCCTTAGCGTGGGTCTTGCTTGTTGTATGCTCATCTTCTTGTACACCATGGATGAGGTGAGTTATGACAGATTCAACGTTAATGCAGTCAATATTTACCATTTGGTAGTAGATGACCAGGGTAATGATGGGCAAGTGCATAAATTTTCGAGCACAGGCGATATGCCCGGCCCTAGTTTTAAAAGGCAACTACCGGAAGTGCAGGATTTTGTGAGAATACAGGGTGCTGATTATACTATAAAGCGTGGCAATGAGGTGTTTGACCAGGACGCGCTGTATGTAGATAGCAATTTCTTTTCTGTTTTTACTTTCCCGATGTTGTATGGCAAGCCGGAAAAAGTACTGGATGATCCTCATTCCATCGTGCTCTCTGAAGAAATAGCTGAGAAATATTTTGGTAAGGGAAACCCTGTCGGAAAAACACTCGATCTGAAGGTTGATGATAAATTTCAGCCATTCAAAGTAGCTGCCGTGACGAAGAAATCACCGCAAAACTCATCTATCAAAATTAAAATGCTATTGCCAAAAAAGGTAAATCATATTGATAATCAGTGGAACAATTTCTTTGAGAATACTTTTCTTGTTATAAAGTCAGGCACGAATATCAAGCAACTGGGTGCCAAGATCAACAAAATATACCTTACCGATGCTGCAAGCCAGATCAAAGAAAATGCAGATAAGTATGGGGACAAGGATAAACGATCATTCAGTTTGCAGCCTTTACTTGAAATGCATACCAGTACAGACTACCCGGCTGATAATGGCCTTGTTGATAATAGCAACCCCATGTATTCTTACATTCTTTCGGGCATTGCTTTATTCATTTTGGCAATAGCTTGCATCAATTTCGTGAACCTGACTGTTGCCCGTTCACTAAAAAGAGCCAAAGAAATCGGAATCCGCAAAGTTGTAGGCGGTCAGCGTAAACAGTTGATCATGCAGTTTTTGGGTGAGTCGTTTATCCTTAGCTTTATAGCTTTTGTTTTGTCGATCGCTTTGGTTCAATTGGCATTGCCTGTATTCAATACGCTCGCCAATAAAGCGCTGTCTTTCTCTTACCTGCTAAGCTTTAAGCTGGTAGCTGGTTACATCGGTATATTCCTGTTAACGGGTTTATTAGCTGGTTTTTACCCAGCTATAGTTCTATCAGGGTTTAACCCTGTTCAGTCGCTATACAACCGTACGCAGTATGTTGGGAAAAATTACTTGTCAAAAGGGCTAGTGATCCTGCAATTCACATTAGCTACTTTTCTTATCATATCCACCATTACCATCTATTCCCAGTTTAGTTACCTGATGAATTTTGATCTGGGTTATAACGATAAGAATGTGGTGTCGATAAGCGCATGGGGGTTGGATAAGACAAAATTGTCCTTATTCAAAAACGAATTGTTAAAGAATCCATCCATACTCAGTGTCACAGCCGACCAGGGTGGTCGTTGGGGAACTATTGCGCATATAAATGGCAACCAACAGCAGACATTCGATATGAAGCATATCGACGAAGATTATTTGCCATTGTTCCAGGTGCCGATGGTAAAAGGCCGGAATTTCTCAAAAGCGATGGTATCTGACAGCGCTAATGCCGTATTGGTTAATGAAGAGTTTGTAAAACAAGCCGGCTGGAAAAAGCCGATTGGCGAGATTGTGGATTTTTTCTATAACAAGAAAAAATATACCGTTGTAGGAGTTGTGAAAGACTATCATTTCCTGTCACTCACGGAAAAAATGTCTCCGATGTTATATACTATGAAATCGGACTATCCTTGGGGAAATATATTCGTTAAGATCAGCGATAGAAATAAATCGGAATCATTAAGTCGCATACAAAAAGAATTCAAGTCCGAGTTTCCATTCATCCCATATCAATATAAGTTTAAGGACGCTGAAGTAGCTGAACAATATGATAAAGAAGCCAAATGGAAACAAATTGTAACGTTCGGCGCGGTGCTTACTATTTTCATCTCATGCATCGGTTTATTCGGTCTGGCTACTTTATCAGCAGAACGACGCAGGAAAGAGATAGGTATCCGCAAAGTATTGGGTGCCAGTGTTGAAGGTATCGTCCGTAAACTATCAACAGATTTTGCAAAACTGGTAATAATTGCGGCAGTCATCGCTGTTCCTGCGGCATGGTGGGCCATGCACAAATGGCTGGAAAACTATCCGTACCGCATCGATATAAATGCCTGGATATTCATCCTTGCCGGTGCAACAGTGCTATTTGTTGCTTTGGCCACTGTAAGCTATCAAGCCATAAAAGCGGCCATCGCAAACCCGGTGAATAGTTTGAGGACGGAATGATTTAGTCATTGCTAATTAGTCATTTGTCATTAGAGTTTAGGATTTAGATTTTAGAATTTCAGCATTATGATTAGGAATTACCTTAAAACTGCCTACAGGAGCCTTGTAAAGAATTTTGGCTTTACTGCTATCAATGTTCTTGGCTTATCGGTCGGGATTGCAACTTGTCTGCTCATTGTGTTTTATGTTGTTGATGAGTTAAGTTATGACCGGTATAACGCCAAAGCCGACCGTATATACAGAATCACACTTGAAGCCAGTCTGAACGGTCATGCCGGGTCTTATGCTACATCAGAAGGGCCTCTTGAAGCTGCTTTGAAAGATAACTTCCCTGAAATTGAGAAAACAACCAGGATGGTAGACAAAGACGGCCTGTTTGCATCACCCCAAAAATTTTCTGTCAGAAAAGGTAACGGAAACATCCAGGAAACGAAAGTGGTTTTTACCGAATCGAGCTTGTTTGACGTGTTTACCTTGCCGATGATAAGCGGTGATCCTGCCAGAGCATTAGATGAACCACATTCGGCAGTAATTACCGAGAGTGCAGCAAGAAAGTATTTTAAAAAGACAGACGTGGTTGGTCAGACGCTGACCATTAATGATACCAGTCTTTATAAAATAACCGGCGTCATTAAAGATATACCTTTACAATCGCACTTTAACTACGACTTCTTTTTATCATTCTCATCGCTACCCGAAAGCAAAGTAACCGGTTGGGGCTACAGCGGTGTACATAACTACGTTTTGCTAAAACCGGGAGCTAATCTCCAAAGTTTGGAAGCTCGTATCCGCGATTTGGAACTAAAAAATTCTCCCGCACCCGCTAAAACATGGACAACCGGGAGCAACTATTTCAGAACTGTTTTGACACCGCTACTTAATATTCATTTAAAGTCGAACAGTGAATATGAGCTGGATAAAGGAGGTAAAATTGAATACGTATATATCTTCTCTGTAATAGCCATCTTCATAGCTTTAATTGCCTGCGTTAATTTCATGAACCTCTCAACTGCACGTTCATCAAACCGCGCTAAAGAGGTGGGTGTGCGCAAAGTATTGGGTTCAGCACGTAAAAATCTTATTGCTCAATTCTTAACAGAATCAATTCTTGTTACGCTGGTATCAACAATAATCGGTCTGGCACTGGCTATTATATTATTGCCTTTATTCAACCAGATGTCAGGCAAAGAATTGACTTTCTCTGCTCATGCATTAATATGGTTATTGCCTTCATTAATAGGTGCGGTTCTGTTTATCGGTTTCCTCGCGGGATCATACCCGGCATTTTTCTTATCAGGATTTCAACCCATCGAAGTATTGAAGGGTAAGTTGGCTACAGGCTTCAAGGGCAGCTTTCTGCGCAGCTTTTTGGTGGTTTTCCAGTTTTCGATATCTATATTTCTGATCATCGGTACACTGGTGATATACAATCAATTGAAGTATATCCATAACAAGAGTTTAGGTTTCGACCGTACGCAGGTTCTGGTTGTTAAGAATACGAATATATTAGGCAATCAAGCTAAAATATTAAAGCAGGATATTAAACAATTACCCGGCGTGGTAAACACCACCATGTCAACCTATCAGCCGACAGGAGAAGACAGACTTAAAACAGGTTTATTTCCGGACCGTGTTATCGATGTAAAAAAAGATGTACTATCTGAGTTTTGGTCAGTGGATGAAGATTATCTCAACACCATGGGAATGAAACTAGTTGAAGGGCGCAACTTCTCTAAACAGTTAGCTACTGATAGTACTGCACTCATCGTTAACCAGGCATTTGTAGACAAATTTGGCTGGAAGGGAGCATTGAATAAGCCTGTTTTTCGCGCTTCCTATGGTATACAAGAGTTCCACGTAGTGGGTGTGGTGAAGGATTTTAATTTCGAATCACTCAGAGATAGAATATCACCGTTGGCTTTGGTCTATGCACCTGACAATGGTGCAATAAGCGTGCGAATTCACACTAATGATCTGCCTGGGCTGATATCGAAAATAGAAAGTAAATGGAAAGAACTATCGCCAAACCAACAGTTCGCTTATTCTTTTATGGATCAGGATTTTGATGCTACTTACCGAACTGAGCAACGTGTAGGTACATTATTCATCTCATTTAGCACCCTGGCTATCGTAATTGCCTGTTTAGGTCTGTTCGGCCTGGCTGCTTATGCGGCTGAACAACGGACAAAAGAAATTGGCATCCGCAAAGTGCTTGGTGCAAGTGTTTCCAGTATCGTCGGTATGCTTTCTAAGGATTTTATCAAACTGGTTATAATATCTATCCTGATCGCTTCGCCATTGGCCTGGTGGTTCATGAATAAATGGTTTTTGCAGGATTTTGCCTACCGCGAAAGCATTCAGTGGTGGATAATTGCCATCGCCGGAACGATATCTATTCTGATAGCTTTTGTCACGATCAGTTTTCAATCGATCAAAGCAGCACTGACAAATCCTGTTAAGAGCCTTCGCTCGGAATGAGCTACGGCTCTCGAAGAGAGCTTAAGGAGTGAGTGATTAGTCAGATAGTTAGTCAGTTGACTAGTGATTAATTAACCTGTATTATGAAATAGTAATTAGGGCTTAGGATTTAGATTTTAGAATTTCAAAATCATGATAAGAAATTACTTTAAAACCGCCTGGCGGAACCTTTGGAAAAACAAGGTCTTTTCGCTGATCAATATATTGGGCCTTTCGCTTGGTATGGCAGCATGTCTGCTCATATTACAGTATGTCAATTTTGAATTAAGCTATGATCACTTCAATAAAAACGCAGCTGATCTTTATCGGGTAGTTAACGACCGTTACCAAAATGGCAAACTGATACAGCATGGTACAATTACTTACTCGGCAGTTGGAAAAGCCATGAAAGATGATTACCCCGAGGTAGCCAACAATGCCAGGGTTTTGCCTTTCGGCGAAACCATAGTAACCTACAAGGACAAAAAACTGCCGAAAGGCATAGCGTATTGCGTAGATAATTCTTTTCTTTCCATGTTCAGTTTCCCGGTGGTGGCAGGCGACCGCAATACGCCACTGAGTAATGTGAATACCGTTGTGGTTACCCAAACCCAGGCCCGCAGAATATTCGGCATACATGGTAATGATTTTGAGCCTTATGTGGGCCAGATGGTGAAGATGGGGACAGATACTTTTCCGACCAAGATCACTGCCATCATAAAAGATGTTCCTAAAAATTCGATCTTTCAATTTGATATGCTTGTGTCATATCAGACGCTCATCCACAGCTACGGTTATAAACAAGCAGACTACGATTTTCACGATTCAGATTTCTGGCATTATATCCAGCTGAAGCCAGGTGCTGATTACAAAGCGTTCAATGCTAAAATGGAAGCATTTAGTCAAAAGCATTTCCATGGCAAGAAGGTATCCGGCAGTGTGGAAAAATTCCATTTACAGCCATTGCTAAATATACACCTGTATTCTGATACAGAATACGAGATCATACAAACCGGAAGCTCGAATGTAGTATGGGGGTTATTGATAATAGCCTTATTTATTATTGGCATTGCATGGGTAAACTACATCAATTTAGCTACAGCACGTGCATCTGAAAGAGCTTTGGAAGTTGGCGTTCGCAAGGTGACTGGGGCAAGCAAAGGGCAATTGATAAGGCAATTTTTAACCGAATCGCTGATCATAAATATAATGGCACTGGCGATAGCGGTTGTATTGGCAATACTTTTTCAATCAGTGTTCAATACCCTGGTGAGCCAGCAGTTGTCGCTTGAGTTCTTATTTCATAAAGGATTGGGTGGATACCTGATCAGCGCAGGGTTGATTGCCGTGGTGCTGCTGGGTATTTTCGTATCAGGATTTTACCCTGCCTTTGTGTTGTCGTCATTTAAACCAATTTTAGTACTGAAAGGCAAATACAGTAGCTCGAAAAAGGGTATCGTGTTGCGTAAAGGGTTAGTTATCGGTCAGTTTACCATTACTATCGTGCTCATAACAGGTGCATTCATTGTTTATCAGCAAATTAAATACATGAGCAGCCAGAAGCTTGGTCTCAACATTGACCAGGTGCTTGTGTTTGGCGGACCACAGTTTCTCACCCCTGATACTGCCGATGCCAGGGCAAAGGCTTTTATTGCCGAAGTGAAGCAGATATCAACAGTCAAAGATGCGGCTACTTCTTTCTGGGTGCCCGGTAATGAAACAGGCCGTAATTTTAGCATCCGGTCCGCACATTCCGACCCTAACACTCATTATACCATGCGTTTTAATGGTATCAGTACCGAGTACATTAAAACTTATGGCATGAAAGTGGTCGCTGGTCGCGATTTTGTACCAACGGATTATGCCAAAAAATACGAAGACCTTCGAAGCACAATCATCAACGTCAGCGCCGCAAAATTACTTGGGTTTTCAACACCCGAAGCAGCAATAGGGCAAATAATGCTTAATGATCAAAGCAAGTGGACAATTATCGGTGTGGTAGAGGATTTTCATCAAAAGTCATTACGCTACGCTATCGAGCCCACGTTTTTCAGGCCGCAGCTAAGGATAGGCGCACAGATATCGGTGAAAATGAATACATCTAACCCGACCGCAACTGTCGCCGCAATCAAGGCAGTGTATGACAAATTTTTCCCCGGCAATATTTTCGATTATGTTTTTTTAGATCAGCGATATAACGACCAATATAAAGATGATGCCCTGTTTGGTAAAGCGTTTGGCATATTTGGTGGCTTTGCCATCTTCATAGCGTCTTTGGGACTTTTAGGTTTATCGCTTTTCGCTACACTACAGCGAACCAAAGAGATAGGGGTGCGCAAAGTTCTGGGTGCATCTGTATCAAGTATCGTGCTGCTATTATCAAAAGATTTTATCAAGCTGGTAGCAGTTGCTATTGTTATTGGATCGTTTGTCGCCTGGTATTTCTTGCACGGCTGGCTGCAGAACTTTGCTTACCATATTGGTATTAGTTGGTGGATTTTTATTCTGTCAGGAATTGTGGCAATTCTTATTGCTCTGACTACGATAAGTTTCCAGGCTATAAAAGCGGCTGTGGCAAACCCGGTAAAGAGCCTGAGGTCGGAGTAATCAGTTTATCAGTTAACCGGTAATCATGAAAATAATACTAATAACAAATGACCAATGACTAATTAACCAAAGCCATGATAAGAAGCTACATCATCATTGCACTCAGAAATATCAGGCGTAATCTGAGTTATACCCTTCTGAATATTTTCGGTTTGACCCTCGGTATAGCCTCCTGTCTCATTCTCTTTCTGGTTGTAAGGAACGAGTTGACCTTTGATAATTATAACAAAGCCGACCGTATTTATCGGGTCACCTTAAATGCTATAGACTTTAATTCGAACGTATCACTTGCTGTGGCCCCTAAAATGCGCAACTATTTTCCTGAACTGGAGCAGGTTTCGCAGGTGATGTACAACCAGGAAGGAATGATCAAGATCAATAATCAACGTTTCAAGGAGAAGAGTTTTGTTGTTGCCGATGAACATCTTGCTCAAATATTCGATTTTCAATGGATATCTGGCGACCCTAAAACAGCATTAAAGGAGCCCAATACTATTGTGCTTACTGAAAGCGTCGCCAAAAAATATTACGGGGATACCGACCCTATGGGGCAGGTGATAAACGTGGAGAACCAGTATAACGCCAAGGTTACGGGCATAATAAAAGATATTCCGGCAAACCGTAGCCTTCCTATCCATATACTGATGTCATTCGAAACCATCAGGAATCAGGTTAAGGATCAAATGGATAATTTTTGGAACATTGGGGGAGGTTATTTCACCTTTATTTTGTTACCTCAAAACTATTCTATCCAACGGGTAAAAGCCCGCATTCCCGAATTCCTTCATAAAAACTGGAACCTAAATCCCAAAGAGGTCAGGCTTCCACTACAGCCATTAAAAGATATTCATTTCGATCAACGCTATATTAATAACACCATAACACCCACTTCAAAAGATACTTACTATGCTTTATTCGGTGTAGCATTGCTTATCATCATTACTGCATGTATCAACTTCGTCAACCTGGCGACAGCACAAGCTATAAAAAGAGCTAAGGAAGTAGGAGTTAGAAAAGTGTTGGGTGCCAACCGCAGCCAGTTGATCGGGCAGTTTTTAGGTGAAACCACCGTCCTTGTAATTTTGTCCCTGGTGATTGGTATTGTGCTCGCTTCAGCATTTTTATCAGGTTCAGCAGTATGGCTCAATACCAAACTTGATCCTTCACAGTTAACTCAGCCTGTTGTGATCGCCTACATCGCAGGGATAACAATCATGATGATCCTTATTGCCGGACTCTACCCGGCTTTTGTACAATCAGCATTTCAGCCCGTTGATTCGCTCAAGGATAAAGGCCGAAAATATGTTAAAGGATTTACACTGCGTAAGGGCTTGGTTGTTGCCCAGTTTGCTATCTCGCAGGTGTTATTGGTAGGTACGATTATCGTAGCTAACCAGATGGACTTCTTCGAGAACCAGGATCTCGGATTCAACAAGGATGCGGTAATTTCATTCTATATCCCCAACCAGGCTAAAATGGATGTATTGCACCAGCAATTGGTTAGCAATCCAGGTGTCGAAAAGGTTACTTTTTCAAATGGTGCCCCCTCGTATAATAACAGTGCGACCAGTTTTACCGCGCCTGATTTTGGTATAACAAAAGATGATGTAGCTGAACTCAGATTTGTCGATGAAAACTATATCGATATGTTTGGGCTAAAGATGCTGGCGGGTGATAAAGTTACAGTAAGAGGTAATAAAGATACCATAATACGTGTGGTGGTTAACGAAACCCTGATTCATAAACTTGGTATAACCGACCCTGAAAAAGCGATAGGCAAGCATATCATGCTTGGGGGCCCGCCAAATATTACGATAGGCGGCGTGGTTCAGGACTTCCAAAGCGAATCAAAACATAAGTTGCGCAGGTCCTGCGTGCTTTGCTACTTTAAAAACAGGTTCTTTATGGCCGACGTGAAGCTTCGTGCTGGAACAATAAACAAGACCATTGATCAGATCAGCAAATCATGGACAGCCATGTTCCCGGATAACCTGTTTGAATACAAATTTCTGGACGAACATATTGCCAGCTTTTATGCACAGGAGCAAAGAGAATATACGGCTTTCAAATTTTTCTCTTGCATTGCCATTATTATCGGTTGTCTCGGTTTGTATGGGCTTGTCATGTTTGCAGCAGCACAACGTACTAAAGAAGTGGGTATACGGAAGGTGCTGGGAGCCCCTATCATAAGTATTGTTGGCCTGTTTTCTAAGGAGTTTGTTTTGCTTATCGTCATAGCATTTGCAATTGCCGCGCCGGTTGGATATTGGATGATGAATAACTGGCTGAATAATTATGCCTACCACATTTCCATAGGTCCGGGAATATTTGTGATTGCTATTGCTGCTTCGTTTGTTATAGCAGCTGTAACTATAGCCTATCAAACTATAAAAGCTGCTACAGCTAACCCGGTGAAGAGCCTTCGCTCGGAATAAGCTATGGCTATCGAGGAGAGCTTAAGAAGTGAATAAAAGCTTGATTAAAAAATAATTAAAATTTGAAAATAGGATGCAACCTAATGTTTTTAAGTGGCGTCTTACCTGAAAAAACTAATAAACCATGAGACAATTATTTAGACTACTATTAGCCGTCATTCTTGTAACAGGCAGCGGATATGTCTTTGCAAAACCACATATATCATTAACGGAAGATTCACTCCAAACAGTTACCCGCCAGGTAAGTGGATTTAACGCTTTGCAGATCTCAGGTCCGTTTGATGTGTACATTGAACAGGGAAATACAGAATCAGTTACCTACAAAGTGCAGAAAGAAATTTTAGACCGTATTCTTGCAGAAGTAGAGGGCCATACTCTACACATCGGTAACAAACATGATAATTGGGGTTGGAGCGAAAAAAGCTGGTGGAGCGAAAAAAGCTGGTGGCGTCATCATGCCAAAATTGTGGTAAACATTACGGTAAAAGATCTGAACAGCATCAAAGTTTCGGGTTCAGGTGGTGCATTTTTTGATAATGGGTTTGTCTCTAATTCGCTGAAGCTAAGAGTTAGGGGTTCGGGAAGTATGCATGGAAAAATAAGTGTGAAGGAGCTGGAAACCCTTATTTCAGGCTCCGGAAATATCCGGCTGACAGGTACTGCGGAAAGTTCGACATCTAAAGTTTCAGGTTCCGGAAATTTCATCGCTTCAGATCTGGTTACCTCAAATTCAACTGTACGGGTTTCAGGCTCAGGAAATGCTAAGATAAACGCTAATGAGAAGGTTGTTGCCGGGGTAAGCGGTTCAGGGGACGTACGCTATACAGGCGACGCAAAATCTGTAAAAAAAGCCACGAGTGGGAGCGGTAATGTGAGTAAGTATTAGTATCAGTTAACCGGTGATTAGTTAACTGGTGATCAGGATAAGAAGCCAATGACTAATGACAAATAAACTAACACCATGATCAGGAATTATATAAAAACAGCATTCCGTAATCTTTTGAAAAACAAAGGATTTACGGCTATCAATATACTGGGGCTGGCATTGGGGCTTGCTACTTGTTTACTCATTGTATTTTATGTATTTGATGAGTTAAGTTTTGACAAGTTCAACACTAAAGCTGACCGCATTTACCGTGTAAACGAGAATGTGAAATTTGGTGGAAATGAAGGTGTCTACGCAGAGTGCCCCGCACCAACCGCTGCCGCGCTGAAAGGCGATTTTCCTGAAATTGAACAGGTAACGAGGTTCAGGCAACGTGGTGGAAACCAGGTTAAAAAAGGCAATCAAAATATCCAGGAAGATAACATGGTTTATGCCGATCCAACTGTTTTTGAGGTATTTACCCTGCCAATGATAGATGGTAACCCATCAACCGCTTTAAAGGAAACTCATTCGGTTGTGATAACGGAAAAAATCGCGTTGAAATATTTTAATACTACTAAGGCAGCTGGCAAAGTTTTAACCTTTAATGATACTTCACTTTACAAAGTGACCGGTGTAATTAAAAATATACCCAAGCAATCGCATTTCAATTCCGATTTTATTATTTCTATGCCATCGATTTCCGAAAGCAAGGAGGATGCTTGGTTTAGCAGTAATTTTGATACTTATGTCTTGTTCAGACCTGGTGTGGACGCTGAAAAATTTGAAGCCAAACTTCCGGAGTTTCTAAGAAAACATGCCGAACCTCAATTGCAAAGTATTTTGCATATGACATTTGCAAAACTGGAGCAAACGGGCGACTATTTCCGCCTCAGCCTTATTCCTCTCCTCAAGATACATTTAGAGTCGAATACAAAATATGACATGGGAAATAAGGGTGATATCAAGATCGTATATATATTCTCAGCAATAGCCATATTTATATTGCTGATAGCCTGCGTCAACTTCATGAACCTATCTACCGCCCGTTCTGCAAATAGGGCGAAGGAAGTAGGGGTGCGTAAAGTGTTAGGTTCTGCCCGCAAAAACCTCATTGCCCAGTTTTTGACAGAATCGATTATGGTAACGCTGGTGAGCGCCATTATTGCTGTAGGTATAGCATGGGGATTTTTAGGGCTATTTAATCAGGTTTCTGCAAAGGAATTGACAGTCACCCCGCAAATCCTGGGTTGGTTATTGCCGGTGATGGTTGCATTTATAATCGTCGTAGGCTGTCTCGCAGGTTCATACCCGGCTTTGTACCTTTCTGGCTTTAAACCAATTGAAGTGCTTAAAGGAAAGCTGGCAGCCGGCTTTAAGGGTGGGGTGTTCCGTAGTTCGCTGGTGGTTTTCCAGTTTTCTATTTCTATTTTCCTGATCATCGGCACTATCGTTATATATAATCAGTTAAAATATATCCAAAATAAAGACCTTGGCTTTGATCGCGATCATGTAATGATTGTGAACCAGGTGTGGACATTAGGGAATAAAGCCAAGACATTTAAGCAGGAGATCAAACAGCTGGCGGGCGTAAAAAGCGCAACCATGACCGGCTTTTTACCTACATCGGGCTACAATAATAATTCCTCTTTATTTAAAGACCCGGTGTTGGATTCTAAAAGAGCCATACAAAGCTCGATATGGAATGTTGATGAGGATTATATACCTACACTTGGCATAAAAATGAAAGCAGGTCGGAACTTCTCTGTTGATATGAAAACCGACTCATCGGCAATCATCATAAATGAGGCTGCCGCACAGTTGTTGGGATTTACTAGTCCTGCAGGCCAGCTTCTTTATCTGCCTATGGATAATAAAGCCAAGGTGATGAAGCCTTTCCATATCATAGGCATCATAAAGGATTTTAACTTCAAATCGCTACGTGAGAACGTTACTCCGCTGGTTCTTTTTGATAGTGAGGACACAGGAGCGTTGAGTATTAGAATTAACTCGACTAATATCCCAGCATTATTAGAACAGGTGAAAGCTAAATGGAAAGCAGTATCCCCAAATCTGCAGATCAGCTATTCATTTATGGATGAAGATTTTGATAATAATTACCGTACAGAACAACGTATCGGGCAAATAGCAATATCATTTACCTCTTTAGCTATCATTATTGCCTGTCTTGGGCTCTTCGGTTTGGCCGCATACGCCGCTGAGCAGCGCACCAAAGAAATAGGCATTCGTAAGGTATTGGGTGCTAGCATAACAGGTATTGTTCGCATGTTATCGAAGGATTTCATACTGCTTGTCCTGATTGCGATATTGATCGCTGCACCGTGTGCATGGTGGGCTATGCGTTCGTGGTTACAGAGCTTCGCCTACCACCAGCCATTTCAATGGTGGGTAGTTATACTGGCAGGTATATCAGCAGTTTTAATTGCTTTTATAACGATCAGCTTCCAGTCGATAAAAGCGGCTTTGGCTAATCCGGTGAAGAGTTTGCGGAGTGAGTGATTAGTTAATTAGTTAACCGGTGATCAGTTATCGGTGAGGTACCAATGAAAAGAACGTAATACATATAACCTAAAACGTACAACCTATGATCAGGAACTATTTCAAAACCGCGTGGCGTAATATCTTAAAGAACAAGTTTTACGCAAGTATCAATGTGATCGGTTTGACCGTAGGGCTTACGGTTGGTTTACTGATCTTGCTTTGGGTAAATGATGAATATAGTTTTGATACGTTCCATACCAAAAGCAGCCAGATATACCGCGTAAATGCGCAAATAGGTACCGGGAGCACAAAGCAGGTTTGGGACGGCGTGCAGGCACCTATTGCAACTTTCGCGCTAAAAGAAGTTCCAGGTGTGCAAAGTGCAGTAAGATTTGTCGGGGTTTACAATTATTCTGTTTTTAAATATGGTGATAAATCCCTGAAGCCCGGCGATAACGGGATGGTTTATGTCGATCCTTCGTTCTTTAAAGTTTTTGATTTCAAATTATTAAAAGGCAGTATTGATCGCCCTTTCCCAACAGATCAATCAATTATTATCACCCAAACCACAGCTAAACGTTTTTTTGGTGACGCCGATCCGATAGGGAAAGTTATAAAAGGAGATAACAAGGATAATTTTTCAGTTGGCGGTGTTATAACCGACTTCCCTGAGAATTCCAGCATTAAAGCCGATATTTTGTTCTCTATCAATTTGCAGGCTAAACAATATTCAGGGAAGGATTTCTGGAAATCAATGGATTCTGACTGGGGCAATTATTATGCAGCCACTTATTTGCAATTACAACCAGGCGTATCTATCAAAACTGTACAGGATAAATTAACTCAAATCCATATACGTAATCAGCCCGGAGGTGATGCCGCCAGTGTAAAATACCTGTTGGAGCCTTTATCTAAATTGCATTTGTATAACCCGGATGGTTCAGAAGGAGGTATCCAAACCGTTAAAATATTCCTGATTGTTGGTGTGTTGATATTATTGATCGCCTGCATCAATTACGTTAACCTTTCTACCGCCCGCGCAATGATGCGCTCAAAAGAAGTAAGTGTACGGAAAATTATTGGTGCTGAGCGGATGCAATTATTTGCTCAGTTTGTTATTGAAACCGTTTTGTTCTTCACTATTGCCCTATTGCTTTCATTTGTAGCAGTCAAACTATTGATGCCTGTGTATAATAATGTTTCGGGCAAGGAAATGGTCTTTGACCTGACCGATATAAACGTGTGGAAAGTGATCGGATTAATCATCGTTGGCACCCTGGCCGCATCCAGTATTTATCCGGCTTTATTGTTGTCGTCGTTCAAGCCGATAAACGCATTGAAGGGTAAAATATCCCTGGGTATTGGCAATGTGCTTTTTAGGAAAGTATTAGTGGTAACCCAATTTATATTTTCTGTTGGTTTGATCATCGGGACATTGGTTATCAATGCACAGTTAAAATATATACGGGAGAAGGACCTAGGCTATGATAAATCACAGGTGCTGTGGTTTGGCATGCGCGATATGCAGAAAAATTATCAAGCTGTGCGCGCTGAGTTAATGAGTCAGCCTGGCGTACAGGGTGTTTCCAGCGGCGGCGATGATATCGTAAGTATCGGGAATACCACCGGGGATACGGATTGGGATGGAAAAATGGTTAATCAGAGTTTCATGATCCATCCGATGAGTATAGACAAAGACTTTTTCAATCTGTTTAAATTGAAATTGGCTGAAGGGAGTAGTTTCTCCGGCGATAAAGCTGATTCTGCCCACTTTATTTTGAATGAGACTGCGGTAAGAGAAGCCGGTATTAAAAACCCGATAGGCAAGAGGTTTAAACTACACGATTGGAACGGAACGATCGTAGGCGTGGTGAAGGATTTTAATTTTGCGTCACTTAAGAAAAAGATTGAACCTTTTATATTCTACTTCCGTCCCGGAAATAACTGGAGGATGTATGTGAAAACTTCCGGAGCTAACTCTACCCAAGCGATCAATGCAGTAAGAAATCAATGGAAGAAATACAACGCACAATTCCCTTTTGATTATACTTTCCTGGACGATGAGTATGACGAATTGTATAAATCTGATCAGCGCTCCGGATCACTCTTTAGCATTTTTGCAGGCATCGCTATTTTGATATCCTGTCTTGGTTTGTTTGGTTTGGCTACCTATACCGCTCAGGTAAAGATCAAGGAGATCGGCATACGCAAAGTATTGGGCGCCAGTGTAGCCAATATCACCACAATGCTTTCAAAAGATTTCCTGGGTTTGGTGCTTATCTCATTATTAGTTGCCAGCCCCGTTGCCTGGTATTTGATGACCAAATGGTTGCAGAATTATACCTATCGGACAAACATTAGTTGGTGGGAATTTGCCCTCGCAGGCACGGCGACTATCCTGACCGCCTTCGCTACCATAAGTTACCAGGCTATCAAAGCCGCGTTGATGAACCCGGTGAAGACGTTGAGGTCGGAATAGTAGAGAGATTAGAGATTAGTTAATTAGAGATTAGGTGTTACATACCGCAAATTCCTAATCTCTAACCTCTAATCAACTAATCTCTAAACACCACTGTATCATAACCGGACACTAGCTGTCACACAAGCGTACATTTCTTTTGCAGTGATTTTGATTTAACTATCTGATAGTTAGTAATTTGATTGTTTGGTATTGCTTTTAGCTGAAATTAGTAAACCCATTCGCCATGCTAAAAAATTACCTGAAAATCGCATTGCGCAATCTTAACCGCAATAAAATCAATAGTATGATCAATATCAGTGGCCTGGCTATTGGCCTCGCCTGTGTGCTATTGATCGGCATGTATGTAAAAGATGAGCTGAATTACGATCAGTTCTTTAGTGATGCCAACAGAATATATCGTGTAAATACCCATGAAAAGATTGGCAATGACGAATTTGTTGCCGGGCATACGCCGCCGCCGGTGGGTGCAGCATTGACCAGTAATTTCCCTGAGATAGAAAGCTATACCCGGATATTTAAGCCGATTGAGTCGGTTGTAAAATATGTGGTAAACGGACAAACTAAGTCTATCACTGAGCGAAAGATACTCGCCGTCGATTCAAATTTTTTAGAGTTCTTCAGCTATAATCTGGCAGATGGCGACCGGAAAACATGCCTCAATAATCCGAATGCTGTTGTTTTAACAGAAAGTGCAGCTCATAAATATTTTGGCAATGAATCTGCCATCGGTAAGAATCTTGATTTTGATGGATACAAGGCAGTTGTAACAGCTGTACTTAAGGATCTTCCTAAGCAGTCTTCGCTGCAATTTGACGTGCTGCAATCAAACGTGGGCATGCCTGTAATAAAGCATTTTAGCTGGAGCTGGATATGGCTGCAAATGGGCACTTATGTAAAACTGAAGGCTAACGTGGCTTCAAATCCGGAAGCATTGCAGAATTTGCAGGCAAGATTTCCTGCTATGATTAGGGTTCAGGCAGCTAGTGGATTTAACCGTATTGGTCAGCCATTTGATGAGTTCATCAAAAAGGGAGGAAAATATGAGATCAAGCTTCAGCCGATAGCCGATGTTCATTTGTATTCAGCCAATATCGGCAGCCGTTTTATCGACCAGGCAGATATCAAGTACGTGTATATCTTCGCGGCAATTGCATTGTTTATCATGCTTCTGGCCTGCGTTAATTTCATGAACCTATCGACAGCACAATCTGCAAAAAGAGCCAAAGAAGTAGGTATTCGTAAAGTGCTTGGTTCTGAACGTAAACAGCTGATAGGGCAGTTTCTTGCTGAGGCACTAGTATATACCTTATTTGCAGCTATCATCTCTTTTGCTCTAGTCATCGTTTGTTTGCCTGCATTCAATAACCTTGCATCTAAATCACTGAGTATTAATTCTATTTTAAATTTTTCAACTTTAGCAGGTTTATTTATAACAGTAATTATTACTGCGTTACTCGCAGGCAGTTATCCGGCGTTTTTGCTGACATCGTTTAAACCGGTTACAGTTTTAAAAGGGAGCAATGATTCAAAGAACTCGCTAGCTGGCTTTATTACCCGGAACGTCCTGGTGGTTTTTCAATTTACCGTATCTACAGTCCTTATTATTTGCACTATCGTCGTTTACAAACAACTGATCTACAATCAATCAAAGGATCTGGGTTTTGATAAGGAGAACGTGTTGGTGGTAAATAATGCTGGCCGGCTGGGAGTTAGCGAAGAAAGTTTCAGGCAGGAGTTATTACGCATGCCTGGAGTATCAACTGCCAGCATAACTACTAATTTACCGGCAGAGAATACTGCTTTTACAGATACTTATCTACCTGAGTCAGTTAACGGTGCAAGCGCTGCCGAAAAGAAGGTCGACCTTTCATCGTTTATTGTCGATGACTCATTTGTTCCCGCATTAAAGCTAAAGATGCTATCGGGCCGAAATTTCTCAAAAACATTTGCTGATTCTGCCTCTGTGATCCTGAATGAGACCGCAGCTAAAGCAATGGGATGGAACGATCCTATCGGGAAATATATGGTATATCCCGGCGGCAACAACACGAGATTTAAAGTTGTCGGTATTGTAAAGGATTTTAATACTGAATCATTGCGTAGCATTATTTCGCCTTATGCTTTATTCTATACTACCTCAAAGACCTACACCATCCCTACATCTTATGTGGTGGTAAAAATAAAAGCTGGTGATTATAATAAAGCAGTCGGTAACGTTCAGGAGTTATGGAAAAAGTTTATGCCGACAAGTCCGTTTGAATATACTTTTTTAGATGATCAGTATGATTCGCTATACCGTACTGATCAAACGATAAGCAGCGTGTTTACCGTATTTACTTTTTTGTCGATCACAGTGGCTTGCCTTGGATTGCTCGGCCTGGCCATGTATACAGCTGAACGCCGCACCAAGGAAATCGGTATCCGGAAAGTACTTGGCGCTTCAGTTAATAACATGGTTGCCATGTTATCTAAAGATTTTTTGAAATTAGTGATTATCGCAGCAATGATCGCATTTCCGGTAGCATGGTATGCGATGAGTCAGTGGTTACAGGATTTTGCTTATCCAACTACCATGAACTGGTGGATATTTGGTGGGGGAGCAGGAATTACCCTGGTAATTGCATTGGCAACGGTGAGCTTTCAATCCATTAAAGCAGCGTTGATGAATCCGGTGAAGAGCCTTCGCTCGGAATGAGCTACGGCTCTCGAGGAGAGCCTTTGTAGTGAGTAATAAGAATATACCAATGACTAATGACCAATAAACTAAGTTATGATAAAGAATTATTTAACTGTCGCATGGCGTAATCTTGCCAGAAACAAGTTTTTCTCAGCAATCAATATACTTGGCCTGGCTTTGGGAATGACTTGCAGCATCCTGATTTTTCTTTGGGTGCAAAATGAACTAAACATAGATTCATTTCATGCGAATAAGGACAAGCTCTTTATTGTTTATGAACGACAGTTTTATGATCACAAAGTTCATGGTCAATATGCTACACCGGGTATCCTCGCCGATGAGCTAAAAAAGGATATCCCGGATATTCAGTATGCATCTGAAACCACCCTGGGCGATGAAAGCACATTCCGTGTTGGTGAAAAGGTATTAAAAATTCCCGGGGGCTTTGCCAGCGGGGATTTTTTCAAAATGTTCAGTTTCCCTTTAATCCAGGGAAGTACTAAATCAGCGTTAAATGATCCGTCCAGCATTGCTATTTCGCGAAAAATGGCGGAGGAGTTCTTCGGAAGCCCGGAAGCAGCCATAGGTAAATCGATCAGGTATGAAAACCGGCTGAATTTTAATATTACTGCAGTATTTGAAAATGTTCCGAAAAATGCGTCCGATAAATTTGATTACCTGATCAACTGGTATCAATTTTTAAAGGATAATCCATGGGCCAAGACCTGGGATAGCAATAGCCCGCAAACATTTATTATGCTTAAGCCAAATACAGACGCTAAGGCTGTCGATAAAAAATTGACCCATTTTGTAGATGCATTTAACAAACCCTCAAAAGCATTCAGGGAAGAGTTAAGTATACAAAGGCTCGATGAAACTTACCTGAACTCCGATTTGACAGATGGAAGACCATCCGGAGGGCGTATCCAATATGTTCAGTTATTCAGCATAGTCGCTGTTTTTATATTGTTGATCGCTTGTATCAACTTTATGAACCTGACTACAGCCCGTTCTGTGAAACGTGCACGCGAGATCGGCGTGAGAAAAGTAGTAGGGGCGGTTCGCCCTGTATTGATAAGGCAATTTATTGGTGAGGCTATATTGCTGACCTTTTTGGCCGTATTGATAGCAGCGTTCCTGGTGGCAGTGCTGTTACCGGTATTTAACTCGGTAACACAAAAAGAGATTGAATATCCTTCCAAACAAATTTCTTTCTGGTTGTGGCTTGCGGGCTTAACCCTGGTAACTGGCCTTATTTCGGGTAGCTATCCTGCATTATTCTTATCTGGTTTTAACCCTGTTAAAGTACTTAAAGGGACAATTAAACTGAGTGCTGGTTCTGCCTGGTTCCGTAAAGGTTTGGTTGTATTTCAATTCTCCTTGTCTGTGATATTGATCGTTGGAACAATAGTAGTTTCTAAGCAGGTTAGCTATATACAAAGTAAGAATTTAGGCTTCGACAAAGAGAACCTGATCTTTGTTCCGGTTGAGGGAGACCTTATATCAAAGTACCAGGTATTTAAGGACGAAGCGTTAAAAATGCCGGGCATTAAAAACATCACCCGCATAACATCCAGGCCTACCAACTTTGGTGCCAGCACAAGCGCAGTAACCTGGGACGGCAGAGATCCCAATACTAATATTGAATTTACCCAGGTTAGTGTGGGCTATGATTTTGTAAAGACTATGAAATTGGACCTGGTGGAGGGCCGTGATTTTTCAAAAGAATTTGCGACTGATACCAATAACTACCTGATCAACGAGACCGGGCTTAAAAGAACGGGTTATAAGGATCCTATTGGAAAGCCCTTTACGATGTGGGGTAAAAAAGGCAAAATAGTTGGTATTTTAAAAGATTTCCATTTTCATTCACTTCATTTAGCTATAGACCCATTAGTGGTACGATTACGGGACAGTATTGATTATGGCAGTATAATGATACGCACACAGCCGGGGCAATCAAAGCAAGCCATAGCAACCATTGGGAAGTTGTGCAAAGAGCTTAATCCGAACTTTACTTTCACCTATCAATTCTCTGACCTGGAGTTTCAAAAGCTCTACAACAATGAGCAAGTGATCAGTAAGCTCGCCGATGCCTTTGCATTCCTCGCTATATTCATCTCCTGTTTAGGTTTATTGGGACTGGCTATGTTTACAGCCGAGCAACGCACTAAAGAAATAGGTATCCGCAAAGTGTTGGGCGCCAGCGTTGGATCATTGTTCACCCTTTTATCAAAAGAGTTTATCATACTGGTGGTAATAGCGTTGCTTATTGCTTCACCAATTGCATGGTACGCTATGGACAAATGGCTGCTCAATTACAATTATCACATCGATATTTCCTGGTGGGTATTCCTTTTGTCCGGGCTGATAGCAATAATGATCACCCTGGCGACAGTGAGCTTTCAATCGCTAAAAGCTGCGTTGATGAATCCTATTAAGAGCCTGAGGAGTGAGTGATTGGTTATCGGTTAACCAGTGGTCGGCAAGAAAACAAATGACTAATGACCAGTGACTAATGAACTAATATCATGATAAAAAATTATCTCAAAAGTGCTTTAAGGAATATCCAAAAGCATCCGTTTATTTCATTCGTTAATATATCCGGGTTGACGATAGGCTTAACTTGTTGCCTGCTTATCCTACTGTATATTATAAACGAGCGCAGTTACGATAGGTTTAACGCCAATGCGGATAATATTTACAGGGTAACACGCATATTTTATTCCGACGAAGGAGCCGAAAGTTTGCATACCGGTTCTGTTGCGCCGCCATTTGGCCCTTTGTTAAAGAATGCATTCCCTGATATTGAAAAGGTTACTTGTTTACTTCCAAAATCAAGCACAACGGTACAATATGGAGGTAAACTTTTGGACGAGAAGGGTGGCTTTTTTGCTGACGAGAGTTTATTTGATTTCTTCACTGTGCCGGTAGTTCAGGGTGATCCTCATCAGGCTTTACTACAGCCTTTCAGCGTAATGCTGACCGAAGAGCTGGCACGAAAATATTTTGGGACCTCCGATCCGATGAATAAAACCATAAAGCTGGATGGTAATAAGCATGAATATAAGGTTACAGGTATTTATAAATCGTTCCCGGTTAATTCGCATTTCCACCCGCAAATGCTTTTATCTTTTAATACTTTAAAAGATGAAAGCGTGTACGGAGAGGCGTTGTTGACAACAAAGTATAACCATAATGCTTTTTTTACTTACCTGCTTTTGCCAAAGAATTATAATGTTGCTACTATAGAAAAGCAATTGCCTGATTTTTTGGATAAGTATGTTGTTTTGCCTCACAGACCTGCTAATTTTAAAACTCACCAGGCAACCGCTCTAACGCTTCAAAAACTGGCTGATATACACTTGCATTCACACCTTGATACTGAGGTAGAAGAGAACGGTGATATCAAAAGAGTGTATATATTTTCGGCTGTTGCGCTGTTTGTTTTATTGATAGCCTGTATCAACTACATGAACCTGTCTACTGCACGCTCAGTGTTGAGGGCCAGGGAAATGGGTGTACGAAAAGTTCTTGGTGCGCAGCGCAAGTCGATCATCGTTCAGTTCTTAAGCGAGTCAGTATTGATCACACTGATCGCATTAACAATGGCTATCTTCCTTGTATGTATATCGTTACCCTTTGTTAATAAGCTATCCAATCTGGGATTATCATTTAATGCCTTGTTGCAATGGCCATTTGCGCTGATTATATTAATGATCCCGTTTGTTTTAGGATTGATAAGCGGTATCTACCCGGCATTGTTCATGTCGTCTTTTATGCCTGTTAAAGTGTTAAAGGGCGTTCTTCGCGTTGGTTCGGGGAATATTTCTTTCCGCAAGGTGTTGGTAGTTGTGCAATTCTCCATATCAATTGTCCTGATCATTGCCACGACAGTCGTTTATCAGCAATTGCAATATGTGCAAAGCAAAGCATTGGGTTTTAATAAGGATCATGTGCTGACTATGAACTTTGACATAGGCTTAATGAAGCAGTATGAAGTTTTTAAATCAGATTTGTTGAAAAATCCAGCTATAAAGGTAGTTGGTAGATCTTCTTATGTGCCGTCTGATCGATTATTAAGTGCATCGGATGCTTCTATCATACAAAACGGTTCCATGCAGCAACTTAAGATCGATCTTAAATTTATAAATACTGACTATGATTTTTTGAAGACCTATGACATGCCAATCGTTGCAGGCCGTAATTTCTCCAGAAGTTTCTCAACCGATACTAATAACTATTTATTAAACGAAGCAGGAGTGAAAGCCCTGGGTTGGAAGAACCCGGAAAATGCCGTTGGCAGAGATATTAAATATGGAGGTATCCAGGGCAAAGTTGTTGGTGTCGTTAAAGATTCTCACTTCGAATCGCTGCATCAAAATATTATCCCATTGCTTTTCGCGCTGCCAAGCTTTAATTATTATCCGAAAATTTCTGTGAAGGTTGACGGGCACAATGTTCAATCTGCTATCAATACACTAACAGACACCTGGCATAAATATCTTCCTGAATCACCTTTTGAATACACTTTTTTGGATGAGCGTTTTGATCGGTTATACAAATCCGAACAGCAACAAGGCCAATTATTTACGATATTTTCCTGTATTGCAATCCTGATTGCTTGCCTGGGATTGTTTGGCCTTTCTGCCTTTACCATATCGCAGCGGTTTAAAGAAATAGGAATAAGGAAAGTGTTGGGCGCAACTGTCTCCCAAATTGTTTCAGAACTATCAAAGGATTTTCTAAAACTGGTTTTGATTGCGGCTATTATAGCCTTCCCTGTAGCCTGGTATTCAATGAACAAATGGCTTCTTGATTTTGCCTATAGGATCAACATGAGCTGGTGGGTGTTTGCAATAGCCGGAGTGACTGCACTGATAATTGCTTTTGCTACAATCAGCTTTCAATCTATTAAAGCAGCTTTGATGAACCCAGTTAAGAGTTTAAGGAGCGAGTGACCGGTTCGTCGGTTAACTGGTGGTCAGAATTTTTCTGAGAATTTTTCTGGTTGCATGCAACGTATGTGTTTAAAAGTTAGTCTAATGGTTATAAAACAAATCGAAGATCATGAAAACTTATTTAACCTTATTTATTGTCGCGTTGCAAAGTACAATGGTATTGGCACAGGACGACAAAACTCCTTACATGACCAAATCCCTTGCCAGCGATGCAATCAATAGTGTAATGGTAAATACATCAGCCGGCGGCATTGAAGTAAGCGGCGAAAGCGGTCAGCAACCCCGCGTAGAAGTTTACGTGAGAGGTAACAATAACGACCACCTTAGCAAAGAAGAAATTAAAAAACGCCTGGATGAAGATTACGATCTGAGCGTATCTGTAAGCGGTCACGAACTGACTGCTATCGCAAAAAACAAGCACAACTTCTCTAACTGGAGACATCAGCTGAGTATCTCATTTAAAATTTTTGTTCCTGAAAACTGTGCTACTGATCTGAGAACCAGCGGTGGCGGTATTAGCCTGTCTTATTTAAAAGGCAATGAAAGATTTACTACCAGTGGCGGTGGTCTGCGTATCGATCATTTGTCGGGTACAATCAATGGCCGTACTTCAGGTGGCGGTATCGAAGTTTCTAACTCAAATCAGGATATCGATCTGCAAACCAGCGGTGGCGGTATTGATGCAAAAAATTGCAATGGCCACATCAAATTAAATACCTCAGGTGGTGGCATCCGTTTGGAGGATCTGAAAGGTTCAATTGAAGCTCATACCAGCGGTGGCGGTGTTGACGGCAATAATATTGATGGCGAGCTGGTTACCAACACATCAGGCGGCGGCATCTCTTTAAAAAGATTAAGCGGCAGCGTTGATGCTTCAACAAGTGCAGGCAGCTTATACGCTCAAGTATTGCATGTAGGTAAATATGTACGTTTAAAATCAAGTGCAGGAAATGTTGATGTAGAACTTCCCGCAAAACAAGGTCTTGACTTAGACCTGCGTGGCGACCATGTTAACCAGCACCATTTCGAAGGCTTCCATGGCGATTGGAGCGACGATCATGTTAGAGGCTCAGTTAACGGTGGTGGTGCAGGTGTAAGCGCAGACGCCAGCAGCGGAAGCGTAAATGTGAAATTCAATTAATCAATCAACTCAATCAAACTAAAGCAATACAACAATGAAAACCCGTATCTTATTACTTTTCCTTGCCTGCCAGAGCGTTGTTGCCCTGGCCCAGGAAAAGAAAACACCATATCTTACTAAATCACTTTCAGGTGATGCAATAAAGCACGTTTTTGTAAATACTTCCGGCGGCAGTATTACCGTAAGTGGGGCTGCTGACGAAAAACCGCGCATCGAAGTATATGTAACTGCCAATAATGGTTTTACACCATCAAATGAAGAGATCAAGAAACGCCTTGACGAAGATTACGATCTGAGCATCTCCGTTAACGGTGATGAGCTGCATGCCAAAGCCAGAAACAAACATGATCGTGACTGGGACTGGAGAAAATCATTAAGCATTGCATTTAAAGTTTATGTTTCTAAAAACGTATCTACTAACCTGGAAACCAGCGGCGGAAGTATTCATTTGGACAACCTGAGCGGTGAGGAAAAATTTGGTACCAGCGGTGGTAGTTTGCATATGGACCGTTTAACCGGCAATATTCATGGCCGTACTTCTGGCGGAAGCATATCTGTTTCTAATTCCGGAGACAAAATCGACCTGGAAACCAGTGGCGGAAGTATACATGCCGACAACTGCAAAGGTGATATCAGGCTAGAGACCTCAGGCGGTTCATTGCATTTGAACGACCTGGATGGCAAGATCGACGCTACAACAAGCGGCGGCAGTATCCAGGCCAGCAATATCAAAGGTGATCTGCATACAGGTACATCAGGTGGCAGTGTTAACCTGAATGGTTTGGCTTGTACTTTAGATACCTATACATCAGGTGGCAGCATTAATGCCGATATTACCCAGCTCGGCAAGTTTGTAAAGATCGACGCCAGCAGCGGCCATGTTAACCTTCATTTGCCTAAAACCGGTATGAACCTAAACGTCCGCGGCAACCGGGTATCAGCGGATATCGATGGCAATTTTGATGGTACAAAAGATAAGGACAGGATAGAAGGTAAATTTAACGGTGGTGGTGTGCCAATTGACGTTAATGGCGGTGGCCGTGTTACGTTGACGATGAATTGATCGTTAGTTAATCAGTGATCAGTTAACCAGTGATCAGTTAGTTATTACTAATAAACGAATGAGCAAATGAACTATTGAACCAAACCCATGATAAAGAACTATCTTAAAGTTGCCTGGAGAAATCTGAAAAAGAACAGCCTTTACAGCCTGATCAATATTGGCGGTTTGGCTATTGGGATGACTGTCAGTTTTATGCTGCTCATTTATGTGTATAATGAGTTCAGTTTTGACAAATTCAATACCAATACTGATCGTTTGTTTCGTGTACTGAGAAATCAACCCAGCAATGGTGAGTTGATGACCAATGGAGCAACACCAATACCGCTTGCTCCGGCATTATTGAAGGATTATCCCGAGATAGAAAAGATAGCCCGTACCAACTGGCCCTATGACATCCTGATGAGCTATCAGAATAAGATGATTAAGCTGAACACCATGGCGGCTGATCCTTCGCTGTTGGATATGTTTACCTTTAATTTTATTCGCGGTGACAAAAAGAATGCATTTAGTGATTTATCATCTATCATTCTGACTGAGTCAGGCGCTAAGGCTTTATTTGGCGATACCAATCCGATAGGGCAGGTAATCAAGTTCGATAATAAAACGCCTTTGAAGGTAACTGCGGTTATAAAAGATAACCCTAACAATTCAACATTTAGTTTTGGTGCACTTATTTCATGGGATCAACTATCAGCGCAGCAGACATGGCTAAAAACTTCAGGTTGGGGTAATTATTCCTTTATGACCTATGCTATGCTGAGACCAGGTACTTCATTTGAAAAAATGAATCCAAAGATGAAGGGCATAGCTGCTAAGTACGACCCCAATAATAAGGAGAATACCTTTTTTCTATATCCATTTGCTCAATACCATCTATATAGCGATTTCAAAAACGGTAAAGCAGTAGGAGGTGAGATCGAGCATGTGCGTTTGTTCTTGTTCCTGGCAATTGGGATACTGCTGATTGCTTGTATTAACTTCATGAACTTGTCAACTGCCCGATCTGAACGCCGCGCAAGAGAGGTAGGCATACGCAAAGCTATCGGCGCCCGCCGTGGTGGTTTAGTGATGCAGTTCATGGGCGAATCATTACTTATGGCGTTTATATCTTTTATTTTCTCTGTGGGATTGATTGCCTGCTTGATTGACAGCTTTGGTACTATAATACATGTAAAGCTTTCTGTACCTTATACCAATGTTTACGCTTGGCTGTCTGCATTAGGTGTTATATTGATCACAGGCGTAGTAGCAGGCAGTTATCCTGCACTTTTCCTGTCATCATTCAGGCCGGTAAAGGTGCTTAAGGGGCAGGTGATTTCAGTAAAATCTACAGTCACTCCGCGCAAAATATTAGTGGTTATACAATTTGCATTTGCTACATTCCTGATCCTGTCTAGCATCTTCATTTATAAGCAGATCATTTATTTAAAGAACCGACCTGTGGGGTATGATCAACGCGGATTGGTTGAGTTGCCCGATGAAGGCAATATGGACAAGCAGTTTGAAAACTTCCGGCGAGATGCTATTAACGCCGGGGCGATTACTGATGGGGCACTGACCGGTAATTCTATTTCTCAAAATAATAGTAGTTCCTGGGGGATTAACTGGCCGGGACAATTACCAGGCGAAGATAAATTGCCAATAGACCAGATAGCAGTTACCTATCACTTTATTAATACCTACGGATTGAAACTCGTAGAAGGTCGTGATTTTTCAGAAGCATATCCGGCAGACTCATTGGGTATTATCCTTAACCAGGCTGCTGTCCAACTGATGAGGTTAAAGGAGCCATTAGGCCAAATTGTGAAATACCAGGGTAATAAATGTAAAGTAGTAGGAGTGGTTGAAAACTTTGTATGGGGATCACCGCACGAACCTGTAAAGCCTGCTATCATCGGTTTTATAAAGGGGTGGACGGGCAGCATTGGCCTGCGTTTGAACCCTGCAAAATCAGTGAGCAACAGCATAGCCATTATCCAGGATATCTATAAGAAATATAACCCCGATTATCCGTTTGAATACAAATTTGTTGATGAAAAATTCGCCAATAAATTCAGGACTGAAAAGATGCTGGGTAATATGGCGATAGGTTTTACCTGCCTGGCAATTATCATATCGTGCCTTGGCTTATTTGGCCTGGCTTCGTTCTCGGCAGAACAACGCCGTAAAGAGATCGGGATACGTAAAGTATTAGGCGCATCAATCAGCAATTTGTGGTATAACCTATCGCGCGAATTTGTCGTGCTAGTAATGATTGCATTCCCATTAGGGGCATTGGTGAGCTGGTTTATGGTAAATAAGTGGATGCAGGATTTTACTTACCGTACCTCATTAAGCTGGTGGGTATTCCTTACAACCATGGTGCTTAGTGTTGTAATATGCATGGCCACCGTAAGCTGGCAGGCCATTAAAGCAGCCGTTACAAACCCAGTGAAGAATTTGCGAAGCGAATAGTTTAGTGATTAGAGACTAGTTAATCAGACATTAGTTAATCGGTGTGTCCTGATAACCGGTTAACCAATCTCTGATTGACTTAAATCAAATGTTCATTACCGAACGTGCAGTGTTCTAAATACGAACACTTTCGTATATTGTAGATTGTGTAGATGTTTGATAATAAGATAATTGAAAGTTTGGCACATAATTGTATGTCGAAATAGAAAAGTAGTATCATGATCAGGAATTATATCAAAACCGCGTGGAGAAACCTGGCAAAGAACAAGGTATTCTCCTTCATTAATGTATTTGGGTTGGCAGTAGGGCTGGCATGTTGTATGTTCATTGCTGCGTACCTGTATTCGGAGTTGACTTATGATACGTATTCGGTTAATTCAAAACAGCTATACAGGGTAGGGTTGAACGCCTTAGGTAACGGCAGCACCACAGATTTCCCGATGGTGGATGTGGCGGTAGGGCCAGGTATGAAGCGAACTTATCCGCAGGTATTGGATGCAACACGGCTTTCACAACGCGGACCTGTATTTATAGTTTATAAAAACAGGCAATTTAAAGAAGGAAAGATGGTATTAGTCGATCCCAATTTTTTGAGGCTATTCTCTATTCCTTTGATACAGGGTGATGATAAAACGGCACTTAATGAGCCCAAGAGTATTGTTATCTGCAATGCCTTAGCAACAAAATATTTTGGTAATGAGGCACCTGTAGGTAAGATGCTAAAAGTTGGTAATGACCTGCTGAAAGTCACCGGTGTGATCGACAAAGTTCCTGATAACTCTCATTTCCACTACGATGCTTTCATCAGCAGCAATACATTCCCTGATCCACAGCAAACCTGGAGCAATGTAGGCTATTATACCTATTTGCTGCTGGATAAAAATGCTGATCCTAAAAAGTTAGAAGCGCTGTTTCCCAATTTGGTGGCAAAATATGTAGTTCCTGAAGTGCAGCATGATATGGGCGTCAGCATGGCTGAGGCGCAAAAAGCCGTTAATACCTTTAAGTTCTATTTGCAGCCCATTACAGATATTCACCTGCATTCTTCCACCAAATTTGATATGGAGCCTAACGGAGATATGAGCTATGTATATATTTTCGGCGCGTTAGCTGTATTTATCCTGCTGCTGGCTTGCATCAACTTCACTAATTTATCTACAGCCAGTTCATCTAAACGTTCAAAAGAAGTGGGGATCCGCAAGGTTATGGGTTCGCTTAAAGAATGGTTGGTAACTCAGTTCCTGGTTGAATCAGTCATGCTAACGCTTTTGTCGATGATACTGGCTTTGGCAATTGTCTGGCTGTTGCTGCCTTACTTTAATGACCTGGCAGGAAAACATATTTCTATTTGGTTCTTCCTTGGCTTTAAAGCAATTGCTATTGGAATTGGTTTGACGTTGTTTGTCGGACTATTGGCGGGGTTATATCCGGCGTTTTTCTTGTCATCGTTCAAAATCATCAATGTCCTGAAAGGAACGAGCGGTACTGAGCCTGCCAAAAAGAATTTTCTACAAAGCAGCCTGGTAGTATTCCAGTTTACCATTTCAACAGCACTCATCATTGCCACATTTATCGTGTATCAACAGTTGCATTACATGCAGAATAAAAAGCTGGGGTATGATAAAGAGCAACTGTTGGTTTTAAATGATACCTATTTACTGGGTAACAATGAATATGCTTTCAAAAATCAACTGGTGCGCGATAACAGGGTGGTAAACGCAACGGTTTCAACTGATATTCCCGGAAACGGAAATATGAGCGGTACACAAATATATCCGCAGGAAAGAGCATCAGATGAGACTAAAAATGAGATACATTGCAATATTTATCGCATCGATGGCAACTACCTGTCTACTTTTGGCATCAAGCTAGCCAGCGGACGAAGTGTATCTCCCGATTTCCCTGCAGATTCGTCAGCTGTGGTGATCAACGAAGCTGCGGTTAGCGAATTGGGCTGGGGTAAAACAGATCCGATAGGCAAAACAATCGTCCGCTCGGGTAGGAGGGCTTTTACAGTAGTTGGGGTAGTAAAGGATTTTAATTATACCTCAGCTAAACAAAAAGTGGCTCCATTAATGATGCTGCCTATGCACCGGCACGGCTCCATCGTCCTCAAAATAAAAGCAACTGAAGTAAACAGCCTGGTTGCCGATATTAAAAAGCAATGGGACGAATACAAAGCAAGCGGACCATTCAGCTATTATTTTGTTGATGAGCAGTTTGCCTCATTGTACTCAGCCGAGCAGCGTACCGGTCACATATTCACTTCATTTGCAGTGATCGCCGTTATCATAGCAAGCCTTGGACTATTTGGTCTGGCTGCCTTTATGATCAAATTACGCGTGAAGGAGATAGGCATACGCAAAGTTCTCGGTGCTTCATCCGGCAATATAACAACCATGTTATCGGCAGAATTTATGAAACTGGTGCTGATCGCTATCATCATTTCATTCCCGATAACCTGGTTTGCCATGCACAAATGGCTGCAGGATTTTGCTTATCGTATCGATATTCAGTGGTGGGTATTTTTGCTGGCTGGTTTTATTGCGTTGCTGATTGCTTTGATCACTATTAGTTTTCAATCAATTAAAGCGGCAATAGCTAATCCGATCAAGAGCCTACGCTCGGAATGAGCTTCGGCTCTCGGAGAGAGCCTTTAGAACGAGTCGGTCATTAAAGTTTGATTTCAGAATTTTCACTGAAGCGTAACGTTTTACTTTTCCATGTTGTCTTATAGATAATTGAAACCGGTTCATTAAATCTAAAGATCATGATAAAGAACTATCTGAGAAGTGCGTGGCGCAATATCGCGAGACACAAGTTTATTTCATTCATCAATATTTCCGGCCTAACTATTGGCATCACGTGCTGTTTGCTAATATTAGCCTATATCATAAACGAATTAAGCTACGATCGGTATAATGAAAATGCCGACCGTACTTATCGCGTTACCCGCACCTTTTACTCAAGAGATGGTTCCGAAAACCTGCATTTAAGCTCAGTGGCCCCGCCCTTTGGCCCGCTGTTAAAGATTGCTTTCCCCGACATAGAAAAGATGACGAGGGTTTTACCTAACGGAACTACGGTGTTCAGGTATAAGGACAAATTGTTTAATGAAAAAGATGGCTTTTTTGCTGACGAAAATTTCTTTAACGTCTTCAGTGTTAATGTAACTGAAGGCGATAAGAAGACTGCATTAAATGATCCTTACAGCATCATGATCACACCTGAAATTGCTAAAAAATATTTCGGTAGTGAAAACCCTATCAACAAAACAGTCATTTTGGATAATACAAAGCACGAGTTTAAAGTAACCGGTATTTTCGAACCATTTCCATCAAATGCACACATGCACCCAAATATGCTGGTTTCTTTCAATACACTGAAGGATTCAGTTATTTATGGTGAAAAGCAGTTAGAGACTAATTTTGGTAATAATTCCTTTTACACTTACCTGCTGTTGCCAAAGAACTATAATACCGAAATCATCAGCAGGCAATTAAACTCTTTCCTTGATAAGTATGTTCATTTGCCCGGTATGCCGCCTAATATCAAAACTTCACAGGCAACAAAGCTCACCATACAAAAACTAACCGATATCCATTTAATGTCGCATTTGGATGATGAGATAGAACCTGCGGGCAGTATGACAAGGGTTTATATATTCACCATCATAGCACTGTTCATCCTGCTGATCGCTTGTATCAACTATATGAACCTGTCGACCGCGCGATCAGCATTACGTGCCAAAGAAATAGGCGTACGTAAGGTGATCGGAGCCCAACGTAAAGAGATCATCCGTCAATTTCTTGGCGAATCGGTGTTAGTTACCTGGGTGGCTCTCATCCTGGCTACCGTGTTCACGTGGTTATTGCTACCTTATATTAATCAGTTAGCTCATCTGAACCTGGCATTCAGCAGTCTATTCAAATGGGATATTTTGATCGGTATATTATGCCTGCCATTTTTCATAGGTCTGCTCAGTGGTTTGTATCCGGCCATTTTTATGTCTTCATTCAAACCAATACAGGTTTTGAAAGGAGTATTGAAAGTGGGTTCCGGAAATATCTCTTTCCGCAAAATACTGGTTGTAGTTCAGTTCTCCGTTTCGATAGTTTTGATTGTTGCAACAACCGTTGTTTTCCAGCAGTTGAGATATATTGAGAATAAGTCACTTGGGTTTAATAAAGATCATATCCTGGTTACTTCCTATCCGGGCACTTTAACTAAACAGTTTGAGTCATTTAAGCAGGAATTGCTTAAAAATACGTCAATAAAAGATGTAGGCCGCTCATCACGTATTCCTTCGGGGCGTTTGCTTGACGATCAGGGTGCGCAGGTGATTGAAAATGGCAAGAGTACTCCCACTAATATTGAGTTGAAATATATTACCACAGATTTCGGCTTTATGGATACTTATGGTATGAAGATGGCGGCCGGTAGGAATTTTTCGAAAGATTACATAACTGACACTGCCAACTACGTAATAAATGAAACTGCCGTACGGCAGTTAGGTTGGAAAACAGATCAAAACGCTATTGGTAAAGATTTGGCTTATGGTAATGTGAAAGGAAAAGTAATAGGTGTAGTACACGATTTCCATTTTGAATCGCTGCGTCAGGCTATTATTCCGATGATATTTTTATTACCTCCACCTTCAAGCGGTTATTACAATAGTATATCTATAAAAGTGAATGGTAATAATGTGCAGTCGGCAATAAATACTATCAGGGATACCTGGCAGCAGTATAATCCTAACGTGCCATTTGATTACACGTTCCTGGATGACCGTTTCCAGAAATTATATGATGCCGAGCAACAGGAAAGTAAATTATTCACTATCTTTTCCTGCTTGGCTATATTCATAGCATGCCTGGGTTTATTCGGCTTATCAGCGTTTACGATATCGCAGCGCGTTAAAGAAATAGGAGTGAGGAAAGTATTGGGAGCAAGCGTTCCACAATTAGTTGTTGAACTATCCAAAAGCTTTTTAATTCTTGTAATCATAGCATCTGTTATTGCATTACCTGTTTCAGGAGGGTTAATGTCCTGGTGGCTGGATAGTACTTTTGCATCTAAAATAAGTTTGATCTCAAGCTGGTGGGTGTTCCTCGGAGCAGGTATCATGGCATTCATAATCGCGTTTGCTACCATAGGCTTACAAACCGTGAAGGCGGCTAATGTAAACCCGGTGAAGAGTCTGCGTTCTGAGTGATTAGAGTTTAAAGATTAGAGATTAGGCTTATTTGCAAATCAATCCTAATCTCTAAACTCTAATTAACTAATCACTGTATCATAACCGTACACCTGTTGTCCGCTTGCGTACATCGGGTGCGCGGTATTTTATTTTAATTGGTTAGTAATCAGTTGTTTGTTTTATTGGTATAAGTTTTTGTGCAAATTGTGTCTAACCAACCGGTTCAGTCATGATTAAAAACTACTTTAAAATTGCCCTCCGTAATTTTAAGCGGCATAAGCTGTTTACGTTTATTAATATAATCGGATTATCCATTGGCATCAGTGCTGCCCTCACGATTTACCTGATCGTCAATTATGATTTTACTTTCGATAAAAATGTCAAAGACAGTGACCGCATCTATAGGGTCGTTACAGATTTTACATTTTCGGGCGAAACCGGTTATAACGGTGGTGTATGTGGCCCCCTTGCCGAAGCTGTTAAAAATGATGTAACCGGTTTGGAAAGCTCTGCGCCATTTTTTACGATGTACCAATTCAATACCGCCATCCCTAATGGAACAAAAAATCCCGCTAAGTTTAAAAGCCAGGATGGTGTAGTGCTCGCCGACCAGCGCTATTTTAACATGTTCCAATATAAATGGCTGGCAGGGTCTGCAAAAACATCTCTAAATGCGCCATACCAGGTAGTGCTGACCTCAGATCAGGCAAAGAAATATTTTCCGTCGTTATCTTATGATCAAGTAATTGGCAAGCAGATAGTGTATGAGGACACTCTGAAAACTACCGTTACAGGTATAGTGCAATCCTTAAAAGAAAATACCGATTTTAGATTCCAGGATTTTATTTCGTTTACAACTATATATAGCGCACATTCCTTAAAAGATCAGGTGCAGCCTACCGAATGGGGTAGTACAACATCCGCCTCGCAACTTTTTGTAAAACTTATGCCAAAAACTAATCCGGCAGGTTTAGAAAAGCAGATCAATACATTATATAAGAAAAATAACCCGCCAAGACCCGAAGACAGGGGGAATACAACTGTATTTAAATTGCAGCCTTTCAACGACCTGCATTTCAATGCGAAGTATGGTAACTTTGATATAAATAGTGTTGCCAACAAAACCACTTTATATGGTTTGTTGGCCATCGCAGCTTTTCTGCTGATACTGGCCTGTATAAATTTTATCAACCTCACAACTGCACAAGCTTCTCAAAGAGCTAAAGAGATCGGTATCCGTAAAACGATGGGCAGCAGCAGATCGCAATTGATATCCCAGTTTTTGAGTGAAACATTTTTGATCACACTCCTTGCGGTGATTATTTCAGTTGGATTCTCACCGGTAATATTGAAGCTTTTTGCTGACTTTATTTCAAAAGATATAAAATTCGATGTCGCTGGCCACCCTGGACTGATTTTATTTATCGTATCGCTAACGTTAGTTGTAAGCCTAATCTCCGGCTTTTATCCGGCATTGGTATTATCCAATTACAAACCTGTACTGGTGCTGAAAAACCAGGCTTACACAGGCACCGGCAAAACCCGCAAAGCTTTGCTGCGAAAATCGCTGACTGTTACGCAATTCATCATTGCTCAATTTTTTATAATGGCTACTATTTTAGTCAGTAAGCAGATTTATTACGCCCTGCACAAAGATCTCGGATTTAAGAAGGATGCAATAGTTTTTATTACCACGCCATTTAAAGGTAATACAGATGTTAAAAAGCAATATTTTGCAGATAAGATGCGCACATTATCGCAAGTAGAATTGGTGAGTGTGGGTGAAGCGCCTCCGTCTTCCGGAAATACACGGTCAACTGAAGTCACTTATAAAGACGGTAAAAAAGAAATAAAGTCTGACTTGCAATTAAAAATGGGTGATGAGAACTACATTAAAGTTTATGGTATAAAATTATTAGCCGGGCGTAATCTCCGTGTTGGTGATACCACCAAGCAAATGATCATCAACAATACGTATGCAAAAATACTAGGCTTTAAAAGTCCTCAGCTAGCCGTAGGGAAATTTATTGAATGGGATAAAAAGCAGGCAGAGATAATTGGCGTGGTAGGCGATTTTTATCAGAAGTCGCTCCATTCACCCATTAAACCTTTGGCTATCATATATCATTCGGGTAGATATAACAACAATGTCGTGCACATTGCATTGAAGCCGCAAACAGCTAATGGAAATGAATGGAAGTCGTCAATTGCATCGATAGAAAAAATATGGAAAGACGTATATCCTGATAATGATTTCACCTATAGTTTCTATGATGAAAGCATCGCCAGGTTTTACACAAGTGAACAGCATACCTCTCAATTACTTACCTGGGCAACAGGCCTTTCTATATTGATTAGTTGTTTAGGATTATTGGGATTAGCAATGTTCACTACAAACCTGCGCACAAAAGAAATAGGCGTACGCAAAGTTTTGGGTGCAACGGTAACTCAAATTGTGACTCTTTTATCTACCGAACTGGTTCTGCTGGTCATCCTGGCATTTATTATAGTGACTCCTTTAGCTTGGTTCGCCATGAATAAATGGATGCAAAACTTTGCCGACAAAACAACCATCAGCTGGTGGATATTCGCGCTAAGCGGGTTGGGGATGCTGCTTACGGCTTTCCTGACTCTGAGCTTTCAGACCATCAAGGCAGCTATTGCTAACCCAGTGAAGAGTCTTAGAAGTGAGTGACATTAGTCATTCACCAGTTGTCATTAGTCATTAGAGTTTAGGATTTAGTGTTTAGAATTATATATCATGTTCAGAAATTATTTCAAAACTGCCTTCAGAAATTTGTGGAAGAACAAGGCATCTTCATTTATTAATATTTTCGGACTTACCATTGGATTATGCAGTTGCTTACTCATAGGTCTGTACATTCAGCATGAACTGAGCTATGATAATTTCCAGGCTAAAGGCGACAGAATAGTACGCGCAATTATGGCCTACAAGTTTGATGGCGGAGATGAAATGAAAAAGGGGAATTTCACTAGCGCGCGTGTTGCCCCACGGTTTAAACAGGTATTTCCTGAAATCGAATCGGCCGTGCGCATGACAAAGTATAGCCGGATTGTGCATTATAATGATAAACTCATCAACGAAAAGAATATCATGTACGCTGATCCTTCGTTTTTTGATGTTTTTTCATTTAAGCTTCTTCGCGGTAATCCTGCGAATGTGTTGAATGCACCTAAGCAGGTGGTAGTCACCGAGTCGACGGCAAAAAGATATTTTGCTAATGACGATCCGGTTGGGAAGATATTAAAGGTAGGCAACGACACTACACTTTACCAGGTTACCGGCGTAATACAGAACTGCCCGTCAAACTCCCAGATCAAATTTGATTTTTTAGCCTCCTGGTCGTCACTGAATAAAATTGAAGAAGAAAAGTCTTACTGGAATGCTAATTACACCACATTCTTTTTGTTAAAAAACAAAGAGTCGATTGCACCGCTCCAGGCAAAAATTGCTCCTTTTATGCGGAAGGAGATGACCGGGGAGGGAGCGACAGTAAATTTCGAGCTGGAGAAATTTAATAAAATCCACCTTTACTCACCCTATGAAGGCTTTGAACCAAACAATAGTATTACATACATCTACATTTTAGAGGCTGTTGCTTTGCTTATGCTGGCTATTGCCTGTTTTACTTATGTAAACTTGAATACAGCCCGATCAATGGAGCGTGCCAGGGAAGTAGGCGTGCGAAAAGTGATAGGAGCAGGCAACAGGCAGCTTTTTTGGCAATTTATAGGCGAGTCCGTTTTGCTATGTACAATATCAACCGCTTTAAGTCTTATTGCGACTGCATTGTTATTGCCTGTATTTAATCAGCTTACTGACAAACAACTAACTATAGAGGCAATCTTTTCGGCTCAGTTTATTGGCGGCGCCCTGATTTTGATCGCTTTGGTTAGTTTGCTTGCCGGAACCTATCCGGCCCTGGTTTTATCTAACTTTCAGCCTGTAAAAGTACTTAAGGGTTCATTTAAAAATACCAGCTCTGGCCAATGGTTACGTAAATCGCTGATCGTGTTTCAATTTTCTATTTCAGTTATCCTGATTATTTCTACATTTATTATGCAAAAGCAGCTCAATTTTATTCAAAATAAAAATCTGGGCTATAACCGCGACCAGGTGCTTGTGCTGCCTATAGATAATAGGATGGAGGATAAACTCGACCTGTTTAAACAGCAATTCAAAACCAATAATCATATAATTAGTGTTTCTGCGTGCGTGAGCACACCGGTAGACATTGTGGGCGGATATAATATGCGGTCGTCATTAATGCCGCAAACACAAACACTTGCAGTCTCCGGTACACCGATCGATAATGACTATGTGAAAACTACCGGTTTAAAAATTATTGCTGGGTCAGATCTGGAGCAGCAGGATATGAAGGATGTAGCGAATAGTGATTATAAGAAAAATGTCTTCCACTTTATCCTCAATGAATCTGCAGCCAGGGAGCTGGGCTGGACTCCTGAGCAAGCTATTGGAAAAAGGATGTTTGTCGGCGATGAACGTGAGGGATTCGTAAAAGGGGTGGTGCGCGACTTTAATTTCGAGTCTCTTCATAACCCGATCAAACCTTTGGTGCTGTTTCCTGAATCGTACCAAAGAACATTCCTGTTAAAAATACAAGGCAAGGATTTGAAACAGACGATTGCTTTTCTTGAAGGCAAATGGAAAGAACTGGCGCCTTACCGTCCTTTTGAGTACCGCTTTTTGGATGAAGATTTTAACAGGCTATATAGTTCTGAAATGCGCCTGGGTACAGTGCTTACCGTTTTTGCATCTATAGCAATTGCTTTGGCTTGTTTGGGATTGCTCGGTTTATCAGCATACACAGCTAAACAACGTGTAAAAGAGATAGGCGTGCGTAAGGTATTAGGTGCCAGCGTGAGTAGTGTTGTCGCATTATTGTCTGCTGATTTTGTAAAACTTGTTTTTGTAGCCATCATTATTTCTATACCGGTAGCATGGTGGATGATGAGCAAATGGCTCTTGAGCTTTGCTTATAAAACACAAATGAACTGGTGGATTTTTGCGGTTGCAGGTATTTGTGCCGTAGCTATTGCGCTGTTTACAATAAGCTTCCAGGCTATCAAAGCGGCGTTGGCTAATCCGGTGAAGAGCCTGCGAAGTGAGTGATCAGTGAATGGTTAACCAGTGATCAGGAATTGCAAACCAATAAACTAATGACCAATAAACTAAACCCATGATAAAGAACTATTTCAAAATTGCTTGGCGCAACTTGTGGCGTCACAAACGGATGACATTCATCAATATTGCCGGTCTGGGTATCGGTATGGCGGCAGCTGTACTTATTGCCATGTGGGTGCAAAACGAGCTTAACTTTGACCGTGACCAACCCGATGCCGATAATATTTACAGGATAAAAACTCACCTAAGCATATCCAAAAACGAAACCTGGATATGGGAAACTTCGCCATATATGTTGGGCGACTTTGCTTCGCGGCAAATACCACAAATTACAGGTATTGCCCGGTTGCGAACCCATTACAAAGACCTGAATTTATTAGACGGCTCCAGGATCATCACTGAATCTAAAGCTGGTTATGTAGACGAAGGGTGGTTCAAAATGTTTCACTATGATCTTTTAGAAGGTTCATTAGATGCATTTGCGAAAAATCCGTTCAGCATTATTCTGACACAATCTGCCGCTAAAAAATACTTTGGTAACCAGGACGCCATAGGTAAGGTACTCCGTATCGATACTAATAATTACCAGGTTCAGGCTGTTGTTAAGGACTATGCTGCCAGTTCCAGCTTTAGGTATAATTTGTTGATGCCCCTCGCATCCCAATTGGCTAATCCCCAGAACAAAAAGAACGCGATGCAATGGGGGAACTACAATTATATAACATTCGTCAAACTACGCCCTGGTGCTAACCTAAAGACGGTTTCCGATGGGTTGTTTACTATTCAACATAAAAACCATGAGAAAGACAACGGTAAGGAAAAATTCAGTTTAATAAAACTAAAGGATATGCATTTCGAGACCGATTTGCAGAGTTCTTCGTTCATACACGGCAACCGCACAATGGTAAACGTTTTTATAGTACTTGCGGCATTATTACTTATAACAGCTTGTATTAATTATGTAAACCTGACCACAGCGCGTGCCAGTATGCGCTCTAAAGAGGTAAGTGTCCGTAAAATAGTAGGCGCTGGCCGTGGGCAACTTTTTAGTCAGTTCATGTCCGAGTCACTCTTAGTAAGTCTTTTGGCCTTGGTTTTGGCTCTTGTTTTAGTGCAGGCAGGCCTGCCATGGTTCCGTAATTTTACAGACAAACAATTTGATAACCCACTGACTTCGCCGATTGTGTTAGTGATATTGGGCGCTACTTTACTGGTTTCGTTTTTGCTAAACGGACTTTACCCGGCAATGCTGCTTTCCTCATTTAACCCGATGAGTGTTTTCAGGGGTAAATCGGTGCTTAATTTTAAGGATGTAGCTTTAAGACGTACACTGGTAGTGGCACAATTCGCTATTTCTGTCGTATTGATCGTCGGTACTTTGGTAATCTATAAACAGCTGCGTTTTATCCAGACTATGGACCCGGGTTATAACCGCTCACAGGTACTTAGTTTTAATTTCCCGTTTTGGACTATACCTCATTTCGATTATAAAAAGGCTGACGAATTGCTGGCAACTGTAAAACAGCGACTTAAATCACAAGTAGCTACTTCTGAAGTGTCATTGGCAGGTGGCGACCTGGTGAACTTTGACAATAACAGCTCCGGTAGTTTCGATTGGACCGGCAGGCCGAAGGATTTTAACCCGTCATTTGCACCATTGGAAGCCGATGCTGATTTTCAAAAATTGATGCAGGTGAAAATGAAGAAAGGGAGATGGTTCAACGATGGCATCGCTGACAAAAAAGGTGTGATCCTGAACGAGACTGCGGTAGCACTTACTAACCTGCACGAGCCTATTTTGGGTCAGCGGTTTGTGCACAATGGTGATACCGGATTTATAGTAGGCGTGGTTAAGGACTTTCACTACAAAAGCCTTCACGATAAAATTGGCCCGATGGTTATTTCAAACACAACCGGTGCTGGCTTTTATATCCGCACGCATCCTGGCAATGCTTCGGCTGCTATCTCAGCAGCAAATAAGATATGGAAAGAGTATTTTCCTAATTCTCCATTTGTTTACGAATTTTTGGATGACAGCTACAATAATCTTTATAAATCTGAACAGCAATCATCCGTGCTGATCACTTTGTTTGCAAGCATTGCCATTATAATTTCGGCATTAGGCTTGCTCGGCCTTGCTGCCTTTGCCGCTGAGCAAAAAGTAAAAGAAATAGGTATCCGCAAGGTATTAGGTGCAAGCATACAACACATAGTCAGGTTACTTTCTGCTGATTTTATCAAAATGGTTATAATAGCCAGTTTAATTGCTTTCCCTATAGCGTGGTGGGCGATGAATAAATGGTTGCAGGGTTTTGCCTATAAGATCAATCTGTCATGGTGGATATTTATGGCTGCAGGATGTATTGCTTTAATTATAGCCTTGATTACGGTAAGCTACCAGGCTATAAAAGCAGCGTTAGCCAATCCCGTGAAGAGTTTGCGGTCGGAATAATTTGATCAACTAAAAATGGTAATTTTATAAAGAAAGATGTATAACGTGTAACTAATCAAGCTGTATGGTGATAGTTAAAAAAGCCGCATGTTTAATTGTCTTACTTATTTGGGTTGTATCAGGCTATTGCCAATCGAGTGACAAAGGTGCTTATTTTACATTAATTGTCATTAACGAAAAATCGCAGCCTGTTGGCGGGGCTTCGGTTAAATTATTGAAAAATGATAAGCTTGTTAATGCAACCACTACAGATTTAAAAGGAACAGTGCGATTTGAAAATCTGGCTGACGGTGTTTACACGTTTTCGATAACTTATACAGGTTATAAACCTAAGCAAACCGGAGTCTATCAGCTACCATCTGATACTTTAAATACAACGACAATCAGGCTGGAGCTTTTAAGCACCACGTTAAACGAAGTGAATATCACTGCGATCAAACCATTTATCGAACAGAAAAGAGGTAAGGTGGTGTTGAATGTTGGTTCGTCGGTCACCAATGTTGGTACAACGGTGCTCGAGGTATTGGAAAAATCGCCAGGAGTTACGGTGGACAGGAGCGGAGGTATTGCTTTGCAGGGGAAAACAGGGGTACTGGTAACTATAGATGATAAGCCTACCTATCTATCAGGTGCCGACCTGAACAACCTGTTAAGCAGTATGAGCTCCACCCAGGTAGATCAGATTGAATTGATAACAAACCCTTCCGCAAAATTTGATGCAAGCGGCAATGCGGGCGTCATTAACATCAAAACAAAAAAGAATAGGGCGAAAGGTTTCAATAGTTCGGTTACAACCTCCGTCGGACAAGGCGTTTATCCTAAAAACAATCAAAATCTTACACTGAATTATCGCAGTGGAAAGATTAATACTTTTTTTAACTATAACCGGAATTGGGTAAAATACCTACTGGATCTTTATGCATTGCGTAAATATTATGATGACAATGGTGCCCTAACCGCAATACTGCGGCAGCCTTCTTATTTTAAAGGTGTATCTCTTAATAATACATTAAAAACAGGTCTCGATTATGAAGTGAGCCCGAAAACTACTTTGGGTTTTGTATTAAGCGGAACCCTTATTCAACGTGATGGCGGCAATACATCCACTGCCAGTTGGTTGAATCCTGCGGGAGTTGCAGACTCGGCTATTGCTACCGTCAATCAAAATAACAGCCACTTTAAAAATGGTTCCGTCAACCTAAATGGCAGGCATGTGATATCTCCATCACAGGAAATCGTGGCAAATTTTGATTGGCTGCGTTATGCGATTCAAACTGACGAAAATTTTGATAATCAATTGCTTATGCCAGATGGTTATGTCGATAAATCAAGAGGCAACATCCCGACTACCATAAATATCGTTTCCGGCAAAGCCGATTATACATTAAAGAGTGGGGAAAACACAACTTACCAGGCAGGGGTAAAGTCGTCCCATAGCAGCACAGATAATATAGCATCGTATCAAAACTTTGATGGTTCGGATTGGATCGAGGATAACACCAAGAACAATCATTTTATTTACAATGAAAACATTACTGCTATATACGGTAATATCGAACATAAATATAAGCAGTTAACTATGGAGGCAGGTATGCGATATGAGTATACAAGCTACCATGCCCATCAGCTAGGCAACGCTATTCAAAGAGATTCGGCTTTCAAACGCAATTATGGCGGATTCTTTCCAAGCGGAAGTCTAAGCTATCAGGCTGATTCATTAAATAATTTCACCCTCAGTGCAGGCCGTCGTATAGACCGGCCTGTATTTCAAACACTAAATCCTTTTTATTTCATTATTAATAAATACACTTATCAAACCGGTAACCCATATCTTTTACCACAATATAGCTGGAATCTGCAGTTGAGCCATCAATATGGAAGTTTGCTCACAACAAGCGTATCCTACAGTATCATAAGCAACTACTTCTCTCAATTGTTCCTGGCGGATATGGCAAAAGGTATTCTTTTATACTCACAGGGAAATGTTGGCCGCACGAGTAATATTGGCCTTTCCACGTCAGTCGTTACATCGCTGTTTAAATGGTGGTCGCTCACGACACAAGCTGTTTACAATCATAAAAGCCTTTCTGGGTTTAACGAAAATAATTACAGTTCCAAAATCAATCAGCTTAACATAAGCTCTACAAGCCAGTTTATTATAAACAAAGCATACACTGCTGAACTATCAGGCTTTTATACTACTAAAGCCCGCAATGATATACAGGAGCTTTTGTATCCAACCGGTCAGTTGTCTGTCGGTTTATCAAAATCTATCCTAAAGAAGAAAGGGACGTTAAAGTTCAGCGCGCGGGATATTTTTTATACCAATGCGATGGAGGGGTTAACACAGTTTCCAAACGCAACCGAATACTTTAAAGAAAAAAGGGACTCAAGAGTTTTCACGCTTGCTTTTATTTATCGCTTTGGGAAGACTTATAAAGTTACCAAACGTTCAGAAGGAAGCGCTACAGAAGAGAGTGATAGAGTAGGTAATGGCTGATGTGTTTTTTCTTTAAAAACAGGGCAGTCTACTTATAGCGACTGTATCATTTCCGAACATATTGTGTTACGTATACGAACATGTTCGTAAAGTGTGAATTTTTATAATTAGTTATAATTCAATTTGTTAAACGTTTGGTACGTATTTTATCGTACGTTTTAAAAGAATAACTTATGTTGAAAAGCTACTTCAAAATCGCCTGGCGCAACATTGTCCGTCATAAAGGATATACAGCCATCAATATCTCGGGGTTAACTGTAGGGATCGCTGCTTGCCTGCTCATCTATGTTGTTATTCAGTATGAAATGAGCTTTGAAAAGTTCAGGCTGAATTTTAAAAATACATACCACGTTGTAACCCAGCAAAAGCGCGAGGAGGGTTTTTCTTTTAATCCTGGTTTGCCAGTACCGTCAGCAGAAGCTTTACGGTTGGATTTTCCGCAGCTTAAAGTTGCACCATTGGAGATGAGCTACGGCAGCCAGATCACTGTGCCTGAAAATACTTCGAAAGCAAGTGTCGGAGACAAAAAATTCACCGAGAATGTGGGTGTTGTTTTTATAGAGCCCGCTTTCTTTGATGTTTTCCAAACTGACTGGCTGGCCGGTAATCCATCGGCATTGACGCATCCTAATATGGTTGTGATTGATAAAAGCAGCGCCAATAAATATTTCGGTGATTGGAAGGTCGCTATGGGACGATCACTCAAGATGGATAACCTGGTTAATTTGAAAGTTGCAGGTATAGTAGAAGATGCAAAACCAAATACTGATCTGCCGTTTAAAATAATGGTTTCTTATGCTACCTGGAAGCTATATCCAGATACATATAATTACAATACTAACTGGCATTCGGTAAGCAGTAATTACCAGGTATTTGTGCAATTGCCGCCTAATGAGTCTGTTGACAGGATCAACGCTCAGCTCAAAACATTTAACCACAGGCACGCGGGCGATAAAGGCAAAAACAATCAAATCCAGTTTCTGCAGCCATTGTCAGACATGCATTTCGACAACCGCTTTGGTAACACCCTGGGCGATCACATGACAAGCAAAGCTACTTTGGCTACACTTTTATTCATTGCGATAGGGATCATTATTATGGCTTCTATCAACTTTATTAATCTGTCTACAGCACAATCTGTTGGCAGATCCAAAGAAGTTGGCATACGTAAGGTATTAGGAAGCAGCAGGAAACAGCTTGTTGGGCAGGTGGTGGGTGAAACGGCAATCGTTGTCATCATCGCGGTGATATTATCGGTAGCTATTGCAAAATTATTACTGCCGTACCTTAAAAACATTGCAAGCGTACCTGATTCGATCAATTTGCTTAGCTCAGGAAGCTTGTTGTTCTTGTTTGTAGTTACCATAGTTGTTATTCTTCTGTCCGGAATTTACCCGGCGCTGGTTGTATCAGGATTCAAACCTGTACTTGCCCTGAAAAACAAGATCACTGCGGCTTCTATTGGTGGTATCCCACTACGCCGCGCACTGGTTGTGGCTCAGTTCGCCATCTCGCAACTACTTATTATCGGCACCATCATTGCCGTCAGACAAATGAATTTTGTAAATGAGGCTGATCTCGGCTTTAACAAAGATGCCATTTTGGTTATTCCCGGATATACAGATAGTGTAAGCCTCGCTAAAATCCAATCTTATAAGGACCGCCTTTTACAGAATCCGGCTGTGCAGTCGGCAAGTTTTGTATCCGATGTACCTTCATCTGAAAATAATTGGGGAACTAATTTTTACTATGATAATTCAACAAAAGAAAATGGCATCACTACTTACCTGAAATACGGAGATGCGGACTATTTCAAAACCTTCGGGTTGCATTTTGTAGCCGGGCATGGGTTCGATCAAACCGATACTGCGCGCCAGGTGGTAGTTAACGAAACCTTCCTTGCAAAACTGAACATAAAACCTGAAGATGCCATAGGTAAGACTGTAAAATTGGGTGGAAGTAAAAATTGGCTGCCTATAGTTGGTGTGGTGACGGATTTTAAAACCAATTCATTACGCGAGACTGTTAAGCCCATTGTTATCTCTGCTGTTAAAAAATTTGAACAGGAGGTGGCTATAAAAATTCAGACTAAAAACCTCAGTAAAACAGTTGCAGCGTTGCAAAGCCAATGGGAAAACATTTACCCCGAATACGCCTATAACGGCTATTTTCTGGATGATAACATCGCCCAATTCTACAAACAGGAAAATCAGATGGCATTGGTCTACAAAATATTTGCAGGCATAGCCATTTTTATTTCCTGCCTGGGATTATATGGACTTGTATCCTTCATGGTTGTGCAAAGAACCAAGGAAGTGGGCGTCCGTAAAGTATTAGGCGCATCGGTAGCCAGCATAGTCTACTTGTTCTCAAAAGAATTTATAATCTTAATAATGATCGCGTTTGTGATTGCTGTGCCTTTAGGATGGTATATGATGTCGGGCTGGTTGCAAAACTTTGTTTACCGGATACCGATCAGCATAGATGCATTTGTACTGGCTTTGGTAGGTGCCGTGATTCTGGCGTGGATTACGGTTGGCTACAAAGCGATCAGGGCTGCACTGGTAACGCCGGTGAAAAGCCTTCGGTCAGAGTGACCAGTTAACCAGTTAATCAGAGATCGGTTAGCCGTCAGAGGAACTAATGACAAATGACCAATAAACTAAAACCATGATAAAGAACTACATTAAAACCACCTTACGCAGCCTGTTGAGGAACAGGTCGTACAGTTTCTTAAATATTGCCGGACTGGCTATTGGTATAGCCTGTGCTTCGTTGATATTTTTATGGGTAGAGGATGAGCTGACCTTCAATCACAACTTCGCTAAACGCGATGTGCTGTATAAAGTCTATGAAAACCAGACTTACGAGGGCAAAACGAGTACCTTCTTCGGCACGCCCGGACCGATGGCTAAGGCTATGAAAACGGAAATTCCTGGCGTAAAAAATGCTGCCCGGATGACGGGTGATGGCGGCAATGCCTTATTTGCACTAGGGGATAAAATCATTACCGAGACTGGTAATTACGCTGATCCGGAGATATTCTCCATGCTGCAGTTGCCGTTTGTAAAGGGCTCTGCTGATAATGCGTTTAAGCAATTGCATTCGGTGGTGATCAATGAAACTATGGCTCAGAAATTTTTTGGTGATGCAGATCCTATTGGCAAAGCTTTGAAAGTGAACAATGAGCAGGATTATATTGTGACCGGCGTTTTTAAAGATCTGCCTAAAAATTCTACTTACCAGTTTCAATGGTTAGCTCCGCTGGAAAATATAGATCATAAACAACCCTGGATGACGGTTTGGGGTGCTAATTGGGTACGTACATTGGTTGAACTGGAGCCAAATGCTAACATTGACGCAATCAACAGGCAACTGAGCCACTACATTGCGTCTAAAACCAAGCCGGACAATACTACAGTTTGCTTCCTGTTCGCTATGAAGAATTGGAATTTACACAACAGTTTCACCGACGGTAAAATGAGCGGCGGCCGCATTCAGTATGTAAAATTGTTCTCGTTTATCGCGTGGATCATTTTGTTGATCGCATGTATCAATTTCATGAACCTGTCTACTGCCCGCTCTGAACAGCGTGCAAAAGAGGTTGGCGTTCGCAAAGTAATGGGGGCTGGTAAGAGTAAGCTGATAGGTCAGTTTATTGGTGAGGCAGTTATCATGTCGTTCATCGCAGTAATCTTGGCCATAGGACTTATCTATGCGGCCATGCCGTCATTCAATACACTTGTGCAGAAGGAACTGTCAGTGAACATTTTCGAACCATTACATCTGATTTACATTGTTCTCATTGCAGCAATAACTGGTTTATTAGCAGGTAGCTATCCTGCATTTTATCTGTCATCGTTTAACCCAATTACAGTTCTGAAAAACATCCGCATTAAGTCAAGTGCAGGTTCTGGGTTTATCAGGCAGAGTTTGGTAGTGATCCAGTTCACTATATCGATTGTATTGATCATCGGAACAATCATCATCTACCAGCAAATACAACACGTGAAGAACCGTAACCTCGGTTACAATAAAGATAACCTCGTGTATGTCTATTTACAGGGTAATCAGTCTGACCATTTTTCAGCGGTTTATAATGATCTGAAACAATCAGGCATTGTTGAAGATGCAGCGCTGAGTGATAATATATCGCTGGAAGTAGGCAGCAACACAGATAATTATAGCTGGGAAGGAAAGGATGCATCTAAAAACCCTTTGATCTCATGGGAAAATGTGAGTCCGAAATTTATTTCTACTACGGGTTTGAAACTAGTTGCAGGCCACGATTTTAATACCAATTCCGCTGCAGATAGTTTGAATGTGATCATCAATGAAACATTCGCCAAACAAATGGGTAAAGAGGGCAGAGTAGGTGGAATTATACATGATGGCGGCAAAAAGCCATTTCAGATCATCGGTATTTTAAAAGACTATTTATATAACGATATGTATGGCACAACAGCACCATTATTGCTGTACAACCATCCTTCAGGCACGGGTGTGATGACCATACGATTTAAAGATGGCGTTAACATACAGGATGCTTTAACTAAAGCCGGAGCTATTGTAAAAAGAGACTATCCGGGATATTCTTTTGAGTATAAATTCATAGACGATGACTTCAATCAAATATTTAAGACGGAAACTTTAACAGGCACATTAGCAGGTGTTTTTGCTGGATTGGCAATCTTTATTTCTTGTCTTGGATTGTTCGGATTGGCCGCTTATACAGCAGAGCGCCGGATAAAGGAAATAGGCATAAGGAAAGTTTTGGGGGCCTCAGTTTCCGGGCTTGCCGGGCTGTTGTCAAAAGACTTTTTACAGTTGGTTGGCATTGCCTGCCTGATTGCATTCCCACTGGCATTCTGGGCATTGCATAAATGGTTGGAAAGCTATCAATACCGGGTTGACATTAACTGGTGGGTATTTGCCTTAGCAGGAGTGTTGGCTATGCTGATTGCCCTAACAACTGTAAGCTTCCAGGCTATCAAAGCGGCGTTGATGAATCCGGTGCGTAGCTTACGTTCGGAGTGATTTTATCATTAGTCATCGGTCATTAGAATTTAGTGTTTAGCTTTTAGAGTTTACATATCATGTTAAAGAACTTCTTCAAATCGACATTCCGGAACCTTTGGGGTAATAAGGTTTACAGTGCGCTTAATATTGGTGGATTAGCTATTGGTATAGCATGCGCAGGATTGATTTTCCTGTGGGTTGCAGACGAGATATCATACGATAGTTTCAACGTCAAAAAAGACCGGGTATATGCGGTAAAAGTAAATGCCAGCTTTGGTGACAATAAGTTTACGATGGGTTCAACGCCCCGTTCGATGGCTGCTGCTATGAAAGCTGAGATACCTGGCGTTATTAATGCATGCAGGGTGTCTGATGACGATGTAAATTCACTGTTCAACATTAACGGCAATGCGGTGTATGCATCCGGCAAATATGCAGATCCTTCACTGTTCAGCATGTTTACTTTTTCCTTTGTTCAGGGAAATGCCGGTAACCCTTATCCGCAATTATATTCTATCGTAATTCCAGAAAAAACTGCGAAAAAGTTTTTTGGTAATGATCAAAATGTAGTTGGTAAAACCATAAGGATGAACAATGAGCAGGATTACGTAGTAAGTGGTGTGGTAAAAGATATGCCTGAAAATTCAACTTTACAATTTGAATGGCTGGCACCGTACCAGGCGCAGATGCAACAAGACTTCAAAAAATTTGGTGGCTATGATGATAAGTGGAACAGTTACGGCCCCTTCACTTATGTAGAATTGGCGCCATCAGCAAATTTAACTGCAATAAATCAAAAGCTCTTTAATTATATACACGGAAAAGACGCTACGCAGAAAAATACAGCCTTTCTGTACCCTATGAGTCGTTGGCATCTTTATAATGAGTTTGAGAGTGCGAAGGAAACGGGTGGCGGCAGGATTAAACAGGTCAGACTATTATCAGTTATCGCATGGGTAATTCTGTTGATAGCTTGTATTAACTTCATGAACCTGGCCACAGCACGTAGCGAAAAGCGCGCAAAAGAGATAGGTGTACGCAAAGTATTGGGATCGGGGAGAAAGCGCCTTGTGTTTCAATTTATCGGTGAGTCAATGATCATGTCGTTTATGGCTGCATCGATAGCTGTAGTATTCATTATAGTAGCCTTGCCGGCTTTCAATACACTCGTGCAAAAGAACCTGTCAATTGGATTAAATAATCCAATCCATATAATAGCGCTGTTGTTTATTCCAGCAATCTGTGGGTTACTTGCAGGGAGTTACCCTTCATTATACTTATCATCATTTGATCCGATTAAAGTGTTAAAAGGGCTGAAGATCAAATCTAACACAGCTACATTGATACGCAAAGGATTGGTCGTGCTACAGTTTAGCGTTTCCGTTGTGTTTATTATCAGCACCATCATTATTTACCAGCAGATACAACATACCAAGACCCGTAACCTGGGTTTCGATAAGGATAACCTGGTTGAAATAGAAATGCACGGTGTAAAAAACAGCTTTCCGATAATAAAACAGGAACTATTGAATACTGGCTTGGTACAAAATGTAGCCTTATCTGACCATGTTACTATCTATGGCGGCAACAGTGATAACCGGTTTACCTGGGAAGGCAAGCAGCCTAACAGCAATACATTGATAACTTACCGGACAGTAAGTGCCGAGTTTGTTTCAACCTCAGGTATGCAGATAGTTGAGGGGAAGGATTTTTCGGGTAAATCTTCTGATACTTTAAGCGCCATCGTCACCAAATCACTGGCAAATATCATCGACAAAAATGGAGCAGTGGGCAAGATCATCCAATCTCCTCGCGGCATGCCGGAGGGATCATTTCGTAACTTAAAGATCGTAGGTGTAGTAAATGACTACGTGTTTGGCAATATGTATGACCGCGCCGGTGCGCCGGTAATATTCCTTTGTCGTGGCACGGGATCCTATGATGCAGATATTATTTATGTTCGAATTAAAGCCGGCCAAACCTCTCAGCAAACTTTAGCTACTATAGGAGCTGTAGTCAAAAAGAATAACCCTACTTATCCGTTTCAATACAAATTTGTGGATGACCAATTCAACCAGATGTTTGTCAGCGAAGTACAGATGAGTAAATTATCAAGCATATTTGCCACACTTGCTATCATCATCTCTTGCCTTGGCCTGTTTAGCCTTGCCGCTTACACTGCTGAGCGAAGAATAAAAGAAATTGGTATTCGCAAAGTGTTGGGAGCTTCAGTTTCTGGTTTGGCTGGTTTATTATCTAAAGATTTCCTTCAACTGGTAGGTATTTCCTGCCTGGTAGCCTTTCCGGTTGCATGGTATATTATGCATAATTGGCTGCAGAATTACGAATACAGGGTAAGCATTCACTGGTGGATATTCGCTTCAGCAGGTGTATCGGCAATGCTGATCGCACTGGCGACGGTAAGTTTCCAGGCCATCAAAGCAGCGCTGGCAAACCCGGTGAAGAGCTTAAGAAGTGAATGATGGAGTCGTTCGTATTCCATATTAACCTGTATGACCTGGTTTTTCTTGGAACAATCTTCGTTGGACTTACTTTCGCACTCTTGCTATGGTTTACAAAAAGCAGTAATCGTGTCGCAAACAGGTTTTTGAGCTTGGCGCTCGTTACTGTGGTTTTGCAGATAACCTGGCTATTGGGCGTTCATATCCGGCTAGCGACTTACTTTCCTGACTGGAACTGGTTCCCTCTGCAATTTTCGCTGGCACTTTGCCCGCTGATCTTTTTTTATGTTCTTAAGATAACGAGGCCCGAATATAAATTCAGATGGAAAGATCTTCTGCATTTTATTCCCTTATTGTTACAGCAGATTGCCTGCATATTAGAGAGTGTAAAAATCAGCACATCTGCGTATGATATAGCTATTTTTCGACAGATAAACCCGGTAATTCAGATAGCGGCTTTTATTTCGGTTCTCTTCTACTTGTATTGGTCTCATCGGCTGATAGAACGATTTTACCAGGGGTTGAAATTTAACGAAGGTGACCGATACCGGCTGGAATTGCAATGGCTGCATCGTTTATTGATGGGTTTAGGTGTGGTATCGCTATTATGGATACCTTATGCCACGGTGGATTGCTTTGGTTATCATCTCCAATTGGGCATCGAGGCATATTATCCGCTTTATATTCTCTCGGCTATCATGATCATCAGGATTGGGGTGGTGGTGTTTTTAAGACCTGAGGTCGGGTCATCTGTAGAAGCTCTGTCGGTCACAAAACAACCAGTTCCATCGGAATTGAAACAAAAGGGTGCCTGGCTGAAGAAAACAATGGAAGCTAACCTGTTTCACCAGAATGCCGAACTGAGTTTAACCACACTCGCAGAAAAGCTGGGCATACATCCACACGAATTATCCCGGATCATCAATATAGCGCTGAAAAGAAACTTCAACGATTTCATTAATGAATACCGAATCAGGGATGTAGTACAGAAAATGCAGGATAAGGCTTATAACCATTTAACCCTGGTAGGCATTGCATTTGAGTCGGGATTCAATTCAAAATCCACCTTTAACCGCACCTTTAAGCAAATGACCGGTATAAGCCCGGTTGAATATAAGAACGAGCTGAAAAATGAGCGCCCAACTTATCATTTGAGACCTTATCCACGCGCTGCGGCTATAATTTCGTATCATCAAACCACACCTAAGTGGTCTGATGAGAAATTAAACCGCAATTATATGTTTCGCAATTATTTAAAGATAGCATGGCGCAATATGCTGAAAAACAAGGTTTACAGTACGCTGAATATTACCGGACTGGCATCAGGTATGGCTGTGGCGCTCCTGATAGGCCTTTGGGTGAAAGAACAATACTCATATGACCGTTTTTGGCCGAATTATAAGCAACTATACCAGGTCAAACTCAACTTTACCAACCCGACGGAAGGTACGCATACCCAGGATGCGGTCAATCTTCCTCTTGCTGATGTTTTACGTAATACTATACCCGGCATTAAACGCGTTGCCGAAACTGATTGGATAGGGTACCAGGTGCATAATCTAAAAGTGGGTGATAAGAAATTTCTGCTAAATGGAGGTATGGTTAATCCTGATTTCCTAAGGATATTCCAGCAAACTTTTATAAAAGGCGACCCCAACACAGTATTTAAAGAAGTTTATTCTATTATCATCAACGAATCGACAGCCAAGGCATTGTTTGGTAATGATGATCCGATCAATAAAACTGTTCGGGTAGATAACCAGCACGACGTAAAAGTTACGGGCGTATATAAAGATTTGCCAGCAGAATCGAGCGTGAAGTATAGCTACCTATTACCCTTTAGCTATAAAGTACTGACCGAAGACTGGATGAAAAATGCACGTACTCAATGGACAAATAATTCATTTGAGATGTGGGTGGAGCTTCAGCCAGGGGTAACACAGGCCCAGATTGCTCCAAAAATCAAAAACCTGCTGGTGAAATATTATCCTAAGTATAAGCTTGATAAAGGTGAAGTAATATTACAGCCTATTGGGGATGCGCATCTTTTTTCAGATTATAAGAATGGAAAAGTGGCAGGTGGCTTTATCGATTATGTGCGGATGTTTAGTGTTATAGGTGCATTGGTGTTGTTAATCGCCTGTATCAACTTCATGAACCTGTCGACCGCACGCTCTGAAAAGCGCGCACGCGAGGTAGGTGTGCGCAAGGCCATTGGTTCTCAGCGCAGAGACCTTATTTTCCAGTTCCTGACAGAATCACTAATGATCACTTTTGCAGCCTTCCTGTTTTCAATATTGCTGGTGCAATTAGTATTGGGGCCTTTCAATGCACTTACCGGCGGCACTGTGAGTATACCTTATGGCAACCTGGTGTTCTGGGGCATTATGATAGGTTATGTAATAATTACCGGTTTACTAGCGGGAAGCAGGCCTGCGTTTTATCTGTCGTCTTTTAATCCGGTAAAGGTGTTAAAGGGCAGTATCCAGATGGGTAAGGCAGCTACATTACCACGTAAAATACTGGTAGTCGTGCAGTTTAGTTGCTCAATCGCCCTAATCATCAGTACAGTGATCATCTACCAGCAAATACAACATGTAAAAGAGAGGCCAACAGGCTACAGCGCCGACAGGCTGGTTTCTACAGGAATGAGTGATGATCTGTCCAACAATTACAATGCCCTCAAAAACGATCTGTTGACAAACCGCATGGTAGAAAGTGTGACCAAAGCATCGAGCCCGTTGACAGGTATTTACTGGCATACAGGTATAGACAAATGGCCCGGACAGGTTGCCGGCGAGCTTGGTATCAATGTAGGCGCTGTCAACATTGCAGATAATTATTTCAAAACAGTCGGGATGAAATTGATCGAGGGGCACGATTTTTCATCAGATTGGGCGTCCGATACCTTAAACGTAATTGTAAATGAAGCCGCTGTTAAGCGCATGGGACTTAAGGAACCGCTTAATCAGCTGATCACCTTCGGAGGATCTCCAAGCCAGGTACGTATCATAGGCGTGGTACAGAATGCTTTAATGGAATCGCCATTTACACCGGCTGAGCCGATTGTATTCAACCATGGCCGTGGTGGTAATTTTGTGATCTATCGCTTAACTGAGGGAGTAAATCCACATGAAGCAATGGATAAGGTGAAAAAGATATTCGATAAATATAACCCTGCGTTTCCGTTTGAATATGTTTTTGTAGATAAGGCATATGACGCGAAATTTAACCTGGAAGTGCTGATAGGCAAACTGTCCGGTATATTCGCCGGACTGGCAATATTTATATCCTGCTTAGGATTATTTGGCCTGGCGGCTTATGTAGCTGAACAGCGCACCAAAGAGATCGGTATCCGCAAAGTACTTGGCGCATCTATCTCGCAGGTGTGGGTGCTGTTATCGAAAGATTTTATATTACTGGTTGTGATCAGTTGTGTTATAGCATCGCCGGTGGCTTTGTATTTTCTATCGCCATGGCTCAAAAAGTACGATTATCATATTTCCATCGGTCCGGGAGTATTTCTGCTATCAGCAATAGCTGCTATGCTGATAACTATTGTTACCATCAGTTTTCAGGCCATTAAAGCGGCGTTGGCGAATCCTGTGAAGAGCCTTCGGAGTGAGTGATCAGTTAATCAGTGATTAGTTAACCAGTAAGAGAATAAATAATGTAATCCTTCTGTATAGAGAAGGATTTTTTGTGTATCAAAATCGCCCAGTCACTGATAACCGTTCACTAATTAACTAACAACAACTGTATCATAACCGTACGCTTCATGTTACATAAGCGAACAGTGAATAAAAACAAATATTGTATAACTATTTGATATATAGATAATTGAAACTTTGGTATGTTATTGATTACTTAATGCCAAAATGAATTAGTATTATTAAATCAGTAATCTATTAATTCGTTTCACAATTCAACTTTTAAAAAATGTTATCATTACAACACGTTACCAAATATTACCAGGCAGGCGGAAATAAAAATTTTGTACTGAACGATATCAGCCTTGAGGTGGATGAAGGCGAATTCATATCTATCATGGGCCCATCAGGCTCAGGAAAATCTACTTTATTAAATGTTATCGGGATGCTGGACGAGCCTTCTGAAGGTTACCATTATTTTATGGGACAGGCTGTCCATCAGCTTAAAGAAAAACAGCGTTCGTCTTTATATAAACAATATATCGGTTTCGTTTTTCAGGCGTATCACCTGATCGACGAGTTAACCGTTTATGAAAACATCGAAACACCTCTGATCTACCAGGATATTAAAGGCTCTGAGCGTAAAGCAATGGTAGCCGATATGCTCGACAGGTTCCAGATAGTAGGCAAAAAAGATCTTTTCCCGGCACAATTATCAGGAGGCCAGCAACAATTGGTGGGTATAGCCCGTGCGTTGATCGCAAAACCTAAATTGTTACTTGCCGATGAGCCTACAGGCAACCTGAATTCAAAACAGGGTGAGGAGATAATGGAACTGTTCAGGAAGTTAAATAAAGAGGATGGCGTGACCATTATCCAGGTAACACACTCTGAGAAAAATGCGGAGTACGGTACCCGCATCATTGATCTTCTGGACGGTAAAATCAGTTCCTCAAGAAAATTCTGATCTACAAATAACACAACATATACAATGCGTTTTAGTAAATACATATTAACACTTCTTTTTATAACAGGCACTCTTGGCGCGTATGCACAAGCTGCGGATACCGCATTTACATTGCAAAAATGCCTTGATATTGCTGTCAAGAATAATTTGCAGGTAAAGCAAAGCGGAATAAATGCTGAGTCGGCACGGATCGATCTAAGACAATCCAGGGAGAATTTATTGCCTTCAATTGGTGCAAATGCTTCAAGGTCGTTTTATAACGGTCGTGGTATCAGCCCTATTACCAATGCCTACGTAAATCAGTCCCAGACGAATGATAGCTACAACTTAAATGGTAACCTGACTTTATTTAATGGCTTTGCGTTGCAAAATGCAATTAAGTCAGCTTCGTTAGCTTATCAGGCCGGTAAAATGAACTTCCAGGCGGCCAAGGATGTCATCACTGTCCAGGTAATTGTTGGTTATTTGGCTATATTGGATAACCAGGAAATATTAAATGCCAGCAAAAACGCCCTGGCTGTACAGCAGGAAACTGTTAATAGAATGAACGTGCTGGAGCAGCAAGGTGCCAACAAAGCTGCTTCAGATCTTACTGATCAAAAAGGCGCGCTTGCAAGTAATGAGGTTTCGGTAGTTAATGCTCAAAATAATTTGGATGCCTCAAGAGTAAATTTGTTTCAACTGATGAATATCCAGTTTCAGCCGGGAGCATCATTTGAGGGCCTGAACGCTGAAGATATGCAGGGCGACTATGGCGCTGACCCAAATAAGATTTATGAAACAGCATTACAACAATTTGCTGCAGTAAAAGCTGCTACCTTGACCCGTCAAAGTGCCGAAAAGAACGTGAGTGCGCTAAGAGGAGCTTTGTTGCCTTCAATAACACTTGGTGGAAACTTATCGACAGCTTATTCAAATACCGCAAGCCAGCAGGATTCCAGCGGTGTATCTCATTCTGTTGCATATAGAGATCAGCTTAAGAACAACTATAACTCTTCAATAGCCCTTGGTTTAAATATCCCAATCTTCTCAAATGGTATTAAGCGTAATACACTGGCAAAAGCAAAACTGAATGCTATGTATCAGAAGGATGTGGAAGAAACTTCAAAAATCGCCTTAAAGCAAAACATAGAGCAGGCCTATTATAACATGATGGCATCTTATAAAAAATATCAGTCGTTAAATGACCAGGTGAAAGCGTATACGGAGAGTTATCGCATTTACAAACTTCGTTTTGACGCCGGTGTTTTGACATCAGTAGATTTTATTATTGCCAAAAATAACCTGGAATCTGCTACAGTAAATTTGATAAGTGCCAGGTACGACTATATTGTTAATAGCAAAATACTGGATTACTACCAGGGCAAACTATCATTACAATAGTTAATCCAGGGTTTATATCACGATTTGTTAAAATCTTGTATTATAAATCAGGCATTTAGTATTACAGGTATCGCATAAAGACAGTAAATTTAAGGGCTAATTAAAGCTTATGTTTAAAAAAGCCCTTTACACATCACTTTATTTTTTATTATTTTCCGGCTTAATAGCTTCTGCTCAGTCCAAATCAGATGGCGGAAAAGACAAAATAAGACTTAATCAGATTGGTTTTTATCCTAATGCTCCTAAAGTAGCGGTTGTATTAACCAACAAAAAAGGAAGCTTCACACTTCAGTCAGCAGATAAGAAAGTAGTTTACAAAGGTCAGCTTAAAAAGTCTGGTCAACCCGATTTTGCAGGCCAATATACATGGATCGCAGATTTCTCTGCTTTCTCCAAACCCGGTAAATATGTGTTAAATGTCCCTGGCCTGGGCACTTCTTATCCTTTCAGTATTTCCAGGAATGTTCATCAGGAGATTGCAGATGCTACCATAAAGGCATTTTACTTTATGCGGGCATCAACACCGATTTTAGAAAAGTATGCCGGCAAGTGGCACCGAGCAATGGGTCATCCTGATACTAAGGTATTAGTACACGCCTCAGCTGTGAGCGAGGGGAGGCCCGAAGGCTCTCTTGTTTCTTCGCCCCGTGGCTGGTATGATGCAGGTGATTATAATAAGTACATCGTTAACAGCGGCATTACAACCTATACGTTATTGTCGCTTTACGAAGACTTTCCGGAGTATATGAAAACAGTTAAGTTGAATATTCCCGAAAGCGGCAATGGTGTCCCTGACCTGTTAAATGAAACGCTTTGGAACCTGCGGTGGATGTTGACCATGCAGGATTCTGTTGATGGCGGCGTATATCACAAGTTGACCAATGCGGCTTTTGATAAAATGGAAATGCCGGATAAAGCAACTGAACCACGGTATCTTATCCAGAAAAGTACCGCCGCTACGCTCGATTTTGCGGCGGTTATGGCACAATCAGCCCGTGTATTCAGGCAGTACGAGGTACAGTTGCCAAACTTTGCCGATTCATGCCGTGAGGCTGCTTTGAAAGCGTGGGAGTGGGCGCAAACTCATCCTCACATTATTTACAACAAATATGTATTGAATGATAATTTCAAACCCAAAATAACCACGGGTGACTATGGTGATGGCGAGGTGAGAGACGAATTCATTTGGGCAGCATCAGAGTTGTTTGTCACCCTAAAAGACATCAAGTACGTCCACAAGATCAATGTGATTCCCGATATCAAAATGCCGCTGCCATCCTGGAGCCAGGTACGTGTGCTGGGGTATTACACAATTGCAAGAAATAGTGAACGCATTGCAGGCACAGGATACAAAAATATTGCTGAGATAAAAAAGCGGATAGTGAATTATGCTAACGGCCTGATTAAAGACGCCGACAAGACTGCCTACAAAGCTGTGATGTATAAAAAGAAGGCAAACTTTATCTGGGGCAGCAATTCTGTAGCCGCCAACCAGGGGATCGCGTTAATACAAGCCTATAAAATTACGGGGGACAAAAAATATCTGAAATATGCACTGGATAACCTGGATTATATTTTAGGCAGGAATGGTACAGGATATTCCTTTGTAACCGGTTACGGAAGCAAAACGCCTATGCATCCACATCATCGACCATCCGTAGCTGATGGTATTGTCGACCCAATACCAGGCTTGCTCTCGGGAGGTGCAAATCCTGGCGATGAGGATCATATTCCGCTACCCTCATCTATTCCGGATCAGGCTTATATTGATAACGACCAGGCTTATGCAGCTAACGAAGTTGCTATTAACTGGAATGCCCCTATGGCTTACCTGCTAAATGCGCTTGAGGCTTTACAAAATAATATAACAAATTAAATTAAATAACTTATAGCGTTTACTTAAACCTATGTTGTAATTAAATTATTGTTGTTATAAAAAGTACCAGCATCACACAAAAAGTCAGGGCTGCAAAATACATGATCCACATCCCGATCATTTTAGTGATGGTTCTGAAAATGCTGCGTTGATAGACTGTACGTAGTGAACGGTATATATACCAGATTATATATAACGTGGCCGGCAGCATTAGCCATTCCATAATGCTTTTACTAATAGGGTTTAATATCAATTGCAGTAGCATAACGACGCCCAGGAATAAAAACAAAAAGCAATGAAAGTGGAAAGAGTAAATTAAGTGCTCCACATAAAATTTTTTGTTCCTCCAGAAAGTGACCCTGAGTATAAGGGCGAATATCGGCAGCAACAGGAACATCATCTTAGGTATATTATGCCTTAACTCTTCCTGGAAAACTTCTTTTGCATGATTGCCGTATTCTTCGCGATATTCAAAAGCCTTTTTATTCCATATCCTGGTAAAGAATCCGTCACGGTCGTTTTCGGACAGCTTGTTTTGATTGTTAAGATATTCAGTGTAGCTGGTATCTTTTGAAGTCGGATGAAACCAACTATTAGGCTTATCTCTGTAATCTATTACTGTCTCTCCTGTGCTTTTGTTTGTGGTTGCAACAGCTTCCTTGTCTGCTGGTTTAGCATTTTCATTAACATGCACAATATTGCTGTCTCCATTGGTTTTAAAAAGCAGCAGGAAATAAACAATACTGATAAAAATATACATTTTAACAGGGTGCAGGTATTGCGCTCTCCTGCCTGCCATGTATTCATTGGTGAGAAAACCGGGTTTGAAAAGCAGGGGTCTTAGCGTATGAAAAAACTGGTGATCAAAGTGAAAGTAATCGCTGATGGTATGGTTCATCATATGACCGAAGCTTTCATGGAGTTCAAGGTTTTCCTGCCCGCAGTTATGGCAATAATGTCCCTGAATGATGGTGCCGCAGTTCAGACAATCATTTTCGTGGCGGTAATGCTTTTTCATTGACTTAATATCTTATCAGATATGTTTTGTAGCTTGTTCTAATGCAGAAGTATGTTTATACCGGAAAACAAAAGGGAAGATCACCGCTATGACTAGTGCATATGCTGCAAAAGCCAGCCATATGCCTTGCCAGTTTTTGCTATGATCTGCAAGGGTAAAATATTTATCAATGGCAATACCGCTGATCAGTCCTCCACACACTGCACCAAAGCCATTAACCATCATCATAAATAACCCCTGCGCACTACCCCTTATTTCAGGTGTTGTCTGCGTTTCGACAAACAGCGAACCGGAGATGTTAAAAAAGTCAAATGCCATTCCATAGACGATACAGGACAATATGATCATCCATAAGCCACCATCGGGATTACCAAACGCGAAGAAACCAAACCGCAATACCCAGGCCAGCATACTAAATAACATCACATACTTAATACCAAACTTACGAAGGAAAAAGGGTATAGCAAGTATAAAAAGCGTTTCTGATACCTGGGAGATCGACATGATGATAGCAGGATATTTTACCGCCGCCAAATCTTTATACTGAGCTACACTTTTAAAATCATGTAAGAATGTATCGCCGTAAGCATTGGTCAATTGCAGGGCTGCACCAAGCAGCATTGAAAAAATAAAAAAGACAGCAAATCTTGGTGTCTTGAATAAGGTGAAGGCCTTTAAACCAAATATTTCTACAAATGATTTATTGCTTGTTTTTGTATAAAGCGGCGGGCATTTTGGTAACGTGAACGCAAATATTCCTAATGCAAATGCTACTGACGAAGCTATATAGAACTGATTAGCTGTTGTTTCGCTATGAGTCAGACTAACTACCCATAGTGCCGCAATAAAGCCTACAGTTCCACAGGTGCGTATCGGCGGGTAATTAGTCACCACATCTATATTTTCCTTTTTTAAAGCTGAAAAAGCGACTGTTATGGATAATGATATGGTGGGCATATAAAATACCATGTTTAATAGCATTACCCAGAAAAATGCGGTTGGGTTAGTGACGAGAGGTAAAGAAAGGAGAGATAAAGCCCCGAGGATATGCATTATGCCATATAGCTTCTCTGCATTGATCCACCTGTCGACGATAATTCCGGTAAGAGCAGGCATAAAAATAGCCGAAATACCCATGGTGGAGAAAATCTCTCCGAATTGCGCACCCGACCAATGTTTGTTCTGAAACCAGTAAGCACCAATAGTAAGAAGCCAGGAACCCCATATAAAATATTGCATGAAGTTCATCAGTATTAAGCGGAACTTAATATTCATAGAGTGCCCCGGTTTTATTAAAAGCCATAACTATCGAGATCAAAAGCGGAAAATAACGAAATAAATGTGGAATCAGAAAGACGAAGAGGTAGGTATTATCTCATATCTCAAATCTCACGTCTCAAATCTAACTTAAGATGCTTTTCTGCGGTTCAGTTCGTCCCTTATTTTAGCAGCTTTTTCGTAAGCTTCTTCCGTTAAGGCCTCCTGAAGCTTACTTTTAAGCTCATCGGTGCTTAATGAAGCATAACCACTGGTGCTGGGAGAGGTAACAGCTTTTTCTTCAGTAGTATCGCTCATGTTTTCGAGGTAAACAAAGTCGTTGCCTTCGATAACGATACCTGCTGTAGAAAGTATGAATTCGTAAGTATAAATAGAGCAATCGAAACGCACGGCCATAGCAATGGCGTCAGAAGTACGGGCATCTATCTCAATTGTCTTTTTGCCGTCTGAGCAAACCAGTTTGGCGTAGAATATCCCATCAACCAGATTATAAATAATGATCTCCTGGATAGTAATATTATAAGCTTGTGCGAAGTTTTTAAACAGGTCGTGTGTAAGCGGCCTGCTTGGGGTCATCTTCTCGATTTCGATAGCAATAGCCTGAGCCTCGAAACTTCCGATTATGATCGGCAGTCGGCGGCGGCCATTTACCTCGCCAAGAACCAGTGCATAAGCGCCGGATTGAGTTTGACTATATGATAGTCCTACGATATCCAGCTTGATTTTTTTCATATTATTACCCATCACTGATTCTGTTTATGCTGATGCTTTATGTTCTTTAACTGCTGCTATTAATTGTGGTACTACTTCAAAAGCATCGCCAACTATACCATAGTCAGCGACTTTGAAAATAGGCGCTTCGGGATCCTTGTTTATTGCCACGATCACTTTTGACGAGCTGATACCCGCCAAGTGCTGTATGGCACCCGAAATTCCTATTGCAATATACAAATTTGGACTGACAGCTATACCGGTTTGTCCAACGTGTTCGCTGTGTGGCCGCCATCCGGCATCAGAGACAGGCTTTGAACAAGCGGTAGCTGCACCTAGCAGATCGGCCAGTTCTTCTATCATGCCCCAGTTCTCAGGACCTTTTAATCCGCGACCACCCGAAACTACGATTTCAGCATCCGGAAGAGAAACTTTATCAGTTGAGCGAACGATCTCTTTTACCATCGCCTTGAAATCTGACTCTTTTGTTTCCGCAGAAAATGCTTCAATAGTTCCGGAGGCTTGTTTTTCAACTACTTTATAGGAGTTCGGCACTAAAGCAATTACTTTATTAGCTGAAGTCAGTTGTACGGTAGCGAATGCTTTACCCGAAAAAGCAGTCTTTTTAACAGTGAATTTGTCACCTGCTATTTCGGGTAGAGCTACTGCGCCATCGGCAACACCAGCTTCTAATTTTACTCCAATTCGCGGTGCTAATCCGCGTCCCGAGAAGGAGTTGGATAAAACTACGATACCAGCACCTTCTTTTTTTGCTGCCGAAGCGATAACCGATGCATAAGCCTGGTTAACAAAATTCTTAAGCTGAGCATTTGACACGTTAAGCACTTTATCTGCTCCGTATTTGCCAAGCGAACTAAGCTGGTCGTTAGCTACATCACCAATAGAAATGGCTACAAGGTTGGTATTGGTTTGATCAGCAATTGCACGGGCGTAAGAAACGGCTTCAAAAGTTGATTTTTTGAATTTGCCTTCGGCATTCTCTGTATATATTAAAACTGACATATATGATCCGGTTCGTAAAAACTATTTAAATTATATCACTTTGGCTTCGGTGTGCAATAAACCGATCAATTTTTCTGCTTCAGTTGCGGCTACCAGTTTTACTTGTCCGCGTGGTGCAGGTGTTTCGTAGCTCAATATTTCTGAATTGTTTTTTATCTCAGCAGCTTCTATAACATTCAGCGGCTTGGTACGTGCCGACATGATTCCACGCATGTTGGGTATCTTAGGTTCAGCAACGCCTTCAGCTGTGCCTGCGACAAACGGGAAAGGTATCGTTAACACTTCTTTACCGCCTTCAATTTCACGTTCTACAGTTCCTTTATCGCCATCGATATCTAATTTTTTGATAATAGAAACTGATGGAGTATCCAAAAGTTCACCCAGCATGCCTGCTACTTTAGAGCCATTATAATCAATCGACTCTCTTCCTGTTAAAATCAGGTCGAATGCATTTTGTTTCGCATATTGTGCAATTTGATAAGCTACAAACCATGCATCGTGAGGTTTTGCATTGACCCGAACTGCATCATCAGCACCGATTGCCAGTGCTTTACGGATAGTAGCTTCGGTATTGGCTTCACCCACATTGATCACAGTTACAGACCCTTTACCGCCTTCGGTTAGCTCGATAGCTCTTGATAATGCAATCTCATCGTAAGGATTCAGTATAAACTGAACGCCGTTTGTATTAAATTGGGTGTTATTATCGGTAAAAGTTATTTTTGTCGTCGTATCAGGAACATTACTTATACATACCAGTATCTTCATCAGGCTGTTGTTTTAAATTGGCAAATGATCTTTACAATGTGTTATGGTTTTATACTTTTACTCATGAACACACCAAATAGTTTTCATGAAATAGGTTTCGCAAATTTAGATAAAAAAGAGAGAGTTTAAAATGGAGTCGAGCCGATTAGAAAAGCTGTTAGAATTTTTGAAGAATGAGCCTGGGGATGAATTCCTGCAATATGCCCTGGCCACCGAATACCTGAGGCTGAACGATACCGAAAAAGCTTTGGAGTATTACGAAAAGCTGGTAAAAAATCATCCGGATTATGTGGGAACCTATTATCATCTCGGGAAATTATACGAAGCCCTGAACCGCAAAGACGATGCAATAGGCATTTATGAAAAAGGGATGGAAGCGGCTAAACGAAAACGGGACAATCATGCGTTTTCAGAACTGCAAGCCGTATATCGTGAAGCAACCGGCTGGGATGAGGACGACGACTATTAAGATCATAGTTCATGGATAATAGTTTATAGCCTAAAAACTATCAGACCCTGTAAGCACAAATACCATGAACTATGAACTATCAACTATGAACTAAATGAGGAAACGTCAACTACTGTTTATTCGTGATGTATTGATCTACACTTTCACTGCTTTTGGCGGACCGCAGGGACATATAGCGATTTTGCTGCGCGAATTTGTAGAGAAGCGCCGATACATTACTGAACAGGAGTTGATGGAACTGAACGCGTTGGCGCAGATATTACCGGGCCCATCATCTACCCAAACACTCGTAGGTATAGCATGGAAAGTAGGGGGGCTGAGGCTCGCAATTATTACCTTTTTGATCTGGATAACTCCCTCGGCAGCCATTATGGGGATAGCTGCTATCAGCTACAAAATGTTCCTAACGCATGCAAAATTTAATGACATATTGCGCTTTGTGCAGCCCATTGCAGTTGGTATAGTAGCCTACGCCACATACACCTTTGCCGTAAAATTTCTGAAAACAAAAGTAACTACGATGCTCGCTATCGGGGCACTTATTGCTACTTTGATATTACAGAATGCCTACGCTTTCCCGATTTTGGTTTTATTGGGCGGGATTATCTCTTCGGCGTTGGAAACTCAACCCCAGGAAAATGAACTCCGGGTAAGCTTGTTTGCCAATGTGAACCCGAATAAAATGTTCTATTTCATTGGCATTTTGCTCGCATTTGCTGCTTTGGGTGCTGTTATTAATCAAACATCGCCCTTCAGTTTGCCTATCCGTCTATTCGAAAATTTTTATCGCAACGGCATCCTCATTTTTGGTGGAGGCCAGGTGCTTGTACCTTTGATGTATACCGAGTTCGTGGAAGTAAAACATTATTTGGGTGCATCTGAGTTTCTATCCGGATTTGCTTTACAACAGGCACTTCCCGGACCAACATTCTCTTTCACCTCATTTATCGGCAGCATGACGCTGGGTAACAAAGGCCTGGGCTTATGGGGACAAATTCTTGGCAGCGTTATAGCGGTAATCGGTATAAATCTACCCGGCCTGATACTGATCTTATTTATCGTGCCATTCTGGGAGGATTTGAAAAAGATAACCCGTATCCGCAACTCATTAAGCGGCATCAGCGCAGTTGCCGTAGGCTTTATGGCGACCGCATTGATCTTATTGACCAAACCGTTTGGGGCAAACTGGATGGCTTATGGATTGATGATCGGCTCGTTCGCTTTACTGTACTTTACCAAAGTAAAAACCCCGATCGTTATTTTAATCGGGGTTGTTTTGGGATTGATATTTTAGTTTCGTTGTATTAGTTGAAGCAGTTGTATTGGTTGTATTAGTTTGATCGTTATAACCACTTCAACCAATAAAACTAGTATAACCATTACAACCTAGAAAGGTGCATCATCATCATCGATTTCATTTGCTCTTGAAGGACGGATGATAAAGTTGCTTGGTTTTTCGAAATCCTGAGAAGGACTTAACCCTGCAAAAGGTGTGCCCTGAGGCAGGAATGAACCGCCCTGATCCAGATCCTGGAATTTGACGAATTTACCTACGAACTTCAATCGCACAGTTCCGGTCTCGCCATTTCGGTGTTTGGCAATAATTACTTCACCTACGCCGTTGGTTGGATTTCCGTCTTCATCCTCGGTCATACCATAATATTCCGGGCGATAAAGGAACAATACCATATCCGCATCCTGCTCGATAGAACCGGATTCACGCAAGTCGGACAGCATTGGTCGCTTTGAAGCACCCGGTCTGTTTTCCACGGCACGGCTCAACTGTGATAGCGCAATTACCGGAACGTTCAACTCTTTTGCAACAGATTTCAGCGCACGCGATATACTACCAATTTCCTGCTCACGGTTACCGCCGCCTTTACCATCGCCGCTTTTACCCTGCATCAATTGCAGGTAGTCAATGATGATCAATTGAATATCATGCTGCGATTTTAAACGGCGGCATTTTGCCCTGAATTCAAATATATTCAATGCCGGGGTATCGTCTATAATAAGGGGTGCCTGTTCAAGCCTGCCTATTTTAGAATGTATTTGCTGCCATTCCCATTCTTCCAGGGTGCCTTTACGTATCTTTTCCTGCTCAATTTCAGTTTCGCCAGATATTAAACGATTAACCAACTGTATTGATGACATCTCCAGGGAGAATACCACAACCGGACGGTTAAAGTCGACAGCGGCATTCCGCGCGCAACTTAACACAAATGCTGTTTTACCCATTGCCGGGCGGGCCGCTATGATCACCAGATCTGATTTCTGCCAGCCGGAGGTCATTCTGTCCAAATCCGTGAAGCCAGAGGCCACACCTGTAAGTCCATCTTTTTTATCCTTTAACGCCTCCATCTCTTTCAGGGTCTCGTGCATGATGTCATCCATCTTACGGGAATCACGACGCAAGTTATTTTGGGCGATATCGAACAGGTTCTTTTCGGCCTTGTCTAATAAATCGAGTACGTCTGAAGTATCTTCATAAGCACTATTGATCACCTCAGTTGAGATGCGGATCAGTTCGCGCTGAATGAATTTTTGAATGATGATACGCGAGTGGTATTCAATATTCGCAGCAGAAGCCACACGATTTGTGAGCTCAGTAATATAATAGGCACCACCTATCATTTCCAGTTCACCGAACTGACGCAACTGGGCTGTTACGGTCAGGATATCCACCGGTGATGTCTTTTCGAACAGGTGCCGTATGGTCTTGAATATCTTCTGGTGACTGTCTTTATAAAAAACTTCGGGCTTAAGTATATCGATCACAGAGGATAACGCATCCTTCTCGAGCATCAGTGCACCGAGCACCGCCTCTTCCAGATCGACTGCCTGAGGCGGTAATTTACCGAGCCCGGCGTAGGGTGTAGGGTTAGTAATTCTGCTTCGTCTTTCATTGGTAGTGGGCTTGTTGTAAGGGTTGTCGTTCTCCAGAATCATAACCCAAAAATATACGAAAAATTCACGATTTACTTATACGTTAACATCTTTTTTTGAAGTTTTTTTTAAAGCCCAAACCGACAGGAAATTAAATAATTTGTAAATAATTAATTAACAATGATTTGTTGGGAAATTTAATTTGTCGCTGTAAATCAGCTACTATTTATACTTGTTAGTAATTTGAACTTGCCATTTATACTTTAAAAATTTGGTAAAAAATGCTATACGTTTTAAGCGCATTGCATTACGATTAATATGGCTAATTTTACCCCTTCAATACTTAAAAAATAATGGCTTATCATAACAGAGAAAGCAGGGAAAATAACCAGATGGTTTTCGGTATCCGGGCGGTAATAGAGGCAATTCGTTCGGACAAAGAGATCGAATCACTGTACATACAAAGGGGCATCGGGGGAGGGCTGATTGCAGAGCTGAAAACATTAATGCATGAGTACGGCATTGTCGGTCAGCAGGTTCCTGTAGAAAAGCTGAACCGCATTACTCAAAAGAATCACCAGGGTGTGATAGCTGTTATTTCGCCTATAGTTTATCAGAAAATAGAAAACATCATTCCGGAGATATTTGAAAAAGGGGAGACACCGCTGATATTAGTATTAGATGGTATTACTGATGTGCGCAATATGGGCGCCATTGCCCGTACAGCCGAATGCGCCGGTGTGCATGCTATTGTGATTCCCGCTAAAGGCTCAGCACAGATTAATGCCGACGGTATCAAAACATCAGCAGGCGCATTGTATAAAATCCCGGTTTGCCGCCATGATAATTTTATGCAAACTATCCGCTTTCTACAGGAATCGGGCTTGCAACTGGTTTGCTGCACTGAAAAAACTACTGAAGATATTTACAAGCCCGATTATACTTCACCAACTGCTATCATTATGGGCTCAGAAGAGGATGGCATCCGTAATGAGATCATCCGCATATCAGATCACCTGGCTAAAATTCCAATGTTTGGTGAGATCGAATCACTGAATGTGTCTGTATCGACAGGGATTATTTTGTACGAAGCGGTGAGACAGCGGTCAGTTGATTAGTTAATTAGAGATTAGTTGATTAGGAAATGATGGTTTTTTACCTAATCTCTAATTAACTAATCTCTAATCACTAACATCAAATATACTTCGTTCCAAACTTCGCTTTCACGTCCGCAACCACTTGCTTCACATTTTGCTCCTGGTCGCGCGGACAGATGAGCAGGGTATTGTTCGATTCTACTACGATGTAATCATGCAGGCCCTGTAATACCACCAATTTTTCGCCCGGCACATTTACCATGCAATTGGATGAATCGTACATGATCACTTTCTCTGAAGGGATAACTACGTTACCTACATAATCTTTCTCAGCCAATTGGTAAATAGATGCCCATGTACCTAAATCAGACCAGCCGAATTCTGAAGGCAGCACGTATACGTTATCTGCTTTCTCCATGATACCGTAGTCGATAGAGATATTGGTGCACTGCAAAAAAGCTTTATTGATGTGATTTCGCTCACTATCAGAATTATAAATCGGTTTAGCCTCGGCAAATATTTCATTCATATCCGGCAGGTAGCGGTTAAATGCCTTTAATATCGCATCTGCTGACCATATGAATATACCCGCGTTCCACAAGAAATCGCCGCTTTGAAGAAAAGTTTTGGCAATATCCAAAGTTGGCTTTTCGGTAAACGTTTTAACCTTATGAAAATCATCGCCGATCACCTGGTCGGTATACTGAATGTAGCCGTAACCCGTGTCAGGACGTGAAGGCATAATGCCCAGCGTGATGAGGCATTGGTTTTCTGAAGCGATTTTCAGCGATTTTTCGATAGCTGTAATAAAAGCCGCTTCATCCAATATCAGGTGATCCGACGGCGCCACAACGATGGATGCGTTTGGATTAATGCTTTCGATCTTAAAACAACCATAAGCAATGCAAGGCGCAGTGTTGCGCATAACAGGTTCGGTCAGTATTTGCTGATCGCTGATATCCGGTAATTGTGTTCTTACAAGGTCGAGGTAATTTTCGTTGGTAACAATGTAGATATTTTCCTTAGGACAAACTTTTAAAAATCTTTCGTAAGTATTTTGTATCAAAGTTTTGCCTGTGCCAAGGATGTCGATAAATTGTTTAGGATACGATGTTCTGCTAATCGGCCAAAAACGGCTTCCGATGCCGCCTGCCATGATGATAGCATAGTAGTCTTTATTCATGTTTGCTTTTGAAGAATTTTATTGCTGTAAACTAACGGCAAAAATGTAGAATATTCTGTAAATAATATACTAAATAAAATTACATAAAGTGCAGTTCTTTTTAACCTGTTTCAAAACGATTATAAAAAATAAATTGTTTTCATTTAAAAATCATTTTTGTATAAAATTTTAAACAAAACCCCGCGTTTATTTAGAAAAATTTGTTATTTTGAGTTTTAAATTATAATTAAGGATAAGTTGAATAATGATTGAAACAAAACGGTCGCTTTTTGACAACCTGCAGAATTTTTTCGGGTTCGATAACTTCAAAGGGGAGCAGGAAGCGATTATAACCAATATCCTTGCCGGCAATGACACTTTCGTTATAATGCCAACCGGTGGGGGTAAGTCTATGTGTTACCAGCTACCGGCATTGATGAGCGACGGAACAGCGATTGTGATTTCGCCATTGATAGCCCTGATGAAAAACCAGGTAGACCAACTAAGGGCCTTTGGAGGCTCTGACAGCATCGCCCACTTTTTGAATTCATCGTTAACTAAGGCTGATATAGCCCGGGTAAAAGAAGATGTGCTGGGCGGTAAGACTAAACTCTTATATGTTGCGCCAGAATCGTTGACCAAGCAGGAAAATATTGATTTCCTTAGACTCAATCAGGTTTCGTTCGTGGCAGTTGACGAAGCGCACTGTATCTCTGAGTGGGGCCACGATTTTAGGCCCGAATACCGTAAAATAAGACAAGTTATCAGCAATATCGGAGATGATATCCCAATTATCGCCCTTACTGCTACCGCGACACCTAAAGTTCAGCAGGATATTCAAAAGAACCTGCAGATGAACAACGCCACGGTGTTCAAGTCGTCCTTTAACCGTTCGAACCTGTTTTACGAGGTAAAAGCAAAGCGGAATGTATTAAAGGAGATCGTAAAATTTGTTAAACAGAATTCCGGGAAATCTGGAATCATATACTGCCTAAGCCGTAAAAAGGTAGAAGAAGTTGCAGAGGCACTTAACCTGAATGGTGTACGAGCTTTACCTTACCATGCCGGACTGGAGTCAAAAGTCCGTGCCGATACACAGGATAAATTCCTAATGGAAGATGTGGACGTGATTGTTGCAACCATTGCTTTCGGTATGGGTATTGATAAGCCGGATGTTCGCTACGTAATTCACCATGATATGCCAAAGAGCATGGAAGGGTATTACCAGGAAACCGGTCGTGCGGGTCGTGATGGCGGTGAAGGTGTTTGTGTGGCTTTCTATTCTGAAAAGGATATCGATAAGCTGCAAAAGTTCATGAAGGATAAACCGGTGTCTGAACGTGAGATCGGTACACAGATATTAAAAGAAGTAATTGATTACGCAGAATCATCAGTATGCCGCCGCAAACAATTGCTGCATTACTTTGGCGAGAATTTTAATGAAGCGGGCTGCAATAACATGTGCGACAACTGCTGCGCACACAAAGAGCATTTTGACGGTGAAGAACACTTGCATAAAGTGTTGAGCCTCATCAAACAGTTTGGCGAGAAGTTCGACGATGCCCACATCATCAGTGTATTGATGGGCAAGGATAATCCACAGATCCATAACTATGAACATCATTTGCTGGATGTGTTCGGCTCAGGTAAAGAGCAAGGCGAAAACTTATGGAATTCGCTACTGAGACAGGCTCTCCTGAATAACTATGTTTCGAAGGATATTGATCAGTATGGTGTGCTGCGCTTGACCAAATTAGGGAACAACTTTCTGGATAACCCCCACAGCATTCGTTTCGTCATGAACAGGCCAATGGGAGCTACTGATGACGATGATGATGCAGAAGGGCCAAAACAAGGCGGAGGTGCATTAGATGCCGAATTGCTGCAAATGCTGAAAGATCTTCGCAAGAAGATCGCCAAGCAAAAGGGCTTACCGCCGTTTGTAATATTCCAGGATCCTTCATTGGAGGAAATGTGTACGCATTATCCTATCACAACTGAGGAATTGAAACAGATATCAGGTGTAGGTGCAGGTAAGGCCATGAAGTTTGGCGCACCGTTCATCGATCTGATCAAGAAATATGTGGAGGATAACGAGATAGATCGCCCTATAGATATGGTGATCAAGAGTGCGGCTAACAAATCTGCGCTTAAAGTTTATATCATCCAGAATATCGACCGTCATTTGAACCTGGAGGACATTGCCGCCTCAAAAGGGCTTACTTACGAAGAGATATTGCGTGAAGTGGAATCAATAGTCAACTCTGGTACCAAACTTAACCTGAATTACTTTATTGATGAAGTGATTGATGAAGATAAACAGGATGAGGTATTCGATTACTTTAAATCAGCCGAAATAGATTCAATTGATGATGCTTTGGTTGAACTTGGCTCTGACGATTACACCCGCGAGGAAGTGCAGTTGATGCGTATCAAGTTTATGTCTGAAATGGGGAATTAAGCGGAAAGCTGAAAGACTAAAGCAGAAAGCTATAAAAAGGAAGCCGGATTACTAGTCCGGCTTTGTTATTTTATGATAGAATCATCAGTTCACTGGTAACCGGTTAACTGATCACTGATTAACTATTTAGCTATAATCTTAAACTCTGTCCGACGATTCTTACTCCTGTTTTCATCATTATCGTTAGGCACTATTGGTTCCGTTTCCCCATAGCCTTTGTAAACAAGACGGGTTGCCTGCACACCGTTTCCTAATAAGAACTGATAAACTGATTTAGCCCTGTTCTCGGAAAGCACCTGGTTTGATTGCGCAGTTCCAACATTATCGGTATGCCCTGACACTTCTATCTTAACTGTTGGATTTAGCTCCAGGAAGTCGATCAGTTTTTTCAATTCAGGTTTTGATTCATCTTTAATATCCCATTTATTGGTATCAAAGAATATATTTTTTAATACCACCTTGTTTCCCACCTCAATAGGCTGCAGTAGGGCAAGAATATCAAATGGGTTTTTATCGTTGTGCCCAACCAATGAGAAGTTAGCTGAGTAGAACAGGTACCCGTTCCTGGAAACATTAAGCCCGTAGTTGTGGCCCGTTGTCAGTGTGGCGAGGAAATCACCTTTATCCTCTGAACTGTAATCCTGGAAAACTGGTTTTTCATTTGCCAGGTCGATTATTTCCACAGCTGACTCCAATGGCTCCTTGGTTACTGCATCCTCTACAACTCCTTTCACATAAGTAACCAGGTGCGGCCTTAATTTTTCAGGAAGTTCAAAAGTGTAAATATCAAAACCACCCGCGCCATTCAGGTTGTTGGATGAAAATAAGGCATAACTACCATTTGCGGTCAAAGTCAATCCATTCTCATCACCACTCGAGTTAATAGGGTATCCCAGGTTTTCCGGTTTTTGCCATTTGCCATCTTTCCCTAAACGACTAACAAATAAGTCCTTTCCGCCCAAGCCCGGCCAGCCATTCGAGCAAAAATATAATGTGCTGTCATCAGGATGAATAAAAGGAGACTGCTCGTCAAATGAAGTATTGACATTAGGGCCAAGGTTTTCGGCTTCCGACCAACCCTTGTCAGTTAATGTCGATTTCCAGATGTCATAGCCGCCATAGCCACCTTTGCGGTTACTTACAAAATAAAGCGTACGCCCATCCGAACTAATAGACGGTTGCGCTTCCCAGCCTGGGGTATTTACCGGCGGACTGATATCATAAGGTTTGCTCCAGCCTTCGCCTTTCTTTTGTGATATGTAGATATCGCAACGACCTAATCCATCCGGACGATTACATCCTGTAAAGAACAGCACTTTACCATCCTGCGATAGCGATAATGCACCTTCATTATAATTCGGTGTATTGATATTGTCACTCAAAGGAACAGCAGTTTGCCATTTGCCAGCTACTTTGACACTTTTATAAAAGTCTTCGTTGTTGTTAATTTTCCGTGTAAATATAATGGTGTTCTCATCGGCAGTTAACGCCGGGAAATACTCATCATCAGCAGTATTGATCTCCGGTCCTATATTAACCGGTTTAAAATCCACTGGGTGTTGAATCGCATCTAAACTGAAATTACAATCTTTTAAAAGTTTTTGAGCCAAAAATGTACTTTGCGGCGTCAGGTGATCTGTATACGTCAGGTATTTTTCAAGGTGTTGTTTTGCATCAGCATAAGCAGCCAGGTGTATTTCGCTATCGCCAATTTTAAAATAAATTCCCTCATTAAAGTCAGGGTTAAGCTTAAGGCACTGCTTGTACTGGTCAACCGCCTCCTTGTATTTCCATTCTTTACGGTAAATGTCGGCTAACTGGGCATGGGCCTCAATAAACTTCGAATCCTCACTGATTGCCTTCTGCAGTTCGACCACGGCTTCATCATACATATGGTCATCCAGGTTCTGACTGGCGAGGGCATAATGCTTGATTGCCTGCTCGTTAGTGGTGCTGTACTGTCTTTCCTGGGCAGATAAAGAGATAAATAGAGATAGAAAAAATACCGATAAGAAAAAAACTTTCATTGTAGGTAATTAATACGGTATTTAATAACCTAAGTTACGTGTTTTAGGGAATATTCAAATATTTGTGGGTTTGCAGGGATATTTCCCATTTGGGATTATTCATTACATAGTCCACTATAAGAGGCGTCATTTCTTTCGCTTTTGACCATTCAGGTTGCAAATAGAGTTTGCAACCAGGCGATACCAGTTTGGCATGTTCTTCGGCCCAGGCAAAATCCGATTTATTGAAAACGATCACTTTGAGTTCATGAGCATGAGCTGTAATACCCGGCGATGGCGATTTGAATTTTTTAGGCGAGAGGCATATCCAGTCCCAATTGCCTGAAAGGGGGTAAGCACCAGAGGTTTCAATAAACGTTTTGATGCCCCTTTGCTGCATTTGCGCAGTTAGATAGTCGAGGTTATATAACAAAGGTTCCCCACCCGTAACCACAACCGCTTTTGAAGGGTATTTGGAAGCATTTTCCACGATCACATCAGCTGCTGTAAGTGGATGTAATTCAGCATCCCAGCTTTCCTTTACGTCGCACCAGTGGCAACCTACATCGCATCCGCCAAGGCGGATAAAATAAGCGGCTTTCCCGGTATTAAATCCTTCGCCCTGTATTGTATAAAATTCTTCCATCAAAGGAAGTAATGTGCCATCTTCCGGAACCTGGTGTGCCATAATTAAGCGGCAAAATTACCTTTTTAAGCTGAGAACGGGAAACGGAATAGCATAACGTGTATGGTTTTTACTTTAAAAGGATAAACCTAAAAATAAGATAATCAATAGGTTCTTTCTCAATGGATTATTTGTGTTTTTCACTTTTAAAAGTCAGTTTATTTTTTTATTATTACTTAAATTCTTAGTTATGCGAAAACTCTACATTTTTGCTATGTTTTTGGCGATTTTTTGCCTGACATCCTGCGTAGATGTAGAGGAGCATTATGATTTCAGGGCCGATGGCTCATGCAAGGTTGCTTACAGTTTTGATATGAGCAAGGCTGTGTCAGTACTGATGAACCTGATGTCGGACTCTGTAAAAGAAACGCCCCAGTTTGCTGTCATAAAAGATACCACGCTTAACTTTTATAGCGCATTGCCAGATAGCACTCAGCAACGCATGACGCTGGATGAGACAAATCTTGCCAAAAGCAGCAATTTGAATGTAAAGATGAATCTTCAGAAGAGCCTGATGAGGATCGCCATTACCCATGATGCCAAAGACGCTGCTGATCTGCAATACTACCTGCGGAACATCTCAAAAATAGAATCCAACAGCAATTTAAAGGGGGTAACCAAAGACAAAAACACCCGTAATTTTGATGCCAGTCAGCTGATAAGCGGGCAGGATTATTATACTTATGAGGTGAGTCCGCATAAGTTTTACCGGATCATCGATAAAGCTAAGTTCAATGCTTTCCTGAGGAAGACACAATCCACCTTCGCTATGGCAAAAGCGATGCTGATCGATATGCCTTACAAAGTGATCCTGAACTTTGCTAAGCCCGTAAAGAAAATAAATAACCCAAAAGCAGTGCTCTCTGCCGACAGGAAAAGGGTTATCCTTCAAACCAATATGGACGAGATCATCAAGGATCCAAACGTAATGAATTTGAAGATCGACTTTTGATCTATATGACCTGGTACCCCATACCTGATATACCACTCACCGGAAAACCATTCATAAAAAAGGTAAAAGCAGGCGGTAAAACGCTATGCCTGGTAAGTGTTGACGACAAAGTATATGCGCTTGGAGCAAAATGCCCCCATGCAGGGGGCGATTTGACGCAGGGATGGTGTAAAGAGGGAAAACTTATTTGCCCCTTGCACCGTTATTCATTTAACCTCGAGACCGGTAAAGGGAGCGAGGGACAGAATGACTATATCGAGAGTTATCCGGTCGAGATAAAAGAAGGGATAATTCATGTAGGTATCAGCTCGTTTTGGGATAATTTGAAGCAAGCATTTAAGTCATGAGTATTGCAGAGATCGATTACCTGGCTAAAGATTTTTACCAGGCAATCAGTTTTGACCATTCGGCACCGCCGGATTTTACCCCGGTGAAAATATTGTTCTATGGTGTGGGTATACTAATCAATAACACTTTTAACAAGCCCATCAGTTTCACAGCCGAAAGTTTTGTAAAGGCGATGGAGTCTCAGGTAGCAGACGGTGCAATGGAGCAGTTTATGCAGCGTGAACTGCACGCAAGCACTGAAATATTCGGTAAAGTTGCTCACCGTATTAGTGTGTACGAATATAATTTCGCCGATCATGAGATGCCAAAACTACCACGCGGCATCAATTTTATTCAATTTGTGCAGATAGAAGGCCACTGGCGCATACTATCGATGGCCTGGAGCGACGAGAATGAAAGCCATTTGATACCGGTGGAATATTTAGTTGGTTAGGGTTGGAGAAGTTAAAAAGGTTATAGAAGTTGTAATTGTTAGAGGCGTTAAAGTAAGCTACCTTTGCAACATTTCCAACTTCTACAACATCTACAACCAAATCACGGATACACTTCCTTTTTAGCAGAAGCCAATGTATTCTTCAATAAACCAATAATGGTCATCAAACCAACACCGCCGGGAACAGGAGTGATCCAGGATGATTTCGGCGCAACGTTCTCAAAATCAACATCGCCGTATAGTTTATAACCTGATTTGGTAACTGTAGACGTCTCGCGGTTCATGCCCACGTCGATCACGATCACACCATCCTTCACCATATCAGCAGTAATAAAATTCTTTTTGCCGATGGCTACGATCAGGATATCAGCTTGCAGGGTATAATCTTTAATATTTGGTGTGCGGCTGTGGCATATAGTTACGGTACAATTGCCGGGCTGGGTATTACGCGCCATCAGGATACTCATCGGCGAACCTACTATGTTACTGCGACCAACTACCACACAATGTTTGCCGGTAGTATCTATACCATATTCCTTCAGCATTAAAGTAATACCATATGGAGTGGCAGGAATAAACGATGGTAAATTGCGCTGCATACGGCCCAGGTTGATAGGATGGAAACCATCAACATCCTTACGGTGGTCGATCTGTTCCGTTACTTTCTCCGGGTCGATATGTTTAGGCAAAGGTAATTGAACGATAATGCCGTCAATGTCCGCGTCAGCATTTAAATCAGCGACTTTTTTAAGCAGTTCTTCTTCGGTAACATCGCTTTCATAACGTACCAGGGTAGATTTAAAACCTACCTTTTCGCAGTTTTTCATCTTGCTGGCAACATAGGTCTCGCTGCCACCATCATGGCCAACCAATACCGCAACCAAATGCGGCTTGCGACCGGTATTTGCTAAAATTTCGGCTGCTTCCTCAGCAATTTCGCCTTTTAATTTTTCTGATACGTATTTTCCGTCGAGTAATTCCATTTTCCTTAGATGTGAGATATGAGACGTGAGATTTGAGATAAGAATTTAAAAAACTATGAGATCAGTCTCAAATCTCATATCAAGCATCTCAAATCTATAATTAATCCAGTTTCAGAACCGCCATAAACGCCGACTGTGGTATTTCCACGTTGCCAACCTGGCGCATGCGTTTTTTGCCTTTTTTCTGTTTCTCCAACAGTTTACGCTTACGGGAAATATCACCGCCATAACATTTTGCGGTAACGTCCTTACGCAAAGCCTTCACAGTTTCGCGGGCGATGATCTTAGCGCCGATGGACGCCTGTATAATAATTTCAAATTGCTGACGAGGTAATAACTCTTTCAGCTTCTCGCAGATCTTTTTGCCGAAATCGTAAGCATTGCTGCGATGTATTAATGACGATAGGGCATCAACAGGTTCCGCATTCAAACGTATATCCAAACGAACAAGGTCTGACTGGCGATAGCCTATCTGGTGATAATCAAAAGATGCGTAGCCTTTGGAGATAGTTTTCAGTTTATCATAAAAGTCGAACACGATCTCACCCATCGGCATTTCGAAGATCAACTCTACGCGATCTGAAGTTAAATAGGATTGATTGACAATAGCACCACGCTTTTGGATACACAGCGACATTACCGGTCCTACAAATTCGGCTTTGGTAATTATGGCGGCCTTGATAAAAGGTTCTTCTACAAAGTCAATTTTACTTGGATCGGGTAAATCAGATGGATTATTTACCTGTAATTCTTCCCCTCTTGTTGTAAATGCTTTATATGATACGTTCGGTACGGTAGTGATTACCGTCATGTCAAACTCGCGCTCCAGGCGTTCCTGGATGATCTCCATATGCAGCATCCCGAGGAACCCGCAACGGAAGCCGAAACCCAAAGCCGCTGATGATTCCGGTTCGAAGACGAGCGAAGCATCATTCAACTGCAACTTGGCCATTGATTCACGAAGTTCTTCATAATCCTCTGTATCCACCGGGTAAATGCCGGCAAATACCATCGGCTTTACTTCCTCAAAACCCTGTATGCCACTTTCGCATGGGCGTTCTACATGTGTTATCGTATCACCAACCTTTACTTCCCGCGCTTCTTTTATACCTGAGATGATGTAGCCAACATCCCCGGTCTTTATCACATCTTTAGGCAGCTGGTTTAGCTTTAATGTACCCACCTCATCAGCAAGATATTGCTTTTCGGTAGCCACAAATTTTACTTTGTCGCCTTTTCTTATCTCGCCATTTACAACTTTAAAGTAAGCGATGATGCCGCGGAATGAGTTAAATACCGAGTCGAATATCAAGGCTTGCAGCGGGGCTTTTGGGTCACCAACAGGTGCAGGGACACGCTCTACAATAGCCTTTAGGATCTCATGTACGCCCATGCCTGTCTTTCCTGAAGCAGCAAGGATTTCTTCTCGCTTGCAACCCAACAGATCGACAATCTGGTCTTTTACCTCTTCAGGCATAGCGCCGGGAAGGTCCATTTTATTTAGAATAGGGATGATCTCCAGGTCGTTTTCTAAAGCCAGGTAAAGGTTCGAAATAGTTTGTGCCTGTATACCTTGGGCAGCATCTACAATCAGCAATGCACCTTCGCAAGCAGCGATGGAGCGGGAAACTTCATATGAAAAATCCACGTGTCCCGGTGTATCGATCAAGTTCAGAACATACTTCTGACCATCAAGAACATAGTCCATCTGGATGGCGTGGCTTTTGATGGTAATACCGCGTTCACGCTCCAGATCCATGTCATCAAGCAACTGTGCCTGCGACTCGCGTTGGGTAATAGTGTTGGTATATTCTAATAACCTATCGGCAAGTGTACTCTTACCGTGGTCAATATGTGCTATAATACAGAAATTACGAATGTGCTCCATTTGAAGCGCAAAAATAGCTTTTTAAGGTGACATTATAAAAGGTAGATGAGTAGCTTTCGGGAGAGCTACAAAGAATGGCCTAAGTGAATGATTTCGAGCATCACAGCAGTGAAATTGAAGCAGAAATGGATACATACGCCGTACCATAGGGTGTTTTCTTTAGTACGTATGTAACCCAGCCATAAGGCGAATGGTATGAGCCAGAAGAGCGAAATTAATGAACGGTGCATAATAGCAAAGACGAATGAACTGATAAAAATCGACTGCCTGGCATCAGTTACAAGCATTAATTTCCCAAGAAGGAATCCGCGATAACCAAGTTCCTCGAACAGGGCGGGCATTACAGCCACAAAAAATATAGCTAACGCAATGCTGTGCCGGTGTGATGCGTAAAACTCATAGTAAGAAAAGTCTGTAGAAAACAAGCTCCTGTTTAGCCAGCCGACAATAAAGTTTACCACCAGGGATGCCCCAAATGCAATTGCACAATACCCCAATAGTTTTAAAATTGAAAAATTGCGCCATACCAGTACACTTTTGAGCTTTGCCCAGTTGATGACGAAGAAAATGATGGAAACCGCTGCCAGGAGTATATCAAAAACGATGGACCATCTAAACGTATGGAAATAGTCGACAAAGCTGAGTAAACAACAAGCAACCGCATGAATTGTAAAAAAGAGTGCCGCCTGCTTGATTGCATTCCATTTTTCTTCGGTCGTCCCTTCCGCAATTTCAACAATAGCACATCCGCAATGACTGCAAAAGCGGCTGTCAGAATTTATTGGTTCGTTACAATTACCGCAACGGGGTAATTGTATTTCCTGTGCTTCAGAAATGAGATTCAAATCATCCAATATTCAAATCTTTTTTTAGTCTTTCAGCTTCCAGAGCCGATTTGATCCCTCGTATAAAACATCCTATAATGAATATCTTTAAAATGATACCGCTTAAAATAGACAACGGGTTCGAAACAGCATTCAGAATGAAAATAAGCGCGTATAAAGATGTGCCTGTTATTACGCCGGCTAATGGCATGCGCGTACACCAAAAACCGATGGCGGCAAACAGAACGGCCAATATCGAGTTAACCAAAAAAAGCGTACCTCCATTTCCGTCATTGTTTACTCCATAAAATATGAGGCCCGCCACCATGGTGGCGCCGGCAATATAATACATGGCATAACTGGCTTTTTTTACTTGCTTTTGGGCTTCTTCCAGGTTAAGTTCCTTGTAGCTTTTGTCCATTAAAAATTTTTGTTGTTCTTCTTCCGAACCCTTTATAGGATACCCGCACGAAGTGCAAAAGGCATCATTTTCATTAACCTGGTTAAAGCATGAAGCACAATTAGTTTGTTGAGTAGTGATGGTTGTGGTTGTCAAGTCCATATGTGTAAGGCTTAGAATATAAAGTTACCTTTTTGGTTTGATTTTGTCAATAGCTGTGGCTCATACCATATAATTTCACATTTTTATTTTATATTTTGCTAAAAATATTAGTATTTTTGTTATCCGCAATAAATAGCTATGCCGGATACCAAAAGGGACATAATCAACAAGTTGCAAAAAAATATTTTGCTTTGGGAGGGATTTAAACCACCCCAGGCAGGTCATGTTGATACTTTTGGCCTCGGACCGGTAGAGGCTGCTTTTCCAAATGGTGTTTTCCCCGTGGGGACTATACATGAGCTGGTTTGCCCGACGCCGGAACAATCGGCGGCAACATCCGGATTTATAGCAGGGATATTGGGTTCGCTGATGAAACAAGGCGGCACCTGTCTTTGGATAGGCTCATCAAGAAAGTTGTTCCCATCATCTTTGAGCTTATTTAATATAGAACCCGATAGGGTCATATTTATAGATCTGAAACGAGAACGGGATGTACTTTGGGTAACTGAGGAAGCCTTAAAATGTGAAGGGTTGGCTGCAGTTATATCAGAATTGCAGGATATCAATATTGCCCAATCCCGCCGGTTGCAATTGGCAGTTGAAAGCAGTAAGGTAACGGGGTTTATTTTACGAACTGATATTTATAAAGCCAAAACAAGCACCTGTGTAGCACGCTGGCGCATATCACCCATACCAAGTGAAACAGAAGATGGTTTACCCGGCGTAGGTTTCCCGCGCTGGCAGGTTGAGCTGCTTAAGGTTCGTAACGGTAATCCGGGAGTTTGGCGAATGGAATGGGCCGGCAGATGTTTTGTGTCGCTTGATGAGAAAGTTATAGCGCACGAAGCTTTGGAGAGGAGGGCTGGTTAATGGTAAAAAGACGATTTGTTGTTATATGGTTCCGTCATTTGATGACCGACTGGATGACACTTAAGCACCCGGAATTCCGGGAATTACCATTGGTTTTGACTACACCTCTCAGAGGGCGTGTTGTGATCACCGCCGCTAATGCGCTGGCCGAAATGCAGGGAATTACTACCGGAATGGCTATGGCTGACGCCCGGGCCATTATACCATCTCTTGAAATGATGGATGATATACCGGGACAGCCCGCCAAGCTATTAAAAGCTTTGGGCGAATGGTGCATACGTTACACGCCATTGATCGCTGTAGATATGCCCGATGGGTTAATACTGGATATTTCAGGATGTGCTCATTTATGGGCGGGCGAACGCGCTTACCTGGGGGCAATTATTAAAACGCTCAGAAGCAAGGGTTATGACGCTCGTGGCGCTATGGCTGATACGATAGGGGCAGCCTGGGCGGTCGCTCATTTTGGCAAGGTGAAGCCTATAATAGAAGAAGGCGGGCAAAACGAAGCTTTGCTGTCTTTGCCGCCAGCCGCATTAAGACTGGAACCACTCACACTCGAACGGTTGCAAAAGCTTGGATTTTATACTATCCAGGGATTTATTGGTATGGGGCGCTCAGTATTGCGGCGGCGTTTCGGACAGGAATTTTTAACGCGATTGGATCAGGCTTTAGGTAACGAAGATGAACCTATGCAATTATTGCAACCCGTTGAACCTTATCATGAGCGTTTACCATCCCTGGAGCCGATCAGGACAGCTACCGGTATCGAAATCGCCATCAAAAAGCTGCTGGAAGCTGTTTGCCGCCGTTTGGAAGGTGAAGGGAAGGGATTAAGAGTGGCAATTTTAAAATGTTACCGGGTAGATGATAAGATCATACAGGTAAACATTGGTACAAGCCATGCATCGCGCTATATCGATCATCTTTTTAAGCTTTTTGAGTTAAAAATACCACTTATTGAACCCGCTTTAGGTATTGAGTTATTTACGCTGGATGCACTAAAGGTCGAGGATGTAGAACCGGAACAGGAGGTGCTTTGGTCGACCACAGCGGAAGGGTTGGAAGATGGACGCCTGGCTGAACTCCTTGATAAAATATCCAATAAAGTAGGCTCAGCGAGTATTCAGCGTTATTTACCACAGGAATGCCATTGGCCAGAGCGGTCAATAAAGCCAGCCAAAACCTTGCAGGATAAACGAATGACTACCTGGCGTACAGATAGGCCAAGACCATCTCTGCTATTACAAAAGCCTGAGCAAATACAGGTAACGGCCCCAATACCAGACTACCCGCCAATGCTTTTTGTTTACAAGAAAAAAGTTCATCAAATAAAAAAGGCAGATGGACCGGAACGTATAGAACGCGAATGGTGGCTGGAGAGTGGCGAACACCGGGATTACTATTATGTAGAAGACCAGGACGGGCAGCGTTACTGGCTATTCCGCGCCGGGCATTATTCTGATGATCAACCCAGAGAGTGGTTTATTCATGGTTTTTTTGCCTGATGCTATGAACTATACAGAATTACAGGTAACCAGCAATTTTAGCTTTTTAAGAGGAGGCTCTCACCCCGAAGAGTTGGTGCAACAGGCTGCAATGCTTGGTTATACAGCGATTGCCATTACCGACCGTAATAGTGTAGCCGGCGTGGTACGTGCCCATAAAACTGCCCAGGTTGAAGGTATAAAGTTCATCCCGGCTTGCCGACTCGATCTGCTGGATGGACCGAGTTTGCTTGCTTATCCGACTGATATAACAGCATGGGGTAGGTTATGCGCTTTACTCAGTAAAGGCAATTTGCGGGCTGAAAAAGGCCAATGCGATCTTTATAAAAACGATGTTTTTGAACATGCAGAAGGCATAAAGTTTATTGCTATTGCACCTGAAACTTTGAATGAGCGGTTTGATTTTGATGATTCATTCAAAAGTGATATCAAAGAATATCATAAAACGCTGGGTAATGATCTTTATATAGCCGCTAACCGGACTTATAATGGAGATGATGCTAAGCGGTTTCATCGTATTTCGCAGTTGGGTGTTCCTATGGTGGCAACCAATGATGTTTGTTATCATGAAGTACAGAGGCGAGAGTTACAAGATGTGGTGACCTGTGTTCGCGAGAAATGTACCATAAGTAATGGTGGTTTTAAACTGTATGCTAATGCGGAACGCCATTTAAAAACGATCGATGAAATGGAGCGCCTGTTTCGTCAATATCCTGATGCGATAGCACGGACGCAGGAAATAACCGACGCTTGTCAGTTCTCGCTGGATACACTAAAGTATTTGGAACCGGAGTGGAAAAGCCCTGATGGGCGTACAGCCGATGAGCATCTTGCTGAGCATACCTGGAATGGCGCAAAGAAACTACTGGGTGATAAAATAACTCCCGAAATAATTACTCAGATCGAGTTTGAACTTGAATTTTTTGCCGGCCGCAAGTTGGCTCCTTATTTTTTAAGGATATACGAATACACTAATAAGGCAACGGAATTAGGTATTCTGCACCAGGGGCGGGGTTCTGCTGCAAATTGTACCGTTTGTTTTTGCCTGGGTATAACTCCTGTAAATCCTACCAAGTCAAAAATGTTGTTTTCGAGATTCATGTCTGACGCACGCGATGAATGGCCCGATGTGGATGTTGATTTCGAACATGAAAGAAGAGAAGAGATCATACAATGGATATATGAAACCTATGGTCGTGAGCATGCCGCCATTGTAGCCACAGTGACTCAGGAACGGCATAAAGGCGCTATCAGGGACGTTGGCAAAGCGATGGGTTTGTCTGAAGATACCATTAAAAGACTTTCAGGAGCGATATGGGATTTCTCGGAAGAAGCTTTCGATCGCCAGCGGATATTGGAGCAGGGTTTGAATCCGGATGATCCGCATTTGTTTAAGGTTTTGGAGCTGACCGACCAGTTAATGGGCTTTCCGCGGCAGTTGGGGCAGCATACCGGGGGCTTTGTTATCACCCAGTGCAAGCTTTCAGATATATGCCCGGTGATGAACGCCCGGATGGAAGACCGCACACAATTGGAATGGAACAAAGACGATTTGGAAGACCTGGGTATTTTAAAAGTTGATGTGCTTGGGCTTGGTATGCTCACCTGCATACGCAAAGCGTTCGACCTGGCTAAATCGAGCTATGATCTCGACCTTACTTTAGAAAATGTCCCTCAAGACGATCCAAAAGTATATGATATGATTTGCGCTGCAGATACATTAGGCGTTTTCCAGATCGAAAGCCGGGCGCAGATGTCGATGCTTCCGAGACTAAAACCAAGAGTATTCTATGACCTGGTGATTGAGGTTGCGATTGTTCGCCCCGGGCCGATACAAGGGGATATGGTGCATCCTTATTTACGGCGACGCAATGGTGAAGAACCGGAGGAATATCCAAAAGAAGAATTAAGAGGTATTCTGGAAAGGACTAAAGGTGTTCCATTGTTCCAGGAACAAGCCATGGAAATTGCTATTGTAGCCGCAGGTTTTACCCCAGCTGAAGCCGATCATTTAAGACGTAGTATGGCAACCTTTAAGGCAAAAGGCCAGGTGAGTCAACACCGTAAAAAGCTGGTTGATGGAATGAAGGCAAATGGCTATGAAGAAGAGTTTGCAAACCGGGTGTTTAAGCAATTGGAAGGATTCGGCAGCTATGGTTTCCCTGAAAGTCATGCTACCAGTTTTGCTCATTTGGTTTATATCTCTTGTTGGCTCAAATGCCATTATCCCGATGTTTTCACGGCTGCTTTGCTAAATAGTCAGCCTATGGGCTTTTATCAGCCTGCCCAAATTGTGATTGATGCTCAAAAGCATGGGGTAGTAGCGAGGCCTGTAGATATTAACCATTCCATGTGGGATAATACGCTGGAAGAAAAGGAAGGCAGGTATTGTGCTTTGCGACTGGGGTTCCGGCAGGTAAAAGGACTAAAAGAGGATGAAATGGAAATGTTAATTTCAGCGCGTGGAAGTGGTTACACAAGTATCAATCAGTTAAGTGATGCGGGTATATCACAGGCTGCTATTGAAAAGCTGACTGACGCAGATGCATTCCGGTCGCTTGAACTTGATCGCAGACAGGCCTTATGGGAAGTGGCGGCCCTGGGTGATAAACCTACCGGAGTGTTTACCGGGCAGCCTTCTGAAAGTGCACAAGAACATCAATTGGTTCTACCTTTTATGACCAAGGCAGAACATGTAGTTCAGGATTATGCTTCTATAGGTTTGTCTTTAAAAGCGCATCCGGTAAGTTTTGTTCGCGAAAAATTGAACTTGCTGCATGTAAAAACAACCGCTGAATTGTCAGGTCTTAAAGATGGGGATTTAGTTAAGGTAGCAGGATTGGTAACAGTCAGACAGCGTCCCGGGACAGCTAAGGGTGTTTTGTTTATTACTATTGAAGATGAAACTGGATTTTCTAACCTGGTGGTTTGGGAAAAGTTGTTTGATAAGTACCGCAAGGAAATACTTCAGTCTAAATTACTTATGGTGGGGGGTAAATTACAGATCGAGGGATTGGTTATCCATGTGATCGTTAACCGCTGCTATAACTTGTCGAAATATTTATCAGACCTGGTACCTGATAAAAATGAAGATGTGCCCGTGCTTTCTTTATCACGTGCTGATGAACGAACCGCATCAATTCCTGATAAACGAAATACTATGCCGGATCAGCATAAAGGACTAGAAAAGGTGTTCCATAAGGGAAGAAACTTTCAATAGAACGTATCAAAGCATCACGGCGCTTTAAATTTTATAAACCCAAAGCGCCGTAGTGACAATATTATTCTCCCCGTTTCAAACCGAATTTCTCGATTTTACTGTACAGGTGACTGCGTTGAATATCAATATCATCCGCTGTTTTCGATACATTCCAGTTATTCTTTTCCAGCTTGAATTTAATATACTCACGCTCAGCATAATCTTTATACTCCTGGAAGTTGGCAAACTGATCAAAATCGGTTTGCGGAGCAGCCGAGGTGCCATTAGATGCAGGAGCAACAGCCGAGGGGTTCGCAAAAGCTTTAACATCGCCGTCCGTAATGATCTTGTCACTTAGAATGATCAAACGCTCCACCATATTCCGTAATTCGCGGATATTGCCGGTCCATGGTAGCCTCTTCAATTCCTCGACAGCTGCTTCGGATATTTTTTTAGGCGGCATGCCATAATCATTGCATATCTCCTCGATAAAATTTTGGGTAAGCATACCGATATCGTCCCTGCGTTCTGAAAGCGGTGGTACGTGGATCAGGATCACGCTTAAACGGTGATATAGGTCCATGCGGAAATTGCCCGCCTCGATTTCTTTCAGCAGGTCTTTGTTCGTTGCAGCAACTACGCGGACATCTACTTCTAGTTCTCTTTCGCCGCCTACCCGGGTTATTTTATTCTCCTGCAAAGCACGCAATACTTTCGCCTGAGCTGAATGGCTCATATCGCCGATCTCATCCAAAAACAGAGTACCTCCGTGAGCGGATTCAAACTTGCCGATACGTTGTTTTACTGCTGATGTAAATGAGCCTTTTTCGTGCCCGAACAATTCACTCTCAATTAATTCTGATGGAATAGCAGCGCAGTTTACTTCGATCAACGGAGCATTAGAGCGGTTTGATTTCTCATGCAGCCAGCGTGCAACCAATTCTTTGCCGCTACCATTTGCCCCGGTAATTAATACGCGGGCATCCGTAGGAGCTACACGTTCAATGGTTTCTTTAATTCTTTGAATTGGTTGCGAGCCGCCCAAGATATCACGGACTTTGGAAACTTTCCGCTTTAAAACTTTCGTTTCCGAAACCAGGTTCCCGCGATCTAAAGCGTTTCTAACTGTGATCAGCAGGCGGTTCAGATCAGGTGGTTTGGAAATAAAGTCGAATGCGCCTTTTTTGCTGGCCTCAACCGCAGTTTCAACCGTTCCGTGACCGGATATCATAATAAAAGGCAGATCGGGTTTTATGGCAAGGCCTTCCGAAAGCACCTCCATGCCGTCCATGCGATTCATTTTGATATCACATAAAACCAGGTCGTAGCTATTTCTTTGGATCAGGTTAAGTCCGTCGATGCCATTATCAACATCTTCAACCTCATAATCTTCGTATTCCAGTATTTCGCGCAGAGTGCTGCGGATCGCCCGCTCATCATCAATAATTAGAATTTTGGCCATGTTTTTTTATAAGTTCAGTAGAATGATAATGTGCTAAGTTATAAAATTGTATAGAAAAGCGAACACTTTTGAAAATAAAAAATAACCCCTTCGCGTTTAAGGAAAGGGGTTATTTTCAGCAGCAAAGCTATAAGCCGGGTTCTGTCAGGTTCTATCATTAATCTGGCCCTGCCATTGCTGACAGGTTCAAGCAACCTACCCATCCTGGCGACCGCCGAAACGATACAGAAGCGAGCAGCTTCATTTCCAGGACCTATTTGGTCTTTCAACTCCTGAGGTTTACCGCGATCCCTGTCGCCAGGAAAAGCCGTGAGCTCTTACCTCACGTTTTCACCCTTGCCCAATCGAAACCAGGCGGTTTATTTTCTGTGGCACTTTCTGTCGCCGGCTGAACGGCGCCTTCCCGTTAGGAAGCAGGATGCTCTGTGTTGCCCGGACTTTCCTCTCATATTGATATGAGCGATAGAACGATTCGCAGTCGCAAAGATAGTTGATTAAGTTGGATTAAGTTGATTGGTTAAGTAGTTATTTGCAACCGGCTAAGCTCTTTTGCACCAATTGCTCATCGATGGTATTTAGTTTATTGCCAAATGAATTACCTACATAGGTTAGCACCTGGGCAATTTCTACGGGAGACAAATCATTAGCAGGCATGGCATCTTCAAAGGTTTTGCCATTTATGGTGATTTGAGCTTTTAAGCCATTTTTGACATAACATGGCAACGAACTTAAATTCTTCCTTAAATAACTTGAATCAGAAAGGGGAGGGATAAGCGCCGATAAACCTTCGCCATTAGTGCCGTGACAATTTTGGCAATGCTGCTGATAAACTAATGCGCCGGATGAGTAATAACGTTTAAACTCTAAATTCTCATCGCTTTGGCAGGCTACAATTGATAAAATAGCCACAAAAGCAATCAAAACACAGCCCAACTTCCAATTCATTGCACAATCATTTGATCGGGTTCGGCCTGGAGAATTTTGATGTCTGATATCAGTTCATCTACTTGTTTGGGGTCAGTACCGTCGTAGGATCCACGTATGCGCTTTTGCTTATCTATCAATACAAAATATCCGGCATGGATGTAACCGCCTGATGCACTGCTATCCTGCTTTACTGCAACCAGGTAATTCTTTTCGGCAATAGTATAAATATCTTCCTTTTTACCCTGCAAAAACCACCATGTATTGCCGCTTATGCCGAGTTTATCAGCATATTTCTTCAAAACCGGTATGCTGTCGTGTTTTGGATCGATGGTATGCGATATGATCTTGAAATTTCCTGTACTCTTAAATGTTTCATACACCTTTAGCATATTGCGATGCATGATCGGACATATAGAAGGGCAGGTAGTAAAAAAGAAATCCACCACATAAATATCTCCATTCAGCGTTTTGTTGCTTATACTATCGCCATACTGGTTAACAAATTTAAACGGCGGAATAGTTTGATAAATGGTATCAGTTACCTGCTTTCCATCAACGGTTTTGGTTACGGGTTGACGATTGCCATAGATAGGTAACGTTTTCTTATCAGAACCGGATTTGCAGGCACTCCATAATAATATAGCCGCAAATCCTATTATTAAAGTGTTTCTCATTTTGATCGGCTTGAGAGGTATTTGGTGGATTCATCAACGGCTGTATTCATTAGCGAATCAACAGACATAATCGCTTTTTTCTGATCGTCATAGTATTTCACGATCTCATCATGCGGTTTATTGGTCACATCCGGATCAAACTTCTGCATCCAGGTTTCCATAGATTCTTCAGCGGCCTTTAATTTTAGTTCCAGGGCCTTCATGTTTGTCTTTTCGGCTGTGTCTTTTGCAGGCAATTTCAACAGGCTGTCTAACGCCATTTTGTTCTTCATGAGCGCCTCATCCTTAGCCATTACTTTATCATGAACCTTAAGGATGTTATTCAGGAGCTCTTTTTCCTGTTTTTTATTATCGGAACAAGCCGTGAAAGCCAGGCTGGCAAGAAGTATTACTGATAGTTTTTTCATATTGATGCGTTTCGGCTCAAAAGTAAGGTTTAAACTGTAAATCTGATATGTGTTATCACTTTTGCCACACAAATAACATATAATCGGTATTTGGCAGATCAGTACCGGCAAGTTTTAAATGCTGACCGGCTTGTGCGCGGTGATGAGTACCATGATTGATCAACTGTGTCAGAATATCGGTTAGTTTAGTTTCAAAATCATCTCCCTTGAAATTTTTATAGTGAATGGACTGGTCGAAATCATTATCATTCAGACTTTCCAGGTAGGCGAGCCATTGCCGGTGATTCTCATTTATCTTCTGTTCAAAAACATCGGCTTTCCAATCGGGCCATGTTGAAGTAATAGTTGCAGGTTTGTTTAAACATCTGTCTAACCATACTTGTTGCACTATCAGTAAATGCGCCATTAGTTCTTCGGCTTTTGCATGATCTTTAGTTTGTAACAACGCAGCGAGGATACGCAGATTAGCATAACGATCATAATGAAGCAGGTGGATAAAGTAGTTTTTCATGACATCAAATGTAATTAACACCACAAATGATTCCATTAGAATAGCGTCTGCTTAAAGTCAACTTTTCAACGCTTGTGCATAACATAAAAATAATGTTGGCATCATGATAAGGTTATATGTATCAATTACTTTTATACTGATTAAATTGATTTGTTATGAAATTCTTTTCAGCAATATTCAGAAGTTTCCGTGAATGGATGATCTTAAAAAGCATGAGATCAACTTTCATTCACTAAACAATTTTATCGGTTTTACTTTTCTATATCCAATTATATTGTACAATTTGGGATTCATATTATTGTCTGCCGTTAAAAGCAAACTATGCTTTTTGATGGCGGTTATCCTGTGTATGGATCAATAACTTATGGATCAATTGAATAAAGCGCTTTTCGGGGAAGATTTTAAGTGGGGAGTATCAACAGCCGCGTTCCAGATTGAAGGGGCATGTGATGTTGATGGTAAAGGAATATCCATTTGGGACGCTTTTACTGCGAAAAAGGGCAAAGTACTGCATGGTCATAAAGCTGACATCGCCTGTGATTTTTATAATAACTACCAGGCAGATATTGACCTCGTCAAAAAACTAAATATCCCAAACTTCCGGTTTTCAATCTCCTGGACACGTGTATTGCCTAACGGAACAGGTGAGGTAAACCAAGCGGGTATTGACTATTATAACCGCGTAATTGATTACTGTATTGCGCAGGGAGTCGAACCATGGGTAACCATTTATCACTGGGACCTGCCGCAGATATTAGAAGATAAAGGCGGATGGACGAACCGGGACATCGTAGGATGGTTTACTGAGTTTGTTGATCTATGCGCTAAAAGTTTCGGCGACAAGGTAAAATACTGGATGGTAATGAATGAGCCCTCGGTATTTTCAGGCGCGGGATATTTTTTTGGAATCCATGCACCTGGCCGTACCGGGTTAAAGAACTTTTTACCGGTTATTCATCATGTTGTGCTGAGTATGGTTGCCGGCGCGAGGAAACTGCGAGAAGTATTGCCTGATGCAGTAATCGGCACTACCTTTTCATGTTCACATATTGAGCCTCGGTCAGATAGCAAACGGGATGTACGAGCGGCTAAAGTAGCTGATGCATTAGTTAATCGCTTGTTTATCGAGCCGGTATTGGGTTTAGGATACCCGATAAGTGACATACCAGTATTGAAAGGCCTGGAAAAATTCTATCAACCTGGCGATGATCAAAATATGGTGTTTGATTTTGACTTTATCGGTTTGCAAAACTATACCAGGGAGATTGTACGATACTCGTTCTTTACGCCATACATCAACGCGAGTTTAGTTAAGGCAAAAGACCGTAATGTAGATATAACCGCAATGGGTTGGGAGGTATATCCTCCGGCCATATATCATGTTATCAAAAAGTTTAATGCATATCCGCAGATCAAAAAAATACTGATCACCGAAAATGGCGCAGCCTTTCCTGATAATTTGATCGAACATGAGGTAAACGATCCGAAGCGCGTTGCTTATTTACAAGATCATTTGAAGCAAGTTCTAAAGGCCAAACAAGAAGGCTGCAGGGTAGAGGGTTATTTTGTGTGGACTTTAACCGACAACTTTGAATGGGCCGAAGGCTATCATCCCCGCTTTGGTTTGATACATGTCGACTTTGACACGCAGAAACGTATAGTCAAATCTTCAGGTAAATGGTATGCTGATTTTTTAAAAGGTTGAAATTAACTCACCTTTTGCTTGCTGGTCTCGGTATCTGGCTCCATTACGATCAGTTCCATCTTCTTGGGTTTCGGTAACCGGATGTGAAAAGTTGTTCCTTTTCCTGGTTTGCTTTCAAACCAGATTTTTCCATGATGTTTCTCGATGATTTGCTTACAGATTGAAAGACCCAAGCCAAATGATTTTTCGCCAATAGTCCCTGCGCGCTTGGCATCGGTAAACATATTGAATACTTTATCCTTCATATCGTCTGGAATACCTATACCATGGTCGATTACAGATATTTGAATATAGCTTGCTTCGTTAACGCATTTTAAATGAATACTTTCACCAACCGGGCTGAATTTTATAGCATTACTGATCAGGTTGCTCACCACACGCCATATCATTTCGCGGTTGATATATAGTTGTTCAACCGTGCTCAATGGATCTAAAATGATTTCCTGGTGTTTCTCAGAAGCTTTGAATCTTAATAATTCGATACTGTTATTCAAAAGCGAATTCACTTCAACCAGTTGTTTTTTCAAATCGGTCGAGGTATTGTTTGTCGCTTCCAATATCTCGTTGATCAGCTCAAGCGTATCGGATGAGGTATCTTTAATAATTTTCAGTTGATATTGCAGATCGGTGTCATAGCCGGTTTCCTCAACCATAATGCTGGTCAATGATGCTATGCCGCCAAGAGGGTTACGTAAATCATGAGCCACAGTGCGTAAAATACGGTCTTTCTCGCGGCTGCTGTTCTTGATCTCATCAATCGCTTTTTCAAGATCTTTCTTTTGAGAATTGATCTCCTGGTTCAGTTTTTTTACAGTGATCACATCCAGTTTTGATCTGCTCCAGTTGCGCCAGATCAGGAAGATGATCGCAATGGACATTATTGCACAAATAACTGCCACAGATAAATAAATCTTCTGCAACTTATTGTTATTGCTCAAATTTTCAATCTCGTGCTGCTTTTCAAAATTTGCCAGTTGCTGCGTTACATCACTTTCCTTTAAAGTGCTTAGCCTCCGGATAGTGGAATCTTTTAACGTATTATAGTTTTGGATATAAGTGAGCGCTTTAACAGCATCTTTTTTCTCCAGGTAATAGGCCCCCATCAACCTGTTCCAGTCAGTTTCAGCTTCGGGATTGCTTACAATATCTAATTGCTTACGAAGACTTGCTAATTGCTTGTGTAAAGAGTCAGTTTTATGCTGATTAAAGTAGATTTGAGCTAACTTTATTTGTGATGATTCTGCATCACGATTGTCACCACCTTTTCTCAAATTAATAGCAATGCTTTTTCTTAACAATCCTTTCGCCTGATCATATTGCTTATTAATAATCAGCGCCTCCGCCTTGTTCCCATAAACTACTGCACGGGCCATCTCCAGCATATCAGCCCGGTTTTTGAAGCGTTCGTTGTTGCTCTCGATAAATGCCAGCGTCTTATCAAAATAAAATACCGCACTATCAATTTTGCCGCAATGTTTATAGCTTATGGCAATATTATCAAGTAATTCCTGTTTGCGGTAAAATGCAGGGAAATCGTCTTTGCCATCATCAGGCACTTGCAGGCTTTGTGCATAACTGTCTTTAAAATATTGTGCAGCCTGTTTGTAGCGGGCCTGTTTATACATGATCATACCCATGCGATAGGTATAATCTGCCAGTGATCGTTTATTTAAATAATTCCTGGCGATAAGATAACCCTGGAAATAACACTGGTAGGAATCATTGAACTGGTTCAGGTTAAAATAGGCATCGCCTTTTGCATAATTAGCCTCGGCAAAGTTAGATACATATTGCTGCTTGCTTGCGCTTTGCTGCGCGATAGAAAGCATGCTATCTGCAAAAGTAAGCGCCAGCTTATAATTGCCTTTGGTATTTTTCTGATAAACGTAATGAAAACCAAAATATCGGAACCGGTCGTTTAGATTAGGTTTTTTGATATGTGTATAAGCTGAGTCAAGGTAGTAAATGCCGCGGGCTGGCTGGTTGAAATCAAAATAGTGGGAAGTGTTCTTGAATATCGGCTTAAATGCGTCGGAATACTCGTTAGCTTCTATGTTTTTCTTATTACATGAGATGATAAGAAATGAGAAAAAATACAAAAATAAGCTTGCAATACACATACTTACGGTAAGTGTAAACGACTTATTTTTAGTTTTTGATAAAAGCATCAATAGAGATTCCTAACCGCTCACTTATACGGTGAACGGGAGGAATTAGTTATGATTAGGTGTGCTTTTTAAAGAACCAGCGAAAATGTTACTTAAAGGCATCTTCACCGGTAATATCCATCCCGGTTATTAGTAAATGGATATCATGTGTGCCCTCGTAAGTAACCACTGATTCGAGGTTCATCATGTGGCGCATGATTGAATATTCGCCGGTAATGCCCATGCCTCCTAAAATTTGTCTTGCGTCGCGGGCTACATTGATTGCGATCTCCACACTATTGCGTTTACCCATCGATATCTGGGCAGGAGTGGCCCGATTTTCGTTCTTTAATGTTCCCAAACGCCAAACTAAAAGCTGAGCTTTGGTTATTTCGGTGATCATTTCGGCCAGTTTCTTTTGCTGTAACTGGAAACCTGCTATTGGTCTGCCGAATTGTACGCGTTCTTTAGCATAACGTAAAGCCGTATCATAGCAATCCATCGCTGCACCTATTGCACCCCAGGCGATTCCATAGCGAGCTTGATTTAGACAGCCCAGCGGGCCTTTCAAGCCTGAAACATTTGGGAAAATATTTTCTTTCGGAACTTTTACGTTGTCAAACACCAGCTCGCCTGTAGCAGAAGCCCGTAACGACCATTTATTATGAGTTTCCGGTGTGCTGAAGCCTTCCATACCACGTTCTACAACCAAGCCACGGATTTTTCCGCTCTCATCTTTTGCCCAAACCACTGCGATGTCTGCAAATGGAGAGTTAGAGATCCACATCTTAGCGCCATTTAAAATATAATGATCGCCGGCATCTTTAATGTTGGTTACCATGCCGCTCGGGTTGGAGCCGTGGTCAGGTTCTGTTAAACCAAAGCAACCCATTAGTTCGCCGGTTGCCAGTTTGGGCAGGTATTTCATTTTTTGCTCTTCAGAACCGTAAGCATAAATCGGGTACATCACCAAAGAGCCTTGTACAGATGCTGTTGAACGTATACCCGAGTCGCCACGCTCGATTTCCTGCATGATAATGCCGTAGGAAATATAATCTAATCCAGCACCGCCATATTCTGTCGGTATGGTCGGTCCGAAGGCACCTATTTCAGCTAATCCTTTTAATAATTGTTTTGGAAATTCTGCTTTTTGGGCATAATCCTCAATAATCGGACTTACTTCTTTTTTCACCCAGTCGCGCACAGAAGCACGAATCAGTTTGTGCTCGTCAGTCAATAATTCGTCAACAAGGAAGTAATCAGGAGCTTCAAATAGATCTGTTTTGGCCATAAAAATGAAATAATTGGTGCCTCAAAGATAGAGAATTAGTTGATTAAGTTGCTGGGGGTAAGCTGTTGATTAAGTTGATAAAAAATCAATAACTCAATCAACCTTTCAACTTAATCCAACTCAATCAACTAAATTTGACCCATGATCACAGTAGCAATACACGGCGCTGAGTTTTTTGCAAAACACGGGTATTATCCCGAAGAACAACTTTTGGGCTGCAAGTTTTTGGTAGATATTACAGTTGATTTTACCCCAGCGGGCGAACTTAAAAAGGATAGCCTGGCCAATACGGTAAATTATGAGCAGTTGTACAATATTGCCAATAACCAGATGCAGCACCCGAGGAAATTAATAGAAACTTTGGGAGAAGCTATCATTAGCGATATCAAAACCGAATATCCTTACATCGAAAAGGCCGAGGTAACTATTAAAAAGAAGCATCCGCCAATGCCCGGGCCGGTTGATCATACAAGCGTTACAATTACCTATACAAAACCATAAAATGGAGTTTAATAAAATAACCGCTGAGCTGTTATCGGCCATCAAAGCAATTGTAGGCGACGATGCTGTGATTTCGCAGCACGAGGGGATGGAAAAATACAGCCACGACGAGACGGAAGACTTGACTTATTACCCTGAAGTTGTGGTAAAGCCCGGATCAGCAGAGGAAATATCTGTTCTGATGAAGCTTTGCAACCAGAATATGATACCTGTAACACCAAGAGGAGCGGGAACTGGGTTAAGTGGTGGTGCACTAGCTATTAAAGGTGGTGTGTTGTTGTCGATGGAGCGGTTCAATCAAATTTTAAATATAGATGAGGAAAACTTGCAAGCCACAGTTGAACCTGGAGTGATTACCGAGGTTTTTATAGATACCGTTGCTGAGAAAGGCTTGCTTTATCCTGTTGATCCGGCAAGTAAGGGTAGTTGCTTTATTGGTGGTAATGTATCTCATGGATCAGGAGGCCCAAGAGTGGTTAAATATGGCACTATACGGGAATATATTCTGAACCTGCAGGTTGTTTTGCCTAATGGTGAGATCATCTGGACAGGCGCTAATACTTTAAAATATGCCTCAGGGTATAACCTGACGCAATTGATGATTGGCTCAGAAGGTACTTTAGGGATCATTACCAAAATAGTGGTTAAGCTGGTTCCCAAACCTACGCAGGATGCTTTGCTGCTGGCTTCGTTCGCAAATAATGAGTCGGCAAGCGCCGCAGTGTCGGCTATATTCAGGGCTGGTATTGTTCCATCAGCCTTAGAGTTTATGGAACGAAGAGGAGTGGAGTGGGTAAAAGAACATGATGATATCAGCTTTGATCTGAAAGATGATATACAGGCTTTCTTGCTTATCGAGGTGGATGGCACCAACCAGGATGTGATATTTTCTGATTGTGAAAAAATCAATGAAGTATTAGAGCAGTTTGATTGCCGCGATGTTTTGTTTGCTGATTCATCGGCCCAAAAAGAAGAGCTTTGGCGATTGCGCCGTACGATGGCTGTTTCTGTAAAATCGAACTCTATTTATAAGGAAGAAGATACCGTAGTGCCTCGCGCGCAGCTCCCTCAATTAATTAAAGGGATAAAAGAGATAGGTGCTAAATATGGCTTTGAATCAGTTTGTTATGGACATGCAGGTGACGGTAATGTACACGTAAATATTATCAAAGGCAATATGAGTGACGATGCCTGGCATAATCAGCTAAAGGATGGCATCCGCGAGATATTTGAACTGACAGTATCCTTAGGTGGAACACTTTCCGGTGAGCATGGTATCGGCCTTGTTCAAAAAGAGTTTATGCCGATTAAATACACTGATGCTCATTTTGCTTTGTGGCGTGGTATTAAGGGTGTTTTCGATCCTAACGGCATACTCAATCCCGGCAAAATATTTTAGAACACGATTCTGGGATTCGAAGGATTTTAAAGATTGATTTTATAAATTTAAAGTTGGTTTGAAAAGTTTAGAGTTTGACATATCTCAAAGTGACCTTATAAAGGTGGCCATAGCAGTGTTCTGCGGATCTGTTATGGGTTTGGAGCGTCAGTATAAAAACAAAACAGCCGGCTTCAGAACTATAATTCTTATTTGTCTTGGATCTACCATCTTCACAATGATTTCGCAGCGTGCGGGGCAGGGGGTGAATATTAACCTGGTTACTGGCGTGGGTTTTATTGGTGCAGGTGTAATATTCAAGGATAATATTTCGGTAAACGGACTCACAACTGCGGCAGTAATATGGGTGGCAGCAGCCATAGGGATGGCCAATGGTTCGGGAAATTATATGCTTGCTATCATTTCCACTTTTGTAACGGTAATCGTATTACTGCTTTTTCATCTATTTGAAAACTACCTGGATAAGATCCATCATGAAAAGCTTTTATCACTGGTATTTGACAGTGATGATTTTGAAAACCTGCAAATGGTGGAAAATATTATTGATAAACAGAAACTAAAGGCGCAGGTAAGATTGGTGAATAAGAAAGATGGCTGTTTACAAGCGGTTATTTTTGTTACCGGCCATAAAAATCACGTCGCCAAATTGGATGAAACGTTGTTGACAATAAAGCAATTAAAGTCGTTTTAGCGCTTTGTCGCTTTAAATCATTTGCACATCTGCATATCCACGCATCTGCACATTTAGTTGGTGTTCAATATCATCCTCGGTTCGTCATAAGCAATCATCCTGTTGCGCTGTTCAGACGGAATTTTTACTGATTTGTGAACATTATAATCATAGCTGATGCAAACAGTTTTTCCTGTAGTACAAATCTCCTCGGTTTCGCCGGTGATCTTCACTAATACATGCATTACATCAAAACTACTGTTGCCTATGCGCGTTGTGCGTACATAGCAGGCAATCTCATCATTCCTTAAAATTGGTTTCAGGTAGTTGATTTCTGAACGCGCCAGTATAATGCCGTTATTATTCCAATCCCACTTTACCACATCCTTCCAGTAGTTTGATCGTGCTATTTCGAAGTAGGTTAAGTAGATCGCATTATTTACGTGTCCATAAGCATCCAGGTCGGAGAAACGTATGGGGATAATGGTTTTGTATTTATAATCTGCTAGATTTTCACTCATTTTATGTCATTATGTCTGTCTAAAATTAAATCAAACAGACATAATGTCTTAAATTGATGTTTTTTAGCCATTGGTACAACAGTTGACTTATCCTTGACGAAGTTAATAAAACTACAATAAGAAATTCTGGAGGATATAAATTATGACACTTGTAAAATTTAATAACGGTCACCGTAATGCAGTAAACCCTTGGTTTAATGATGTATTCAATTCTTTGATAAACGATTCAACTTTGAACGACAGGTTTGTCACCAAAACACCTGCCGTAAATATTGCTGAAACTGAAAACGAATTCCACATCGAATTAGCTGCACCTGGCTTAAAGAAAGAAGACTTTAAGATCAGCATTGATAAAAACGTACTGAGCGTGTCTGCTGAAAAGAAAGCCGAAAATGTTGAAGAAGGCAAGAAATACAGCAAACGCGAATACAGTTACACATCATTTGTAAGGTCATTTACCTTACCTGAAGTAGCTGACCAGGCCAAAATTGAAGCTGAATATACCGACGGTATTTTGAAGCTGAATGTGGCTAAAAAAGAAGAAGCTAAGATCCAAAGCAGAGAGATCTCTGTAAAATAATTTTTCCCGGGTGCCGAGAGCAGTGAGATTAAATGTTGTGATTTGGTGAAGGGCTTGAGGCCCCGGAAAAATATAAAAGGCCCGAAAGTATAACGACGCTTTCCGGCCGATTTTAGAAGGTCGTTTTCATAAGTAAGTTGTTGGTTTAGTTTGATTAGGCCGTTCCGGATTCCGGAGCGGCCTTTTTTATGCGTGTCAGGATTTTCCTTTTATTAGCCTCACAATCCACACCAGGATAACTGCGCCTATAAATGCAGTAATCAGGTAGCCAATACTCCCGGCGAAATGGATGCCTAACCATGCTAAAACATGACCGCCAAGCCATCCGCCGACGAGGCCTAATATAATATCAACAATAATTCCGTAACCATCGCCTTTCATTACCTGACCGGCAAGCCAGCCCGCAATGCCGCCTAACAGAAGTACCCATAATAAACTCATGATCTTTTAATTTAAGTGTGACAAGAAATAAATTGATAATTGGTATGATCTAATATACCTATACAGTTCGTATTATCAAATATGTTTATTTGTTGATGATGATCTTGTCAAAACCGTTCATGAGCGTTCACGACGGTGAACGTGAGCACCCGTATAATTAGTTTCGCATATTAATATACTGCAACGGCTGACCGAAATCTTCCTTCCGGCAAAGACTAATTACAGATTGCAAGTCGTCAATCTTTTTGGCCTGTACACGTACCTGGTCATCCATAATAGACGCTTGTACTTTAAGGCCGCTGTCTTTTATCTTTTTGACAATTTTTGAAGCTGTAGTTTTATCTATGCCTTCTTTGATCTTAAGTTCCTGGCGTATCATATTACCAGAGGCATATTGCTCTTTGCCGTCATCCAGAACAGAAGGATCTATACTCTGCTTCACCATGCGGCTGATAATCGAATCTTTAATGGCTTTCAACCGCATGTCGTTCTCGGTCACGATCGTGATCTGGTTTGTTTTCTTATCCAGGTCAATAGTGCTTTTTGAATCGTGAAAGTCATAACGGTTCAGAATTTCCTTCTTGGCGGTATTGATGGCGTTGTCCAGTGTTTGTCCGTCTATTTTACTTACGATGTCGAATGATGGCATAATCGGAGTTGTTAATTGTACAAATTTATATTCCTTTACAACAAATGGTATATAAACTTCATGTTAGTTTATTTCAATCTGTTTTGTATGTAAATTGTATATAGTAAAATAGTCGCTATTTAAAGTTTAGTTAATATTAACTTAACAAATAAATAGGCAGTTTTGTAAGCAAGGCTTTTCGGGGTCGTATTTATATGGATATTAAAAAGATACCTTTAATCAATAGGGAGATCAGCTGGTTATACTTCAACGACAGAGTTTTACAGGAAGCCTCTGATCCGACGGTCCCGTTAATTGACAGAATACGTTTTTTGGCGATTTTTTCATCCAACCTGGATGAGTTCTACCGCGTACGCGTTGCTACTATGAGTCGCCTGGCCAACCTGAATGAAAAAGCTAAAGAAGTGTTGGGTTATAATCCCAAGAAAATACTCAACCAGATAAAGAACGTAGTTGTAAAGCAGGAACGTAAGTTTAATAACTTGTACGAGAATATCATTGTAAAGCAACTGGCCGAAGAAAAGATATTCCTTCTGAACGACAAACAACTGAATGTAACCCGCGGTGCTTTTGTAAAGAACTACTTCCGCGAACGCTTACTGGCTACGCTGGTTCCCATCATGCTTGATGAAGCACAGGCATTTCCGGAATTGAGGGATAGAGCGATATATTTCTTTGTAAAATTGACAACCGGTAAAAAATCGCGATACGCACTGATTGAGATTCCGGATAATTTATCACGGTTTCTGGTGCTGCCAGATACCAATAATCTGAAGTTTATTATTCTGCTGGACGATATTATCCGCTACGCACTGGAAGATATTTTCTTCATTTTTGATCATGATACGATTGAGGCATATTCAATCCAGTTAACGCGTGATGCGGAACTCGATCTGGATAAGGAAGTAAGCGAGAAGTTCATAGATGCCTTAAGCAAAAGCTTGCAGAAACGGAAGAAAGGCAAGCCCATGCGTTTGCTTTACGATACCGATATGCCGTTGGAGATGGTGACCTACCTGGTAAGTAAAATGGGTATACATGCCGAAAACCTTATTCCGGGTAACCGCCATCAGAACTTTAAGAATTTTATCAATTTCCCAAATGTAGGCAGGCCTGAACTGGAGTACACACCATATCCGCCGCTGCCGGTAGATGGTTTATCGTTTGGTAAGAGTTTGATGGGTATGATCGCTCAGAAAGATTACATGGTAAGCACGCCTTACCAGTCGTTTGATTATATCATCCATTTTTTACGCGAAGCGGCTATCGATCCGAAAGTAAAAGAGATCAGCATTTCACTATATCGCGTTGCAAGCAATTCAAGAATTATTCACGCGCTTATCAATGCAGCCAAGAACGGCAAGAAAGTAAACTGTTTAATGGAGTTACGTGCCCGCTTTGACGAGCAAAATAATATTACCTACAGCAGCAGGTTGGAAGAAGAAGGTGTGAATGTGCTCTACGGTATAAGTGGTTATAAAGTGCACTCTAAAATATGCCTGGTTACCCGTACCGAAAAGGGTAAGCCGGTTAACTATGCATTCCTTTCGACCGGTAACTTTAATGAAAGCACTGCCAGGATATATGCCGATCATACTTTATTTACTGCGAACAAAAAATTGACTGATGATCTGGCCGAGGTTTTCAAAGCCTTGAAACAAAATCAGTTCGCCAAAGGACTGAAGCATCTGATTGTTTCACCAATCGATTCGCGCCCTGCAATTTATAAGCTGATAGACAACGAGATAAAGAGTGCAAAAGCGGGTAAACCAGCTTACATGATCCTGAAAATGAATAGCCTTGCTGATGAGCAGATCATTACAAAACTATACCAGGCAAGTAACGCGGGAGTAAAGATCAAAATGATCATCAGGGGGATGTGTTGCCTGGTGCCGGGAGTAAAAGGTTTTAGCGAAAATATTGAAGTAATCAGCATAGTAGATAAATACCTGGAGCATGCGCGGGTTCATATATATTGCAATGGCGGCAAGGAGTTAATTTACCTGACTTCCGCTGATTTTATGACCCGCAATATTGATAACAGGGTGGAGGTTGGCTTCCCGATATATGATGAAGAATTGAAGAAAGAAATCAGGGAGATTATCAATATTCAATTAGAGGATAATACCAAAGCCCGCGAGATCAACAGCCAGAACAATAACAAATATCACAAAACGCACAGCGATATTCCTTGCCGTGCACAAATAGACATTTACAACTACCTTAAATACAAGACTTAATACTTTTAAAATTGAGATACGCCGCTATAGATATTGGTTCGAACGCTGTAAGATTGCTTATAGCTGATATTATTGAAAACAACGATTCTGTTTCATTCAAAAAAAATACGCTAGTAAGGGTGCCGTTGCGTTTGGGCGATGATGCCTTCCTGCAACAGTTTATTTCGGAAAGAAAAGCTGCTGACCTGGTGAAAACCATGATCGCATTCCGTAACCTGATGGATGTTTACAAAGTATCTGACTATATGGCTTTCGCAACATCTGCCATGCGTGAGGCTAAGAATGGCGCTGATATTGTAAGAACCATGAAAGAGCAGGCCGATATCGACCTGGAGATAGTTACCGGGCAAAAAGAAGCGAAGATCATTTACACCAACCACGCTGAGCAAAGTATTGATAAGAGCAAAAACTATCTTTATATTGATGTTGGAGGCGGCAGTACCGAATTGTCGTTGTTTACTGAAGGTAAATTAGAGGCTTCCCGGTCGTTCAATATTGGTACAATACGGATATTAGATAATCAGGATAAAGAAGAAACCTGGAACGAAATGCGGGACTTTATCCGGGATCACACCAAACATTTCAAAAGTATTAATGGCATAGGAACAGGTGGAAATATTAACAAACTATACCGTTTATCGGAAGAAAAAAATGCAGCGCCGCTGACCTTTGTTAAGTTAAAATCACTATATAGTTACCTTAATTCTTTTTCGCTAAAGGACCGTATTAACGTGCTGGGCCTCAACCAGGATAGGGCAGACGTGATCATTCCGGCATGTGAAATATACCTGTCTGTAATGAAATGGGCCAATATCAAGGCCATCTATGTCCCGAGTGTAGGATTGGTTGATGGTATCATTCAAATTTTGATCGAAAAAAACTTTTCAAGTAACGATTAAAAATATTTTAAGAAATTGTTTAAAAATTAAAAAACTGTTTATACATTTGTAGTGCCCTCTCATAGGGCATGTTTTTCATAGGTAGATGTAGGGTCGAGTACGTGTATTCGACCCTTTTTTGTGCGCCTGATTTTAATCCGTAGCTTTGTTTCGATGTCAAAAAGAAAAATCGTAGTTGCCATTACAGGTGCCAGCGGTGCTATTTATGCCCAATTATTACTTCAAAAACTGCAACAATTAAGCGCTCAGATTGCCGAAGTTGCTATTGTGATGTCGGATAATGCCAAACAAGTATGGCAATTTGAGTTGGATAATACCGACTACGATAAACTTCCTTATAAAATATACGCTAAGAACGATTTCATGGCGCCATTCGCGTCAGGATCAGCGCGTTTTGATACAATGGTGATCATTCCGTGTTCTATGGGAACTCTTGGTCGCATAGCCAGTGGAACATCTGATGACCTGATTGCGCGCTCTGCCGATGTGATCCTGAAAGAACGCCGAAAACTGATACTGGTGGCCCGTGATACGCCACTCAACCTAATCCATATCCGCAATATGGCTACTATTACCGAAGCTGGCGGCGTTATTTGTCCAGCTGTACCATCTTTCTACAGCAAACCCAAAAGCATTGAAGAAGTAGCGATGACAGTGGTGAACCGGGTAATCGATCTAATTGGTTTGGATAACGACAGTTACCGCTGGAGCGAATAGATGATGTGGATTGTTTGTCAAAAAGCACCTAATCACTGATCTCTAATCAACTAATCTCTAATTTTCTTACCTTTGCGCCGCAAATGAATAAGAAAGTCGCATTTTATACATTAGGCTGCAAGCTTAACTATTCGGAAACATCAACCATAGGTCGCTTGTTTAGCAAGGCGGGTTTCGATACGGTTGATTTTACCGATACGCCCGATGTATATGTGATCAATACCTGTTCTGTTACCGAAAATGCAGATAAAAAGTGCAAAAAGGTAGTTAAAGAGGCATTGAAGATTTCTCCTAATGCATATGTGACTATTGTTGGTTGCTATGCGCAGCTCAAACCAAAAGAAATTTCCGAAATACCTGGCGTTGATATGGTTTTGGGTGCAGCAGAGAAATTCCAAATTATCGATCATATTACCGATCTGACCAAACAGCCAAAAGCTTTGGTTTACAATCAGCCAGTATCTGAGGCCAATCAATTTGTTTCTTCTTATTCATTTGGCGACCGTACCCGTACATTCTTAAAAGTGCAGGACGGTTGCGATTATTCATGCTCTTTCTGCACTATTCCGCTTGCACGTGGTGCCAGCCGTAGCGATACTATTCAACATGTATTGGAGCAGGCCCAACAGATTGTTGCTTCCGGCGTAAAAGAAATTGTTCTTACTGGAGTTAATTTGGGTGATTTTGGTATCCGTGATGGTAATCGTGAAGATAAGTTCTTCGATCTGGTAAAAGCACTGGATGAAGTAGAGGGTATAGAAAGAATTCGTATATCATCTATCGAGCCGAATCTGCTGACTGATGAGATCATTGAGTTTGTGGCTAAATCAAAACGCTTCATGCCACATTTCCATATTCCGCTACAGTCAGGAAATAATAAGATATTGGGCCTGATGCGTCGTCGGTACAAAAGAGAATTGTATTCCGATAGGGTAGTCAAAATAAAAGAACTGATGCCGGATTGCTGCATTGGTGTTGATGTGATTGTCGGTTTTCCAGGCGAGACACGTGAGGATTTTATCGATACTTATAATTTCCTGAATGAATTAGATGTGTCTTACCTGCATGTTTTCACCTATTCTGAAAGAGAAAATACACTGGCCGCTGAAATGAGCAACCCCGTTCCTGGCTCTACGCGTGCCGACAGAAGTAAGATGCTGCACATATTATCGGATAAAAAACGCCGCGCATTTTACGAAACACAGCTTAACAAAACTGAAAAAGTATTATTTGAAGGCGATATTAAAGACGGCTTTATGCATGGCTTCACCCGTAACTATGTGAAGGTAAAGGCCAAATATGATCCTGTACTGGTTAACGAATTAAAGTCAGTTCATTTAACAAATATTTCATCTGACGGTGATGTGGAGATTACCGAAAGCGAAGAATTATTGGTGCATTAATTTTATATTCGCTGCAAACTAACATCTATGTTTCCAACCCTTAGTTCCCTCATTCAATATTTTACAGGCCTCGATATTCCGTTACCCATACAAACCTTTGGTTTTTTTGTGGCTTTTGCGTTCCTGGGAGCTTACTGGGCCTTTACACAGGAATTTAAACGTAAAGAGAAACTAGGTTATGTGCACCCGTTGCAACGTACCATTACTGTTGGAGAGCCAGCTTCTTCAGGTGAATTGATCGCAAATGGCATATTCGGATTCATTTTAGGTTATAAATTGGTTGACGCTGCTGTTAACTACCATAAGCTTCTGGAAGATACACAAGGATTTATTTTATCCGGAAGAGGCAATTTTATTGGTGGTATAATTGGCGCTGCGGTTTTTGCATACTGGGCTTACTATGAAAAGAAAAAGCAGGTGTTACCTCAGCCTGTTACTAAGCAAGTAACCGTTCATCCACACGAATTAATGGGCAGCATATTGCTTTGGTCTGCTATTTTCGGCTTTGCGGGAGCTAAATTATTTAATGCATTAGAAAACTGGGACCAGTTTATGGCCGACCCTGTGGGTATGCTGATCGGCTTTGCAGGATTAACCTTTTTTGGTGGATTAATATGCGGCGGCGCAGCAGTTTTATACATAGCCAATAAAAACGGAGTTAAACCGTTAACTATGCTGGATATCGGTGCACCGGGCATGATGTTATCTTACGGCATTGGTCGTATTGGATGCCAGATGTCGGGCGATGGTGATTGGGGTATAAACAATCTGAACCCGAAACCACATTGGTTAAGCTGGGCACCAGATTGGATGTGGGGATTCAAATTTCCGCACAATGTGAATGAGGTTGGCGTGAGTATAGCTAATTGTACAGGAAAGTATTGCAAAGAATTGCCTGTGCCGGTTTATCCTACATCATTTTACGAATGTATTGTTTGTATACTCTTGTTTTTCTTTTTGTGGAGTATACGCGATAAAATAAAAGCACCAGGCGTTATGTTTGGTATTTATATGATCCTGGCAGGAGTGGAACGTTTCCTCATCGAATTAATCAGGGTTAATACGAAATATCATATTGGCGGATTAGAATTTACGCAAGCTGAATTAATTTCAGTTATATTAGTACTAGGAGGAATAATTTTGATAGCCGTAGCTAAACGAAATTCAAAACAATTGACCACAACAGCGAATGGTTAGCCAGGTTTTACAGCACAGACTGGTAAAAAACCAGGTTTTCAGATTTGTATTTTCAGCCGGGGTGGGGTTTTTGGTAGATATTTCTGCTTTTTACCTATTATATCATAATTTGCTAAGCCAGCATACCTACAGGGTATTTTCTTTTACCGTTCGTAATTTCTCGCTTTCCCTGGCTATTTCATTTTTCCTTGGTGTGGTCGTGAATTTCCTGATCACTAAGTTTTTGGTCTTTCACGAATCCCAGACCAAATCATCTAAACAGTTCATTAGGTTTGTTTTGGTGGCTATCATTGGTTTTTTTGCCAATCTGACTGTAGTTAAGTTCCTGATCCAGGATATGGACGTTTATCCGCCTTATGCCCGTGTAATCGCAGCGTTAAGTTTATTCTTTGCGAGCTACTTTATACATAAGGTATTCTCGTTCAGCTTATCTTTGCGGCATGCATCTTGAAAAACTAACTCACGAAGTAATTCGTGTTGCCAAACAGGCCGGAGATTTCATCCGGCAGGAACGTAAAAATTTTGATCCAAATAAGATAGAATATAAAGGTCTGAACGACCTGGTATCCTACGTTGATAAAACCGCAGAAAAGATCATCGTAACCGAGTTGGAAAAGGCCTTGCCTGAAGCAGGCTTTATCACCGAAGAAAAAACTACCACAAAAATAGGCGAACGATATAATTGGATCATCGATCCGCTGGATGGCACCACCAATTTTATACATGGCGTTCCAAGCTTCTCTGTAAGCATCGCACTGAAAGAATACGATGAATTGATATTGGGCGTAGTTTATGAAATCAATCTCGACGAGTGTTTTTATGCCTGGAAAGGTGCACCTGCTTATTTGAACGGTAAAGAAATAAAAGTAAGCAATAACCCAACTGTAGGTGGTAGCTTGATAGCAACCGGATTTCCTTATTATGATTTTGAAAAGCAGCCGGCTTACATTGCTCTATTTACCGAACTGATGAAAAGCTGTCACGGTTTACGCAGGCTGGGTTCAGCAGCAGTCGATCTGGCTTATACCGCTTGTGGTAGGTTTGAGGCGTTTTATGAATACAATTTAAATCCCTGGGATATTGCGGCTGGTGTAGTGATTGTTAGGCAAGCCGGGGGAAACGTTGTTAATTACCATGGCGGCGATGAAGTGCTTAATTCCCGTCAGTTATTGGCAACCAATGGGAAGATAACCGAGGAAATGCTGGAGATTATTCAGAAATACTTTAATTAAAAGCACGAATTACAGAATTGATTCAGACGGTGCTAACTAAAAGCAAATTGCACGAATAAATTCTATTTAGAACTCAATTCGTGCAATTCGGTATAATTAGAAAAACTCGTGTCAATATTTACATAGCTTCCGAAACTACCTCGGTAACTTCAGGAACCATTCTTTTTAACAGGTTTTCAATACCTGCCTTAAGGGTAACAGTAGATGAGGGGCATCCGCTGCATGAACCACGAAGCTCGACAGTTACCACACCATCTGTGAATGACTTATAAGCAATAGCACCGCCATCCTGCTCCACAGCCGGGCGAACGTAATCCTGTAATATCTGTTGTATTTTGATCTCTGCTTCAGTGCCTTCAAACTCCACTTCCTGCTGCTCTTCGATCTGAACTTTATATTCGGCTTCCACAGCGCCTTTTACAAATTCTTTCACAATTGGTTCCAGGTCGTTCCAGTCGCTGCCTTCAGTTTTAGTTACTGTAACAAAGTTGCTGGCAAAGAAAACTCCGTTTACAAACGAGAATTTATACAACTCTTTTGCAAAAGGAGAATGTTCAGCACTTTCCTTTGTAGGATAATCAACACTACCATTGATCAGCAACTTGTTCACGATGAACTTCATAGTTGCCGGGTTTGGAGTCGATTCGGTATATACGTTGATATTCATTTTAATTCTAAATTAATGGATAACAAAGTTAGACAGCTTTTTGATTACTTTCAATAGGCTGAGTTGTTATGACTGCACTATGACTATCTAAATACCAGTGTAAGTAGACGGGCTAATCTTCTTAATCTCCGCCTTTATCTCATTACTTACCTGCAAGGTCTCCACAAACTCAGCTATAGTTTCAGCATTGATAGCAGCATTGGTGCGAGTTAATTCCTTTAAAGCTTCGTATGGATTAGGATAACCCTCACGGCGTAAAATGGTTTGTATCGCTTCTGCCACTACTGCCCAGTTTGCTTCTAAATGTGAATTGATTGCAGGCTCATTCAACAATAATTTATTTAAACCCTTTACAGTCGATTTAATTGCGATCAACGTATGCGCTACAGGAACGCCGATATTACGTAACACTGTCGAATCGGTTAGATCGCGCTGCAAACGGGAGATAGGCAACTTACCAGCAAGATGTTCAAATAAAGCGTTAGCAATACCCAAGTTACCTTCAGAATTTTCAAAATCGATCGGGTTTACCTTGTGCGGCATAGCTGATGATCCTACTTCTCCGGCTTTTATTTTCTGCTTGAAGTAATTCATGGAGATGTATGACCAAATATCCCTGTCCAGATCGATCAGGATGTTATTGATCCTCTTTAATGCATCACATTGAGCAGCAAAATTATCATAATGCTCTATCTGCGTAGTAAACTGAGAACGGCTAAGACCTAATATATCATTCACAAAATGATCACCGAATTTTTTCCAGTCAATTGACGGATAGGCAATATTATGCGCATTATAATTACCGGTAGCTCCGCCAAATTTTGCTGAATAAGGCACTTGCTTTAACAAATAAAGCTGATTCTCCAAACGCTCAATAAATACCTGGATCTCTTTTCCTAAGCGTGTTGGAGATGCCGGTTGACCATGCGTATGTGCCAGCATAGGTAATGTAGCCCATTCAGCAGCGTAACTTTTTAGCAGATCAACGAGCTCCGTAATAGCAGGCAGATAAGCTTCATCAATAGCCAGTTTGAAGCTATATGGGATGGATGTATTATTTATATCCTGCGAGGTAAGTCCAAAGTGGATGAACTCTTTATACTTTTCAAGACCCAGTTTATCGAACTCTTTTTTGATGAAATATTCAACAGCTTTTACATCGTGATTGGTGATCTTTTCTATGTCCTTTATGGTCTGCGCATCATTTTCTGAAAAATTCCTATAAATGTCGCGTAACTTTTTTGATACTTTTTTATCAAAATCCTGAAGCTGTGGCAAAGGATATTCGCACAGGGCTATAAAATATTCGATTTCAACAAATACCCTGTATTTGATAAGTGCGTATTCTGAAAAGTAACCGGCCAACCCGGCTGTGGTATTGCGGTACCGGCCATCAATGGGAGAAATTGCCGAAAGCGGAGTGAGCGTCATGTAGTGCTAATTTTCGGCAAAGGTAGCAAAAATCAGTGGCAGTTTTGAGTTGCAGTAGCAGTCTTACAAGTATGATATTCAGGTTTTAGTGCCACTGCCACTTACAACTGCTACTTGTTCTTAAAATGTCTGGGAACTGTCATTTATTTAGGAAACTTTGAAATCAAAAAATGTTTCCATAGTTTTGACCCATTAAGTCAATGAGTCAAACAGAGAGAATAATTTTAGGCGGTGAGGAGCTTTTTTTAAAGGCAGGGATCAAGAGCGTCACGATGGACGACATCGCCAAACACCTGGGAATGTCTAAAAAGACCATCTACCAGTTTTTTAAAGATAAAAACGAACTGGTGATAGCCTTGGTGCAGAAGAAACTGAAGGAAGATGAAGATCAGATGGCGGACATCGTGAGCAAATCGGGCAATGTGATAGAGGGAATGATCAACATGATGAAATGCTCTGAGGAAATTTTCTCGAGGATCAACCCGATAGTGATACACGATATGCAGAAATATCATCCTGATGCATGGAAACAGTTTCAGAACTTCAAATCAGGGGTGATAGTTCAAACGCTCGAAGAACTTCTAAAAAAAGGGATTGAGCAGGGTTATATAAGGCCTGATATTGACGTAAAGGTAATTGCAAGAATGAGGATGATACAAGTAGAGATGGGATTTAATACAGCCATCTTCCCGCATTCAGAATTCAATGTATGGAAAGTGCAGCAGCAATTTCTGGAGCATTTTAATTACGGGGTTTGTACGCTGGAAGGATATAAGTTATTAGACGAGTACAGGACTCTGCATGAACAAATAAATTAATTAAAGTTATTGACATAAGGCTGTCACACAGGTTTTAAACTTTTGTAATGCGGATAAAAACGAATAAACACAACTCACTATATATTATGAAACATCTATTTCTATTTATGCTGCTTCTGTCAGGCTTAACTTTAAGTAGTTATGCTCAGCAGACCGCTCCACCACCGGGTGCCGTCCACAATTTTTCGTTGCAGGATTGTATCAATTATGCTTATGAACACCAGGATACAGTAAAAAATGCTGTACTGGATGTTAAAAGTGCGGAATATAAGGTAAAGGAAACTACAGGTATTGGTTTACCACAGATAAACGGTTCGGCCAGTTTTACTGATTATGTAAAAATACCTACAACGTTAATACCAGCCCAGTTTTTTGGGGGAAAAGAAGGCCAGTTTGTTCCGGTTCAATTTGGAGTAAAGTATCAGTCGGGCCTCGGAGTTAGTTTAAGTCAGTTACTTTTTGATGGTAGCTACCTTGTTGGTTTGAAAGCGTCAAGAACTTATAAAGAATTATCTCAAAGAAGTTTAACACGTTCGAAAATTGACGCCAAAGTAAACGTCACTAAAGCTTACTATCAAGTATTGGTAAGTAATGAGCAAATAAAATTGCTGGATGCTGATTTGAAACAACTTAAACAGCAGGTTGACCAGACAGTCGCTCAAAATAAACAAGGATTTGTTGAACAAATAGACGTTCAGCGTATCCAGGTACAGTATAACAACTTGGGTACAACACGTGAAAACACAGTTCGGTTATTGGCCTTAAATTATCAAATGCTGAAGTTTCAGATGGGAATGCCTGTTGCAGAGGAGATCAATCTTACAGATAAACTGGAGAATGTCAATCTGACTGATAATATATCAAACACAGGTGATACCACATTTTATCATAACCGGATTGAATATGGTTTAGTAGAGACTCAGAAGAAATTAAATGAATTGGACGTGGCTAATAAGAAGGCGCATTTTTATCCTACGTTGAGTTTAAATGGAAACTATAACTCTTCTTATCAGAACAACAGCTTCGGAGATTTATTTAAAACATCATTTCCATCAAGCTACTTCGGTCTGACATTGAATGTGCCAATCTTTAGTGGCGGCCAAAGGATCAATCAGTTAAGACAATCAAAAATAGCTGTTCAAAAATCGCAGAATGATCTGGACAACGCTAAGAATGCAATCTTGTTCCAGGCAAATGCCGCACAAATTAATTACACCAACGGTTTGAAATCATTAGAAAATCAAAAAGAAAACCAGAAACTGGCCCAGGAAGTACTTAGAGTTTCTAAAGTCAAATACCAACAGGGGGTGGGCTCAAGTATTGAAGTGACACAAGCTCAAACAGACCTTGAAACCGCAGATAATAAGTATATACAGAGCTTGTATGATGCCCTGGTTAGTAAAGTAGACCTGGATAAAGCTTACGGAAAAATTCAATAAACAATCACAACAGACACAGATATAAAAGACATGAAAAAACTATTATACATACCAGCAATTTTGATACTTGCTGCCTGCGGTAATAACAAACCTAAAGACAAAAAGGCCGAACTGGCTGATTTGAAAAAGCAGCAAGCTGAATTAAACGATAAGGTTACCAAACTACAAACCGAGGTTGGCGGCAACGATTCGACCAAGAGTACAGACGTGAGCGTGGTGACTGTTAAAAAACAACCATTTACCAATTATGTGCAGATACAGGGTAGTATTGATGCCCAGGAAAACGTTACAGCCTATCCGCAGGCCTCAGCTGCTATCACAGCTATCTATGTGAAAGTTGGCGACCACGTAAGTAAAGGTCAGACCCTGGCGCAATTGGATAATAGCGTATTAAAACAAAATATCGCCCAAGCCCAGGCCCAGGCCGATTTAGCCAAGACTGTTTATGATCGCCAGAAAAACTTATGGGATCAAAAAATAGGTACCGAGGTACAATACCTGCAGGCAAAAGCCAATATGGAAGCTAATCAGAGACAGGTCGGATCGCTTAAACAGCAGGCTGATCTGTATCGTATTGTTTCTCCTATCAATGGCTCAATTGACCAGATGGACCTGAAACTTGGTGCTATTATGCAGCCTGGACAGGGTGGCATCCGCATAGTTAATGCTGATCTTTTGAAGGTAAAGGCAAACGTGCCGGAATCCTATTCAGGTCGCATAAACCAGGGCGATAATGTAAAGGTTGTGGTTCCTGACGCAGGCGATTCAGTAATGGCCAAAGTAACCTTTGCTGCAAAAGCGATTGACGCTGCATCACGCAGTTTTGCTATTGAAGTAAAATTACCTGCCCGTAAAACCCTTCGCCCTAACATGACTGTTGTATTAAAAGTGGCCGACTATTCATCAAACGATGCTGTAACCATACCGGTAAATGCAATCCAACGGTCAGAAGCAGGTAACTTTGTTTTCCTTGACCAGAATAACACAGCTAAAAAGGTAACTGTAACATTAGGAGCAACTTATGGAGGCATTACCGAGATCAAATCGGGTCTTAAAGGTGGTGAACAACTTATTAACCAGGGCGCCAGTGAGGTTGAAGATGGTGATAAGATAAAAGTTGTTCAGTCTGATAATCAATAATTCATAAAACGGTCTGGATATGAAAGATACTGGAAAAGAATTTGGCCCCTCAAGTTGGGCAATAGATAATAAAACAGCGATTTACGTCGCCCTGGCATTGATCACTATATTAGGTATAGTGAGTTATATGAGACTGCCTAAAGAAAACTTCCCGGACATTGCCCAGTCAAAGGTTTTTGTGACAACCATTTATAATGGGCAATCGCCGCAAAACATCGAAATGCTGGTGACACGTCAGTTAGAGAAACAGCTGAAATCACTAAAAGGGTTAAAGAAAGTTACATCCAACTCGATGCCTAACGTGTCGTCAATTACTTGCGAATTTAATGCTGATGTAAAGATCCGTGACGCTAAGCAGGACGTTAAAGAAGCAGTAGATAAAGCCCAGCAGGACCTTCCACAGAGCGATAAGAACTTGCTGGCGTCGCAAATAACAGATATTAACGTAGCTGACCTGCCGATCCTGTATATTAACATTTCAGGCAACTATGATCTGAAGAAGCTGAAAGAGTACGCGGATAATCTGAAGAATGATATCGAAAGTATGAAAGAGATATCAAAGGTTGACGAAATTGGTGCACTTACCCCACAGATACAGATCAATGTAGATATTGATAAGGCAACTGCAGCACAGATAAGCTATTCGGATATTACGCAGGCGATAGGTAACGAAAATATTATTTCATCTGCAGGTACCATTACTACAGGTAGTATACAACGCACGATCGATATCCGCCAGGATTTTAAAAGCGCCGATGAAGTTGCCGCAATGGTAATTCGTAACCCGACGGGTAAAGCTGTTTACCTGCGTGATATTGCAGAGGTTAAAGACGGTTTTGCAGATGCTGATAGTTATGCACGTTTAAAAATCCCATCCGATCCAAACTTTAAGAGTGTTATTACTTTGAACGTAAGTAAACGTACAGGCGAAAACCTGATTGAGACATCGGATAAGATCAACCAGATGATCAAAGATAAACAGAAGACTATTTTCCCTAAAGGGCTGGATATTACTGTTACCGGCGATCAAAGCGACAAAACCCGCTCAACGCTGAATGATCTGATCAATACCATCGTTATCGGTTTTATCCTGGTTACTATCATCCTGATGTTCTTTATGGGCACTACCAATGCCATTTTCGTGGCATTATCAGTTCCGTTATCGTGTTTTGTAGCCTTCCTGGTGATGCCGGCGATAGGCTTTACGTTGAACATGATCGTATTGTTCTCGTTCCTGCTGGCATTGGGCATAGTCGTTGACGATGCCATTGTGGTAATCGAAAATACGCACCGTATTTTTGCCAATGGAAAAGTGCCCATCAAGCAAGCTGCTAAGATAGCCGCAGGTGAGGTGTTTATGCCCGTATTGTCAGGTACGCTGACTACACTTGCTCCGTTTGTGCCATTGGCTTTCTGGAACAGTTTGATCGGGCATTTTATGTTCTTCCTGCCAATTACGCTGATCATAACATTACTGGCCTCATTAGTGGTGGCGTATATTTTCAACCCGGTTTTTGCTGTCGATTTTATGAAACCGCATCATGATGGTGAGCACGACAATCCTAAGTTTGATAAGAAAGTTGTCCGTGCTATGATATACATGGGAATTGCTGCGGTAGTCGGTTATTTGATAAATCGCGGTGTGGGCAATTTCGTTGTGTTTGCAGCACTACTTTACTTGCTGAATCATTTCGTGTTATTACGGGTTATTGATCGCTTCCAGAAAAAAGCGTGGCCAAGATTTCAGACATGGTATGCCAAGAGGCTGGAATGGGCTGTACATCGCCCGATAACCATATTGGTGAGCATGTTTATGCTGTTTATCCTGACTATAGGTTTTACGATCGTAAGAGCACCTAAAGTAGAGTTTTTCCCATCCGGTGATCCGAACTTTGTATATGTATATATGACCTTACCTATTGGTACAGACCAGGCCTATACCGACAATGTAACCCGTGAACTGGAAAAACGAGTTGCTAAAGTTGTTGAACCTGACAAGGATATTGTTACATCCATTATATCTAACGTAGAAACAAGTGTTACCGACCCGACTGATGAAGACCAGGGTAAATACACTAATAAGTCGAAAGTCACAGTTGCATTTGCAGAATTCAGCAAACGCAATGGCAAGGATACCAAAAAGATATTGGCTAATATCCGTAAAGCTGTGGGCGGTATACCAGGAGCGACTGTAGCGGTTAACCAGGAAAATGCTGGTCCACCGGTACAAAAGGATATCAGTATCGAAGTTGCAGGAGATAATTTAGATACGCTTGTACATGTTGCCGACAGGCTGAAAAAATTTATTGACCGGCAAAATATTGCAGGTATAGAAGGACTCGTTCCCGATGTGCAGAATGATAAGCCTCAAATGTTGATCGCTGTTGATCGTGAGCGTGCTAATCGTGAAGGTATCAATAGTCAGCAGGTTACGCAGGCGCTTTTCACAACTATTTATGGTGCAGAGGTTACTGACTTCAGAAATACGACTGAAGATAAATACAAGATCGTTGTTCGCGGCGAAAAAGCACAACGCGATGACATTGATGCAATCCGTAACCTGAAAATGACCTATCGTGACCTGGCGACAGGTGGACAGATACGCCAGGTGCCGATCTCGGCCTTTTCAGATGTGAAGTATGCAAATACATTTTCAAATATCAAACACAAACAGCAACGAAGGGTGATAACCCTTAACTCTAATGCAATTAAGCCATTTACGCCGACAGAAGTGAATGCTAACATACAAACTGCTATCAAACAGTTTCACCTGCCAGACGGTGTAAGCATACGGATGGGTGGCGGTCAGGAAGATCAGACTGAAGCTGCAACCTTCCTGGGCACAGCATTAGTTATTTCCTTTGGTTTGATATTGCTGATCCTGATGCTGCAATTCAACTCAGTTGGTAAAACGTTTATCATCCTGAGCGAGATATTCTTTAGCATAATAGGTGTGTTCCTTGGTCTCTCCGTTTTTGGTATGACGATATCTATCGTAATGACCGGCGTAGGTATTATTGCATTGGCGGGTGTGGTTGTGCGAAACGGTATCTTGCTGGTTGAGTTTACAGATATGCTGATTGCAGAAGGCGCAAATCTGCATGATGCAGTGGTTGAAGCTGCCCGCACACGTATGACACCTGTATTGTTAACTGCAACAGCAGCTATACTTGGTTTGATACCGCTGGCAGTAGGCTTTAATATCGACTTTGCAGGATTATTCTCCAGCTTTAAACCGCATATTTTCTTTGGTGGTGACAACGTTGCCTTCTGGGGCCCATTATCATGGACAATGATTTTCGGCTTAGGCTTTGCGACCATTATTACGTTGATACTGGTACCATGTATGTATATCATCCGCGTACGCATGAAAAACAGGTTATTTGGTAAGAAGGAAAATGAAGTGAAAGTTCTGGAACCTGAATTAGCCGATGTATAACACTAATCAAACCAATATATAATGATCAAGCCGTTTCCATTTTGGAGCGGCTTTTTTAATGATTTAAGCTTTTAGTAAGAACTTATAATACCTGTATAGGTTGTAATGATATGGAAACAAAATCATCACGATCATTCTGGCAATCCATGGCACTGGGACTTATAGCAGGCATGAGATGCGCATCAGCAGGTGCAATTGCCTCGCATATATCAAGACGCACTGAATCAAAGAAAGACGACAATAAGTATATAAAATTTATGCATTCCGATGGCTTTAATACCGCATTGAATGTAATGGTGGTAGGGGAACTGATAGCCGATAAGTTGCCTTTTGTGCCTGCCAGAACAATGCCGGCCGGGCTGGCAGCACGGATTTTATCAGGAGGAATATCAAGTGCGGCGGTTTCGAAAACAAACGGGAGGAATGTAGCTCTATATGCAATATTGGGTTCAGCAGTTGCGGCCGGTGCAACATATGCATTTTATCATTTGAGAAAAGCAGCAGGTAATAAAACAGGTATTGCCGATCCTGTGATAGCGCTTATTGAAGATGCAATTGTCGTCGGGGTTGGGTTAGCTTTGGTAAAAACATCCAAATAGTCATTGTGTAAAAATGACATTGTAATGTTGGATTTTTTGATAGATTTGTTTGAAAAGTCAAGATTTGTCTACCTAACATTTAATAATTGATGGGAGTAATAAGCGAACAACAGGATATAAAGAGAGAAAAGATTTTAGAGGCAGCTTATGAGCAATTTTTGCATTACGGTTACTCCAAAACCACAATGAATGAGATTGCCGGTTCATTATCCCTGTCCAAAGCTTTACTATATTATTACTTTCCTGATAAAAGTCAGCTGTACATAGCGGTAACTCGCAAGCTTGCTGGTGATTATTTGAAAACATTACAGGATAACATCAGTAAGACTGCAGACTTGAAAGAAGCTTTTGTTTTTCAGATCGACAACCATCATAATTTTATACTAAATAATTATAACTTCTTCGATTATTTCAGGCTGAATGAGCAAAATATGCCCGATGCGATATGGGAAATTGTTGACGATATCCGCCAGGCTGAAATGAACCTTCTTGGCGACGCTGTTATTGCCGAAGCAGAACGCGGTAAAATAAAACCCGTAGATAATCCCCGCGAAATTGTAGGACTATTGCTCGACGCATTGCATGGCGTTCGGGTGGGAACAGCTGCTTACAATAAAAAGAATAGCTTTCCGAAGAAGGAACATCTTGAAGAAATTCATAATAAACGCCTGATGCTGATCGATATTTTTATCAAGGGTTTAAAGTACTGACCTACTGTCACCTCGGGGTCAAAATGCCATTAACAACAAATTAACGCCTGCTTTATTTAGTATATTTGACTAATTAAATTATTTAGTCAATAATTATCTACTATATATAATTATTAAAAGAGACTTCTAAGTTTAGAGGTGATTGTTTTAGAGTGATTGAAGCATCCCGGTGATTCCGGGGTGCTTTTTTCTTTTAGATCAATCCTTAATGAGGCTGACCATCTTCCATCTCTTTTGATTTAAGGCATCGCCGCCAAAGAATTGTAAAGTTATCACAAACGACGTTACTGTATTATGCCCGCTTTCGTCCTTCGACTCTAAATAGGATTTTATGGTATATGTAGAGTCTGGTTTCTGGTTAAATTGATAACCTGTGTCCGGAAAAACGATATTGGAGGTTTTTACATTTTGTTTTACAAATTGCTTGGCTATAGTATAAACCTCGTCGTTTTTTGGAGGGTTATTAACTACCTGCCTGGTGTTGCTGCCATTAAGCGCAAATCCTATAATGATACCTGCAAAAAAAACAGAAAGTATGACCAGGAATATGATCAGCTTGTTGGCAAATTTCTTTTTTTGCTGTTGGTTGTTAACGTAGCTTTTTGACATTAGTAAAACTCATAACAACGCCTTGCACCTTCAAACCGTCCTGGTGATCCACCACCATCGCCTGAAGGCAAAGTCGTTTCGTATCCTATACTTCCTTCGGTACTACCTGCGGTATTACCATAGGTAAGGCCCTGGGCCGCTGCATCATGGCTAAAACCAAAACGCAGTTTCTCGCCGCCATCCTTGTTAATAAACAAATCAAATATAAGAGATAAAACGACAGCACTAGGCCCTGTTTGTGCACCACTTCGGTAAGAAAGTCCAACATTTACTCCGCGCCGCTTGTATTGCATGCCAATACTATAGGATTGAAACTGATCCTGGCGGTAATAAACAACCGATGGGATGATATAAGTTTTATCATCATCATCCATATTTTCAAAAGGATCCAGGTTAAGCCTGTAACTGACATTGGTATTTATTCTCATGGGCAACTTGGCGGGCAAACCTGTGAACGACTCGTTAGGCTGATTAATATGCTGTAAAGCCACACCGATATTAAATTCGCCGATTACCAGGTTGGTGCCGATACCTGTATCGAAATAAAATTTATTATTAAATGGCAGACTGGTGGCTGCTGAAGTTGAACCCGGTATTACACCTATCGTGGGATCCAGCTGGTCATCGAAGATGAGTTTGCTGTAATCTATCTTCCGTTGCGTAAAACCAGCCTGTAAACCAAATGATAACACAAAATCCTCCGAACCGATACTGTAGGAGTAAAGGCCGGACAAATTGCTCTTATCGAGGTATGCTGTACCCTCGCTGCTGCGCGTAAACAATAAGCCTATACCGCCGCCAAAGCGGGGGATATTCATGTCGATAGAACCCGAAACATAAGATAATGTGCCCGGTACAGCTGTCCATTGATTACGATAGATCAGGTTCATCCGCAGGTCGGCCTTAAACTGACCAGTAAGGGCAGGGTTAAGGTACAAGGGTGAATTAAAGAATTGAGAGTACAGGTGATCTTGTGCGAAACTTGTAAAGCTTTGCACAAGTACTATCAGAAGCACCAACCACCGCGTAACCAATTTATTCTTCACCTTGTATTCGTGTATTATCTTATTAAATGTATAGCCCCTGTTTTGCTTGGTGATGAATTATGGTATGACATTCCTTTCCATTCTTCGCCGTTTAAAAGCGTGGCACTTATTTGCCATATGTAAACACCCTGTTCTACAATCCTGCCTTTGTATGTGCCATCCCAACCTTCAACAGGCGCGCCGTTGTTATCAAGCTTAGTAGTTTGCCAAACCAACTGACCAAAATTGTTGAATATCTGCATACGCCATGTTTTCATCCCGAATCCTTTTGCTATGAATGTATTCAGGTTTTTATCCGAGCTAGCTGGAATAAACGCATTTGGCAAAAATAAGTTACCCTTAAACGTAATATTTATGCTCTGCGAGGTCACGCCTGAGCAATCTGTGCCCGGTGTAGTTGCTGTCAGTGTAACCGTAAATGGTGCCTTGCTGAAATCAAAGTGATGGGTAGCAGGTATATAAGATGGATCAAAAGTAGAACCATCGCCGAAATCCCACTTATAAACTAATGACGACGCCGGAATATTTGCTACATCAGGAGTTGTATTATTGAATGTCACATTGAAGTTCTGATCAGCAGTCCAGGTAAATGTTGGAGCCGGAATAGGATAAACCGTAAACTGTTTCAATGCTGACGCAGGTGCATCACCGCAACCTGTATTGCCTGCCGTAATCGATACGTAGTAAACTCCGGTAGCAGTAGGCGTATAGTTCATGTCCCCGGTTCCGGCAGGCATGGTCAACAGCACATTCTTGTTTGCATCATATATAGTGATGGTAAACCTGTCGCCGCCGGTTGAAATATTCTGGAATGTCACCGGGCTGCCGATACAAACAGAATTTACATCACCTTTAATTTGTATCTGTGATACCAATGATGATGGCGAAACAGGTATGTTAACAGATGGCGCAGTGGTCTGATTACCGCAATTATCCGTTACCGTCATGTACATGGAGTAGAACGTTTGCTGAGTAACCGTCATCGGCGCGAATACAGCGTCCCGTTTATCAGGGTACGTCAGGTGCTGTACTACGTTCCCGCTGGCATCCTTCAGGTAAAAATCATACTGTGCATTATTACCAGGCGATAAATTCTGTGCGGAAAGTGTAAATGTACCGCAGGCAGATGCCTGAGCAGGGTTGAAACTTGCAACAGGTGACAAAGAACTAACCTTTACATAAGCTACGTAAGGTGCCTGGTTACCGCAATTGCTTGTTGGCGTTAAGGTGATCTTATAAGTAGCTTCAGTGCCGTCGTTTGATGGCTGGAAGGTATGCGCCGGTGGATTGATTGCGGTTACCTCAGGCGAACCATCACCAAAATCCCAAACAAATGTACCAGATGGCGTTGGGGTAGAGGTATTCGTAAATGTTACTACCAGCGGTCCGCAACCTTTGCTCTGATCCATTGCAAAGCTTGGCGTGATATCAGAAGACACCCCGATGGTAATCTCAGAGAAAGTATCACTGCATGGTGGCAGACCTTTTATTGTCCACGTGAACTTATAAACGTTGCCTCCGGCCATTCCTGTAACCGATGTAGTATAATTATTCGGATCAACGATAGTTACCGCCGGGCCCCCGGTTTGTGTCCATGTACCAACGAATGTTCCCGGATTATTACCCTTTAATATTGTACTGGTCTGATTACATAAATTGTAAGGTTGTCCCGCATCGGCAATTGGCGTTTGAGGGTTAACGGTAATGGTCGTAGGTGTTGAGAATACATCCGGACAAGTGAGACTGTTATGCACAACGGCCCTGTATTGAGTTGTTTGTGTTAGATTTAAAAATGATTGTACCGTAGTTGTATTGGCAATTGGCTGCCAGGTATTACCGTTATCGACAGAGAATTCCCATCTTGCTACCGAGCCAAACTGACCTGCTAAATGAATTTGCCCGCTATTTCCGCCATAACAGACTGTTTCATCGCTTGATGTAGTGCCTGCAATTGGTGCCTTATCAATAGTGATAATCACATCGTCATGTGTCGGTGGACAGGCGGCTGTATTGGTGATCGACCAGCGGAAAGTATACGTACCCGGCATTAAACCGCTTACTACTGCGTTTGGACTGGTAGGGTCAGAGAAAGTAGGCAGTGATGGTCCGGTTACCATGGTCCACTGACCTGTATTTGATACCGGTGGAGTGTTACCCTGAAGTGTATATGCCGCGGCATTACATACCTCATCATCCGGACCTGCATTAGCTGCAACCGGTGGTACATCTACGGTAATTGTTGTTACTGACGATGCCACATCAGGACAAACACCATTGTGCACCATCGCACGATATTGCGTAGTCTGGGTCAGGTTATTGTAGGTAATAGAAGTGCTTGTGCTTGCTATCGGCTGCCATGAAGCACCATTATCAATCGATGATTCCCAACGAACGATATTGCCTGATTGTCCTGCAAGGGTTATAGCTCCAGCATTGCTGCCTTGGCAAACCGTTGCATCGTTAGAGGTTGTACCACCAACGGGAGCAGGATCTATCGTGATCGTAACATTATCATGAGTTGACGGGCAGGCTGCGGTATTGCTGATCGTCCACTGGAATACATAAACTCCCGGTACTAATCCGGTCACGACAGCATTTGCTTTGGTATCATCCGAGAATACAGCTGTTGATGGTCCGCTTACCATCGTCCATTTTCCTGTATTTGGAGCAGGATTATTACCCTGAAGTGTATAAGTGTTTGTACTGCAAATTTCCTGGTTTGGTCCTGCGATTGCTGCAATAGGAGGTTGGTCGACAGTAATAGTAGTTACCGAAGATGGCACATCTGGACATACGCCATTATGCAACCACGCCCTGTATTGGGTGGTTTGAGTTAAGTTCGAATAGGTAAGTGTAGTAGAGGCATTGGCAATTATCTGCCATGTGCCGCCATTATCTACCGATGATTCCCAGCGAACAACAGAGCCAAATTGCCCTGCAAGTGTAATGGGAGCACCATTATTACCCGCGCAAACTGTTGCATCACTTGTGGTATTACCACCTACGGGCGCTTTATCGATAGTAATGGTCACGTCATCATGTGTCGGAGCACAGGCAGCTGTATTGCTAATTGTCCAACGGAACACATAAACTCCGGGTACCAATCCTGTTATTACCGCATTAGCCTTGGTATCATCTGAGAAGATTGCTGCAGACGGGCCGCTTACCATGGTCCATTTACCATTATTTGGAGCCGGATTATTTCCTTGAAGCGTGTAAGCGCTTGGGCTACAAACCTCATCATTCGGCCCTGCAATAGCAGCGACAGGAGGTTGATCTACCGTAATAGTGGTTATTGACGACGGAACATCAGGACAAATACCATTATGCAACCAAACCCTGTATTGTGTGGTTTGAGTTAAATTTGAATACACGTAATTGGCAGTAGTATTAGCTATGGCCTGCCATGAAGTACCATTGTCTATAGAGGATTCCCAACGTACAATTGTGCCAAATTGCCCTGTCAGCGTTATCAAGCCGGCATTTGTACCGGCACAAACTGTTGCATCACTTGACGTAGTACCTCCCACAGGTGCCTGATCGATAGTAATGGTCACATCATCATGGGTTGGAGGACAAGCTGCGGTATTGGTAATTGTCCAGCGGAACACATATACGCCGGTTACTAAACCTGTTGCTACCGCATTTGGACTTGTTGCATTAATGAACGAAGCAGTAGAAGGGCCGCTAACCATTGTCCAGGTACCGGTACCTGGCGCAGGGTTGTTACCTTGTAATGTATAAGTTGATGAGCCGCAAACCTCGTTATCAGGTCCTGCAACTGCAGCAATAGGTGGCTGATCAACAGTGATGGTGGTAATTGATGAAGAAGCATCAGGACAAACACCATTATGCAGTATTACACGGTATTTAGTGGTCTGTGTTAAGTTGGAATAATTTAAGGTAACGCTTGTATTAAAGATCGGTTGCCACGAAGCACCATTGTTGATTGATGACTCCCACCTAACGATAGTGCCAAACTGCCCTGCAAGTGTAATAGGGCCGCCATTGCTGCCTGAACAAACCGTTGCATCGCTGCTGGTAGTGCCACCTATTGGTGCTTTATCAATAATAATGGTAACGTTATTCGCGCTAGGCGGACAGGCAGTAGTATTGGTAATCGTCCAACGGAATACGTATGTGCCCGGTACCAGGCCTGTTAACACCGCGTTTGGATTGGTATCGTCAGAGAAGGTCGGAGCTAACGGTCCGCTCACCATTGTCCATTTACCTGTACTTGGTGATGGATTGTTACCTTGTAAAGTGTATGTATTGGTACTGCATACCTCGTCATTAGGTCCGGGATTTGATGCAGTTGGCGGAGGATCGACAGTAATTGTTGTTATCGTTGACGGTGCATCCGGACAGGTGCTTGAATTATGTAAAATAGCCCTGTACTGAGTTGTCTGGGTAAGATTTAAATAACTCTGACTAGTGCTGATATTGGCAATAGTCTGCCATGTAGCGCCATTGTCTATTGATGACTCCCAATGTAATATAGTACCAAACTGCCCAGTAAGTGTTACTACGCCGTTATTTGTTCCGGAGCAAACATGCGTGTCACTCAAAGTTGTTCCTCCAACAGGGCCTTTGTCAATCGTAATGTTAACACTGCTGGAAGTTGATGGACATGCTGCAGTATTGGAGATCGTCCATGTAAACTGATAGGTATTGCCCGGTATCATGCCGCTTACAACCGCATTTGGGTTGGTATCATCAGAGAAGATGACGCCCGGAGGGTTGCCTGCAACTGTCCATTTACCTGTGCCCGGTGCAGGGTTATTACCTTGTAATGTATAAGTTCCATTACTACAAACCTCATCATCTGGCCCGGCAACTGATGCAATTGGTGGCTGATCGACAGTAATAGTTGTAATTGATGAAGTAGCATCCGGACAAACACCGTTATGAATAACTGCCCTGTATTGGGTAGTCTGTGTCAGGTTTGTATAAGGCTGAATAGTAGTAGTATTGGTAATAGCCTGCCAGCTGGTACCATTGTCAACTGAAGATTCCCAACGTACTATGGTACCAAACTGACCAGTAAGGGTGATGTTACCGGCATTAGTACCTAAACACACATGGGCGTCACTTAAAGTTGTTCCGCCAATAGGCGCCTTATCGATAGTGATAGCTACCGTACTTGTTGTCGGTGGGCATGAAGCGGCGGTATTGGTAATGGCCCATATAAATTGGTAAGTCGTTCCGGGTACCAGTCCGCTTACGACCGCATTGGGATTAGTATCATCCGAAAAAGTCACACCCGCAGGGCTTCCTACAACAGTCCATTTACCTGTACCAGGTGCAGGGTTGTTACCCTGTAATGTATAAGCTGTGGTTGCACAAACCTCATCATCTGAGCCTGCATTGGCAATAACAGGCGGCGCATCAACTGTGATAGTTGTAATAGATGATGGCACATCCGGGCATACACCATTATGAATGAACGTCCTGTATTGGGTTGTTTGTGTTAAATTAGAATAAGTCTGCCCTGTAGCAGTATTAGCAATCGGTTGCCAGGTAGTACCGTTATCTATCGATGACTCCCAGCGAACTACACTACCGAACTGGCCTGTAAGTGTGATTGTGCCGGAATTGCTTCCCGAACAAACATGTGCATCGGTACCGGTTGTACCTCCTACAGGGGATTTATCTATCGTTATACTAACTGTGCTTGACGTTGAAGGACAAGACACATAATCAGTTATTGTCCATGTAAATTGGTAAATATTGCCAGCTGTCAAACCACTAACTACTGCATTAGGATTAGTATCGTCGGAGAAAGTAACGCCTGGTGGGTTACCGATAACAGTCCATTTGCCTGTACCCGGAGCTGGATTGTTACCCTGTAATGTGTAAGTTGTGGTGGCACAAACTTCATCATTAGGTCCGGCGTTCGATGCAACTGGTGTTGGCTCAACTGTAATAGTCGTAACAACAGGTGTGCCAGGGCATGATCCGTTGTATGGAGTAACGGTATAAGTAACTGTTCCCGGGGTAGTACCAGAATTGGTTAAAACATCCTGTATACTGCTAGTCATCAAAGGCGTTGCCTGATTGGTATTACCGCTCATGTTCGCGCTGGCAGTACTGGTCCAGGTATAAGTTGTATTGACTACGTTGGATGTAAATACAATATCTGCAGGTTGGTTATTACAAATAGGATTGATTACAGGAACCGCAGTAATAGTCGGCAACGGATGCACGGTAACATTCAATACAAATGGTGTACCCGGACAACCGTTAATCGTTGGCAATATATTATAAGTTACCACGGCGTCGGTATTACCGCTGTTAGTAAGCACATCAGTTATGTTAGGACCGCTGCCCGATGCTGTGAAACCTGTTGCTGTACCAGATGTTAACGAAGATGTCCATGTAAAAGTAGCCAGCGGACTATTCGCCGTAATTAAGTAAGCAAGTGCCTGCCCCGAACAAGCTGCATCGGTTGGCGGACTGGTGATATATGCCGTAGGGGTAATGGTGATCTTCATATTATCCGTTACCACATTACATGGTGCAGGAACAGCGGTGTTGTTCACCTGGAAAGTCAATGTAACGGTACCCGCGGTTATCTCGGTGTTAGAAGGCGTGTAAGTCGCGTTAGCAGTAGTCCTGTTTGGCGAGAATGTCCCCGTACCGCCTACCCACTGATAGCTGGTATAACTGCCTGTTACGGTTCCGGCCAAAACAACAGCCGGGTTGCTTGCACAGACCGTCTGGTCGCCCCCTGCACTTACAGTAGGTGCCTGAACAAACGTAAGCGTTTGCGATGCAGTAGAGGTTCCGCAGGAATTGGTATTAGTTACCTGGATGGTGTAAGTAGCAAAGTCGGCAAACAATATTTGAGGATATTGACTGGTTGCACTTGTACCACCAAGAAAAGTATATGAGCCACCTGTAATCACCCAGCTAAAAGTTGTGGGCGTTGGTAATGTGGTACCGGATACAACAGTTTTTGTAGTTGTTTGGCTCGGATCAAATGTAAATGTGAGATTACTACCGCAAACAGTTGCATTTGGCGACATGGTTGTGGTTGGCGCTGCATCTACTGCAATAGTTTGAGGTGCTGCGTTGATAACACCGCAACCTGATGAACTGATACCTAATTGTACAGTATAAAAGCCCGCAGCGGAGAACACAAATTGCGGTATAGCGCTGTTGGCATTAGTACCGCCTGCATAGCTGACAGCGGCAGGGCCTGTTACTGTCCATACATATTGCGGAACGGCACAGGTATTATCAACGGTAGAGGTATTGGTTGGAGATACCGGACCGCCGGTTACACACAAGGGGGTTGGCATAGTAAAAACCGGTTGCGGTGGATTTTCAAAACAAATGGTTTGTGTATAATCAGTCGATGCGCAACCTATAGCCGGTGTTTCAGCATGGAGCGTTAAAGTATGTGTGCCATGGGTAGTGGTAGCAGGGAAAATAAATGATTTACTCAGAGGAACACCTTGATAGCCAACAACAGCTACGCCGTCCAGCGTCCAGTCGTACTTAGCATTAGCGTTAACAGCACAAGTAGAGGCTGCGCCTGTGCTATAGTCAGGTCCAGGATCGGAGGTGTTTGGAATAGTAAGTGCTGTTCCAACGCAAGCTACAGATGGTGCATTGAATTTAGTTACTGGAGTAATAATCACTTTTGCAGATGTAGTTGCTGCAGAAGCAACCTCACCGCAATAGGGGCTTATAGCATGGCTTACAACAGTTAATGAGTTGGTTGCGCCACCGGTAGACGTTTGACCGCAGGATGGCAGGGTATAGGTATGCACCAAAATACCACCAAGTGCAACTATTTGGCAATAGGTGAAAGTAGTACTCGTACCATCGCCCCAGTTAACTGTATAAGTGGTACCCGGGTAGTTGTTAATGATACCACCCGGCCCTGTGATTGGCATGATGAATTGCAAATCACCTGATCCACCTGCTGGCATACACACGAAAGGCGTGCCGAATGGGCTGAACGGGTTAACAACAACGTTATTAACAAGCTGGTAATCGAATGTTCCAACAGTTCCGCTACCGTTAACAGATTTACCTGTAACGGTATAGTTAGCAGTTGTAGGTGTAAAAGCATAGCCTCCGCCCGGAACAGAAACATTCGAAGCTTCATAAGATTGTGAACCTTCATTAAAGAAGCTGGCTGTAACTGTACCACCCGCACTGGACGTAAATGTATATGGTGAAGTACTACCAACGCATCGGCCAAATATTCCAGCCGAAACGGTTTCTGATTCTGTGAGTGAAGCGGTTACACCGGGGTTGCTTGAAATAGTAAACGCTGACGATACGCTGCTGGTTACAGCCGGATTTGTCGACTTAACTTCGACTTTATAGCCTGCACCTGCCGGAGTACCGTTAGGAATAACACCGTTAACAAAAGTGCCGTAAACGCCTGTATAGCTACCTATTAGAGTTCCCGGGGTGAAATTACCAGAAGCATCGGATAAGTATAGATTATAAGTATTCCCAGAGTTTACGCATCCGCCTGTAGTATTGACATTGATAGGAACGGCAATGGATGAGCCCTGGCCATACGGTCCCGGATCAACCGTGCCAACCGTTATAGTTTGAGCAAAAGCACCTGTTATGGTAAATAGGAGTATTGCTAAAAAGAATAAATGTTTCGTAAAGGTTTTATCCATACACATTTTCCGGTTTAATTGTAAGGGTATGCCTAACAGTTGTTCTTTTCCTTTTTAGCAAGAAAACCTGCGTTAATAGAAAATGCAGGCTTTATGTGATTAGAACTAACTTCAGCCTTTATACGAAATAGAGAGTGTTGGGTTGCAGTATTTTAGCTAAAACGAACTTGTTAAAAAAGCTAAAAAATGAGGCAGGATAGAAGCCTTTGATTAACTGCCAGTTAATTGTAATATCTGAAGTGAAAAATAACCGGAATGTGGATAAGTTTATGCGAAAAACAGGTAAGAAACGAAGATAGCTGCAATAATCCCGGCCAAATCTGCAATCAAACCAAAAGGTATGGAATAACGGAATTTTTTGATGCCGACTGAACCAAAATATAAGGCAACGATATAAAAAGTAGTATCGGCAGAACCATTAAAAACGCAACCTAAACGTCCTGCAAAACTATCCGGGCCGAAGCTTTGCATGGTGGTGATCATCATAGCCCGAGACCCTGAACCACTCAATGGTTTCATATAGGCCACGGGCATAGCGTCTACAAAGCGGGTGTCCAACCCTAAACCATTTACCGCCCATCGTAAACCATCATTCATATAGCCCAAAGCACCGCAACTACGGAATACCGCTATACCTACCAGCATGGCTACCAGGTAGGGTATTATCTTTATACAAGTATCAAAACCGCCTTTTGCACCATCAATAAATGCTTCAAAAACGTTTATCTTTTTAAGCATTCCACCTAAAATGAAAACAACAGGTATCGCAAATAGCAACAGGTTGCTGGTGATCTTTGAAAAAGTGCTGATCTGCTCTTTAGTTAGGTGAGTTGTAAAGAACCATACCATCGCGGTAATAAATAAGCTCACACCGCCAAGCCATGCGATAATGACCTTGTCGAACAAATTGATCCTCTGTTTAATTGCTACTGCGATCATACCAATTACGGCCGATACATAAGTAGCTATGATGCAAGGAATAAAAACGTCTGTCGGGTCCTTTGCATGCAATATGGCACGTTGGGCGATAATTGCTACCGGTAATAATTGCATACCCGATGTAAGCAGCACCAGGAACATGATCTGCGCGTTGCTCGCAGTTTCCTTATCCTCATTGATCTCCTGCATGCTGTCCATCGCTTTTAAGCCGAGTGGTGTAGCAGCATTTAATAGGCCAAGCAAATTGGCCGAAAAGCTCATCAGGATGTTCCCTAAAGCCGGGTGATCTTTTGGTATCTCAGGAAATATGCGGCGGAAAAATGGACCTACAATGCGTGAAAGGAAATTAATGGCACCTGCTTTTTCACCAATTTTCATGATACCCAGCCAGAAAGTCATGGCACCGATCAACGGCAATGCGATATCCATTACCGCAGTTTGCGATGAACTGAATAAGCTGTCAACAATTGATTTAAAGGCTTCTGTATCGCCCAGGAAAATCAGTTTTACCAGGGCAAGGATAAATGCGATTACAAAAAAGAAGATCCAGATATAGTTAAGGGCCATAGAGCTTGTTCAGATGTTGAAGGTAGTAGTTTTTTGTAAAAATTTTAAGATTTCATTGCTATATTTAGTCACAGATATCGCAGCCATGAAACAGGTATCCAAAAATATATTAACGGCAATCTATCAATTCATCAAATCTCTTAACAATCCTGACAATCGCCCGATTGACTGGAACACCAGGCCCGCATCAGGCAAATGGTCAAAAAAAGAGATCATGGGACACTTGTGCGACAGTGCCATGATCAATCTTCAGCGTTTCATCAGATGTACTTATGAAGAAAACTTCAAACTGGTTTATGAGCAGGACGATTGGGTAAAAGCGCAGCACTACCAGGAAATGGCGCAGGATGAAATTTTGCAATTATGGAAGATTCTGAATCTGCAGATCATACATGTGCTTGACAATTATCCTGAAGAAAGAATGCAGGCCAAATGCGACAACAGCAAAACCGAAGTAAGTTTACATACCGTAGAATGGCTTGCTAATGATTATTTAGAACATCTGCAGCACCATTTAAACCAGATCAGGGTTCATGAACCAGTTAATTGAACCGCTGCAAAGTCAGCCTGCTGGTTATTCCGGTACACCACTAGCCAAAAAACTGGGAATAAAGGACGATTTCCATATTGATCTGATCAATGCGCCTGAATATTACCTGTGCCTTTTTACCGATCTTCCTGCTAATTTATATTTCGAAAATGATAAGGATTCTAAAGTTGACCTGATTCACTTTTTCACTAAAAGTCAGGAAGAATATAAAACGATTCTGCCGCAACTAAAAACCCGCATTAAACCTAATGGCTCCATCTGGGTATCCTGGCCCAAGAAAGCATCCAAAGTGCCAAGTGATATTACTGAAGATATCATCCGTAATTTTGCTTTACAGATCGGCCTTGTCGATATCAAAGTCTGTGCAGTTGATGAAATTTGGTCGGGTTTAAAATTGGTTATTCCTGTGAAAGATCGTTGAATTCCTTGGTTCAACAGCTCTAATTTTTAAACCATTTCAACTACTACAACTTTTACAACCAATACAACCTTTCTCCAAACAAAACCTATTGACACAGAACCCGTAAAAGCGGTTATTAAAAGTCTTTTTTATTAACCTGAGTTTAAAGTTTATTTATCGAAAGTCAGATTTGTTCCTGTTAAGTAACATTACTGCCTAAAAATGATAAATTTGCAACCTTTAATTATTTATAACATGCCTACTATTCAACTTTCGCGTGTACACGGTGATTTCGGCTTCGAGGCTACAGATGAAAACGGTCACACTATTAAAATGGACAGCAGCCCGGAAAGCGGCGGTCTTAATTATGGTGTTCGCCCAATGCAAAGCCTTTTGATGGCTTTAGGCGGATGTTCTGCTATCGATGTGATCAGCATACTAAAGAAACAACGCCAGGATGTGGTTGATTATAAAATGACCATCAGCGGTGAGCGCGAAAAAGGGAAAGAACCTTCACTTTGGCAAACTATTCATGTTAAATTTCAATTGTATGGAGAAATTGACAAGGATAAAGCAGCCCGTGCGGTCGACCTGTCTATCAATAAATATTGCTCGGTTGCAGCAACGTTGATGAAGGCCGGTGCAAAAATAACCACATCAGTGGTTGTTCACCCTGCTATATAATAACAATACATTCTTCTACTACATTCACAAAACATCATGTCTAAAAAATTAGATCCGGTTACCCAGGCCATCCGTATTCAATCTCAGAAAACCCAGCAACAGGAGCATTCTACTCCGTTATATCTTACCAGTAGCTTTACTTTTGACGAGGCTGAGGCAATGCGTGCGGCATTTGCAGATGAAACGGATGATAATATCTACAGCCGTTTCAGCAATCCTAACGTTGATGAATTCATTGCCAAAATGTGTGCTTTGGAAGGCGCTGATGCAGGTTTTGCTACATCGACAGGTATGAGCGCAATATTCTCGTCAATGTTTGCTTTGTTAAGCAAGGGCGATCACCTGATCTGCTGCAGGTCGGTTTTTGGCAGTACTTATACAATGGTAACCAAATATCTTTCACGCTTTGGTATAGAAAGTACACTGGTGCCGGCTAATGATAATGCGGCATGGGAAGCAGCAGTTCAGTCTAATACAAAAATGGTTTACCTGGAAACTCCTACCAACCCGCAGTTGGAAGTACTTGATTTGGAATGGATAGGCCAGTTTTCAAAAAAACACGGACTGATACTGAATGTAGATAATTGTTTTGCTACGCCATTATTGCAACGCCCGATTGACTTTGGCGCTGATATCGTAGTTCACTCTGCGACTAAATGGATCGATGGACAGGGCAGGGTACTAGGCGGTGTGATTCTTGGTCGCGCCGATCTGATAAAAGATATTTATCTGTTCTGCAGAAATACTGGCCCGTCTATGTCACCGTTTAACGCGTGGGTACTGAGCAAGAGCTTGGAGACATTGGATGTGCGTATGCAACGTCATTGCGATAATGCGTTGAAAATAGCTGAGACCTTGCAAAGCGATCCAAATGTATCATGGGTTAAATACCCTTTCCTGAAAGGACATCCGCAATACGACATCGCTAAAAAACAGATGAAATTAGGCGGTGGTGTATTGTGCTTTGAAATAAAAGGTGGTTTGGAAGCAGGCCGTAAATTCCTGGACGCGCTCGAAATGCTTTCGGTAACCGCAAATTTAGGTGATACACGAAGCATTGCATCTCATCCTGCAAGTACAACCCATTCAAGATTAACTGATGCTGAAAGATTATCTGTAGGCATTACACCAGGTTTGATCCGTATCTCTGTCGGATTAGAGAAAGTGGAAGATACTATTGCTGATATTACCCAGGCTTTGCAGAAAAGCTCGATATAAAATAAGGCCAATACCGGTCTGCCAATCAAAACCGGTATTGGATTCATTATTCCTCAATTCTGTACACTTTCTGTAGATATTGTACGGTTTATAACTCATTTACCTTCACATTCAAAAAGTCAATACAAGTAAATTGCGCTTGCACCTATGTTCTTGCTTTTTTACAATTGGAATATGGTATAAGCTTCTGTTTTGTAGTGTGTTATAAAATATGTTTTTTAAACCGAATCCCATTTTGCTTTCCGTTTGTGCAACACTTACGTGACTAAATGGCTGATGGCATCGATATTGACTTCCAGTACCAAATGTTTTACCAAAAACGTTACAACCTTAATTCTAATCTTATGAAGTTCAACTTAAAAAAGACCGCCCTGCTATTTACAGGAATTGTAGCAAGCAGTCAACTATTCGCACAAAAAGCTCCTGATACAACCAAGACCGTACAAAGCACTACTAATTATGTGCAACCATTTTCACCCGAAAATGCGTTTCGGACATGGTCTATCGGAGTCAACGTTGGCGTTTTAACACCATACAATATTATCCAGGACAGACGTAGTATGGATTTCACATCTCCAAATGGAGAACTTGGCTATAGCGCCTACATCAAAAAGCAAATATTACCGTCCTTTGGCTTACAGGCTAATTTTACAGCTGGTAAACTTTCTGCAGATCATGCCCAACCTAATGCTGTTGGTTATGCACCTTACTATGGTTACAGCACAAAATTAAATTACGCCATCGATTTGAGCGGTAATTTTACATTAGCCAATATCAACTGGCGGCATAAACAAGGGTTTATACAACCTTACATTACCCTTGGTGGAGGTATAATGGGATATAAACCAACTGTAGCTATAAGAGGCGGGGGCGGAGGTTCTGTAACCGCGGATCAAATACATGAATTTTATATTCCGGCAGGAGCGGGTTTAAAATTCAATTTGTCGCCGGGGATCAACCTGGATTTAGGTTACCAGATCAATTTTGTTAACTCTGATAATATTGATGGGTATAATTATGGATCGGGAAATGACCGTTTCTCATATGCTCATATCGGGTTAGAGTTTGCATTAGGCCCGCGGTCTAAGCCACAACTATCGACGCACAACCCGGTTAATTCTATGCGTACTGAATACCTGACTGAGGAAGCGATGTTGAAGAACTCAATACAGTCACAGCAGGCTCAGTTGGATGCTGAAAAAGCCAAGAACGATAAATTACGTGCTGATCTTGATGTAACTAACGCTAACCTGGCCAAATTTACTACAGACAGTGATGGCGATGGTGTTCCTGATTTCTTCGACAAATGCCCAAACACACCAACCGGAACAAAAGTAGACGGTTCAGGTTGCCCGCTTCCTACACCTAAGGACGTGAAGGTTTATGTGACTGAAGAAGACAGAAAGATTGTAAGAGAAGCCATCAAAAACCTGGAGTTTGATTTTGGAAAAGCAACCATCAGGGAGCATTCTTATCCGAGTTTGGACAGAGTGGCCAAACTATTGGTTGATAAAAACTTCAGCCTGAAATTAGCCGGCCATACCGATAATGTAGGTTCTGCTGATGCTAATATGAAATTATCAAAAGACAGGGCAGAATCAATTAAGAGCTACCTGGTAAGCAAGGGCGCAAATGCATCCCGTATTGAAGCTACCGGATATGGTAAAACCCAACCTATTGCTAGTAATAAAACTGCAAAAGGCCGTCAATTGAACAGACGTGTTGAGTTTACTTTGTTCTAATAAAGACTAACAGAAATAAGAAAGCCGCTCAGAAATGGGCGGCTTTTTATGTTTTAGGGCACATCAAAAAAATCTGCCAAAGGTCCGAAATAGGAATCGTTCCAACCTTCGGTAAAACTATCATAATCCGGATCGGGGATATTGGTATGTCTTAATTCTACCGAGGTTCCCTTTTTATCAGGATGAAGCTTTATTGTAACAATAGATGCTTCCGGCTGACCGTCAAAATACCATTGTTGTACTATTTTCTTTCCCTCCTCAAATTCCAGGTTTTTACCTACTATACTGCCGTCCCACATAGAAAACTCTGATCCTGGTTCAGTGCTCATCACGGCTTCTTCACCCGTCCACAACTCAATAGTTAACGGATTGGTTAAGGCCATATAAATTTCTTCTGGCGTAGCAGGTAGTAAGTAGTATTTTTTGAAATCTTTCACGGGTGCAATTTAGCAGAATTAACTGACCACGCCTATAGGTAAAACCGTTCTGCCATATACCTCATTTAATACATTAGCTATGCCAGTGTAAATGGCAGATAATCCGCATATTATGCCTTCATATCCGGCAAATGTTTTAATAGAAGTATTCCCTGTTGAATCGCCGACTGCTAATAGAATGAACAATATAGTTAACGATCCAAATACAAACTGCAGCGCTTTGTTAAGCTTAAGTGTTCCGAAGAACAGGCAAAAAGTAAAGAGGCCCCATATGCCAAGATAGGCCGACATAGCGGCGTCTGATGGTTTATCAATCCAGCCCACTTTCGCCATCACAATAAGTCCTACCAGCGAGAGCCAGAAAAAACCGTAAGAAGTAAAGGCGGTCAATCCGAAAGTGTTATTCTTTTTAGCTTCAATAATACCGGCAATAACCTGGGCAAGACCGCCGTAGAAAAATCCCATGGCCAGTATCATGGAGTTTAGCTCGAAGAACCCGGCATTATGGAAGTTCAATAAGACGGTGGTCATACCAAAGGCACAAAGACCAAGAGGCGCAGGGTTAGCAGTAGCATCCTTTAAGGAAACAGGTGTTGTTGGGATCATGGTAATTTAGGTTTATAATTGGGTTTATAACGCAATATAATAAAATGATTGACAAGATTTAACAGATTTTTAGCCCGATTACATAGATTATTTAACTACTGACATTTGCGAATTCGTCTTTCAGCCTTTACCTTTCGCCTTTTACCTCACTGAAATGCAAAAACTAGTATTAATTCGTCACGGAGAAAGTGTCTGGAACCAGGAAAACCGCTTCACAGGCTGGACCGACGTCGATCTGTCGGAAAATGGCTATCAACAGGCCAAACATGCCGGGCAGTTACTAAAAGCGAATGGTTATACTTTTGATGCAGGATTCTGTTCTGTTTTAAAGCGATCTATCAAAACCCTTGATATAGTTTTGGAAGAAATGGATCGACTTTGGATCCCTGTACAGAAGTCGTGGCGATTAAATGAACGTTTCTACGGTGCTTTGCAGGGACTGAACAAAGATGAGATAACTGCAAAATACGGAGAAGAACAAGTGCACAAATGGCGGCGTGACCCGCATGAGCTACCGCCTGCAATTACCAAAGATGACGACCGTTATCCGGGGAAAGATCCACGCTATAAAAACCTAACTGAGCGTGAACTTCCCTTAACGGAAAACTTGAGCGAAACGATGGACAGAGTATTGCCCTTCTGGCACGAGAATATTATTGCTGCTATTCGTATGAATCAAAAGGTGATTGTATCAGCACACGGTAATAGCCTGAGGGCGCTGATACAGTATATTGATCATTTATCGGATGAAGAAGTGACAAAATTGGATTTACCTACCGGCGTGCCTTTGGTGTATGAGTTGGATGACCAGCTAAACAGGATTAGACATTATTATTTGGAATAATATCCTTAATCCTCCTTATCATACAATACCGCTGCTTTATCAGCTGATGTCTTGATACCTTTGATCATAGCTGAGCTAAATCCATTATGCTCCATTTCGTTCAATCCGGCAATGGTACAGCCTTTTGGTGATGTTACCTTATCAATTTCCTGTTCGGGATGTGATGATAATTGCAAAAGCAGGTCAGCTGCGCCTTTAGCGGTTTGAGCAGCCATCCTGAGGGCATCGTGTGCATGGAAGCCAATTTCTGTACCACCTTGTGATGCAGCGCGTATAGAACGCAGAAAAAACGCAATGCCGCAAGCACAAAGAGCTGTAGCCGAGGTCATCAATTCTTCATTAATCTGGATAGTAACGCCAACTGTATCAAAAAGCGACTTTACCAGCTCCATGTTTTCATTAGAAGCATTTTCTGTGGAGATACAGGTCATCGACTGACCGATCGCGATAGCTGTATTTGGCATAGCTCTAACTACTTGCACCAGCGTTCCAGCCTGTACGTAGATATCATGGCAGCTAACCCCTGATACCACAGAAATAAGCAAATGCCTTTGTTTTTTTAATGAAGGTCGGATCTCATACATCAGTTTATTCAACTGCTGTGGCAACACTGCTATAACCACAGCATCGGACCTTTTTACCGCATCTGAGTTATTATCGGTGGTCTGAAAGCCTTCTTTTGATAACAATGCTAAAGCACCTAAGTTCCTGCGTGTTACGATGATTTGCTCGGGCTTGTAAATTCCTGCTTTCACTAATCCGCGGGCTAATGATAACCCGATGTTTCCGCCACCTAATATCGCTATGGTTTGTATCTCGCTCATTTCTTATTGCTTAAACGTGTGCCGAATGAATTTTCGTGTTTTAATTGTCCCAAATCGTCAGATTTGCCGATAATAACCGCCTTTACGCCACAATTGATGGCAGTAAATGCATTATCCAGTTTGGGTAGCATGCCACTGTGAATGATCTGCTGTTCCTTTAGTTTTTCATACCGCTCCGGATCAATTTCCCGGATCAAAGATTCTTCATCATTGATGTCCTGAAGCACCCCTTTTTTCTCGAAGCAATATACTAAAGTAGTTTCATAAAGTTTGGATAAAGCTACAGCAAGTGCCGATGCAATGGTATCCGCATTGGTATTCAGTAATTGACCTTCACCGTCATGGGTGATGGCGCAGAAAACAGGAGTGAAGCCAGCATCCATCAGCTTTTCTAAACTTTCCAGATCAATGGACTTATCATCCATATCGCCCACAAAGCCGTAATCGATAGTTTTAACCGGGCGTTTATTTGTTCTTATGAAATTGCCGTCCGCACCTGTCAGACCAATCGCATTTGTACCGAATCGCTGTAACTGTGCCACTATGTTCTTATTGATCAGTCCGCCATAAACCATTGTTACCACACGCAGAGTTTCAATATCAGTTATCCTCCGACCATCTACCAGTTTTGCTTCTATGCCAAGTGTTTCAGACAGCTGTGTAGCCACCTTTCCGCCACCGTGCACCAATATTTTATAACCATCAACCGCGGTGAAATCTTTCAGAAAATGATAAAGATTCTCTGAATTGTCGATCACGTTGCCGCCAATCTTTATAATATGTAATTCTTTTTTTGACACTATCAACTGCTCCTTTATTTCTTCAAAAACTCGTCTATCAGGGCAAAAGTCTTGGCAGGTTCTTCAACCTGTGGATTATGTCCCGACTTCTCGAACATCACAAACTGTGCCTGCGGGCAGTATTCCTTAAATTTGAGAGCCATCCACGGCACAGCAACACGGTCAAATCTACCTGAATAAATTAATACGGGCATTTTCAGGTCTTTCAATTTTTTACGATAATCGAATGAACCTATATCGCTGCCAACTATAAAGTCACCGTCTTTGCCCACCATTTGATAATACAATTTGGTATTATTCGGATTAGGGTAAGGCTTACCGCCATCGCCTTCAAACTTGGATGGATCATAGGCATATAAGAAGCCATAAGGTACTTTTCCGTAAATATCCTGGTGTATCTGATCACTGGATACAGCACCCTGATCACGCACCTTCATCAATTCGCTCCATATTTCAGGATAATTGGTTTTGATCTCACGGTTAGAATTATCATCATTCTCCTGCCACATCACAAAGCTGTGAAAAGTATCCGCCAGGATCAAATGGCTTAGGTGTTCAGGGTATTTGAGTCCATAACCTTGAGCAACAACACCTCCATAGGAATGACCCAATACGGTAACTTTATCCAGGTTTAGTGCTTTACGTAAACCTTCTATGTCATCAATGTCGCGTTCGAGGGTGTATTCAGTTACATTTTTTGCAGTATCTGACTTGCCACGGCCAAAGGCATCAAAATAAATGATCTGATGATGCTTTTCAGTCAACGGATCAAAATCCCTATAGCCCAGATGTGCACCTCCAGGGCCGCCCGGAATTATGATGATCGGGTCGCCTTCACCAACTGTTACCACCCACAATTTTGCACCATTTACCTTTACGTATTTGCCATCGGTCCAACTATCAACTTTTTTAGTTTGTCCAAATACATCGGATACCAATAGAAAAGCAAATAATGCAAATAGCGCGGTTTTCATATTTTAATCAATAAAGGCGCAAAAATAGCAATTAGGGAGTAAAAATAAGACGAGTTTAAAAACATCCCTTTATTAAATTAGGTTAGGACTGTATAAGGACGATTTTTTTATCCTTATTTTGCGCTTAAGCTCTTTATTATATCTACTTATGGATCAAACTAAATCGGCCCGCATGCCCCGTATCGTTATCATCGGCGGCGGTTTTGCCGGCATCAACCTGGCAAAAAAGTTAAAGAATAAACCTGTAGAAATATTGATGCTGGATAAGCACAATTACCATACTTTTCAGCCATTACTTTACCAGGTAGCGATGGGAGCGATTGAGGCCGATTCGATTGGGTTCCCGGTGCGGAGAATATTCACTAATCAAAAGAATTTTGCTTTTAACCTGGCCGAAGTAAAAACGATCAACCCTGAAAAGAATACAGTTACTGCTGACATAGGAGAAATACCGTACGATTACCTGGTGATAGCTACCGGCGCCAATACCAACTTTTTCGGCAACCAACAGATAGAGCATTATGCAATGCCGATGAAAAACATCAGCGAAGCATTAAATATCCGCAGTTATATGCTGCAGAATTTAGAAAAGGCTGTTATTACAACTGATCAAAAAGAAAAAGATGCTTTAATGACGTTTGTGGTGGTAGGAGGAGGGCCTACAGGGGTAGAACTTTCAGGCGCACTGGCTGAGATGCGCAATAAGATATTATGTAAAGATTATCCCTCACTTTGTGAAGAAGACATGCGGGTTCACCTTGTGGAAGGGAAACCTGTTGTGTTGGGTGCAATGTCATCAGATGCATCTGCCGCAGCTAAGGCGGGACTGGTTAAAATGGGTGTGATTATTCACAATGGGGTACACGTTAACAGTTTTGACGGGACTACTTTAACTATTGATGATGGAACGAGTATAGACACCCGGAATGTATTTTGGGCGGCAGGCGTAAAAGGAGAAATGCCTGATGGTTTGGCTAGCGCGACTATTGCAAGCGGAAGAAGATTATTGGTTGATGAGATCAATAAGGTACAAGGCTATCAGAACATATTTGCGATAGGCGACGTGTCTGCTATGATAACTCCTGAAACGCCAAATGGAATACCGGGCATGGCGCAAGGAGCAATACAAACGGGTCAGCATTTGGCCAAAAACCTGATGCATATTATTAATGGTGAAGCAACTGAACCATTCAAATACTGGGATAAGGGATCACTCGCTACCGTAGGACAGAATAAAGCGGTAGCTGATATAGGCAAATTCCATTTTCATGGATTCTTTGCGTGGCTGTTGTGGATGTTTGTTCACCTGATGTCGCTGATGGGATTTTCCAATAAACTGAGCGTACTGGTTAGTTGGGCCTCGAAATATTTTGTTAGGAACACTGATAACAGGTTGATCGTGCGGTTTTTCAATATGGAAACCCGTTTGCTCGATACGTCGAAATAATTTATTTTGTCTGTCCGTCCGGAAGCTGGCTCATGTAGGCAGCAATTTCACGCTCGTTAGTATCGTTGCTTTGACTTAAAGTGTGGACGATATTTTCGCGTTCTATTTCTGAACGGTTCTGGCTTAATTTCTTTTTGGCTTGCAGATCGGTTACTGCTATTTCAAAGGCTACGATGCCATTCATCATTTTTAACCTGTATTGCTCTGTTAACCCTTCCCATTGCTGTAAATAAGCGGACTCGAAGGAGTTTATAGTATGTTTGAGCAATTCGGTCTTTTGTTCAACACCGTCTAATATATGGGCTTTTCCGTAAGCATGAACAGCGATATAATTCCATGTAGGTACGTTCTCCACCTTCTCATAATTATTCGGCGAGATATAGGCATGAGGCTCTGTAAAAATGACTAGTGATGTATTTCCCTCAATTTCCTTCCATTGCGGATTGGCTTTTGCAAAGTGCGCCTGCAGGAATAACTTATCCTCTTGCTCTTTTACTACGAACGGCAGATGCGTAGCGACAGGCAAATCATCTGCTTGAGTTACAATCGTAGCAAAGCTGTAGCGCTGCATGAATGTAATGATCTCTTGCCTGTCGGTAAATGAATTAAATGACGGTGTATACATATTATGTTTCTAATATATCTTTCTTGAGAGATTGTGGAATATTAGTCCATATCGTTTCTTTCGTCATAACCAAAGTTACATTACACTCTTTGACAACACCTATGATATGTTTATACCATTCAAAATATGACCACTCTTTTAGTTTAGGGGAATATAGAAAATACTGGTCATTGTCCCAGTGTACTTCTTTTGCCAAAGTAAATATCATTGTGAACTTTTGATTTTCAGGGAAAATGCAAAGCCGACCTGAATTATCAATTCTTATTTCTTTGATGTTGTCGGTTTCCATTTCGGAAAATTATAAAGATTCCAGCATCTGCTTAAGCACAGCTTGTGCTGCCCAAACACGATTGCCCGCTTCGTGGATGACAACAGAGTTTTGTCCGTCCAGAATCTCGTCAGACAACTCTAAATTACGTCTTACAGGTAAGCAATGCATTACTTTAGCATTGTTGGTATTTTTCAGGCTATCGTTAGTCAGCATCCAATCCTCGTAGCCGCCAAATACTTTGCCATAAGGCTCATAAGCTGACCAATTTTTTACGTAGATAAAATCCGCATCTGCTAATGCTTCCTCCTGGTTATGGGTTATAGTAGCTCCCTGTGTAAAGTCGGAGCATAATTCATAACCAGCAGGATGAGCAATAATGAAGTTAACATCAGCCTTACACATCCACTCCGCAAATGAATTGGGTACTGCCTGTGGCAATGCCTTTACATGCGGCGCCCATGTTAAAACCACTTTTGGGCGAGCTTTGGTTTTTAACTCTTCAATCGTTACTAGGTCAGCCAGGCTTTGTAAAGGGTGGCGTGTAGCAGATTCCAGACTTACAACCGGCACACCACAGTATTTTACAAACTTATTGAAGATATCTTCGCTGTAATCCGCATCACGATCTTTTAATCCGGGGAATGAGCGTACTCCGATAATATCAGCATACTGCCCCATAACGGCAGCGGCCTCACGGATATGTTCTACAGTACTGCCATTCATGATAGCGCCGTCCTGCAACTCTAATGCCCAGCCTTCTTTATCCATATTCAGGACCATCACGTTCATGCCCAGGTTCAAACCTGCTTTTTGGGTACTCATACGGGTACGCAGACTTGGGTTAAGAAAGACCAGTCCTAAAGTTTTATTCTTACCCAATTGCTGGTAAGCATAAGGATTTTGCTTTAAGTGCAGCGCTTCTTTAACCAGTGCCTGAACGTCGGTTACATCGTTTACGGAGGAAAAAAGTTTCATATGCGACCGGGTATATATTATTGTGTTATAGTTGAATGATTCAATACAGTGGCGAATGCTTCTAAAAATCTGTCAGCATGAGCTTTGGTCAGATTTAAAGCAGGTAATAACCTGATCACGTTGGGTTTAGCTTCACCAGTAAAGATGTGATGCTTGAATAACAAGTCTTTTCTAGCATGAACCAGTTCTTCAGGCAGCTCAATACCGATCATCAAACCACGTCCACGTACTTCCAGCACCTGGTCAAATTTCTTTAATTCTTCAATCAGGTATCCGCCAACTTCAGCTGCATTTTGCATCAGGTTATTCTGCTCTATTTCTTCCAATACCGCCAAACCTGCAGCACAAGCTAAATGATTACCGCCAAAGGTGGTACCTAACATACCGTAAGCAGGCTGAATCTTTGGCGAAATAATGATACCTCCGATAGGGAAGCCATTGCCCATTCCTTTTGCCATGCTGTAGATATCGGCATTAACACCCGCAAAGTCATGTGAGAAGAATTTTCCTGTCCGTCCGTAACCACACTGAACGGAGTCTGCAATAAATACAGCGTTATATTGATCGCATAGCGAGCGTATCTTTTGCAGGAAGCTTGCACTGGCTACTTGAATACCACCGACACCTTGTATACCTTCTATGATGACAGATGATATTTCATACTTGTTAAAAGCCTGTTCTAAAGCGGCTTCATCACACCAAGGCAGGAAGATCACATTATCAGTTTCGTTAACCGGGGCAACGATCTTCGGATTATCAGTTACTGCTACTGCTAAAGACGTCCGCCCGTGGAATGCTTTACGGAAAGCAATCACCATCTTTTTGCCATTATAAAACGAAGCCAGTTTCAGCGCATTCTCATTTGCTTCGGCACCGGAGTTGCACAGGAACAGTTGGTAGTCTTCTTTTCCTGAAACATGTCCTAGTTTCTCAGCTAACTGCTTTTGAAGAGGGATCTCAATAGAATTAGAGTAGAAACCTATCTGATGTAACTGATCTTCCAATCGCTTCACATAATGCGGGTTAGTATGACCGATGGAAATAACAGCATGACCGCCATACAGATCAAGGTACTCTGTTCCCTTGTCGTCATAAACTAAACTGCCAACACCTTTTACGATGTTGATGGGGTTAATTGGATAGACATCAAATAGTTTCATCTTATAGTAGGTTAAAGCTGAAAGGAGAAAGGTTAAAGGTCATTCTCCTCTCAGAAATTTAATAAACGAAATTAACATTGCTTTTACTTCATTGATTGCACTGGATACAGCATCATAAATTTCTTTAGATACATATTCCAACTCGTGAATCAATAAACAGGTATATTCTACCTCGTGTGCAGAGCCTAAAGCATTATCAAGATAATGTGCAAAGTCTTTATCGGAGTTCTTGCCACAGCCTTCGACAATATTTAGTGGTATTGAATAAACCGATCGTCGCAACTGGTTAGTTAAAGCGAAGCGTTCTTCAACTGGCATTATTGGCAAAACAGTTTTGTAAACCTGTTTTGTTAACAGATGAGACTTTTTCCAAATATCAAGTTTCTTATAATCTCTCATTTTAAACCTTTCGCCTTTTACCTTTCAGCTTTCACCTCAAAAGGCGGTGGCCTTAAGCCTTAGCCCGGCGGACTCATCTAAGCCAAACAGCAAATTCATGTTCTGAACTGCCTGCCCTGATGCTCCTTTAAGTAAATTATCTATAATGCTGGTAATTAATAATTTACTACCATGTTTTACTACCTGTATAAAGCATTTGTTGGTGTTTACTATCTGCTTCAGATCGATATTGCGTTTAGTAACATGCGTAAACGGATGACCAGCGTAATAATCTTCAAATAGCTTTAATGCTTCCTCGCCTGATAGCTCGCAATCAATATAAATAGAAGCGATAATGCCTCTTGTATAGTCGCCACGATAAGGCACGAAGTTGATCGGATGGTCAAAACCTGTCTGCAACTGCTTAACTGACTGATTAACTTCCCTCAAATGCTGGTGCTCAAATGCTTTGTAGATCGAAAGGTTATCATTACGCCATGTAAAATGTGTGGTACTTGATAAACTTTGACCAGCTCCTGTTGAACCTGTCGTGCCTGTTATATGCACCTCTCCACTCAACAATCCTTTTGCTGCTAAGGGCAACAAACCTAGTTGAAGGCAAGTTGCAAAGCAACCTGGGTTGGCTATGTTTTGAGCTGATTTAATAGCGTCTCTGTTTAGTTCAGGGAGCCCGTAAACAAACTCACGGTCATTGATCTTGGATGATGTAGTCAATCTGAAATCCTGGCTCAGGTCAATGATTTTAATATGCGATGGGATAAGGTTAGCATCCAAAAACTTCTTTGCATCGCCATGTCCAACGCACAAGAACAGTACGTCGATATCATTAGACAATTCGCTGGCAAACTTCAAATCAGTATCACCGAATAAATCTGTGTGTACTTCGTAAGCATAATTGCCGGCATTGCTGTTGCTGTGAGCGAATACAATCTCTACGTTAGGGTGATTTACCAGTATCCGCAGCATTTCGCCGCCGGTGTATCCAGCCCCGCCAACAATACCTGCCTTGACTTTATTTGATGTTGATCCTGTCATTTTTTGTAGATGGTGTGGAGTAAAGGATAAATTCCAGGTCGGTATTTTCTTTATTGCTAATGAAATGCTTTTGTCCTGGTTTTATCTCGATACCCTGTTCAGGCTTTAGCTCACTTTCAACACCTTCGATAGTGAAAGTTGCTTTGCCTTTTATGATAAAAAATACCTGAGTCGCCTTTTCGTGATAGTGTAATTGCTCGGCTGTATCCGGCGGCATTAGTTCCTGTTTAACTGATAACACATCAGTGTCAATAAAATTCCAGCCGTAGCAGTCGTCGCCCCATTTATAGTGGCTTGCGCATTCGCTTTTTGAAAAGACAGGGTTATCCATTATTCAGATTGATTTACTTTGTGATAGATCATTACCTGGTTACCAAATATCTTGGAGAAGCCTTTTACATCTTCGCCGGTCCAGGCGTTATTCATTTCGCCATAGCTGCCGAATTTGCTCGACATCAGATCATGGCTCGACTCGATACCCGTTACCTGGAAACGGTATGGGTTCAATTGAACGAATACTTTACCGGTTACGTTTAGCTGTGTATCAGTTAAAAATGCTTCGATATTACGCATGATCGGGTCGTGAAACTGACCTTCGTGCAGCCAGTTGCCATAGAATGAAGATAGCTGGTCTTTCCATGACAATTGCCATTTGGTCAATACATGTTTCTCCAATGTATGGTGAGCTTTGATAATCACCATTGGCGCAGCAGCTTCAAAACCTACACGGCCTTTAATACCAATAATAGTATCACCCACGTGGATATCCCTGCCGATGCCATAAGGTTGTGCGATTGCCTGCAACGCTTGTATAGCTTGTGTAGGGTGATTATATCTGTGACCATCCAATGCAACCAGTTCACCTTTTTCAAATTCAAGCTCAATGTTTCTTGTGCCTGATTCTGTCATTGGTGTAGGCCATGCGTCTTCAGGTAAACCGAGGTGAGAGGTTAAAGTCTCTTTACCGCCAACCGAAGTTCCCCAGATGCCTTTATTGATAGAATATTTAGCTTTCTCAAAATTCATGTCAACACCGTGCTTTTTCAGGTATTCGATCTCTTCTTCGCGGCTCAGTTTCAGGTCGCGGATAGGGGTCATGATTTGTACGTTTGGAACAAGAATATTGAAGATCATATCAAAACGAACCTGGTCGTTACCTGCACCAGTGCTACCATGGGCTACATATTCGGCACCTATCTCTTTGGCATAGTTGGCAATAGCAGTAGCCTGGCTTACACGTTCAGCACTTACCGAAAGGGGATAGGTGTTGTTTTTTAATACATTACCATAAATAAGGTAACGCACACAAGTGTTGTAGAAGTTCTCAGTCTCGTCAACCACATGGTGCGAAGTAACGCCCATGCGATAAGCGCGCTGTTCAACATGATACAGTTCGTCGGCACTAAAACCGCCTGTGTTTACAATTACAGAGTGAACCTCTAAACCAAGATCTCGTGTTAAATAGATGCAGCAGAATGATGTATCTAAACCACCGCTGTAAGCCAATACTACTTTTTTCTTCATTGTTTTATTTGAGTGAAAGCTGATAATCAAAAATCTACGATCCTAATAACAAAGCTTTCAGTTCATTAATTGTTATTTTAATATTATTATTTTAAGTTTTGTCCGTCCGTACCTGACTGGAATTAACCTTTCAACTCGATACTGAATTTATCTATTCGACGCTTTATCGCATTTTCAATACGCTCCAATAATGTCGCTTTATGAGTAATGCGTTTCATCTTATCCTCTTGTTCTTTTTGCTTTTCTGCCGGATCAAATAACATGGCTGTGCACATGCAGTTCTTGCGGTCCTTGCTCATCAGGATGTCATAGTTGACACAGCTTTTACAGCCCGCCCAAAAGTTTTCATCCTGCGTAAGTTCTGAGTAAGTTACAGGCTCATAACCCAGGTCAGAGTTGATCTTCATAACAGCCAAACCTGTGGTCAAACCAAATATTTTTGCATCAGGATATTTTTTCCTTGATAGCGCAAATATCCTTTCTTTGATAGCCTTAGCCAGTCCCGATTTACGGAAATTAGGATTAACGATCAAGCCAGAGTTGGCCACAAACTCGCCGTGGCTCCAGGTTTCGATATAGCAAAAACCTGCCCAGGTGCCGTCTTTATGAAAAGCGATAACCGCTTTGCCCTCAAGCATTTTATTCGCGACATATTCGGCTGAGCGTTGCGCAATACCTGTACCGCGTGCTTTTGCCGACTCGGCCATTTCATCACAAATCTGTTGCGCAAAATCGACATCCTGTGCTGATGCAACCCGAATATCAAAATCTTGTATAGTCATTTAAGTAGAAAGAATTAACGTTAAAATTGAAGCGTTGCCGCCAATACGTAATAGATGGATTTTTGTTGATGAGGTTTAAAAAATATCTCACCAGGATGGGTCAATAGCAGAACGTAAATTAGACCCGGGGGATATAAAGCCTTCGTCGTGAAGGGGCATACTCAAACACAGGTGCAACCAAAGCAACAGTAGCCGGGGCAAATATGGCCCTCACAACTGTGTTAAATATGCTTTGCAGTTTCATTTTAAAGCGTGTTTTAGTTACTTTTTAATTTTCTGCAAAGTATCGCATTAATTTTTATTTATGCAAGAAAAATTTGCTTAATGTTAAATAGGTGACTTTTGTGTTAGTTGATTGAGTTAGATTAAGTTGGATTGGGTTGATTGAGTAATTATTTACGATTTTAGAATTACGATTTACGATTGCCTGATTTTTTAACCATTCAACTTAATCAACCACTTAACTCAATCAACTATTTAACTCTTCGAAACAATATCCTTTACAATCATTTCAGCATGAATCCTGGAGTTTTCGATGAACCACAAATGCGTATCCATACCGCCGCAAACTACACCGGCAAGATAGATGCCCGGGAGGTTGGTTTCCATGGTATCCTGGTTATACTGCGGGAGGCATTTAGCATCGGTTGAAAGATCAATACCTATCTTTTTCAAGAACTCGAAATTGGGCCGGTAACCAGTCATCGCCATTACAAAATCATTGGGAATGGTTACTACTCCGTCCGGAGTTTGGATATCTACATCGTGCTCTCGAATGGCCTTTAGGTTAGAGTTAAAATAAGCTTTGATGCTACCTTCTTTAATGCGATTGATAATATCGGGCCGTACCCAATATTTAACCCGGTGACTTACTTCTTCGCCCCGAATAACCAGTGTAACCTCTGCACCTTTGCGAAAAGTTTCCAAAGCCACATCAATAGCCGAATTGCTTGATCCTACTACAACCACCTTTTGCAAAGCATAAAAGTGGGGATCTTTATAATAGTGCATCACTTTGGGCAAGTCTTCGCCTGAAATATCCAATTTTACGGCGATATCATAAAAGCCTGTTGCCACTACGATATTCTTAGCTTCATATTTCCCCTTCGAAGTAGTGATTGTGTAATATCCGTTGGTCCGCTCAGTTGATAGAACCTCCTCAAATAATTTCACTTTAAGATGATTAGAGAAAGCCACCCGGCGATAATATTCCAGCGCTTCGGCACGGTTGGGTTTATTGCTTATGGTAACAAAAGGTATCCCGCCAATTTCCAGTCGCTCGGAAGTACTGAAGAAGGTCATGGTAGAAGGGTAGTTGTATAGCGAATTGGCCAGGCAGCCTTTTTCTATAATGATGTAACTTAAATTGGCCTTCTGCGCAGCCAGTGCACAAGCCAAACCAATGGGGCCACCGCCTATAATGAGTATATCGAGCATTTGACTATATTTTATTTTCTACCGTCATTGCGAGGAGTGAGCAACGAAGCAATCCCCGATCAGCAGAGCAGGTATGCAAGTTCAACACCTTGTTCTTCGCTCTGTATAGTAGGGATTGCTTCGTTCCTCGCAATGACGCGTTGGTTGTTTATTTTAAAAATTCTTCACCAGCACATCGTCATAAGCCGGTGTGCGATTAAAAACAGAACGTGCAAAAGTACAGGTAGGCAATATTTTAAGCTGATTTTCGCGGGCATATTTTACACCTGCTTCTACTAATTTTTCGCCCATGTGGTGACCTTGCAGCTTTTCATCTACTTCGGTATGATAAATATTCATCACACCATCGCGTGTCAGGTAGCGCATTTCGCCTAAGCGGTCGCCGTTGTCGTCAATATAAAAAGCGCCTGTTCGGTGATGTTCTTCGTTTTTAATTTCCACAGGGTCTGATCCTTTTGTTTGAACACGATTTACAAGATTAGCAGATTGGAATGATTAACACCACAATAATAATGTAATCTTTCAAAAATATTCGAAGTTTAACGGCGAATCCTGAACATCCTTAAATCTGGCGAATCGTGTTCAGAAAAATGAAGAAATAAAAAAAGGGTAAGCTACTTTTATCGCACCGCTACAACCCTCTACCCTTGCTGCGTTCCCACCCTGGGGGAGTTCAAGAGGAGCTGGTCGTAAAAGACTTACCCCGGCGCAAATATAGACAAAAGGTTGAATTGGGGTTAAGAAAATGTTATTTTTTGAGGAGAAAGGTAAAAGGTGAATGGTAAAAGGTTAAGGGTGAATGTGTTGAGGGTAAAGGTAAAAGGGTAAAGTTTTCCACGTCCCATACAATTAAACATATAAGCCCTTCGCCTTTTACCTTTAGCCTTTAACCTAAAATAGCTTGATCTGCTGATTCGCACTATAATTACCCGTAAGCGGTTTAACAGGCGTTGCTTTAGGCGAAGGATCATTTACCAGGTGCCTTGCCTCAAAAGGTATTTCCATCAGTGTTTCCCACTTAGCAAAAGTGTTTAAGGCCTCGCGTTGAAGGATGGTAAGTTTATCTACCTCAAAATCCTGCACCCATTTTATTTTGCGGAAATGCGGCCATAGTTTATCAAAATCATCTTTATGAATATTACGTGCAATGGTGATATGCGGTACCAGGTAATCTTTTATGTTGAGGTTCTTTTTAAGCGCTTTGAACCATTGTGTAGTAAATGCCGACGATTGAATTTTGGCATACACCGTACGGTATTCCTCACCATGATTAAAGAAATCAAACCCATCGATAACTAAGGTAACAGGCGGTAATTGCTTTACGTTCATTTTTAACCCGGCCAATTCAGGTTCAGCCATATAAGGCTTGCGACGCGGCATAGGTTTTATGCTGATATGCGCCTTTGAGTGCTCAGTATCGTAATGGCCAATAATATCTGCTGCCTGTTGTTTGTAGATATCTATCTGCTTACAAACATTTTCAGTCGGGGATAAGATGATCAAATAGTCTGCGTAGCCTTTCATATCCTTTGCTCAATTTTGATTGGGGATATAAATGTGCTAAAATATTTAGTATAATGCAAATTTATTTTAAAACAAGCTGATCTGATTTATATCACCTACTTTTTTCAATGTTTTCTTGTCAGGCAGTATGTTCCATTCAGGTTTGCCTTTAAAGGGTATATGTGCAAAATGCCGCCAGGTTTTGTCGTAGCCGTAGGTTTCTCGTTGTAGTATGGTGAGGCGTTTTACTTCAAACTCATCGTTCCAGGGACGGTCTTTAAACTTTGGCCATAGTTTCTTGGCTTTTTCATTAGGCACTTGTCGGGCAATGGTAATATGAGGTACTGATTTCTTTTCATTCAGCGATTTACGTAGGCGCTTAAACCAATCTTCCATGATAGGCGTAGATTTAATGGCCGCATAAATAGTGGTATAATCAGTAGGTAGAAAAGTAGCAAAACCATTGATCTGTAAAGTAAATGGCTCTAATAATGAGAACTCTTTTTCGATCTGCCTAAATAAGGGTTCAGTATGAAAAGGCTTTTGACGCATTAAACGCGAAAGGCTGATGTGCGCTTTGCTGTGCATCCCTTCAAAATCACCAATCAACCTCGCACTCGCGCGTTTAAACTTTTTTACTTGTTCAGCGATTAGTGTTGGCGGCGAAAGTATAATGAGATAATCCTTATAAGCTTCCATATTCAAAATTGCTAAAATTATTAGTATTTTATCAAATTATTTTACAACTTTGCAGGGTGGAAGCCAAGCGCTATATAATGCATATCGACCTCGACTCGTTCTTTGTGTCGGTGGAACGTAAGTTCAATCCTGAGCTGATTGGAAAGGCAATTATAATTGGCGGCAATGCACAACGAGGGGTAGTGGCATCATGCAGTTACGAGGCGCGGCAATACGGGGTGCACTCAGGAATGTCATCGCGCGATGCGTTTAAGCTTTGCCCGCATGCTATATCAGTTCGGGGTAATCATCATTTATATTCTGAAGCATCAGCGGAAGTAACTAAGATCATCGATGATATGGTGCCGCTTTATCAAAAGGCTTCTGTAGACGAGTTTTATATCGATCTGACTGGTACTGATCGCTTTTTTAGTCCTTATAAGCTGGCATCGCAGGTACGTCAGCGCATTATCCGTGAAACGCAGCTGCCCATCTCCTTTGGGTTAGGATCAAGCAAAGTCATAGCCAAGATGGCTACTAACAAAGCTAAACCAAACGGTCAGTTATTTATACCGCATGGCTGCGAAATGCAGTTCCTGGCGCCGTTACCTATATCTGCGATCCCCGGGTTAGGAGAGAGCACCGCCCAAAAGGTATACGAATATGGCATTGAGCGAATAGGCGATTTGCAGCGTTGCGAACTCCGCTTTTTGCAAACTGTATTCGGTAAAAATGGTTTGTGGATGTATAACAAGGCAAGGGGACTGGATTCGGCAGAAATCATACCTCATTCTGAACGAAAATCCATATCCACAGAACAGACTTTTAGTCGTACCATATCCGATGAACGGAGATTGGAATCCATATTGGTATCCATGACAGAGGAATTATCATCCAAACTCCGCCGTGAAAATAAACTGGCATCATGCCTTGCGATTAAAATCCGTTACGCCAATTTTGAGACACACACCCAACAGGAAAAGATAGAACTAACTGCGGCAGAGCACATCCTGATACCCGGCGTTAAAAACCTGCTCAAAAAAGCATGGGATAATAACAGGCCGGTGCGGTTGATTGGCGTTAGGTTAAGTCAGCTTTGTACAGGTAGTTACCAGATCAACCTGTTTGAAGATAATGAAGAACAGATCAGGCTTTACCAGGCAATGGATAAGATCAATTTTAAATTTGGTGATAAAACAGTTTGCCGTGCTGCCGGTATGGAGATCGGAACGAGGAATTTTAATCCGTTTATGAGGGGGTAATATTAGGTAAAAGGCGAAAGGTCAAAGCAGAAAGGTTTCTATTTGTCACAGTAATTAAACCATTTACCTTTAACCTTTCGCCTTTCACCTCCTATAACTCCTTCCTCATCAATATATCCGTCTGTTCATCTTTTCCAACCCAAAATTTGTGGCTGCCAAAGGGTTTAAATCCGTTTCGTTCATAAAAACGCTGTGCAGCCTGGTTATGCTCCCACACGCCGAGCCATATAAAATGTTTGCCTTCATCTTTAGCTTTGTTAATGGCAAAATCTAATAGCTGATTGCCTATCTTTTTCCCCTGCTGACTGGCTAATACGTAAATACGTTCTACCTCAATGGCGTTTTCATCCTGCAACTCGGTTTGGGCCGATGAATAGTTGAGCTTGATATAGCCTACTTTTTCATCATTAATAATGACAAAATAGAACTGAGAATGTTGATTTTCCAATTCACTTAACAATTTTTGACTGGTAAAGGCCACCGCAGTATAAGCTTCAAAATCATCCTTATTGTTCAGATGCTCAAAAGCATCGTAAAATGTTTTTCGGGATAATGATAATAACTCTTCTACTTCAGACGGATGAACTTTTTGTATGATCAGCATTTTAATTTGAAGATTACTCTATTTGAAGACTTAAAAATTAGTAGTGGTCTTCAAATTTTCAAATTAACAAATTTTCAAATTATGTTGGAGTGTGAATAATTACTTCTTTTTTTAATGCGTAGTTAACAACAGGTAGATTAATTTTGATCTATTATTCTCCCCTGACATATTACCTGCGCCGAGTCCTATTTTGAGCAATTAACTAATTAATATTTAACACTTTAATTCAAATCAACATGAGCACACTATCATTTGAAAAAGAAGACGTTGCGGTGTCTTTCAGAAACGATCCGGCGATCTCGAAAGAAACTAAAGAATTTCTCGAAATATTGAACGGCGGTGGCGGTCCCCCGCTGGAAACACTTCCTCCATTAGAGGCAAGGAAAGTATTGGTAGATGCACAGGCATCAGTCAATGTGGATTATTCAGGCATAACCGAGTCGGAGAAAACCATTAATACTGACGGATATACCATTAAGCTGAATATTGTGAAACCGGAAGGTGTCACCGAAACTCTACCTGTATTCATTTTTATTCACGGGGGCG